>Ga0209676_1000130_pt1 | contig 185796 bp, 147 predicted proteins | sample AraplaCvi_mLB_r2_FD_184282 | JGI IMG/M metagenome (GOLD analysis project Ga0209676, IMG submission 184282) | Arabidopsis root microbial communities from North Carolina, USA - plate scrape MF_Cvi_mLB_r2 (SPAdes) (version 2) | ecosystem: Host-associated > Plants > Roots > Endosphere | place... | reverse complement strand
GAGGAGGAGGTCAAGGGCGACGACGATGGCAAGGGCGACGGCAACAACTTGCCGCAGCCGCTGATCACGATGCGCGACCTCGACCCGCTGACCGGCGAGCCGCTTCTCGACGATCCGGTGACGGGTTCGGGCAATGACGATCTGTGGACGCCGCCGGCGCAATAAGCCGCGTTTCGGTTGACGGACCGGCTCGGGGCGGGGCATGGGCGGCGGCATGACCGACGCCCCTGCCTCCCCGCTCAAGCTGTTCAACAGCCTGACGCGCAGCCTCGAAACGTTCGAGCCCGTTCATCCCGGCGAGGCGCGCGTCTATTCGTGCGGGCCGACGGTCTATAACTTCCAGCATATCGGCAATATGCGCGCCTATGTCTTCGCCGACACGCTCGGCCGAACCTTGGCATTCAAGGGCTATGCGCTGCGCCATATCATCAACATCACCGATGTCGGTCATCTGACATCCGATTCCGATGCCGGCGACGACAAGATGGAAAAGGCGGCCGCGTCGCAGGGCAAGACCGCATGGGACATCGCGGCTTTCTACACTGCCGAATTCAAGCGCGACCTGTCGTGGCTCAATGTCCGCGATCCCGCCAAATGGACAGTGGCCACCGACTATGTACCGCGGATGATCGACTTCGCGAAAAGCATCGCCGACCGCCATTGCTACGAGCTCGATAGCGGCCTCTATTTCGACGTCTCGACCGTTGCCGACTATGGCCGGCTCGCACGCGCCGTCACCGATGACGGCGAAGGACGTATCGAAGAGGTCGAAGGCAAGCGCCACGCGGCAGACTTCGCGATCTGGCGCAAGACGCCCGCTGGGGAGACGCGCCAGATGGAATGGGATTCCCCCTGGGGCCGCGGTGCTCCGGGATGGCACCTCGAATGTTCGGTGATGGGCGAAGCCGAGCTCGGCATGCCCTTCGACATTCACACCGGGGGCATCGATCACCGAGAGATTCACCATCCGAACGAGATCGCCCAGAATCAGGCGTATCGCGGCTGCGGCAGCCTCGATTGCGCCGAACATTCGGGCGCCCGGATGTGGATGCACAATAATTTCCTGATCGACCGCGGCGGCAAGATGTCAAAGTCGACGGGCGAATTTTTGCGGCTGCAACTGCTCGTCGATCGCGGCTACCACCCACTCGCCTACCGCCTGATGTGCCTACAGGCGCATTATCGCAGCGAGCTCGAGTTTTCGTGGGAAGGACTCGGCGCCGCCCTCACGCGATTGAAGCGGCTGGTGATGGCCGCCGTCCCGGTGCGCGACGCCGAAGTGGCCGAGCCCGCCGACCGCCGCCTGACCGACCTGCTGGCGAAATTCGACGCGGCGGTGTCGGAAGACCTCAACACCGCCGTTGCGCTGACCTTGCTCGAAGAAGCGGCAGCGATGAAAAAGATCGATGCGGGGCAAAAGAGCGGTGCGCTGGCGGCAATGGACGCGGTGCTTGGTCTCAACCTGCTGACGATCGGACGCGCCGACCTGCGCGTCCGACCCAAAGCTGCCACGATCACCGAAGACGAAATCGAAGCGATCCTCACTCGTCGCAAGGAAGCCCGCGCGGCCAAGGATTTCCCCGCATCCGACGCGCTGCGCGACGAACTTATCGCTGCGGGGGTCGAGGTTATGGACGGCGACCCGCTCGGCTGGGACTGGCGGCTCGAAGCTAACTAGGGACTTGTCCCGGCCTTGCAGGATGCTAGCCTCGTTGCATGTCGCAACTGATCTGCTGGCTGCTTGTCGGTCTTGTCCACCTGATCCCGGCGCTGGCCCTGTTCCGGCCGGCGCTGATCACGCGGCTCTATGGCGTCACGCCCGACAGCCCGCTCTTCCTGTTGATGCATCACCGCGCCGCTTTGTTCTTCGCGGTGCTCGTCGCCTGCGTCTGGGCGGCCTTCGATCCCGGCGGGCGCAAGCTCGCGACGCTGCTCGCCGCGATCTCGATGCTCAGCTTCCTGTTCCTCTATCAGTCATATGGTCGCCCTGCGGCCCTAGGCACCATCGCCCTCGTCGACCTCATCGGCCTCGTCCCGCTCGCCTGGGCCGGCTGGCACGCATTTCAGCAGTAGGAATATCATGACCAAGACCGTCACCGTCCTTTCGGGCCTCATCCGCCCGCTCCTCGAAAACGGCCTGCCCGACTGGATCGAACCGCGCTTCTTCGCGTCGAAGGAGGAAGCGCTCGAACTCGCGCCGCACGCCGAAATCGGCTGGTTCGACATGTACGACAAGAAGGACATGGCGGCGATCATCACCGCCGCGACGAACCTCAAATGGCTGAATTCGATCTATGCGGGCGTCGACGGCATGCCGCTCGACCTGCTCCACCAGCGCGGCACGATCGTCACCAATGGCGCGGGGATCAACGCGATCACCATCGCCGAATATGTCGTGATGGGGATGCTCACCGTCGCCAAGGGCTATCGCGACGTCGTGCGCGCGCAGGAACGCCGCGAATGGCTGACGGATTCGCCCGGCAAGGTCGAGCTGTTCGGATCGAAAGCTTTGCTGCTCGGTTACGGCGCGATCGGCAAGCTGATCGAGGAACGGCTGAAGGCGTTCGCGGTCGATGTGACGGTGGTGCGCCGCTCGCCCGGCCCGAACACGCTGACCCCCGACCAGTGGCGCGCGCAGCTCGGCGATTTCGACTGGGTGATTCTCGCGGTCCCCGCGACCCCCGAAACCGACGGCATGATCGGCGCCGCCGAGTTCGCCGCGATGAAGCCGACCGCGACGCTCATCAACATCGCGCGCGGCAGCGTCGTCGACCAGGACGCGCTCGTCACCGCGCTGAACGAACAGCAGATCGCATCGGCCTTCCTCGACGTCACGACGCCTGAACCGCTTCCCGCGGACGATCCGCTCTGGAGCCTCGACAACGCGCATATCACGATGCACCTGTCGGGCCGCGCGCAGGACAAGATGTTCATCCGCTCGGCGCAACGCTTCCTCGAAAACCTCGATCGCTGGAAAAAGGGCGAAGCCGTCGAGCCGCGGGTTGATTTGACGCTGGGTTACTGACCCGGCCGCTCGGCCTTCAACTCGCGCACCAGCGGCTGCAACCGCTCGTCATATTTGGCGAGCATCGTGTGCGCGCCGGCATGGTCGTAGAAGCTGACGAGCTCGCGGCCGTTCCAGCGATGGAGCGCGTAGGCGGGGTCCTCGGCGACGATCATCGGGCGGTCGTCGGGTTTGTTCTCGTCGATCGGGCGCAGATCGAGCGAGACCTGCGGCGCGGTCGACGAGCAGATCGCGACGGTACGCCCCTCCCAAGCGACGGTGACGCTGCGATGGAGGTGGCCGCAGATCAGCCCGCGCACTTGCGGGTGTCGCTGGACAACATTGGTGAAGACCCCGACCCACGGCTCGTCGGGATCGGTGTTCATCCACTCGATCCCGCTTTCGACCGGCGGGTGGTGCATCACGATATAGGTTGGCTTAGCGCTGTCCTTGGCCAATTCGGCATCGAGCCACGCCGCGCGCTGTTCGCAAAAGGCGCCGCCATGACGCCCCTCCTCCAGCGTATCGACCGTCACCAGCCTGAGGTCGGGTAGTTCGACCGTATATTGGACGAAGCCGTGCCCATCGTCGAACCCCGGAAAGCGCGCATGGAAATTGTCGCGCAGATCATGATTGCCGACGCTCGGCCACACCGGAAAGGGGCAACGCGAGAAGGCATTGGCGAGGCGGCGATAACTGTCGTCGTCGCCGCGGTCGGTGAGGTCGCCGGTCGCGAGCAACAGGTCGGGCCGGTTCGGCCCCTCGATCAGCACGTCGAGCACCTCGTCGAGGCGCTTGCGGTTATATTCGGCCGGATTGTCCGGATCGAACCCGATATGGATATCGGTGATCTGCGCGATCAGCATATCCGTCCCCTGCTTCCGCCGATCTGGTCCGGCGACCCAAAACCTATCCGCCCTGCCTCGCCGCGTGCAAGGAAGGTGTGCGCCATGTCACTTCGTAAAGGCCCCGCCCCCCGGTTCCTGTGATCACGCTCACACCCTGGCTAGCACCAAGACGTTTATTTGTAATTGCCGCCACATTTTTCTTGCGCTGGCGCGGCGGCATCCACGGTTTGCCGCCGTCCGAATGATATTCGTGGCACATCGCGCACGGCGATTCGGTCGCGGTTTCGACCTTCACCAGCCGCGCGCCGCCCTCGCCGACATGGCAGTCGCGACACTGCCGAAGCCCCGGCACGAGCAGGTCGGTCGACGCCTTCGAGGCGGGCGCCGCAGTGTGGCAGTCGGCGCAGTCGGTCTCGCGGTGCGCGTCATGGTCGAACCAGCCCTTTTGCAGGTAGCGCGGCGTCTGATCGACCGCCGCCACCCGCCAACTGTTCCCCGCCTGCGGCGCAAAGATCGTGTGGCAATCGTAACAGGCGCCGCCCTTCGAGAAGACCGCGCGAACGGCATCCTGCGCGCGGCTGGGCCGGGTCGCAACCTCGTTGAAATAGATGTTATAGACCTGCCCCTCGGCATAGGCGCCCGGCCGCCGCCGCTGCATCCCGCCAAGCTGGAGCGGTCGCGCCGGCGGCGCCGACCGGTAATAAGCGGTGAGGTCGGCGACCACCTGATCGGGCTCGCCATGCCGTAGCGTCCGCGTCACCCCGCCCACCGTCTCGAACGCGAGGCTGTGGCACATTGCGCAGTCGCGCTCCATCTCGACCGGCTTCACGCGCACCCCGTCGGCCTCGACGCGGTGGCAATTCTGGCATTCGAGCTTCTTCCCGAAATCATAACGGCCGCGGAAACTCGCCGCCATGCGGGCGACGCCGCCGGTTGCCTGCAAATGCACGTCGTGCGGGAATTTGAGGCCGTTATAATCGACGATCCCCTTCGACAGCGTCGTTCGCACCAGCTTTCCGCCAGCAGCCGGGCGGACGAGCGGCCGGAACTCAGGATGGCTGGTGCCGAAATCGGCGGCGTCGGCGAGCGTCGTCGGATGGCCGGCGGTTTTCAGCCGCGCCGACATGCCGTCGTGACAATCGGCGCAGAATTTCTGCGGCGTCGCGGGCATCGGGCCCGAACCCTCATGCTCGGTGTGGCACTCGACGCAGCGCCCCTGCGGCTTGTTGAAGGTCTTGGCAAAGCCGTCGAGGATTTTCTCGCCCACCCCCGGCGGATGGCGCGCGGCGAGCAGCATTGCGGCCGGGGCATTGGCGTGCGCCATGCTCATCGCCTTATGCTCGCCGGTGTGGCAGCCGACGCATGCCTTGTCGGTCACCGCGACGAACGGCTCGACATGGCACGACTGGCAGTCGTTCTTCAGGCTGGCGTGTGCGCTCGAAAGCGGCCCCGACAGCCATGCGCTATCGGCATGATAGCCGTCGGGACGCTCGTTCACATTCTTGTAGCTGTACCACGCCCAGATCGGCCCGATCAGAAAGGCGAGCAGCATCAACACGCCGAACACCCACGCCCCCATCCGCTTGCCGAGCATTACGCTCTGCAACGAAAAGGCCTTGGCCTCATCGACATCCTTCGACGATTGCGACAGTTCGTCGATCCGCTCGACGAGCAGGATGATATTCTCACCCTCACGCGCGATCGTCAGCCGGTGGCCGCCGAAACGCAGCTCGCCGCCCGCGCCGCTGTCGATATCGGCAACGGTTTCGGTCCGGCCGTTGAGATCGAATCCCAGCCCTTCGCTCGCCGCGACACGGACGGTCCGCCCGTCGGCGCTGCTGATCGTCGCATGATGCGGGTTCACCGCCAGATCGGCGACATGGATGGTATTGCTGCCCTCGCGGCCCAGCGTGATCGTGTCGCCCGGAAGCGCCGCATCGCGGATGATCTGCTTGCCCGTTTTGGTCGTCGAGATGCGACGCAGGATGAAGCTCATCGTCCCCGCCTCACCAGTAGAAGAAGACGCTGATGATGTGCGCCGACAGCGCCGCGATCAGGGCAAAAGTCAGCGGCACATGCACGTAAAGCCAGATTTCGAGCAGCCCGCGAATGCGCAGATGCTGGCGAAGCCGTGCGAGCGCCGCCTCTTTGTGCTTGAGCAACCCGACGACCTTTTCGCGCGCGGCGGGATCGCTGCTGCGCGACAGGGTGAGCGTGCGAAGCGCGGCCGCGGTCGCGCACCCCGGATAACGGCCCGAAAGCCGCGCCGCGATCCCGCCCGCGAACGGATCTTCGTCGAGCGCCGCAAGCACCGGTGCGGTATCCTCGGGAGTCAGCGGCTGCGCGGCAGTGTGTAACTGTCGATCAAACGCCCGAATGGCCTCGAGCATCTGCATCTGCGTCATTTGCTCGCGGTTGTTCGACAGCGCCTGCGGCAGCGTCGCATAGACGATGACGCCATAGAGCCCCGACAGGATCACGAGCATCATCAGCGCCCAGGCGAGCGTGTGGACGTTCCAGCCGAGCTGGAACCCGGTGTGCCAGGTACCGACGACGATCAGGCTGAGCCCGAGATAGACATGCGCCGAGGTCCACGCCTTCAGCGACCAGTGGTCGCTCGTCATCTTGCGCTTGCGATAGCCAAGCGCGGTAAGCCACAGGATCAGCGCCGCGCCGATCGTGCCAAGCGTATAGCCGTACCAGCTGCCGCCATTATGCCGCGGCGTCACATCGATCAGCGCATAGCTTACGATGATCAAAAGGCAGAGCCCGCCCGAAATCTTCGCCCAGCGGAACCCGGCATAGCGCAGGAAACCTTCGTGCCGCCGCTCGCGGACGCGCTCGACCTGCGTGGCCTTCGACCGGCGGCGCTGGAACAGCGATGCCATCAGTCGGCGTCCTCTTCGAGCCGCGCGATCGACAGGAATTCCTCGGGCGAAACGCGGATCGCGGCGCCCGTCGGGCAGGCGCGCACACACGCCGGACCACCCGAAATGCCTTTGCACATGTCGCATTTGACCGCGATCTTCTTCGGCTTCTCGTCGCCCAATTGCTTCTTGGTCCATTTGGGCGACGGCTCGCCCGGCCCCGGGCCAAAACCCGTGAGCAGCCAGCGCAGCAGGCTGGGCTTCTCGGGCGGCGCAGCCTCCATGCGGATCACGCCATAGGGGCAGTTGCGCATGCAATTGCCGCAGCCGATGCAACCCGGCTCCATAAATACCTCACCATCGGGGCCGCGGTGGATCACATTCGGCGGGCAATCGGCCATGCAATGCGGATGCTCGCAGTGGCGGCAACTCGTCGGCACATGCAGGTGCGCGAAGCTCTTGCCCGCTTCGCGGTCGAGCCGCGACAGGCCTTCATGGCTGTCGGCGCATGCCTTCTCGCAATTGTCGCAGCCGACGCACAGATTCTCGTCGATCAACAGTGCATCGGTCGCCTCGCCCAGCCCCTCCTTCATGATGAAGCTCGCGGTGTCCGAATAAAGATCGACTGCGCTCGAATAGGTCGCCTTGCGCGATTCGATGAAGCTGTTCATCGCCGCACGCTCCGCGACCGCGGCCTCGGTCGCCTCGCGCACCTGCGGCCGCTTGGCGAGCATCGCCTTGAATTCGTCGCCCTTCAGCCGGATCACCTCGCTCGCGACTGCGGCCTTGACCGTCGCGTTGCGTTTTTCTCCGCTGAGCACCGCCATTTCGCCGAAATAGCTGCCCGCGGGCAAATAGCGCAGGAAGATCGATTTGCCGCCGATATCCTTCTCGACGACCATCGATCCCGAGCGGATGACATAGACATCGTCGCCCTCGTCGCCCTCCGCCATCACGACCTTGCCCGCGGGGACGCGCTCGATCGCGGGATCCTCGACGATCGGCTCCAGATCTTCGACCGTCAGCCCGCCCTTGAATATCTGCAGCAACTGGCGTTCAAGCGAGATGCGGTTGATCACGCGCTTGGCGCCCGGCACCGCCGCCATCAGCTTGAGCGCCGCGGTGCGCGACACTTCGACGAAGATGCTGTCCTCGCCCGCGCGGATCGTCGCGCCGCGCTTGCGGCCCGAGATCAACCCGACCTCGCCAAAGATCGATCCCTGTTCGATCGGCACCTCAAGATCGGGCCCGACCTCGACAACCGCATGGCCGTCGGCAATCGCGAACAGCGACGAACCCGGTTCGCCCTTTTCGAACACGACATCGCCCCTCGAATAATAGGCGACCTTCGAATCGAGCATGAATTCGCGCATCTGAAGCGGCGAGACGTCGGCGAAGATGCGGATCCGCGTACGCAGATACTCCAGCCACTCGCTGACCGATTTCTTCTGCGGCAGCTTTTCGAAAATCGCCGCCAGATCCTTTTCGTCGGCGGGGGTCAGCGCCTTGTTGCCGTTCAGGAACTCGACGACGTCATAGCCCTGGTTCATGCAATGCTTGATCAGCGGATAACCCGCGAGCGCGCCAATGACATAGATGCCGGGAACGGTCGTCTCGAACGTCGGCGACAGTTTCGGAAAGGCTTCGCGGTCGGGGCCGGTAAACTCGATTCCCATCGATTCGACGAAGCCACGCGGCGCGACCGACCCAAGGCGCGCGACGATCACGTCGCATTCGATCCGCTCCTCGCCGGTCGGCGTTTCGAGCGTCAGCCAGCCCGGCTCGACCTTCTTCGGCTGCGTCTCGGTGCGGATCGACATAAAGCCGTTCTCGCCCGCCTCGGTCATGTCGGAGACATTCTTCGCCTTGGCGCGCGCGAAATCCTTCGAGCGGTTGAGGATCGTGACGGTGTTCTCAAGCGCCTCCTCGGCAACACCGAGCGCATTTTCGATCCCCGCGTCGCCCGACCCGACGACGGTGATATGCTTGTCCTTGAAATCCTCCGGATCGTCGACCTGATAGATGATGTGCGGCAGGTCGGCGCCTTCGCAGCGCATGCGGTTCGGATTGCCCTGCGTGCCGATCGCGAGCACGATATTCTCAGCCGTATAAACGTCGCCCTTGGCGGTCTTGATCGCGAAAGCGCCCTTCGCGCCGGTCACTTCGGCGACCTCGGCATGATATGCCACATTCACCTTGTTGTTCGCGGCATCCTCATCCCAGTTGCCGAGGATATATTCGCGCGCGCCCTCGGCAAACCGGCAGTCGGAGCGCAGGTCGAGCCGCTCGGGCGTCGCGAGGACGCGCTTGCCCTTCTGATATTTGAAGATCGTGTCCGAGAGGTGGTCGGTCTTTTCGAGCAGGATATGGCTGAGCCCGAGCTGCGCGGCGCGCGATGCGGCGCTGAGCCCCGCGGGGCCCGAACCGATGATCGCGACCTTGACCGGCTCGCTCATGCGCGTGTCATCCGGTCGCGAAAGCCGCTAGTCCAATCACTGGCCATGATGCTGACGATCGCGCGCACGGGCACCCTTCCCCCTCTCGCCAGCCCCCCGGCGAACTCATAACGGATGCGACCCGGACTATGATGTCCTGGACGCAAAGCTATGCCCTTGAAAGCGAGCCAAGGTCAACCGGTGGAGGCGAGAAATCGGCCATTGCGAGACGTTCGCAACTAGGCCGATTTGCGTAGGTCAGCGCGCCTTTTGCTAACGCGAAGGCCGCACCTGATTGTCGACGCCCTGAACCGAAATGCGCGGTTTGCCCTTACCGCGAACTTGCCAGGTCACGACATTGTCCACGCCCGAAACGCGCAAGTCGGCGCCGGGCGGCAGAAGGATGTCGATCTGGTTGTCGACGCCATTGACCGTCAGGCTGGGGCAGTCGCCGATGAAATTGATGCGATTGCCCGAACCCGATACTTCGGCGGGACGCCCCTGGCAGTCGATCTGGTTGGCCTGATCGACGCCATTGATCGACGCACCATCGCGCGTTCCGGTGCCTTGACGCGGCTGCGCCACAAGCGGCGAGGCAGCAAGGGCAAGGCTGGTAGCGAGAGCAGGAAGCAGGAATTTAACCGCGCGACGATTTCGAAACAAAGTCATCTCCTCTGTTCCCCGCCCCGAAATTCCCTTCTCATTCAATGGCCTGTCAGAAAGCCCGCGTCAACGGGCCATAACCGGCCGGCTATCAGGCGAGTTCGAAGATCGCCGCGATGCCGTCCGAAGCGACCGGCTCGAACCGCGACCAACCGTCGGGGCCAAGCTTTTCGAGCGGACGGAAACGCGCCTTATATGCCATGCGCGCCGACCCTTCGATCCAGTAACCGAGATAGACATAGGGCAGGCTTGCACGCGCGGCGCGCTGGACATGGTCGGCGATGATATAAGTGCCCAGCCCCTCGCGCATCGGATGCGCCGCGTCGAAGAAGCTGTAGATCATCGAGAGGCCGTCGCCCTGCCGGTCGGTCAGGCAGCAACCGACGAGACGCCCCTTGCGGCCGTCGGTCGTCGGCTCGCGATATTCGACCATATAGCTGTCGACCGGGGTCTGTTCGACCATGTCGGCGAAATCCTGCTCGTCCATGTCGGCCATACCGCCATTGGGATGGCGCGAGCCGAGATAGGAACGAAGCAGCGCATATTGTTCTTCGGTCGCCCACGGCTTGCACGCCGTCGCGACGAGATCGCCGTTGCGGCGCATGTTGCGTTTCTGCGAGCTGCTCGGCGTGAATTCGCTCGCGCAGACGCGCACCGACACGCACGCCGAACAATCGGCGCAGCTCGGGCGATAGGCTACCGACTGGCTGCGGCGGAAACCGATGCGGCCGAGGGCGTCGTTCAGCTCATTCGCGCTGTTGCCGCTGAGTTCGGTGAACACCTTGCGCTCGGTCTTGCCCGCCAGATAGGGGCAAGGCGCCGGACTGGTGACGAAAAAGCGCGGAAAACGGAACGGTGCGGACACGCGAGAAAGACCTCCGGACTTGCGATGCGGAGCCCCCCGACGCGGGTCCGACGCGCTACTTGCACCAACTATGCCGCGCAGCGTCAATGGTGCAAAGCCCGTTTACCATTTTTAAACGTCCCGATCTGAATCAACCCGAAAATTTTGTGAATCAGCCGGTAACTTATGTGCCGAATTGAATCGACTAGCCGCGAATCCTAGCTGTAGCCGCGCAGTTCGTCGCCGGTCAGCGTCGCCACGTGAAGCACGTTGGTCGAACCCGGGGTGCCGAACGGAACGCCTGCCATCATGACCAGCTTCGCGCCCGCCTTGCAGATGCCGTGGCGCAGCGCCATGCGCTTGCCCTTGGCGATCATCTCTTCAAAGCTGCCGATGTCCTTGGTCGGTACCGCATGCGCGCCCCAGAGCAGGCCCATGCGCCGCGCGGCCTCACGCTTCGGCGTCAGCACGAGCAAAGGTGCATTCGGCCGCTCGCGCGCGACGCGGCGTGCGGTCGATCCCGACGCGGTGAAACAGATGATCGCATCGGCGGCGATCGTCGTGATGATGCTGCCCGCCGCCTCGGCGAGCGCGTCGGCGGTCGTCGCATCAGGCGCGGTCTCGGTAAAATGCAAACGGCGGAAATAATCGGGGTCGCTTTCGACCGAACGCGCAATCGAATCCATCATGGTGACAGCTTCCACCGGGAAAGCGCCCGCAGCAGTCTCGGCTGACAGCATGATCGCATCGGCACCATCGTACACCGCCGTGGCAACATCGCTAACTTCCGCGCGCGTCGGCGACGGCGAGACGATCATCGATTCGAGCATCTGCGTCGCAACGACGACGGGCTTGCCCATGCGGCGCGCGGTCGCGACGATCTTTTTCTGGAGCGGCGGCACCGCCTCGGGCGGCAGTTCGACGCCAAGATCGCCGCGTGCGACCATCGCCGCGTCGGCGAGTTCAAGAATCTCTTCGATCCGCTGCACCCCCGACGGCTTCTCGAACTTGACGAGCAGCGCCGCCTTCCCGCCGATCAGCGTCCGCGCTTCGGCGACGTCTTCCGGCCGCTGCACGAACGACAGCGCGATCCAGTCGACGCCCTGTTCAAGTGCGAAGGTCAGGTCCTTGCGATCCTTTTCGGTGAGCGCTGCGAGAGGGACGACGACGTCGGGGACGTTGACGCCCTTGCGGTCCGAAATCTTGCCGCCGACCTCGACCACCGTTTCGATCTTGTCCGGCGCGACACTCTTCACGCGCAGCACCAGCTTGCCGTCGTCGATCAGCAGGCGCGTGCCGACTTCGAGCGCGGCGAACAATTCGGGGTGCGGCAGATAAACGCGCGTCAGATCGCCCGGCGTCTTATCGGTATCGAGGGCGAAGCTCTTGCCATTCACCAGCTCGGCCGGGCCATCCTTGAAGGTACCGACGCGCAATTTCGGTCCCTGCAGGTCAACGAGGATCGTCGTCGGGCGCCCGGTGTCCTTTTCGAGCGCGCGGATCGCCGCGATCACCTTGGCATGGCCGGCATGGTCGCCATGGCTCATGTTCACGCGAAAGGCGTCGGCACCGGCACGGTGCAGTTCGGCGATCATCGCAGGATTGGCGCTTGCGGGACCAAGGGTCGCCAGGATGCGAACCTTGCGCTGGCGGGGGATAAAGGTCTGAACCACAAATGCTCCGATAACTGGGGGACGCTAGGGCAATGCCGCCTTGATGATACGAAGGCAACCGCCGTATAGCTATTCAATCATTCGACGGAGGAACCATGTCCTGCAGCGACGATCAGACGACCGGTAACGATGCGCTCGATAGCCTTGACGATGCGGTCGCCGCGGTGGCGTTTCGCCGCCTCGTCCGCCTGCTCCAGCATCGCAGCGATGCTGCGAACATCGATTTGATGGGCCTCGCCGGATTTTGCCGCAACTGCCTCGGCGACTGGATTGCCGAAGCGGGCGACATGGACAAGGAAGCGGGCCGCGTGATCGTCCACGGCATGCCAACCGCCGAGTGGAAAGCGCAGCACCAAACCGTCGCGACGCCCGAACAGCTCGCCCGGATGGAAGAAAGCATGGCCAAAAATCCTCGAGGTCATTAGGGACGCGCCAAGCGCGATTCTTGCGCTGGACCATCCCAATTACCGGAGCCTAAAATGAGCGAAGCCACCGTATCCGACGAACAACTGCGCCTTTTCATCGAGCGCGTCGAGCGTCTGGAAGAAGAGAAAAAGGGCATCGCCGACGATATCCGCGACACCTATAATGAATCGAAGTCGCAGGGTTACGACCCGAAAATCATGCGCCAGATCGTGCGCCTGCGCAAACTGCCGGTCCATGACCGCAAGGAAATGGAAGCGATTCTCGACGTCTACAAGTCGGCGCTCGGAATCGACTAAACACCACAAGGGAGAGCGACGATGTTCAGCACCACCACCAACAATGTCGAGGGCCGCCCGGTCCACGAATATCTGGGCATCGTCACCGGCGAAGTGATCGTCGGCGCCAACCTGTTCCGCGATTTGTTCGCCAGCATCACCGACATCGTCGGCGGCCGCTCGGGCAAATATGAGGACGTCCTTGCCCGCGCGCGCAAGGAAGCGATCGCCGAGATGGAAGCCGAGGCCGCGCGCCTCGGCGGCAATGCGGTGATCGGCGTCGATCTCGACTATGAAGTGCTCGGGCAGAACGGCTCGATGCTGATGGTCAGCGCCTCGGGAACCGCTGTGGTTGTCTGACTTGCTGCGCCGCGCTAGGGCGGCGCCAGCTTTTAAAATTACCGATGGAGGGTGGCTTGGCCGGCCATAGTAAATTCAAGAACATCATGCACCGCAAGGGTGCACAGGACAAAAAGCGCAGCACGCTTTTCTCGAAGCTTGCGCGCGAAGTCACCGTCGCCGCGAAGATGGGCCTGCCCGATCCCGACGCGAACGCGCGTCTGCGCGCGGCGGTCAACGCCGCCAAGGCGCAGTCGATGCCCAAGGACAATATCCAGCGCGCAATCGACAAGGCCGCGGGCGGCGAAGGCGAGAATTACGAAGAAATCCGCTACGAAGGCTATGGCCCCGGCGGCGTGTCGCTGATCGTCGAGGCGCTGACCGACAACCGCAACCGCACCGCGACCAACGTCCGCACCGCGTTCAGCAAGAATGGCGGCAATCTCGGCACCAGCGGCAGCGTCAGCCACGGCTTCGACCGCCTCGGCATGATCAGCTACGCCGCGAAGGCAGGCGACGCCGACACGGTCTTCGAAGCTGCGCTCGACGCCGGCGCCGACGATGTCGAATCGACCGAGGACGGCCACGACATCTGGACCAGCGTCGACAGCCTGCACGAAGTCGCGAAGGCGCTCGAAGCCAAGCTTGGCGAGGCCGAAGGCGTCAAGCTCGCATGGCGCCCGACGCTGAAGAGCGAAGTCACTGAAGAGAGCGTGGCGCAGAGCCTGTTCAAGCTGATCGACACGCTCGACGACGACGACGATGTCCAGACCGTATGGGGCAATTACGAAATCCCCGACGCGGTGATGGAGAAGCTCGGCTGATCATCCTCGGTCTCGACCCCTCGCTCAGCTGCACCGGCTGGGGCGTCATTCGCGTCGAGGGCAGCCGGATCAGCCACATTGCCAACGGGCAGGTGAAGACCGACGCAAAGGCTCCGCTGCCCGACCGGCTCGCGCATCTCGACACCGTGCTTGCCGCGGTGATCGCCGATCATGCACCGATGTGCGCCGCGGTCGAAGAAGTCTTCGTCAACGACAATCCGCAATCGACGCTGAAGCTCGCGCACGCGCGCGGCGTCGTGTTGCTCGGCTGCGCGCGCGCCGGGCTGTCGGTCGGCGAATATGCGCCGCGCCTCGTCAAGAAAGCGATCGTCGGCACCGGCGGCGCGGCGAAGGAGCAGGTGCAGGCGATGCTGCGCGTCCTGCTTCCGGGCGCAAAGGTCGCGGGCGCCGACGCGGCCGATGCACTCGCGGTCGCGATCTGCCACGCGAACCATCGCCCACGATAATTGATTCCCTTTTCGTTCTCCTCGCGCTAGCACGGGGCCATGATCGCCAAACTCACCGGACGGCTGGACAGCAGCAGCGCGGGCCACGCGGTGATCGACGTCGGCGGCGTCGGTTATCTGGTCGAGGCATCGGCCCGCACCCTCGACGCACTGGGGCCCGTTGGCGGCGACGTCACGATCCACACCGAAATGCTCGTCGGCGAAGATTTCCTGCGCCTGCTCGGCTTTGCCAAGGCCGAGGAGCGCGACTGGTTCCGCCTGCTCATCAGCGTGCAGGGCGTCGGCGCCAAGGTCGCGCTCGCGATCCTGTCCGCGCTCGAGATCGGTGACCTTCAGCGGGCGCTTGCCAGCGGCGACAGCGCGATGATCGCACGCGCGAACGGCGTCGGGCCGAAACTCGCGCAGCGGATCACGCACGAGCTCAAGGACAAAGCGGGGGCACTCGGCGGAATTGCAGGCACCGGTCCGTCCCTTGCCGCAACCACCGGCCCACTCAGCGACGCTGTCGCCGCCCTCACCGGCCTCGGCTTCAAGCCCGGCGAGGCGAGCGCGGCGGTCGCGGCAGCGAGTGAGGAACTGGGTGCGGGCGCGGGTCTCGACGCGCTGGTGCGCGCGGCGCTCAAAAAGGCGGCCAAGTGACCGAGCGCGTTCGTAACGCCTCCTGCCGCTGCGGACAGCTCCGTATCGTCTGCGCCGGCGAACCGATCCGCGTCTCGGTCTGCCACTGTCGCAATTGCAAGGCGCGGAGCGGCAGCGCCTTTGCCGCACAGGCGCGCTTCCCCGCCGAGAATATCCGCACAGAGGGCGAAGCGAAATTGTACCAGCATCCCGGCGGAAGCGGCACTATCGCGGACTTCTACTTCTGCGAAAACTGCGGCTCCACGCTCTGGTTCCTCAATCGCCCGGAGCTCGACAGCTATGCCGTGCCGATCGGCAATTTCGAACCCGGCCATGACTTCAAGCTGCAATTTTCAGTCTATGAGGATCGTCAGGAACCTTGGGTTTGTATCCTCGGCGAGGCAATAGAGCGTTATGACTGAGCCCGCCCTCACCACCCCCCAACGCACCCCCGAGGATGCCGACGCCGCGCTCCGGCCCAAGTCGCTCGCCGAGTTTGTCGGGCAGGCCGCCGCGCGCGAGAATCTGCGCATCTTCATCGAGGCGGCGAAGGCGCGCTCGGACGCGCTTGACCATGTGCTTTTCTATGGGCCGCCGGGGCTCGGCAAGACGACGCTCGCACAGATCGTCGCGAAGGAGCTCGGCGTCGGTTTCCGTTCGACCAGCGGCCCGGTGATTGCGAAGGCGGGCGACCTTGCCGCGCTGCTCACCAATCTCGAGGACGGCGACGTCCTCTTCATCGACGAGATTCACCGCTTGTCGCCTGCGGTCGAGGAAATCCTCTATCCTGCAATGGAGGACCGCGCGCTCGACATCATGATCGGTGAAGGGCCTTCAGCGCGGTCGGTGCGGATCGATTTGCCCAAGTTCACGCTGGTCGGCGCAACGACGCGGCAGGGCCTGCTGACGACGCCGCTGCGCGATCGCTTCGGCATTCCAGTGCGGCTCAATTTCTACACACATGGCGAATTGGAGCAGGTCATCACGCGCGCTGCGCGCCTGCTGTCGCTACCGATCGCATCCGACGGCGCGCTCGAGATCGCAAAACGCTCGCGCGGAACGCCGCGCATCGCAGGACGACTGCTACGCCGGGTGCGTGATTTCGCGACGGTTGCGGGCCACCCGATCGTCGATGCGAAGGCGGCCGATGCCGCGCTCAACCGGCTCGAAGTCGATGCGCTCGGGCTCGATGCGATGGACCGGCGATACCTGACGATGATCGCCGATATTTATCGCGGCGGGCCGGTCGGGGTCGAGACGATGGCGGCGGGACTGTCCGAACCGCGCGACACGATTGAGGATGTGATCGAGCCCTATTTGCTGCAGGTCGGGCTGATCGCGCGCACCGCACGCGGACGCATGCTCAACGCGAGCGCGTGGAAGCATCTCGGGCTCAACCCGCCCGCGGGATCGCAAGACGGACTTTTCGATCAAGGAAAATAGGCGGATTTCCGGGACTTTCATTCCACAAACCGGCCCCGATCTGCGACGAACTGTTTAAGAGGGGTTTGCGACGAGTCGTTGCGCCGCTATCGGTTGGGATAATGGTAAACGTTCCGCCTCCCTTCATCCCCGGCGCCTTCGTCGGGGCCGAACATCATTTCCGGGCGCGCGTGTACTTCGAAGACACCGACCTGTCGGGCATCGTCTATCATGCCAATTACCTGCGCTACATGGAGCGCGCGCGCTCAGATATGTTGCGCATCGCCAGCATCGACCAGCGTGCGGCGATGGAGGCCGGCGAAGGCAGTTGGGCCGTCACCGACCTTGTGATCAAATATCGCAGCCCCGCGCGGCTCGACGACGACCTGCTCGTCGTCAGCACGGTTCAGGCGGTGCGCGGCGCGAGCGTGATTATTTCGCAGCGCATCCTTCGCGGAACTGACACGTTAAGCGGCGAGACATTGACCGACGGGCAAGTCACCGCCGCCTTCCTGTCGCCTGAGGGCCGGCCGCGCCGCCAGCCCGCGGGCTGGGCCGACCGATTTACCGCCATCATGAATGGAGAGAATTCCCCTTGCTAGACAATATCTCGCTGGCCGCCGACGCGGCGACCCTGTCCCCCATCGCGCTGTTTTGGCAGGCCGACTGGATCGTGAAAGGCGTGATGATCGGGCTCTTGCTTGCGTCCATCTATGTGTGGATGGTGATCTTCACGCACGGCCGCGGGGTCAGCAAGCTGATGAGCGCGTCAGAACGGTTCGAGCGCGATTTCTGGCGCGCCGAGGATATCGACAAATTTTACGACAAGAACAGCGACGAAGACCTGCCGAGCGCGAAGGTGCTGGGCGCCGGGATCAGCGAATGGCGCCGCTCGACCAAGGGCAAGAATGTCGACCGCGACGGCACGCGCGAGCGCCTCGGCATCGCGATGAACAGCGCGGTCGCGGGTGAAGTCGACCGGCTCGCCGAAAAGATCGGGACGCTCGCGACTATCGGCTCGGTCGCGCCCTTCGTCGGCCTGTTCGGCACCGTGTGGGGCATCATGCGCAGCTTCACTGCGATTGCGGCGGAAAATAACAGCAGCCTGGCCGTCGTCGCGCCGGGCATCGCCGAGGCGCTGTTCGCGACCGCGATCGGCCTGTTCGCCGCGATTCCCGCGGTCATCGCCTACAACGCCTTTTCGCAGCGCTTGAACCGGCTCGAATCGCGCCTTGGCCGCTTTGCCGATGGGCTGCACGCAACGTTCAGCCGCGAACTCGAGGTCGAAGCCTGATGGCGATGAGTGGTCCCTCGGGCGGCATTGGCGGACGACGCGGGCGCGGCACGCGCCGCGCGCCGATGGCCGAAATCAACGTCACCCCGCTCGTCGATGTGATGCTCGTGCTGCTGATCATCTTCATGATCACCGCGCCCCTGCTCGCCTCGGCCGTGCCGATCGACCTGCCCGAAAGCCGGGCAAAGCCGGTCGAGACCGAAGAACGTGAGCCGGTGCAGCTGTCGATCAACGCCGACGACACGCTCTATGTCGGCGAGGATGTGGTGCCCGAAGCCGAGCTCCCGGCGCGGCTCGACGCGATTGCGCGCGAGAAAGAGGGCGGAGACAAGCCGCGCCAGATCATGCTGCGCGCCGACAAGGGACTCGATTATGGCCGCGTGATGCGCGTCATGGGCGAACTCAACCGCGCCGGCCTGACGCGCATTTCGCTGGTTACGACGGGATCGGAGGGCGCTGTCGAAAACGCACCCGCCGCGGTCACCGACGGTTCAGAAACCCGACCCTAGGGTAAGATGATGGCCGAAACACGGGCAGTTGGGGGGAATGAGGGACGCGGCTTTGCCATCGCGGTGGCGGCGCATGTCGTCATCATCGGCCTGCTCTCGGTCCAGTGGACCGCGGGCGACCGCCGCTTCGACAACCCCCCGATGGAAGTCGACCTGATCGCCGAGACCGCCGTGGAATCGAGCGCGCCGATCATTACGGAAGCGCCGCCGTCGGCTCGGCTGGGCGAGGAAGATGCGGTCGATATCGCAGCACCCGAACCGACACCCGCGCCGCCGATCCCCGAACCGATCGTCCGCCCGACCCCGGCGCCGACCCCAAAACAAGTCGCGCGTCCGGTTCCAACACCGCCCAAGAAACAGCCGCCCGCTGTGACGAAGGCGCCGCCCAAGGCCGCGCCGAAATCGGCGCCGGCAAAAAAAGCGCAAACGCGCCCGACGGGCCGGCTCGACGGGATCACCGACGGGCTCGGCCGCGAGCAAACTAAGGCGCCGCCGAACAAGGGCGCCCCGGCGTCGAAAACGGCCGCCGAAGTCCGTCGTTCGATCGACGTCAGCATCAAGTCGGCGGTCGCGCCGCGCTGGAACGGCTGCCGCATCTCCGGGGTCGACGTCGACCAGCTCAAGACCGTCGTCAAATTCCGCCTGACCGAGTCCGGCGCGCTCGCCGGGTTCACCAGCGTTACGACGAGCGGCGAAAACGACAGCAACAAATTCCAGATCCAGCGTCATCAGGAATGCGCCAAACGCGCGGTGGAACTCGCCGCACCCTTCGACCTGCCCGAAGAAAATTACAGCTTCTGGCAGAATTACACGCTCGATTTCATCAAGAGGTAAGAGAAATGCTCCTCCGTCCGATCAGCCTTTCGCTCGCCCTGCTGCTCACCGCGGCACCGGTCCTCGCGCAAACCCCAACGGCCGCCCCGACCCCGCCCGCAGTCACCCCGACCGAGCCGCGTGAGACGATCGAGGGTACGTTGACGCAGGATCGCACCATCATCGCAATCCCGGCGCTCGCCACCGCATCGGCGCAAACTGTCGCGGGCCTCCGCACCGACAGCCTCGGCCGCCAGATCGCCGAAGTCATCGCCGCCGACCTCGAGCGCAGCGGGCTCTACGATCCGATGGGGCCGAGCGGTATTCCCGCGATCAGCCGCGCCGAGGTGCAGGCGCCGCGCTTCGCCGAATGGCAGTCGCGCAACGCCGAAAATGTCGTCCACGGTTTCGTCGACGCAAGCGGCACGGGCGGGCTCGTCGTCGGCTGCTATCTTTATGACACCGCGCTCGGCAGCGAGCTGGTTCGCAAGGGGTTCGAGATCCAGCCCGGCGACTGGCGCCGCGCCGCGCATAAATGCGCCGACGCCATCTATTCGCGCCTGTCGGGCGAAGCGCCCTTCTTTGACAGCCGCGTTGCCTATATCGCAGAGAGCGGTCCCAAGGGGAACCGCATCAAGCGCCTTGCCATCATGGACAGCGACGGCGGCAACCACCGTTTCATCACCAACGGTCAGGCGCTCGCAATTTCGCCGCGCTTCTCGCCCGATTACAAGAAGATCGTCTACGTCAGCTATCTGAACAACCGCGTCCGCGTCTTCATCTACGACGTCGCGGCGGGATCGCAGAAACTGGTGACGGAAAGCTCGAACGCGACCTTTGCGCCGCGCTGGTCGCCCGACGGCACGCAGATCCTCTACTCGATGGCGGTGAACGGCAACACCGACATCTATCGCATCTCGGCGAATGGCGGCACGCCGGTAAGGCTGACCAGCACCCCAGGCATCGATGTCGGCGGCAGCTTCTCACCCGACGGCAAAAAGATCGTGTTCGAAAGCGACCGGTCGGGCGGTCAGCAAATCTATACGATGAACATCGACGGGTCGAACCAGCAGCGGATCAGCTTTGGCGGCGGCCGCGCCGCGACCCCTGAATGGTCGCCGCGCGGCGATCTGATCGCCTTTACCCGCATGGGCGGCGGCGAGTTCCGCATCGGGGTGATGACCCCGTCGGGCGGCGGCGCGCGAACGCTAACGAACAGCTGGCAGGACGAGGCACCGACCTGGTCGCCGAACGGCCGCGTCATCCAGTTCTTCCGCACCACCCCGGGCCGCGAAGGCAAATCGAGCCTGTGGCAAGTCGACCTGACCGGCGTGAACATGCGCCGTCTGCCGACCCCGCAAGACGGGTCGGACCCCAGCTGGGGCCCGGTACTTCCCTGAAGAAGACCGGAACCAAAGGGGCGCGATCGGGTTCAACTATCGCGTCCTTCAAGGGCCAATTCGGCCGCACGAATGATTTTCAACAACAAGAGGACAGAGACATGACGATACGCAAAAGCACCGCAATGATTGCGGCGATCACCATGCTTGCTGTTGGCGCCTGCGCGAAAAAGGCCCCTGACACGCTTCCCCCCGCTCCCGAAGGTACCGGCGACACCGGCAACAACACCGGCACCGGCGTCGTCCCGGGGTCGCAGGAAGACTTCCTTGCCAGCGTTGGCGCCATGGGCGACCGCGTTTTCTTCGACTATGACCAGTATAATGTCGACGCACAGGATCAGGCGACGCTGCAGACCCAGTCGCAGTGGCTGCAGCGCAATCCCGCGGTTCGCGTCACGCTCGAAGGCCATGCCGACGAACGCGGCACCCGCGATTACAATATCGCACTTGGCGAGCGCCGTGCGAACGCCGCGAAAAACTATCTCGCGTCGCTTGGTATCGATCCGTCGCGGATCAACGTCATCAGCTATGGCAAGGAACGTCCGGCCGAACTCGGCTCGACCGAGGAAGCCTATGCCAAGAACCGCCGCGCGGTGACCGTCGTCATCGGGCAATAAGCGGCCACAGCGGCACCGCGGCCCATGCCGCGGTGCACGCAAATAATCCGAAGGGGACCTGTCGCTGAGAAAGCGGCTGGTCCCCTTTTCGTTGGGATACGAGCGCCCACGCGATGCCGCCGAGGCTGGCGAGCAGCAACATCAGCGGCAGCGCCTGCCAGCCAAGCCACGCGCCGATCGCCGCGACAAGCTTGGGATCGCCGCCGCCCATTGCATCCTTCAGCCGTACGCGGCGATAGAATTCGGCGATGGCGGCGAGCGTCAGGCCGCACACGACCGCGCCAACCCAGCGATCGATCAGCGATGTATCCAGCATCGGACCGGCTATCAGCAGGCCGACGATGCCGAGCAGCAGGTTAAGGCGGTCAGGCAGCCAGAAATGGCGCGCATCGAGCAGCGCGAGCGGCAGCAGCAACCAGCCGAACAAAGCCCAGAGCCAACCCGCGGTTCCCGGTAAAAGTGCGAGGGCGACAACCCCGATCAGTGCGGAGCCCAGCTCGACGCGCCAGTGGAAAGGATCGATCACCGCGTCGCACGTCCGGCAACGCCCGCGCGATACGACCGTCGAAAGGAGCGGCAGGAGATCGAGGGCGCCAAGCGACCTTCCGCAACCATCACATTGCGATCGCCCCAGCACCGAGCGGCCCGCCGGCCAGCGCAGCACCAGTGTCGCGATGAAACTGCCCAGGACTAGCCCGATCAGCGCGGCGAAGGCGACGCCCATGCCGAAGGGCAAGGCATCGAGAAAGGTCACGTCAGAAGCGGCCCGAGGTCGCCAGCACGAAGCCGCCAGGTCCGGCCTTGAACCCCAGCGCCGCAAGTGCGCCCGCCATCGCGGGGTCGCGGTCGACGTTGATCGCGAACTGCGCGCGATAGGCGCCGCCGCCGTCAAAGGACAGCGTCAGCCGTTCCATGCCCGACTGGCTGGCGAGTGCGGCCTGCGCGCGTCCGTTCGCACACGTCAGCGGCCCCGAAAGCCCGCGCGACAGGTCGAGCCCGGCGATCGGCGCGGTGACCGCGAGTTGGATGCGGCCTGCGGCACTGGCACATTTGCCCGCGCCGTCGAACCGCACGGTCGCGCCTTCGAAACGGATCGTGTCGACGGGGATCATGCCGAGCCCGCCCGACATCGAGGTCGTGCCGCTGACGTCCGATATACCGCGCGGGTTGCTGCCATGCAGCCGCCCGGCGAGCGCGCCGAGCCGGTCGTCGGCGCGCGAGAAAGCGAGGTCGACGCCGCCGCCGAGCAGCGCGAGCGGCGACAGGCTGGCGCGCACCGTGCCAAGCGGCAAGGCCCCGAGCCGCGCCTCGACGAGTTCGCCCGACCAGACCGACCCACGCACATCGCGCGCGGTGATGCCGGCATCGGTCGCGCCCGACCACGCAAGCGCAAGCCGCATCGGGAAGGTCGCAATGATCAGGATCAGCGCGAGCAGCAGCACCGCAATCCCCCAACGTCGCCGCATGCTCATTGGCCGCCCTTCCGAAGCTCGGCGGTCAAACCGACGGTACCGTCGGCGGCGGGGGTGATCGTCAACTGATCGACGACAAAGCCCTGCCCCTCGAGCGAGGCGAGCCAGTCGGTGAGCACCGTCGCGCGCGCGGTGGCGATCGCGATCGTCGCCTGCCCTGCGCCGCGCGCTTCGTTGCGGTCGAGCGTCAGCCCGATCTCGCCCGCCGATTGTGCAAGATATTGGTCGATCGCGACCGCATCGACCGCCGCGGCGACCGATTTGGCCGGACGCTGCGCGAGCAATTGCACCTTCGAGGACACGCGCCCTTCGCGCTCTATCGCGGCGCGGTGCTGGCTCTCCAGATCGATAAACGCCGCGACCGCCGGTCGACCGAGGCCCCACAGGATCACGCCCAGCGCGAGCACGCCCGCGATGCCGACGAGCCAGCGCTCGCGCGCCGACAGGGCGATCCACCAATTTTGCAGTCTCTCGGTCATGGCACCGCCCGGATCGTGATATTGGCCATTTGCTGACCGTCGCTGCCCGCCATCGGCTGTGCGGTGACGCGGTAACCGCGCGCCTGCAGCGCCAGGAGCACCTGATTAATGTCCTCGACGCGTGGTGCGGCGAGCGTCGTCGTCAGCGTCCCGTCAGTGCGGTGCGACAGCGTCTTGAGCGAGACGCCGGGCGCGTCGCCCATCGCGTCATAAAGCGCCGACGCCGGAACCGAAAAGGCGAGCGGCCCGCCGCCGGCAGCGGCCAAGCGGCGGTCGAGTTCGGCTTCGGCTGCCGTGGCATCAGCCGCGGTCACCCCGGCCTTCTTTGCCATCGCGACGACCGCATCGTCGGCGCGGCCGGTGTCCGACGACAGGCGCACCGCATAGATGATCGGGATCAACAGGCTGATCGCTACCAATGCTATGGCAAGGCGCTTCGCCAGCCGCAGCATCGCCGGGTCGACCGACCAGCTGCGCTTGGGCTTCCATCCACCGCTGAGCAGGTCAAGCGGCGGCGCGGCGAGCGTCAGCAGCAGCGACTCACGCATCCGGTCGGCATCGAGCGGCAGCACGGCGTGGCCGCCCGCGATCAGCGGATCGAGCTCGGAATCTGACACATAGGCCCGGTCGGTCGTGCGGACGATCTGTTCGCCACCGACGTCGGCGGTCCAGAGCGTGTCGGGCTCGGGTGGAGGCACCGCTGCTGCAGACGGGATAATCGCGGCCGGGGTCAGATCGCGTGCCTTCAGCCAGTCGGTCCAGGCGGTCATCGCGGCGTGGGTCGTCACCGCGACCGGGACCGCCTGCCCTTCGCCCGCAGGCTGGCCGGCGACGACATGCAGCGCCGCGGCATCGCCCAGGCTGTTCTTCAGCGCGTCGATGCGCGCCGCGGCGGCGGCCTGCGCGGGCGCGGCGTCAGGATAATTTAGCCAGCGCAGCGGGACGTCGGCCGCCGGCGCCAAGGCGATCAGCCGGTCGTCGGGGCTGTCGTCGCGCGGTTTTTCCCACGCATCGATCCAGCCGTCATCCTGTCCTGAATCGACGACAATGCCGTCGTCGATCCGCAGCCACGCGGGCCGGGGCGCGTCGCCTTCGCCAAGCGAAGCCACCGGCGGCAGCCAAAGAACCAGCGTGCGCGTCATATCAGTCGCTCTCGCCCCAATCGCGGCGCACGATCGTCGGCGGCGTCATGCCGGCAGACGGCGCCCCGCCATTGGCATCGATCAGCGAAACTGCGGTCAAGAAACCGTCCCCCATCGTCACATTCGTCGTCAGCGTGAGCCAACGGCTGTTCACGCCCGCCTGTTCGGCAACATCGGTCGGCGGCTTCCGTCCTTCGAACGGCCCCGCCTCCCAGAATCGCACGCTGCTGCCATAGCCGCCAGCGGGGCGCGCCGCCAGCGCCGCCCGCGCTTTGGCGATGCCGATTTCACCGGGCAGCAACATCGCCACCAGCGGCGCCTGCTCGGGTGCCAGCGTATTGACGTTGAGCTTCACCGGATCGGTCACCGGCAGCACGCAGATCCAGGGTTTCAGCCGCGCATAGATTTTCGGCGTCACGCCGCGCACCGCGCGCAGTTCGCTGACATCGGCCATTTTGCGGTTCGCGGGTAGATAGGCGCCCTGCATCCCGCGATAGGCATTGTCCTCGGCGCCGAGCGGGCCTTCGTTGCTGTCGCTGTCGATCCAATCGGCCGCCGCGCCCGCTATGGCTTGCGCCTGCCCCGGATCGATCCCGAGCAGGGTCATCAATTCGCCGAACTGGCGCATCGAACCCGACCGCTGGCTGTACCTCCCCGGCACGGTCTCGGCGACGAGGCTGTTGAGATTGAAGCAATTGTTCGCGTCGGTCAGTTTCGCTCGCCCCTCGCCGCCCGGCAGCGGCAGCGTGAAATCGCGCCCCAGCCAGTTTCCCGCGAGCGTCAGCTTGGCGGGATCGCGCCCGACGAGGTCGGCGACGCGCCGCAGTCCGATCTGTTCGGCGGCGAAGGCGTAGGCACGGCCCTGATCGACCGTCGCCGCGCTGCCCGCGATGCGCGTCGCGAGCGTCAGCCGGTCGAGCGCGGTCGCCGCGATCACCGCCATCACCGCGACGAGAAGCAATACGGTGAGCAGCGCCGCGCCGCGCTCGTCTTTCCTGCGGCGCCTCATGGTGTCGGCACCCCTTGGACGGGCGGCAGCGGCAGCGTAGGCGCGGTCAGGAACAGCATCGTCAGCGCCTCGCGCCCGGTGCGCGCCACGCGCACCTCGACCGCACGCGGCAGACGGCCGCCCGGCTCCGAACTCCAGACCTCGCTCCAATTGCCGCGCTCGTCGCGGTACCGCATCGCGACGCTGGCGACGTCGGCGATCAGCCGGTCGCCCTCGCCGAGCGCGGTGCCGTCGAGCATCGGCTGCGTTGCGCGGCGCCACTCGTTGCCGACCTTTGCATAGGCGACACGTTCGAGACTGGGACGAGGGCTGCCGTCCGCCGCCCCTGCCCCGCCGTGGACAAAGGCAAAGCCGGTCGATGATCCGACAAAAGCCGGAACCGCCTCGCCCGCCGGCCCGCGCGTCGAGCGCTGGACCGCTTGCGCCAGATCGTTCGCCATGACGGCGCGCAGGCGATTGATGCCGCCCATCGCCTTCAGCCGTTCCTGCACCGCATCCTGCGTATCGACGCTGCTGCGGAGCAGGCCAACCCCCATCGCCGCGATCACCGCGAAGATGGAGAGTGCGACAAGCATCTCGACAAGAGTGAAGCCGCGTTCGTCCCTCATCGCGACGGCCGGATGATCGTCAGCACGGCCTGCCCGCGCCCGCTTTCGGGGCGGACGAGCAGATCGATGCGCAGCAAGCTATCGTCCGCGGTTTTCGCGACGCGCTGTTCGACGCGCCAATTGCGCCCCGCGTTCGCGACACCGATCGCGCTGTTGCCGATCGTCGGCGGCGCGGGGTCGGTCCACAGTTCGACCGCACGGTTTTGCGCCACGACGCCCGCCATCGTGCTTTCGTCGAGATCGCCCGCGGTGCGCACCGCATAGGCATCGAGACGGACAAGCGCGAGCGCGGCGATGCTGATGACGCTCAAAGCCACGAGCATTTCGAGCAGCGTGAAGCCCCCTTCGCCGGATGGCGAACGACGAACGACATCATTGCCCACGACTGACCTCCCCGGTTGCCGAAACGCGCACGATTTCACGCGCATCCCCGCCGGTCAGCACCACGGCTTGCGGCGTCGGACTAATGCCCACGCGGTCGAACAGCACGCGCGCCGCGCCCTGCCCGTTGCCCGCCGCAAAGCGCACATCACCCGGCCAGTTGCGCTGTTCGAAAGCGCGACCCGGCAGCGGTTGCCATTCGCCCGAAATCCGCCGCTCAAAGCCATAGCCCGACGGGGCAAAATTGACCGCGACGCTGCGCCCCTCGATCACCGCGACATCGCGCGCCGCGGCGAGCCGCGCGGCGAGCCGGTCGGCTTCGCTGCGCACGGTGCGTTCTTCGCCGGGAATAGTGAGCACGACGGCGGTCGCGGCGAGCGCCATGATCGCGAGCACGATCATCAGCTCGACGAGCGTGAAGCCGTTCGGCTCGCGACGCGTCCGCGCGTCAGGCGTCGCTGCGAATATCCGCATTGTCGTCGGTCCCGCCGGGGGCACCGTCGGCACCGAGCGACCAGACGTCGAACGCCTTCCCGTTCGGCCCCGGCGCCTGATAATTATAGGGGCGGCCCCACGGATCGGCGGGCAGCTTCTTGATATAGCCGCCGCGGCGATAGCGTTCGGGCTGCGCGAGCGCGGGCGGTGCGACGGTCAGCGCATTGAGGCCGTCGGTCGATGCCGGATAGGTCAGATTGTCGAGGCGATATTGCTCGAGCGCGCTTTCGAGCGTTGCGATATCGGCCTTGGCCTTGGTCACCATCGCACGGTCCTGGCTCGGCAGGACGTTGATCATCACCACGGTGGCAAGCAGCCCGATGATGAAGATCACGACCATCAATTCAGTCAGCGTAAAGCCGCGCTCGTCCTTCTTGCGCTGCCGATTGACGGGCGGGCGGGCGGGGTCGAGCATCAGGCGAATGAAAAGCTGCATCAGAGACATTTATTATAGACCTGCAAGGTTCTGCAACTGAAGGATCGGGAGCAGAATGGCGAGGATGATAAGGGCCACGCACGACCCCATAACGACAATTATGACAGGTTCGAGAAGCGCCATCGACGCCGCCGTAAAGCGGTCGAATTCGCGCTCGAGATAGTCGGCGGCGCGTTCGAGCATCTGTTCGAGCCGCCCCGCGCTTTCGCCGCTGGCGGTCATATAGACGAGCAAAGGCGGGAAGACCCCGGCATCGCGGAGCGCGGTAGACAGGCTGCCGCCGGCGCGCACCTGATCGACGATGTTCGCGGTCGCACCCGCGAGCGCGGCGTTGCGAATCGTCGGAACGGTCAGTTTCAAGCCTTCGACGAGCGGCAGGCGGCTCGACACCATCGTCGACAGAGTCCGGGCAAAGCGTGCGGCATAAAGATCGCGGAGTAGGCGGCCGAAAAGCGGCAGGCGGAGCAGCCGGCCATCGACGCGCGCCTTGAACGCCGGACGGCGCATCGCGGTGACCCAGCCAAAGCTCGCGGCGGCGACCAGCAAAGCAACCAGCCACCACCAGTTCGCGGCAAAGCTGGAGATCGCGATCACCGCGCGGGTCAGGAAGGGCAGTTGCTGGCCGACGTCGGTGAATTGTTCGACGACGCGCGGGACGACGAAGATCATCAATGCCGCGACGACGCCGATCGCGACGACCGCGAGCACGATCGGATAAGCGAGCGCGGCGATTAGCTTGCCGCGCACCTCGGCCTGACGTTCGAGCAGGTCGGCGAGGCGCGCGAGAATGGTGGTGAGGCTGCCCGTCGTTTCGCCCGCGGCGACCATCGCGCGATACAGCGGCGGAAAGCTGCCCGGCTGGCGCCCCATCGCGTCGGCGAGGCGGCGGCCTTCGAGCAGGCCGGCGTGGACGTCGCCGATGACGGCGCGTGCGCTTTCGGCCTCGCTCTGGCGCGTCAATGTGCGCAGCGCCTCTTCGAGCGGCGCGACCTCGGCCAGCGTCGCAAGCTGGCGCGTGAACAGCGCCAGATCCTTGCTGCTCAGTCTATTTTTACGGAACGCCAGCAGCGAACGGCTGGCCGGCTTGGCACCCGCCGCCTCGACCGCGACGATATGAAATTTGCGGCGGACGAGGTCGGCGCGCGCCGCGTCGTCGTTCGCGGCGGTCAGCCGCCCCTTGCGCTCGCGGCCCTGCGGATCGATCGCCACATAGCGATAATCAGGCATCGATTTCCTCGCGCCGCGCGATGCGGATCGCCTCCTCGGCGGTCGTGAGCCCCTTCGCGACCATCGTCCGCGCCGCCGAGGCGAGCGTCGGCGATTTCAGGAACGCGTGGCGCGTGATCATCGCCTCGTCACCGCCATTGTAGATGTAGCGGCGAACGGTCTCATCGACCTTGATCGCCTCGAACACCCCGATCCGGCCCTTATAGCCGGTGCCGCCGCACTGGTCGCAGCCCTTGGGCCGCCAGATGACGGTACCGATATCGAGCCCGAGGATCGCGGCGACGCTGTTGTCGGCCTGCACGGGTTCGCGACAATGGTCGCACAATTTGCGGACGAGCCGCTGGGCAAGAACCGCGCGGAGCGTCGACGCGAGCAGGAAGGGTTCGACCTTGAGGTCTTTCAGGCGCGTGATCGCGCCGACCGCATCGTTGGTGTGGACGGTCGAGAGCACGAGGTGCCCCGTCAGCGAGGCCTGCACTGCAATATCGGCGGTTTCGCGGTCGCGGATTTCGCCGACCATCACGACGTCGGGATCCTGACGCAGGATCGCGCGGAGCCCCGCGGCGAAATCGAGCCCGACCTTGGAGTTTACCTGCGTCTGGCCGACGCCGTCGACGGCATATTCAACCGGATCCTCGACGGTCAGGATATTGCGCTGGCCGTCGTTGAGCTGCTTGAGCGCGGCGTAAAGCGTCGTCGTCTTCCCCGACCCCGTCGGGCCGGTGACGAGGATGATGCCATTGGGTTCGGCGAGTGCCTCACGCAAAATCTGGTCGGCAGCACCCGACAGGCCGAGGACGTCGAAGTCGATTCCCGCCGCATCCTTGTCCAGAATACGCATCACGACGCGTTCGCCCGCGCGGCTGGGGAGCGTCGACACGCGGACGTCGACCGCCTTGCCCGCGAGCGTCAGCCCGATGCGGCCGTCCTGCGGCACGCGGCGTTCGGCGATGTCGAGGCGCGCCATCACCTTGATGCGGCTGACGACGACGGGCGCGACATGCGGCGGCATGCGCAGATGCTCACGCAGCACGCCGTCGGTGCGCATACGCACGACGAGCCCGCTTTCATAGGGTTCGATATGGATATCGCTGACCCCCTGCCGCACCGCCTCGGCAATGATCGCGTTGATCAGGCGGATCGCGGGGGCGTCGTCGGCGCTGTCGAGGAGATCCTCGGCGCTCGGCAAGGTGAAGTCGATATCGCTGCCATCAAGCGAGCCCGCCATTGCGGCGGCCGAGCTGTCGACGGCATAATGGTCGGACAGCAGCCGGTCGAAATCGGCGACGGTCGCGGTCGCAACGCGCAGCGGCTGCGCCAGATAGCGCTTCACTTCGATCAGCACCGCAGGGTCGGCGTCCTCGCGCAACGTCGCGAGCCAAGCTCCGCCTTCGGCCTGCGCGATGACGACGCCATGCGCGCGGGCAAAGCCGTAGGGGATGTCGACCGGCGCCGGGGAGACGGCGATCGGTTCGGGATCGGTCACGGATATTCTCCGGTTGGCGGTGCGGGCGCCTGTGAAATCGAGGGCGGAACATCGGTGGTTGTCACGCCCCCGTCGGGTCCGCGGAGTTCGGGCAGGTTGACCGGACCGACGGTGATGTCGGCGGGGGTCGCGGGGGTCGGCACCGGCGGAATAGCGCCCAGATAGTCGCGCACCAACGTATCGATCGCGGGTTCCTCGCCGGGGTTCCGCTGAAGCTGGAAGTCGCGGATATAGCCGTAGCGACGCGCGGTGAGTGCAGCGTTGTCTTCACGATTGCGCAGGATCGTCGGGCGGATGAAGACCATGAGGTTCGTTTTCGAACGCGTGCGGCTGCGCGATTTGAACAATTCGCCGAGCAAAGGAATGTCGCTGAGCAGTGGGATGCGCTCGATCGTCTTGCGCTCGTCGTCGTTGAGCAGGCCGCCGATCGCCAGGATTTCGCCATCGTCAACGGTCAGCACGGTTTCGAACGAACGCTTGTTGAGGATGAGATCGCTGTTGCGCGACGAGACGGGGCCGGCAACGCTCGACACCTCCTGACGCAGGAACATCTTCACTTCGCCAGCACCATTGACCTGCGGCGTCACTTCCAGCTTGATCCCGACCTCTTCGCGCTGGACGGTGCGGAAGGCGTTTTCGAAATTGTCGCCCAGCTGTTCACCCGTGGTGATCGGAACATCTTGGCCGACGAGGAATTTCGCCGCCTGATTGTCGAGCGTGACGATATGCGGGGTCGCGAGCAGGTTCGAGGTCGTGTCCGATTTCACCGCGTTGATGATCGCGCCGAAGATCGTGTTCTTGCCGATATCGCCAGCGAAACCCGCAAAACCGCCGGTCGCCGTCAGGAGCGACGCCGCGGCGGCTTCCTGCAGGCTGTTGCCGAGCGAGCTGTTCGTCTGGGTCACCGTCGTGGTGCCGTTGACCGTCGTCGTTTCTTGCGACAGCCGGTTCGCGGCATAGGCGCCACCAAGCGTCAGGATATTGGGCGACGCATTGCTGTAGCTCGTCGCGACGAACGGGATATTCTTACCGCCGAGAAGGAACTGGACGCCGAGGCGTTTCGCCGCATCGTCGCCGATCTCGACGACGATCGCCTCGACCAGCACCTGTTGACGGCGGCTGTCGAGCTGGCGGATCAGTTCGCCGAGCATACGCTGCACTTCGCTATTCGCGGCGACGATGATCGCGTTCGCGCCCTCGTAGCGCGTGATGATCGCAGGGCCGCGGGTCGAGATGCTGCCGGTTCCGCCGCCGCCGGTCGAGGTCGGCGCGGTCGTGGCGGACGGCACCGGCGCCGAGTTGCTGCCGCCGTTCGAAGACGATGACGAGGATGACGCCGGCGGCAGACCGGCCTTCTGCGCCGGATCGCTGCCGCCGCCGATCAATTGCTGCAGCGTCGGGAGCAGCGTTTCAGCATTGGCATGTTCGAGCCAATAGACGCGCAATTCGGTCCCGCCCGCGGCCTTCGCGTCGAGGTCGTTGGCCATCGACACGAAGCGCGCGACCATCGCCTGATCGCCGCGCAGCGCAATCGCGTTGCTACTATCGATCGGGACGATCGCGACGGGCTTCTGCGCGCCCTCGCCCGCCGCCGGGACAAGCGCCTGTAGCGCCGCAGCGATTTCGCGCGCGCCGGCATTCTTCAGCGTGACGATCTGGCTCGTCGAGCTGTCGCGATCAATGCTCGACGCGAGCGCCCGGATGCGGCGGATATTGTCGGCGAAATCGGCGACTACCAGACTGTTGGCGTTGCGGTTCGCGGTCAGCGAGCCCTGTGCACTGACGAGCGGACGCAATGTTTCGACCGCCGAGACCGCGTCGATATAGCGCAGGCGGATGATCTCGGTGACGAACTGGTTCTGCGCCGCACCGCTGCTGCCGATCCGGCCGGGCTGCGCCGCGGCGCCGTCGATCGGCTGGACGCGGTAGCTGCCGTTCGGACCCGGAACGGCGACAAGGCCGTTCGAGCGCAAGGTCGCGAGGAAAATTTCGAAATATTCGCTGCGCGACAACGGACGGTCGGTGACGACCGACACCTTGCCGTTGACGCGCCCGTCGATGACGAAGGTCCGCCCGGTGATCCGAGCTGCGTCTTGGATGAAGGCACGGATGTCGGCGTCGCGGACGTTGAGCGTATATTGCGCGTACACCACCGTCGGCGTGGCGGAAACCAGTGCGGCGGCGAGCATCAGGGAAAGTTTGAGGCGCATGGGTCTCTATTGTTTCGAGAGGAAAATGGCGACGGGAACGACGCTGGCGCCGCGCTCGACTTCAAGCGCGATGCGCGCGCCTGGCGTAAGTTGATTGGCGAGCGTGGCAGCGTCGCTCGCCGAGCCGATCGGGCGGCCGCCGACCGAACGGATGACATCGCCGGGGCGCAAACCCGCGGAGCGGAACGCTGCCCCGTCACCCTGCGGCTGAACGACGATGCCGGTGACGCGCCCCTCTTCGGTGCGCGGGGCAAAGCCGACGCCCGCCTTGATTGCCGCGGAGGTCATTTCGCCGCTCGCGCTCGCTCCGCCCGAAGCGGCACCGATCTCGGGCGTCGGCGCGGGTAGCGGGCTTGCAGCGTTCGCAACGGGCGCCTCGCCGCTCTGGTCGAGGAACAGGCTTTCGCGCGCGCCCCCACGGTCGAGCAGCACATGATCGAAGGCGACGCCCGCGAGCTTCAACCCCGGCGCAATCTCGTCGCCGACGGCATAGCTCGTCTGGATGCCGTCCTCGCCCGCGATGATCGCCGAGCCGCCGCCCGTCGCTTCGTTGAGGTTGATGCCAAAGAGCGTCAGCCCCGCCGAGGTGACGGTCGCGGCGGCGGGGCCCTGCGCATTGCCGCGAAAGAAAGGGTCGAGACTGGTGAAGAGCGCGCGCCGTTCGGCGGGCGAGGCGATGACTGCGGCCTGCGGCTGCCACGCGCCGAGCGGCGACAACGGCGTGAGCAATGTCCAGAGCAGGCGGACGCATTGCCACACCAGCAGCGCGCCGAGCAGACCGGCGAGCAGCATCGGCCAGATCTCGCGCGGCGAGCGCCTCGCCCCGCGCAGCCAAGCGGGCAAACCGCGCGGCAACCGAACGGCCGATCCGGACATCAGCGTCGCCATGAAATGTCTCTGTCCCCCCAAGACTGAAAAGCCTGTCTCGCGAATCGCCTACGGGCGATTGGTGACAATCAGTTGACGGGAAGATTACAGTTTTTTGACGGCCGGGCGAGTCCGGTGCGATGGCCCGCTGGCCTGGAAGGTGCGCGCCCTCGCAAAGCGCCGGGACGGGAGACCATCCGCATCGGGTGGCGGAGAGGCGCCTGTTCGAACACCCCTCCGTCGGCCGAGCACGCTGCCCCCTCCCCACCGCGACGCGACGGGGAGGGTCCAGCCTTTAAAATTTGAGCGACGCGCTGAGCGAGAAGGTCCGGCCCAGCTTGTAACGGTTGAAATAGATCTTGTTGTCGCCCGATTCCTGCACTTCCTGATAGTTGCGTCCCGTCAGGTTGCGCGCTTCGAACTTCAGTTCGATTTCCTTGTTGAGCAGCGTGACGCCCTGGCGTGCAACGAAATCGAGCTGGATGCCCGGCTTTTCGAACAAATCGGGCTGACCCGACGGGCCCCGGCTGGTGACGCGCGGGCTCGCGTAAGTAATCAGCAGCGTCTGTTGCGACAGCTTGTCCTGATCCTCGAGCCCGATCTGGACGTTGACCAGATGGTCCGACTGGCCGGTCAGCGGCGCGCCGTCGAAGAAGAAGTTGCTTGCATCCTGCACCACCCCATTGATCACGGTGGTGTCACCCGCGCCGACTTTGATCTCCGACTTGGTGAAGGTGTAGTTGCCGATCAGCACGAGACGGCGGCTGGCCCAGAAGGGCGAGTCCGACAGCGTATCGAGCGCGAAATATTTCTGCGCTTCGACCTCGACGCCATAGAGCGTCGCCTTCGGCGCGTTCGCATAGCTGGTGTTGCCGATCGAATCGGTGAGCGAGGTATAGGCCTCGATCGGCTTGTCGATCGACTTGTAAAAACCCGCCGCGGTGAAGCGCTGATCCTTGGCGAAATACCATTCATAGCGCAGTTCGGCGTTCCACAGCTCGCTGTCGGTCAGCGACGGGTTGCCGCGGAAATTGCGGTTCGATTCGGGATCGTTGTAGATTTGCGCGACGAGTTCGCGGAACTGCGGACGCGCGATCGTCTTCGATCCGTTGAGGCGCACCTGCATGTCGGGTGCGACTTCCCAGGTCAGCGTGACCGCGGGCAACCAATAATCATTGTTGAGGTCGGTCGCGACGATGGCGCCTGCCCCGGTGTTGAACAAATCGATCGGGGCGACCGTCTGTTTGGCATCTTCATAGCGGACGCCGGCATTGATGTTGACGCCCGATACCAGCTCGGCCTGGATCTGCGCATAACCCGCGTGCGTGGTGAGGTCGGCGGCAAACGCCGCAGTGCCATCCTGCGCCGAGGTTTCGACCAGCGTGATATCATAAAGCTGGATCGTCGCGTCGGAGAGCAGGTAATCGGGGCGCAACTGCGTGACCGCAACGGGCAGACCCGAGGCGCGGAACTGGAATGCGCGACGTACCGAGGTGCGATGCGTGTCGCTGTAGGCGTAGCCAACCGTCGCGGTGATGTGTGAAGCGAGCTCGTACGACAGGTCGACGCCGCCCGACCACAAATCTTCGTTGAGGTCCGAGAAGGCAATCGTCGCGTCGCCGCGGTTGCCGCCCAGATCGTTGACAAACTTGTCGCCCGTCGGATCCTGCGCAGTCGGCAAGTTGGTACGCACATAGGTGAAGCCGCGCTCATAGGGCGCCTCGCGCTGCGAATTGGCATAGCCGCCGCGCAGATCGAGCTTGAGCCGGTCGAAATGGAATTCGCCGACGAATTGCGTGTTGATCAGCTGACGTTCGTACCAGGCGGTGTCCTGCTTCATGATATCGCGGCCGACCTGGTTCGCGTCGGTGCCGACCGCGAGGCGCGCCTGCTTCAACGTGTCGCGGATATAGAGGTTCGTCCAGCGCAGCTTGTGTTCGCCGAGTTCGAGCCCGAAACCGAGGAGGCCGTTCACGACGATGCGGTTGTCGGTAACGACGCGGTTAAAGCTCGACTGCGGGTCGCCCGACAGGTCCTGCTCGACCGAGGTTTGCTGCAGCGTATCGCGCGTGCGCCACTTGTTGCTGATCCCCGCGGTCGCGATAATACCGAGTTCGCCGTTCGCGAAGGGGATAGTGGTGCCGCCGGTGATACCAGCCGACCAGTTGACCGGGATATGGTTATTCTGTTGCAGCAGCGTGGTTTCGGCGTTCACCAACTCCATCTGGATCGCTTCCAGATCGTCTTGCGTGAAATCCGCGCCTTCGAGGATCGGCTTGCCGCTGGCGAATGCGTTTTTGAGCAACGCCGGGACGTCGCGGGTGCCGTCATCGAAGCCCGTCCAGTCGGTGTCGCTGCCATAATAGGTATAGCCGAGTTCGTTCGTCGTCTCGCTGTCCCAACCAATCCCGCCGCTGAAGGTCAGGAAGGGTTCGCGCGGGATCGCCTTGGTCGTGAGGTTGATCACGCCGCCGCCGAATTCGCCGGGGAAGTTCACCGAATAGCTTTTCTGGACGAGCGTCGAGTCGATGACGTTCGAAGGGAAGATGTCCAGCGGGACTACGCGCTTCAGCGGTTCGGGGCTCGGCAACGGGGAGCCGTTCAAGAGCGCGAGCGAGTAGCGATCGCCAAGACCGCGGACGTAAACGAAGCCGCCGCCGACAACCGACAGGCCGGTAACGCGCTGGAGCGAGCCCGAGATATCGCCTTCGCCGGTACGCGCAATGTCGGCCGACGACAGCACCGAGACGACTTCAGGGGTTGCGCGAACGACGTTGGGCGTAAAGCGACCGGTAACGACGATTTCCTGATCGGCCCCACCGGGGATCGAGACGTCGCCCTGTTCGTCTTCCTGAGCCGCAGCATCGTCGGTCGCGGGCGCTTCGGTCGTGACCGGAGGCGCGTCAGGCGCGGGGGCGCCCGTGTCCTGCGCCAGAGCGGCGGGCGCGACGAGCGCGGAACTGAGGAGGAGCAGGCTGGCAAAGATCGGCCGCTTGGTCATGATGGAATAGTCCCCAAGAATATGCAGGAAGGGAGCGGGCCAGCCCGTCAGGCGTGCCCGCTCCCCAATTGGATCGCGAGCGATCAGGTCGTCGGGATGGCGCTGCAGTTCGCGCTCGTCGTGCCGAAGTTCGCGGTCGACGAGTTGCAGGTCCAGCCCTGGTACCAGGTGTCGTTGGCGTCACGGACGGCGCCGACATAGGCGGTGGTGTCGAAGAAGGCGTTCAGCGTCTTCGCGTTGAAGGGCGTGAAGCCGGTTTCGGTTGCGCCGTTGATGAACAGGCTGGTCAGCGACGGCGTGTAGTTCGAGCGGTTGTTCGTGCCGCTTTCGAAGATCGTCTGGACCTGCGCGTCGGTCACGCCGCTCGTGCCGCGGAACGGCGTGGCGTTGCACTGCAGCGACACCGACTGGAACACCGGCGGGCCGGCTTCGTCCAGGGCGGGGTTCGCCGGGTTGATCGTCGTCGCGCTGTTGAGGCCGAGGCAGCGGAAGCCCGGTGCCACGATCAGGCCATTGGCGAAGGTATAGTCGGCACCGCCGCGAACGAGGATCGACACGCCGTTACCCGCCGCATTGTTGCGGTGGATATAGGTGAAGTTCGAAATCGCGACGCGCTGACGCGGCGTCGTGTCTTCGTTGCCGTTCGAGTCGATTTCCATCATCGAGTCGCCGACCGCACCGCCTTCGCGCTGCACGCCGATGACATACTGGATGTTACCCTGATAGCCGACGTCGGTGTCGAGACCGTCGTCTTCGGCGCCGGTGATAACCAGATGCTTCATGTTCACGCGGCCGCCGAACACTTCGATGCCGTCGTCCGAGCTGTTGTGGATCTGGATGTGATCGAGCTGGGTGTTCGAACCGACACCCGACGGGGTCAGGCCCTGAAGTTCGCTCGCCGCCGACAGGATGAAGCCCGAATAGCGGATCTGGACATAGGACATGCGGCCTGAATTGTCCGCCGGCTGTGCGCCGCCATAGAGCGCGTTCGACGTACCTTCGGTGTCGCGTTCGCAAGCGGCGGTACCCGGCGTCGCGCCCGGAGCAAGGCAGTCGGTGATCGGCGCGCGGCCGAGCAGGACGACACCGCCCCACAGCTGCGAGGTCTGGTCGCCGGCCGAACCGACGACGTTACCGCGGCCGGTGAAGATGATCGGCTGCGTCGGCGTGCCGACCGCATCGATGCGGTTGCCGCGGTTGACGGCGAGGAAGGAAACGCCCGTCGCACCAAAGACGGTGACGCCCGGATCGATCGTCAGCGTGACGACATTGTTGGTGCTGGTCGCACCCTGGTCGGTGCCGACATCGACGCGGCCGGGGAGCGAATAGATGACACCCGCCACCTTCGGGATTGCGGTGGTCGCGGTGAAGCGCGTCGGGAAGCCGCAGTTGCGCCATTCGCCACCGGGGCCGGAAATCGTGCCGAGGTTCGCGAGCTGGTCTGGGCCGGCGATCGTCGGGCAGTTGGCGGCGGGCGTCACGGTCGCCGGCGGGGTCGGGGTCGGCGTGGGGGTCGGCGTCGGCGTGGGAGTCGGCGTCGGGACGACGATTACGCCTTCACCCGGCGACGCAACGCCATCGGCACCGCACGCCGCAAGGATAGAACAGGCCACGCTGCTGAGCATGACCAAACGAATGCGCGCGAAAGCCGCCATGAAAATCTCCGTTCCCGGTGTGCGCACGTCGGTGCGACTGATGAAAAATATGCCGGGAACGAGAAGATATGGCCGCCCCACCCCCGGTACCGCCGCCACTAGGGTGATTCGATGACTGTCTGACGCCAGAGCCGTGACAGTTGAGTGACTCTTTGGAGTCGGTTTGGTGACACGGACCAATCCGTACGGGCAGGTCTTTGACCACGGATGAAATAAAAGCGGTGCGCTCGCTTGCATCGCCCGAAAAGCTTTGCTAGGCGCCCGCTCCTACCTGGTACCGGACCCGATCCGGACCATCATGATGTGCGGTCGTGGCGGAACTGGTAGACGCGCAACGTTGAGGTCGTTGTGGCCGAAAGGCCGTGGAAGTTCGAGTCTTCTCGACCGCACCATCATCGCCAGCTTCTGGCATATTTTCAGCCTATTGGCCGCGGCATGATCAGCCCGGCCGACTATGCAAGGGACGGCTCGTCAGTTCGTCCAGTAGATATAGTCCTGCCCGTCTTTCCACGGCGCATTCTGGGGCACGTCAATCCGCACCGGTGCTTCGACCAGTCCTGGCCAGATCGGTTTCGCCATGCCCCTGTTCTGCGCATCAATCATTCCGCGCAATTGCGCGACGCGCTGCGGCTCGCTGGCGGACACGTCATGCTTCTCGGTCGGATCGACCGCGAGATTGTACAGGCGGACCTTCTCGGGTCGCTTCGTCACCTGCAGCTTCCAGTCGCCCGCGCGCACGACGCGGTAATCGCCCGAGCGCCAATAGAGCGCAGTGCGCTTTGCGGGGCCCGCCAATATATCCTCGCTATCGACGATCCGGTCGGCCGGAACCTTCGCCCCCGCCGCGGCCGCGATCGTCGAGAACAGGTCGAGATGCCCTGTTACGTCGGCGCGCGTCGATCCCGCCGCGAGATGTCCCGGCCAGCGCATGAAGAAGGGTGTGCGGATGCCGCCTTCGAAGAAGGTCGCTTTCCACCCGCGATAGGGGGCGTTCAGATCGTTTATGCCCGTGTACCAGGCGCCGCCATTGTCGCTGGTGAAGATGACAAGGGTGTTGTCGTCGATCCCCAATTCTTTCAGCTTTGCCATCACGTCGCCGATGCGGCGGTCGAGTTGCGCGATCATCGCGCCATAGACGCGCGTCTTGTGATCCTTGATCTGCGGCAGCTTCGCATAATCTTCCTTCGTCGCCTGCAGCGGGGTGTGCGGCGCGTTGAACGCGAGATAGAGGAAGAAGGGCCGGCCCTGGTTCGCCTCGATCGCCGCGATCGCCTGGTCGGCGAAATAGTCGGTCATATGGCCCTTGGGATGGAAGCGCTTGCTGCCGTTGAAGGTCACCGCATGGCGCAAATTGGCCCAGATGAAATGGTCGATGCGGTCCCACGGCAGCTTCGCATTCACCACATCGGGATCATCCTCGGGCAGGAACATCGCCGCGCCGCCGAGTACGGCGAGGCTTTCGTCGAATCCCTGTGCATGCGGCTGCAGCGCCGGCGCCTCGCCCAGATGCCATTTGCCGATGTGGAGCGTGTGATAGCCCGCAGCCTTCACCGTCTCGGCAATCGTCACTTCCTTTGCGGGCACCCCCATGTCGGGATAGTCGGGGATGTCGGGTGTGATCAGATCCTTGTGGAAGATCGCCTTGTGCGGTCCCACCCCTTCGCCGTGCGACACGCTTTCGGCAAAAGCGACCGGAACCGCTGTATATTCGAAACCGAAGCGCGTCGGGTAACGCCCCGTCATCATCGCCGCGCGCGACGGCGAGCAGGTCGCGTTCGCGGCATAGGCAGTGGTAAAATTGACGCCTTCACGCGCGATCGCATCGATGTTCGGCGTCTTGACGGTCCCGCCCCCGACGCCGCCGCCGTTCAGGCTGATGTCGTTATAGCCAAGGTCGTCGGCGACGATCAGGATGATGTTCGGCGGGCGCTTGCCCCCAAGCGGACTGGCAGCCGCCGTTGCCGGTCCTTGCTGCCAGACGACCGCGCGGTTCGGTTGCACCGGATCCTTCCAATCCTGAACAAGGCCCGGAAGTTTATATTTATTCGCCTCGAACGCCCAATATCCGCCCGCGCCGGCAGCGGCCAACACGCATAGGGCAACCCATCTTTTCTTCATCTTCGGCCCCTATCCCATGCTCTCGGCTTGTTCGAAAACTATTGACACTATATGTGTCACTATATCGGCCGATACGCAAGATTGTTTGACCCCGGCGCCAAGTCGGGCCAGCAGGGAGGCGATGACGACAGGGGTGAAGAAAATCAGCGCGCCACAGGTCGACCCCGATCGGGTCGACGGCCGCCGCGAACGCGGGCGGTCGAGCCACAAGCGCATCGTCGAGGCGATGATGGAGCTGGTGGTCGCGGGCGATCTGTCGCCAAGTGCGGCACGCGTCGCCGAGGAAGCGGGAATTGGCCTCCGCACCGTGTTCCGCCATTTCGACGACATGGACGCGCTCTACGCCGAGATCACGGCGACGATCACCGAGCGCGTCGCGCCGATCGTTATGGCGCCCTATCCCGACCAGCCGTGGCGCGCCAATATCCGCGAGCTTCTCCGGCGGCGCGTCCGCCTGTTCGAGACGACCCTGCCCTTCCGTCTCGCCGCCAATATCAAGCGATACCAATCGCCCTTCCTGATGGCACAGTACAGCCGCGTCGTGATGTTCGAGCGCGAGTTGATCCTTTGTTTGCTTCCGGGCCATGTCCGGGCCGACCGGATCGGCGTCGAGGCATTATGCGCCACGCTATCGTTCCACACCTGGCGCACGCTGCGCCACGACCAGAGCCTGTCCGCCGAAGATGCGGGCGCGGTGATGGGGCAAATGGTCGAAGCGGTGCTGGCGACGATCGTCGAACAGGATTGATGCGCGAAACTTCGGTCCTGCTGTCGTTGGCAATGCTCGGCGCGCTCGCGGCGTGCGGCGAGGCAAAGGATGCGCCGCTTGAAGCGAAGCCGCCCGAATGCGCGGCAATTCCTGCGCAGGATTATGTGTGGATCCCCGGCGCGGCCTTCGCGATGGGCGCCGATGCGCATTTGCCCGAGGAAGGTCCGGAGCGCGACGCCACCGTCGCGGGCTTCTGGATGTCGACGCACGAGGTCACCAACGCCGAGTTCGCTGAATTCGTGAAGGCGACGGGGTACAAGACGCTCGCCGAACAGGACCCGCCGAAGCTGCCCGGCGCGCCGCCGGAGATGTTGATCCCGGGGTCCGCGGTGTTCACCGCGCCGACCGACGGCAATCCGAACTGGTGGCGCTGGGTCGTCGGCGCCGAGTGGCGCCATCCCGCGGGCCCCAAGACGAATATCGACGGACGCGGCCGCGACCCGGTGGTGCAGATCGGCTATGACGATGCGCTCGCCTACGCCAAATGGAAGGACAAGGCGCTGCCGAGCGAAGAGCAATGGGAGCTCGCCGCCGCGACCGGTGGCGCCGACCGCAATGTGCCGGTCGACAAGGCGGGCAAGCCGCAGGCCAACTATTATCAGGGCGCCTTCCCCGCGCGCGACCTTGGCACCGACGGCTTCACCGGGCGCGCGCCAGTCGCCTGCTTCCCCGCCGACGAGCATGGCGTGTACGACCTGATCGGCAATGTGTGGGAATGGACGACGAGCAAGGCAGGCGGTGAGAGCAATGTCATCAAGGGCGGCAGCTTCCTGTGCGCCGCCAATTATTGCGCGCGGTATCGCCCCGCCGCGCGGCAGTTTCAGGAACGCAGCCTAGGCACCGATCATATCGGGTTTCGCCTGATCGACACGGCGCGCGCGGCGCCGGCGGCGCCAGTTCCAAGCGAAGACTGACAGCAGGAGGGCGATGCCGCCGACCCACAGGCCGAGGCGGATCAGGCGCGGCTTGCCCTGATGTTCGAAGGCATAGGCGTTGATCTGTTCGTCGGCGGTGTAGCCCGCGGGCATATCGAGCACCCCGTTCGCCTTCGCATAGGCGCGGTAGTCGGCGATCATCGCGGCGAAGCGGTCGGGCTCTACCGCAGCAAGGTCGCGCGTTTCGCCGGGGTCGATCTTGAGGTCGTAGAGCCGCCATTTGCCGTCGCCGGTCGGTGCGAGATTGCGCACCAGCTTGTAGTCGCCGCGGAACAGCGCCGAATTGCCCGACAGCTCATAGCCGAGCGGCGCATCGCCATGGACGCTGCCCGCCCCGCCCTTCAGCATCGGAACGAGGCTGCGCCCGGTGACGGGTTCGACCGCCTTGCCCTGCCATGACCCGCCATGGCCTTGCACGCCGGCGAGGTCGGTCAGCGTCGGCAGGATGTCGGTGACATGCGCGAGGCCGTTGCTGATGCCGCCCGCGCGGATATTCGCATTCCCCGGCCAGGCAATGATCAGCGGCACGCGCAGCCCGCCTTCGGCGGCGGTAAATTTATACCCCGACAGGGGCGATACGGTAGCGCTCGCCCAGCCCGGGCCGATCGCCGCAAAGCTGCCACGCCGGCCGATATTCGCCGTCGCAAGGTCGTATTGCATGTCGAGGAACAGCCGGTTGCGCAGGCTGCCGAACGGATTGGTCGGCTCGGCGCCATTGTCCGAGAGGAAGACGAAGATCGTGTTGTCGTAGTCGCCCGTGGCCTTGAGATGCGCGACGAGGCGGCCGACCTCGCGGTCCATCGCGGTTGCCATACCGCCATAGGCCTGCATCACGCGGACCGCGGCGGCGCGCTCCTCGGCGTCGAGTTTCTTCCAGTCGGGCGTGGTGGCCATCGTCACGATCGGGACGCCCGCGGGAACGATTCCCAGTGCCGCAGCACGCTTCGCCCGCGCGGCGCGGAGCGCGGTCCACCCCTCTTTGTACATCGCCGAATAGCGCGCAATGTCGCTGTCGGGCGCCTGCACCGGGATATGGTTGGCGAGAAAATTGATCGAGGCGAGGAAGGGCTTGCCGCTTTTGCGGTCCGCTTCGATATAATCGATCATCCGCTGGACGACGAAATGCGACGAATAATAATCCTTCGGCAAGGTCGCGGGCTTGCCATTCTCGGTCCATGCGGCGGTGTCGTACATGCCCTCGATCGGGCGCTGCTCGAAATTGTCGGCGCCGGCATCGGCGAGGCTGTAGGCGCGGTCGTATCCGCGCGCGTGCGGCAGACGCCTGGGGTCGCTGCCAAGATGCCATTTGCCGGTGAGATAGGTGCGATAGCCCGCGGCCTTGAGGAGCTGCGCGATGGTGACGACGCGCAGGTTCATAACCGTATCGTAACCGGGCTTGCCGCGATGCTGGTCGGGGATCGTCTCGGGCATGTTGCCGAGGCCATTGCGGTGATTCATCACCCCCGTCTGCAGCATCGCGCGCGTCGGCGAGCAGGACCCCGCGACATGGAAGTTCGAGAAGCGCATTCCGGAATGCGCGAGCGCGTCGATATTCGGAGTCGCAATCTCGGAACCAAAGGAACCGACGTCCGAAAAGCCCCAATCGTCAGCGAGCAGGATCACGATATTTGGTTGTTTTGGCGCCGTTTTTGCAGGTTGCGCCTGCGCGTGTGCTATCGAGAGCAGGGCGCCGATTATGATGATGGCAGCACGCCGGGACCCGCCTAAGCGACCCGGCATTTAGTGGTCCTCCTGCGTACTGCCATCACTCCCACCCCCTCGGGATATGGCACTTACTATGTCAATATATTCGCGAGTCAATGGGGGCGGTGCACGCTCCCATATTTATCGTTCACTATAATTCGGCGCGCGCTTTTCGAGGAAGGCCGCGAGTGCCTCGCGATGATCTTCGGTCGCAGAAAGAATGACCTGCTGGCGGTCCTCGATCGCCATCGCGGCGTCGAGACTCGGCGCATCGATATTGAGGTTCAGCGCCTGTTTCGAGAGGCGCAGACCGTAGGGCGACGTCGCGAGCATCTCATCAGCGAGCGCGAGACCGCGATCGAGCAGCGCCTCGTCGTCGACGATCTCGCTGATGAGGCCCGCGCGAAGCGCGCGCTCGGCATCGATGAAGCGGCCAGTCAGGATCATCTCGGACGCGAGGCTCGCCCCGACGAGGCGCGGCAGGAAATAGCTCGACGCCATATCGCACCCGCCGAGGCCGATGCGGATATAGGCGGCATTCGCCTTGAACGACGGCGTCGCATAACGCACGTCGGACGCAAGCAATAGCGACAGGCCGCCGCCCGCCGCGGCGCCATGCCCGAGGGCGATGATCGGCTGCGGACAGGCGCGCATCTTGCGATAGATATTACCGATGCGCGTCTGGGTGCGCAACGTGCGCAGCACCGGCGTCTCGTCGCTCGAGCGATCTTCCTGGATATCGAGCCCGGCGCAAAAGCCGCGTCCTTCGCCGCGCAGGATGACGACGCGAACCTCGGGACGGTCGGCCAGTCCGCCGAAATAGCTATTGAGTTCGTCGACCAGCCCTTCATTCAACGCATTAAGGCGCTCTGGCCGGTCGAGCGTCGCGATCTCGACTGCCCCGCGCGCCTCGATCAGAAGCTCGCTCACAGCGTCTGCCCGTCGTCGATGGTGATTACGCTGCCCGTGATGCCGAGCGCGGCATCGGAGCAGAGCATCAGCAGCGGCGCGTGCAGGTCGGTCGCAGGGCGCATGCGCTGGCGCGGGAAGCTCTTCACCATCGCAGCGCCGGTGTCGCTTTCGAACAGCTCGGCGGTCATTTCGGATTCGAAATAGCCGGGCTGGATCACATTGACGCTGATCCCGCGCCGCGCCCATTCGCGCGCGAGCGCTTTCCCAAGGTGGCGCACCGCCGCCTTGGTCGCGCCATAGACCGAGGTCGCGGGAAAAATCTTGTCGGCCGTGATCGAGCCGATCAGGACGATGCGACCATGCTGCTTCTCGCGGCTGCCCGCCTTGTCGAGGCGCTTCGCGCCCTCGGTCGCGGTCAGGAAGACACCGCGGACATTGGCGGCGAGCAGGAAATCGACGTCTGCGACCGACAGGCTCATCGCCATCTTCTCGGTCGCGACGCCCGCATTGGCGACGATCGTATCGACGGTACCGAACGCCGCCTCGGCGGCGTCATAGGCGGCAATGGTCGATGCCTCGTCGGTCACGTCCATGCTGACGGCAATCGCCTGCCCGCCCGCGGCCTCGATCGCGGCGACCTGTTCGGCGAGTTTGTCGGCACGCCGCGCCGCGAGCACGACCTTGGCGCCCGCCGCTGCCAGCGCTTTGGCAAAGCCGGCGCCGAGGCCCGAGGACGCCCCCGTCACCAGCGCCACGCGTCCCGTCAGGTCGAACTTCGGTTGCTCCGCCATCATACTCCCTTTCCTTCGTTACCTATGCATTGGTCTTGATTGACGTTGACGTCAACCGGACGCGCGGGAGTGATGAAAAGCCACGAGAAACCTGTTGACGAACATATTTTGTTCCCCTATTGTTCTCTTGTGCACACCAAACCTCATCCCCCGTCGCGGCTGCCGAGCGCGGCGGACGGGGGATAAAGGTTCCTCCTTTCGCATTCTCCGGGTCGCTATGACTGGCACCGATGAGCTTGCACAATCTCCAGCATTGATCGCGGTGGCAAACACCGTCACAAAAGGCTTTGTGGGATTGGACGAAACAGGGGGCCGCCAATGACATCTTCGCTCGACATCGCCACGGATCGGATCTGAGCCGATGCACGCGGTCGAAGCCTTCGAACTTATCCTCGGGCTACTCGCGCTTGTCATCGGGCTGCACTGGCTGGCACTGAAACTGCGCTGGCCGCCCGCGACCGCTCTCCTCGTCGGCGGCGGCGCGCTCGCCTTTATCCCCGGGCTGCCGGAGATCTCGCTCGACCCCGAACTCGCGCTCGTGCTGTTTCTGCCGCCGCTGTTGATGGACGGGGCCTATTTCACCGCGCTCGGCCGGTTTCGCCGGCACCTTCCAGGTATCTTGTCGCTTGCCGTGGGCGCGGTGGTTTTCACGACGCTCGTCGTCGGCGTGGTCGTGCATATGATCCTCCCCAGCCTGCCTTGGGCCGCCTGCTTCGCATTGGGCGCGATCGTATCGCCGCCCGACGCGGTGTCGGCGCGCGCGGTGCTGAAGGGCGTCCATCTGCCGCGCCGGCTGGAAGCCTTGCTCGAAGGCGAGAGCCTGCTGAACGACGCGACCGGCCTGATCCTCTTCCGTTTCGCCGTCGCGGCGACACTCAGCGGCGTGTTCCACACTGGTGAAGCGATCCAGAGCTTTGCCTTTGTCGCGATCGGCGGGGTGATCGTCGGCGCGCTCGTCGCCGCGGGCTGGATATTCCTCGCCAAGCGCCTGCAGGATCGCATGCTCGTCATGCTCATCACGATCCTGCTCTGCTGGGCCGCCTATATCGCCGGCGAAGCCGTGCATGTGTCGGGGGTCATCGCCACCGTCACCTCGGGCCTCGCGATGGGCTGGTACCAGCATGAGATATTGTCCGCCGACGTCCGCCTCCGCGCCAATTCGGGCTGGTTCATCATGGTGTTCGTCCTCGAGGCGCTCGTCTTCATCCTGATCGGTTTCTCGCTGCGCGGCGCGATCGAGCGGATCGGCGGGATCGAGGCGATGCCGCTGTCGTGGACCATCGTGATCGGGGCGGTCGTGATCACCGTGACCATCGCGCGCTTCGTCTGGATTTTCGGGTCGGAGACGATTCTGGGGATTGCCCGCAAGGTGGGGTTGAAACGTGCCCGTCCCTTGGGTTGGCGGCAAGCGACGGTCCTGAGCTGGGCGGGAATGCGCGGCGTCGTGACGCTGGCAGTGCCGCTAACCCTGCCCGTCGACATGCCCGGCCGCGACCTAATGCTGATCTGCGCCTTCGCGGTGATCTTCGTGACCGTGGTCGCGCAGGGGTCGAGCCTTGGCATGCTCATTCGCGCGGTCAAGCCGGTCGACACAGACCCGCCCGCCAAAATGGCGATGCCCGCCGCCGAGGCCGCCATGGCGCGCGCGCGGTTTGCGGTCGTCGAACGGCTTGCCTATGACGAGAATGGCACATTGATTCATCCGTTGATGCTCGAGGAACATCGCAAACGGATGAACTTCATGGAGCGCTACGAGGCCGACGCCAGCGCCACGATGGATGGGATGCGTTCGCATCTCGACGTGCTGCTGCAGGCGATTGCCGCCGGGCGCGCCGAACTGATCCGGATCCACCGCGCCGGGTTGATCGAGGATGAGGTGCTCCACGAACTTGAGCGCGACCTCGACGTCGAGGAACTGGCAATGACGCTACAGTTGAGTGAACCGACCTAGCGCACGGTCGACCGCGAATAGGGGCGCGCATCCGAAGCCTTGCCCCATGCGGTATCGGGCTTCGCCTGCATCGTGAAGCGCAGCGTGCCGCCGCTGCGGATTTCGGCGTCCGAAATCCAGCTACGCGTCAGCGGCTTGCCGTTGAGTTCGACCTTGCCGACATAATGGTTCGCATCGGATAGCCCCGTCGTCTCGACAGTGAAGCGCTTGCCGCCGGGCAGGTTCAGCACCGCGCGGTCGACGAAGGGGCGCCCGATCACATATTGGTTCGAGCCCGGCGCGACCGGGTAGAAACCGAGGCCGGTGAAGACGAGCCATGCCGACATCTGGCCGAGATCGTCGTTGCCCGACAGTCCGTCGGGGGTCGGCTTATACTGGCTATCGACGATCTGTTTCAGCCGCTCCTGCGTCCGCCACGGCGCGCCGGCATAGGCATAGAGATAGGCGACATGGTGGCTCGGCTCGTTGCCGTGGATATATTGGCCGATCAGCCCTGCGATATCCTCGGCATGGCTGTAGTCGAGCTTTGAGTTGTCATAGTCGAACATCGCGTCGAGCTTCGCGATCGTCTTTGCGTCGCCGCCGAGGATGCGGAAGAGCGCAGCCTGATCCTGCGGCACGAACCAACTGTACTGCCACGCATTGCCCTCGGTATAGTCCGAGCCATAGTTGATCGCGGTCGGATCGAAGGGGGTGCGAAAGCTGCCGTCGGCCTTGCGCGCGCGGAGCCATCCAGTCTTCGCGTCGAAGCTGTTCCGCCAGTAACCCGCGCGCTTGTAGAAGCGGTCGGCGATGTCCTTGCGGCCCATCTTCTCGGCCATGCGCGCGATCGTCCAGTCGTCATAGGCATATTCGACCGACTTCGACGCTGCCTCGGGCTCGCGGTCGATCGCGACGTAGCCGAGCTTCATATAGTCGCCTAGCCCGCCATAGGGGGCATATTCGGCGCTCGCGACCATCGCATCCAAAGCTTCATTCGCGTCGAAATCGCCCACGCCCTTCATATAGGCGTCGGCGATCACCGGGACGGCGTGGTAGCCGATCATCGTCCAGGTTTCGCGTCCGTGGAACTGCCACACCGGCAGGATGCCGTGCGGGCTATGCTTGCGGCTGGCAACGAGCGATTTGACGATGTCGCTATTGGTTTCGCCGGGCTGGACGAGCGTAAGCAGCGGATGCTGGGCGCGGAAGGTATCCCATAGCGAAAAGGTCGAGCGGAAGGTGAAATCCTTCGCGGCGTGCACTTGGTCGTCGGGACCGCGATAGCGCCCGTCGACGTCGCTCCACACGCTCGGCGCGAGCAGGCTGTGATAGAGCGCGGTGTAGAGGTTGGTGCGCATCGGCGCAGGGGCTTCGATCTGAAGCGCTCTGAGCGCCTTGCGCCATTCGCCTTCGGTGCGCGCGCGGACGGCGTCGAAGCCGGCGCTCTCGGCATCGAGGTTGGCGATCGCGCCCGCTTCGTCAACCCCCGACAGCGCGACGCGGACTTCAAGCGGCCCGGTCAGCGCACCGAAATCGAGCCGCGCTTCAAGCGCCTTGCCGAGTTTTTCGGCAAGCCCATCGCTTCCGCGGCCGGGGGCTTGGAACCCCTTGTACGCGACCTTCTCGTCGCGATCGAGGAAGGCGTGCGACTTGAGCGGCGCCGAGAAGCGCATCGCGAAATAGAGCTTGCGCCCCGGCGCCCAGCCGCGCGTCTCGCGAAAACCGGTGAGCGTGCCGTCGGGACGGAGATGCAGCCCCGACCAGAGGATCTTGCCGGGATAATCATAGAGCGACGAGCGAAGGTCGAGCAGCAGGTGCGCATCCTTGCCCGTGGGGAAGCTGTAGCGGTGAACACCGATACGCGTGCCCGCGGTGAGTTCGGCGCGGATACCGCTATCGGCCAGCGTCACGGCATAATAGCCGGGGCTGGCCTTTTCGGTGTCGTGGCTAAAGCGCTGGCGATAGCCCGAGCCGGGCTGTTTCGGATCGCCCGGATCGAGCTTCACCTCACCGACCTGCGGCATGACGAGGATGTCGCCGAGGTCAGAATGGCCAGCGCCCGAAAAATGGGTGTGGCTGAACCCCTGAATCGACGGGTCATGATAGCTATAGCCCGCGGCATGATCGTAACAGTCGCGGATCTGGCACGTCGCGTCGGTGTCGGGCGACAGCTGGACCATGCCGAAGGGCGCCGTCGCGCCGGGGAAGGTGTGACCTTCCGGGCCAGTGCCGATCATCGGGTCGACGAAGCTAAGCGGATCGGGCGCCGGCTGTTCGGCGAAGGACTGGACCGGCAGGAGGGCGAGCAGCGCAGCGGCGGTGACGAAACGTTTCATCGCGCCCTTGTGACGCCGCACGGGCGCGTTGTCCAACGGCGCACGGAACGCTATCGCCGCCCCGCCTAGGCTGTTCATGCCGGTGTCCCCACCGCGTCCATCGCCATCGCGATCGCACCGAGCGGTCCCGCCATCGTCCCGAGTTCGGGCGCGGTGACATAGGCCCTGTCGCCCGGCACTTGCATATAGCCCGAGAGGCTCGCTTCGACCTCTGCATTGATCCGCGGCAGCAGTTGCGGCTGGCCGGCGAGCACGCCGCCGCCCATCGCTACACGTATCGGGCCGGTCGTACAGGCGAGCGAATGAACCATCGACGCCAGCGTGTGAACGATCGGCTCCCAGACCGGATCGTCGGGCGCGACCTCCGCCAGCGCCCGGCCGTCGAGCCGCGCATTGAGAGCGGTGCCCGAAGCCAGCCCTTCGACGCAATCGTCGTGGAAGCGGCAAACGCTGACCATATCGTCGTTCGCGAGGCGTGGGACGAGAATATGGCCAATCTCGCTGTGGCTGAAACCACGCGTCGGCTTGCCATGGACGATCAGCCCGACCCCGACGCCGGTGCCGACGGTGACATAAGCGAAATCGTCGAGCCCGCGTCCGCTGCCCCAGCGGATTTCGGCGAGCGCCGCGCCGTTGACGTCGGTGTCGAAGCCGATCGGCACAGGAAAAGCCGCCTTGAGCGGACCGAGCAGGTCGGCGCCCTCCCAATCGGGTTTATTCGTCGCGCCGACATGACCATAATCTGCCGCGCGAGGGTTGAGCTTGATCGGCCCGAAGGACGCAATGCCAAGGCCGGCAAAGCCATGCGTCCCCCACCAGCCGTCGAGCACCGCCTTGATCGCGGGCAGCGTTTCCCACGGCGCGGTCGTCGGGATCACCTGCCGGTCGCGGATGTCGTCGGGACCGGCGGCGAGGATGCAGACGCATTTGGTGCCACCGAGTTCGACTCCGGCGAACAGGCGCGGGCTATCGGAACCATCTCCCATCACTACGCCCCCCGCGAACAGGAAAGGCGTCGGCCATGCTGCGTCGATACGCGCCAATTCACGGGGAGAATTCCAATCTTTTCTATCTTATCTGACATTTACGAACCGCTCTATCGGGATATAGCGCCAAAGGAAGGGGGGCGGTCGGCCTTCGCCGTCCCGAACTGCGACGGTTTCGCTCCCATTTCGAAGACAAGTTCGCCGCCGCCGATGAGGTCGGCATGCGCGATCCAGTTCTTGCTCCACGGCTTGCCGTTCCAGCGCACCGACTGCACGTAAGGACGGTCGGGGCCATTGCCCTCGGCGCGAACGGTCAACGTCTTGCCCGCGCCCACCGTCACTTCGGCAACGTCGAACAGCGGCGATCCGAAGACATAGATCGCGCTCACCGGATCGACGGGATAGAAGCCCAATGCCGAGAGGATGAACCACGCGCTCATCTGCCCGCAATCGTCGTTGCCGATCACGCCGTCGGGATCGTTCTTGTACATTTCGACGAGCAGGCGACGGACCATCGCCTGCGCCTTCGCGGGCGCTCCGCAATAAGCGTACATATAGGCGACATGGTGGTTCGGCTCATTGCCATGCGCATATTGGCCGACGAGCCCCGAAATGTCGGGCGGCGCATTGTCGGGCAAGGTCGAGGGCGCGTTGAACAGCGCGTCGAGCTTTTTCTCGAATTCCGCGTCGCCGCCGAAATGCTCGATCAGACCATAAACGTCGTGCTGGTTGAGGAAGGTCGCCTGCCACCCATTCGCCTCGGTATAGTCGCGCCACTTTTTGACATTGTGGCCGATCTGGACCGGATCATAATCTTTCCACCAGCTGCCGTCCTTGAAGCGCGGGCGCGCGAAGCGGGTTTCGGGGTCGATGACGCCGCGATAGTTTTGCGCGCGCTTGCGCAGCGCCGCGGCGTCGTCCTTGGCACCGACCGCATCGGCGAGATGCGCCATCGCCCAGTCGTCATAGGCATATTCCTGCGTCCGGCTGACCGACTCCCACACCTCGTCGCACGGGATGTAGCCGAGGTCGTAATAGAAGCCGCGGCCGAGCGTGCTGTCGATATCCTTATAATCGCGGTCGAAGGCGCGGCGGCGGATGTTCGGCCAGGCGGCGGCATAGTCGGCCTCGATGCCCTTGGCCCGTGCCTCGGCGAGCACCGACACGCCGTGCCAGCCGATCATGCACGCGGTCTCGACCCCCTGCAGCGGCCAGACAAGCGGACCCGCCGGGCTCTGCGCCGTCTGGCGGCAGATATCGCGGACAAGCAGCGCGGCGCGCTCGGGATCGATCAGAGTCAGCAGCGGATGGAGCGCGCGATAAGTGTCCCAGAGCGAATAGGTGCTGAACGCCTCCTCGCCCTTCTCCGCGCGGTGCACCTCGCGGTCGAGCCCGACATAGCGGCCGTCGCGATCGGTGAAGAGCGTCGGCGCCAGCTGCGCATGATAGAGCGCGCTCGTCATGATCGTGCGCTGCGCCTCGGTCCCGCCCGATACGCGGATGCCGCCGAGCGCCTTCGCCCAGGTACCGCGCGCGGCCTTTACCACGCCGTCGAAATCCCAGCCCTTTGCTTCACCGGCGAGTGCGTCGCGCGCGCCCTGCACGGCGACCGCCGAAAGGCCGTTCTTGATCAGGATCGGATCGCCGCCGGCCTCGTCGAAGAAGAAGGCGACCTTCAGCTTGTTGCCCTTGATCGAATTGGCGCCGTCGGGCGCAGGTTTGCCGTCGTCGCCGAAAAATTGCACGCGGTCGGGACGACGCGACATCTGCATCGCGAAATGGATGTGGCGGCCCTTCGCCCAGCGATTGACCTGCCGGCTGCCGGTCAGCGTGCCGTCTTCGCCAAGGTCAAGCGACGCATTCTCGACGACGATGCCCTTGTCCCAATCATCCTCGATCGCGTGCGCAAAATCGATCAGGATATGGCCCGGGCCCTTGCCGAAGCGGTAGCGGTGCAGGCCGCAGCGTTCGGTAACGGTGAGTTCGGCGAGGACGCCGGTCTCAAGCTTCACGCGGTAATAGCCGGGCTCGGCATGTTCGTCGGAATAGCGCTGGCGATAGCCCTCGCCGGGCTTTTCGATCGTGCCGGGTTCGAGTTTCAGCTCGCGACGCGTCGGGACGACAAGAATATCGAGCATGTCGCCGATGCCGGTGCCCGACAAATGCGTATGGCTAAACCCCATGATCGAGCCATCTTTCTGATGATAGCCCGAGCAGGCATCCCAGCCGTGGGTGTTCGTGTCAGGGCTTAGCTGCGCCATCCCGAACGGCAGCGACGCGCCCGGGAAGGTGTGGCCATGCCCGCCGGTGCCGATGAAGAGGTTCGCCTTGCCCGGCGCGAGCGCCGCGCCACCCGCGACCGATCGCGAGCAGCCTGCGGGGATCGCGCCGCCCAGCGCGAGCAGGCCCGTGGTCGCGAGAAGCTGGCGGCGGCTGGTGGTGATCATCGTCGCCTCCCCGCTCACAGCGGCCGTGCCAGCAGCGCAGGACGCTTGTCGGCAACTTCGACGATCAGCTGGCCGAACAGCGCGTTCGCCCACGCGAACCAACTGCGCGTGAAGTTCTTGGGATCATCCTTGTGAAAGCTTTCGTGCATGAAGCCGGTGCCGCCGTGCGTAGTCTTCAGCCAGCGCAGGCATTGCAGGATCGTCGCATCGTCGTCCGCATTCATCGCGCGCGTGATGATCGACATCGGCCAGATCATGTCGAGACCGATATGCGGCCCGCCGATTCCCTCGGCCGCCGTGCCCTTGAAGAAATAGGGGTTGCGGTCGGACCAGGCGAGCGCCGCGGTGCGCAGGAAGATCGGATCCGTCTTGTCGACGACGTCGATCAGCGGCAGCCCCGACAGGCTCGGCACATTGGCGTCGTCCATGAAGACATAGTTGCCGAAGCCGTCGATTTCATAGGCCCAGACCTGACCGCCCTTGCCGTCGTCGATCAGCGCATGCGCCTTCAACGCGGCTTCGACCTCGGCGGCGAGCGCCTCGGCGTCGGTTGCCGCCGTATTGTCGCCGCGCGCTTCGCGGTGGACGGCGGCGATCTTGCGGAGCACCGATACCGCGAACAGGTTCGACGGGATGAGGAAGGGATAGAGGCAGGCATCGTCCGACGGGCGGAACATCGAGTGGATCAGCCCGACCTTCTTCGTCGGTGCGCCGTAACCGCTCAGCATCAGGCTGTCGGTCGGCTGGAGCGCGGGGCGCTGGAAGCTGTACGGGCCCGGGCCGTCCTTGCGCTGCTGTTCGCGGAAGCTCGCCACCGCGAGCTTCATCGCGCGCGACCATGTGTCGTCGAAGGGCGCCTTGTCCTTCGTGCGCGTCCAATATTCGTGGGACAGCCGCATCGCGTAGCAGAGCGAGTCGATCTCCCACTTCCGCTCGGCGACCCCGGGCTTCATCTCGGTCTTGTCGGTCTGCGACCATTCGAGCTTCGACGGCGCGGTCGGATCCTTGTCGAACGCATTGGCATATGGATCGATCAGGATGCAGCGCGCCTGCCGCTGGATCAGCCCCTGAAACAGCCGCTTGAGCTTCGCGTCCTTGGCGACGAGATGGATATAGGGCTGCACCTGCGCCGAGCTGTCGCGCAGCCACATCGCCTCGATATCGCCGGTGATGACGAAGGTGTCGGGGCGGCCATCGAGCGTGCCCGTCTGCACCGTCGTGTCGAGCGTGTTCGGGTAGCAATTCTCGAACAGCCACGCGAGTTCGGGATCGGCGATCTTGGCCTTCACGCGGGCGATCTCGGCCTCGATCGCGGGGCTGGTGAAAGCGCGCTGCGCAGGCGCCGGACGCTTGCTGGCGAAGCCGCCCGCAGCGGCGCGCGCGGCGGCGGGCATCGCGGCCGCCAGCGCGATGGCGCCGGCGCCGGCCATGATCTCGCGGCGATTGGGGGTCATGCTCATCCTACTTTCCACGGCTGATCGAGAAGGGCGCATCGGCGGGGGCGGCGCCCCATTGCTTGTTCGGCTTGGCGCCCATCACGAAGTCGACCGTCCCGCCCTGCGACAAGGCGCTGTGGGTGAAATAGGTCTTGGTCTGCGGCTTGCCGCCGAGCGCGACCGACTGGAGATAGACGTTCGCATTGCTGTTGTTTTGCGCGTTGATCGTCAGCGTCTTGCCGTTCGGCATCGTCAGCACCGCCTTCTGGAACAGCGGGCTACCGATCGCATATTCGCCCGTCGCCGAGGCGACCGGATAGAAGCCGAGCGCCGAGAAGACATACCAGGCCGAGGTCTGACCGTTATCCTCGTCGCCCGGATAGCCGTCGGGCGACGACGAATAGAGCTTCGCCATGATGTCGCGCACATGATGCTGCGTCTTCCACGGCGCACCCGCCCAATTGTAGAGATAGGGCATGTGCTGGATCGGCTGGTTGCCGTGGGCATATTGGCCCATGTCGACGATCTGCATCTCGCGAATCTCGTGGATCACCTGCCCATAATAGCTTTCGTCGAAGATCGGCGGCGTGGTGAAGATCGCGTCGAGCCGCTCGACGAACTTCTCGCGCCCGCCCATCAAGGTCATCAGCCCCTGGACGTCCTGCATCACCGCCCAGCTGTAATGCAGCGCGTTGCCCTCGGTGAAGGCGTCGCCCCATTTGTAGGGGTTGAACGGCGTCGACCACGACCCGTCCTGGTTGCGGCCACGGATCCAGCCGCTCTGCTTGTCATAGAGCTTGCGGTAATTGAGCGCGCGCTCGGTATATTTCTTCGCGTCGGCATCCTTGCCGAGCAAAGTTGCAAGCTGCGCGATCGAGAAGTCGGCGGTCGCATATTCGAGCGTGCGCGCGGCATTCTCGTTGATGCCGACGTCATAGGGGACATAACCGAGGCGGTTGTAATATTCGGCGCCCTCGCGCCCGACCGCGGCGATGACCTTGCCCGCCTTGTCCTTCGGACGGCCCTCGCTCGTCGTCGCATTCTTGATCATCGCTTCGTAGAGCGTCTCGACGTCGAAGCCGCGCACGCCGTTATAATAGGCGTCGGCGATGAGGTTCGCCGAGTTCGACCCGATCATCACGTTGCGATAGCCGGGGCTCGCCCATTCGGGCAGCCAGCCGCCCTCTTTATAGGTGTTGACCAGCCCCTGCATGATCTGGCTGTCGAGTTCGGGATACATCAGCGCGAAGAAGGGGAAGACCGCGCGCCAAGTGTCCCAGAAACCATTGTCGGTGAACATGTAGCCGTCGTGCACCTTGCCGTCGTACGGGCTGTAGTGGACGATCTTTCCGGTCGCGTCCTTTTCATGGAACGTGCGCGGGAATTGCAGCATCCGGTACAGCGACGAATAGAAGGTGCGGATCTTTTCGGGGTCGGGATCGGTGACGCGGATTCGCGACAGTTCCTTCTCCCACGCCGCCTTCGCCTTAGCTTGCGTCGCATCGAAGCTGTCGCTGCCGATTTCGCTGCGCAGGTTCAGCAGCGCCTGTTCGGGGCTGATGAACGAGGAGGCGACGCGGACATGGACCTTGTCGCCCTTCTTGGTCTTGAAGCTCAGCACCGCGCCGACATGATCGCCCTCGCGCGCCAGTTCGTTCGTCGGCGCGTTCTCGCCCGCCCAGGTACGCGCAAGCGTGAAGTCGCGGTCGAATTCGGCGACGAAATAATTGTGGAAATTGTCGGGCACGCCGCCGCTGTTGTTGCGGACATAGCCGGTGATGCGGCGGTTCTTGACGTCGACCTTGACCATCGACCCGCCCGCGAGCCCATCGAGCAATATGTGCGCGTCGTCGCTTTCGGGGAACGTGAAACGGAACTGCGCGGCACGCTCGGTCGGCGCGACCTCGGCGGTCACGTCATAGTCGGCGAGATAGACTTTGTAAGAATAGGGGCGCGCGACCTCGGCCTTGTGGCTGAACCAGCTGCCGCGCTCCTGCTGCTTGACCTTCACCGGGCCGGTTTCGGCCATCAGCGCGAAGGCGGCATAATCGTTCATCCACGGGCTCGGCTGGTGCGTCTGCTTGATGCCGCTGATCTTCTCGCCGTCGTAGGTATAGCCCCAGCCGCTGCCGGGCTCGCCGGTCACCGGGGTCCAGCTGTTCATGCCGAAGGGGACTGCGACCGCGGGATAGGTGTTGCCGTACGACAGGCGATAGCTGGAATCGGTGCCCATCAGCGGGTTCACATAGTCGACGAGTGCGATCTGCTGCGCGCTCGATTGCGCGAGCGCGACGGGCGTCCCGACGCTGCTCAGCACGAGCGCGCTCGCGGCGGCGCTCAGCATCATATTGCGGATCGTCTTCACTTCATCTCTCCCCGGTTTGCCGCCCGTGTCGGCAGCGGGCGCGCTGCGACGCCCTTGTTTGTCATGATGACCGGCGCGATCGTGCCGTCGGCGTTGAAAATCATGCGGTCGATCGCAAGCTGGCGCCGCTCGCCGCTCGTCTCGCTAAGCGGGCGGCGGTGATAGGCGATGTACCAGTCGTCGGTGCCGGGCACATTGACCACCGAATGATGGCCCGCCCCGCGCGCGATCTTGAAGTCCTGGCTCAGAATCTTGCCCATCGGCTTGAACGGTCCGGTCGGCGACGGCCCCATCGCATAGGCGACCGAATAGTCGGGGCCGGTCCAACCGCCCTCTGACCACATCAGATAATAGACGCCCTTCCGCTTCACCATGAACGAGCCCTCGACATAGCCGGGGGGCGTGATTTCCTTATAGGTCGTGCCGTCGGCGAAGGGCTCGATCGAGGCCAGGTCGTCGCCAAGGCGCACGACGTTGCAATGCTTCCAGCCGCCATAATAGAGATAATGCTGCCCATCATCGTCGCGAAAGACGAACTGGTCGATCGGTTGCGCACCATTGTGGAAGGCGTCGATCAGCGGCTTGCCGATCGCATCCTTGAACGGCCCCTCGGGGCGGTCGCTGACCGCGACGCCGATGCCGCCGCGCTGGTCGTCCGATTGGATGTCGTTCGCGCCGAAGAAGAGATAGTATTTGCCGTCCTTCTCGATCGCCGACGGCGCCCAGACGGCATAAGCGGCCCAAGCGACATTTTCGACGTCGAGGGCGTGCTCGTGCTTCGTCCAGTGGACGAGGTCGGGCGACGAAAAGACGTTGAAGAAGGTCTGGAAATGATAGGACGGCCGGACCGTCTTCTGTTCGCGCAGCTTATTCTGCTGCTCGTTGAAATGCTGCGAGACGTCGGGCGTCTCGCCATGGTCCGAATAGGTCGGATAGATCCAGTAACGGTCGCCGAAAACACGAATTTCAGGATCGGCATACCAGCCGGGAACGATCGGATTCTCTGCCGCTGCCGCACCGCCGGTCAGCAGCGCCGCACCGAAAACCAACGATTTCAATCCGACACGCACCCTGCGCCGCTCCCCATTTTGTTCATTATCATAGCCATACCCGCTCGCCCGGAAAGAGGCGGGTGGCTCCTCGCGGAGCCACCCGAGGGGGAGAGCTGGGGTATGGGCCCCATCAGAACTTGTACGAAACGCCGACGTAAGCGCGGCGGCCGAAGTAATTGCTGCGGACGAAGCGGTCCTTGGTGTCGTTACCAAGGTGCTGACGTTCTTCCGACTTGGTCAGGTTGATGACCGAGGCGGTGAGCATCAGCCCGTCCATCAGCTCGTAAGACGCATTGATGTCGACCTGTTCATAGGGATCGGTGTAGATGTTGAGGCCCGAAGAGAGGCCGCCGACGACTTCGCCGCGGCGGTTGTACGAGGCGCGGACAAGGAACTTGTCGGTTTCATAGAAGACCGACGCATTGACCTGCGTCTTGGCGCTACCGACGAGCGCCGACTTGCCGACCGACTCGCCGTCGAGCGTGATCTCGGCAACCGACGTATCATTATAGGTGAAGTTCACCTGTGCGCCGAGACCGAAGTCCAACGTGTGCTGGGCGTAGACTTCGACGCCCTGCGACTTGGCGTTCGACCCGTTGGCGACGGTCGAATAGGGCTGAATCAGCACCTGCTCGCCATTCACTTCGCGCGTCACGTCGAGCACGAGCGGCACGACGAAGTCCGACACGTCCTTGCGGAACAGGCCGACGCCGAACACCGAGCCGCGCTTGAAATACCATTCGACGCCCAGGTCATACTGCCAGGCCGAGAAGGGCTGCAGGTCCGCGTTGCCGCCGCTGCCCGACCAGCCTTCGAACTCGCCGAACTGGCCGCGGTCGAACGCATAGGCTTCCGAACGATAAGTCAGCGAGCGCTGCGATCCGAGATCGTTGAACGACGGGCGCGAGATCACCTTGGCGACCGCGCCGCGAACGACGATGTCGGGAGTGACTTCATAGACGACGTTCAGGCTCGGCAGCCAGTCGGTGTAGCTTTTCGACTGATCGACCTGCGTGTTGACGATCAACTCGCGCTCGGAAAGCGGGCGCACCTGGCAGTTGCCGTCGGGGCCGAGCGGGACGTTCGGATCGAGCGGGCCGCCCGGACCGTCGACGCAATAATCGTTGAGGAACTGCAGACGATCCGACGTCAGCCCCGACTGTTTGGTGTGCGCGACGCGCAGACCGATATTGCCGCGCAGCGGTCCGGTCGCGAAATCGGCCTGCACATAGCCGGCGAACACCTTTTCCTTCAGGTCATAGGTGTTGTTCGGCTCGGGCACGCGCACCGACGGGCCATAAGTGTCGTTGATGTAATCGAGATAGTTGCTGAAATTGATGCCCGGGAACAGGTTGGCATTAAACCCGCCGCCGATGTTCCCGATCGGCTTGTCATAGAAATATTCGGGCCGCGCCACCGCGCCGGCGGGCGTGTCCTGATAGCGCAGCTTCGTTGCGGGATCGGCGTACCATTCGTTGCGGCCGGTTTCGCGGTGGATGCTCATTTCGCGCCACTTTCCGCCGACACGGAACGCGCTCAGCAACCCGTCGAAGCGGCGAACGAGATCAAGCTGCGCATAGCGCTGCGAGATCGCGCTGTTGGTAAAGCCCGACCCGGTCGAGCCGACGTCGATCTGCGCGACTCCGTTCTTGATATTCTCTTGCAGCTCGGGCGAGAATTCCATGTTGAGGTTGCCGCCGGTAAAATCCCACATGCTGAGGAAGTTGCCGTTCTGCTCCTGCCCGGTGACGGTCAGGCGCGGCTTCGCCGCGACGCCGAAACGCATCGACGGACCGCCGGTCGCCTTCGTCTTGCCGAATTTCAGCACCGCGTCGAAATTGTCCTGATTCCAGGCGACCTCGGTCTCGAACGTGTTCGAAACCTGCTTTTCGCGGCTGTATGTACCGGCGATCTGCGGCGTTTCCATCGTGCACGGCGTCGGATTGGCCGAGCATCCGGTTCCCGCGGCGGGCACCTGGAAATTCGCCGACTGGAAGATCGTGCCGCTCTCGTCGAACGTCGGTCCGGTGAAGAAATTGCCATAGCCCCATTCGGGGATCTTCAGCACATTGCTCTGCCAGTTGCTCTTGTAGTCGAAACGGAAATAATTGGCCGTAACGGTCAGATTTTCGATCGGACGCATCTGCGCGGTCGCCTGGATGCCGAGGCGCTTGCGCTGCTGCGAAAAGACTTCGGCGTTGACCGACTGCGGCGCCCAATAACCCGAATAATGCGTCCCGTCGCGCGCGGTGACGCCGGTGCCCGGCCAATAGGAAATCGCGTCGTCATTCTCGAACGGATTGCCGTTGACGTCGGTCGCAGGCGTGATGATGTCGCCGTTCGCGTCGCGGTCGCTCCACCAGCGCCAAGTTTCGGTCGAGCCGCGCAGTTCGCGGTTCGCGCGTTCCTGATAGGTCGCACCGATCAGGAAGCCGAGGCGCTCTTCGGGGTCTTTCCACGAAATCTGGCCGGCGATCTGCGGGTCGAACTTCTTGGTGGTGTCCGAATAGGTGCCCTCGGCCGAGACGAAGCCCGACCACGCCGGCAGGTCGAACGGACGGCGGGTGTTGAGGATCACGGTGCCACCGACGCCGCCCTCTTCGAGCCGCGCTTCGGCCGACTTATAGACTTCGGTGCTCGCGATGAAGTTCGACGGCAGCAGGACATAGTTGAACGAGCGCGACGGATCACCGCTGTCGGCGCCGGCGATGAAATTGCCGTTGAGCAGGGTGAGCGTCAGGTCGGACTGCAGGCCGCGGATGCTGACGCGGCTACCCTCGCCGCCGTCACGGGTGATGATCACGCCGGGGACGCGCTGCAGCGCGTCGGCGACGTTCTTGTCGGGGAATTTGCCGATGTCCTCGGCGGTGATGACTTCGATCAGCGAGTTCGCTTCGCGCTTCTGCTCGAGGCTCTGCTCGATCGACTTGCGATAGCCGGTGACGACGATCGCGTCGCCCGGGGCTTCCGCCGTTTCGTCTGCCGGCGGCTGCGGCTGCGCTGCGGGCGCGGCCTGCGCATAAGCCTGTCCGGCGCTGCACAGCGCCGCGAGCGTGCCCGCGCTCAGCATCAGTTCGCGTACCAGCGCCGAGCGCCGCGACGCTTTCGCGGAATGGATTTGTCCTGCCTTCATCACATCGACCTCCCTGTTCGAGGGGCTGTTCGCCCCCACTCGTTATTCGGCGCTTTCAGAGTCGCCGAGCAGCGGATCACTCCGACCCGTTGAGCCTCTATCAGAATATAAAAAACAATTTGTCAAAATAAATTTTGCGAGCCGATGGCGGGACGCGACGAACCGTTACAAACCCGTCACAAAGGGCAAATTTTTCGCAGTTTTCCGTGAAAATCGACTCGCGGCCACAACTCATCGTGCCCGCCATCCCCGACTCCGGAATGGCAGGTGCCGTCACGCTTGGACCCGATTCCGGTCAGTCCGGAGTCGGGGCTTTCCACAGCGGCGCGGCGATCTCGGCCAGCGCCTCCGCCGACGCTTTCGGCACCGCGCGGTCATAGGTCAAAAGGCCGTTGATCTCGTCCTCGACGTCGGTGGTCTGGGTGTAGACCGAGGCGCTGAGCCCATTCTCCTTCGCCTGCCGGATCACGCCCTCCATCTTGCGGCGGAAGCGGACGAGATATTCCTTCTCGTCCTGCGCGACCTGATAGCTCCAATTGCCCTTGCCCGGCTTCCAGATATGCCCGGGTACGGGGAAACCGACGCCGCCATATTCGCCGAGCACGATCGCGCGATTCGTCTGCAGCGGCGGCGTCTTCGGCACATCCTCATAGGTATGGATGTCGAGCATGTCGGAATCCTTCGGCGCGACGTCAAGCCAGCCCGAATTGGCATCGACCAGCCGCGTCGGATCGATCCCCTTCACGAATCGCGTCAGCGTCGCCGAATCATATTGGCCCCACCCCTCATTGTTCACGACCCAGGTCACGATCGAGGGAAAGGCGCGCAGTTCGCCGATCATTTCGGACAATTGCTTCTGCTGCTCGGCGAGCGTCTCCGACGGGAAAATCGCCTGATATTGGCTGGTGCCGGCGAGATATTGATCCTCGCCGCCGCCCGAGGGCATGTCCTGCCAGATCAGCATGCCGAGCCGGTCGGCCTCGTGATAGTAACGCGCGGGTTCGACCTTGATATGCTTGCGCAGCATGTTGAACCCCGCCTTCTTCAGGAAGACGATATCGCTCTTCATCGCCTCTTCCGACGGCGGCGTATAAAGCCCGTCGGGCCACCAGCCCTGATCGAGCGTGCCGTGCTGGAACAAAGGTTTGTTGTTGAGCAGGATCGCGGGCTGCCCCGCGACGCGGCCGGGCCCGACCGAAACCTTGCGCATCGCGAAATAGGCGGCGACGCTGTCGCGCGGCGCGCCCTGAACCTTCGCCTTCGCGTAGACGCGGCTTTCATGGTCGGTGAAGCGCGAGTCATAGGCCTTGCGGTCGCGCTCGGCCTCGCCCGCATAGGGATCGACGATCGTCACCAACTCGGCCTTGAGGTCGTAGAGATGGGGGTCGCTCGGCGACCAGAGATGCGCGTTCGGGATCGCGAGCGTCACCTGCCGATTCGCACGGATGATCGTCGAGGCGATCACCTTGCCGCCCGCGCTCGCGGTCAACCGCACCGCGTCATTGTCGTTCGCCCAGCCCGACAGCGCGACCGCGACGTCGACGGCGCCGCGATCGATATCGGGGGTCGCGCGCACCTCGGCGATGTGAAGCTTGGGCACCGGCTCGATCCACACCGTCTGCCAGATGCCGCTGACCGCAGTGTACCAGATGCCCGAGGGATCGAGTATCTGCTTGCCGCGCGGCTGCGTCCCCGCGCTCGTCGGATCGGTGACCTCGACGACCAGTTCGTTCGCGCCGGGTTTCAGATAGGGGCTGATGTCGAAGCCGAAGGCGTCGAATCCGCCCTTGTGCGACCCGACGACCGACCCGTTGACACGCACCGTCGCTTCATAATCGACCGCGCCGAAGTTGAGCATGACATTCTGCCCGCGCCAGTCGGCGGGGACGGTGAAGCTGCGGCGATACCAGACGCGGTCGTCGGGCGTCACCTTGCGCGCGACGCGCGACAGTTTTGATTCGACCGGGAACGGCACGAGGATCTTGCCATCCATCGCCGCCGGCCGCTCGGCGGCCTTGGGCGCGATGGCGTAATCCCAGAGGCCGTTGAGGTTGACCCAGCGCTCGCGCACCATCTGCGGGCGCGGATAGAGACGCCACGCGTTTTCGGGCGTCACCTCCTTGCCCCATCGCGTCATCAGGTCGCTGGTATAGACGGCGTCGCCCGCAGGCGGCGCGGCGGTGGTCTGGGCCTGTGCCGCGACGGGTGCGAGGGCGAGAAGGGAAGCGGTGATCAAGAGGCTGCGCATGATAACTCTCCTGTTGAATGGGGGAGCCCAGGACCCTTGGGAGGATGGCGGGTCCTGGGCTCGCACCCCCGCGGGGGTCGCGGGGGCGAGGGGGCTGGTTAGCGCTTTCGCGACATCGACGGCGGCGCGGCGTCGGGCGCGGCGCCCCACGCCTTGTTCGGCTTGGCGCCCATCGTGAAGACGAAGGTCGCGCCGTCCTTGACGTCATCGTGCCGGAACCACGGCTTGTTCCACGGCTGGCCGTTCAGCGTCGCCGACTGGATATAGACGTTGGTCGCCGAATTATTCTTCGCGACGATCCGCAGAGTCTTGCCGTTGCCCATGTCGAGGCTGGCGTCGTCGAACACCGGGCTGCCGATGATATAATCTTGGCTCGACGGATCGACCGGATAGAAACCGAGCGCCGAGAGCGCATACCAGGACGAGGTCGCGCCCTGATCGTCCATCCCCGGATAGCCGTAGCCCGACGCATCGCTGCCATAAGTCCGGTCGAGGATATGGCGGACAAGCGCCTGCGTCTTCCACGGCTGGCCGCTCCAGTTATAATAATAGGGCGCCTGCTGGTCGGGCTGGTTGCCGTGGACATATTGGCCGATCACGCCGGTGCAGTCGCGGCAGATGCCCGTCGGATTATAGGGCTTGGTGAAAAACTCGTCGAGCTTGGCATTGAACGCGTCGCGCCCGCCGATCAGGCCGATCAACCCTTGGACATCGTGCGGCGCCAGCCACAGCGTCGACCAGCCCGACGCCTCCTTCATCATGAAATTATAATAGGGTTCGGCGGGATCGAACGGCGCGATCCATTTGCCGTCGGCGGTGCGCCCGCGAATGAAGCCGATCGATTTGTCGAAGACGTGGGCATAATTGCCCGCGCGCTTCAGGAACATCTTGTAGTCGGCATCCTTGCCGAGCTTTTTGGCGAACAGCGCGAGCGCATAATCGTCCCACGCATATTCGAGCGTCTTGGCCGCACCGGCCTTGCCCCCGGCATAAGGCGGGCTGGGATTGTGATCGGGCACGATGTCCGAAATCCAGCCCTGCTTCATATATTCGGCGAGATAGCCGCGCGGCCCTTTCGGGTCGGTCGCATTCTTGCGCATATATTCATAGGCGGCTTCATAATCGAACTCGATGCCGCGCTCCCACGCGCCGAGATAAAGGAACACCGCATTGTCGCCGTGGAACGAGGTGTTCATATAGCCCTTCTCGCGCGCCATCGCGAGTTCGGACGCCATGATGTTCTGGACCGCTTCGGGCTCCATCAGTTCGAGCAGCACGATCTGGTTGCGGCCCGTGTCCCAGAAGGGCACCGGGCCGTAACGGTCGTGCGTCGCGGTCTGGACCTTGCCATTGGTATCGGCGAATTTCTCGCCCTTTGCCGCGATCAGCCGCGGGCTGGCAAAGGACTGATAGAGCGTCGAGTAAAAAAGCTTGCGCTGCTTGTCGGTGCCGCCCGACACGCGGACCCGGCCCAGCAGCTTTGCCCACTGGTCGCGCGCGGCGGCGTGGACGCCATCGAAATCCCAGCCCGGCACTTCGGCGGCCAGTCGCTGCTCCGCCTGTTCATAGCTCGTGCCGTGCGCGATCTTCACCAGCACCTGCTCGTTCGCCTTTGTCCGGAACGTCACATAGCTGCCCGCATAGCTGCCCGAGAGCGTGCGCGTTCCGGGCTGGACGTCGCTCGTCCCGATGCCCCAGCCCTGATTGTCGCCGGGCGACTTGCGGAACGTGCCAAGTGCGGTGAAGGGTTTCGAGAAATGCGCGACGAAATAGGCGCCATCGACGCCCTCGCCGCCATGCCCCTTGTCCGACTTGCCGCGAACCACACTGTCACCCACGACCTCGACGGTGCCGCCGTGACGCGGGAAGTTGATGATGACGTTCGACCGCTCGCTCTGCGGGAAGGTAAAGCGCATCACGCTTGCCCAACGCGTCGCGGTCAGTTCGGCCTGTGTCTTGAACGTGTCGAGATGGACCGAATAATAGCCGGGCGACGCCTTTTCGCGTGACTTGTCGTACCACGACTGGCTGTACGCGGGCGGCGGCGACCAGTCGCCGACAACGGGCATGATGATCGGTTCGGCGTTGCCGCCATAGGTCGGACCGCCGCCGCCGGTGAAGCCGATCATCGTCGGGTTGGTGTAATAATAGGGAACGGGGACGCCGTTCGGATATTGGAGCTCGATATTATTGTTGATCGGCGCCGCGGCGACCGAACCGTGCGGCAGCATCGCGGCGGGTGTCGTCTGCCCCGAATAGACGGGCTCGCCCGGCGGCGGCGCGTTGCCGATCAGCTTCGGATCGTCGAGCGGCGCGGTACCCACGAGCGGATCGGCGAGGTCAACGGGCGACTGGCTGGATTTCTGCTGCGCCGACACCGGCGAGAAAGCGAGCATGAGCGGCACGATCGCCGCCGCCGACGCGAGCATGACGCCGATATTTCGCCCACGCTTTAAGTGCATATCGATATTCATTGCGACCCTCTTCCCTGATTATTTTGTTGTTTGCGTGGTCAGTGCGGTGAATTTGCGAAGACTTGAGCGCGCGCCGGAACGCGCGCCGCGCGCCAGCCGAACAGCGCGATGACGAGGTAACAGGCCATCGGCACCAGAAAGGCGAGGAAGCGGCTGCCGCTGGCATCGGCAACCTGCGCGAAGACAAGCGGCACGAGCGCGCCGCCGACGATCGCCATGCAGAGCAGCCCCGACGTCGCCGACGCCGGCGCGGTCGAGCGCTCGATCGTCAGCGAGAAGATCACCGGGAACATGATCGAGTTGAACAGTCCGACCGAGATCGCGAGCACCCCCGCGAGTTGCCCGCTCGTCTGGCTGACAGTCATGCACATCAGCGCCGCCGCGATCGCCGCCACCACGAGCAACGGGCCCGCGCGCAGCTTGTAGAGCAGGCCCGAACCGATAAAGCGCCCGACCATCGCGCCGAGCCAGTAGAGGCTGACGAGGCTGCCCGCCTGCACCGCGGTGACCGCGAGGACGTCGGGCTGCTCGAGGAAATTGACCATCGCGCTGCCGATCGCGACCTCGGCGCCGACATAAAGGAAGATCGCGAGCGCCCCCGCAAGCGCCCAGGGCGAAGCAAAGGCGCTTCCCACGCCTGCACTCTTTTCGGCCGGCGGCGCAGCGGCGGTGATTTCGTGCCGGACGCGGTAGAGGAACATCGCGAGCACCGCGATCACCGCTGCGATGAAGATATAGGCGACGTCGATCCGGCCGAGCGAATAGGCGATCTTCGCCTCGGTCACCGGCCCCGCTTCGAACAGCCCGCCCTGCAATAATGTGCGCGCGGCGAGATAGGGCGCGATGACCGTGCCGAGGGAATTGAACGCCTGACTGAGTACAAGCCGGAAATGCGAGCGTTCGGGCCGGCCGAGCGACGCCGACAGCGGGTTCGCCGCGACCTGCAGCAGCGTGATCCCCGACGCGATCACGAACAGGCCCACGAGCACGATCGCATATTCGCGCACGATCGTCGCGAACGGCATGATCAGGCAGCCGACGATCATCGTCGCGAGCGCCACAATGATCGAATTGGCGGCGCCGAGCCGCCCCATGAGTGCCGCCGCGGGAAGCGAAACGACGCCATAGGCCATGAAAAAGGCGAATTGGGTGAGGAAGCTTTCGGTGTCGCTGAGCGCGAAGATCGCCTTCACCGCCGGGATCAGGATATCGTTGACCGCGGTGACCGCTCCCCAGACAAAGAAGAGCATCGTAACATATGCAAAGGTCCAGGCGGTGCCCGATCGGCCGGCGGTCATGCCAATCGCTCCCCGCCCGGATAGGCGAGCAACAGGTCGGCGCTGGCATCGGCGTCGATTTGGACTGCGCCGGCAAGCGCGAGACATTCGCCCGCCGCGAAAGCGCCGCCGTCTACGGTGCCCTTGCCTGAAACCGGGATCAGCCATGCGGTGACGCCATCGGGCAGCGCAATCGTACGCGCCCCGCCCGCGAGCCGCTCAAGCACGAATTTCGGCCCGTCGACGAGGATCGTGCGATCGTCGGCGATGCGACCCGGCGACGGATAGGCGGCATAAGGCTGCGGGTCGGACACTGCGATGCCGTCCTCCAGATGCAGTTCGCGCGGGCGGCCATAATCATAGAGGCGATAGGTCGTCTCGCTGTTCTGCTGCACCTCGATCAGCGTCAGCCCCGCGCCGATCGCATGCACCGTACCCGAGGGGACGTAGAAGAAATCGCCTGCCTTGACGGGTTTCCAGTCGAGCAATTGCTCGATACTGCCGTCGAGCGCAGCGTCACGCAGCACCGCGGCATCGACCGGCGCTTTCGTTCCCATCGCGATCGTCGAATCGGGCGCGGCACCCAGGATCAGCCAGCATTCGTCCTTGCCGCGCGGCAGCCCGCGCGCATGCGCCTGCGCATCGTCGGGATGCACCTGTACCGACAGCTTTTCGCTGGTGAAGAGATATTTGATCAACAGATCGGGCGTGCTGTCGCCGGGCGCCTGGAACCAGATTTCGCCCACGGGCTCGCCGCCCGCGGGCGGATCGCCAAACGGCCCCCATAGCTCGTGGCGCCCCCAGGGCTTTTCCACGCGATGGGTCGCAAGCACTGTCGCGGACACAAACCTCTCCCTGTTTCCCAGCCGCCGTTCCGGGTCTGGTCGCCCGAAAACTGCCTCGGCGAGACGCTCTTCGTCAAGATAATAATGAAAATTAATTTATTTGATCGAAATCGCCTTTGTGGCATGTTGTTCGACAATCAGGACGGGCGCTGACGCTCGCCGTTGGAGAGAGTGGATGACAGGGCAGCCCGACCGCGACGCACATTCAGGTCCGAACACAGCGCAGTGCATCGGAGGCAGTGGTACCTTGGCCGCTGCCATCGGGACCGCAGCGCTTGCCGGTCTCCTCTTCGGGTTCGACACCGCGGTGATCGCCGGCGTCACCGGTGACCTGACCAGCCTCTTTTCGCTGACCCCCGAAACGCTGGGCATCACCGTTTCGGCGGCGCTATGGGGTACCCTCGTCGGCGCGCTGTTCGCGGGCAAGCCCGGCGATGCGTTCGGCAGCCGCGACAGCCTGCGCATGCTCGCGGCCTTTTATTTCATCGCGGGGCTCGGCTGCGCACTGGCGCCGAGCTGGCCGCTGTTCCTCCTCTTCCGCTTCCTGTGCGGGCTCGCTATCGGCGGCTCGTCGGTGCTCGCGCCGGTCTATATCGCCGAGATCGCGCCGCCGCGGCATCGCGGTTTCCTCGTCGGCCTGTTCCAGTTGATGATCGTCACCGGCATCCTCGTTGCCTATCTGAGCAATGCGACGATCGCCGGGCTGGTCGGCGGAGATATCGCGTGGCGGTGGAAGCTCGGCATCACCGCCGCCCCTGCCCTGCTCTTCTTCATCCTGCTGTTCGCGATCCCCAACAGCCCGCGCTGGCTCGTCGCGAAGGGCCGCCGGGCCGAAGCGAGCATCGCCCTCGCACGCATCGGCACGCCCCCCGACGCCGCCGAGGCCGAGCTTCGCCGCGTCGAGCAGGCGCTCGAGCGCGACCCGCCCGGCGAGAAGCTGTCGTGGCGTCGCCATCGCCGCCCGATGACGCTCGCGATCCTTGTCGCTATGTTCAACCAGCTCGCGGGCATCAACGCGGTGCTCTATTATCTGAACGACATCTTCGCGCGCGCCGGCTCGCTGTCGCCCGACCGGCAAGCGGTGCTGATCGGCATCGCCAATCTGGTCTTCACCCTCGTCGGCATGGCGCTGATCGACCGGATCGGGCGCAAGACGCTGCTCCTCGCCGGCGCCGCTGGCATGACCCTGTGCCTCGCCGCCGCCGCGGGCGTTCTCTACGGCGCGCTCGATAACAGCCTGATGCTGCCCGCGCTCATCGGCTTCATCGCCTTTTTCGCGACGAGCCAAGGGGCCGTCATCTGGGTCTATATCTCGGAAATCTTCCCGACCCCCGTTCGCGCGCGCGGCAGCGCGCTCGGCGCCAGCACGCACTGGCTGATGAACGCGCTCATCGCAGGCATCTTCCCCATCCTGGTGGCGTGGTCGCCCGGCGCGCCGTTCGCGATTTTCGCCGCCGCGATGGTCGTCCAGTTCATAGTCGTCGCGGCGATCTTCCCCGAAACGCGCGGCGTCGATCTCGACGAGATGGCGCAGCGGATCGAGTAGAGCGGTCAGCGCCCCGCCTGCATCAGGATCGATTCGGACGGCAGGACATGGTCGAGGAACGGGATGATCGCGGCGCCGATTGCCGACGCATCGTCGGCCGCCTCGGCGCGCCGCACCGGTGCCAGCACGGGAAGCTTGGCCCCCGCCATGCGGGCGTTGAGGCGCTCGACGAGCGCGTCAGCCAACTGGCCCGGAAGCCGCCCGCCGATCAGGATCGCAGCGGGGTTGATCAGGCAATTGACCGCGATCAGCGGCTGAACGAGCACGTCGGCGGCATCGTCGAGCCATTTGACGACGACGGCCTCCATCTCGGCCGATCCGTCGAGCAGCGCCTCGGGCCGGTCGACGCGGTGCCCCGCCGCCTCCAACCGCGCATAGAGCGCCGATAGCGAGACCGTGTCCTGCACATTCGCGCCCTCGCGGACGGGATCGGGCATCGCCCAGATCTCGCCCGACCGCGAATCGGCGCCGCGCACATAGCTGCGGTCGATCACCAGTCCCCCGCCCAGACCCGCACTGATCAGCAGGTAGAAAAAGCTGGAGAGTACGATCCCGTTGCCCAGATGCACCTCGCCAAGCGCCGCCGACGCCGCGTCATTGTCAGCATGCAGCGGCCAGGGCAGCACCTCGCCGAGCAGCGCGCCCAGATCGATATCGTCCCACGCGTCATATTCGGTCGGCCGATGCGGCAGTGAAATCCGCCCGAGATCGTCGGGCAGCGCGACCCCGACGCCAAGGATACGCGTCCGGTCGACCCCGCCCTCCTCGAGCAGCCCGGGCAGGATGTCGCGGACATGATCGACGACCGTTCCCGGCAGCGCAAAGGCGATCTCACGTGTATGGCGGCTGCGGATCTTTCCCGCGAGGTCGAGCGTCACCAGCGTGATATGATCGCGGTCGATGTTGAGCCCGATCGCAAAGGCACCATCGGGGTTGATCACGATCCGCATCGCCGGCTGGCCGCGCTTGCCTTGCAACCGCCCCGCCGGCTTGACGAGCCCCATATCGATCAACCGCTTGGTGATGTTGACGATCGTCGGCGGCGTCAGCCCGGTCACGCGCGCAAGATCGCTCCGCGTCGTCTCATCCGTCAGGCGAATGGCCTGGAGCACGATGCGCTGGTTATAGTCGCCCGCGCGCTCCAGATTGGTGCCCGACAGGCTGAGCGTCAGCCGGGCGTCGCGCGCTTCAGGACCATTTTTCGTCGGTTGCCGCCGGTCAAGACCCGGAAGGTTAAGCGTCATCGCTGGATTGTCCTTCAAGCTTATCCGAATGCCCGGCGCCCCCCCGCCAAACAGACTCGATTCATAAAGCATAGGCACTTTAATAATTCGATTTTCGATAAAGACGAGTGGGGGCGCCGTCAATGATGGTGGAGCAGACTGGCATCCAGACACGACAATCCCGCCGTCCAGCGCGGCGATGTAGGGTATTTGATTGCGCGACAATGCCGCCCTGCGCCGACGAGCATCTAATCGCCGACGGCCGACAACCAATCCGCGGGTGAAGGACGCGCTTTGCTCAAGCGGCAGCACCCGGCGATCGTCACGCTTGATTTTGACGACCGAGCCGCCGCGCCGATGCTGTACACGCAGCGGTCGGTGGCGTCCCGCCCCGGCCTAGGGCAGGAAATGCCCTTCCATCCGCCGCACTACCTACCACCAGGTCGCATAGAGCGCGATCAGGATCGCGATCACGGCGCCGCTGGCGACGTTAAAACTCGTCGTGGTGCGAAAGCTGACCCCGTCGGCGGTGATGCGATCCTTGTCGGCGGTCGCGGGCATCAGCAGCGACAGGCCGACCGCCAGCGCGAGCGCGATCAGGAACACGATGCCCATGCGATCCATGAACGGGATCGAAGGCGCGAGCACCTTGAAGAGATAGGAGAAGCCGACCGACGCCACCGCCGCGGCGATCGCGCCCGCTTCGCTCGCGCGCTTCCAGAACAGGCCGAGCAGGAAGATCACCGTGATGCCGGGTGTGAAGAAGCCTGAAAACTCCTGGATGAACTGGAATGCCTGGTCGGACCCGCCGAGCAAGGGGCGCGCGGTGATCAGCGCGAGCAAAGTCGCGACGACGGCAACGATGCGCCCGACGAGCACCAGCTTCTTCTCGCCGGCTTCGCTCCGCTCGCCGGCATGCGCGGGCGAGAATTTGGCATAGAGATCGAGCGTGAAGATCGTCGCGATCGAATTGATCTTCGACGCCGTCGACGCCACCACCGCGGCCATCAGCGCGGCGAAGACCAGCCCCAATATCCCCGCGGGCAACAGCCGCATCATCGTCGGATAGGCCTCGTCGGGTTTCGCGAGGTCGGGGGCGAGCATCACCGCGGCGATCCCCGGCAGCACGACGATCACCGGCATCAGCAGCTTGAGGAAGGCGGCGAACACGATGCCCTTCTGCGCTTCGGCCAAATTCTTCGCGGCCAGCGCGCGCTGGATGATATATTGGTTGAACCCCCAATAAGACAGGTTCGCGATCCACATGCCGCCGATCAGTACCGAAATGCCCGGCAGATCCTTGTAGAAGGGGTTGTCGGACGTCAGGATCATGTCGAAATGTCCCGGCAATTCGCTGGTCAGGCGGCTGAAGCCGCCGATGATGCCCGCATCGCCACCGATTTCGCTGAGCGTGATCCCCGAAATCAACAGCCCGCCCAGAACGAGCAACGTGACCTGGACGATATCGGTGAGCGCGACCGCCTTCAGCCCGCCGTAGAGCTGATAGAGCAGCGCAAAGCCGCCGAGCGCGAACAGCGCGACATCCTGATCGACCCCCGCCACCTTGTTGACGGCGATCGAACCCAGCCAGACGATCGATGTGAGGTTCACAAAGATATAAAGTGCGAGCCAGAAGATCGCCATCAGCGTGCGGATGTTGGTGCCGTAGCGCTGTTCGAGGAACTGCGGCATCGTGAAAATCTCGTTGCGGATGAAGATCGGCAGGAAAAATTTGCCGACGATCAGCAGGGTGAGCGCCGCCATCCATTCATAGGAGGCGATCGCGAGGCCGATCGCGTAACCCGATCCCGACATGCCGACGATCTGCTCGGCCGAAATATTGGCCGCGATCAGCGACGCACCGATCGCCCACCAGGGCAGGTTCTTGGACGCGAGGAAATAATCGGTGCTGTCCTTGGCCTTGCCGCCCTTTTCGCGGCTGACCCACTGTGCCAACCCGAAAATCCCGATCGCATATGCGACGATCACCACCACATCGAGAGTCGTCAGCGTCATTTCGGCATCCCCTTTTCCCGCGGTGTCCCCGCAAACGCCGCACCGAAAAACGCGCGATCGTTTATTTATACGATTTATAGGACTTTCTATTTATATGGTCTATGCCTCTTGTCTAGAGCCTAGCTGCGAGCGATACGAAGCGCGAGCGAACTGCGCCTGACGGGATGCTGCGAAGCGCGATCCGGCGCGGAGAGCAAGAGAGGGGAAAGCGTGCAACCAGGTGATCCGGCAGAACTGCGAACCCAGTTGGGGCGCAACCTGACCTATGGCCTGCTCGATTCGCTGGGCCGCGCGATTGTCATCGGCGCTTATGAGGACAAGCCCTTCCCCACCGAGGCTGAACTGGCCAAGCAGCATGGCGTCAGCCGGCAGGTGACGCGCGAGGCGGTGAAGATGCTGACCGCCAAGGGCCTGCTCAGCGCGCGGCCGCGCCAGGGGACGATCGTCCAGCCCCCAACGACGTGGAACCTGTTCGATACCGACGTGCTGCGCTGGCTTCTTGAGCGCAAATTCTCGGTCGACCTGCTGCGCCAGTTCAATCAATTGCGCGTTGCGATCGAGCCCGAGGCCGCGGCGCTCGCCGCCGCCAATGCGAGCAATGCCGATCTCGAACCGATCTTCGCCGGCCTGAAACGCATGGAAGCCGCCGAACGCGGGTTCGACGACCCGCTCGACGCCGACATCGCCTTTCATGTCGCGATCCTGCGCGCGTCGGGCAACCCGTTCTTCGTCCAGTTCCGCGACGTGGTGACGACCGCGCTGCGCAGTTCGATCCGCTTCACGAACCGGATCAAGGGCCGGTCGGCGAGCGTTCCCGATCATGCCGCGGTCAGCGATGCGATTGCGCGCCGCAACCCCGACCGCGCACGCAAGGCGATGAAGAAGATCATCGGCGACGTCCTCGACCTCATCGAAACGAGCGAGACCTAGAGCCTTCTCTCTATTCACCCGCGTCGGTCATGGTGATCGGCAGGATCGCCCCGTCGGGCGCGTAGCCTACGCGTTCGATGGCGATATGGCGCTCGCCCTTCAACGGTGCGCTTTTGCCCTGCGTCGGCCAGCGGTGATAGACGATCAGCCAGTCGCCACTGACGGGGGCGCGAACGAAGCTGTGATGCCCCGGACCCTGATGCGCGGCATCGGACTGCAGCAGCACCCCGCGATAGCGCCAGGGGCCGACGGGCGATGGGCCGGTCGCATAATGAACCGAATAGCCCGCGCTGTTCCAGGCGCCGTGGCTGTAGGACAGATAATAGACGCCGCCGCGTTCGTGCATGAACGCCCCCTCGGTGAAATGCGGCGGCTGTTCGGTGGCGACCTCGCCCGCGATCGACAGCAGGTCGTCTGCCAGCCGATAGATGCGAAGGCGCGATCCGGCGCTGCCGCCGGCATAGAGGTAGAAATGGCCGTTCGCGGGATCGCGAAAGACCATCGGATCGATGGCCTCGAACCCCTCGCCGCCCGTGAGCAGCGGACGGCCGGAATCGGTGAACGGGCCCTGCGGCCGTTCGGCGACCGCGACGCCGATCCGGCTGGGCGCGGGGTTTTGCGGACCGACCGAATAAAAGAGATAATAGCGACCGTTCGCCGCGATCAGCGCCGGCGCCCAAAGATGGTGGCGCGGCGCGCCGTCATCGTCGATCCAGCCGATCGCGTCACGGCGCAGGATGACACCGCGAAAGTGCCAGTGCCGCAAATCGCGCGTCGTCCAGGCCGACAGCCGGTCCCCACCGTCGCCGCCCGTCGGATAGACCCAGAGTTCGTCGCCGATCGCCACCGCATGCGGGTCGGCCCCGACAATCGATTCCGCTCCGGAAAATTCGGCGGGCGTGACCGGGCCGGGCAGCATCATCGCTGCCGCGGCCGCCCACGCCCGCCATAGGCGCGAGGATAGCATCAGAAGCGCGCGCGCAGGCTCGCTCCATAGAAGCTGTCGTCGACCCGGATGTCGTGCGGGAAGCCCGGCGTGTGGAAATAGCTGTGATATTTGCTCCGCAACACGTTCACGCCATCGACGCTAAGCGCCAGATTGTCGTTGATGTCATAGCTGACCGAGAAATCGAGCCGGCCGTTCGCCTTGACGCGGTTAAACTTTGCGCCGTCGCCCGGCACCAGCAACCCGCCGCCGAACAGACCCTCGTTGAACTTGCCGCGCCATGTGTAGACGACGCGCGCGGTGATACCGTATTTCTCGTACAGGCCGCCGATATTATAGCTGTATTTCGACACGCCGAGCAGCGGTTCGCCGACGAGCGGATCGGTCGGGGTCTTGATCTTGCTGTCGGCGATCGTGAAGTTTCCGAACATGCCGAGCCCGTCGAGCCCCTCGGGCAGGAAGTCGAAGAAGACCTGACCGCTGACTTCGACGCCCTTGAGCTGCGCGCCGCCCAGATTGCGCGGACGCGAGATATTATAGGTGATGCCGTCGATGACCTCGGGCTCGACGCCGATCGCGACGCGGTCCTTGATCTCGCGATAATAGACCGCCGCCGACAGATAACTCGACGGACCGAAATAATATTCGGCGGTGGCATCCCACGCGTCCGATTTCTGCGACCGGAGATCGGGGTTGCCGCCGCTGCCGTTCGGGCGAATGTTGGCGTTGTTCGGCACCTCATAGAAGAGGCCCGGATTGAGGTCGCCGAACGTCGGTCGCGATAGCGTGCGCGCGTAGCTCGCGCGGAGCTGCAGCTCGGGCGAAAGCTTCAGCCGGATGCTCGCATTCGGCAGAAAGTCGGTTTCGCTGGTCGAGCGCCGTACCGGAGTCAGCACACCGGTGACCCGGCCCGTTCCCTGCAGATCGCGGTCGTTCGTTACCCAGCGCACCCCGACCAAGCCGTCGATCAGCGCGTCGCCGCCAAGGTCGGCGGCATATTTGATCTGCGCATAGCCCGACATCGTCTTTTCGTTCGCGCGGTAGCTGCGCGACGGGTCGGGCGCGGGGTCGCCCGAGGGCGCACCGTAGAGCTGCCGCAGCAGATCCGTGTTTTCGCGGAGGAAATCGGGATCGGGGGTGTACCAGTTCGCCCCATTGTTGATGAACGGGATCGACGCCGGCGACAGGATCAGGAAGTCCGACGGCAGCCCGACCGAATTGACCAAAGTGACGCGATTGCCGCCGGGCGCGGCGGGGCCGCCGGCAAAGCCTTCGAACGACGCCTTGCGGTCGGCATAGCGGAAGCCGAGCTGGATCTGGTCGATGAAGCTTTCGACGTCATAGCTGAAGTCGGTCCGCCACGCCTTCAGCGAGCTCTTCGACGTGTTGATGTCCTGGAACAGGCTGTTCGCGAAGCGGAAATCATTGGCATCGCTGAGCGGATCGCCCGTCATCACGGTCGTGCCATGGCCATTGTCGTTGATTATGACATCCACCGCGGGGATCGTCTTGCCGATATCGACGATGATGTTGCGCGCCTTGAACGTCGTGTCGAAATAGGAGAGATCACTTTCGAAATGAATGCGGTCATTATCGTACCGCATCCCGCCCGCGATCAGCCACTGGTCGGTCTTGTCACGCTTGGCCTGCGTGCTGGTGAGGCCGGGGACATTGTTGAAGGTCGCGCTTTCGCCAAGGCACAGATTCTGCGTGGTCCCACCATTACTGGTCGGAAAGCCGCCGCCGTCGACCTGCGCCGTGAAACATTCGCTGCCCGCCACCGCATTGGTGATGCTTTGCGCCGCGAAAATGTCGGAGAAAATGAAATTGGTGGCGAAGCGCGAGCGATAGCCGCTGTAGAGGCCGTCGACATAGAGCTCGAGTTCGGGGGTCGGTTTCCACTGGAGCGCGAGGTTCGCCTGCGGGCGGCGATAGCCGCCGGTATCGGTCAGCCCACCGACGCAGGTCGGCAGCACGATCCCCGCTGCACCCGGAGGGCCGTTGGAGCCCGAGCGCGGGTCGCAGTTGAACGAGATCGGCCGGTTGAAATTCTGATCCGAGTAGGAAATGTTCAGCAGCGCACCAAATTCGCCGTCGCCAACGTTCCAGTGGCCGCTGATCAACCCGCCGATCGTATAGCTGAACTTGTCGACTTCCTTGCCATAGCTGCCGCGCGCGTTGAGCGCGACGCTGACGCCTTCCTTGAAATTGAACGGTTTCTGCAGCTTGAGGTTGATCACGCCGGCAACCCCGCCTTCGAGCAGGTTGGCCGAGTTGGATTTGTAAACTTCGGCCCCCGCCAGCGCCTCGGCCGGCAGGTCCTGAAAGGCGAAACCGCGGCCGACGCCGGTGAAGATCTCGCGCCCGTCGAGCGTCGTCAATATGTCGCCGATGCCGCGCACCAGCGGGCTGACGATCTCGTTGTTGAAGCCGTTGACGGTCTGGATGCCGGGTACGCGCTGAAGCGCGGCGGCGACCGTCGAGTCGGGAAATTTGCCGATGTCGTCGGCGACGATGACCTCGACCACCTGATCCGAATTGCGCTTGATGTTGCGGGCGGCCTGCAGGCTGGCGCGCTGGCCGGTCACGACGATATCGCTATCGGACGGTGCAGTTCCTTCGCTGGCCACGCTGCCCTTTTCCACCTGCTCGTCTGACGTCTGCGCCGCGGCGGACGTCGATGCGAGCAAGGCTGCCATCGATGCACCCGTAAACATGAACAATCTGGTCTTCATCGGTCATCTCCCCATAGAGTCGCCGGGTGATCCTTCACCCGATCTTGTTTAAATGTCGTATTTGTAATACAAATTATTCAGGCAAAAAAATGGAAGTTTGTAAAGACGCTATGGCGCCGGCACGACGCCCTTCGGCGCGGCGGTCAGGCGCTTGATCAGCTCGACTTCCGCCTTGCGATAGGGCGTGCCGTCGCTGCGCAGAACCTCGTGGAACCAGATCGTCGGCTCCTCGCCGGTATAAGGCTTTTTCCAGCTATCCCACGGCAGCCGCGTCTGCGACTTGCCGTCGACGAAACCCCAATTGATCATCGCGACGCCATATTTCTTGCCGAGTGGCAACACGCCGTCGAAGGTCGATCCATTGCCGCGCGCCATATATTCGGTGCACAGCAGCGGCCGGCCATAGCCCTGGAGCTGCTTGACGCGGCCTTCGAAAGTTTCGGGCCAATTATAGTCGTGGAAGGAAATGACGTCCGACTGCGCGAGCTGGATCGTTTCGACCGCGTCGAGCTTTTTCGGGTTCGACCAATCGTCGCCGATCCACAGCCCGCTGGTCAGCGGCTGCTTCGGCTTCGCGCTCCGCGCCCAGTCGAACACCTGACCCAGCAAGCCGGCAACCATCGCCTTCTTGTTCGGCGTCGGCTTGTAATTGCCGCCGCCGTCATTGTTCGGCTCGTTCCAGACGTCCCAGGCGAGGACGCGATCGTCGTTCGCGAAATGGCCGACGATATCCTTCACGTAGGATTCCAGCTTGCCATGCTGCGACTTGTCGGCCAGCCGCGCGGCGCCCGGCGCCTGCATCCAGCCGCTGTTGTGGACGCCGGGGATCGGCGGATGCTGCGGGCCCGCAACGGGATCCGGATCCCAGCAGCTGTCGAACAGCACGAACATCGGCTTGATCTTGTGCTTTGCCGCGATCGCGAGAAACTGGTCCATCCGCTTCTTCAGCCCTTCGGGATCATTCTCCCACAGCAGATTGTGCAGATAGACGCGCATGGTGTTCATGCCCATCGCCGATGCCCAGCCGAGTTCCTTGTCGATCGTTGCGGGATCGAAGGTCTCCGCCTGCCACATCTCGAACTGGTTGATCGCGGTGGCGGGATTGTAATTGGCGCCGACGAGCCACGGCTGCGCGTCGTACCAACTGTGCGCCTGCGCCTTGGTCCAGCGTTCGGCAGCGTGCGCGGGGGATATCAGGAACAGTGCGGCGCAGACCAGCGCCATCAGCGTACGAAGCATTTCACTCTCCGAAAAAGAGACGGTAAACCATCTTGTTTACATAGGCCTGACCCGGCGCCAGTCGTGCCGATCCGAGCGTCGGCTGGTTCGGCGTGTCGGGGAAAATCTGCGGCTCGAGCACGATCGCATCGCCTTGGCGATAGAGCCGGCCCGCCTTGCCGACGACGGTGCCGTCGAGGAAATTGCCCGAGTAGAATTGCACCCCGGGCTGGTTCGACCAAAGTTCGAAGCCGCGGCCCGAAACGGGCTCCTCGACCCGCGCGAGCTGGCGCAGCGTTTTCGAAACGGTCCTCGCGACCACAAAATTATGGTCGTAGCCCTTGCCGGTCACGATCTGCGGGTCGTTGGCGTCGCGAACGCGTTCGCCGACGGCATGGGGTTCGTTGAAATCGAATACCGTTCCCGCGACCGGCTGGAATACGCCGGTCGGGATCAATGTCTCGTCGACCGGCGTATACTCTTTGGCGGGAATGGTGAGCACATGCCCCATGGCGCCTTGCGCCGCCCCCTCGCCGGCCAGATTCCAGTAACCGTGATTGGTGACATTGACGATGGTCGGCTTGTCGGCCGTCGCGCGATATTCGATGCCGATCTCGTTCTTTTCGTTGAGCGAATAGATGGCGAGGACGGTGAGCTTGCCCGGATAGCCCTGATCGCCGTCGGGGCTGACATAGCGCAGCGTGACGGAAGCCGTTTCGCCCTTTTTTACCTCGACGACCTCCCACAAGACCTTGTCGAAACCGGCGGTGCCGCCGTGCAGCGAATTGCCGATATTGTTGACTGGCGTCTGATAATCTTTGCCGTCGAGGCGGAATTTGCCCTTCGCGATACGATTGGCGAAGCGGCCGACCGTTGCGCCGAAATATTCGGATTTGGCAAGATAGCCGTCGATTGTCGGATAGCCGAGCTGGACGTCGGCGACCTCGCCCTTTTTGTCGGGCATCATCAACGACTGGATCGCGGCGCCCCAGTTGATGATCGTCGCCGAGACGCCCTTGCCGTTGGTGAGCGTCACCGCTTCGACCTGTCGTCCGTCGGGGAGGGCGCCAAAAGGCTTTCGCTGGGTTTCCGCCGCGCCCGCGGGGGCAAGGGCCAGCGCCCAGCCAGCCGCCCCGATTGCGAGCGATGCCGCAAGCTTCGCCTTCATGATGATCTCTCCCTGTTCATGATCTATCACTCACCCTTTTTCGAGTAAAGCGGTTTAATATGATAATTGATTTGTAAATTGGCGGCCGGCGACCCTACCAGCGACAGCGCGGCCGGTGCGTTGCAACGCCGACGGCGCGATGCGGCGGTCTCGAACGCGCTCAATGGCTGTCCCTCGGCAGCCCGGCATTTTGGGCGAGGCGCTGATATTGGGTCGCAGCCTCCAGCGTGGCGCCGCCGTCGAACTGACCGACGAGCTGGCGCTGGATTTCCTGCCACGGCGTCTGCGAAGCCGGATAGGCATAGCCGCCCGCCTGCTCGAGCCGGCTTCGCCGCGCGGCAAGCTCAGCGTCGTCCACCAACATGTCGGCAGTCCGGCGGACTAGGTCGACCCGAATCATGTCGCCCATTGCCAGCAGCGCGAGCCCGCCGCCTGCCGCGGCCTCGGGCGATGCGTTCAGGATCGAGGGGCTGCCCGACGTGCCCGACTGCCGCCCGTCGCCGATGCAGGGCAAGGTATGGATCCCCCGCTTGATGAGCGCGACGGGGGGCTGCATGTTCACCACCTCGGCGCCGCCCGGATAGCCGATCGGCCCGGTGCCGCGGATCACCAAGATGCAGTCCTCGTCGATGCCGAGCGCCGGATCGTCGATGCGCGCATGATAATCCTCGGGCCCGTCGAAGACGATCGCGCGGCCCTCAAAGACATTCGGCCGATCGGGGTCGGACAGATAGCGCGCGCGGAAAGCGTCGGAGATCACACTCGCCTTCATCACCGCCGAATCGAACAGATTGCCGCTGAGCACCATGAGCCCCGCATCCTCGCGAAGCGGCGATGCAAAGGGCCGGATCACCGCCGCGTCGTGCGTCACGGCTTCGCTGCAATTCTCGGCAATCGTGCGCCCGTTCGCGGTCAGCACATTCCCGTCGAGCAACCCCTGGCGGAGCAGTTCGCCGATCACCGCCGGAACGCCACCCGCCCGATAGAAATCCTCGCCCAGATATTCGCCCGCGGGCTGCAAATTGACGAGCAGGGGCACGCCCTCCCCTTCACGCTGCCAGTCGTCCATCGTCAGTTCGACCCCGGCGTGCCGCGCGATCGCATTGAGATGGATCGGCGCATTCGTCGAGCCGCCGAGCGCGGCATTGACCTTGATCGCATTCAAAAACGCGGCGCGGGTCAGGATATCGGAAGGCTTGCGATCGGCGTGGACCATCTCGACGATCGTGCGCCCGGTCTGCCACGCGCATTCCTGACGGTCGCGATAGGGCGCGGGGATCGCCGCCGATCCCGGCAACGCCATGCCCAGCGCCTCGGCCAGGCTGTTCATCGTCGTCGCAGTGCCCATCGTGTTGCAATAGCCCGTCGACGGCGCGGAGGAGGCGACGAGTTCGACAAAGCCTTTGTAATCGATCTCGCCTGCCGCGAGCATCTCCCGCGCTTTCCACACGATCGTGCCCGACCCTGTGCGCTGCCCCTTGTACCAGCCGTTGATCATCGGACCCACCGACAGCGCGGCTGCGGGGATGTTCACTGTAGCGGCGGCCATCAGGCACGCCGGGGTCGTCTTGTCGCAGCCGATGGTGAGCACGACGCCGTCGAGCGGATAACCATAAAGCGTCTCGACGAGGCCGAGATAGGCCAGGTTGCGGTCGAGCCCCGCGGTCGGGCGCTTGCCCGTTTCCTGAATGGGGTGCACCGGAAATTCGATCGGGATGCCGCCCGCGTCGCGGATCCCCTGCTTCACCCGATCGGCGAGAATGATGTGGTGGCGATTGCACGGCACTAAGTCGCTGCCCGTCTGCGCAATCCCGATGATCGGGCGGTTCGACTGCAACTCCTCGAGCGACAGGCCATAGTTCAGGTAGCGCTCGACATAGAGCGCGGTCATGTCGGGATTGTCGGGGTTGTCGAACCACGACCGCGACCTCAGTACCGGCCGCTTCGATCCGCCGTCTTGCTTGTCGTCCGCCACATTAAGTCCTGACTTCGTTCAATGTCATTTGAAGGCCGCGACCAGCCGGTCATACTGCGCCTTGCTGATCTCTATCATCGATCCGTGTCGCGCGCCCGCGGGCACGGCGTAGCGGTTCCATTCGGTCACCCCACTGTTCCCCGACATCTGGAACCACGGCCCCTCCAGCCGCGGCGCCTTCGACAGGCCATAGCTGGTTCCGGCATATTGCTCATAATAGAGCAACCAGTCTGCCCCGTTCGGCGCGCGAACGATCGTCGGCGCCTCCCGGAAATTGGGGCTGAGCGACGGCCCGGGCGTCGGATAAGGTCCGGTCAGGTCCTTCGCGCAAGTGATGCGGACGGTCTTGCCCGTCGTCCAGGCATAGGAGGGGTAGCGCTCGTCCTTCAGGATCGCGCAATAGCCGCCCTCGGGGTTCGGCTGGATGACGGTGTCGATCGTCGCCATCTCCCATTCGAACAGGCGCCGCGGCGGCCCGGCAAAGCTTTTGAGGTCGGGCGACAGGACGTAAAGCGTGCGCTGGCTTTCCCAATAACGCTCAGGATCGCTGGCCGAGCCCGGCACGGTCGGGGTGTGCCAGCTCAGCAGAAAACGCTTCGACGGCTTATCGAAATAGAGTTTGGGCGCGCCGATGCGCTGCAACGGGTTGGCGAGTCCGACCGCCGACTGCAGATCGGGCTGATAGGTGCCAAAGGGCGTCCAGTTCACCAGATCGTCGGATACCCAGAAGCGGATCAGCGGATCCTCGTCGCTCTTGTTGCCGACCAGATAATAGCGCCCGTCCGGCCCCTGTGCGATCGAGGCGTGGCCATGATAATCCTTCGACACCGGCTTTCCGCCGTTGAGCTCGGTCCAATAGAGGCCGTCGCGGCTGACCGAATAATAGAGGATGCCGTAATGGCCCGTCTTCATATGCGCGAACAGATAGGCCTTGTCCGGATGGACATAGGTGTCGGGCGCCGACGCCGGCTGCGTGTTATCCTGCGCCAGTGCGGGCGAAATCAGCGCGGCGAGCGCGAAGCAGGCCATCGACAGTCTGCGTAGCGACATGATCTCTCCCCTGTTCGGGCCTACATCGACCCTTTTCATAAGCCTCGATCTTGTATAAGCGGATATATATTATAAATAAAGAGGATGTGATGAACGAGGGGAAAGATTTTTCGGAAGCGCGCAAAGGCGCGGAAATCCGCCTCGCACTGGTCGGCATCGGCAAGATCGCGCGCGATCAGCACCTGCCCGCAATTGCCGCCGATCCGCGTTTCCGGCTGGCCGCGACCGCGAGCCGAAACGATTCGGTCGACGGCGTGCCCGGCTATCGCAACATCGACGAGTTGCTCGCCGCTGGCCTCCCCCTTGACGCCGTGTCGCTGTGCACGCCGCCCGAGGGACGTGCCGATATCGCGCGCCGCGCGATCGATGCCGGCCTGCACGTCATGCTCGAAAAGCCGCCCGGCGTCACCACCGACGAAGTGCATGCGCTCACGCGCCATGCGGCGGCAAAAGGCGTCACGCTGTTCGCGTCCTGGCACTCGCGCGAAGCCGCCGCGATCGACACCGCGCGCGACTGGCTGTCGGATCGTACCGTCACCGGCGGACGGATCGTGTGGAAGGAAGATATCCGCCAGTGGCATCCCGGACAGGAATGGATTCTCGAGCGCGCGGGCATGGGTGTCTTCGATCCGGCGATCAACGCGTTCTCGATCCTGACCAGCATCCTCCCGGCACGCTTTGCGGTCGAGGCCGCGAGCCTCGACATCCCGGGCAACCGATCGGCCGCGATCGCTGCCGCCTGCACGCTGCGCAGCGCCGAAGGCTATGCGATCGAAGCCGAGCTTGATTTCCTGTTCGGCGGCGCGCCACGCTGGGACATCGAAATTGCGACCGACGCCGGACCGTTGATCCTGCGAAACGGCGGCGCCACAGTCGAACTACCGGGCGCCGAGCCGCATAGCAGCGAAAATTTCGAATATCCGCGCCTCTATGGTCGCTTCCACGCGCTGGTTGAGGCGACCGAAATCGAAGCAGACACCGCGCCTCTCGCACTCGTCGAACAAGCATATGACATCGGCACGCGGCGCAGCGCGCCGCAGTTTGAATTTTGAGCGGGAACCGGCAGGAGATTCGTGATGCGGACCGATAGCGAAGCCCTCGACCGGCGGACCCTTTTCCGGCTGGCCAGCGGGGCGGCTCTGGCGATGGGAGCCCCCCGCGCGCTCGCCGCAACCCCCGCGCCGACAGACGTTGCGCAAATCTGGCCGGGGCACGAGCTTATCCGGCTCTGGCCCGGCGCGGCGCCTGGAACACCCTCGGGCCTGCCGCCGTTCAAGATCGAGGACCGCGGCACCCCGACCTTCCTCAATCGCGTTGTGACCGGGATCCACGATCCCGCGATAATCGTCCGCCGTCCCGCCAAACCGAATGGCGCGGCGATATTGCTGATGCCCGGCGGCGGCTATGGGGTCGAATATGTCGACAACGACGGTATGCGCGAGGCCGACTATTGGACGGCCCGGGGCATCACGGCCTTCATCCTCGTGTATCGCCTGCCCGGCGAAGGCTGGGTCCGGCATTCGGATGTGCCGCTACAGGATGCACAGCGGGCCCTGCGGCTGATCCGCGCCCGCGTCGACGATTATCGCATTTCTTCCGAACGGATCATGCTCCTCGGTTCGTCGGCGGGTGGGCACCTCGCGGGATCGCTCGCAACGCGTTTCAACGAAAGCGTCTATACCCCTGTGGATGCCGCCGACCGACAATCGGCGCGGCCCGACCTCGCAGCTTTGCTCTATCCCGTCATCTCGATGCAGGCGGACATCACCCATACCGGTTCGCGCGACGCGCTGATCGGCGCGGACGCCAATTCGTCGCTTGTCGACCGATATTCGGTCGATCGCCGCGTTACCCAGGACACCCCGCCGATGTTTCTCGCCGCAGCGGGCGATGACGACATCGTGCCGGTCGAAAACAGCATTCTCGCCTATCGGGCGATGCTCGCGCAGGGGCGCAGCGCATCGATGCACCTGTTCGAAACCGGCGGACATGGTTTCGGGCCGAACTTGCCCGCCGCGAACCCCGCGTCGCGCTGGCCCGACCTGCTTCTGGCCTTTGCGGCCGCCCACGGGCTTCTGCGGTAAGTCCGTGCGCCTAGCGCGCGCGACTGCCCGACGGCACCGGAAGCCTTGTTCCGGTAGACGCTGGCGCGCCGAAATCGGGCCACCCTGCGGCGGTCCACCCGAAACGCTGGATATGCGGTGCGCGTTTCGCGGTGCAGCCCATGCCGGCGGCGGGATTGGCATGATAGATGATCCAGTTTTCGTTCCCATCGGGCGACCGGAAAAAGCCGTTGTGGCCCGTTGCATAGACGCCGTTGGCGCTTTTGAAGACCGGCTGCGGTGATTTGCTCCAAGCCGCAGCGTCGAGCGGATCGGCGCCGGGCGGCGCGTGAAGCAACCCCAGCGAATAATCGTCCGACCAGCAAGCACTGGCCGAATAGGTCAGGAACAGGTCCCCCTCCGGACCGGGCAGGAACTCGGGCCCCTCAACGATCTGCCGCCCGCCCTGCCTTTCCCAGACATGGTCGGGCCGCGCGATCACCGCCTCGCGCCCTTTCAAGGTCCAGGGATTTTCCATCTCGGCAATCGCAATGGCGCTGTCGGGCCCGATGTAGGGGGAATAGGCGAAATAGCGTTTGCCGCCGTGATCGAAAATCGTGCCGTCGATCCCGGCATGCGCCGTATTGACGCGCCCACGGTCGATCCATGTTCCATGCATCGGATCGGGTCCCGCATTTTCCAGGACAAAGATCGCGCGGTGGTCGTCGTCGGTGAAACCGCTGGCGGTCGCGGAGTAATAGAGGAACCATTTGCCATCGATGCGGTGCAGTTCGGGCGCCCATATCGAATGCGCGTTCGCCCCCTCCTTCGGCGGCGTCCAGACCGTCAATGGCGCGACGTCACCCAGCCTTGCGACATTGTCCGTGCGCCACAACGCAATGCGGTCGCCAAGCGTGTGGGTGTAATAATAAGTTCCGCCGACCTGTAGAATCCACGGATCGGGGCCGGAGGTAAGTAAGGGATTGGCGAAGGTGGCGACGCCTGCTTCTTCAGCGGCCGCGGCAGGCAATACCGAGCCGACCATCGTCGCAATCGCAACGCTCCGCGCGAGTGCCCGACCGAAACGGCGCGCAGGATGGTTGGCCGAACCCGGAAAACGCATGCACCCCTCCTTTATACTCTCGCCTTCATTTATAATATAAGTGCGATCAGAATGGAAGCTACCGGGAGAATTCGACCAAAACCAAGGACATCGGTCCGCCCCGCGCGGCGACAATCATGGGCAGTGGCCGGACCGAGCATCATTTTAAAATGAAATGAAATTATTTAAGTTGTCATATGACTGATAATTGCTAAAGTGATTCGGGTACGGCGCACCAAGCGCTGACGATGGGGAGATGGGCGCGTGAGGCAGGGCGGAACCGACGCTGTGCAGGACGACCGGCTGGCGCTTCGCAAGCGACGGCCGTCGCTGGTTGACGCAGCGTGCGAACATATCCGCACCAGCATTTTGTCGGGTGCACAATGGCCCGGCTCGCAGCTCCCTACTGAGGCGGAATTTGTCGACATGCTGGGCGTGAGCCGGACGGTGGTCCGCGAAGCGATCGCCCGCCTTGCCGCCGCGGGACTGGTCGAGGCCCGCCAAGGCAAAGGGCTCTTCGTCAGCGAAACCGCGCGCTATCAGGCCTTCCAGATCACCCGCGAAGAGGTCGAAAATCTCAGCGATGTGATCCAGTTGCTCGAACTGAGGCTCAGCGTCGAAACCGAAATGGCCGCGCTGGCCGCCGAACGTCGCAGCGAGGTCGACTTGATGAGCATGCGCCAGCAGCTCAAGATCCTCGGCGAGGCGGCGATCGGCCTCGAGGATTCGGTCAAGGCCGATGTCGAATTCCACAACGTCATCGCGCGGGCCAGCAAGAACACCTACTATGCCAAGCTGATCGACTTCCTCGGCGTCCGCCTGGTCCCGCCGCGCTCGCTCTATCTGCGGCAGGGGCAAAGCTATGTCGGCGCACGGTACAAGGCGGTGATCAGCGAAGAACATGAGGCGATCCTCGAAGCCATCATCCACCGCAACCCCGACGCCGCAAGGGTGGCGGCGCGGGCCCATATGAGCAGCAGCCTCAAGCGGCACCGCGATCTGCAAGATTTCATGTCCTCGCACAGTCCGACGGGCTGAACCACACCAACATCAATGACCTGAAGGACAACTCAGGCACCATACTACGTCTAAAAGAATTATAATATCAATCCGCTTAACTTGTATGATGTCTTATAGGGAGAGGGACAATGAAGATCAGTCTTCGCGCTTCCGTGGCGCTGATCGCGCTCGCCAGCGGCGCACATATTGCACAGGCGCAGACCGCGCCGACCGCCGAACCATCCGCCGATCAGACGGCGGCGAGTACGGGGGCGAGTGATGCGCAGGACGGTGACATCGTCGTCACCGGCATCCGCCAGAGCCTCGCCCGCGCTGCCGAGATCAAGCGCGAGTCGACCGCTGTCGTCGATTCGATCGTCGCCGAGGATATCGGCAAGCTTCCCGATATGACGACCGCATCGGCGCTCCAGCGCGTGCCCGGTGTGCAGGTCGTCGTCGGCGGCAACAACGAGATCGTCGGCGCGCGCATCCGCGGCCTCGACGACATCATCACCACGCTGAACGGGCGCGAGATTTTCACCGGGGTCGGCCGCGGCTTCTCGTTTCAGGATCTGCCGGCCGAAGCGCTTGCGGGCGTCGATGTCTACAAGTCCAATTCGGCCGAGCGGCTCGAAGGCGGCGTGGCGGGCGGCGTCAACATGCGCCTGCGCCGCGCGCTCGACTTCAAGGAACTGACGATCGCGGGCAGCGCACGCGCGACCTATCTGCAGGAAGCGGGATCGAAGAACACCTATAATCCGGCGGCGAGCCTGCTCGTCGCCAATCGCTGGGACGCCGGTGAAGGCGAGATCGCGGCGATGGCCAGCATCTCCTATCAGCGCAACAAATATGCCCGGCCGGTCGCGTGGAACGACTGGACGCGCGCGACCAGCGCGGGGCCCGCCGGCTCGCCCCAGAACCTGCATTCACCTACCGGCTTCGCCGCCGCGATCGAATTCGGCAAATATGAGCGCCCGCAGGGCAATTTCTCACTCGAATGGGCACCCGACACCGACACCAAAATCTATGTCGAGGGCCTGTTCGCGGGCTATCGCGGCAATGTCTATCAGGCACGCCCAACGTTCCGCGCCTTCACCGGCACGTCGTTCGAGGCCACCGCTGGCGATACCTGCGAGGATTTCGCGGTCGGACCCGACGGCTATTATTCGGGCAATGTGCGCAGCCCGACCAATCCGACGGGCACCGGCACGATCCGCCAGCTGTGCAACGCCACCGGCTACACCGCACGCAACCTCGAATACTATACAGCGACCGTCGCCAACAAGGCGCGCACCGACATCTATGTGGTCGCCACCGGCTTCAACAAGGAAATCGGCGCGCTCAGCTGGAACACCGACATTTCCTATGAATCGTCGACCAACAAAAACAGCAGCTTTCGCGTCGATATAGGCAAACGCATCGCCGAGCTGGTTCAGGTCCGCGACGTCAATCACGAAGTGCAGGCGACGATGCCCGGCAACCCGATGAATGACCCGGCAGGTCTGACATTCGTCAACGGCATGAGCCAGGACATCAACCGCAGCCGCGGCACCTTGTGGGCGGTCATGAGCGACGCCAAATACGATTTCGACGGGGTCCTCGACTATGTTCAGGCCGGCGTTCGCGTCGCCAAGCGCAAGGCCGGGTTTGAGCAGTTTCTCGGCGGCCCGCCGGCGCCCGGCGGCTCGTTCGTGACGCCGTTGGCCACCGCGGGCCTTCCCTCCGACATATTGTCGCAGGCTCCCGGCGTGCCGCAGATGAATGGCGGTGCATCCTTCCTGCAACTCGACCCCCGATATCTGGTGCAGGAATCGATCAGGCGGCAGCTCAGGACGCTCTACGGCGTCTCGCCGGACGCGCCGGCCTTCGACCCGACGCGCGATTATGATGCGCAGGAAAAAAGCTATGCCGGCTTCCTGCAGGCGGGATATAAATTCTCGCTGACCGATGCGATCTCGATCGACGGCATGGTTGGCGCCCGACTGACCCGCACCGACCGTGACATTGCGGGGTCGGGCCGCGTAACCGATCCGGCAACCGGCACCTCGCGCGTCGTGCTCGTCAATCGTTCGACCAGCGACACCGATTTGCTGCCCAATGCCAGCGCGCGCGTCCAGTTCGGCGACGGCCTTCAGGCGCGTTTCAATTACTCGAAGACACTGTCGCGGCCCAGCTTCGGCCAGCTCAATCCCGGCCTCAGCTATGTCGTCTCTTACGTCAATACGATCCAGAACTCCGGATCGGGCGGCAACCCCGACCTCAGGCCGCAAAAAGCCGACAGCTTCGACGCGTCGCTCGAATATTATTTCGGCCGCAGCAATTATGTTTCGGTGGTCGGCTTCTATCGCGACATCACCGACCGCATCATCAACGGCACCGAGGTCCGCACGATCGACGGCCTGCAATATGTGATCTCGACCCCCCGCAACCTGGGGTCCGCCAAGATCAAGGGCGTCGAAGTCGGCGGCCAGCTGTTCCTCGACTTCCTTCCCGAAGGGCTCGACGGCGCGGGCGTGATCGGCAACTTCACGGTCATCGACAGCGAAGTGACGACCCCCGGCGACCGGCTCGAGGGCCTGCCGCTGCTCGGCGTCTCCAAATATAACTACAACATCGGCCTGATTTACGAGAAATACGGCATCTCGGCGCGGATGATCTACACCTATCGCTCCAAATATTTCGACGGCGATATCACTAATGGCCTCTCGCTGCGGCCGGTTTCGATCCCCGTCGGGCTCAACGGCATTCGCGCCGCGGGACGTCTCGACTTCGGCCTCAACTATGATGTGACGCCGAACATCACGGTCAGCCTCGCGGGCACCAACATCACCGGCCAGAAGACGCGCAACTTCGAATCGCGCGAGGATTTTGTCCGCGAAGTGCGCAACGATGACACGACCTACTCGCTCGGTGTGCGTTTCAACTTCTGACGCGCAAGACGCCACCGCGAATGACGAAAAAAACAGGAGGATGGTTTGAACAGGAAACGGATTTTCACCGCGCTGGGTCTGGCAACCGCGTTGGCGGCTGGCAGCTTGGCGGTCGCGGGCACAGCGCATGCGCAGGCGCCGGCAACGGTTCTCAACGCATCCGACAAAGCGCTGCCCGGCGACGTGCGCGTTGCACGGACGCAGAACTCGGTGACGATCGACTGGCCGTCGGCACAGCGTGAGCGCGCACAGCTCGCCCTGTCGCTCGACCCCGGCAAGCCGCTGATCCAGGGGATCTCGATCGCCGGCAAGACGGTGCTCGGCGAGATCGATCCCGCCGGCGTCGTCACCGTCGGCACCCGCGATCTCAAGGAGGGCTGGACGGTCTTCTTCGACAATCCGCGGACGCGGCCGTTCGAAAGCTTCCCGCTGACGCTCGCGCGCAGCGACATCAGCGTGCGCGCGGAGGGCGGCTATACCAAGGTGATCGTCGGCGGCGCAGCGGCCGGCCCCTTCTCCGGCACCTATCAGTTCACTATCTATCCGGGCTCGCGGCTGGTGCGCGCGGCGATGGTGATGTCGACTGAGCGTCCCGCCACCGCCTACACCTTCGATGCCGGGCTCAGCGCCGCGACATCGGCGCCGCTGCCGTGGCGCGCGATCGCCTTTACGGGCCTGTCCGACACCGTCGTGCGCGCGGAAGGCGAGGCATCACGCAAACCCGCGATCTCGCCCAAGGTGCGCGCGCGCATGATCGTTGCGGAGGGCACCGCGGGCGGGTCGCTCGGCGTCGTCCCGCCGCCGCATCAATTCTACTATCCGCTCGATTATGCCAACAACGACAATTCGGCGTGGTACGGCAGCGACTATCGCAACCTCGCCGGTCGCACCGGCTTCGGCGTGCGCCAGACTCTCGAGGGCGATCGGCGCTACGTGCCATGGGTCAACGCGCCGCCGGGCACGACGCAGGACATGGGCGTCTTTCTGTTACCCGACGCGGGCGACGCGGCCAGCGTCACCAAGGCGGCCTTGGCCTATACGCGCGGTGACCGCTTCAAGGCGCTCGACGGGCATCGCACCTTCACCAGCCACTATCATGTCGAACACACCGAAGCCTTTCTGAACACGGCGCGGTTCCAGCAATCGACCGGCGTGCCCGACGGGCTCGAGTCCCCCGACTTCGTCAAACGCTTCAAGGCGATGAACGTCGAGATTGTCCATCTCGCCGAGCTTCACCTCGGACGCGAGGCGCTCGACCGCGCCGGCGACCGGCTGACCTTGCTCAAGACGATGCACGCGGAGACCGAACGCCTGTCGGATGACAAGCTGCTGCTGCTCCCAGGCGAGGAGCCCAATGTCCAGCTCGGCGGGCACTGGATCAGCTTCTTCCCCAAGCCGGTCTATTGGACGCTCGACCGCAAGGAGGGGCAGCCCTTCGTCGAAACCGATCCAAAGCTGGGAAAAATCTATCATGTCGGTTCGCAGGAAGACGTCCTGAAGCTGATGCAGGACGAAAAGGGACTGATGTGGACCGCGCACCCGCGCATCAAGGGCAGCTACGGTTTCCCCGACAAGCATAAGGACACGCCCTTCTTCAAGAGCGACCGCTTCCTCGGCGGCGCGTGGAAGAACATGCCGTCGGATTATTCGCTGCCGCGCCTCGGCACGCGCGTGCTCGACACGCTCGACGACATGAACAACTGGGCGGCGAAACCGTCCGAGCGCAAATTCGCCCCCGGCGAGGTCGACGTGTTCCAGATCTCGAAGGACAGCGAACTTTATGCGCATATGAACATCAACTATCTGCGGCTCGACGGACCGTTGCCGCGCTATTCCGACGGCTGGCAGAGCGTGCTCGACGCGCTGCGCGGCGGCCGCTTCTTCACCACCACCGGCGAAGTGTTGATTCCCGAATTCACGATCGACGGCGCGAAGAGCGGCGAGGAAGCCGCATTCGGACGCAATGCCGTGGTGCGGGCGAAGATCGAATGGACCTTCCCGCCCGCCTTCGCCGAGATCGTCAGCGGCGACGGCACCAAAGTCTATCGCGATCGCATCGACCTGACCGGCGCCGCGCCCTTCGGCACGCGCACGATCGAAAAGCGCGTGAATCTCAGCGGCCGCAAATGGGCGCGGATCGAGGTGTGGGACGTCGCAACGAACGGCGCCTACACGCCCCCGGTATTCCTGAAAGGGAAATAGAACCTCCCCTGCCCGTGCAGTCGTCATCGCCTCGGCCTGACGACTGCACGTGGCCTTTTGATTGCGGAGCGGTGCCGATCCAGCCCGGTCCTTCTTCGGAGCAGCCATGTTCGATCGAACCTATTACGCCACCCATCCCGACATGATGGCGGGCGTGTCCAATGACGAATTGCGCGATCGCTATCTCATCCAGAATTTGTTCCGCCCCAACGCATGCGTGCTCAACTACACCCATGCCGATCGGCTGGTGATCGGCGGTGTGCTGGTCGAAAGCGGGAGTGTCCGCCTGCCCGATCAATCCGAGCCTGCATCGGCAGCCGGCCACCCGTTTCTCGAACGCCGCGAACTCGGCATCGTCAATGTCGGCCGCGCCGCGGGGACCGTCACCGTCGATGGCGAACCATTCGCGCTCGGCGCAAAGGACAGCCTCTACGTCACGATGGGCGCCAAAGACGTCCGCTTCTCCGGCGACGGCGCGCGTTTCTATCTCTCCTCGTCGCCCGCCCACCGCGCCTTCGAGACGCGCAAACTGCCGCTCGCGGACGCGAAGATACTCAAGCGCGGCAGCCTCAAGGAAGCCAACGACCGGACGATCCATCAACTCGTCATCCCGGGCGTCTGCGACAGCGCGCAGCTGGCAATGGGCCTCACGATCCTCAAGCCGGGAAGCGTGTGGAACACCATGCCGCCGCACGTCCACGAACGGCGGAGCGAGATCTACTTCTACTTCGATCTCGATGATGCAGGGAATGGCCGGGTGATGCACTTCATGGGTCAGGGCGACGCCACCCGGCATATCGTCATGGCTGATGGCGAAGCGGTGATCTCCCCGCCCTGGTCGATCCACATGGGCGCCGGCACTAGTGCCTATGCGTTCATCTGGGTTATGGCGGGCGAGAATCAGGACTATGACGACATGAATGTGCTCGACATCTGCCAGCTCGCGTAATTAGTCGATTCAGTTCGAACACTCGCTGTTCCGACGCGGCAGAAGGTAAATCATCGTGGCGGCAACGAGGCCGCCGAGGCCCATGGCTAGCGATACGGCGAGAAGGCTGCTGCCGCTCGCGAACAACGCGCCCGCTACAACCGGGCCGAGCGCCGATCCGCCCCGCCCGATGCCGATCACGAAACCCGTCCCGCTCGCGCGCAGTGCTGCAGGATAGGTTTGTGCGAAAATGGGATACATGCCGACAACACCGGCGTTGACGAAAAACGCTGCGACAGCGGCCGTGACCGACAGACGGGTGATGTCGGCCCCAGCCAGGCCAAAGACGCCGATCGCGACGAACCCTGCGAGCATCGCGCCCCCGACCAGCGATCGGAGCGCGAAACGCTGGCTCGCTAGGCCAATCGCCAGCGCACCAGCGAGATTGCCGACATTCGCGGCAACGAGAACGCCGCCGGCTTGCGAAGCGTCAAAGCCGAGATCGACGACGATTTTGGGGATCCATTTCTGGATATAGTAGAAGAAGAGGATTTGCGCGAAATAGGCGACGGTCAGAAGGATCGTCACGCGCGCGTAGCTCGGCGAAAAGAGCGAGGCGACCGAGGGCCGGATTGCCTGTTCGGGCGGGGATGGCAGCGCAGCCGCCTCGGGATGCCCGAGCCTGCGCATCGTTCGATTGATGCGCGAGAGGGCGTCCGAGGGGCGCCGGGCAACCAGCGATTCAATGGACTCGGGGAGAAAGAGGACCGCGAGCGGGATCATCGCGACAGTGGCAACCGCGCCGACCATGAAGACCGAACGCCAGTCGCCCGTCACGCCGAGAAGATGCGATGCGAGGAGGCCGCCAAGGATCGCTCCGGTCGAATAACCCGCGATATTGAGCACCATGTTGAGCCCGCGCCTTTTGTCGTTCGAAAATTCGGCGACCATCGCGCTGGTCGACGACAGCATGCCGCCGATCCCGATGCCTGTCAGAAAACGAATGATCGAAAGCATCGTCACGCCGGTTGCGAGCGTCGCCGCGAACATGCCGAGCGCCATCACGACGAGGCAGAAGAGGATCGTCGGTCGGCGGCCGATCCGGTCGGCCAGACTGCCGATGAGTACCGACCCTGCGGCCATGCCGAACAATTCCATCGACAGCACGATGCCGAGCGTCGCCTTGTCGACCCCCCATTCTTCGGCGATCCCTGGCGCGGCGAAGCTGATCGCCAGCACATCGAACCCGTCGAGCGCATTAAGCGCGATGCAAAGCGCAACGACGCCAACCTGTAGCGCGCGCATCGGGGCGCCTGCAATGATGGTGCGCGGATCTTCGGTCATGCCATGCCCTTCCCGCCAGCGCCGCGCCGCAAGGCATGACCAAGTTGTTCGACCGGCAGTAGGTGCCGTCCTATTTCAGTTTCAACAGATGCGCCTTGACGATCGCGGCCATTTCCGGACGCCGCTCGAGGCACCGAGAGACCGGACCGACGACGACCACCGACAGCAGCCGGTCGGTGCCGGGGAGCGGCAGCGCCACACCCGCCAGATCGGGGGTATATTCGGTATTGCTCTGATGCCAGCCGATTTCCGCCGCTTCGGCCAGCCGCGCCTCGACCGCTTCGGGCGTTGCCGGGGTGGTTGGCGAATAGGTCACGAAGTCGATCTTGCGATAAAGGCGAGCACGCTCGTCGGTGCTCAATTGGGCCAGCAGCGCACGGCCTGCCGAGGTCGCATGGATCGGCACCCGGTCGCCGACCTTGGCGAAATAGCGGACCGGCTGCACCGATTCCGCGACATCGACGAAGGTTGCATGAACCCCCGCTGGCGCCGCGATCGCCACCGTCTCGCCCGTCGCCGCAACGAGATCGCGGGCCAGCCGATGAAATTGCTCGGGAAGCGGCTCGGCGGCCGAAACGGCTTCCGCCAGCACCAGCCAGCGCGGGCTGGGATAATAGCTGCCGCGACCCCTCGGCTCGTAGAGATAACCCTTGGAAGCCAGTGTTCCAATGATCTTGAACGTACTGGAGCGCGGCCAGCCAAGATCCTCGGCCATCTCGGCGGGCGTGGCGGGCTTCAGTCTCTTGGCGAAATATTCGAGGATCTCGAGCGCGTTCGCGGCTTGCCGCACGATCATGGTCTGGTTCGCCTGCAATGGGTTGCGGCCCTTCATATGGCCGAAACGCAGCGTCCCGCAAAGCGCTTGGCCGACGAGGGGCATGTGTCATGATCAACGCGCCGTAAAACCGCCGTCGACGGGAAGCGCAACACCGGTGACGAAGCGCGCCTCGTCAGAGACGAGCCAGAGCGCTGCATCAGCCACCTCGCCCGCCTGCACAAGCCGGCCCATCGGTACATTGGCCATTAGTTTCGCTTCGTTTGCTGCGGCCTCGGCCGGATCGCCGCTTCGTCCCGTGAAGCCGATCTTCATCGGCGTATCGGCAAGCCCAGGGCACACGACGTTGACGCGGATATTGTCGGCCGCAAGCGCGAGGGCGAGGCTCTTGGTCAAGCCTACGACACCCCATTTGGCAGCAGAATAGATCGGGCTCATCATCGATCCGACCAGCCCCGATACCGAAGCTGTGAACAGGATCGCGCCGCCGCCGCGGGCGCGCATGTGCGGGGCCGCCTTGCCGGCGCCCAAGGCAGCCGAGGTGATATTGAGCGCGATCGCCTTGTCATATTCGGCCAGGTCGAGATCCTCGACCGACGCCGGCCCCGGCATGCCCGCGTGTGCCCAGAGAATGTCGAGGCCGCCGAGCATCGCTGCGGCCTCGTCGATGCTCGATTTCGCACCCTCGGGATCGATCAGGTCGGCAACAATCGGCACGATCCTGTCGGCGCCGAAGTCCGCGACGAGCGCGTCCAGCGCCTCGCAGCTGATATCGATCGCGGCCACCCGCGCGCCTTCGCGCACGAAACGTTCGACACCCGCGCGGCCCATCCCCGAAGCGGCGGCGGTAACGGCGGCAAGCTTGCCTTCGAGGCGCATGGTGGTCTCCTTATGCTGCGAAGGGGTCGGGGAATTTCCCCGTCGTCGACACGATGGTCGTCTTGGTTTCGAGGAAGGGATCGAGCCCTTCGAGGCCGTTCTCGCGGCCCCAGCCGCTCGCCTTGACCCCGCCATAGGGAGTCGACCAGCGGATGTAGCGATAGGTATTGACCCACACCATGCCCGCCTCGATCCGTGCGGCAACGCGGTGCGCGCGGCCCGTGTCACCCGACCAGAGGCCGGCGGCGAGGCCGTAGGGCGTCGAATTGGCAATCGTGATCGCTTCCTCTTCGCCGTCGAACGGAATGATCGCCGCCACGGGGCCGAAGATTTCTTCCTGCGCAATGCGCATATCGGCTGAGACACCGGCAAAGACCGTCGGCTCGACGAAAAAGCCGCCTGCGAGGCCATCGCGCTCAATCCGCGCGCCGCCCGTTACCAGTTCGGCGCCCTCGCCCCGGCCGATGTCGACGTAGGACAAGGTCTTGTCGAGCTGCTGCTGATGCGCCTGCGGCCCCATATGCGTCGCCGGATCGAGTGGCATTCCGACGCGAACGCGCGCTGCTCGTGCGCGAAATGCCTCGACAACGCGGTCATAGACCGGCCGCTCAACGAGCACCCGGCTGCCGAGCGCGCAGCTCTGCCCGCACAATGCCCAAGCCGATCCGGTCGCGGCATTGATCGCATTGTCGAGGTCCGCATCGGCGAACAGGATGTGCGGCGCCTTGCCGCCGAGCTCGAAGGTGCAGCGCGTCAGTGTGTTGGCGCCCGCCTTCAGGATGGCCTTCGCCGTCGCACCTTCGCCGGTGAAGCTGATCTTGGCGACGTCGGGATGTTCGACGAGTGCCGCGCCGGCAACAGGGCCGTCGCCGGGGACGACGTTGACGACGCCCGGCGGAAACCCCGCCTCTTCGAACAGATGCGCGAGCGCGAGCGAAGAGGCCGGCGTCTGCTCGGCGGGCTTGAGGACGACGGTACAGCCCGCGGCGAGCGCCGGCCCGAGTTTCCACGCCGCTGCCATCAGAGGGACGTTCCAGGGCGTGATCGCGCCAACGACGCCCACCGGATGGCGCGTGGTGAAGGCGTGGACGCTGTCGTCCATCGGGATCGTCCGGCCGCCGAGCTTGTCGGCGAGTGAGGCGAACCAGTGATAATATTGGGCGTGCAGGCCGATATCGCCGCGCGATTCGCGTACCGCGCGGCCATTGTCGCGCGTTTCGACCTCGGCGAGCGCGTCGACCGCGCCGGCGTAAAGATCGGCGAATTTGCGGAGCAGCGCGGCGCGTTCCCACGGCGGCATCTTGCGCCACGGCCCTTCGAACGCCTCCTTCGCTGCCGCGACCGCAGCATCGATGTCGCGGGTGCCGCCATAGGCCACATCGCCCCAAGAACGGCCGTTCGAAGGATCGATGCTCGGGCGGACCCCGCCGTCGACGGGTATTCGCCAGCCGCCGCCGATGAACAAGCGATCAAAGCGAAATTCGCGCACCATCCTCACCCCATCATATTTCTAATATGAGACTATATTGTCCTCATACAGAAACATGAGTCAATGCGTGAATCGGGTAATGCCATGCCGCGATGGCTATACGAGCGCTCCCCGGCGGGGCTAATGCGGCAGCAAAACTACCGGCGATGCGCTGGCCGGAATGAGGCCACGCTCGGCCGAGATCCGCACGGCGTCGCGGCGCTTGCTGACCCCGATCTTGCGGAAAACCGATTTCAGCCGATATTTCACCGTGTCGGGCGACATCCCGATCAGCCGGGCGATTTCCTTGTTCGAATGGCCCTGGCTGAGATAAAGCAGCACCTCGGCCTCGGCCTCGCTGAACATGCCCAGCACCGTCACATTGCTGCGATAGACGGCAAGCGATCTTGCCAGCGATTTCATGAACTGCGCACGGAAACGGTCGACCTGCAGTTCGGCGCCAAGCGCATCGTCGAGACAGGGCTGGACGAATTGCCGGGCCTCGACGAACGGCCGCACGATATTCTGGAACATCGCGATGCCGACCGCCTCGTCGAAACAGACCCGCGCCTGTTCGACCTCGCCCTTGCTGCGCAGGCTTGCAGCGGTGAGGATATTGACGTCGATCAGAAGCCGCCCGGCGCCATGCTGCTCGGCCCAGTTGCGCAGCTGCGCGAGCTCTTCGAGCGCCGGCTCGACGTCGCCGACCAGCAGACGCAGCCGCGTGCGGCACAGGCTCGCCGCGATCGCAACGGGCCGATAGGACGGCGACTCCTCGTGCATCATGTCTGCGAGGAGGTCGAGCCCGACGACAGCGGCGGCGGCCAGCACCGCATGCGCGGGCGCGCCCTGCGATATCTGCAACTCGATGCTGCAGATGTCAGCGAGCATTTCGAGCTGGCGCAGGCGCCGGCGTGCCGCGACCCGGCGCGCACGGGCAATGACGTCACAGGCTTCTTCGAAGGATCCTTCGCCCGCGAGCGCGCGCGCTTCGGTGAAATAGGCGGCGGCGTAGACATCGACCCAGCCGTCGGATTGCTCCATATGCGGAAGCGCCCAGGCCAACAGTTCGCGCGCTTCGGCGACAAAATCCTGCTCGAACAGCAATTCGGCCTGGAAAGCGGCGCAATTCGCGGCGAGATCCGAGCGGCTGCCATAACTGTCGATGATCGTCGTCGAGGCGGATGCGAGGATCGCCTCGGCTTCCTTCGACCGGCCCTGCGCGCGCTTGATCCGCGCTTCGAGGAAGCGGGTGAAGAGGTCGCTATAGATCGAGCCGATCGCGAGATAATGATCGCGCGCGGCCAGCGTCGGCTGCAGCGCGCGCTCAAGCCAGCCGCCTTCGAGATATTTGGCGCCCAACGTCTCGCTGATATTGGCAAGAACCAGATGATCGTTCGCCGGGAGCTTGCGCAGCAGCGCCTCGCGCGCGAGCAGGTCGTCAAAGGTGACGGGCTGATTTTCATAGTCGCCAAGCGTATCGCCGACGACGCGGACTTCGGTCTTGAGATCGACCGACAGGTCGGCAGCGCTCGCATGTTCGAGAAAATGGTCGAGCTCGGCGCGCGCAGCGCCAAGTTCGCCCAGTTTGATCTGGAGATAGACATGCGCGAGCGCGAGCCGCGGGCGCGAGCGGATGAGCGGCACCGGCAGCTTCGAGAGACCGCGCACGACGACACCTTGAAGCCCTTGCGGAATGAGGCGCCAGCCGCCGGCGTCCTCGAGGATCGACGCGACAAGCAAATCGTCGTCGGACAGGATCGCGTGGTGGATTGCTTCGGCCACCTGGCCGCGTTCCGCATGCCAGCTCGCGATACGCCGCTGAAGCGCCGCGAACTGGGCGCGATCCGAGCGTTCGAAGCGGTCGCGCAAATATTCGGCGAACAACTGGTGATAGCGATATTCGCGGCGCTCCCAGCTGACGGGCGACAGGAACACGCCCTGCTGCTCAAGCCGTTCGAGGACCATCCAGCCGTCCTGCCGGTCGCACAGGAGGTCGACCATCTCACCTGTCAGCCGATCTACGAGCGCGGTGCGCGCGACGATATCGCGCGTCTCCTGCGGCAGCGTCATCAGAACCTGTTCGGACAGGTAGCGTGCGAGGTCGCTGCTCGATCCGCAATATTCGTCGATCACCCGCTCGGCGCCAAGGCCGCGCTTGATCGACAGCGACGCCAGCTGAACCGCGATCGGCCACCCTTCTGTGCGGTCGAGCAAAGTATCGATGTCGATCGTCTCGAGCGGGCGATCGGTTCGCGACAGCAGGCACTCGGTTTCCTGCGCCGAAAAGCGAAGATCGGCGGGTCCAATTTCAAGAAGCTGTTCCTCGGCCGCAAGGATCGACTGGCCGATCCAGGGATAATCGCGCGACGCGAACAGGAAGTGGCAATTGGGCGGGGCGAGCCGCACGAGCGATTCCAGAAATTGCCCGACGGGCTCGCTGAAGGCGTGATGCAGATCGTCGAGGATCAGCACCACGGGCATGGCGCGCTCGCCGAGCTCGTTGATGATCGCCGACAGCGCGGCGCGCGGCGGCAAATCGCTCGATCCGGCTTTCGTATCCTCCTCCCCGCGCTCGCGGCGGATCGCAAGCAGCAGATATTTTACGAAGCGCTTGAGATCGCGGTCGTCGCGTTCGAGCGTCAGCCAGGCGACCGATGCAACTTCTTCCGTGAGACTGTCGCGCCACTGCGACAGGAGGCTGGTCTTGCCATATCCCGCGGGGGCGTGAACGAGTGTGAGACGGTGCGTCAGCGCGCCGTGTAGCCGACCCATCAACAGGTCCCGGCGGATCTGGTCGCCCATCCACATGGGCGGATCGAACTTGGCGGTTATCAAGTCCTGCATGCGGCCTACCTCAGTACAGATGTCGTCGGTTTCCGGGGACCGAGGTTACGGATCGATGACAGTTCTGACAACCGCCCGTGACGCCTTACCCTTCTTGCGTGAAGCCATTACCCGTTCGCGGCATCCGGCACCCGTTTTACGCGTTGCGCAGCCCCATGCCCCCCAGTGTAATCCGCACCAGAACTGAGGGGAGACGTGTTAGTGCGCATTGGTGTCGATGTCGGGGGAACCAACACCGATGCGGTCCTCATCGAAGGGCGCCGCGTCGTCGCGTCGACCAAACGGCCGACAAGCCCCGACGTCAGCGCGGGGGTAGCCTCCGCGATCACCGACGTCCTCGCCGAAGCCGGTGTCTCGGCCGAAGCGGTACAGGCGGTGATGATTGGCACGACGCATTTCACCAATGCGCTGGTCGAGCGCGATCGTCTCGACCGCGTCGGCATCATACGGCTCGCGAGCCCATCGGGCGAGGCATTGCCACCACTCACCGGCTGGCCCGAAGCGCTGGCGCGCCAGTTAGAGGGCGGCATCTTTCTCCTTCCCGGCGGCTATGAGGTCGACGGCCGCGAAATTTCGGCGCTCGACGAAAGCAGGCTGCGCGACGCGGCACAAGATTGCCGCGCGCGGGGGATCGACAGCATCGCGGTAAGCTGCGCCTTTGCACCGATCAATGTCGCGATGGAGGAACGCGCAGCCGCAATCATCAGCGAGGAGCATCCCGGGGCGAGTATCAGCCTGTCGCACAGCGTCGGACGGCTCGGGCTGATCGAGCGCGAGAACGGGACGATCCTCAACGCCGCGCTGGCGACGCTCGCGCGGCATGTCGTCGCTTCGCTCGAAGAGGCGCTCGCCGCGCTCGGCGTTGCGGCGCCGCTCTATATTTCCCAAAATGACGGGACGTTGATCTCGGCCGCCGAAGCCGCACGCTATCCCGTGCTGACGATCGGATCGGGACCAACGAACAGCATGCGCGGCGCGGCCTTTCTGACCGGCGTGGAGAACGGCATCGTCATGGACGTCGGCGGCACCACCTGTGACATCGGCGTGCTCGCCAACGGCTTCCCGCGCGAGTCATCGATCGCGGTCGATATCGGCGGCGTGCGCACGAACTTTCGCATGCCCGATATCCTTGCGATCGGCCTCGGCGGCGGAACGCGGATCCACCTTTCGGGCGAAAGCGATCTGGTCATCGGGCCCGACTCGGTCGGCTTCCGAATTACGCAGGACAGCTATGTCTTCGGCGGCGCGACGCTGACGACAAGCGATGTAGCGGTCGCCGCAGGCAAGGCAGATTTCGGGAACGCGAGCCTTGCGCCGACGCTCTCGCCGTCGCTGCGCGAGCGGATATTCGAGCGCATTCGGGCCATGCTTGCCGATGGCATCGATCGCATGAAAACCGCGCCGGGCGACGCGACGATCATCGCGGTCGGCGGCGGCCATTTCCTGATCGACGACGATCTCAAGGGCGCCGCCCAAGTTGTGCGGCCAGAGCATGCCGCCGTCGCCAACGCCGTCGGCGCCGCGATTGCCCAAATCGGCGCGCAGGCCGAGCGGATCGTCGATTACGACATCGAGCCGCGACAGGCGGCGCTCGAGACGATGCGCGAGACCCTGCTGGCGCGTGTCATCGCGGCCGGCGCGACAAAAGAAAGCGTAGAGATTGTCGATATGGACGAGGTGTTTCTTTCCTACCTGCCGGGTCGGTCGGCGCAGTTGCGCATGAAGGCTGTCGGCAGTCTGGCCGAGACGGCCCGTCCGGTCGATGGCGCGGTCGCGGAGGCCCGCCATGCGCATTGAACGGGCGACCGAACTGGAAGACCTGGCGCGCGGCGCGGCGTTTTTGGGATCAGGCGGCGGAGGCGACCCCTATTACAGCCTGCTGCTGGCCGAAGCGGCGCTGACGCGGCGCGGCGGCTTCAACCTCGTATCGCTTGCCGATGTCGCCGACGATGCCTTGCTCGCCCCGTGCGGGTGGATCGGCGCTCCGACGGTGTCGGTCGAAAAGCTGCCGAACGGCAATGAAGCCGTCGCCGGACTGCGTCGGCTCGAGGAGATCATGGGCCGGCCGATCGATGCAGTGCTGCCGATCGAGATCGGTGGCGGCAACGGGCTCGCTCCGCTGATCGCCGCCGCGGAACTCGGCATACCCGTCGTCGACTGCGACGGCATGGGCCGTGCCTTTCCCGAATCGCAAATGGCAATCTTCAATATCCGCGGCCTCTCCGCCTGTCCGTCGGTACTGACCGCCGCCGACGGGTCGCTGAATGTCATCGAGACCGGCGACAATCTGACGCACGAACGCATTGCCCGCGCGCTCGCCGTGTCGCTTGGCGGTATCGCGCATATGGTGGAATATCCGCTGACCGGCGCCGAGGCGAAGGCCCATGCGGTGCCGGGCAGCGTCAGCGCCGCCATCGCGGTCGGCCGCGCGATCCGCGAAGCGCGTGCCGCCGGGCGCGATCCTTTCGATGCACTCGCACTGGCGCTTGAGGCAACGGGCCTCTATCCCCATTGCCTGCCCCTGTTCGAGGGCAAGATCGTCGACCTGGAGCGCGAGACGCGCGGAGGCTTCTCCGTCGGCCGCGTGATCATCGACGGCTTCGGGGGAAGCGGACGCATGGAGATCGAATTCCAGAATGAAAATCTTGTAGCGCGGCGCGGTGAGGCGGTGCTGGCCATGGTCCCGGACATCATCACGATCATGGACCGCGACACCGCCGATACGATCACGACCGAGCGGCTGAAATATGGCCAGCGCGTCAAGGTCGTCGCGGCTGCAGCGCCGGCGATATTGCGCGATCCGGTCGCGCTGTCCTTTGTCGGGCCCCGCGCATTCGGCATGGCGTTCGATTTTACGCCGATGGAAAAGTTGAACGTGACGGCGAGGGCATGAGCAGCGCCGACGCGGGCAATTATGCAAGCGGGCCGTTGCCCGAGGCGCTGACCATCCCGGGATGGCGGGTCGCGCTGATCATCGCGAGCTTCACCTTTTCGCTCCCGGGCTTTCTCAACAATGCGCAGGCCGGGTTGGCGCTTGGCCTCAATCAGGCCGCGCTGGCGGCGTTACTGGCCGGGCTGATCCTGTGCGCGGGCGCGTGCCTGACCGCGGTAGTCAGTGTCCGGACCCGCCTCACCACCTATATGCTCGTCCAGCGCTCGTTCGGGATATGGGGGGCGGCGCTCGTCAATATCGTGATCGCGATTATCCATTTCTGCTGGTTTGGCGTGAACGTCTCCTTCTTTGGCGACGCGATGGTCGCCGCCGCGCAGCAGGGCTATGGCATAACGGGCAACTTCCAGACGTTCGTCGTGGCCGGCAGCATCCTCATCACGCTGTCGACGATCTGGGGCTTTCGCACCCTCGACCGCCTCGCGATGATCGCGGTCCCGTTCGTCGGCGTGATCCTGATCGGCGTGTGCGTCAGCGCGCTGGGCGCCGCGCCGGGGCTCGACCTCGGCCCGGCGCGCACGCCGCCGGTCCCGATGAGCTTCGGCATTGCGCTTTCGTCGCTCGTCGGCGGCAATCTGCTCACCGTCGCGGCGATGCCCGACCTGTCGCGCTTCATCCGCACCGAACGCGGCGCGGTGGCCGGCATGCTCCTTTCTTTTCCGATCTGTGCGCCGATCATCATGCTGGTGTCGGCGCTGATCGCGCTCGCAACCGGCCAGACCGACATCATGCAACTTGTCGTCGGCATGGGGTTCGGCCTTCCCGCGCTCGCAATGCTGGTCCTGTCGGTGTGGACGATCAACGCGCTCAACCTCTATTCGGCCGGCCTGTCGATGGCCGCGACCTTTCCGCGCATGAAGCCCTGGGCGATCATTATGGTGGGCGGCGCCGTCGGATGCCTGTTCGCCCTACTGGGTATCATCAACGGCTTCATTCCGTTCCTGATCACGCTCGGGCTGATCGTTCCGCCCATCGCGGCGATTTATGTGATCGACGCCTTTCACACCTTCCGCGGCGAGGAGAATGTCCCGTCGATGCCCGTCCGCTGGGAGGCGATCGGCGTGTGGCTCGGTTCGCTCGCGATCACCTTTCCCGCAACGGAATATGGCTGGACGCTCACCACTGTGCCGGCCCTCGATGCCACGCTTCTTGCCGCTGGCGCCTATCTCGCGGTACTGCGCTTGCGGACGGGCGCGGCCGCACGGCAGGTGGCATGATGCGGTTCCGGCCTGCCGCTATGGTCGCAAGCTTAGGACTGGCGTTATCGACGCCGCCCCTGACCGCGGCCGTTCCCGCGCTTCCAGCGCCTTATGCGCTTCCCGATACCGAGAGTTGGAACATGACCTCGGCGGCCGGCCAGACTTACCGCATCTTCGTCTCGCGACCCGCCGGCCCGGCGCCCGAGGGCGGCTATCCGGTGCTCTATGTGCTCGATGGAAACGCGATGTTCGCAGGCTTCGCCGAAGCGCGCCGCCTTCAAAGCTTCGGCGGCGCCGGCCTCGACAAGATGATCGTCGTGGGCGTCGGTCACCCCGGCGACCAGATATATGATCCGCGGCGCATGGCCGATTTCACCGCGCCCATCGAAACCCCGGCGCTCAAGCAGCTCTATGCCAAATATCCATCGGGCGGTCGCGACCGGTTCCGCGCCTTCCTGCTCGGCGAACTCAAGCCCGCCATCGGCAAGCGTTACAGCGTCGATCCGCTGCGTCAGGCATTATACGGCCATTCGCTCGGTGGGCTGTTCGCGCTTCACCTCTTCTATTCGCACCCCGGCGCCTTTCGCACGGTCATTGCCGCCAGTCCGTCGATCTGGTGGGACAATCAGGCGATCCTCGCCGAAGAAGCGGCGTATCGCGCCCGGCTCGCCAAGGACGGGAGCGCAGCGCGCGGCACGCGCCTGCTGCTCGTTGCCGGGGCGCTCGAAACCGACGGTGCGATCGCCGAGGACACTGCCGCGCTTGCCGCGCGCCTCGCGCCGCTCGCCGAATTCGGCCTGCGCAGCGAGTTGCTGATGCTCGACGGCGAAACGCATGTTTCGGTTCCCCATCGCTCGATCACGGCGGCGCTGCGCGCCGCGGCGCGCTGGCCCTGACGCCGGCGCCCGCTATCGGGCGGCAGGCGTCTCGACTGCGGTCCAGCTGCCCGACACGGGTTTGCCCTTGAACAGTGTCAGAAGCACCTTCGACTTGGAAATCTCGTAGACCGGCAGCTTGAAGATATCCTTGTCGATCACGACAAGGTCGGCGCTTTTGCCCGTCGCGATCGAGCCCGTCACCTTGTCGAAACCGTTAACATAAGCGACGTTGATCGTGTGGCTGGCGATCGCTTCCTTGAGGCTCACGCCCTCGGCCGGCAGCAGCGGTTTCGCGTTCGGATCGCCCGCGGTGCGCCGCGTCATCGCGACTTCGATGCCTTCGAGCGGATTGGCGCCGCCGACGGGCCAATCGGCACCATAAGCGAGTTTGCCGCCCGCTCGCACGATGCTGCCTGCGGGATAGATATATTGCGACCGCTTGGGCCCGATCGCCGCGACGGTGAGATCCATATAGTCATACCATGACGCCCAAGTCGGCTGGAATTGCGCGAAAGTCGAAAGCTTGCCAAAGCGCGGCTGATCGGCGGGATCGACGACGTTGAGATGCGTGATCATGTGATGCGTCTTCTTCGCGCCATTTGTCTTGCGTGCCGCCTCGATGGCGTCGAGCGAAATGCGGACGCCGCCGTCGCCGATGGCGTGGAGGAAGGCGTGCATGCCGCGGCCATCGACCGCGGTCACCGCCTGCTTGAGCAGTTCGGGCGCGATTTGCGGCGTGCCGCGCTCGCTGCCGCTATTCTCATAGGGCGCGATCATGAAGGCGGTCTTTTGCGGGATGACGCCATCGACATAGAATTTGATGGTGTGGGTCGGGATGCCGAGCGCGTTGGCGCGTTCGGCCGCGTGTAGCAGCGCGGGCAATTGCTCCATCCCCTGCTCATTCTTCCATTTCAGCGACACCGCGACATGGCTTGTGAGCTTTCCGGCATCGAGCACCGCCTTATAGGCGTCGACCATCGCGCTGCCGCCGTCGCTGTCATATTCGACGCCAGCATCGTTCCAGCTGACGATGCCGAGGCTGTTGAAATGGTCGGCGACAAAAAGGATCGAATTCTGAATCTCGGCCGCGGACGGCGGCGGGATCATCGGCTTGACGAGGTCCATCGCCGCTTCCTGGAGGCTGCCGACGGGTTCGCCGGTCGCGGGGTCGCGGTCGATGGTTCCGTTCGCCGGATCCTTCGTGTCGCGGGTGATCTTCGCAACCTCAAGCGCCTTTGAATTGAGCCAATAGGTGTGACCGCCGGCGGATTCGAAGATCAGCGGGCGCGTCGTCGAGACCGCATCGAGCAGCTTTTTGTTCGGAATGCCGTTCGGCGGAAACAGCGCATCACTCCAGCCGATCCCATAGATGGCGCCGTCGCCCGGCACCGCCGCGACGCATTTTGCGATCAACGCCTGATAGTCTGCGATCGTCTTGCTGTCCTGAAGCGGACAGCGTGACCGGCTCAGGGCACCGAACAGCGGGTGGACATGGGCATCGCCAAAGGCTGGGAGTATCAGCCGGCCGCCCATGTCGACCACCTGCGTCGAGGCGCCGCGGCGCTTTGCGACCATGGCGGCGCTGCCGACCGCGACGATCTTGCCGTCCTTGATTGCAACTGCTTCAGCCCAGGGCTGCTTGTCCTCGACGGTATAGACGCGCGCGTTGGTCAGGATCGTGTCGGCGCCGGCCTGATCCGCCGCTACCGCGGCACCGCTGGTTCCAAGATAGAGCGCCGCGACGACCGCAGCAGAGACGGCTGGTTTCAACATAATCACTCCCGGCAGCAAAAGGATCGAATGCCTTGGGCAGATCGATCCGCGTCAATCTTGGAAAGGCGAACAGGGCAATCCATGGCCTTGGCATGATGGCCTGACGCGCACCGCCAGTTCCTTCCCGCCCTCCGCCGAACAGTCCCCACGTTCTTCTTCCCGCGGCGCCTATTCAACATCAAGCAACCCGTTCGTCGAACCCCAATTGAGGTAATGGATTTTCGAAAGCGGGTAAGCTCGCCCGCGACCGTGGCCGGCGGATGCCAGAGGGCCAGAAAATCGGGAGCTTCCCCAATATTCCGCCGCGCTTACCCGTCGCGCCGCTTCCGCGATCGCGCCCGGCGTCGATAGATATTCGTCCCGGCGACGAGGAGCGAAGGACAATGCTGCAAAACTGGCACGTCGGCCTTCGCGATCGCATCGATCGGGATCGGACCGAATCGCTGAATTTCCAGATCATCAACGCGATCATTCACGACATCGAGAGCGGGCGCCTATCCTCGGGCACCTATCTGCCGAGCAGCCGGAATCTCGCCGACATGCTCGACCTCAATCGAAAGACGATCGTCCTCGTCTATAATTACCTGATCGCACAGGGCTGGCTCGCGAGCATGGGAACGCGCGGCACGGCGGTTGCGACTACGTTGCCCGAAGTGCCCGAGGTGCCGACGGTTGGCGCTTCACCTGGCCGGATCACCTATTCCTATGCCAGCCCGCCGCCGCGTCCGCTGGCACTGCCCGAGCACTCCGGGATCCGGCTCGACGAGGGTACGCCCGACGGCCGCCTGTTCCGGCACAATCTCCTCGTCCGCAGCTATCGTTCCGCGGCGCACCGCCTGGCGCGGGCCAACGGCTATCGATACCGCGACCCTCGCGGAGCACCGTCGCTGCGCGAGGCGATTGCCGAAATGCTGCGCTCCAAACGCGGCATGGAAATCGGCGAAGACAATATCTGTATCACGCGCGGCAGCCAGAACGGAATTCATCTTGCGGGCCAGGTTCTGCTGCGTCCCGGCGACGCAGTGATTGTCGAGGAGTTGACCTATGAACCCGCGGTAGCGGCGTTGCGAGCAATGGGTGCGGAGATTATCGCGGTCGGGCTGGACGCAGACGGGATCGACGCCGACGAAGTTGCTGCGATGTGCCGGGCGCGTCCGGTCCGCGCGGTCTTCGTGACCCCCCATCATCAGTTTCCGACCACCGTCGTGATGCGCCCCGAACGGCGGTTGCGCCTCGTCGAGCTTGCCCGCCAGCATGGGTTTGCGATCATCGAGGATGATTATGATCATGAATTTCACTTCGATGCCCCGCCGCACCTTCCGATCGCATCCTACGCGCCCGGCCAGGTCATTTACGTCGGCTCGATGTCCAAATTGCTGCTTCCGACGCTCCGGCTCGGCTTTGCGGTGGCACCAAAGCCGGTGATCGACGCCATTGCGCACCGCGTTTCGCTGACCGACGGCATGGGCAATGCTTTGGAGGAAGAAGCCGTCGCGCACCTTATCGCGAAAGGCGAACTCCAGCGACATTTGCGCAATGCCCGGCAAGTTTACACGTCGCGGCGCGCGAGCTTCGCCCGAAACCTCGACACGCTGTTCGGCGATTTGGTGGATTATCGTGCACCCGATGGAGGGCTCGCCTTCTGGCTTCGCTTCCGCACCGACGTCGCGGCGTTCGAGCGGCGCGCCGCGGCGGCCGGACTGACCTTCGCATCCTCGCAATCCTATCGCCAACGCGACAGCGCGCCGAGCGGGCTGCGGATCGGTTTCGCGAGCCTCGACGAAGACGAACAGCTGGCGGCTCTGCGCCTGCTCCGTTCGGCGCTCTGACATGAACGTTCAAGCCATGCATCAAGCAAGCAGCAATCCCGCAAAATCCGCGAGCCGGCGAAAGACGATCGTCAAACTGCATCGCTGGCTCGGCCTCGGCGCTGCGGCGATCTGGCTGGTGCAGGCGCTAACCGGGCTGTTGCTCGCCTTCCACTTCGAAGCCGAAGACGCGCTGCTGACCACGCGGCACCAGCCGACCGAACTCGGCGCGATCGAACAGCGCCTAAACCGGATCGCCGCTGCTGGCGGCGGCGGGAAGGTCGACTGGATATGGACCACCGCCGGACTGCCCGACCGCTATGTCATCTCGTTCGCCGGGTCCGACGGCACGGCTCGAAAGGCCTATATCGACGGGGCGGGCGCGATATTGCGCGATCGCCCAGCCGGTGAATATAGTTTCTTCGGTTTCGTGCGCGAACTTCATCTCACGCTGGTCGCTGGTACGGCCGGCCACTGGATCCTGGCGGTTAGCGGCCTTCTCCTCGTCACCAACCTGATCTTCGGTCTCGTCACGGCCTGGCCGCGCCGCGGTGAATGGCGCCAGGCTCTGACACCCGGGGGACGGCGCGGATCGGCCATTCGCACCCATCGCTGGCATCGGGCAATCGGGCTCTGGGCCGCATGTCCGGCGCTGGTCATCGCCGCGACGGGCACGCTGATGCTCTTCGAGGAACAGGTTCGCGACGTCGTGGGGGCGACCGAAGTCAGCCTTCCCGCCAACCCCGCGACCGGCGCGCCGATCGGTTTTGCCGCGGCGGCGCGGGCGTCGGTCGCGGCGATCGAGGGCAGCCGCTTCGTCGGCACCACCCTGCCCTCAACTGGGGACGCCAGCTATTACGCCTGGGTGCGCGCGCCGGGCGAACTTTATCGCGGCGGCTATGGTGGCAGCCTCGTAATCGTCGATGCCAATGACGGCGCCATCCGTGGCGCTTGGCCCGCAACCGAGGCGAGCGCCGCGCAGGCTTTCGTCGGTTCGCTCTATCCGCTCCATACCGGCGAAAGCTTGGGGCTTGCCGGGCGCATCCTGACCTTTGCGATCGGCCTGTGGCTTGCCGTCACGATCATCCTCGGGCTCATGCTCTGGTGGCGCAAACGGCGGCGCGCAGGGCCGGCCCGAGCCGACGCGTAAGCACATTCCCCACTTTTACCCTTCGCACCCGCGCGCTTACCCAAAGCCTCTGCTGACCGCCGCGCCGCTTTATGCTGTCTTCGCTCCGGGCAGATTCGGCGCATGCGGCGCCGTGTTGGTCGTTTCACAGGGAGGTCTCGGACGATGCAAAAATTCACGATGAAGCTTTGGACGGTAGCAGCGGGCGCCGCAGCGGCGACGACGATGGCGGCACCCGCCGCCGCGATGGCCGATCCCAATGCGCCGACCGCGCCCGCCCCTAGCGAGCTCGTCTATCCCACCGGCTTCGACAAGGCGCTTTCGCTCATGCTGGCCGGTGAGGGCGGCGAGAATGGCATCGGATCGCACCGCGTCTGGCCGACGCTGTCCTTCCCGGCGCTGACGACCGAGCAGATCGGCAAGGCGCTGACGGGCAATACGCTCGCCATCCCATATCATTATGCGCATCAATATGGCGCCGACGGCAAGGTCGGCGGATACAACATCCGCTATGATCCGACCGAGGTGAAGAAGTGCCCGAAAAAGGAAATCGCGGGCGACGGCTTCCTCCTTTACGAAGGCGTGTGCAGCGCGCAGGTCAACGAGGCGGTGACGGGAAGCTGGAAGGCCGAGGACAACAAGCTCTGCGTCGATATTTCCTGGGCGGGCAAGCAGCAGATCACTGGCTGCTATACAATGTTCTTCGTGATGGATAGCGTCGCGATGGTGAAGCCCGACGGCACCGTGTCGGGTAAGGCGCATGCGCTGAAAAAGGGCGCCGCGCCCGACATGTGATAGCCGCGAAGGACGACATTTGCTCATCTGCATTCCCGACATATTGAGCGGAGACCAGGTCCGGAAGCTGGTCTCCCTCATGGATCGCCAGAATTTCATCGACGGCCGCGAAACGGCGGGATGGGCGGCCGCGGGAGTGAAAGAGAACAAACAGGTCGCCAGCAATTCCAGGGATTATGTCGCCATGCAGGCGATCGTCACGGAAGCGCTGGCGGCCAATCGTTTTTTCACGACTGCCGCCATGCCGCGCGTGATGCGCCCGCTCCTCTTCAGCCGTTACACCGCGGGAATGGGCTATGGCGCGCATGTCGACAATGCGTTGATGGGAGAGGCGCCGCAAACGCGTATCGACCTCGCCTACACGCTCTTCCTCTCCGATCCCGACAGCTATGACGGCGGCAAGCTCGAGATCGATGAGCCGGCCGGCACGCGGGCGTTCAAGCTTCCCGCCGGCGCGGCCATTCTCTATCCCGCCAACTCGGTGCACCAGGTCACCAAGGTGATCTCGGGCCAGCGCGACGTCGCAGTCGGCTGGATCCAGAGCCTGGTTCGCGAGGCCGACAAGCGCCGGGTGTTGTTCGAGCTTGAGAATCTGCGCGCGACGATGTTCGCCGAGAGCGGGAAGAGCGCGGCCTTCGATACGCTCACGCGCAACACAAGCGACCTGTGGCGCATGTGGGCCGAGACCTGATCCGGGCGTTCGCCCGTCAGATCATCGCCATCACCTGCCCCGCCGCGCGATGGGCTTCGTGCATCGCGTGCGCCATCGCCATTTCACCCAGCAGCTCCGAATGCGCAAAGACGATGCGCCCATGCGGCTGGCGGATCACGTCGGACGGCGGCGGCGCACCGTCACGCCCGAAATAGAAACCCGGCTGCGGCGCGACATAGGCATGGCCCCAGCGATTGAGGATGATGCCGGCGATGTCGCGCCGCGCGTCGAAGCCCGCGGCGCCAAAGCCCGCGGTCAGTTGCTCGCGCAATTGGCGTTCGAAATCGGCGTAGCTGGTGGCGAACAGGCGCATGCGCGCGGCCGGGCCCTGCTGCGGGCCGGGCAGATCCGGATGGAGGAACGGGATGTAGAATGTGAGGACCGTCGGACTATCGGGGGTGAAAGGCCTGGCGCCGCCCATATCGACATTGCGCCGGATACAGGCCTGCCAGCCGAGCGCCTCGAACCAGCGGGCATTGGTGATACCGAGCTTGTCGAAAAAGCGCCAATTGCGAAGCGCGACATTGGCAACCATCACCGGGCCGTGGTGAAACTCGCCATAAGCCTTACGATGACCGTCCGGCATATCGGCGACGATGTTGCGGTTCACCCAGCCACCCGAAGCCATCACGACGGCCTTGGCGCGGACGCGGCGAACCTTGCCATCACGGACATAGCTGACGATCGCGTGGTCGGCCTTGGCCGGGTCTCCCGGATGCCGCACATCGATTGCGGTCGAGCCGGTGCGAATGCGGACTTTGTTTCCGGGACGATCAAGTTTCGACGGATCGATGATCCCGCCGACCGGCGCGAGGCTGCCCTTTTCGGCAGTCCTGATCGCGTCGGGAATCATGCGCTCGAGCATGATCCGCATGAAGGCTGTGTTGCCGCCCGGGAAGGATACGAGACCGATGTCGGGCGAGGAGATGACCTTCCCCTTGATCGTCGTCCCCGGAAGCCGAAGCCGGTGCGCGGCGTAGCCCGAGATGGCGTTGCCGCACATGCCGTAATTGCCGACCGCGATGCCCGGGTCGATATAGCGACGAACCGCGTCACCATAGCCAAGTTTGTCGAGCAGATCGGAATAGGTGATCGTGTCGAGCCATGCCTCGGCATTGGCGACGCCCGACAGGACGTCGCGCCGGTCCGCGACGAAATCGTCGAGCTCCTTTTGTGCCGCTGCTGGCCAGGGCGTTTTCGCGAAGCCGTCCTTGGTCGGATCCTTGACCCAGCCATGCCCGGGAAAATGATAGCCCGTCGCATAGGCCTTCTCCCACGCCGGCGCCATCGGGCCGAAATGATAATCGGTCAGCTCATATTTTTCGGCGCCGCCGCCGAGGGGCTCGAGATCATATTTCGTCGGCAGGCCGAACTCGCGATAATAGTCGGTGAAGATATCATAGGTGCCTTCGCCGAAGCTGCCGCGAACATAGCCGGGGCGCGGCACGATCGCGCCGTTCGATCCTTGCGGCGCCACTAAGCGGCGCCCGTCGACCTCAAACTCGTTCTGCTTTGCTTCCCCGCCGACAACTGGGTGATTGTCGAGCAGCAGGCAGGTCGCACCGGCACCGGCACGCTTCGAAAATTCATAGGCCGCGGTCATGCCCGAAAAACCGCCGCCAACGATCACCAGATCGACATCCTCGTCGACCGGCTTGATCGCGGGATCGGCATAGAGGCGATCGCGAATGCCATGCGCCGCATCGACCACGGCCTGGGTATTGCCATTCGACCGGGAATAGTCGCCGACCCCGCCGTAGCCGGTCCACGACGACCCCGATGGCGCCCACGGACTGTCCGCGCTCTCGCCTTCACCCCCACAGCCGGCGACAAGCGCTGCACCGCTCGCCACCATCGCGCCGTTAACGAAATCGCGCCGCGTGATGCGACTTCCCATGCCGAGCAGCTCGTCCGACCTCTGTCCGCTCATCGTCTCGCCTCTCCCTCGGTGTCACACCTGCCCCAAGAAGAAGGCGGCCGGGGATACCCCGGCCGCCGCCCCATGGAGACTGAATCCGATTCCGTTCAGAACCGATAGCTCAGCGTCCCCTGTACCGTTCGCGGTTCACCGTTCGCGCAGGAGCCAAATACCGAGCAGCCGGGATAATAGCGCTCGTCGAACAGATTCACGGCGTTCAGCTGCAGCGTCCATTTCTTGTAGTCGAAGGCCACCAGTGCATCGACCAGCGTGTAGCTGGGCGATACCACGATGAACGTGCCGCTCCGCGACGTCTGCTTACCCTGATAGCGCACGCCGCCACCGAGACGCAGCATCACGTCGTTGGCCAGTTCCACCGTCTTGCTACCAAAAAGGCTGGCCGTGTATTTCGGAATACCCTCGGCCTGATAGTTCTCGCCCGAAAGCTCGGCCGTCGCGTAGGAGAAGCCCGCCGTGATCGACAGGTCATCCTGCACATTATGGCTGGCCTGGAACTCGACACCGCGCGATTTCTTGGTGCCGGTCTGGGTCTGCAGGAACGGATTGAGCGGATCGGTCCGCAGGGCGTTGTTTTCCTTCAGATCATAGAGCGATACGCGCAGCATCGTCGACCGGAGCGGCTGCCACTTGACGCCGATCTCCTTCTGCTTGCCCACCAGCGGTACATAGGTCTGGCCGAGCTGGTTCTGACCGACGATCGGAAGGAAGGATTCGGCATAGCTGAAATAGGGTGCGAGCGTCGGCGTGGCATTGATCGTCAGACCCGCGCGCTTGGTCGTCTTGTTCGTGGATTCCCGAGGCTTGGCGGTTTCGTTCCGCCGGTAGCGGTCGTGGCGAATACCGACGACAAGCGATGCGATCTCGCCGAAATCGATCTGATCCTGCAGATAGAAACCGGTCTGCTTCAGCACCTCGGTCGTGGTCGCACCGAAAATGGGCTCGGGGGCTGTGCCATAGACCGGGTTGTAGACGTCGATCGTGTCGATCCCGCTCACAAAAACCTGCTCATATGCGTTTTTGAAGTAGGAATAGTCGAGACCGGCAAGAAGCTGGTGCGAGGCGGGACCGGTGTCGAATTTGAACGCCAGGCTGTTGTCGGTGTTGAAGACATTATATCTGACGTTGATCGCATACTGGTTGCGGGGCACGCGTGTGGTGCCGGCGGGGACGAACGGATCGAGCGGGCCCGAGCCGAAATAGGTCGCCAGATAATATTCCGCCTGCTCGGTGTTGGCCCAGGTATAACGGTTCGAGCTGCGGAATGTGAGCGCGTCCGAGAATGCATGGGTCGCGAGCAAGCTGAGCGCGGTATATTCCTTGTCGCCCTTGTTGATCCCCGGTTCGCCGAAGAAGCGCGAATCCGGGATTCGCTGGCCCGGCAGCGCGTAGAGCGAACCGACCAGCGGCACGATATTATAGTTCGGCGGATTCTTGTCGAACTGGTAGATGCCGATCGCGGTAATGTCGGTCCGGTCGGTGGGCCGCCAGGTGATCGCGCCCTGTACCAGCCTGCGATCGTTGGGCGTGTAATCCATGCGCGAATCCGAGTCACGCAACACTCCGACCAAACGCACCGCAACATCGTCGCCAAGCGGGCCGGTCACGTCGACGACGGCCTCCTTGCGGTCGAATGTGCCGTAGCTGACGCTGGCGCTGCCGCCGAATTCGAACTGCGGGCGCTTGCTCTGCAGGTTCGTGACGCCGCTGGCGCTGCCCGAACCGTAGAGCACGGATGCCGGGCCGATCAGCACCTCGACCCGCTCCAGCGTATTGATGTCGACGCGCGGCATGAAGACAAAACCGTAGTTTCGCTTCAGGCCATCGACATAGAGGACCGATTCGTGCCCGCGGATGCGATTGAAATCACCGCGCGAGTCATCCCCGCCGGTCGCACTCGATACGCCTGCCGTGTAAAGCAGCGCTTCGCGAATATTCTGGCCTCCGCGGTCCTGAATTTCCTCGGTCGTCAAAACTTCGATCGCCTGCGGAATGCGCAGGATGGGGGTGTCGGTCTTGGTCCCTGTGGTCGCGGTGGTCGCGGTCACGACGATATCCGAACGGTCCTCTGTTTCGGCCGACTGAGCAAAGGCCGATGGCGCCAACGCCATGGCCAGCAGCGATGCCCCCGCAAATCCTGCACGACGTGAATTGGCTTTTGTCACAACGTCCCCCTTCCTTATTCGTTGGCCCAGACCCTGATACCCTTGCTTGTCTCTCTCACGTCGGACTGTAGATCGCCTGTGCAACTCTGGTTGTTCGAAATCGGGTAAAGTCGGACTTTGTTGGGTGGATTCGAATTCCCTCAAGTCAATTACCCGCGGATAACTGCGGATAAGCGCCTAGTTGGCATGGGGATATCGCCTCTCGCGGGCTTGCCGCAACGCGCCCTTTTTGCACGATTTTATTTCCAAATGTGGATAAATTCGTCTCTATATGGAAACATAAATCGGGGAGAATGGAATGTTGCAGCTGCTGCAGGGTGTGAGGATGATCGAGATCGGGGCGGTGGTTCTGGGTCCCTATGCCGGCCAGATGCTCGCCGACCTCGGCGCCGAGGTCATCAAGGTCGAAGCGCTGGACGGCGACATCGCGCGGCATGCTCATCCCGCCGGGGCAAGCGGGGGCGCGCTTTTCGTCAACAACAACCGCAACAAGCAGATGCTGGCGATCGATCTGAAGCGCCCCGAGGGACAGGCGGCGATGGCGAAGCTGATCGGCACGGCCGATGTTCTCTTTCACAATATGCGTGTCGATGCCGCCGAGCGCCTGGGGTTGGGGTTCGAGGCGGTCGCCGCGATCAACCCGTCGATCATTCATTGCGCCGCCATCGGCTTCGGCCAAGGCGGCCGCTACCGCGATCGCCCGGCATTCGACGATATCATCCAGGCCGCGAGCGGCATCGCGGGCCTTCCCGCCGCGACCGGCGACGACCCGCGCTTCGTGCCGACGATCCTTGCCGACAAGGTTGCTGCACTTCATGCCGTCTATGGCATCCTCGCGGCGCTCGTCGCGCGTGAACGCGGGCACGAGGGAGCCATCAAGGTCGAGGTCCCGATGTTCGAAGCCCTCGCCGCTTTCCTGCTCAACGAACATCTTGCCGACGCGACCTTCGCCGCCGACGGCGCGCCCGGCTATCCGCGCATCCTGTCCGCAAACCGCAAACCCTTCCGCACCGCCGACGGCTGGATTGCGGTGCTTCCTTATACCGATCGCCAATGGCGCGCGTTCTTGACCGAGGTCGGCCGAGAGGACATCGCCGAGGAAGATTGGTTCGTCGATCCCCGCACTAGGCCGGCGCATATCGACACGCTGTACGCACTCGTCGCCAACAGCCTGCCCGGCCGGACCACCTCTGACTGGATGGCCGCGCTCGCCGCTCGCGATATCCCCTGTTCGGAAGTTCCTGGGATCGATCAGTTGCTCACCGACCCGCATCTTGACGATGTCGGCTTCTTCGACGTTCCCGCGGATTATCCCGAAGACATCGTCCGGACGCTACCCCAACCCGTCCTGTTCGAAGGCATCGCGCCGGCTCCCGATGCCCCGCCACGCGGCCTCGGCGCCGATAGCCGGGCAATATTGTGCGCCGCCGGTATCGCCGACGGCGAGATCGATGATCTCGTCGCGGCAGGCGTCGTTTTCGTTGGCTGATCAGCCGAATTGGCGCCGGGCGAACCGGGCGCCATTGCGGATCGCGGAGCGGTTGATCCCGTGACCTGCGCGGGGCATCATTCGCTCTGCTGCATCGGCAGCCATTGCCCTTCCTCCTCGGCCTTGAACGACGATGCCGGCGCCTTGCGCGCGATCGGCCACAGTTCGTCGAGGCTGTCGGCGTCGAACAACTGGCCGCCGCGCATCACGAGTGTCAGGCTCTTCGTATTGCGGATGTCGGCGAGCGGATCCGCTCCGAACACCACGAGATCGGCATATTTACCGGGCTCGATCGTCCCCATGTCGTCAAGCCGCCCGATCGTCTCGGCCGAGCCCGCGGTCGCAGCATGCAACACCGCCATCGGCTTCATCCCGCCGAGCGCATGCGCCTCGAGCTCATAATGATAGCCGATCCCCGGCTCGTCGCCGTGCGAGCCCATGCCGACAAGACCGCCGCTCGCGGCAATGCGCGCGGCGTCGGCGGCAAGCATCGCGAGGCGCGAGGCGTCCAGCGAGCCCCATTCGCGGTGCGCGAGCCGGTGCGAGATGGCCGAGGGCGACCAGAAGCGCCGTACCTTTGCGTCGAGCGCGGGATCATATTTGGCGACATAATAATGCCGGCCCGCGGGACCGCTGGTATTGACGAGCAAGGTTGAGACATAGCTTGTGCGCATCCGCGCATAGAGGCCGAGAACATCTTCCTGCAGCGGCCCGATCGGCAGCGCATGTTCGTTGCCCGCATAACCGTCGAGCGTCTGGGTGAGAATGAGCTTGGCGTTGAGGCTGCCCTCAGTGGTCGGTAGCAGGCCGAGTTCGCGCGCGGCGATCGCGATCCACTGCCGGATGATGCGGCTCTCGCCGCGATACTGCTTGATGTTGCGCAGTCCCCAGGCATCGCGATAGCGGCGCAACACGTCGCGGACCTGATCGAGCGATGTGAAACGCTCCTTCGAAAAAAGCGCGGGTCCGGTCGAACGCAGCCGCGGCCCGGTGACCAGCCCGGCATCGATCAGGTCCTGATAGGCAACCTGGTCGATCCCGAGGGTCGATGGATCGAAGGATGTCGTCACCCCAAAGGCGAGCCGCGCGCGCAGCCCCCATTCGTCATAGCCGATGACGTTCCGGCGGATGCCGCCGATATGATCATGGTCGTCGATGAAGCCGGGTGCGACAGTCAGTCCGCCAAGCTCGCGGGTCGGCGTCCCTTCGGGGACAGAGAGCGTCCCGCGCGGACCGATTGCCGCGATCCGGTCGCCCTTCACCCAGATGTCGGCATCATCGATGATCCGGTCTCCGCCCGCCATCGTCAGCGCGCGCCCGCCGCGGAGCAACAGGCTTCCCGCCGGCCGCGTGCGGGGAAGTTCGGCAACCAGCTCGATATGTTCTTTCGGTGCCGGGGCGGCGGGATCGGCAAGAATCTGCAGATAATTGCCGACCGACCAGATGAGGCTGCCGTCGGCGCGCCAGTCGAAGAAGTCTGCGCCCATGTGCGTGATCTTGCGCGCAGAGCCCGCCGCCGTGAGATCGACAACCGCCGCGGCATCGACCGGCTTCGGCAGCAGATAGAGTTGTTCGCTTGTTTGCGCCGCGATCCATTTGCCGTCGGGGCTGATCCGCATATCGTCGGCGGGCGCCGGGGCCTCGGTGAAATAATAGCCCTGGCCGGTGACTTTCGCGGCGGTGCGCGATGCGCCGGTGGCGAGATCGACTGCGACCAGTCCCTCACTGCCCATAAGATACACGGTGCCGGGGGCACCCGCGACGAAATGCGGTTTCTGACCGAAGCGCCCGCGCGCGATGGCGCGGGCAGCGCCGCCGGTGGGGGATATCGCAACCAGCTCGCCGTCGCGGACGGTCCCGAATTCGAAGCTCGACTGCTGCCGCGCCGCCGCGGGCGAGCGCATGGCAAGCACCGTCGCGCCGTCGGGCGTGAAAGCGGGGTGGCTATAGAAAGCGGACATGTCGCTGAGTTTTACCGGCGCGGCGGACCCGTCGGATGCGATGCTCCATACCGCACCCCCCGTCGCCTCGCTCCACGTGACATAGACGATCTGGCAACCGTCAGGACTCCAACTCGGGAGCGATGGCGGATCGCCCGCGATCGGCAAGCGGACCGACGCACCGCGAAGCGGCTGGACATAGATGCTGCCGAGCGCGGCGTAGGCGACGCGCTTGCCATCGGGAGACGGGCTCGTTCCTTGCGGCAACTTGGCGCGCACGGGCCCGGTGTCCTCACGGAAGGCAATCCGCGTCGAAGGCCCCACTGCGAGCTTGAGCTTTGCGGTAAACGGAATAGCCGTGACGACGCTGCCGTCGACCGGGCGCCGTTCGATCTTGCCTTCATGCGCGATCAGGATCGCCCTGCCATCGGGCGTGAAGCTGTAGCGCGGGACCAGATCGAGCCACGAGGCCGCGTTGCTGAGATCCGCGGACGCGGGCCCAAGGCTCCAGTCGCGTCCCGTCGTGAGATCGCGAATGCGCAACCATGTCTGGGCCATCCGCCTCGTGGCATAAGCGAGCAGGCGGCCGTCGGGCGAAATCTCCGGGCGGAAGAAGCTTTCGCTCTCCGACCCCCGCCCCCCGCTGCTGCCGATGACCAGCTCTTCCTTTCCGGTCGCGAGGTCGCGCCGCATGACGCGCCAGGCAACGGGTGCGTCGAACGACATGTCGCCGGTCCGCGCATAATAGAGATAGCGGCCGTCGCGCGATGCCGCGGGGCCAAGCGTACTTTGCCAGTCAGCGCGCGGCGCCTGCGCATTGTCGCGGATCGGCGCGACGATTTCGCCCGCACCGCCGCCGACCGGGTGCCGCCAGAGTTCATAATGGTTGAGCCGGATCCGGTAGCGGCTGACGTAGATCGATTGTCCGTCGGCACTCCATTCGGGCGAGGTGCGCACGGCCCCCTCGTCTTCGTCGGTGATCCGCCGCGCCCCGCTGCCATCGGCGCGAGCGACCCAGACATTGTCACCGCCCGAGCGATCGCTGACGAACGCGATCCACTTCCCGTCGGGCGAGAAGGTCGGCTGGACGTCGAAGGCGAGCCCCGTCGCAATCGGCACTGCACGTCCGCCGGTGGCGGGCATCGCATATAGTTCGCCGAGCATGTCGAACAGGATCGTCTTGCCGTCGGGCGAGACGGCGAGCGACATGAAGGTCCCGCTCGACACTTCATAATCGAGCGTGCGTGCGGGTTTGAGCGGCAGCGCGTCATCCCGCGCGCGCGCCGACGATGGAAGCGACAGCGCCGCCACCGATACCAGTCCCAAAATCGCCCAAATCGCCCGCTTCATGTCGTCGCCCCTGCGTCCACCACTTCAGTTCGGCTGCCATGTCTCCACGCGGAAGCTATTGGGATGATAGCGCGTCACCTCTTCGCCGCCATCCTTGCCGGGGAAATCGGTCGAGTCCGCGTTAACAAGATAAATCCGGCCGTCACGATGATCCATGTCCATCATCCGGGCGCCGAATTGCGTGCGGACGGTTGCGACAAGATGCAACGTGTCGCCCTCGCGCCGGACGACCGTCATCGATCCCTCATAATTGCTGCTGACGATCCGCTCGCGCGCCTCGTCATAAGCCAGCGCATCGAGCCCCTTTCCGATCGCGACCCGCGACAGAACAGTCCCCGAGGCCGGATCCATCAGGAAGACCGCGGGCTTGTCGCCGGTGCAGGCGCCGAGCAGCCGGTTCGTCGCCGCGAGATATTTCATCTTCGACACGTTGCAGCCGACATCCCACCGCGCCTGTTCCTTCAGCGTACGCGAATCGAGCTTGAGGACGAGACCGTCGAGACGCGCAGGGGCGAAGAGGTTGCCTTTCCCGTCGGCGGCCGGATCGTCCATCTTGCGGAACGGAAAGCGCGTCGTCGCGAGCAGTTTGCCCGTCGCCGCATCGATGCTGAACCAGGTGGCTTCCTTTGGCCGCGTGCCGGTGATGATATGGAGGCGGCCAGTCGCGGGATCGAGCGAGCCGCTGTTGAGCCCGCCATCGTTCGCGAGCTTCGTGCGTGCGATGACCTTCAGCGTCTGGAGATCGAAACTCAGCAGCGAGCCGTCGTCCATCGCGACATAGCCGCGGTTATATTTGGGGAGCAGCACTGGGCCATTGGCGCCCACTGAATCTTCCATCGTCTTGATCGCGGCGCCCCGCTCGACGTCATAGACGGTGAGCCCGTCCTTCAGCCGCCCCATGAAGAGGCGCGAACTGCCGGGTTCGAACTTCACATAGTCCCAGCCCGTATCGGTGCTGGGCAAGGAAACGCTTGCCACCATTGTGTAGGGAAGCTCGGGCGCCGTTTCCTGGGCAGCCGCCGCGCCCGTTGCGAGTAGCGCGGCCGAGGCGAAAAGACGGATCGATTTCATCGGGAGAACTCCATTCCTTGGATCAGTGAAGATGGCCGTGCGCACGCGGCTCTTTCATCCGCAGCGCTACGAGGAAAGCGACTACGCAGATCGCCGAGACATACCAGGCAAAGGCCTGCTCATGCCCCATCTGCTTGAGCAGGAGGGCGGCATATTCGGCAGTCCCGCCGAAGATTGCCGACGCGATGGCATGGCCGAGCCCGACCCCGAGCGCCCGGACGTTCGCCGGAAAGAGCTCGGCTTTGAACAGGCCGGAGACCGAGGTGTAGAAACTCATGATCGCCAGCGCCGCGAACACGAGAAGACCCGCCGTCCAGATCGACTGCGCCTTTCCGATCGCACCGAGCAGCGGCACCGCGAACAACGTCATCCCGCCGCTGAAGATCAACAGATTGGTGCGCCCCCGATCCGGTCGGACAAGATGCCGAGAACCGGCTGGAGCAGCAGAAAGGCGAAGGTCACGACGAGCATGATGCGGCTCGCCGTCGTCACTTCCATGCCCGCGGTGTTGACCAGATATTTCTGCATATAGGTCGTGAAGGTATAGAGCGTGACCGCGCCCGCGGCGCTGAGCGCCATGACGGTCAGCATGGCGCGGGGATGTTTGAACAACGCCTTCAGCGACCCAGCGTCTTCGGCCTTTCCAGCCGGCTCGGCGGTCTCGTGCATCACGTCGCGGAAAAGCAGGAAAACTCCCGCAAGAACGGCGCCGACGACGAACGGGATGCGCCATCCCCATTCGCGGATCGCCTCGTCGCTCATTGCACTCTGCAGCAGGAAGACCGTCAGCAAGGCGAATAATTGCCCGCCGATCAGCGTCACGAACTGGAAGGACGCATAGAAGCCGCGCTTGCCCGGCTCGGCGATTTCGCTGAGGTAGGTCGCCGCGGCGCCATATTGGCCACCGGTCGAAAAACCCTGCATCAACCGCGCAACAAGCAAAAGCGCCGGCGCCGCCGCGCCGATCGTCGCATAGGTCGGGAGGATGCCGACGAGCAGCGATCCTGCCCCCATCAACAGCACCGAGGCGATCATCGCCGCGCGGCGTCCATGGCGGTCGGCATAACGGCCGAAGAACCAGCCGCCGAGCGGGCGGATCAGGAAGCCGGCAGCATAGATCGCGGCGACGTTAAGCAGCTGCGCCGTCCGATCGCCCTCAGGAAAGAAGGCCGACGCGAAATAGAGCGCGGTATAGGCATAAGCGTAAAAGTCATACCATTCGATCAGATTGCCCGCCGAGCCCGCGACTGCGGCGCGCGCGCGCGTTTTTCGATCCAGTTCGGCGGGGACCGCCGGGCGCGTGCCGAGGGGGGCGTCCCCATCGGCGGGCACGCCTGTTATTCCAGGAATCTGGGCCATTTCTCTCTCTCCGGTGCCGGCACTTTGGCCGGTCTGTCAGTTCAGTCGGCGCCGTGTCTCAACGCACATCCTTGTAGCGTTCGGCTAGCAGATCCTGCCGCGAGCGCGTCGATGCCTGCCGGCCTTCGACGATCACATTGACGGCATTGGTCGAGGGTTCGAGTGGATCGCCATCCCACACGACGAGGTCGGCATCGGCGCCGGGCGCCAGCGTGCCGCCACCGCGGCCCCATATCGCGAGCGGATTCACTGTCACGGCGCGCAAAGCCTCAATATACGGCAGGCCATTGGCGACCGCGATCCCCGCGCCTTCGCGCAGTCCCATGCCCGCATTGTAATTGGCGTGAATTGCCCCCCCCGCCTGGCCGATCGCGATCTGCACGCCCGCCTTGCTGAGGATGGCGGCATTGTCCTGCCGCGCACCAAGCTGGTCGAAATTGAACGGGAGATTGGTTTGCGGATCGAGGATCACCGCGACCTTTGCCGCCGCAAGAACGTCCGCTGCGCGCCAGGCTTGGGCGCCGCCAACGACAATCACCCTGATGCCCAGATCGGATGCGAGGGCAGCCGCCTGGCGGATATCCGATTCGCGGTGCGTCTGGATCGCGAGGGGCAATTTGCCGGCGACAACATCACGGAGCGTCGCGTCGGGTCCGCCATGCGGGGGCCCACCGGGCGGGCCACCAGCGCCAGGGCCATCGCCGCCGCGCTTGCCCTTCTTCTTGTTGCCCGATTCTGGTCCCGGCGCTGCGCCACGTTTCGCGTCCGTCAGAAGCTTGCGCAGCATGTTCCACTGCTGTGCGCGCCCGCCTAGCCGGTCCCACGCCCCACCGCCGATAACGGCATAAAGCGCGACGCCGCCGCGATCGAGGATATCGACCCCGTCGCGCAGCCGCGCGAACACCGGCTCGCCGCTGGTTGGCGCATGACGCGACGGCGACGGATAGATGAGCGCGCGGGTAATACCGTCGGCGCGCGCAAGGCTGACCAATGTCGAATTGCCGTTGAGCGCGCGGCTGGGATCATAGCCCGGCGTCCGGTCGTCGGTCGAGGCGTCGTCGCGCGTATCGGGCGAGCCCGCGACCTCGACGAGCCCGATCTGCGTCGCACCATTGACCAGTCCCGGTGTCACCGGCTTGCCGTGTGCGTCGATGACCGTCGCCTCCGCCGGAACGGCACCGCCCGCAGTGACCGAAACGATCCGGCCATTCTCGATGATGATCGTCGCGCCTTTCACGGGGTCGGCGCCTTCCATCGTCCACGCCTCGGCGTTGGTGACGGCGAGCGTCTGCGCCGCCGCGGGCGACGCGATCGCCAGCGCGATCAGGCTTGCAAACATTCTCATCGATCGGCTCCCCGGCCGAGCTCGAAGTCCGATACCGGCATGGCCGGCGGTTTGGACCGGTCCCATGCGACCGCGCCGTCGATGAGCACGAGGTCGGCCTTGGTGTAGATGCTGAACGGGTTGCCCGACCATAGGACGACGTCCGCCTGATAGCCCGGCGCGAGCGTCCCGACCCGCTTGTCGAGGCCGAGCAGCCTGGCCGGATTGCTCGTCGTCCATTTGATCATCCGCTCGGGCGGAATGTCGATGCCGATCCGCCGGCCCGCAGCGGCGGCCTTTGCCGCGGTGATGTTGAGCCGCTGGCCATCGGCAGGCGAATCCGAATGCATCATCACGCACACACCCGCCTGCTCGAGCAGCGGCGCCTCGGCGCGCACGGCGTCCTGCGCTTCCATCTTGAAGCCCCACCAGTCGGCCCAGACCGCCGCGCAGGTTCCCGCTTCGCGAAGCAGGCCGGGGATCTTGTAGGCCTCGGTCGCATGATGGATCGCACCGATGCGGAACCCGAACTCCCTCGCGACCGACAGCACTGCGGCGATGTCACCGGCGCGGTAACAATGAAGGTTCACCCGGATATCGCCGGCAAGAATGCCAGCCAGCGCCTCGAGCTTCAGATCGCGTGGCGGCATGACGCCCGTTCCGGCGCGCGCCTGCTCGACCGCGCGCTTGTAACGCTGCGCGTCGGTGAAGGACTGGCGCATATAGGCGATGACACCTTGCCGGCTGTTGGGGCCGTCATTGTCGTCGTCGGCGCCCCAGCTTTTCGGGTTTTCGCCGCAGGCCATTTTGAAACCCTGCGCCCCACCCGTGACCTTCATGCCCCAGACGGTCGGCGACCGGACGGGTTTCACTACGACCGAACGACCAGCGAAGATCGGGGTCGAGCCCGGCAGTATCTGGACCGTGGTCACGCCGTTCGACAGCGCGCGGTCGAAGCCCATATCCTGCGCGTTCACCGCGGTTTCCACCCACGTGTCGGCAACATTGGGGGCGCTCGTCTCAGCGACGTCCGATGCCTCGCGATCGATGGCGGTGAGCGGCAGGACGAAGGTCCCGTCATGCGTATGGACATCGATGACGCCCGGCGTAATCCAGCGACCAGCCGCATCGACTTCGCGCACGCCGGGATTGGCGAGATTTTGTCCGACCATCAGGATCTTGCCGCCGCGGATCAGGACGTCGCCGCCATCGATCCGCCCGCCCGCGCCGTCGAGGATCGTGGCGCCGCGCAGCAGCATGTCATCGCCCTTCGGCGACTGATACCGGCTCGGAAACGGGTCCTGTTGCCACGGTAGCGGCGCGGCACGCTGCGCATCCGCCGGCATCGCCAGCAACAACGCCGCAGCAGCTATCGCGCCCGTTCGGATCGATTTCGCCATCATGTCCGCTCCTTGTTGAAGCGCCGCATCCATGCCCTTGTCCCGGCATCGGGCAACGAGCCCAGGATCGAACCCAGCGTCGCGTCGGTCTCGTCCTGGCCGAGCTTGAATTTACCCGCAAGGCTGGTCACCGAGGCACGAAAACCGACGATGCGCGCGAGCATGGTTTCATACCGCTCACCCAGTTCATCGGCGCGCCATGGGTCAGCGCGCCCCGCCTCCATCGCGTCGATCAATATCTGGAGCGCTTCCCCGGTAAACTCTTCGTCGAAAACCACGTCGGCCCCGACCTTGATTTGCGCATAATTCCAGGTCGGACCCCAGTTGCGCAGACCGGCATGTTCGGGGCTTACATAAGCATCGGGGCCGCGAAAGAGGATCGTCGCGCGGGGATCGGCGGCGAGCGCGGGATAGAGCGGGTTGGACCGCATCAGATGGCCGATCAGCTCTACAAGCCGGCCCTCTGCATCATATCGGCCGACGAGCGGCAGCAGGCTCGCCTCCATCGCGCCCGCACCGCCGGCGCAAACCCAGGCGAGCGGAAATTCTTCTATGAGCGCGCGCACGTCGGCTTTTTCAAACTGGTCGAACAGCCCCACATCACCCCCTGTGCCGACGGATAATCACGATACCTCGCCCGCCAGCCTCCTGTTTTGATGCAGATGCCTCGGACTTGCCTGCATCTTTTCCCTCACCATTGGATCTCCGGCAAGCGCCAAAACCGAAAAGTCGGGGGGACCAGTGCCCGTTGCGCCCGCCAAATTCATTCGCTAGCATTGGCCCCCAGCTGTCTTTCATTATGTAGGCGAGGTGGGTCCAATGCTCCGTCCATGGCAAGTAAGTCTCGGCGACCGGATCGATTCGGCGCGCGATGTCCCCATATACATGCAGATCATCCAGGTCCTGATCCGCGACATCGAACGCGGCCGGCTCACATCGGGCACCTATTTGCCAAGCAGCCGCGAACTGGCGCGTATTCTGGGGGTAAACCGGAAGACCGTTGTGCTCGCCTATGAAGATCTTATCGCGCAGGGCTGGCTCGATTCGGCGGGAACGCGCGGAACGCGCGTAGCCGCTGCGCTGCCCGACCCGGTCAACCGCAACCAGTGCGAAGCCGAAGCGACAATGAGCAGCGCGATCATCGATTATCGCTTTGCCGCGCCGCCCGATCGCCCGATCGCCGTGCCGCCCGGCCCCGGCCTGAAAATCGACGAAGGCGCACCCGATGGCCGCCTGTTCCCCGCCGAGCTATTGGCGCGCGCCTATCGGGGCGCGGCGCATCGGGCATCGCAGGGCAACGGGTTCCAGTATCGCGACCCCCGTGGTTCGCCTGCGCTGCGGACGGCGATCGCAACCATGCTAAAGAGCCAGCGCGGTCTTCCCGTCGCGGCGGAGAATATCTGCATCACCCGGGGTAGCCAGAACGGCATCTTTCTCGCCGCGCAGGTACTGGTCGGGCCGGGCGACACGGTCGTGGTCGAGAAGCTGACCTATGAGCCCGCGGTCGCCGCCTTCCGCGCCATGGGCGCCAATGTCGTGGCCGTCGGGCTCGACGAGGACGGCATCGATATCGAGGCGGTCGAACATGCCTGCCGCCGCAACGCCGTGCGCGCGATATTCGTTACCCCCCATCACCAGTTTCCGACCACGGTGTCGCTCCGGCCAGAGCGCCGGCTGCGCCTTCTCGATCTCGCCCGCCAGTTCGGGTTCGCGCTGATCGAGGATGACTATGACCATGAGTTCCACTTCGAATCTCAGCCGCTCCTGCCGCTCGCTGCCTATGGTCCCGGCCACGTCCTCTATGTGGGCTCGCTCTCGAAATTGCTGCTCCCGGCGCTCCGCATCGGCTATGTCGCGGCGCCGCCCAGCGTTATCGAGGCGATTGCGCACCGCGTGTCGATCACCGACGGCATGGGCAACACGCTGACCGAAGATGCGGCCGCCGAGCTGATCGACAATGGCGAGCTTCGCCGCCACGGGCGCAAGGTGCTGCAGGTCTATTCGCAGCGTCGCGAGAGCTTTGCTGCGGAAATCGACCGCGTGTTCGGCGACATGGCCGATTATCGAAAGCCCGATGGCGGCCTCGCCTTCTGGCTCCGTTTCAAGACCGATCTCGACGTCATGGAGGCCCGCGCGGTGGAAATGGGTCTGCGCTTCGCCTCGTCGCGCTCCTTCATGACCACTAACGACGCTCCCCGTGGGCTGCGCATCGGCTTCGCCAGCCTCAACAGCTATGAAGCGCGAACCGCGCTCACCGCACTCCGCGCCGCGGCCGGCTAATCGGATTGGTCCCCTAGGGCTCGCATTAGTTGGATGTTTTGCGATCCACACGGAAAGAAGAGCATCGGTTCGTCCAGGAGGGAATTTTCACATGAAATATATACTGCCAATCGCCCTAGCCGCCGCGGCACTGCCGCTCGCCCCCAGCTTCGCCCAGCAGGCGCCCGCGACAGCTCCCGCCGCCGCAAACGCGCCCTGGCCCGAAGCTTGGTTCGAAATCTTCAAACTCGCCCCGGGCAAGCAGGAAGAATTCATCCGCAATATTGCAATGGCCGACGAAGTCGCCGCGGCGGGCGGCCAGCCGCCGATCCAGCTGTTCTTTCACGAGAATGGGGCCGACTTTGACGTCATCCTGTTCAAGCCCGTCACCGGCTTCAAGCCGACTCCGGCACAGGAAGCTGCGATGGAGAAAAAGAAGAAAGAACTCGGCCTGCCGAGCGGCCCGGCCTATTTCATCAACATCCGCGAGAATATCGCCGAGCACACCGATTCCAAAACCTACGGACCGCTTTCCGCGGCGACATGGCTCGGCCGCCTCGACACGTGGCGCGCCGAAAACCCGCCGCGCAAGCCGGGGAACAAGTGATGATCGGCCGCCGCACGCTGCTAGCCTTTGCCGGCGGGACCGCTGCGGCGGCCGTCTCGCGCTCCGCCTTCGCAGGCGCGGGCGACGAACTCGACATCGCCTACGTCAATGCGCGCGTCTGGACCGGTACAGGCCCGGGGGCGCGCACCGACGCGATCGGCATCAAGGGCGACCGGATTGCCGCCGTCGGTGCCGCCGCGGTGCGATCGCGCTCGGGCAAGCGCACCCAAGTGATCGACCTGCAGGGGGCTTTCGTCACCCCGGGTTTCATCGATCCCCATGTGCATTTCGTGAAGGCCTCGCAGATGCTGTCGCAGCCATCGCTGCGCGACGCCGCGAACCCAAAAGAATTTATCGCGCTCATTGCCGCGGCCGCAAGATCCTTGCCCAAAGGCCAGTGGCTCGAAGGTGGCAATTGGGATCAGGACCGCTGGGGCGGCGAAATGCCGCACAGGTCGTGGATCGACGCGGTCACGCCCGACACGCCCGTCGCGGTCATTCGCTACGATCTCCACATGCTTTTACTCAACTCGCTGGCGCTGAAACTTGCCGGAATCGACCGCAACACACCCGACGTGCCGGGCGGCGTCATCGAGCGCGATGCCAAGGGCGAGCCGACCGGTATCATCAAGGATGCCGCCAAGGACCTCGTGCTCAAGGCGATCGGCGACCCGACGGACGAACAGATCGACGCCGCGACGCGCCAAGGCATTGCGCTCGCGCTCAGCAAGGGGGTGACGCAAGTCCATCCGACCGAGCTTGAGACAATCAGCTTCGATTCAACACGCCGGCTTCACGCCAAGGGCGAGACCGGGCTTCGGTTCCGGCATTATCTTCCGCTCAAGGATTGGGAGGCGCAGAGCCAGCTCATCGCGCGCGAGGGGCGCGGCGACGACTGGGTCCAGTGGGGCGCATGCAAGGTCGTGTTCGACGGCTCGCTCGGGTCGCGCACCGCGCGCTTCTACGAACCCTATGCCGATGATCCGTCGACGCGCGGTATAGTCGTTACCGATCCGGCCGATCTCTATCGCTGGGTCGCAGGCGCGGACAAGGCGGGGCTTCAGATAACGACGCATGCGATCGGCGACGAGGCCAATGACATCGTCCTCGACACGCTCGCCGCTGTCGCGAAAGCCAATGGCCGCCGCGACCGACGTTTCCGCGTCGAGCATGTGCAGCATATGAAGCCGCACGCGATCGCCCGGTTCAAGCAGCAGGACATCATTGCCTCGGTCCAGCCCTTTCATGCCATCGACGACGGCCGCTGGGCTGTGCGCCGGATCGGCGAGGAACGCCTCAAGACAAGCTTCGCATTCGGCTCGCTCGTGCGATCGGGTGCACATGTCTGCATGGGTTCGGACTGGCCCGTTGCACCGATAGACCCGCTCACCGGGCTCGAGGCGGCGGTCAATCGTGAGACGCTCGACGGCAAGAATCCGGATGGCTGGCATCCCGAGCAGCGTGTCACCCTTGCTCAAGCCATGCACAGCTATACGCAGGAAGGGGCGTTTGCCGGCTTCAACGAGAAACATATGGGTCTGATCGCGCCCGGTTTTCTCGCCGACCTCGTCGTCTGGGACAGCGATTTTTTTGCAATTGACTCGCATTCGCTTACCAAGGCAAAGGTATTGCGCACGATCGTCGGTGGCACGCAACGATATGGGTGACGATTGTTGCGTTCACGCAACAATCGTCCGCTGGACCCCAACGCTCGCACAAATTGGATGTTTTAAGACCCAATGGGGTCAATCATGTTACAGATCCGGTTTCAGGCTTGGCACACGGCCCTGCCGGATCGGGTGGGGCATTTGGACGCCAATTTTCGGGGGAAAGAATAATGGTTGCCTATCGCAACGTCATTCGAGGGACTTGTTTCGCGGCGATCGGCGCCGCGCTGGTCGCGGGCGCGCCGGCACGTGCGCAGGACGCGGCCGAGGACAGCGAAAGCATCGTCGTCACCGCGCAGCGCAGCAATGAGACGCAGGTCATTCGCAGCGGTTCGCTTGGCGCGCTCGGCGAGAAAGACGCGATGGAGGTGCCTTTCGCGGTTAAGGCCTATAGCGAAGCCCTGATCCTCAACCAGCAGCCCCTCACGCTCGGCGCCGTGCTCGAGAATGACCCGTCGGTCCGCACCTCGCTCGGTTTCGGCAACGCCTCGGAACAATTCGTCATCCGCGGCTTCCCCCTTTTTGGTGAAGATGTTGCGATCGACGGTCTCTATGGCGTCACGCCGCGCCAGCTGGTTTCGCCCGAACTTTATGATCAGGTCATGGTGCTAAACGGTGCGAGCTCCTTCCTGTTCGGCGCCGCGCCGGGCGGCACGGCGCTTGGCGGGACCATCAACCTTCAACCGAAACGCGCGCGCGACAAGGATATCAACCGCGTCACTGCCAGCTATCTGTCGGATGCCCATATCGGCGGCGCCTTCGATTTCGGGCGCCGCTTTGGCGACGATGGTGCCTTCGGCGTGCGCATCAATGGTGCGGGCCGCTGGGGCGACATCGCAATCGACGATGAATACCGCAGTTCGGTCGTCGTCGGCACCGGGATCGACTGGCGCAGCGGCCGCGCCCGCCTGTCGCTCGACCTCGCCTACCAGCGCGCCAAGGTCGAACATATGCGCCCGATGGTGCAGCTCAATGGTGTCACTGCGGTGCCCGATGCACCCAAGGCCAGCTCCAACTATGGCCAGGAATGGAATTACACGACGCTGCGCGACATCTTCGGAATCCTGAAGTTCGAATATGACATCAGCGACGACTTCATGTTCTATGCGGCTGCCGGCGCCCGGGATGCCGCCGAGCGCGGAGTCTATCAGGGCTTCCAGGTCACCAACGCCGCGACAGGTGCCGCCTTCACCACGGGCTCGAACATTCCGCGCAATGACAATAATGAGTCGGGGCAAGCCGGCATTCGCGGCAAGTTCGCGACCGGGCCGATTACGCATGAAATCAATGTCGGCGCTTCGCACAGCCGCTATGTCAATCGCAACGCTTTCGAATTCGGGCCGTTCGGCGCGACACCGACAAGCCTGAACAATCTCTATGACCCGGTCCAGGTCGCAAAGCCGACCTTCAACGCGTTTGTCTCCGGCAACCTCGCCGATCCGAACCCCGCCAACCGTACGCGGCTGACGAGCTTCTTCGCGTCGGATACGATCGGGGCGTTCGACGAGAAGGTCGAGCTCACCGTCGGGCTTCGCCGGCAGGAAATCTTCTTCCGCACCTATAATATCAACACGAAGGTGCAAACGAGCCGTTACAAGGAGCGCGCCACGACGCCTGTCGTCGGCCTCGTCATCCGCCCGAGCGAGCAATTCTCGATCTATGCAAACCGCATCGAGGGTCTCGCACAAGGTCCGGTCGCGCCCGCAGGGACGATCAACGCCGGCGAAGTCTTCCCGCCGTTCAAGACCAAGCAATATGAAATCGGCGGCAAGATGGCGCTCGGCCGGTTCAACGCATCGGTCGCCCTGTTCCAGACCGATCGCCCGCAGGCCCTGACGATCATCAACGGCGCCGGCCAGAACGAGTTTACCGTCAACGGCCAGCAACGGAACAAGGGCATCGAATTCAGCCTCGACGGCGAACCGGTCAAGGGCCTCCGCGTGATCGCCGGCCTGTCGCTCACCGACGCAAAGCAGCGCCGGACGCAGGGCGGCACGACCGACGGCAATGATGCGATCGGCGTTCCCGACTATACGGCGAACGTCAATGTCGAATGGGATCTCGGCTTCCTGCCCGGCGTGACGCTGACCGGCCGCCTGATCCAGACTGGCAAGCAGGCGGTGAACCTCACCAACACGCTCGAGCTGCCCTCGTGGACGCGCTTCGACCTGGGTGCCCGCTATGTCGTGGCCGCGGGCGAGACTCCGATAACCTTCCGCTTCAACGTCGATAACGTCGCGAACGACAATTACTGGTCGTCATCGCTCGGTGGTTATCTGGTCCAAGGCCTTCCGCGGACCTTCAAGACCTCGGTCACCGTCGAATTCTGACCTTCTTCGGATAATCCATCGCTCCCTTGGCCCGGCTGGCAACAGCCGGGCCTTTCGTTTGGCCGATCGGGCCATTTAAGCAAGGCACTCCATTGGACCCCTGGAGCGTTCAGATAGTGGATGTTTTTAGGGCCGCCGCAATCTGCAAAGAGCCGATCATGACCAGGAACGCATCTGCCGCCCGGCCGGGGCTTCGCCGCCGGCTATTGAGCATCCACCGCTGGCTCAGCCTGGCCGCCGCCATCTTCTGGCTGTTGCAGGCGCTCACCGGTATCCTGATCGTCTTCCACTGGGAGCTCAACGACCGGTCAATCTCCGCGATCCATCGCCCGACCGACCTTGCCGCGATCGAGCGCCGGATCGACACGCTCGTCCCGCCCGGATCGGGCGGCCAGGTGAGTTCGATCTGGACGACGGCGGGGTCTGCCGACCGCTATAACATCTATTTCGAAGATGGCGCGGGCGAGAGCGGATCGGTCCGGGTGGCTGGCGACGGAAGCATCCTCGACCGCCCGCGCGAAGACGACACGCCGCTGATGGGCTTTCTCGTCGGCTTCCATCATGACTTGCTGGGGAGTTGGGGCAGCTGGATCGTTTCGATCAGCGGTTTGTTGCTCTGCTCGAACCTGATATTGGGTCTTGTGGCGGCCTGGCCACGCCCCGGGACCTGGCGCCTCGCGCTCACGCCCGCCCGCCGCGGACCGGCCGCCGCGCGCCTCTATTCCTGGCACCGCGCCGTTGGGCTCTGGGCCGTCGGCCCGGCCTTGGTGATCGCCGCGAGCGGTACGATGCTGAAATTCGAAGACGGCGTGGCCACACTCGTGGGCGCGTCCGGCGTCGAACTCCCCGCCAATCCGCCAGCCGGCAAACCGGTCGGCTTCGCCGCTGCCGCGCGCGCTGCGCTTGGCGCCTTTCCGGGCAGCACGCTGACACAGGTCGCCTGGCCCAAGGCCGACGATGCGACCTATTATGTTCGGGTTCGCGCACCGGGCGAGATCCGGCGCGCCTATGGTGCCAGCATGGTCCTCGTCGATGCCAATAATGGCGCCGTGCGCGGCGTCTTTCCGATCGCCGAGGCCGAGAGAGGGCGCGCCTTCATGAGTGCGCTGTTTCCGATCCATACGGGCGAAGCAGGAGGCCTCGTCGGGCGTCTGCTTTCGATCGCGATCGGACTTTGGCTGATCACGATGATCGTCGCGGGGGTTCTGCTCTGGATGAAGCGTCGGAAGTCTGCCGCAAACAAGGCCCGATGACGCCAAAAGAGAATGGATCGAGAGGAAATTTCATGCTGGTCTCTGCGGCGATGCTCGCCCTGTCCGCCCCCACGGCAGAAGCGGCGGAACCCCGCGTCCATTCCGGACATCTGCCCCACGGCCATACCCACGCCCCCGGAGAGATCGACGAGGATCACGGCCCCCTGCTCCTGCAACTCACCTACACTGGGGAGATCATGGGCAATGCGTCGGGCGGGCTGAAACGCGGCGCGCGCTATCTCGACAATCTGGACATCGTCTTCGAGGCAGACATGGACCGGCTCGTCGGGTGGAGGGGGGCGCAAGTCCATGTCTACGGCCTCTACAACAACGGAACATCGGTCAGCGCGCTCGCCGGCGATACCCAGGCGATCAGCAATATCGAGACGGGCGTATCGGCGCTGCGACTCTACGAAGCGTGGATTGAGCAGAAAATCGGTAACAAGGTCTCGCTGAAGGCTGGCCTCTACGACCTCAATTCGGAGTTCGACGCGCTCGATGCAGCAGGCCTTTTCGTGAGCAGTCCACACGGGATCGGCACCGACTTTGCCCAAAGTGGCCGCAACGGACCGTCGATCTTCCCTTCGACCTCGCTCGCCGCGAGGCTCGACGTCACGCCGGCAGAGGGTTGGAAGATCCGCGCCGCCATTCTCGACGGCGTTCCCGGCAATCCCGAACGGCCCGGTCACACGACCGTCCGGCTCGGCCATGGCGACGGCGCGCTGCTCGTCGGCGAGCTCGAGGCGCCGCTTGGCGGGGGCAAGCTGCTGGCCGGCCATTGGCGCTACACCGCGGCATTCGAGCGCAACGACGCGCGCGGCGCGGGCAAAGGCAATAGCGGGACCTATGTTCGCGGCGAGCTGCCGCTCGCGCGTAGCGATGGCCGAACGGTCGACGCCTTCCTCCGCCTCGGCCATGCGAGCGGCCGCTATAATATGTTCGATTTCTTCACCGGCGCAGGCGTCAAGTTCAGCGGCTGGATTCCGGGCCGCGATGCGGACGAGTTCGGCATTGCCGTCGCCGCGGCCTTCACCGCGGCTAGCTACCGCGCTGCGATGGGTGCAGCGGCCTCTGAAATCGCGATCGAGGCGACCTATCGCACACCGCTGACGTCTTGGCTCGCGGTGCAGCCGAGTCTTCACTATATCCATCGGCCGTCCGCCGATCCGGGCATTCCGGGCGCCCTCGTCCTCGGCTTGCGTGCCGAGGCGAGCTTCAGCCTGCTCGGGTTCTGAACCAAAGGCGGCAGACGCGTCGAGAATCGACCGAAGGGGTGTCAGCTTGATGTCAGGCAGGTCCTCTTATTCCCCAGTCCAACGGCCCTCTTCGCCGCGGGACAAAGGGATCCCCGACATCGAACTCGCCGAATTCATCTGCCGGCTTTGAGCCGGCGCTCCTCCCCCAGGCCGGCGCCGCGCCGGGACGATCATCTCTCGTCCCGATCGCGGCAGGCCATGATGATGGCGGACGCGTGCCCCAACAGGCTTCGGCCGGTGTGCGTCCGCCATCCCTTTTGCCGAATCCGGCTCCGGCCGATCGGCTGCCAGCGGGAATGTACCGGGCATGCCCCGGCCGTTTGGCGTGCCCCTAGCCCTGCCCTGCCTCTCTTTCCGGCCAATAAAAATCGCGGAAACTCCCGCAATTTGCTGCCGGACTGACAGTCGAATGACAGAATTATCTGCCAGCATGGGACAGGCGCCGACCCGAACTCGCTCGATACGAACGGCAGGAATGGGACGTGACGTCGGCCCGCGCCTGCGAAGCGCGGAGCTTTCGAATTTGGGATTTTGAGGAGGTTTGCATGTTGAAATTCACGAGGCGCTCGGCGCTGTTTACGGGCGCGATGGCGAGCCTGATGCTCGCGGCCGGTTGCTCGGGAGGCAAGGACGCTCCGGCCGAGGACGGCAAGGCGGCAGTCGAGGCGGACACGGGTCCCGCCTATGTCCTCATTACCCAGCCCGCTGGCAAGACCGCACCCGCCGACTATGTGCAGCAACTTTCGGCAGCGCGTAAGGCCGGCGAAATCAGCAACGTCCTGCTGCTGCGCTCGAAGCCGAGCGTCGAAGGCCCCGTGGGCTTTGCGAGCCTTGCCGTCGTGGAATTCCCTGATGCCGCCGCCTACGACAAATGGTGGAACGGGTCGGCTACCAAACTCGGGAAAGATATGGTCGTCCGCCGCGCCGATTTGCTCGTCGACGAGCGCGCGAAAGAGGCCGATCCGAAAGCCGCCTATGTGGTGAGCCACTATGAGGCGCTCATCCCGGCCGAGGATTATGCGGGTTACACCAAGACTTATATCTCGCCCAACATGAACGGGCAGAAGAAGGGCGGCGTGCTCACCGGCTATGCGATGTATTATGAGCGCGATCCCGTTCCCGGCATCAAGGGCAACCGGACTATTCTCGTGAAGCAATATGTCGACGAAGCCGCGTTCGGCCGCAGCGAGGCAATCAAGGAAAAAGACAAGGTCGAGTTGCTCAAGGACCCAGAGTGGAAGCGTATCAACGACACGAAGGATACGATCCGCAAGGATATCTCGGGCACGCTGGCTCTCCCAGAACCGGTCAACTGACCGGCCCGGATGCGATCCGCTTGGGGAAGGGGAACGCATCCGGACACTTCATCCTACCTTGATGCGCGGGCTTCGGTCCGCGCTTTTTTTGCCCGTGCGGGCCGTCTGACATCGACCTGACAAACGCGGTCCGCCTGCCGTCAGCGCGGGTGGTTCATGCAGCCGAGGCTGCATGAAAGGAACGCAGGCCCATGATCCGAAATCTGTCGCGCCATTCGATCTGCGCGGCGACAGCCATTGTCGCCGGCGTCGACGCCATGCCTTGTTTCGCCCAAGGTTATACGGTGGGCGGGTCGCGGCCATCGCAAAATTCGAAGATCAAGCTGCACGCCGAACTGGCTTCCGCCAACGACCGCCATGTGATCAGCCTGCCCAAGCTCGGCCTCGCATTCCCGGCGCACCCAGCACTGGAACTCGGCGTCGATGCCCAGCTTCGGCATATCGACGAGCCCGGCAAACGGCGGGTGGCGGGCATCGGCGACCTCGAACTCAAGGCAAAATATCTGCTTATCGACGGCCGAAGCAGCCGCGCCGGCATCGATGCGTCGGCTGAGCTCAAGATCTCATTGCCGGTCGGAAATGAGCAACGCGGGTTCGGCGAAGGGCAGCCCGCGATCAAACTCCCCATCACATTTTCGCGGCGGCACGGGCCATGGGAATTTGGCGGGATGGTCGGCGGGCAGCTGGTCTATCGCCGCAACAAGGCGATGCTGCTCGCGGGAGCGCTCGTGACGCGGGAACTCGGCGGGGGCGTCAAGGTCGGCGCCGAGATAGCGACCGAGATGCGCTACAAGAAGCCGGGCCACCAAGAACTCATGGCCAATCTGGGCGTACGGCTGCGCCCTTCCTCCAAAAGCGAATTATTCCTGATCGCCGGCCGGTCGCTGGAATCGAGGCATGGCGCCCCCGTGACCCGGATCAAGCTGGGTTTCGAGATCATTCTCGACTGACAGGGCAATGACAGGCGCTTGGCCTAGACTTTGCCGAAACAACAAGGGAGACGGAAATGCAGCTGGGTACTATGCTCACATCGATTGCGCTCGCCGGCGCCGCGGCCATTGCGGCCCCGGTCGGCGCTGCGGAACCGATCTACACGCTCGAAAAAGCCGTCGCGCTTCCGAGCACCGACAGCGACTGGGATTATATCAAGCTCGAGCCGCACAGCTCTCGCCTGTTCATAGCGCGCCGCAAGGACGGCCTGACCGTTTACGACACCAAGACGCACCAGGTCGTCGGCCAGGTCGAAAATTCGATCGGCGCCAATGGACCTTTGCTCTTGCCGCAATTCAATCGCGGTTATGTCGCGATGACCGACGGCTCGCTCCTGAGCTTCGAGCTCAGATCACTGAAGGTTCTGGCTCGCATTCCGCTGGCGAAGGATGGCGGACTCAATGGCGTCGTCTATGACGCCGCGACAAAGCGCATTCACGCCGTCGTCGGATCGCGCCAGGCGGAATCGGGCTGGTTCACCCTCGATGCCGCCAGCGGCAAGCTGCTGTCGACGAAGGTCTTTCCGTTCAAGAAGATGGACGATCCCTCCCCCGACGGCAAAGGCCATCTCTTCGCGCCCGCGCGCTATGACAAGATTTTGATGCAGCTTGATTCGAAGACGCTGGCCGAGCAGGCCCGCTGGAACATCAATTGCGAGCAGGTGGTTGCGGTCGAATATCAGGCGCACACCGATCGCATCCTGATCGGATGCCGTGGAGACAAGCCGGTGTTCCTTGCACTCGATGCAAAGACCGGCGCCGAAGTTGCGCGCGTGCCGATCGGCAAGGGCATAGATGGCATGGCGGTCGACGAAGTGCGCCACCGCATCGTCACCACCAATGGCGGCGACAGCTCGATGAGTGTGATCGAACAGGCCGGCCCCGACAGCTATCGCCTGCTCGGTAATGTCCAGACGCGGCCGCAGGCGCGTGTCATGCAGATCGACGAGGAAAGCGGCCGGGTCTTCACCGTGACGGCCGACGCGACCTTCGCCGCCCCCGACGAGAAGGGGGTCGCCGCGCCGACCTTCCACCCGAACAGCTTCGTCGTGTTGACCTACAAACCCGAGGGCGCGCTTTAAGCGCCCGTCAGCCGAGGGCCGCGCGCGCTTCCTGCGCGGCCCCGGCCGACAAGGCCAGATAATCGCTCGCCCTCGCCGCGATCGCCTGTGCCTCCGGGGTCAGGATGAAGCGGAGAAAAGCGAGCGTTTCGGCGTGGATCACACCTTTGAGCGGCACGGCGTGATAGGCCTGCACGGTGCGGCCGAGCGGATAGGCCGCTGTGCCCACCGACGCCGCGTCGGGGAGCAGTGCTGCGCCGCCAGCGCCGGCCAGCGGCAACGTCTTTACCTCTTTGCCCGTGATGCCGATGGCGAGCCCCGCCGGATCGCGCGCGAGCGCCCGGCGCATCGCGGCCGCCGCGTCCGCCTCGGCCTTTGCGGGTCGCGCCGGAACCTCATATTCACGCATCCGCGCCCAAGCCATGCGATTGCTGCCGCCGAGCACTGCGGAGCGGAAAAACCGCCCGGTGCCGCTCTCGGCTTCGGGCGCGTAGAGGTTGATCGGCCGGTCGCGCCAAGCCCCGTCAAGGCCGAGATCGCCCCAAGTGTGCGCGTGCGGAACGGTGTCGCCAAACGCCGCGCGCAGTTGCTCGATGCTGAGTTCCCCGATCGGGTTGCTCCGATGGACCATTGCGGCGAGCGCAGGTGAGCGCCCCGGCGTAGCGACGCTGCCGGTCAGCACCGCGACGCCTTTCGGCCGGAAACGATAGATCCATTCGAATGCCTGGATCTCGGGCTTCGTCGCCTCGCGCCCGATCAGCGCGATGTCGCAGGTCGCGGCATAAAGATTGGCCATCGCGACATCGCTGCCAGCGAGGGCGACATCGACCTTCACCGCGCTCTGCGCCTCAAAAGCGCGTTTCCACGCCGCCACGACGGGCACCATCCCGGCCGTCCCGGCGAGCCGGACCCGCCCCGGCAGACCGTGCACCGGCGGAGGCAGCGTCGAGGCCCAGGCCGTTGCCGGAAGCAGGGCAAAGCCTGCGAGAAGCTCGCGGCGCTTCATTTCACTTTCCCCAGTTCATGCGCCAGCGTCCTGGCGCTGAGCGGCAGATAACCGCTCTGTTCGATCAAGATGCGTTGCCCCTCGCGGCTCAACAGGAAGCGCAGGAACTCGCGCTGCGCCGGTTCCATCTTCTGGCCGGGCGCGACATCGACATAGGCGGGAATGATGCGCACGAGCGGGTAGCTGCGGTCGATCAGCGTCTGCGGTGTCGCCTCGACGAATGGCGACTTGTCATCCCAGGCAAGCGGGAGCGGCCGCACGTCGGGATGCGTATAGCGGACGTTCGAGATCGCGATGCCGTTCCTGTCGGCGCCGAGCGCGTCGACGATCCGCTGGCCATGGTCATACTGCGTTCCGTCGGGGCGCGGGCTATGCTCATATTCGCGCATCGCTCCGTTCCAGCGATGGCTGTTCTCAAGCACCCGTTCGCGAAAGAAGAGCCCGAAATCGACATCGGTCTTCCAGCCATAAGGCTGGATGGCGGCGTCGGTCCAGCTGGCGGCCAGCCCAAGCTGCCCCCAGCGCCGCACCTGCCCGCCGCCGCGCTTGCCCTCCTCGCCAAAGATCGCATCGAGCTGCTTCAGCGTCAGCCCTTTGACCGGATTATCGCGGTGGACAAAGATCATATGCGCATAGTCATAGAAATTGACGTCGACGCTACCGTTCGCGACCTCGACCCCGGTCGGATCATAGCCCTTGGCACGGCGGAAAGCGCGGAGCGCCGCCGGGCTGATCTCTTCGCCGAGGATCGCGATATCGCCCGTCCCGCTATAAAGCGAGCCGATCGCCGACGCGGTGCCGTACATGCGGTTCTCGAATTTCACGTCGGGCTGCTGCTTCGCGAACTCGGAGATCCAGTTCGCGAGCAATTGTCCCATGAAGTCGCGCTTGAAGCTGCCATGCCCCCAGATGCGCAGCGTGCCCTCCACGCGCTCGGTTGGCTGATAGGCGGGAAGCTCCTCGACAAAGGCGAGCGCCGGATGGTCGTCGCCAAGGAGATGCTTCGTGCTTTCGGCGGCGGCGGGGGTCGCGAACAGCGTCGCCATCGCGAGGAACAGGCCGAGCGGGCGGCGCATCAGTCGAGCTTCGCGAGCTGTTCGGCCGCGACCGCCGGGGTCAGCGGCAGATATTTGCCGTCGGCCTGAATCGCCGCCTGCCCTTCGCGGCTCAGCACATAGCGCAGCCATTCGCGGACCTTGGGGTCAACGGGCTTCCCCTTCTCGCGCCGGAAATAATAATAGACGTCGCGGGTCAGGGGAAAGCTACGGTCCTGGACGGTCTTCAGCGTCAGCGGAATGAAGGTCTTTCCGCCATCGGTCGACAGCGGGACCGACTTGATGCTGTCGTTCATGAAGGGAATGCCGGTGTAGGCGATCCCATATTTGTCGGCGGCAAGCCCGTTGGTGATCAGCTCGCCTCCCGCGGTCAGCGAGCCGTCGGCCTTGAGCCCCGCGACGTTGGAATAGGCGCGCATGTCCTCATTCCATTTGCCCGAGCCCTTGAGCACCTTCTTGTCGATCTCGTCATTGAAATGATATTTGGCGTTATAGCCATAGACGGTGATCGGCTTGTTCGCCCATTCGCCTTTCAGCCCGAGCTGGCCCCAGGTGCGGATATTCTTCTCCGGCCCGCGTGCGACGCTGGTATCCCAGGTCAGTCCATTCCAGCCGCCGTCGCGGCGCCCGCCCAATATGCCGTCGACCTGCTCCATCGTCAGACCCGCGAGCGGATTGTCCTTGTGGACAAAAATGCCGAGCGCATAGGACCAGCCGCGCACATTGTACGAACCTGTCGCCATGATGATCTCGACGACCTCGGTCTGCCCAACCCCTTCCTCGCCGCCCTGCGCGCCTTCGCGCTCGAACCCCTTCAGCTCGTCCCACAAGGCCTGACGCCCCATCGGTGCGACGTCGGCGGCGCCCGAGATCAGCCCGGGAAAGGCGACCGACGAGCTGTAGAGATTGTCGTTAAACTTGATGCCGGGCTGGAAGCGCGCGAACTCCGCCTGCCATATCTCCATCAGCCCGCTATCCTTGAGGTAATTATTGCCCCACTGGCGGATCGTGCCGGTTATTTTGTCGCGCGGTGCATAAGGTGCGAGCCTCGAAAGATCGAACTGCGGTTCGTAAAAGATTTTTACGGCGCGGCCGCGATTGCCGATCGCGCGCGCTTTCGACAACGCGTCGGCATCGGTCGTCGGCGCACTCTTCTCTTGCGCCGCCGCGGTCGAGTTCAGGATCAACGCGGTCAGAGCGACCGCAACGAAACGCTTCATTTCTCGCTCTCCAATATTTTCAGCTGTGCGGCCGCCGTCGGGCGATCGAGAGGCAGATAACCGTTGTCGGCTTCGAGCAGTGTCTGCCCCTCGGGTGACAGCGCGAACCGTAGAAAGGCCAACACATGCGGCGCGAGCGGCTTGCCCGGCGCGCGGTCGACGAAGGCATAAGCTCGGCGCGTCAGCGGATAGGATCGGTCGGCCACGCTCGCTTTTGTCGGTAGTACCGGCCCCTCGCCATCCGAAAGTGCGACAGTCTTGAGCCCGCCCCACGCCTGCGCCGGATTGGCGATCACCAGCGCGTATCGATCGCCCCGGCCGCCATCACCTGCTCGGTCGGCGGCCGCAGCCAGCGTTCCATCGAGGCGGCGCGTATCGGCATATTCGGCAATTCGGTCCCAGCACATGCGCCGGTCCTTGCCGGTCACCCGGTCCTGAAGCCATGCGCCGGTTCGCGTCGAGAAATCATAGCCGTGAATGCGGATCGGCCGGGCAGCCCAGTCGCCCTTGAGGTCCAGGTCACTCCACGTCGCGATAGGGCGCGGCTGGTCGCCGCAGTCGATAATCCGCGCCAACTGGTCGAGCGTCAGCGCCTTCAGCGGATTGTCCTTGTGGACGAGCACTGCGATCGCGTCGGACTTGCCCGGCGCCGCCAGCGCCCCCGTTGCGATTTCGATCCGCGTCGCATGATATTCCTTCGGACGCGAGAAACCATTGTCGTCGACGATGTCGTTCGCGCGGCCCATCAGCGCGACGTCGGCGACCCCGCCGACCAGGCCGTGAATGGCGCTGTCCGATCCCTTCATCGACAGTTCGAACCGGACGCCGGGCTGGCGTTCCTCAAAGGCCTCTGCCCAGCGTTCTGCGATGCCACGCATCGCGGGCGTACCCCAGATACGGATGACCTGCTCCTGCGCCTGTAGCGTCGCAGGCGCAAGCAAGAGAGCGGCGGCGAGCAGCAGCCTCATGCGAGCTTCCTCCGTTCCTTCTCGGCCGCGGCGGGCGACAGCGGCAGATAGCGCCCGTCGCGATTGACGGCCTCCTGCCCTTCGCGGCTGAGGACATAGCGCAGGAATTCACGCACCTTGGGATCGATCCGGCCATCGGGCGGGAGATCGATCACGGCGGGCAAGGTGCGCGCCAGCGGGTAGCTTTGATCGATCAGGCTCGTCTCGCTGACCGCGACGAACGGACCGGCCGGCGTCTGCGCCAGCGCGAGCGGCTTCACCTCGGGCACCGCATAACGGATGTTCGAAACCGCAATCCCGGCAGGATCCTTCGCGAGCGCGTCGAGGATCTGTTGGCCATGGTCGTAGATGGTGCCATCAGGATTGTTGATATGCGCAAAGCCGCGCAGTCCGGGATTCCATCGATGGCTGCCGAGCAGCACCGCATTTTTGAGGTAGAAGCCGAAACTGTCGTCGATCGCCCAGCTATAGGGCTGGATCGGCCGGTCGGACCATGCACCCGCAAGGCCAAGCTCGCCCCAGCGCCGGATGTTGCGCGTCCCCCGACGGTGTTCGGTGCCGAGGATCGCGTCGAGCTCGACGAGCGATATCTGCGCCAGCGGGTTGTCGCGGTGAACGAACACCATCTGGGCATAGTCGAAATTGCGGATATCGACGCTGCCGGTCATCAGCTCGATGCCGGTCGGCGCATAGCCCTTTACCCGCTCGAAGGCACGCGCCGCGTCGGGCAGGATTTCCTCGCCGAGCAGCGCAACGTCGCCAAGGCCGTTATACAGCGCCGGGATACCCGACGAGGTGCCGTAAAGATGCGTGACCAACCGCGCACCAGGGTGGAAACGGTGAAAATCCTCGGCCCATTGGTCGACGAGATAATGCATCCACGGCAACTTGCGATTGCCATGCCCCCACAACCGGATGTCGCCGGTCACCTGACTTGTGAGACGGTAGCGCGGCATCGCAGCGGCGGCGCGCGCGGCGACGCTACCGGGCGCTTGCGGCCGCGGGTCGATTTTCTGTACGGCCGGAGTCAGCCGTTGCGCCGCTGCGGGCACCGCGAACGCACAAAGCGCGCCACCGATCAAGGTTCGGCGCGCGACGTTCATCCCCCTTCGCCCGCCGATTCCGTGCCGACCTTTTCGATTTCGACGAGCTGCGCGCGCGCCGCATCGGCGGTGAGCGGCAGATATTTGCCGTCCTTCATGATCAGCGCCTGCCCCTCGCGGCTGACAACGAAGCGGAGATATTCGGCGATCAGCGGATCGATCTTCTCGCCCGCCTTGCGGTTGGCATAGAAATAGACCTCACGCGTCAGCGGATAGGTGCGCGCCTGGACGGTCTCGATCGTCGGCATGAAGAACGGCCCGGCCGCAGTCTGCGCCAGCGGCACGGTCTTGACGTTCGGTTTGTCGATGTAGAGCATCGCCGTATAGGTGATGGCATATTTGTCGGTGCCGAGCTCGTCCATCATCTGGTCGCCGGCGTTCCACAGCTTGCCATAGTCGCCGTCGCTCTCGCGCACCTTGTTGCTATACTCTTCCATCTTTTCGTTCCACTTGTACCCGCCGCCGAACACCTTGTCGGCGAAATCGCGCGGGAAGTGGAAGTTGGTGGTATAGCCGAGCACGCGGATCGGCTTGTCGGCCCATTCGCCCTTCAGGCCGAGCTGGCCCCAGGTGCGGATATTCTTTTCCGGCCCGCGCGCGACGCTCGCGTCCCAGCTGTTGAGCTTCCACCCGCCCTGCCGTTCGGCGCCGAAGATGCCGTCGAGCTGTTCGATCGTCAGCGACTTCAGCGGATTGTCCTTGTGGACGAAGGGGACGAGGGCGAAGGACCAGCCCGAGACATCGAACGAGCCCGTCGCCATCATGATCTCGGCGGGCAGGCCGCCCATCATCCGCTGATAGGCCTGCAACTCCTCCCAGCTCGGGCGGCGGCCCATCGGCGCAAGATCCGCCTGCTTGGTATAGAGCCCCGCCATGCCGATAAAGGTGCTCGCGAGATTATTCTCGAACGTCACGTCGGGATGATATTTCTTGAACGCTTCCTCGAAATAGCCCTGCAGCGGGCTGTCGGCGAGATAGTTCGACCCCCATTGCCGGATGACGCCTTTCATCGGCGCCGACGGCCTGTATTCGGGGAGATGGGACAGGTCGAATTCGATCGTGTAGGCGCGGCGGAAGCCCTTGGTCTTCAGCGCATCGGCGCGGGCCTTCTGCAGGTCGAGCGAGTTCATCGAGCCGACCGGCGTCTGCGCGGTTGCCGGGGCGGCGGCGAGCAACGCCGCAGTGAGGATCGCGAGCCGCATCATTTCGCGCCCGGCTCGATCTTGGCCAGCTGCGCCTTGACGACTGCGGCGGTCAGCGGCGTGTAGCGCCCCTCGCGCTGGATCTGCTCCTGCCCCTGCTGGCTCAGCACGAAGCGAAGAAATTCCTCGACCTTCGGGTCCATCGGCTGGCCCGGCGCCTTGTTCGCGTAGAAGAATATCTCGTTGATCAACGGATAGCTGCGGTCGCGCGTGCTCTCGAGCGTGCGCTCGACATAGGGACCGCCATTGAAGCCCTGCACCGCCAGCTCCTTGAGCTTGGGCCCGAGCGCCAGCGGCGATGCGATACAGATCGCCAGCGGATCGCTCTCGGCGAAGTCGAGCACCTGCTTGCTCCACGACGCGATCGTGCCCTCGGGCGTCGCGTAATTGGCGAACGCCTGATAGCCCTCGACCCACTGGTCGCTGCCGCGCAGGACGAGGTTCTGGAACACGACCTGAATGTTCGCGCGCGGGCTCTGGCCGCACGGATGGATCGGCTTGTTCGCCCATTCGCCGGTTGCACCGAGCTGGCCCCAGGTGCGAATATTCTCCTCGGCGCCGCGCTTGAACGGATAGTCGTTGCGATAGACGCTACCGTCATAGCCCCCGTTGCGCGCGGTCCCGAACACGCCGTCGAGCTGCTTCATGCTGATTTTACTGATCGGGTTATCCTTGTGGACAAGGATGATGAAGCCAGGTGACCAGCCATAGACGTCGAACGAGCCCGTCGCCGCGGTGATCTCGGTGACCGGATATTTATAGACCTGCTCGAAGGTCAAATGGTCCATCAGCGTCGCCGGACGGCCGACGCCAAGGTCGGCGACCTTGCCGGCAACGCCCGGCACCGCAATGCCCGCGGTTGGCAGGTTGAACTCGAACTCGATGCCCGGATGATATTTCTTGAACTCGCTCGACCAATATTCGCCGAGCGGACCGTCCTTCAGATAATTGCTGCCCCAGATACGCAGCTTGCCGCTGACCTGCTGCTTCGGCTTATAGGCGGGGAGATCGGACAGATCCCATTTCTTGGTATAGCCGCCGAGCGTCGCCTTCTGCTTACGAAAGCCGGTGACGTCGAGCGTCCAGATGCTGCGCTTGGCGTTGGTCGGCTCCTCCGCAGGAGCGGGCGCCGACTGCGCCTGCGCAAGAGTCGGTGCCGCGAGCGACAAGGCGAAGAGGGTCAGGGGGATCAGCTTCATGGCATGGTCCTTCATTTCGCGGTTACCTTGGGAAGTGAAACGTCGATTTTCGCAGCCTCGCCACGCGCGACGTCGGCGGTGAGCGGCAGCCATTTGCCGTCGCGGCGGATGATCTCCTGCCCCTCGCGGCTCAGCACGAAGCGCAGGAACTCGCGCACCGCTGGCGCCATCTGCTCATCGGGCTTGGCGTCGGCATAGGCATAGGTTTCGAGGTGCAGCGGATAGCTGCGGTCCTGCACGCTCTTCAGCGTCGGCAGCACGAATGGGCTGTTCGCGTCGCGCGCGATCGGCACCATCTGCGCGCCGTTTACCTTCACGCTAGCGTCGGCGAAGGCGATGCCGCAGCGGTCGCGGACCGCGGCCGCCACACGATCTTCGCCCGGATGCGTTCGCTTGCCATTCTTCAGCGCGAGCGGAATTTCGCGGGCGCTGTCGTTCCACATATTGCCGCCGACGAGCACCTTGTGCTCGAAAACCGACATCAGATGATATTTGAGCGGCGGGACATAGACGTCGATTGGCTTGTCGGCGCAATGACCGGTCACGCCCAGATCGCGCCACCAGCGGATATTCCGGTCCGCGCCGCGCCCCGCCTGCCGCCGCCAGGTCGTCGAAACCCAGCCGCCGCGCCGCGGGCCGCCGAAGATGCCGTCGAGCTGGCGGATCGTCAGCCCTTTCAGCTTCACATCCTTGCCAGTGAAGACCGCGATGGCGGGGCTCCAGCCGGGCACGTCGAACGATCCGGTCGCGACCTGGATCTCGCGCGGGCTACGGTCGCGTTTCAGCTGGAAGTCGTAGACCTCGCCCGCGAAATAGCTGCTCCAGCGGCGCCCGATCGACAGGTCGACCTCGTCGTCGTTGAGGTCGCCGTCCTTTATCTCGAAACGCACCCCCGGCTGATGCCGGTTGAAGGCCGCGATCAGGGCCTTGCCCGTCGTGCTGGCCATGAGCTGTCCGCTCGCCGGCATTCGCACCGTACCACTGACCGGCGCCGATGGCGCATAAGCAGAAAGTCCCGACAGATCGAAGGCTGTCTTATAATAGGCTCGGGTCGCAACGGTCCGCCCGGTCTCGTCGGGGCTTTCCCCATCCCACTTCTTCGGTGCCAACTGGTCGAGCTGCAGCCCTAGCGCATGCGGGTCGACGCGTTCGCCGACCGTCTCGAGCTTGGCGCGCATCTCGGCGGCGCGCGGGGCGGGCAGCGTGACCCACTTGCCGTCGCGCTGCACCCCATCCTGCCCGTCGCGGCTGAGCATGAAAGTCAGGAATTCCTTGACCAGCGGGTCGAGCGGCTTGCCCGGCGCCACGCGGACCTGCGCCCATTGCTCGATAAACAAGGGATAGGACCGGTCGCGCAGGCTGTTGAGCGAGATCGACACAAAGGGCCCGGCGGCGGTGGCGCCGATCGGCACCGGACGCACGCCGGGGCGGTTCGAGCCCATGTCAGAGAAGGAGATGCCATACCGGTCGGCGGTCAGGTCGCGCACCATCTCGACCGACGAGGAATAACGCGTCCCGTCAGCATTCGCCTCATGGCTGTATTCCATCGTATTCTCGTTCCAGATGTCGCCGCCCCGGAAGATCTTGCGTTCGAAACCGAGCTGGATGTTATACTTCAGCGGGCGACCATAGATCATGATCGGCTTGTCGGCCCATTCGCCGGTCAGCCCAAGATCACCCCAGGTGCGGATGTTCTTTTCAGGGCCGCGCGCGACCGACGGATCCCAAGTCGTTCCCTTCCAGCCGCCGGTGCGCGATCCCGCGAAAATGCCGTCGAGCTGTTCGACCGACAGCCGCGCAATCGGATTGTCCTTGTGGACGAAGATCACGAAGCCCGGACTCCAGCCGGGCACATCATAGCTGCCCGTCGCCCAGTCGATCTCGAACAGGCGTTCGCCGGTCGCCTGCTCATATTGCGACGCGGCGCGGAGGCGGTCGGAAATGCGCGGCCCAGTCTCGATATCGACCGCGCCCGACGCGATCGTACCCTTTGGCAGGATCACGACCTTCACCCCGGGATGAAAGCGCTGGAACGCCTCGATCCACTGGTCCTTGATCAACCCGTCGTGCAGATAGAGGCCCGAGACGCGGATCGTGCCCGTGAGCTGCTTCGTCGGCCGATAGGGTAGCAGGTCGGCGAGCGGCTGGAGGTCGGTGTAGAAGCGCTTGTGCTTGCGCGCGTCGGTACGCGCGTCATGCTCGCCGCGAATGATGATATTCTCGCGCATCCCGTCGCCGAGGCGCTGGAATATCTGCTCATATGTCTCGCCGGTCGGACGCTTGTCTTCCTGCGCGATCGCGGTGGATCCCGCGGCGAGAATAATCAGTGACAGTCCGGTAAAAGGCTTCTTCATCGATCCCGCTTCTTCGCTTGATGCCCGCTTGTTCACTTGACGATAGTGCCGGCACTGCGGGACGCGCATCGCGCAGTGCCGGCCGATCCCGCCACGATGCAGGGGCATCGCAGCGGGACGATCAATATATCAGTCGAGCTTCTTGAGCTGCTCGGCCAGATATTCGGGGGTCAGCGGATAATAATATCCAACCCGGGCCATGATTTCCTGCCCTTCGCGGCTGAGCACAAAGCGCATGAATTCACGAACCTTGGGGTCGAGCTTCTGACCCGGCGCCTTGTTGATGTAGAAATATCCGTCGCGGATCAGCGGATAGGTGCGTCCGGCCACCGTTTCCGGCGTCAGCGCGATGGGAGCGCCGCCGCCACGCGGGACGATCTTCAGCACCTTCACGTCGGGATAGTTTTTGACGTGCATCAGCGAGGCGATGCCGATCGCGTTCGGGTTCTTCGAAAGATCTTCGAGCGCCGCGGTGCTCGCGATATCCTTCTCCGTGCCGGGAACCGCCTGCTTCGCTTCGACATATTCGCGGAAGTTCGGGTTCATCTTCTGCGACCAGTGCAGCAGGTGACGCTGGATTGCGATCGCGAAGCCTGGCGCGACATAGCCGAAGGTCTCGATTTCCTTGTTCGCCTGCGCGCCCTTGATACCGAGCTGGCCCCAAGTGCGGATCAGCTTCGAGCGGTCGAGCGCAAATTTCGACGTATATTTATAGTCGCCCTTGTAGAGCTCCCAACCGCCAGTGCGTTCCGAACCGAACAGCCGCTCGAGCTGATCCATCGAGATTTCGTTGAGCGGATTGTTCTTGTTGACGACGATCGCCCAGGCGAACAGCGAGCCACGCTTTTCATAACCGCCGGTCGCGACCGAAATCTCGGTCGGCATGTAACCGAAGGCGTTGTAGAAAGGCATCATGTCGGTGATCTTGGCATCGTCGCCCATCGGCGCGACATCCGACACGCCCATATAAAGGCCGGCAATGCCCCCCTCGCTCGAGGGAATGTGGCTGGTCGCCATCTTGGCTTCGGGGTGGAATTGCGCGAAACCGGCAGCCAGCTGCGGCACGGCATTCTTGAGTTCGCTTCCTACGATCCGCAGCCCGCCGACGACGCGAAATTCGGGCTTGTACGACGGCAGGTTCGGCAGCGACGGCGGCGGCAACTCGCGGTAGCGCGCCATGGTTTCCGGGCCGGTCTTGCGCAGCGAATCCTTCGTCTTGTCGAACGCGGCGTAGGTCGCATTGTCCTTGAGCAATTGCGGACGCAGGACGCCCTTATATTCTTCCGATTTCTGGAACGCGACAGGATCGCGATATTCCATCAGGAGCCAGGTCTTGCCGTCCGCGCCGCGCTCCAGATACATGGTGTAGCGCATGAGGAGCTTGCCGGCGATCTGTCCGTCCATCAGCGGCTTGATGTAACCGACTGCGAATTCACGCTGCTGGGCCGCCGTCGAGGTCGGTTCGTACAGGTTGATCTTGAACACCGAATTGTTCGAATCGCGCGGCGTCTTTTCGCCGTGCGTCAACACGTCGACGCGCTTGACGTCGAGCGGCGCGCCGAGCTTCGGCTGCCCTTCTCGGACCCACGCGTCGTACGAACCTTCGGTCGGAAATTCGAGCGCGATGAACTTGTCAAAGGCGCTGCCCGAATCCTGCGCGGTTTCCAGCCAGATCGCATCGGATACCTGCCCCGACTGGCGCCAGGCCGCGATCGTCGTCGCCAGGCTGTCGGGCGTCTGCGCGCCTTCGGGCACGCGGATCAGCACATTGGCGGTCTGCGCCAGCGCGGGCCCGCCGAATGTTGCGGCCAGCAGGAACAACAAGGCTCCCCAAAGCTGGCGCAGGTTGAAACTCTTCTTCACCTTCATCGCTCTTCCCCTTTGATCCCGCGCGGCGGCGGAAATTCGTTGCTTGTCAGTCTAATTTGGCGCGCTGCTCGGCGAGCATCTTCGGCGGCAGCGGCAGATAACCCGCGTCGGCGACCATCTTCTGCCCATCGTCGCTCAGCGCAAAGCGCAGGAACTCGCGGAAACGCGGTTCCATTGCCGTGCCCGGCTTGCGATCGAAGTAAATGTAGATGTTGCGAACCAGCGGATAGGTGCGGTCGCGGAAGCTCTGCTCGCTCGGCAGGACATAGTTGGTGGTGCCCCGCGCAGCGAGCGCGACCGGCTTCAGCCCCTCGATCTCCTTGGCCTGCGACATGACAGACCAGCCGATCGCGCACGGATCCTTCGCGAGCCTTTCGCCCAGCATATGCTTGGCGCCGAGGCGGCCATGGTGACGTTCGTCCTCAGGTATCTGCTTGCTGCCGGTTTCCACATGGCCGCTGTAGTTCGGGTTCCACTTGTCGCTGTTGCCGAGCACATGAAGCTGGAAGAAACGTGTCGTGCCCGACGGACCATGACCATAGGTTTTGATCGGCTTGTTGGCGCAAGGGCCGGTCTTCACGCCGAGCTGGCGCCAGGTCCGTATATCCTTTTCGGGACCGCGTCCGTCCTTCTCGGTCCATTCGAACCCGCGCAGGCCACCGGTGCGTTCCGACCCGAAGATGCCGTCGAGCTGATCGACCGTCAGTTTCGTCAGCGGACTGTCCTTGTGGACGAACACGACGGGACCGTTCGAGCGGCCCTCGCGATCATAGGAACCCGATGCGACCACCACATAGGATGCGTGATAGCCATGCGTCTCGAAGAAGCTCAGCGCCTCGACGATCGCGGGTTCGCCGCCGTTGGGCCCCAAGTCGGTGACGTTGGTCACGAGCGCAGGAAAGGCGGCGTCGCTGGTCGGCAGGGTATTTTCGAAGCTGATTTCGGGATGCAGCTTTTTGAACGCCTCCTGCCATTGCACCAGGACGCCGCCCAGACCGAAGCCATAGCTGCGGATCTTGCCGCTGACCGGGGCAGCTGGTTGATAAGGCTCGGCCCCCGACGGTGCCGTCACCGGGAGAAGCGACAGCGCCGTCAGCGCGCACAGGGCAGTGCGTCCCATTTTTCCTGAAATATTTTGCCGCATGATCAAAAGTTCACTCGTCCGGTGAGGGTCAGATAGCGCGGCTGCCCCGGCTGGATTTGCACGCGGCCCTGCGACCCGCCACCCGAGTTTTCGAAATATTTTTCATTCAGGACGTTGCCGACCTTCAAATTCAGCGAGTAGCGCTCCTTCGTGTAATAAAGACCAAGGTCGACCACCGTGTAGGCCGGGAGATCGAGACGCTTCAGATCATTGGCCTGCGTCGGCAGCACGCCTTCGCGCTGTCCGGTGTAGGTAACGCCCAGACCGATGCCGAAGCCATTGTCCCAGTCATAGCGTGTCCACAAATTGGCAGCATTTTTGGCGACATTCGGCAGGCGGCGGCCTTCCTGGAATTCGAAACCCGGGCCGCCGGCGCGGACAGTGGCGTCGATATAGGTGTAGCCAAAGATGACCTGCCAATTATCGATCGGCGTCGCGTTGCCCTCAAACTCGAAGCCGCGCGAGCGCGCGGCGCCGAGCTGAACCGAGCAGCTGCCGAAGGGACAGATCGTCTGGGTAACCTGGCCGACATTGTCGATCTGGTAGAGCGCCGTCGTGAAGTTCAGCTTCCCGTCGAGCAGATCTTCGGTTTTGAGGCCAACCTCATATTGCTTGCCCGAAATCGGGAAAAACCCTTCGTTCGTTCCCTGGAGATTGAGCAGGCCCGGATCGACGGGAACGAAGGATTCCGCATAGCTGCCATAGAGGGTGATGTTATCGGCCGGCTGGACGAGAACGCCGAAGCTGGGGAGGAAATTCTTCTCGGTCACGCGCGTCCCGGAATTGTTCGGGGCGTTGCGCTTGTCGGGATAGGTCAGTGCGGTCTCGCGGAACTTGCGTGCCGAACCGCTGATCTTCAGCCAGTCGGTCACCGTGATCAAGTCAGAGACATAGATGCCATAGTTGCGCTGCGTGATGTGCCGGTCGGTAAGCAGGTTGCGGTCGGCGGGATTGAACGCCGGCAGGCTGTCGAATGCCGGGAAGGTCCCGTAGAAGTCCGACGGATCGTAGAGCGGAATGTCGAGGCAGATGCCGCCCGCCGGGCAAACGCCCGTCGCCACGTTGCGCGTCGCGCCGTTGAAGAACTTCAGGCGGTTTTCGCGAACCTTGTCGCGACCGGCGTTGAAGCCGACCAGCAGCTTATGCTCGAGCGGGCCGGTCGAGAATTCGCCGTTCAGGTTGACGTCGATATAGTCATATTGGCGATTGGTCTGCAGCTGGCGGGCACGGCGCGTCACGCGGAACTGGCCGGTCGGACCGCCATAACGGTTGACGCCGATCGAGCTGATGTCCTGCTGGTCGCTGTTGTAGCGCACATGGCGAAAACCCATGTTCAGCTTCCAACTGTCGCTGAAGTCATGGACGAGATAGGCGCTCGCGGTCTTGCCGGTTTCGACGCGATAATTGTCGGGCTGCGTATAGACGTCGGTGATTTCGCCAACGGCGTTGATGTCGTAGATCGTGCTCGTTGCCGAAGTCGCGCCATCGAAGGGCGCCGCGACGCCGATATCGAAATGCTGCTTGGTGCGGCGGTATTCGCCCTGAAGCGTCAGTTTGGTGGCCGGGTCGATCTCGAACGATACGCTCGGCGCGAAGAACTCCTGGTCGGTATAATCGTAATCGCGAAAGCCCTTGTTGCGGGTCAGCTGGCCAACGACGCGATAGTCGATGCCCCCCACGATCGGGCCGGTGACATCGACCGCACCGGCGATGCTGTTATGGTCGCCGAAACCGCGTACCGGGCTCGCGTAGGTGTTGGCGCGCAGTTCGAAGACGGCCTTCTGCTGGGACTCGGGCTTCTTGGTGATGAGATTGACGAAACCGCCGGGCTGGATCTGGCCGTACAGCACCGACATCGGGCCTTTGACCAGCTCGATACGCTCGATACCGATCGTCGGCGGCGAGCCGTAGCGGCCCGACATGCCGGGCAGGCCGTCGACCATGATCGCGTTACGGTCGTCACCGCCCGACTTGAAACCGCGCAGCGTGATATCATAAGCTGTCACGCCCGATTTCTTCAGGCCCGTCATATAATTGTAGAGGTCGGCGACATTCTGGGTCTCGAGCGACTTGACGAAGGCTTCCGAATAGCTGGCGACCGAGTAAGGGGTGTCGAGGACGGGGACGTCCATCTTCATCGCGCTCTTCGATCCGTCGTCGAGGAAGGTGCCGGTGACGATGATTTCCTCGTCGGTCGGTTCTTCCGCCGCTTCGACCTGCGCCGGATCTTCGGTCGTTTGCGCATAGGCCGGCAACGCCGGGACAAAAGCGAACATGGCGGTGGCCACCATCAACTTTGCTGCGAACTTCATCTCTACTTCCCCTTCCCAATCGCCCCCCAATTAGCTTGGGTGGGCGGTTTTTTGGTTTGAAATCAAATCTCTATTTGAACGGCACGAGCGGAAAAATCCCGAGGAGCAGCGCGACGGCCAGCATCAGCATGCAAATCGCAACGGCCCATTTCAGGGTGAATTTCTGATGATCGCCAAATTCCACGCCAGCGAGCCCGACGAGGAGATAGGTCGAAGGCACCAGCGGGCTCAGCAAGTGAACGGGCTGACCGATCAGCGAAGCTCGCGCCATCTCGACGGGCGCGATGCCATAATGACCCGCTGCCTCGGACACGACCGGCAGCACACCGAAATAGAAGGCGTCGTTCGAGATGAAGAAGGTGAAGGGCATGCTGGCGATCGCGGTGATCGGCGCCATATACGGACCCCAGCTTTGGGGGATCACGGCGAGGAAGCTCTGCGACATGGCCTCGACCATGCCGGTGCCGCCCAATATGCCGGTGAAGACGCCGGCCGCGAAAATGAGCGAGACCACAGCGATGACATTCTTCGCATGCTCGGCGACGCGCCGGCGCTGCTCGTCGACCTTCGGATAGTTGATGACCAGCGCAATCGCGAAAGCGGTCATGAACAGGACGGGCAGCGGCAGCACGGCCATTACAAGGCACGCCATCAACGCGATCGTGAGCAGGGCATTGACCCAGAGCAGCTTTGGCCGGCGCAGCGATTCCGCATCTTCGGAAGGCAGCATCGCCGTGTCTTCCATCAACCCGTCATTCTCGAGTCCGTCGGGCGACACGTTCGACGGCATCGCTGTCCGCATCTGGTGCGAGCCGCCACCGACCGCCGCGGCGCTCAGCGAGCCGAAATTATAAGCGGGCGCCAGCGCGACCACGCCGAGGCGGCGGCGTTCTGAGAGCCCCAAATGCCAGGCGAGCATGACGACGCCGAGGATACCGACGGCCATCGCCGGAATCATCGGCACGAAGACGTCGGACGGATCGACATGCAAGGCGCTCGCGGCGCGCGCCAGCGGCCCGCCCCAAGGCGTCAGGTTCATGACGCCACCGGCGAGAATGGTCACGCAGGTGAGGTTCAGGGCGTTCATCCCGAGGCGCCGGTAGAGCGGCAGCATCGATGCGCAGACGATCATGTAGGTCGTCGACCCGTCACCATCGAGCGAAACAAAGGCCGCGAGCACCGCAGTCCCGATCACGACCTTCAGTGGGTCTCCGTCGACGAGGCCGATAATGCGGCGGACGATGGGATCGAAGAGGCCGGCATCGATCATGATGCCGAAATAGAGGATCGCGAACATCAGCATCACGCCGGTCGGCGCGAGCGTCTTCACGCCCTCGATCATCATCGGACCGATCTCGGGGCCGCCAAAGCCGCCGACGACCGCGAAGATGACCGGAATGAGAATCAGTGCGACCATCGGCGAAAGCCGCTTGGTCATGATCAGCACCATAAAAGTGATGACCATTCCGAACCCAAGCGCGGTCAGCACGGAAATACCCTCGACATCCATCTCTCCATTCGGACGGCGCCGAAGCGGCCCGATCCCCATCGGCGCTGATGCGCCTAGACCGCTTGATGCGGCTCTATGGATGATGTTGTGGCAGGAGTTGCTGTCAGTCGCCTGTCATTGCGGCGGCAGGATCGTTTTAGCGACCGCTACCGCTCCAAAGCGCCAGCAAGCGTTCGCGTTTTTGCTGATCGAGATAGACGAGCAGCCCCGGTCCGAGGCCGATCGGGCGAAGCGGACCAACGCTCGTCTCGGTGATGCCGAGACGCGTGTAGGGCCCGTCGAACTCGGGGCGGACAGCGCTCAGGCGACTCCGATTCGTCAGGATCCGCTGACCGCGAACCGAGAGGAGATAGTCGAGGAATTGATGCGCTGCCGGCGCATTGGGCGCCGACTTCGGAATGACGGCCGTACGCGCCACCGCCAACGTATAGTCGCTGGGATAAACAATCACGAGATCGCGCGACCGTTCGGCGTGTGCCCGCGCATAGGAACCGAGAACATTATAGCCGAGCGCGAGTTCGCCGCGATCGAGCCGCGCGAGGATTTCGGAGGTCGTTCCCGCGGTGACGACCCGCGCGTCACGAAAGGCTTCCGCCATCGCGCCGAAGTCCGCACTCTGGCGTGCGTCCTGCGACGCGACCAAATAGCCGACGCTGCTTTTCGCGACATCATAGGTGCCGATCCGTTCGCGCCAAAAGGCCGAATCGGCGCGAACGGCATCGAGCAGCTGCGGCCGCGACATCGGGATTTCGCGTCCTGCCATGACCTTGCGATTGAAGACCATGACGACCGGCTCGAATGTGAAACCGAGCGCTTCATCGCGCCAGCGGGCCCAGCCGGGGAGGATTGAAGCATTTGTCGAATGGTGCGGCGCCGCATAGCCGTCATTTACGAGCCGCACCTGCAAATCCATCGCCGAGCTCAGCAACAGGTCCGCGCCCGATCCGCCCTCGCCATCTTCGACCCGAAAACGTTGGTCGAGCTCGGCGGCTTCCATCAGAAGGTAGCGGATCTCGATCGACGGGTTCAGCGCTCGAAAATCGTCGATGACGGGCTGGAATGCTTCGATGTCGGTGGTGCTGTAGATGACAAGTTCGCGCGCCCCCGGAGCTTCGCCCTGCCCGTTTTGCGCCTGACCGCAGCCGCCGAGCGCAAGGAGGGTGAAGAGGATCGCCGCGATCAGCCTGCTCATGACCGGCGCGCCTCGCGAGGGAGCATGACTTCGACAACAAGACCCCCGTCCGGGCGGTTCGCAAGCGAGATCGTCCCGCCATGGCTGACCACAGCCTGTCGGACAATGGGGAGGCCAAGTCCGGCGCCAGGGGCCGAGCTGTTCCCCCGCGCGAAACGCTCAAAGACCTGCTCGAACTGCGCCGGCGGAATGCCGACGCCCCGATCGGAAACGCATAGAAGATATCCGCCGCCGTCGGACGCGACCAATTCGATCGCGACCTCGCCATGCTCGGATCGCCCATGCGTCAGGGCATTCTGGATGAGATTTTTCACGACCTCTCCGATCATGATCCGGTCCCCGATGATGGGCGCCTCGCGGAGCGGGCTGGTGAAGCGCACATCGCTGTCTTCGGTCGACGGGACCGCCTCGCCGACGCTCTGGCGCACCGTCGCGAGCAGATCGAACTCGGCGAAATCCCGGACGTCCGAGCGATGCTGGACCGTTGCATCGCTTAGCATTTGGTTCACCAACCGCGTGAGCTTGGCCGCATTGCGGCGAACCGCGACGAGACCGCTGCGCATCTCGTCGGGATCGCCGTCTTCGGCGACCTGTGCCTGCGCATGGATGGCCGCGAGCGGCGTCCGGATCTGATGCGCGGCGTCGGCGATGAAACTGCGCAGGGCCTCGATGTTGCCCGAAAGGCGATGCATGAAGACGTTGATCGCTTCGGCAACCGGAAGAATTTCCTTTGGTACGGGCGTCATGACCGGACTGAGTTCGTGCGGCTCGCGGCTCGACAGTTCGGCGCTCAGACGTCCAAGCGGGCGCAGCGCCCGGTCGACACTGAACCAGACCACGAAGAGAGCGAGCACGGTCATGAGAAGGATCGGAGCGAGCGATCCGATGACCAGTTCGCGCGCCAGCGCATCGCGCGCGCGCCGCGTTTGGCCGACTTGAACATAGACCCAACCGGTTCGGCCCGGTTGTGCAATCTCGCGGCCCAGCGAGACGAAGCGCACATCTTCGCCGCGGTAGCGCGCGTCGTAGAATTGTCCGATGGCTTCGCTGTCAGACCGCCGCTCCGCTTGTCCATTCGGAAGATCGGAATAGCCGGTGATCGTTTTCCGATCGGGTCCGACGACGCGGTAGAAGACGCGATCATCGGGCGCTGCGGACAGCATGTCGAGCGAGGCATAGGGAATGTCCACCTGCACCTGTCCGTCGGCGAACGAGAGGGTCTCGGCGATCGAAAGCGCCGAGCCGGCGAGAAGCCGGTCATAGGATTTGTCCGCTGCAAGACGCGCATAGGACAGCGCCCCGATATAGAGCGCGATCATCCCCGCCACAAAGAAGAGCCCAAGCGTGCCGGCGAGACGTGTCCGAAGAGATGTCGTGCGTGCGGTCACGTCGGTTCGGGTGCATCCGCGACATAACCGACACCGCGGACGGTGCGCAGAGTCAGCACGCCGTCAAGCTTGCGCCGCAATCGCCCAATGTAGAGTTCGATGGCGTTTGGCCCCGCTTCGTCGTCAAAGTCGAACAGCTGCGACGCGATCTGCTCCTTGCTGAGGACCCGGCCGATGTTCCCGATCAATATCTCGAGCAGCCGGAACTCGCGGTTGGGCAGGGCCAATTGGGTATCGCCCACGCGGACGAGCTTGGCGTTGCGATCGAATATCAGGTCGCCGATCGTGATCTTGTTCGATGCAAGACCCTGCGACCGGCGGAGTAAAGCGCGGCAGCGGGCATCGAATTCGCGAAAATCGAAGGGTTTGGAGAGATAGTCGTCGGCGCCGACATCGAGGGCATCGACCCGGTCTTCGATATTGGACCGGGCCGTGAGCATCAGCACCGGCGTGCGCGAACCGCGGCGACGCATGGCCCGCAACACCTCGAAGCCGCTCATCCCCGGCAAGCCGATATCGAGCACGACGACTTCATAGTCCTGATAGGACAAGATCTCGTCGGCCAATTCGCCGTCGCTTTGCCAGTCGACGGCATGGCCTTCCCGCCGCAGCCGCCTCAGCAGCGCGTCGCCCAGATCGGGATCGTCCTCGACTACCAGAATCCGCATGCAACCCTCTCCCTCGGCCGGGTGCCCGGCCGGTTCGCCGCGGCCATTCATCGATGGCTTCGCCGCGTTTGATCCCATGTTAGGCGTGTCCGTCAGCCCCAAGCAAGGCTCGCGACCGCATTTGCCTACCAAGCACACTCCTCAACGCAAAAAAGGGGAGCGGCATGGCGCCGCTCCCCCGATGTTGTCCGCCAGCTGTCAGGAATCATTTGGCGGGGGAGAACAGGGCAGCGACACTCGCAATCTGCGGCGCGATCGAATCGCGGATACGAACGCCGGGCTGCATGAAATCGATGTCGATCAGTCCGCTGTCGGCCGACTGCTTGAATGCAAGCACCATCGTGACCGGCAGATATTTGCCGCTCGTGTCCTTGAGCGGAACGAGGATCGAAACCTTCTTGTTGAAGTCGGGCGTGCCCCACTTCGATTCGACCTGCGTCACGCCTTTCTTGGCGGTGATCACGTCGCCCGGCGAAGACACATTGCCGACGCGGTCGGGAAACGTGCCGGCGATCATCGTATAGTCGGTCATGCCGGCCGGAATCGCATGGATGGTGATGCTGACAAGTTCGGGATGCGACGCGACGATTTCATCGACCAGCTTTTGCGCGTGGTTCTTGCCCGCAGGACCGACCCAATTCTTGGCCGTCTGCGGCGTCGAGGCGGCGCGCGGGATTTCGTCGGCGCCCCAGCTCGCCGCCGGTACGGTCAACAGAATAGCGGCGGCGGCCGCCTTGAGCATGAAATTTTTCACTGATTGTCTCCTCTCACATTTTGGCATTCCGTGCCCCCAGGCCGGATGCTTTGATCCTTTGTCTACTCGGTTAGCCTATCACCTTCCTGTCATGGGAATGGCCGCCTGAAGCTCGCTGGCGGGTGCCGCGAGCGGCAGTTCGGGCGCCGACGCGAGCGTCACTGGATTGCCCGATTCCAGCGCCGCATCGAGCGCATCGCGATCGAGGCCCCCTTCCCAGCGCGCGATCACGATCGTCGCGACGGCATTGCCGATGAAGTTCGTGATCGAGCGGCATTCGCTCATGAAGCGGTCGATACCGAGGATCAGCGCCATGCCCGCGACCGGTACGCTCGGGACCACCGACAGGGTCGCCGCGAGGGTAATGAAACCTGCACCGGTCACACCGGCCGCTCCTTTCGAGCTCAGCATGGCGACACCCAGCAACAGCAGCTGATCGCCGAGCGACAGTTCGACTCCCGTGGCCTGCGCGATGAACAGGGCCGCCAGGGTCATATAGATGTTCGTACCGTCGAGATTGAAGGAATAGCCTGTCGGAACCACGAGTCCGACCACCGCCTTGGGGCAGCCGGCGCGCTCCATCTTGTCCATCAGGCTCGGCAATGCGGCCTCGGAGGATGAGGTGCCGAGCACCAGCAGCAACTCGGCGCGAAGATAGCGGAGCAGCCGCAGCAGCGAGAAGCCGTTGTAGAGTGCGACCCCGCCGAGAACGACGAAGATGAAGAGCGCGGAGGTGATGTAGAAGGTCGCCAGCAAGGCTGCGAGGCTGACAAGGCTGTCGACGCCATGCTTGCCGATGGTGAAGGCCATCGCACCGAAGGCGCCGATGGGCGCCGCCCGCATGAGGATGGCAACGAGCTTGAAAAACGCCGCCGACAAGGAGTTGAGAACCGCTAGCGCCGGCGTCGCGCGATCGCCGATCAACGCGAGCGAAATTCCGAAGAGGATCGCGACGAACAGGACCTGCAGGATTTCGCCGCCCGCCAGCGCGGAGGAGAAAGTCGTCGGAATGATGTTGAGAAGGAAGCCGACCAGCGTCTGGTCGTGCGCCTTCGCGGTATAGTCGCTGACAGCCGCACCATCGAGCGTCGCCGGATCGATGTTCATCCCCGCGCCCGGTTGCACGACATTGGCAACGATCAGGCCGATGATCAGCGCCAGCGTCGAGAAGGAGAGGAAGTAGATGAAGGCCTTCGAGGCAACGCGCCCGACGGCTTTCATTTCGCCCATTCCGGCGATCCCCGTGACGATCGTCAGGAAAATCAGCGGCGCGATCACCATTTTCACAAGCTTGATGAAAGCGTCGCCGAGCGGTTTCAGCGAGGCGCCGAACTCAGGCCACAAGGTGCCGACGAACACGCCGGCCGAAATGGCGACAAGCACCTGGATATAAAGCTGGCCATAGAGCCGCGGCCGTTTCCGGGGCTCTTCGCCCACCGTTGCTTGTGCAGCCACCACAATCCGTCTCCCATCCAAGGGACGATCGTCTTCGCTTGCAGCGCGCGACCGTTCCCATGCGATCAGGTGGCCATAGCGCCTTCAACTGTCGCCTTGCTGTCAATCGTCGGAGACACGTGAAAATCGGTGCGCCGGCATCTGTCAGCTTCGCATCAGCATGGGGCGTGTAGGCGGGGATCATCAAATGGATAAGGACCACCCAATGCGTATCTTCACTCCCCTCGCACTGATGTGTGCAACCGCGCTTCCGCTGACCTATGTCGTCCATCCTGCAGTCGCGCACGCCTTCGACAAGAAGTCCAAGGACAGCGACAAGCTTGCCAAGGCCGAACGCAAGCGCGCCGAGCAGGAAGCCATTCGCAGCGCAGTCCAGCGCGGCGAACTCCTCCCCCTTCCCCGCGTGCTCGCGATCGCGCAGAAGCGGGTTCCGGGCGACGTGGTAAAGGTCGAGCTGGACTATGAGCCGACAGGCATCAAATATGAGGTCAAGATCCTGACCGCGTCGGGCCGCGTCCGCGAGGTCGAGATCGACGCCAAGTCGGGCAGCGTGATAAGGATCGAGGATGACTGATGCGCGCGCTCCTGGTTGAGGACGACCCCGACCTTGCCGACGACGTCGCCCGCGCACTTGGTGCCGCGGGCTTCGTCGTCGACCGCTGCAGCGACGGCGAGGAGGCCTGGTTCCAGGGCGATGTCGAAGATTATGCGGTGGCCGTCCTCGACCTCGGCCTGCCACGGCTCGACGGGCTCAGCGTCCTGCGGCGCTGGCGTTCCGCCTCACGAACCATGCCCGTGCTGATCCTCACCGCGCGTGGCGACTGGACCGAAAAGGTCGAGGGCATCGATGCCGGGGCCGATGACTATATGGCCAAGCCTTTCGCCACGGGCGAACTGATTGCCCGCGTACGCGCCCTCGTCCGCCGGGCGTCAGGCCATGCAAGCGCTTTGCTGACCATCGGCGACCTCGCCATCGACACCGCCCGCATGTCCGCCGCGATATCGGGACGGCAGGTCCAATTGTCGCAGCTCGAATTCCGGTTGCTCAATTTCCTCGCGCACCAGCAGGACCGGATCGTGGCCGCCGGCGAAATCGCCGAGCATCTCTATGGCGCGAGCGACGGGTCCGATACCAATGCCGTCGAGGCGATCGTCACCCGGCTCCGCCGCAAACTCGGCAGCCATGCGATCGAGACGCGGCGCGGCTTGGGTTATCTGTTGACCGGTCGAACCGAGTGAAAGGCAATTCGCTTCGCCTGCGACTGCTCGCCGGTGCGGCGATCGCGATATTCCTCGCGCTCACGCTTGCCTGGGCCGGCATCTCCTGGCTCTTCCACCAGCATGTCGAGCGGCGCGAAGCCGCCGAGCTCACCAAACTCGCCGAACAGGTGGTCGCAGGTCTCACGCTCAACTCCGCCGGAAAGCCGGTGGTCGACCCACCGCCCTCCGATCCGCGATTTCAGCCTATCGCCGGCGGCAGCTATTGGCAGGCGTCGAGCGCCGCCGGATCGGTCCAGTCGCAATCGCTCTGGGACCAGAGCCTTCCTCTGGTAGCGGCGGGTACGGACGACTGGTCGCATGCAACCGTCCGCGGCCCTTATGGCAAGCATCTGACAATGGTCAGCCGACGCGTCCGTCCCGATGCGCGGCGCATCGACGTCGCTGTTCGCGTAGGAAGCGACGATAGCGAAATGCGCAGCGCGCTCCGCGAATTCGATCGCGTGCTCGCGCTGTCGCTTGCCCTGCTCTGGCTCGTGCTGTCGATCGCGGCCTATATTCAGGTCAGCCTTGGCCTGCGCCCGCTCGACCGGCTGCGGCGCGACCTCGATCGGCTTCGCCGCAGCCCGAGCGCGCGCCTTCCGGCCCATCATCCCCATGAAGTCCAGCCGGTCATCGAGGCAATCAACGCCATGGCATCCGCGCGCGAAGCGGACCTCGCGCGCGCGCGGCGGCGGGCTGCGGACCTCGCCCACAGCCTGAAGACCCCGCTCGCGGTCGTCGCCGCGCAAAGCCGGCGCGCTCGCGAGGCGGGCGCCGACGGGGCGGCGGAGAGTATCGACCGGGCGGTCGAGGCGGTCGGTGCCGCGCTCGAGGCCGAGCTCGCGCGCTCGCGCGCGGCCGCGGCGCGCGGCTCGGGCGGCGAGTCCGCACCGCTGGCCATTACCGAAGGCCTTGTCGCTGTCGTCGAGCGCACCGAGCGCGGCGAGACAATTGCATTCTCGGTCGACATCACCCCCGATCTTCGCGCGCCGGTCGACGCCACCGACCTCGCGGAGATGCTGGGCGCGTTGATCGAAAATGCCGCGCGGCATGCGCGGCGCCAGGTCCGTGTCAGCGGCTTCCGGGACGGCGAACGGCTTGTCCTGCGCGTCGAGGATGATGGTCCGGGCATGGATGAAGGCGCGATCGAAGGCGCGACGCAGCGCGGCGTGCGCATCGACGAAACAGGCAGCGGCCATGGACTCGGCCTTGCGATCGTCCGCGACCTGGCCGAGGCGACCGAGGGCGACTTCCGGCTCGAGCGCGCGCCACTTGGCGGGCTTGCCGCCGAATTGCGCTGGACCTTGGCGTAGGTTCACCCTCCAAAGCTGCGCTGGATATTGAGCCCGACATAGGGGCCGCTGCGCAGCACACGGATATCGTTATAGCGAAACGCGCTGCTGCCGCGAACGCCCGCATAGACGGCCCGGTTCCGGGTCGCGGCGCTGTCGGTGAGATTTCGGCCGAACAGGCGCAGAGTCCAGCGGGCGTCCGGCTTATATTCGACAAACAGGTCGAGCCTGCCGCCAAGCCAATCGGTCTGGATGTCGCTGACCTTGTAGCTGCTCTCTTTCTGGGCAAAGGCGTAACCAGCGCCCCAACGCAGGTTCCACGCCGGGATGTCGTGGGTCAGAGCCAGTTCGGCTTCGATCGGAACATCTTTCGATATGCGCCGGCGCTCGCCCGTCGAAGGATCGATCGCCCGGCTGCGGCGTGCGCTCACATCGGCGTTGAGAAGAACCCCGCGCAGTCCGAGCCTGTCCAGCGGAAGCTTCAGGGATGCTTCCATCTCGTCGCGCCGCGCGCTGCCGATATTGCCAACCGCATCATATAGAGTCCCGTCGACGAAAATCGGTAACTGGTCGACCAGATCCGATATCCATTCGCGCCGGACCGCCAGCACCAGCGAGCCAGCGCCGAACCGGTGCTCATAGGCGATCTCGGCGCGCCAAAGGCTGTCGGGTTCGAGATCGCGGTTTCCGGCGCTGATCGTGCCCGCATTCAGCGAGGCCGCACCGACAAAATTGCCGAAGTCGAGCTGACCCACTTCACGCTCGGCGAGCAATCGCAGCTCACGCCCGTCGGCGGGTGACCAGCTCAACCGCGCGCGCGGCTTGAGGAAGGCGAGCGACTTGGCGAGCTGCGTATCGCCGCTTTGCGAGAGCCGCGACACCTCATAGCGTAGGCCGCTTTCCAGGGTGAAGCGGGGCGATAAATCCCATGTGCTATTCGCGAAGAATTCGGCGCGCTGCTCCTCCACTTCGACTTCGGCATTGGGCAGCGGCACCCCGACCCCGTCCTCGAACAGGAGATTGCGGCTGTCGAGCCGATTGATCGCGCCTTCGGCGCCGAGTTCGAAAGCGAACGTCCCCCGATTATGCCGAAGAGCTGCCCGCACGATCGCTTCGCTGGTCCGGGCGAGCTCATCCGACTGGTCGCTGCCGGTCGCCGACACCTCGCTGTCGACCCCCTTCTCATTCTCGGATCGATAGCTTGCAATGATGTCGAAACTGCTCGTCGTACCGAGCGGCCTTTCGAAGCGCAGCCCCGTCTCATAGGTTCGGATATGTTTGCGCTCGCTCCCGCGAATGATCGCCGGTTCGGGGAAGCGAATGTCGTAGCCGATATCGACCGTCTTGCGATTGTCGCGAGCGAGGCCGTTGAGGCGAAGCGTGCCGCCCAGAAATGGGAGACGATAGCTTGCGGTGCCTTCGACGATCCGCTCGACTTCGGGCTGGAAATAGTCGGCGAGCCGAAGCGGTACGCCGCCCGCGCCCAGCCGGTCGCGGGTGCCGAAACCATGTTCGTCATCGACTTCGCGGTAAGCTGCGGCGCTTAGATTCACGACATGACCACCGCGATCGAAATCGAGCTGCCCCGACACGCGCGGCGCGCTCAACCCGTGCCGATAAGTGGCCTGCTCCGCCTCGATCCGTCCGCCCAGCTTGCTGCCGGAAGCGAGCACCACATTGGCCAGCAGGGCATAGCCCTGCATGTCGACGCCGGGCGCGCCCGCCCGGACAAGTTCGATACGCGCGACGCGTGCCGCCGGAATGCGCTTCAGTACTTCCTCCAGCGTTTCGGCCTTTCCCGCGGGGCGCTGTCCGTCGACCAGGACATTGCCCGCAGCTCCCGAATAGCCACGAAGTGCGCTATCGCCCTCGACGAGGCGAAACCCGGGAAGCAGCGCGACCATGTCGAACGCGTTGGCCGGTTGCGATTGGGCAAAGAAGTCCGCCGCATATCCAGTTCTGCCCTCGCTCACGGCCTGCTGGGCGCTCGCCGGCGCGGCGAAGAACAGGCCGGGCGCAGCGAGCGCGGACGTGAGGACGAGATCGACAATGCGCATGAAACACCCCTGCTGGTTGCGGAACGGGTCCGCATCGGATGATCCATGGACGATGCCCCCTGACGTCAGGCGGCCGCCGCTTGTCAGCAAATTGTCAGAGCCGAAGCCCGCGCCCTTCGTTTTTGCGGCCGAGGCAAATCAAATGCCAACGGCCGCGCGCGGCTAGAAACGGCGACCGTCGGTGTACGGGATCGGGCGATGGGGAAGACGCTGCGACCAGGGGAGGGCCGCAGCGCCTAGAGGATCAGAAATTGACCAGCATGTTGAGCCGAAGCCGGTCGAGCCAGTCGGTCGGGCTGTTACCGCCCGCGTAAAGCGCATCCTTCGGGCGATAGCGAAAATAAGTCGCGTTCAGGATCAGATTGTCGATGGGCACAAAATCGACTGACAAGGAGTGCTGGCGATAGTTGGTCGCGATGTTGGTATTGTCCTGGCTGAAGGCCGCGAAGACGGCATCGACCCCGGTCTGGGCATAGCCATAGCCGAAGCGCAGATCGCCTTTTCTGGTCGCACGGCCGACAAGCAAATCGACGCCGAAGCCCTCGTCTTCCGGAACGGTGGCACCGAAATTGTGGACATAATCACCGACGAGGCGAACCGGCCATTCCTCGCCGAAGCCGTTAAATTGGACCGCCGCAATGACATCGAGCAAGTTGAAGTCGGAAAGATAGCGCCCCGCGAGGAAGCGGTTTGACCGGAAATCACCCGTGTCGCCGCCCGCCGTACTGCCGAGCTGATAGTCATAATAGCCTGCGGCCAATTCAAACTTCAACGGAGCCGAGGGCGAGGTTTCAAGCGCGACCTGGCCGCCGATCATGTCGCTGTTCTTTCCCGCAACTGACTCATCGATCAGGAAATAGAGCCCGTTGGCCTTCACCGATGCACCGCCGCCGCCGAGGTCGAGCCTGTACGATGCGCTCACGCCCTGCGGGCTGACGTCGCCATCCCACACAAGTTCGGTGCGGATGAAGGGCTGCGGGATCTTGCCGCCAAAAAGCGTGAGGTGGCCCAGCGAGAATTTCGCGTAGACTTGGTCGAGGCTGACATCGAGATCGTCGTCGAAGTTCGAAAGCGTGATGTCGGTGCTGTTCGGATCGTCGGCATCGCCGGTCGAAAGCTGGCCGCCGACGGTTAGCCATTTGTTGACGGCATAAGCGGCGCGAAGGCGCGCCCGCAACACGCCGCGATCACGATTTCGCGCGTCGGCATCGCCGAAGTTCGATTCATAGCGCAGCCGGAAATCGCCGTTGATCGTGAGCCGCGACGGTACCGCGACGGGCGGAGTGCCGGGAGCCGACCCGCCGGCTGCATTCACCGGCGCAGCCGCCGAGGCGAGGGTTGCAGGCTCGGGCGAGCGCTGGACGAAGGAGGCATCGGTATTCGGTGCTGTCTGGACCGGAGCCGTTGCGGCGGTGCTTGCCTGCCCGCTGGACCCGGCGAGCTGCGCGCCAAGTTGAGCCTTCAGCCCGGCGATTTCGGCGTCCGATCGCGCTTGGGCCTCGCGCAGTGCCTGGATCTCCGCTCTCATTGCCGCAAAGTCTTCGGCGGTCTGGGCGGTGGCAGGCGTCGCACTGATGACGGCCATCAAGGCAAGCATCGAGACGGCGCCCATACGGCGATATTCGCGAACCCTGTTGCGCATTTTCTGTCCTTCCTCTCACCACTTCAGCGGTGCCGAACGGAGCCGCCGCTGCCATGGAATCTTCTTATTGTCGATCTCGTGCAGGAGTGCGGTGCAGACCGAATTGGCACCCCCGAAGCCAATCGCTTCGCATCGGTGTCGTATCGGTGCGTGCGCCGCCGGTCTTGCCGGACGATTGCTGACACAAGGCTGCCGGGAGCTGTCAGAGTCCTGTCAGACCGAGGAAAAGGCGATAGGTGGAAGGCCGCGTCGTCTCGCCGCAGCCGGGCGGCTGTCACCGCTTCGGCGCACGGTCGATATAGGTCAGGAATATCTTCAACGGCTCTTTCGCGTCGATATTCTCGATACCGCGCCAGCTGTCGAGCGGCGCATGGATATGGTCGCCCGGCCCCACCATCATCGTTTCGCTATCGATCGTCATTCGGCCGCGGCCCGCGATAATATAATAGAATTCGTCATAAGGACCGAGCTTCGGGTCGGTGAGGTTGTGAAGATGCACGCCTTCGCTCGCGCCAGGCGGAATGACATAGATCAGGAAATTGGCGGGCGCTGCGGCGCCGCCGAAATCGAACAGGCTGACGTCGATCGATCCCAGTCCTTCGTGCACGGCCTGAAAGGTCTGGAAACTTTTGGTGCTCGCTTCAAGCCGGCCCTTTCCGGTCCCCGCGCTAACGATTTCCGGGCCGAGCGCGGCGCCGAGCGCGCTCGCCAATAGGATTTCGCGTCGGCCGAGATCGGGCATCGAAAAGCGCTCCTGCTGCTTCCATGATACCTTAGTGGTCCCCTGCCCGGGGCAAAGACATCAAAATGGGTAAGCGACGTCCATCGGGGTAACGGGTTCCCATATATTAGCGGACGGAGGACAAGACTTACCCATTTGCCGATCGCTTCACCCGCCTGCTCCATTGCCGGATAGCGCGCGGCGCGCCACGATCGGACGGCACAGGATGGGAGGCCCTTATGCTCCGCAGATTATCTATTGCCCTTTTTGCCCTCGCAATCGCCGTTCCGGCGCAGGCGCAGGATGCGACCGCCGACAGCCACAAGGCCGAGATGACCACGCCCGTCTTCGAGATGTTCCGCCTGGCCCCGGGAAGGACCGAAGCCTTTATCCGCAGCATGGCCGAATGGGACAAGGTCAGCGTCGCGGGCGGCCAGCCGCCGACCCAGCTCTTTCTCCATGCCGGCGGTGAAGGGTGGGACGTACTTCTCTACAAACCCGCCCGGCCCAAGCCGACATCGGCACAGGAAGCGGCGATGGCAGCGAAGGTCAAGGAACTGGGACTGCCGACCGGCGCGCTCTATTTTGTCAACGTCCGCGAGCAGATGGCCGATCACGTCCATTTCGAAGCGTCGGGGCCGATCACCGCCGATCAATGGGTCGCCGAGATCGACCGGCAGCGTGCGGAAACGAAGAAGCGCAAATAGTTGGTCCCCACTCCCGCCGCCAGACTGGCGGTTGAACCCGGGCCTGCCGGCACGCCATTCCGGTTGTCGTGCCAGCCCGGTCCGGCAAAGCCATCATAGCAAGCGGGGACAATATGACCGAACAGCCGACGCGCCGTGCAATCCTCGCGGGCATCGGAGCCCTGCCGATCATGGCCGCCGGCGATCCCGCTGCGCCGACATTGCTCATCCGCAACGCGATGCTGTTCGACGGCACGGCGAACGCCCGCCAGCCGCGCAACGTGCGCGTGACAGGCAACCGCATCGATGCGGTTTCCGGCGGCGACATTCCGGCCCCGGCCGGCGCGACGGTCATCGATGCAGCCGGGCAGACGCTGATGCCGGGGCTGACCGATGCCCATTGGCATATGGCTGCCGTCAAGGGTGTCCCCTGGATGGGCTCTGACGATGCGGTCGCGGTCGCACTGATCCTTAAGGACGCCGAATTCCAGCTGATGCGTGGTTTCACCACCGTGCGCGATACCGCGGGATCGGTTTTCGGGATCAAGCGCGCGATCGATCAGGGGATTATGCCCGGCCCGCGTTGCTATCCCAGCGGCGCGGCCATTTCACAGACATCGGGCCATGCCGATCCCGAGCCTGCCACCGCCCTTCCGACCGCGCTCGGCGGCTCGCCCACCGATCACCAGCGCCTTGGAATGACCGCCGTCGCAAACGGCGTGCCGGAAGTCCTTGCCGCGACGCGCCAGCAACTCAAGCGCGGCGCCGCGCAGATCAAGATCATGGCCGGCGGCGGGGTCACGTCGGATCACGATCCGATCGACACGGTTCAATACACGATCGAGGAAATGCGCGCGATCGTGCAGGCCGCAACGGACTGGGGCACTTATGCCTGTGCCCACGCCTATACGTCGGCAGGCGTTCGCCGCTGCCTCGAGGCCGGCGTGATCTCGATCGAGCATGGTCACGCGATCGACGACCGGACGGCAGCGATGATCGCCGAAAAGGGTGCATGGCTTTCGATCCAGCCGTTCGAGGCCGGCGACAATCTCCTCACCGCCGAACAACAGGTGAAGGCGGCGGAATCGCTCGGCGGTGCGGGTTGGCAGGCCAGCGTCCGCCTCGCCAGGAAACATGGCGTGAAGATCGCCTTCGGCACCGATCTCTTTTCGCGTACCCGAACGTCCCGGACCGAAAACGCAATGCTGCCGCGGTTCGGTGCCATCTATTCGAACGCCGAGGTGTTGCGCATCGCAACGTCAGGCAATTGCGAGCTTTTCGCGCGGAGCGGCAGGCGCAGCACCTATCACGCGGCGCCGCTCGGCGTCGTCAAGGAAGGCGCTTGGGCGGATCTCCTGCTTGTGCGCGGGAATCCGCTCGACGATCTTCGGCTGCTCGAAGATTATGAGCGCAACCTGCTTGCGATCGTCAAAGATGGTGTCGTTCACAAAAATCTGATGCCGGCCTGACCCGCAAGGCGGCCTGAAACGTCAGCGCATTTCGAAAGCGAAGCGCAGCACATCCGTCACCGCGCGCGCGGGGACGGTCATATGCCCTTCCTCTTCGTAGCGCTTGAAACGCACGCGCAGGCCATATTCGGACAGGCGCGCGAAGCGGTCGGCCAGCGCCCGCGCGGGCTCTGGGTCATCGTCGATATCGCGGCCGCCGACCACGATCATCACCCTGCTCGTCTTGCCAATCTTCCCGGCCGCAAGCCGCGCGACAAATTCGTGCTCGTCGCGCAGAACGCCCTGATCGAGTTCGAGCGACGGGCTCGCGACGACGATCGAGTGGAAGGCCTGCGGTTTCGAATAAAGCGCGTGGAGCGCGAACAGGCCGCCAAAGGAATGGCCGAACAAGGCCTGCCGTTCCGGATTGATCTTGAAGCGGCTGCCTATCTCGCTCCTGAGCTTGCCAGTCAGAAAATCGAGAAACTCGTCGCGGCCGCTTTTCCCCTTGGTGCGCCCGAGCCGCTTGCCGGCGGGCGGATTGTCCATGACGATGAAATCCTCGTTGCGCTGCTCGGCGTAGGGCATATCCGTCTGATAGCCGATCGCCACGACGATCGCCTTGCCGATATCCTGATATTCCTGGATCCGCCGCGTCTCGGCAAAAGCGGCGAAGCTCGCATTGCCGTCGAGAACATATAGCACCGGATAGCCATTGGCCGGAGCCTCTCCCTGGCTTGGGTAGGAGACGAAGATGCGGTAGCTCCTGCCGGCATCGGAGGTCATATCCCACATCTGGGTGGCCGGCATCGTATAGCCCGGCACCGCCGGATCCACGCTCGCCGAAAGCGCAGGTGCGAACAGAGCCGAGACGAGGATGGCATTCGCAACCGCTGCGGCTTTCCATCGAGGCTTCATCGTTGTTTCCCCCTTACCCGTGAACCTTGTGCGCCGCGAGCGCGAGGTCCGGCTCCTGTTTGCCGCGGCCGAGTACAAGGCCGCTGACATAGCGCCCAACCGCCGGTCCATGCTTGAAGCCGTGCCCACTGCCGCCGCCCGCGATCCAGACATTGCCCCAGCCGGGGTGCCGGTCAATCAGCAGATGGCCATTGTCGCTATTCTCATATTGGCAGACCCGCCCCTCGGCGAGCGGACGTTTGGCGAGATCGGGAAAGCGCCGGGCGAGATAAGCGCGCACATCGGCGAGCGCCTGATCGCCGATCCGTCGATCAATCGTGTCGGGGTCGGCCTTCGGGCCATGCCCGTCGAGCGCAATCTTGAACCCTCGCGACTCGATATCCGGAAAGCCGTAGTGCAGATCCTTGCTGCTCACATCGACCCAGGCCGGCAGTTTGGCTTCGCCGAACCGGTCGTCTCCGGCTTCGGGCGCGAAAAAGAAGACGTCTTGCCGCGTCGGGACAATGCGGTCGCCGATCACGTCGGGAAATAGCTTCGGCAGCCAGGGGCCGCAGGCAAAGACGAACCCGCCTGCCGACAGGCGTTCGCCGCCCACCCCGGTGATCGCATCGAGCGACGCCCCCGCGCTGCGCGGCGGGGCTACGGAGAACGGTCTGTAGGTCCCCCCGGCTGCTTGGAACTCGGCAACAAGATACTGGATGCTCCGCCGCGCCATAAGCGCGCCCATCGTCGGCTGCAGAACCCCCACGGCAATGCCATCGAAACTGACCTGCGGCCAGCGGCGCTCGAGATCGCGGCGCCCCAGCTTCTCGATGGGAATACTCAAGCCGCGCTGCAGTGCGATGCTGCCGTCGATTGCGGCCGTGTCCTCGGGATAGATGTAGAGCGCGCCGGTCTCATGGAAAATCGGGCTCTCGTGCCGACGCGACAGCGCGTGCCATTCGGCAAGCGATTCCCAAGCCCAGCGCGTGTAGAGCGCGTTGCCCGCATATTCGGTGCGGATCAGCCGTGTTTCCCCGCCGGAAGAAGAGCGGTTGTTGCCGGGCCCCCAAGCATCAACCAGCAATATCTTGAGACCACGGCGCTGAAGGTTCCACGCGGTCCAGGCGCCGAACACGCCGGCGCCGATTACGATGAAATCCCACGGCCCCTTCGCTGATGTGGCCGACGCGCCACGCGCAGCGCCTGCCAGCGTCGCGCCGGCAACAACCGCTCCACCAAGAAGACGACGGCGCGATACGCTCGCCGGCCCTCTGCTTCCTTCGAACCTGTCGGTCATCGATCCTCCGCATCGGCGCAACGCCGCAGACGGATTAAGACCGCCCGCCCTGCGCGTCGCCACCCCATCGAGGGGTAAGCGAGGGTCCAATGCGGGTAAGGACCTGCGTGCGCTATTTCACGCTTTGATCCGCCATTGCCGGTTTCAGCAGTATCGATTTGATGAGAACCTGCCGGTCGCCCACGTGCACGGGCTGCGCCGTTGAAGGTCGCGCCGCGACAAGCCGTGCCGCGTCGCGGCCGGCGCCATATCGGGTCCGCCGCCAGCTTATTACGGGCAATGGCCCCTTGGCAGCCAGCACCAGCTGTAAGTCAAGCGTGCGGCAGCTGCGTCCGGTGCACCCGATGTAGGTCGGTACACCCTTGATCTTCTGCTTGGCACCGCCGAGCGATACGCTCTGTATCGCGTCACCGTCCTTGATCAAAAACTCCTGCCGGTCGGCCAGCGGCGAAATCGCCCGAAGCGAGAGCGACCGCCGACCGTCCTCGGCCGTCGTGAGGCGCAGGTCGATCGCACCATCGTCCGCGAGCCGCGGTGCCGGCGCGCGCCAGTTGCCCTCGTCGTCAGGCTTGTCACCGAAGCGCGCCGCGGCCCGCATCGCCGCGGGCACGGGGCCATTGGCGGGAAGCAGAAAGGACGCGCGACCGTCCTTGTCTTCATGGACTATCGTCAGATGTCTTGGTGCGTCGCGCGTGAAGGCGGGAACCGAAAGCGCCGCAATCGTCGCAAGGACCAGAGCAGAGACGGCGGCTCCGACCAGAAGGCGCGGACGCGTGCCTTCGCTGGTCGGCATCAGGACGAGGAACATGAATACCAGCAGCAAGCTGCTGATCGCGGCATTTTCGACGAACAGCCCCTCCTCGAGCCCGCCCGCGAGCGGCAGGACGATGAGCACGAACAAGCCGGCCGCGGCGAACAGAAGGGGCATGACAAGCTTTTGCACAGGCGCGTGGAGCGAAACCAGCGCCGCGAGGATGACCCCGATCAGCGGCCAGACCACCAGGATCGACAATCCGGGCACGAAATAAAAGCCCGCAAGAATGAGGCTGCTCAGCCAGATCCAGCTTGCCGCGGCCAGCCGGACCCGGTTCTGCTCGCGCAGCAGATAGATGGCGAGCACCGCGCCGGTAATTGCGGCGGCGCCATATGTCAGGCGGAGGGCCGCCGGATAGGCTGTGCCGAATGCCTCGTCCGCGCGCAGCGCCCCGATCAGCAGACCCACGGCGACGGCTCCGCCTCCGCCAACCACGAGCGCGACGAGCGGGAGCAGGATTGACTTCACGCGTCCTTCGCGACCCGACCAGACGAACAGGAGCAGCGCCGACGCCAACCCGCCCACAAGGACCAAGGCGGCCATCCATTCCGGCATCACCAGCGTGATTTTTCGCCCCAGATCGGTGAAGACGCGCTGGCTCTCGGCGCCCGCGGAACGATCGTTCGCAAAACCGGTCGTGGCGGCCAGCGTGCTCGCGCCCATGTGATGCACCGACTGGGGATCGAGATAGGAGAGATTGTCGAGCGGCGTATGATATCGCTTCCCGCCGCCGATGACCGAGAAGTTGGCAGCATCGACGCCAAGAGGCAGGAACATGGTGAGATCGGTGTCGTTCGGCATGATTTCATAGAAATCCGTCGCCAGCGAACTCGCCGACGCCATCTGTCCGCCCGAGATCAGCGCGGCGATGTCGCGGCCGTTCGGTCGGCTCGTCTGGAACATGTTGACGCCGCCGGTCGTACCGCGCGCTTCCATATTGATGACGGCGCCGACGCGCTTGCGTAGCGGATCGCTCTCGGCAAAGGCCGACGCGCCGACCAGCCCCGCCTCTTCCGCGTCGGTAATCAGCACGAGGATCGGACGCGCAAATGTCCTGCCCTTCAGCCGATCGGCGACCTCGAGGGCGACCGCCACTCCCAGGCCGTCGTCGGCCGGTCCGGGGCCTGCCGGCACCGAATCATAATGCGACGCCAGCATCACCGCATTGTCGCCCGGAGCCGTCACCCAAAACAGGACGTTGCGCGGCCGCGCGCAAATCGCCGCACCTTCGCGGATAGTATTGCAGTGAAACCCCTCGCGGACGATCGGCGTGAAACCCGATTTGCGGATCTGCGCGAGCAGCCGCGCTTCCACCGCATCATTGGCATCGCTGTCGGTCGGGTGTGCACGTTGGTCGCCCAGAATATTGGCGAGACGGGAGATGGCACGGTCGGTGTCGAAGGGCGTGTCGATATCGGTTGATGGATGAATGCCGAGCGGCCGCATGCCCCACAATAGAATTATCGCGACGAAGGCAATGATGCCCCACCACCGATTTAGTGCGCTTAGTTTCACTGCAATCGCCCCCTCACCCCAGATCACGCAATTGATGTCCCGCGTCCGAGCCCGGCTCAGGTTATGCGCCGCGGCGAAACTGAACTGGCTTTCATTCGGGTAATCAAGAAGCAAATTGGGGGACGGCAGTTCCCCACTCCGTTCCCGCCATCCGCTGCCAATCTGCAGCAGCGGAGATAAGCCTCCACGTTAATCCTCAGTCACAGCTAAGTTAAGTGGTTCAGAAAGACGTCGGGCGCACCCCGTGCCCGATATCAGGAGTTGAACCATGTCCCCACGTTCGCGTGTCATTCTCGGAATCGGCGCCGTCGGCGCTGCCGCTGCCCTTGCAACCGGAGCCTATGCGCTTTCGAGCGGCGAACAAAATGACGCCCTCGCGGCTCCCCGTCCTGCCGTGACGCTTGTATCCGCGATCATGGCGGCAGAACATGCCGCTGGCGGCTACGCGACCAAGGGCGAGTATGAAAACACCAAGGCCGGCTGGGCCTATGACGTTGAAGTCGTAGCCGGCGCCAAGGTGTTCGACGTCCGTGTCGATGCGGCTTCGGGCAAGATCCTGTCGTCGCAGGAAGATGCGGCCGATGCCGATCATGAAGACGGCGAAGACCAGCCCGATTAATCCCCGAACGCAAAATGGAGGAGCACGCCCATGGCCAGTATCGCTGTCATGCCGCCGCACACCATGCTCAACAAAGTCCCGGAGGTCACATTGATCTTCTGGATCATCAAGATGATGTCGACGACCGTCGGAGAGACCGGCGCGGACTATCTGATCTTCAACCTCGGCTACGGGTTGACGGTCACGTCCGCGATCATGGGCGTGCTTCTTGCCGGCGCCCTCGCATGGCAGATGGGTCTCCGGCGCTATCTTCCCGAGCCTTATTGGCTGGCCGTCGTGCTGGTCAGCATTTTCGGGACGCTGGTGACCGACAATCTGACCGATCAGTTCGGGGTGCCGCTTGCGGTATCGACCGGCGCCTTTTCGATCCTGCTGATCGCGATGTTCGCGATCTGGCACCGCACCGAAGGCACGCTTTCGATCGAGGCGATCGACACGCCGCGGCGCGAGGCCTTTTATTGGGCCGCCATCCTGATCACCTTTGCGCTCGGCACTGCGGCCGGCGACTGGGTCGGCGAGGGACTGGGACTCGGATATGCGCCCTCCGCGATACTGTTCGGCGCCTTGATTGCAATCACCGCCGTGGCCCGCTTCGTCTTAAAGGCCAATCCTGTCACGACATTCTGGATTGCCTATGTCTTGACCCGACCTCTCGGTGCGTCGTGCGGCGACCTGCTCGCGCAGACGACCGATCATGGCGGCCTTGGCCTCGGAACGACTTACACCAGCATTATCTTCCTGTTGGTGATCGTCGGGCTCGTCGCCTATCTGCGGGTCGTGCAGCCGAAGGACGTGGCCGGTCCTCGGCCTTGACCAAGGCCGGAGTGTCCTGAATGCGAATTTTGGTGGTCGAAGATGACCGCATGATTGGCGAGGCGGTGTTCCTGGCGCTCCAGGACGCCGCCTTTGCCGCGGACTGGGTCCGCGACGGCGTTTCCGCCATCGATGCGGCATCGGACCAATATTATGACGCCATATTGCTCGACCTCGGCCTTCCCGAGCGTGACGGGCTGGACGTTCTTCGCGCGATCCGCGGAAAGGGGAATGCGGTGCCGATCCTGATCATGACCGCGCGCGATGCCATCGAAGACCGGATCGCGGGCCTCGATGGCGGTGCCGATGACTATGTTATCAAACCCTTCGAAATGGCCGAGCTGCTCGCGCGCATCCGGGCGATCTCGCGGCGCAAGGGCGGTAGCGGTTCGCCGCTTCTAACGAATGGCCGCCTCGCGCTCGATCCGGCGACGCGCGAAGCGAGTAGTGATGGCGCCGCTGCCATCCGGCTCTCCGCCCGCGAATTCGCCCTGCTACAGTCGCTGCTCGTTCGGCCGGGCGCCATCCTGTCGCGCGCCGAACTCGAAGATCGGATTTACGGCTGGGGCGATGAAGTGGAAAGCAACGCCGTCGAATTCCTGATCCACGCTCTGCGCCGCAAGCTTGGGCAGGATGCAATCCGCAACGTCCGGGGCGCCGGCTGGTATGTCGATCGTGAGAACCGATGACCAACTCGATCCAGACAAGGCTCGCGGCCTGGCTGACCGGCGCCATATTATTGGTGGCCGTAGCGGCCACGATCTTCTCCTATCTTTCGGCTTATCACGAAGCCATCGAGATGCAGGACGAACAGCTTCGTGCCGTTGCTGCACTGGTCCGTCCGCTCAACAGGGCTCCCGCAGTTTCCGACAACGGTGCTGAGGAAGAGGAGCGGATCAGTTTCGGGCGGATCGGTGCCGACGCCAACGGCTTACCCGCCGAGTTGAAGGGGCTGCCCACGACCATCAAACCAGGCTTTCATGTTCAATCTCTTCGCGGGATCGAGTGGCGCATCTTCGTTGCACAAACGCCACGAGACCGGATCATCGTGGCCCAGCCGACGGCGGTTCGCGACGACATTGCCCATGACGGTGCCATCCGAGCGGTTCTGCCCTTTCTGATTCTCATTCCCATCCTGCTTCTGCTCGTTCGAGACATCATCAAACGCATGTTCGCACCCCTCCGCTCGCTGGCGGGCAAAGTCGATGCCCGGACCGACGACGAGTTGGGTGCGATCGACGAGATCGGCCTTCCCGTTGAAATCATGCCGCTCGTCCGTGCGACAAATCGGCTCCTCGCCCGGGTGGAGGATGCTATGAGCTCACAGAGGCGCTTCGTTGCGGATGCCGCACACGAGCTTCGAACGCCGCTGGGTGCCCTGACGCTGCAGGCCGAAAGACTGGAAGCAGCGGATATGTCCGATGAGGCACGCAATCGGCTCGCATCGGTACGAAACGGACTTGAACGCGCGCGGATACTTCTGGAGCAATTGCTCGCGCTCGCGCGGATGCAAGAGTCGGCGGGCGATCCGAGCGCCCCGACGCGGCTTGGCCCACTGCTCCGGTCGGTGATCACAATGCTGATGCCTCTTGCCGAGGCACGCTCTGTCGATCTTGGCGTCGTCGGTGATACCGAGGTCGATGTGCCCTTGCGCGAATTCGAGCTGTCGCTGCTGCTTCGTAACCTGATCGAAAATGCCATCCGCCATGGCCGAAGCGGCGGTAAGGTCGATGTCATTATCGACCAGTCGGAGGGCCAGACGCGGATCGAGGTGCGCGATGATGGTCCCGGCATTCCGCGGCGTGAACGCGATGCGGTGCTTCAACCCTTCCATCGCTTGAATGTTGATGTGGACGGCTCTGGTTTGGGACTGGCTATCGTCAAAGCCATCGCCGATCGTTGCCGCGCGACGATCGAGGTCGGAGATGCCGAACCGGGCGCCCGGATCATTGTGACGCTGCCGCGCGACTGACGGCCGGGGGAGGCTGCAAACGCCGGATTTCATAGCTCGTCAGTTGGCGAAGGAGGGGCATGAGGTCGTCGAGGCGGACAATAGCCGCGATGCCGTGCTCGCCATAATCGACAGCCAGGACGCTCGATCCCCGCCCATTCAGGCCGGCCGGATTGCGATGAAAACGACACCCGCGGTGATCAGGCCGACCCCAAGCCAGGCGCGGATCGACAGGTTTTCACCAAGAAACCAGACGCCGAAAATCGCCACGAAGACGACGCTGATCTTTTCGACGGGAGCAACCTCGGCCGCCTGTCCGAGGCTCATCGCCCGGCAGTAACAAAGCCAGGACGCCCCCGTCGCAAGCCCCGATAGGACAAGAAAAAGCCAGGCTCGTCGAGGCAGGCTCGCAGGCGACTGGAAACCGCCCGTCACGAGCAGCAGCGCGGCGATGAAGACTCGCTATCACGAGCGTGCGGATAAGGGGCTGCTGGCCGTCAGTTGGCCCGATACAGGGCGGGTCTGATCCGGATGAAGTCACCGCGCGCGCAAAGCTGGCTGAGATATTGCCGCGTTACACCAATTGCCTGGAACTCGCGCGGCGACATCGTGCCGCGCTCCCGCGCATGGCGAATGGCTTTCATTCTCAGCGATTTTCGACCCTCGACAGGCACGCGCTGGACAATCTTCCGGAGGCCGGGTTGCACACGTGTGATCGTCCCGAAGCCGAGTTTGATACCGTCGCGCTGCAGCGCCGGCGCTGCACGCAAGAGCGCAGCGCCCAGCGCCGGTTCGATCCGTCCGATGTCGAGCGTAACGCGCTGCGATATGGCTAGCATGCTGAGCAACCGCAGTTCGGACTGCGCGACATGAAACGCTTCAGGGCGCCAGATTTCAAATCCGCCCTCCCTCGCCTGCTCGACCAATTCCTTCAGCGCCGTACAGGGCGCCGTATCTGCCCGACCTGTGTCGGAACAGGCACGCAAGCATTCGAGGGCAAGGCACTCAACCCGAGTGAGTCGGCCAATCGGCAGCGGCTTATCGGTAAGGAGCGCCTTGCCCATCGATTAGAACTTCGCGTTCAGGCCCACACGGAACGCCGTCGGCGACCCAGGCGTGATGTTGTTGTTGCTATGCGCGTAGAGATAGTAACGCGTATTGAAGACATTTTCCACGTTGAGCTGCGCGCTGACCTGTTCGCTGATATTGTAATAAAGCGCCGCATCGACGCGCGTGTAGTCGGGGAGCGCGACGAAATTGTCCGTCGAGGCATAGCGCTTGCCCTGATAGATCACGCCGACCGCAGCGCCGAACTGCGCGACCGGGTCGAATCGCGTCCAGAGCGACGCGCTATGCTTCGGCATATTGGGCAGGATATTGCCGGCCTGTACCGTGCCCGAGACATTGTCGAGGAAGGTCCCGTCCGAATAAGTATAGGCGCCGACCATGCTCAGTTGCTTGGTGATGTTGCCCGCTGCGCTGAGTTCGACGCCCTTGGTCCGCTGGCGGCCGACGGGGATCGTCGGCGAACCGGGGTTATTGGGGTCGCTGAGCGCGAGCACATTGTCGCGGTCGAGCTGGAACACGGCGGCCTGGACGTTGAAAGTCGGCAGAATATCCCATTTCGCGCCGAGTTCGTAATTTTGGAACTTCTCGGGAGCGAGGCTCTGGTTGGCAAGCGAAAGCCCGGTCAACTGATCGCCGCCGCGCGGCTGGTATGTCCGCGAATAGCCGGCATAAATGGTCGCATTCTGAGCGGGCTTGAAGATCAGGCCGGCGCGCGGCGACCAGAGATTGTCGGTCGCCGAAAAATCGCGCTGCGCGGTCAAAGGCAGGCGCCGGTTGGTCACCTCGGTCTTCACATGCTCGTAGCGGACGCCGAGGACGAGCTGGAATGCCGGGGAGAGCTCGATCTGGTCCGAGATATAACCCGCGACGACCTTCGTCACGCCTTCATTGTCGGCGCTGTTTGCACCGACCGCCCAGGTGATCGGGAAGAAGACTTCGGAGGCGGTGATCGGCGTGTAAACCGAAGCCTGCTGGTTGAAACCTGGGCCACTGAACAGGCCTTCGAGGCGGATATTGTCCGAACGCTGACGGGCGTATTCGGCGCCGATCAACAGGGTATGCTTGATGCCGCCGGTATTGAACTCCGCATTGAAATCGGTCTGATTGATGAAATTCTTGCGGGTGCTGGCGTTGTTATAAGCCTGGATCTGGACGTAGGTGCCGGGCGCATATGTGCCCGCCGCCAGGCCCGGACGGTTCGTCGTCGCCGCCGTGATCGTGTCGGTCGTGGCGTTGAGCGCGCCAGGGAACACATTCTGGTAGAATTTGTCATAGTCCGCATAGCGGGTGCGATTGCGCAGGCTCACCGTCTCGCTGAACTTGTGCTCGATATAGAGCGACCCTGCATCGGTGTTCGTATTGGTCGGGCTCGCCGCGGCATTGCCGAAGAACTGACCGCGCGGCGTGCGCAGCGGGCCGACGACGTTTGTCGCCGAGGCGCCGAAATTGGCGGGCACGCCGCGGTCCGCAATGCGATCGTCCTGGAAATGCTCATAGCTCGCCTGAACAATCGTGTCGGGACCGAGGCGAACCGCAACGGTGGGATTGAAACCCCAACGGTTGAAGTTGACGCCATCGCGATAGCTGTCGCTGTCCTGATACACACCCGTCAGGCGCGCGGCGAAGGCTTCACCGATCGGTGCTCCGATGTCGAACTGCGCGCGAACGAAATCATGGCTGCCGCCTTCGATCCGGAACGAGCGAGTCAGTTCCCAATCGGCGACCTTGGTGACGCGGTTGACAAGACCGCCGATGCCGCCGCGACCGAAGATCATCGCGTTGGGCCCCTTGAAGATTTCGAGGCGCTCGATGTTGTAGAGGTCGCGATAGGTCTGAACGTCGTCGCGCGTGCCGTCGACGAAAAAGTCGCCGGTGGTCGAGTTGCCGCGGAAGATCAGCGTCTCGCGATTGCCTTCGCCCTGCGCCGAAAAGACACCAGGGACATAACGGATCGCATCGCCGATGCTGTTCGCCGCCTGATCTTCGATCTGCTTCACCGTCACGACGTTGATCGCCTGCGGCACGTCAATCAGCGGGGTGTCGGTGCGCGACGCCGAACGGCTGGCGCTGACCTTATAACCCGATTCCGCCTCGAGCCGTCCGTTGACAATGATGTCGCGCCGCTCCTGCGAATCCTGGTCCGCATCCGCGGTTTCGGCGGCCGCCATTGCCGGCAGGAGCATGGCCGAGGCTACGGAGGAAAGGATGGCCGTACGGACGGCGCGGCGTGAAACAACAAAAGACATGGAAAACCCCTGACAGCTAGGCTAGATGCAAATGATAATGGTTCGCATAAGCGGCGCAAATACTCAGGGATGAGGCAGTGTCCACGCAATTTCGGGAACATTGGGAAAATGTATAGAAGTCGCAATCTTCGGACCCGGGCGTCGATGCTTGAGACCGGCATCCAAGCCGTCCATCGGGAGCGCCGCTAGTGAAACTGCTGCTGCTCGAAGACGATCTGAGCTCGGCGGGTTTCATCGAGCGCGGCCTTCGCGAACTGGGGCATCATGTCACGACGGTCGAAAAGGGCGATCAAGCTGCCGAGAAGATCCGCGCCAGCACCTATGACGTTCTGATCCTCGACCGGATGGTCCCGGGCATGGACGGCGTGTCGGTTCTGAAACAGGCGCGCCGCGATAGCTGCGCGACGCCCGCGATCCTGCTGACCGCGATGGCAGGGATCGAAGATCGCGTCGAAGGCCTTGAGGCCGGAGCCGATGATTACCTCGTAAAACCCTTCGCCTTCGTCGAGTTGGTAGCACGGATCAACGCGCTCTCCCGGCGCCCCGCCCTCGGCGAGACCGTCACCCTGCTGCGGGTCGGCGATATCGAGATGGACCTGTTACGCCGCACGGTGCGGCGCGCCGCCGTTCCGATCGAGCTGCAGCCTCGCGAATTTCATATCCTTGAGCAATTGCTGAGAAACGCCGATCGCATCGTCACCCGCACGATGCTTCTCGACCGCGTGTGGGACTTCGGATTCGATCCCAAGACCAATATCGTCGAGACGCATATGAGCCGGCTCCGCGCAAAGCTGAACGAGGGGTTCGAGCGCGACGTCATTCAGACGGTCCGCGGCTCGGGCTACATGATCGTTGCCGATGCGGATTAGCTGGATCCCGCGTTCGATACGCGGAATAGCGATTGCCGTCGCGCTTGGAGCCGGCATCGTCACGGTTCTGCTGGGTCTGGCGACCTATGCCGTGGTCCATCATGAGATCGAGCGGCAAATCGATCACCGGATCGAGGTCGAAACTCAGGCGTTGCTTCAACAGAACCACGCGCATGGCTTTGACGCGCTCGTTCGTACAATCGATGCGCGCGACGGCGTCGACTTCGACATCGGCTATCTTTCCAGCATCGACGGTGGCGATCGCTCGATGGGCTATATCCTGACCGACGCTTCGGGTCGCCGTCGCGCCGGAACGCTGCGGGCCGCCATGCCGCCGCCAGGCTGGAGCGAGTTCGTGCATTTCGAGAGGGCTGACGGCGAACAGGCCATAGCGCAAGCGATGAACAGCCCCGTCCCGGGCGGCGGACGTCTGGTTGTCGCTGCCGACCGTGCGATCGTCGACGAGATGGATTTGAAGCTGCTGAAGCTCTTTCTTCTCAATTTCGGGCTCATCATCCTCGTCGTCGGGGCGGTAGCCATCGGTTTCGGCCGAATGATCCAGCGCCGCCTTTCCGCAATCCGCACTTCGGCGGAAGCCATCATGGTCGACAATCTTACCCAGCGCATGCCGGTCGAAACGGGTCGCGGAGAGCTTGATCGGCTGGCAATGTCGCTTAACGCGATGCTCGACCGGATAAACGGGCTGGTCGAAAGCCTTCGCCATATGTCGGTTGGAATCGCGCACGACCTGCGCACGCCCGTCAATCGCCTCCATCAGCGGCTCGAAGAAGCACAGCGTGCTGCCGATCCTGCGATGCAGAAACAAATCGACGCCGCGTTGGCCGAATCCAATGAGCTGCTGGAATTGCTGACGGGGCTGCTGGCGATTTCGGAAGTGAATGGCGAAGCGGTCCGCAAACGTTTCGCCTTGGTCGACCTGGCGGGCGCGGTGGAGGAGATGACGGCGGCCTACCAGCCATCGCTGGAGGACTGCGGCATCCATCTGACCACCGAGTTCGAGAGCGCTTTGGTACTGGGCGAAAAGCGGCTGCTGCAACGTGCTATCGCGAACCTCCTCGACAATCTCAGCCTCCACACCCCTGCAGGAACCCATGCCCATATTTCGACCAAGGTCGTGGGCGAAGAAGTCCGGATTCGGTTGGCGGACGATGGGCCAGGCATCGCCCCGGAGAACTGGCAGCGGGTGTTCGAGCCCTTAACGCGCCTCGACAGCAGCCGCTCGGCTCCCGGCCACGGTCTGGGTCTCAGCATGGTCGCAGCCATCGTGTCGGCGCATCAGGGCACCGCCGAGATTATGCCCTCGGCAAAGGGGCTTACGCTACAGATCAGTTTACCCTCAAGCGCGCGGTAAGATGGATCCTAGCGGCAATCAACGAGGACGCTATGCGAGCAAGCTCCGCCTTGGTCCGCGGTTAGCACATATGCCGACTACATTCGCACCGGCTGGCTGGGGCGGCAGGATTCGAACCTGCGAATGGCGGCATCAAAAGCCGTCTCCGCGAAAATCCTTTAGCCACAGCCAAACCGAAACCCGCAGAATTCTGCGGGTTTTTAGACATTATCCTAACTCCAAAAACACCTCAAGAATTTTCGGTAACAAATCGGGATACAAGATCATTTTTATGCCTCCTCGTAACGGACGGGAACCGTGCGAAAAATGAGCGCGTGTTGGGTTTCTAAAAGCCGCGCGCGTTAGACGCCGCCATGAGAAGACAACTGAACTTGGCCTGCCGATGAGTCGAATGCGACCCGAGACTGCTCGGCTGGTGGAGGGGGGCGAGACGACGCGCGCCACCGTCTCGCGAAGCGTTCGTAGCTACTCGGCGGTCGGCCGAGGCAGGCAAAAGAATATTTCGCTCATAAGGACATCGACTCAAATGTTCTCTATATCGCAATGCCCGAATGGCTCGAAGAACCCTCGAAAACTTCTCGCCCGCACTTCCATCTCGGCTTCCCCGACCCACCTCTAAATCGTCTGCCGCGCTCCACTAATGTTCCGATTTGTCGATCGCGAGTTTTGGCACTTTATCGAAACGGGAATCCGAGCGGGAGGAGGGGGCGATGAGACAGCGGGCAGGAAAAAGGGGAGCAGCGTGGCTCCCCTTTTCGTAACGCATGGATGCGACAAACCGGACCAATCTTCGCGGATCCCGTGCGTTGAAAAACGCATCGATGCTTTCGAAGTTCCCGTCGGCGGTCGGGCGCCAACATCTCGCCGAAGCCAATGGCGCCTCCCGGCACGTTCGCGGCAAATCAGCGGCCGGGCGGGTCGAGTTGCGGAAATCGCTCGCCTAGCCTCACCAAAGTGCGCGGGTTTCCATCCACGCGAGAACATCCGCAAGCTTGAAGCGCGGGCGCGGAACACGTCCGCGGCTGAGATCATATTCCCTTGGAAAGCCGGTCGGCCTGTCATGGCGGTAGCGGTCGATCGTCCGGCGTGAGAGCTTTGCCAGACGGGCGAAATCCTCGACCGTGATGAATCGCTCCGCCGCTTCGACCGCAATCCCTCCGCCGCGTACCGACATGCTACTTCCTTGCTGCTCGCGTAAACGCCCTGTCACTCTCGAGGAATGCGACAAGCATGAAGGGAATGAGGTCGGCTACCGCCTCGGCTCGGCCATAGGCTGCTTCATATGCGGCTGCATAACGCTGCAGCGCATCGGATAACTCGGGAAGTATAAGGATCGTCATCTTCACCGGCGTCCGGTCGGGCAGCCTCGGCAGCTTGAGCTCGCTCATGCGCCCGCCCTCCAAGGCTGAAGCACGATATCCTTGTGAACAACGATACGAAGCGGCCAGCCGGGGCGAACCTTGAGCGTCGGCTGGATGTCGAGGCTGCGCGCGACAAGCTGGTCGCCGGCACGTGCGCCGCTCTGCTGCGCTGACTCTCGCACGGCGCGAACGAGATCGCTCTCACTGCCACCTGAGCCAAGCTCGGCACCGACTCCAAGGAGCGTCGACAGCACAACGCCCTTCAGAAGCTGCCATGTATGACGGTCGATGCTATCGGAGAGTCCGGCATAGCCTTGGGTATCGCTGGCAGGGACATTGTCGATCCGGATCGAGGAGCCGTCCGGGAGGATCATGCGCTGCCAGACGACGAGCGCGCGGCTCTGGCCGTATGCCACGACGCTGTCGTAACTGCCCACGAGCCGTGAACCCTGCGGCAGCAAAAGCGTGCTACCCGAGACACTGTCATAGACATTCTCGGTGACCTGCGCCGTGACCAGCCCGGGCAAGTCCGAATTCAGTCCCGTAATCAGGCTCGCTGCGATGATGCTGCCAGCCTGAAGGGCGTAGGGAGACGCCGCACCTTGCAAACGATGCGGGCTGGTGTCGTCAGAGTTGTTCGGCCGCCCGACAAGATCATCCTTGACGCGTTGCGCGTTCGGATTGGCTCCACCAAGGGCCGCTGTGGCGCTTGCTGCTTCCTGTTCGCCTGAGGACGGTCCTAACGCCGACACAAACGGTATCGAGTGCGCGCTCCGCAGCATGATCTCGGACTCGCGCGCAGCGCGCTCTTCGGCTGCAAGGCGTTGTCGCTCGGCCTCCGCGGCTGCCGCGATTCGCGTCGCGGCGTCATCACCCGCATCCGCTGAAAGCGCCATATCGCTCTCGCGCTGATGCTTCAGAATAGGCCGGCCAAGGTCACCTGGCAGCTTGGGTCCTAGCCTTGGCGCGTCGCCATATCCGGCCGGCGCGCCCGCAAGGGCATCGGGCAGTTTCGGTGGCGCAGCCGGCGCTCGCCCCTCCGCCGGCTCCCCTTGCCCCAAGCCTGACGATCCTAACGCCAGCCAGGAGACGCCTGCAATGAGAACGGCGGCAACCGCGCCGATCGACACGATCACACTTTTGCGGAAGCGGGTCGCCCGCGGAGGCCTGCCGCGCAGCACAAGCGTCTCGGGATCCGCTTTTGGCAAAGGCGCCAGCTCGGGTTTAGCCGGGATCGGCCCGCGATCATCGGAAGCGTCAGTCGGGGATATGAACTCGGTCATATCCCCCGCCCCCGCCGAGTGATCCGGACGATCTTCTGCTTTTTCCCGCCGAGCCGCAGCTCTGCGGACCCGAACAGCCGGTCGACGATGTAGTAACGCCCCGATACGCGGTAGTTCACGAGCTGCGCCTCGCCCTTATCGCCCAGAACGAACAGCGGCGGCGCCTCTCCGACCGAGATCGATGGCGGAAACTCGATCCATGTCTTCCTCCCGTCATCGAACGCCCGAAGGGGCAGCCAAGGTGGCCGGTCGCCGCTGATCCGGTAGTTGAAATTCA
>Ga0209676_1000129_pt1 | contig 187495 bp, 166 predicted proteins | sample AraplaCvi_mLB_r2_FD_184282 | JGI IMG/M metagenome (GOLD analysis project Ga0209676, IMG submission 184282) | Arabidopsis root microbial communities from North Carolina, USA - plate scrape MF_Cvi_mLB_r2 (SPAdes) (version 2) | ecosystem: Host-associated > Plants > Roots > Endosphere | place... | reverse complement strand
ATGGCGCAGCAGGCGCATCACCAGCTCCCCGAGGCGCCACCGCCTCCGGACATGCCACCACCGCCACCCCAGCCGCCTCCGCCGAAGCCACCGCCCCCTCCACCGAATCCACCCCCGCCCCAGCCGCCTCCACCGCCACCCCAGCCACCCCAATCGCGATGCCGGGCATAGCCGCCGCGCGTCGACACCGAGACCAGGCCGTACAGCAGGCCGAAGACACCGGCGATACCGGCGGGAATGAGCGAAGACAGCAGCAGCGCCACGCCAGCGGCGGCGGCGCCGGTGAACAAACCACGAAGCCCTGCCGGCGCGCGGCCGAACATGCCGCGCACGATGGTCGCCACGATGAAGGCCGCGAAGAGTGCGAAGAACCAGTCGCCGCCCCGTCCCCCGCCCGGACTGGCGCGATGCGTACTGACCGGGGCCGGCAGGGATTCGCCGTCGATCAGCTTCACCATCACGCCGGTCGCGTCGGTGATGCCGCCTGCGTAGTCGCCGGTGCGGAACTTCGGCACCAGGTACTCCTGGATGATGCGGTTCGCGATGGCATCGGGGATCGCGCCCTCCAGGCCGTAGCCGGTGTGGATGCGCACGCGCCGGTCATCCTTGGCGACCACCAGGATGGCCGCGTCGTCCACGCCCTTGCGCCCCAGCTTCCACTGGTCGAACGCGCGCTGGGTGTAGTCGAAGATGTCCTCCGGCTGCGTGCTGGGGACGATCAGCACCTGCAGCTGGCTGCCCTTGCGCTGCTGCAATGCCAGCGCCTGCTGTTCGAGCTGCTGCTTCTGCGCGGCATCCAGCGTGCCGGTGGTGTCGACCACCGGCGAATCCAGCGCAGGGATCGCGGCCAGCGACTGCGCCCAAGCGGGCGTCGCGAGCAGCAGCAGGCAGAACGCCAGCGCGCGCAGCATGGGGGCGATGGGTGCGGATCAGTTGCCGGGCGACGGCGGCGGCGGCGGGGTGGGCGCCTGCGGAGCGGCCGGCGGCGGCGTGCCGAAATCGACGGCCGGCGCTTCGGAGATCGCGGCCTCGTTCTCGACGGTGAAGTTGGGCTTTTCCTTCGCGCCGGTCACCTTGGCCGTGATCACCTGCGGGAACTGGCGGATGTAGGTGTTGTAGTCCTGCACCGTCTGGATGTAGCGGCCGCGGGCGACGGTGATGCGGTTCTCGGTACCTTCCAACTGCGCCTGCAGGTCGCGGAAAGACTGGTCGGACTTGAGGTTCGGGTAGTTCTCGGTGACCACCAGCAGGCGCGACAGCGCGCTGGACAGTTCGCCTTGCGCCTGCTGGAACTGCTGCAGCGAGGCCGCATCGTCGGCGTTGACCTGGATCTGGCCCACCCGCGCGCGCGCGTTGGTCACGTCGGTCAGCACCTGGCGTTCCTGCTGCGCGTAGCCCTGCACGGTCTTGACCAGGTTGGGAATCAGGTCCGCACGGCGCTTGTACTGGTTCAGGACTTCCGACCAGCCGGCTTTCACCGCCTCATCCTTCTGCTGGATGGCGTTGTAACCGCAGCCCGACAACAGCGCGGTCAGCACGACGAGCAACCACAGACGCGACATCTGGCGCATGGCACGGCACTCCCTTGGGCGGACGCGCCGATTGCAGCACCTTGCCCATGACGGCGCAAGCCGGCGTTCTCTCCGCTCGCGCGGCGCTTCGTTAGGCTTTCGTGAAAAAAGAAAGGGCTCCCGAGGGAGCCCTTCTTTGCACCGCAGGCATCGCGCGTCCGTTACTCGCGCAGCATGCGTTGGTTGGCGCGCTTCTTCGCCCACAGGTTGAGGCATTCGACCAGCGCGGAGAAGCCCATCGCGCCATACAGATAGCCCTTCGGGATGTGCAGCTCGAAGCCGTCCAGCAGCAGGTACGCACCCACCGCCACGATGAAGGCCAGCGCCAGCATCTTGATGGTCGGGTTGTTGTCAATGAACTGGCCCAGCGGACGCGCCGCCAGGAGCATCACCGCCACGGCCAGCAGGATCGCCGCCACCATCACCGGCGTGTGGTTGGCCATGCCGACTGCCGCGATCACCGAGTCGAGCGAGAACACGATGTCGATCACCGCGATCTGCGCGATCACGCCGGCGAACGACGCGGCCGGACGCGTATGCACGTCTTCCGAATCGGGCTCGCCCTTCACCAGCTCCAGGATCTCCTTGGTGCCCTTCACCAGCAGGAACACACCGCCCAGGATCAGCACCAGGTCGCGCACCGAGATGCCCTGACCGAACAGGGTGAAGAGGTCGGCGGTCAGGCCGGCCAGCCAGGCCAGCGTCAGCAGCAGCAGGATGCGGGTGATGCACGCGACCGCGATGCCGAACTTGCGCGCCACTTCGCGCTGGTGCGGCGGCAGCTTGCTGACCGCGATGGAGATGAAGACCAGGTTGTCGATGCCCAGCACGATCTCGATCGCACTCAGCGTGACCAGCGTGATCCACACCTGCGGATCGGTAAGCAATTCCATCATCGGGGAGTACCTAGGTTCGGATCAGGGGTTCACAGGTAGCGCGGCGCGAGGATCAGCGCCCAGCACAGCAACACATTCATCATCAGCACGAACACGGCGGCGGAGCCCATGTCCTTGGCCCGGCCGGCCAGTTCGTGGTGTTCGGGACCATAACGCTCGATCACCGCTTCCACCGCGGAGTTCAACAGCTCGGCCGCCAGCACCAGCAGGCAGCTGCCGATCATCACCGCGCGCTCGAGGCCCGTATCGCCCAGCCAGAGGGCCAGCGGCGCCATGACCGCCAGCAGGTAGACCTCGAGGCGGAACGAGGATTCATGCATCCACGCCGCGCGCAGGCCCTGCAGGGACCAGACAGTGGCTTTCAGGATGCGGCCGGGGCCGCGCGGGAAGTGTCCGGTTTCGTCTGCCATGGCGCGGGTAGAGGCGGAAGTGGTCCCGCATCGGCCTTTGCCGGTCGGGCCGAGGCCGGATCCAGCGGAGGGACGTGTCGGGTGGAGCCGGCGCTGTCACTGCGCCAAGGGGCCAATTTTGCCACAAGGCGCTCCCTGCCCGCCGCGGCGTGGTTTGCATCGCCCGGAACGGGCTGGTCCACTAGAGCCCGTCCGAGTCCAAGGAGCCCTCCCCCGTGCCATTCCTGAATCCCGTTCGCCTGCCCCTGATCGCCGTCGCGCTGGTCGCCCTGCTGGTCGCCTGCGCCGGCAGCCCGACCAGGACGCCCAGCGCCGTGGCAGCCGCAGTGGCCAAGACCGCGCCGCGCATCCCGGAGCAGGTATCCAACCCGGCGTGGGAAGCGGACATGCAGCGTTTCGAGGCTGCCGACGCGCAGTCGCCGCCGCCACGCGGGGGCGTACTGTTCATCGGCAGTTCGTCGATCCGCTTCTGGGACACGCTGGCGCAGGACTTCCCGGGCGTGCCGGTGATCAACCGTGGGTTCGGCGGTTCCGAACTGCGCGACAGCACCTGGTACGCCGACCGCATCATCGTGCCGTACGCACCCCGCCAGATCCTCATCTACGCCGGCGACAACGACCTCAACGCGGGCCGCACGCCACGGCAGTTGCATGCGGACTTCGTCGCCTTCGTCGAACGCGTGCGCCACGACCTGCCCAACACGAAGATCGCCTACATCAGCAACAAACCCAGCCCGTCGCGCGCGCAACTGCTGTCCGTCCAGCGCGAGGCGAACACGTTGATCCAGGCGGAGGCGAAACGCCTGGGCGTGGACTACATCGACATCTTCACGCCCATGCTGGATGCCAAGGGTCAGCCGGACGAAGCGTTGTTCATCGAGGACCGGTTGCATATGAACCGCGCCGGCTATGTCATCTGGCAGCGCGTGATCGCGCCCTATCTGAAGTAAACGCGTCCAAGAAAGAAGAAGCCCGGCGATGCCGGGCTTCTCCGTTTCGTGCAACGCTTCGGTCAGAAGCCGCTGGCGTTGAGTCGTCCGCCCGTCACCGTCTTGCCCTGCAACGAAGGCGTCGGGACGGTGGAACCCAGAATGGCGGCCTTGATCTGGGCCGCCGTCACGCCGGGGCGGGTAGACGCGTACAGGGCCGCAGCGCCCGTCACGTGCGGCGTCGCCATCGACGTACCGCTGTAGCTGGCATAGCCGGACACCAGGTTGCCCTTGGAGGCCTTCGGGACCGTCGACCAGATCCCGTCGCCGGGTGCGCCCAGGTCGACCGTCGTGGCGCCGTAGTTGTAGATCAGCGCGCCGTTCGAGCGCAGCGCGGCCACCGAGACGATGCTCGCGTTGGGATACGACGCCGGGTAGCACGCGCCCGAGGTGTTGCCTTCGCAATTGACGCTGTCATTGCCCGCCGCGACGATCGTGAGGATCTCGGCCTCGCCCGCGCGGTCGATCGCATCGCTCAGCGCCTGCGAGTAGCCGCCACCGCCCCACGAGTTGTTGGTCGCGATCAGGTTCAGGCCATGACGCGTCTTGAGGTCGGTGAAGTAATCCAGCGCCTTGACGGCGTTTGCGGTGTTGCCGCCGCGACGGCCGAGGAACTTGCCGCTGATCAGCTTCACGCCGCTCCAGCAGACGCCCGCGACACCCTTGCCGTTGCCGCCCACGCCCGCGATGGTGCCCGACACATGCGTGCCGTGGTCGTCGTTGGCGCCACCGGAATTGATGTTGTTGCTGTTGCCGTCGAAATCCCAACCGCGCACATCATCGACGTAGCCGTTGCCGTCGTTGTCGACGCCATCGACCGGATCGTAGGGGTTGGTCCAGATGTTGGCGGCGAGGTCTTCGTGGGTGTAGTAGATGCCTTCGTCGATCACGCCGACGACGACATTGCCGCAGCTGGTGTGACCCGCCGCCCAAGCCTCGGATGCCTGCGAGCCATAGACGTTAGCGGGCGCACCCGCATCGCCATACATGCCCCACAGCGAGCCGTTGGTGGCATAGGTGTCGTTGGAGACGGCATTGTGCTGGTAGGTCCAGTTCGGCTCGGCGTACTCCACGGCCGGATCCGCGCTCAGCGCCTGCACGGCAGCGGACAGGTCCATGTGGCCCGGCACCTTCAGCAGCGCGATCTCGCCACTGCGGCCATTGCCGCGGCGCACGGTCTCCAGTTTCTGCGCACCCAGGCCATGCACCACCGCATCGCGGTCGGCTGCTGCCGCACCATCGCGATATTTCACCAGCAACTCGCCGCTGGCGTGGGGCTTGCCGTCCTTCAGGCCCTTGATCACCAGATCGGGCCTGCCGCCCGCACTGGCTGCCTGTGCAGCGCCCATCGCCATCATCGCCACGCCCACCCATACCGCCATGCGATTTTTCTTCATAACAGATCCGACTCCATGTGCTGTGGTTGCCGCGCCGGATAGCGCGGCGGCCGGAATCTAGCTTGTAATTTCGCTTCTAGATAGCGAATTTGACTCACACTTTCGCGGCGAAAACGGATTTCGCCAATGTCACCGGTAGCGATGGGAATGACTCGCATCGCAGCAGGGATTTCTGCCGCGATGCGTTATAGAAATCACATGATTCAGCGCCTGCGCGGGGCGCCTTCCGGCTGGTGCAGGCTCAGCACATTGCCGTCGGGATCGAGGAAGTCCAGCGACAGCCCGCCATCCGGCGACTCGCTCACCGGCACCACGATCTCCACGCCTTTCGCCACCAATGCCTCGGCATGGTCGTCGATGCCGCCATCGAGACTGAACACCACCACCGGCGACTCGCCTGCACGCGCAGGACGCGGGATGAACACCAGCGCCAGTTCGCCGACCTCACCCATCGCCCATGGGCCATCGTGGCCGTCCAATGCTTCGACTGGCAGCCCCAGCGTGCCGCGATAGAACGCGACCGAACGGGCCAGGTCGGAAACGAAGAACACGATGGCGCCTACCTTGCAGTTGCTGATCATGGGATGTCCTCCTGTGTGATTCCCTTCCCTTCGTTGCCGCCGAGCGCCCAGGTGTGAGCACGCGCATCGATCAGGACCAGGTGTCCGTCGGGGTCGTGCGTGCCCAGCCCATCGCCGACGCACATGGCGGCCTTCAGCGCACGCCTCGCCAGCCCGAATGGCAGGTCGGCGGCGCGGGCCGGATCGCGTACGTAGGCCAGCGCCAGGCTTTCAGCGCGCATTTGCGGAGACTGCCCGGCCAATGCGCGGCGAATCCGGGTCAGCCGCTGGCGGAACGCGGTGGGCTCGATGCGCAGGATCCAGCGGATCTCATCCGCCGACAGTCCATGCAGCGCCAGCAGCGCAAGCCGGCGCGCCGAGGGCGGTAGTGTGGCCAGCCAGGCGGGAGGCGCGTCCTGAGGTCGGTGCGGTGCCTCGTCATCGGGATCGCCTGCCTGCCAGTCGGCTACGGCTTCACGGCGACGACGGCGCACCCCAGTGCGCGCCGCCAGCGCGGCCTGCCGCCTGAGCACGCCCGACAACCAGGGAAGATCGTGCCGGCCAGCGACGCAGGCGGCCAGCAACGTTTCCTGGACGAGATCCTCCGCATCCTCGACGCGCCGGCACAGGCGCAACGCCTGCGCACGCAACTGGCGATACGCGGCCAGCGTCACGGGTGCGTCCGCGCCCGACCCCGCCGCGGCCATTCAGTCGTCCCGATGGATGGCCGTGCCGCGACTGCCATCGGGGCGGATCCAGCCGCGGTACATGCCCGTCGTGCTGAGCACCAGCACCACGTTGCCGTCGCGGTCGAGCGCGATCACGCCACCGTCGCCGCCATGCGCGGGCACTTCGCCCAGCACCACGTCCTCGGCCGCGTCGCGCAGCCGGTCGCCGCGATAGGCGACACGCGCCGCGATGTCATGGGCGACGACATTGCGGATGTAGTACTCGCCCCACCCCGTGCAGGACACCGCGCAATGCGCGTCGGCCCAGGTGCCCGCGCCGATCAGCGGCGAATCCCCGACGCGTCCCCAGCGCTTGTTCGTCATGCCGCCCGTCGACGTGGCCGCGGCGAGATGGCCGCGGCTGTCGAGCGCGACCGCGCCCACCGTGCCGAAATAGCGGCCACGCAGATCCTGGCTTGCCTGCCACGTCTGCTGTTCCTGGCGCTGCGCTTCCAGCAACTGCAGCCGACGCGGTTCCGTCGAGAACCAGTCGTTGGGCACCCGCTCGATCTCCGGATGCAGGTCGGCGAACTGCTCGGCGCCCGCACCGACGAGGAAGACATGCGGCGAGTCCTCCAGCACCCGTCGCGCGAGCCGCACGGGATTGCGCACGCTCGATACGCCCGCGATTGCACCGGCCCGCCGGTGCTGGCCGTCCATGATGGATGCATCGAGTTCGTGGCGACCTTCGGCGGTGAACACCGCACCATGCCCCGCATTGAAGTAGGGCGCATCCTCGAGCGCGCAGACAGCGGCCTCCACGGCATCCAGCGCACCGCCGCCGGACGCCAGCACGGCATGACCGGCATCAAGCGCGCGATCCAGGTCCGCATGGATGCGCTGTGCGGTCGCCTCGCCCAACGTCGCCATGTCGATCACGCCCGCCCCGCCATGGATGGCCAATGCAAGCGGCCTGCGCGGGGATTGCGAGCTCATGGCGACCTCCGGTCTTGGGACCCGACGGCACCAGCATACTCCGCGCTACTGCGAGCGGAGCGCCTCGATCGGATCCAGCTGCGAGGCCTTGCGTGCCGGGTAGTAGCCGAAGAACAGACCGGTCGCGATCGAGAAGCCGGCGGCCAGGCCGATCACCTGTCCGTTCAACGCCACCGGCAACTCGCTGAACTTGCCGACCAGCAACGCACCCACGACACCGATCGCGATGCCCAGCACGCCGCCGCCCAGCGACAGCAGCATGGCCTCGGCGAGGAACTGCCTGCGCACGTCGCCAGGCCCCGCACCTACCGCCATGCGCAAGCCGATCTCGCGGATGCGCTCGGTCACCGACACCAGCATGATGTTCATGATGCCGATGCCACCGACGATCAGCGAAATGGTCGCGACCGCGCCCAGCAGCAGCGACATCAGCTTGGTCGTGGCGGTGCGCGTGGCGACGATCTCGGAGATGTTGCGGACGTTGAAGTCGTCCTCTTCGCCCGGGTTGATCTTGTGCCGCTGGCGCAGCAGCGCTTCCACCTCGCCCTGCACGTAGCTCAGGTCCTTGGCGTCGGACACCGTCAGCGCCACCTGCATCACTGCACCTGGCGGCAACCCCATCGACCCCATCAGGCGGCGGCGCGCGGTCTCCAGCGGCACCATGATCACGTCGTCCTGGTCCTGGCCGAAGCCACCCTGCCCCTTGGGTGCCAGCGTGGCGACCACGGTGAACGGCACGCGGCCGAGGCGGACGGTCTGGCCCACGCCGCTGTCGTCGCCGAACAGCGTGCGGCGCACGGTTTCGCCGAGGATCACGACCTTGCCGGCGCTGGAGTAGTCCTGCGCATCGAACCCTTCGCCGTTCGCGATCACCCAGCTGTTGATGTCGAAGAAGTCCGCCTGCACGCCCTGCCAGCTGGTCGAGGCGTTGTTTTCGGCGAACACCACCTGGGTGTTGCCGCGCAACGCGCCGGCGACGTACTGCACTTCCGGTATTTCATTGCGGATCGCATCGACATCACCCTCCTTGAGGGTGAAGAAGCTGCTCGAGCTCATGCGCACGCCACCACCACCCGGGCCACGGCCCGCACCCGGGCTGATGTCCAGGCGCTGGGAACCCAGGCCGGAGACCAGCTTGTCGATCTCGGCCTGCGTCCCCTGCCCCACCGACACCATCACGATGACGGCGGCGATGCCGATGATCACGCCCAGCGAGGTCAGCGCGCTGCGCATCCAGTTGCCGCGCAGCGCGTGCAGCGCCGTGCGGAGGATGTCGGAGAACTTCATGGGCGGCCTCCGGCGTGTTCGAGATCCTCGTGCAGCTCACCGTCGCGCATCACCAGGATGCGGTCGGCGTGCGCGGCGACTTCGGCGTCGTGGGTGATCAGGATGACCGTGTGGCCGTCATCGCGCAGGCGTTTGAACAACGCGAGGATTTCCTCACCGGTCTTGCTGTCGAGCGCGCCGGTGGGCTCGTCGGCCAGCAGGATCGGCGGCTGGTTGATCAGCGCGCGCGCGATGGCCACGCGTTGCTGCTGGCCACCGGAGAGTTCGTTCGGCCGATGCCCCGCGCGCTCGGCCAGACCCACCGCAGCCAGCGCCTGCCGTGCGCGCTCGGTGCGCTCGCCCGGCGGCACCTGCGCGTATCCCAGCGGCATGGCCACGTTCTCCAGTGCGGTCATGCGCGGCAACAGGTGGAAGCCCTGGAACACGAAGCCGATCTTCTCGCGGCGGAGGACCGCCAGTTGCTCGGCATCCAGCGTGGCCACGTCGATGCCGTCGCACAGGTAACGGCCATCGGTCGGCGTGTCCAGGCAGCCGATCAGGTTCATCAGCGTCGACTTGCCCGAACCGGACGGGCCCATGATCGCGACGAAGTCGCCGCGGTCCACGCGCATGTCCACGCCCCTGAGCGCGACCACTTCCGCCTCGGTGCCGGCGGAGTAGACCTTGCCCAGCGTATGCGTCTGGATGACCGGGACGCGTTCGACGGCGGTCGGGGACGGCGTACTCATTCCTTCGCGCGCTCGCCCACGACCACCACGTCGCCTTCCTTCACCCCGCCGGACACTTCGGTGCTGGTGCCATCGCTGGCGCCGATGCGGACCTGCACCATCTCCGGCTTGCCGTTGACCAGTGTGTAGATCGGCGCGCGCTTGGCGCCCAGCAGCGTCCGCAGTTCGCCATCCCAGCGCTGCTTCTGCGTGTCGTCGAGCGTGGCGCGGAACGGTGCGAAGTCCTGCTGCATGCGCTCGGCCATGCGCTGGCGGATCTGCGCCTGCATGGCGCCACCGCCGCCGGTATTGCCGCCTGCGCGCGGACCGCCGCCGGGGCCGCCGCCGAACATGCTGGCGCCGCCCCGCTGCTGTGCCTGCGCCATGCGCGCGGCCTGGCGTTCGCGCAACGCGGTGAGCGCCGTGTCGAAGGCGGCCTGCTGTTCGGGCTTGAGCTGCAGGCTGCCGGCCACGCGTACCAGATCGTCACTGACGCCGCTGCCGCGGTTCTGTCCGCCCTGCGGCGCCTGCGTGGTCGCGGCGGTGGCATTCGCCTCCTCGCCGGTTGGCTTGTAGCGCAGCGCGGCGTTGGAGATCTTCAGGATGTTGTCGCGCTTGCTGACCTCGATCTCGGCGTTGACCGTGAGGCCCGGCAGCAGCGTGCCATCGGTGTTGTCGACGCTGACGACCACCGGATAGGTCACCACGTTGTTGGTCGTGGTCGCCGACAGCCGCACCTGCTGCACTTCGCCGCGGAACTGGCGGTCGGCGAAGGCATCGACGGTGAAGGACACGTTCTGGCCCACCTTGACCTGGCCGATGTCGGCCTCGTCGACGGCCAGTTCGATCTTCATCTTCGAGAGGTCCTCGGCGATGGTGAACAGCTCCGGCGCCTGCAGGCTCGCGGCCACGGTCTGGCCGGGCTCGATGGAGCGCGTCAGCACGACGCCATCCACTGGCGAGCGGATCACCGTGCGGTCCAGGTTGACCCGGGTCGTCTGGGTCGAGGCGGTCTGCTGGCGGATCGAAGCCTGGGATGCATTGACCTGCGCACGCGCCTGATCGCGCGCCGCACGGGCCAGGTCCACGTCGCTCTGCGCGACCAGCTTCTGCTTGCCCAGGTCGGCCTTGCGTGTGTAGTCGAGTTCGGCGTTGGCCAGGGTCGCCTGGGCCTGCTTGAGGTTGGCCTGCGCGTTGGCGATCTGCGCGTTGCCCTGCGCGATCTGCGCCTCGTAGGTGCTGGGATCGATGCGCGCGAGCACCTCGCCTTTCTTCACCTCGCTGTTGTAGTCCACCAGTACGTCGGTGACCTGGCCGGAGATCTGGCTGCCGACGGTGACGGTGGAGATGGCGCTGAGCGTGCCGGTGGCCGAAATCGCCACGCGGATGTCGCCGCGCTCGACGGTGGCGGTGCGGTAGGCGCTCTCCGCGTCATCGCCCTTGCGGCTGGTCCACCACCAGGCGCCGCCGCCGAGGATCGCGACCACGGCGATGCCGAGCAGGACATTGGGGATGATGGATTTCGTGCGGAGGGGGGAACGTGCAGGCTGGCTCATGCAGTGAGTCGGCTCGGAAGGTGGGGAATCGGGAACGGGAACGCGCCAGGGGCCGCGGCGTTGACAGCCCTGGGCGCCAGTCAGTTCCCGTATAGATTACGGAACGAAGCGGATCGTCGCTGTCGTGCCGCGTCCCAGCTCGCTGTCGAGCTCGATTTTCCAGCCGAACCGGTCGCACAGGCGGCTGACGATGGACAGGCCCAGCCCGCTGCCGTGGGGACGGTTGGGGTCTGCGCGGTAGAAAGGTTCGAAGACCCGGACCATCGATTCGGCCGACATGCCGATGCCGGTATCCCGCACGATCACCCGGTCCGGCTCCAGGATGACATCGATCCGGCCCCGGTCCGTGTAGGCGCAGGCATTGCGCAGCAGGTTGCTGACCACCACCTGGAAAACCCGCGGCGGCGCATGCAGCCGCGGGCGGGCGTGCAGGGTCACTTCCAGGTCGACCGGCTTGTTGAGCAGCAGCGTGCGCGCGTTCTCGGCCTCGTCCATGACGATGTCCGCCACGTCGAAGTCCTCACTTTGCGGCTCGACCTCGGCTTCGCGGGCGAGGATCAGGAAGGCGTCGATCACCGCCTCCATGTCGCGGCCGGCGCGCTGGATGCGCTGCAGCGCGCGGGCCACCCGCGGCGGTGAGTCTTCCGCCATGCCCATGTCGGTGGCCACCCGGATCACGGTCAACGGCGTGCGCAGCTCATGGCTGGCGTCGCGGGTGAAGTCGCGCTCGCGGGCGATGTGCGCGGTGACGCGCTGGGCCAGGCCATGCAGGGCGGACGCCAGTTGGCGGGCCTCGCCTTGCACGTCGTTGGGCAGACGGTCCGGCGCGAGGCCGCTGACGTCGGGACGGCGCGGGTCCCACTCGGCGACCTGCCGTGCCAGCCAGCTGACCGGCGACACCAGCCGCTTCGATGCGCGGTAGGTGAGCCACGACACCAGGTAGATCGCCACCAGCGTCATGATGATCGGCACGGTGCCGAAATAGAACGCCAGGCGCTCGGCCTGCGAGCGCAGGAACACCAGGTAGAGCCGTCCCGCGGGCTGCTCGTCCACCAGCACCAGCAGGTCGTCGTTCTTGAGTTCGTGGAAGCCCGGCTTCAGCTCGCGCAGATTCTCCGGCAGCACCAGGTTCGAGTGGCCCTTGAGCACCAGGTAGCCGCGCAGGTTGTGGGTGTTCGGCGGCGGCTGCGCGGTGGACGCGCTGTAGAGCTCCCAGAAATGGGTGGACTCTTCCTGCAGCGCGGTGTTCATCAGGCTGTGCTTGATCACCGCGGAGATCAGGTACACGCCCAGCACGATGGCCAGGCTGACCATGACGGCCTGCAGGATGAAGGCGATCCTGAGCTTGCGGGGCAGTCCGTGGCGCATCGGCGTGTCGTCGGGCGAAGGGCGGAGTATGCCGCGCGTCGACGCCCGGGGTCAGCCGATATCGGCGATGCGGTAACCCGCGCTCTGCACGGTGTGCAGCAGCGGTTTGTCGAACGGCTTGTCGATGACCTTGCGCAGGTTGTACAGGTGGCTGCGCAGCGTGTCGGAATCCGGCAGTCCATTGCCCCAGATCTCGCGTTCGATCTCCTGGCGGGTGACCACGCGCGGCGATTCTCGCATCAGGATGGTCAGCAGGCGCAGGCCGATGGGCGAGAGCATCAGCTCGGTGCCGCCGCGGGTGGCGCGCATGCTGACCGGGTCCAGCACCAGATCGGCGACCTTCAGCACCTCGGCACCGACCTGGCGGCGCTCGCGGCGGATCAGGGCGCGCAGGCGGGCTTCCAGTTCCTGGATCGCGAACGGCTTGGTCAGGTAGTCATCGGCGCCGGAGCTGAGGCCGGTGAGCTTGTCGTCGAGGGTGTCGCGCGCGGTCAGCATCAGGACGGGGGTGGACTTGCGCGCTTCGTTGCGCAGGCGCTTGCAGACTTCCATGCCGTCCAGGCGCGGGAGCATCAGGTCCAGGACCAGCACGTCATAGCTGTTTTCCACGGCCAGGCGGTAACCGTCCAGTCCGTCGGTGGCGTAGTCGACCTCGAACCCGCGCCCTTCCAGGTACTCCCCGATCATCTCGGAGATGTTGCGGTTGTCTTCTACCACCAGCACGAGACCTGCGGTTTCCTGACTGTGTCGCATGACAGCTCCTTTCAAAGGCTTCAGGTTTGTGAAACTACGCGGACACCGGTAGACGCCATGTGAAGACGGCCGCTGCATTCAGCCGGCAGTTGGGATTAGGCTTCGCCATCCTTCCCCCGACCCTCCCGCCATGATCGAACGCGTCCTGCCCCTGTTCCTGCTGCTGGCCTCCAACGTCTTCATGACCTTCGCCTGGTACGGGCACCTGAAATACAAGTCCTCGCCGCTGTTCGTAGTGATCCTGGCCAGTTGGGGCATCGCCTTCTTCGAGTACACCCTGATGGTCCCGGCCAACCGGATGGGCAGCGCCGTCTACTCGGTGGTCCAGCTGAAGACGATCCAGGAGATCCTGACCCTGCTGGTCTTCGCCGGCTTCAGTACCTGGTACCTGGGCCAGCCGCTGAAGTGGAACCATTACGCCGCCTTCGCCCTGATCGTGGGCGCGGCGTTCCTGATGTTCTACGAGTGACGCTGGGCGGCATTGCTCACCGGACGTACCCGGCTCGGGCCATCAGCCTCTCGGCGTGCGTCTCCAGCCGCTGTCTGTCCCTCAGCATGTAAGAAGGCCCATTGAGGACGGCAACGGTGCGCGCCGCCTCGATGGGCGACAGCGCATCAAGGGGTTTGCCGTGTTCGCGTTGCGCAAGACGATCCAGGCCCGTGTCGACACCGTTGTAAGCCTGGGACGCATAGAGCCCATACATTTCTTCATCGCTGAAATGCAGGGGAAGCAGGAGCCGCCAAAGCGCGGTTCTGGCATGCCAGCTCATCGCAGACTGCGGAGCATCGAATCTATGGACCGCCATCCGGGCCACTGATGGCGCCGGCGACCCCACGCTGGCGTCGATCAGATCGCGGATCAACGGCGGCGGCGATGCATCCTGACCGTCGGCATGCACCAGGAGCGCCTTTACTTCGGCCACATGCGGCCGGACCGCCACCAGGTCGTACGCGAACAGTCCGGCCAACGGCACCCCGACCAGCAGCGCGATGGCGTGGACGGCGTGCCGGACGACGCGGCTCATGCGCCGGTCAGAACCGGATCTTCCCGGTGATGATGTCCTTGAACATCACCCAGTCGCCGGCGAAGGAATAGAACGGATGCTTGAAGGTCGCGGGCCGGTTCTTCTCGAAGAAGAAGTGGCCGATCCAGGCGAAGCCATACCCGCAGAACAGCGCGGCAAACAGCCACCACGCGTTGCGCTCGACGATCGCCCACGCCAGCAGGGCCAGCACGCCGCAGCTGCCGATGAAGTGCAGACGCCGCGAGGTACGGTTGCTGTGCTCGTTGAGATAGAACGGATAGAACTCGCGGAAGCTGGCGAAGCGGCTCATGTCCCCTCCCACAGGGTCAGGCGGCGCGTGGCGAGAACATGATCACCGCCATGCCGGCCAGGCACAAGCCGGCGCCCAGCAGGTCCCAGCGGGTAGGCTTCACCGCGTCCACCGCCCACAGCCAGAAGATGGCCATCGTGATGTAGACGCCGCCATAGGCCGCATAGACGCGGCCGGACGCCGTGGGGTGCAATGTCAGCAGCCACGCGAACAACGCCAGGCTCGCCGCGGCCGGCACCAGCAGCCAGGCGCTGCCGCCCTTCCGCAGCCACAGGTACGGCAGGTAGCAGCCGACGATCTCGGCCAGCGCGGTGACGAGGAACAGCAGCAGGGTCTTCATGCGGCAAGCCTACCGCAGCCGCGTGTCACGCCGGGTTGCGCTCCGTGGCCTTCACCCGCGCCCACAGCGCTTCCTGTGCATCCAGGTCCAGCGCGGACATCGTGGTGTCTTCGGCAGCGGCGATCGCTTCCATGGCACGGAAGCGGCGTTCGAACTTCAGGTTGGCCCGGCGCAGCGCGCCGCCCACGTCCACCTTCGCGTGGCGCGCCAGGTTGGCGGCGACGAACAGCAGGTCGCCGATCTCGTCTTCCAGTCGCGCATCGCGTTCCGGTGACGGCGCGGCGGCGAGTTCGACACGGACTTCGTCGATCTCTTCATGCAGCTTGTCGATCACCGGCGCGGTGCCCGGCCAGTCGAACCCCACGCGCGCCGCGCGCGACTGCAGCTTCACCGCGCGCCGCCATTCCGGCAGTCCGCGCGATACGCCGGCCAGCGCGGAGGTGTCTTCCTCGCCGGCCGCCTTGCGCTCGGCCGCCTTGATCGTTTCCCAATTGACGGTCTGCGCTTCCGCATCGGCGAACGAGGCATCGCCGAACACGTGCGGGTGCCGGCGCACCATCTTGTCGCAGATGGCGGTGACGACATCGTCGAACGCGAACGCTCCCTGCTCCTGCGCCATCTGCGCATGGAAGACGACCTGCAGCAGCAGGTCGCCCAGTTCGTCCTTCAAGGCCGGCAGGTCGCCACGGTCGATCGCATCGGCGACTTCGTAGGCCTCTTCGACGGTGTACGGCGCGATCGTCGAGAAATCCTGCTCCAGGTCCCACGGGCATCCGCCGTCGGGATCGCGCAGGCGGGCCATGATGGCCAGCAGCCGCGCGATGCCCGGCTCAGGCGCTGAGGACATGTCCATGCTCGTCTCCGAGCGCGCCCGCCAGCCAGGTGCGCCATGGCAGCGTCATGTCGCCCATCGCGACGAAGTCGCCGTTGAGCAGCGTCTCGCGGCGGTTGTAGCGGAACGCGCGACCATCCGGCGCCAGCAGCGCGCCGCCGGCGGCTTCCAGCACGCACTGGGCCGCGGCCGTGTCCCACTCACTGGTCGGGCCGAAACGCGGATAGACATCCAGCGTGCCTTCGGCGATGCGGCAGAACTTCAGCGACGAGCCCAGCGACATCTCCTCGATCCCGCCCATGGCGTCGAGGAACGCCTGGGTGCGTGGATCGCGGTGCGAGCGGCTGGCCGCGACCTTCAACGGTGCGGCGGCGGGCGAGCGCGTGCGGATCTGCGTGTCCACGTCGCCAACACGGCGGTACGCGTTGCGACCCTGGCGCGCGTGCCAGGTCTCGCCGGTCACGGGTGCGTGCACCACGCCGAAAATCGGCTCATTCTGTTCGATCAACGCGATGTTGACGGTGAATTCGCCGTTGCGCTTGATGAACTCGCGCGTGCCATCCAGCGGATCCACCAACCAGTACGTCGGCCACTGGCTGCGCTCGGCCCACGGGATGTCCGAGGCTTCCTCCGACAGCACCGGCCACTGCGGCGTCAGCCGGCGCAGGCCATCGGTGATGACGCGGTGCGCGGCCATGTCGGCGGCGGTCAGAGGGCTGTCGTCGCTCTTGCGCTGCACGTCGAAGGCGCCTTCGTACACGGCCATGATGGCCTGGCCCGCTTCGCGGGCGATGACGATGACGGCTTCGTGCAGGTCTGCGGTCATTCGGCTCATGTCCGCTCTTTCAACCATTCGCGGGCGATGAACAACGCCGCGAGCGAACGGCCTTCCGAAAAATCCTCGCGCAGCATCAGCTGGTCGAGGTCTTGCAACTTCCAGGGCACTACTTCCAACTCCTCGGGTTCATCCCCCGGCAGGCGCTCGGGGTACAGGTCTCTTGCCACCACCAGCCAGGACTGGTGGCTCATGTAGGTGGGCGCCAGGGTCAGGCTGCGCAGCACATCGAGCCGTCGCGCGCCGAAACCGGCTTCTTCCTTCAGTTCGCGGTCGGCCGCCTGTTCCGGCGTCTCGCCCGCGTCAATGCGGCCCTTGACCAGGCCGAGCTCGTAGCGGTGCATGCCGGCAGCGTATTCGCGCACGAGCAGCACCGTGTCGTCGTCGCGCATCGGCACCACGACCACGGCCCCGTGGCCCTGCGAGCGCAGGCGGTGGTAGCGCCGGCGTTCACCGTTGCTGAACTCGAGGTCCAGCTCCTCGACATGCCGGTCCGGCCCGTCGGTGCGCTGGGTGATCCCGTGGATGATCGGCAGGCGGCTCATGCGCTGGAACGGCATCCACGCCGGGCGCGCGAGGCGCGGCGACGGCAGGGGGCGAGGGCCGATATCATGAGGGGATGCGACAACCGGATCATCAAGCCAGCATGCTAACAGAGGCGGACCAGTGGCGTGCCCGCGATCTGTCGGTGGTGTGGCACCCCTGCACCCAGATGCGTGAGCATCCGCACACCTTGCCGCTCGTACCGATCGTGCGCGGCGAAGGTGCGTGGCTGGTCGGCTACGACAGCACGCGCTACCTGGACGCGGTCAGCAGCTGGTGGACGAACCTGTTCGGCCATGCCGAACCTCGGATCGGCGCCGCCATCGCGGCGCAGGCGGGTGCGCTGGAGCAGGTGATGCTGGCCGGCTTCACCCACGCGCCGGCGGTAAAACTGGCCGAACGGCTGCTCGCCCTCGCCCCGCGCCAACCCGACCGCGATCCGCTCGCCAAGGTGTTCTATGCCGACAACGGCTCGGCGGGCGTGGAGGTCGCGCTCAAGATGGCCTTCCACTGGTTCCACAACCGTGGCGAGCACCGGCGTACGAAGTTCATCGCGCTGGAGAACGGATACCACGGCGAGACGCTCGGTGCGCTGGCGGTGGGCGACATCCCGCTGTATCGCCGCGTGTACGCACCGCTGCTCACGGAAGCCGTGTTCGCCCCCTCCCCTGATGCCTACCTGGCCCGGGAGGGGGAATCGCCCGCCGAATGTGCGGCGCGTGCCGCCGATGCGCTGGGGGCGCTGCTGGACCGGCACGCCGGCGAAGTCTGCGCGGTCATCGTCGAGCCCCGCGTGCAGTGCGCCGGCGGCATGCGCATGCACCACCCGGACTACCTGGCGCGCGTGCGCGCGCTCTGCGATGCGAGCGGCGCATTCCTCATCGCCGACGAGATCGCCGTGGGCTTCGGCCGCACCGGCACCTTGTTCGCCAGCGAACAGAGCGGCGTGATGCCCGACCTGATGTGCCTGTCGAAAGGCCTGACCGGCGGCTTCATGCCGCTGGCCGCGGTCCTGGCGACGCAGGCCCTCTACGACGGTTTCCTGGACGACTCGCGCGAACGCGCCTTCCTGCATTCGCACAGCTACACGGGCAATCCGCTGGCATGCGCGGCCGCGCTGGCGTCGCTGGACATCTTCCGCGACGACGACATCCTCGCGCGCAACCGCGCGACGGCGCGCACGATGTCTGCGCTCGCGGAGCCGCTCGCCGCGCACCGCCACGTCGCCGACGTGCGGCAGGCCGGCATGATGCTGGCGTTCGAACTCACCCGCGACGGCGACAAGGCCACGCCCTTCCCCGCCGCCGCGCGCGTGGGCCTGAAGGCCTACCGCGCCGCGCTTGAACGGGGCGTGGTGCTGCGCCCGCTGGGCGACGTGCTGTACTGGATGCCGCCCTATTGCGTGGACACCGCCGACCTGCAGCATCTCGCCGATGTCACCCGCCACGCCATCAACGAGGCCACCGCATGCGCCTGACCCGCTGTTATGTGGACCTGCCGTTGCGATCCGGCGCACGCGTCGCCCTGCCGGACGTGGCGGCCAACCACCTCGCCCGCGTGCTTCGCCTGCGCGAAGGGGATGCGTGCGTGCTGTTCAACGGCGACGGCCATGACTACGACGCGCGCATCGAGGCGATCAGCAAGCGCGAGGTCGTCGTCGGGCTGCAGGGCGCGCGCGCGGTCGACATCGAGTCCCCGCTGCACGTCACCCTGCTGCAGGGCATCGCGCGCGGCGAGAAGATGGATCTCATCCTGCAGAAGGCGACGGAACTGGGGGTCGCCGCGATCATCCCCGTCGTCGCCGAACGCACCGAGGTGAAGCTGGATGCCGAGCGCGCGGAGAAGCGCGTGGCGCACTGGCGCAGCGTCATCGCCTCGGCCTGCGAACAGAGCGGCCGCGCGCAGCTGCCTACGCTGGCCGCGCCGGCGGCGCTCAACGATGCCGCACGCGGCATCGGCGGCGACTCGGTGCGCCTGACGCTCGACCCCACGGGCGAGGTGTCGCTGGCGACCGTGCAGGTCGCGACGGGCGCTGTCGTGGTGGCGATCGGTCCGGAAGGCGGCTGGTCGCCGCGGGACCGCGAGATCCTGTCGGCGGCGGGTTTCACCGGATTGCGGCTGGGGCCGCGCATCCTGCGCACCGAGACCGCCGGGTTGGCTGCCATCGCGGCCTTGCAGTCGCGCTTCGGCGATCTGTAGGACGGGCTCAGGCCCGCCATTTCACGGCATCAGCAGTCCCGATGGACCGCGGGGCGGAACATCCATCCGCACGTGGTGAGGGTGGGCCCGGGCCCACCCTGCGACGGCGTCAGGCCGCGGTGGCCAGCGCTTCGCCGATCATCGTTTCGACGGTTTCCAGGTCAGGCAGTACCGCGGCCTCATCGCCGAGCAGTACGCGCACCTTGACGCCAACCGGCAGTTCTTCTTCCGTCGCGTCGGCGAGCAAGCCATCGCGCGGCACCGACACCAGGCGCGGGAACGACGGCGTCAGCAGCGCGAAGTAGGGACGGTCCTTGTCGCCGCTCAGCGCCTTCAGCACCACGATCTTGCTGTTGAGCGCGACCGGGTCGTTCGGATTGCCGCTCAGGCGACCGAAGGCGACCAGCGGCACCGGCCAGCCATGCCAGTCGATCTGGCCGGGCAGCCAGTCCGGCATGCCGGCGATCGGTTCGACCGGCGCGCGCGTCAGCACTTCGGCGATGGTGGCATTGGGCAGCAGCAGGCGGTAGTCGCCGGCCTGGATCAGGACGCCGCGGATTTCGTCGTTGGAATGGGCCATCGTATGTTCCTCAGAACCAGCGGTCGGTCAGGCGCTGCGCGAGTTGCGCGGGCGTGCCCAGTTCGGCGCCGTGGGCGGCCAACGCGCGGGGCGCGGCCGGGTCATAGCAACCGTCCTGCGACTGGCCCATCACCAGCGCACCCTGTGCAGCCAGCGCGGCAACCGGCTCGACCAGGGCGGTATCGCTGCCGCTGAGCAGCAGCACCGCGCTGTCGGCCGGCGGCAGCTGCGAGATCATGGTGTGGATGACGGCGCCTGGACGGAAACTCACCACGCCCGCGTCGACCAACGGCACGACATCGCCGGGCATCACGTAGATATGGCCGGCCTCGGCCGGCGTACCGGCTTCCGCCAGCGCGACCGGCATGTGCGCCACGCGCTCCATCTGCCGTACGAGGTTGTCGTAACGGCCGCCATCCAGGCGCAGGTGCACCAGCAACGGCTTCGGAAAGCCATCGGGCAGGTCGGCCAGCAGTTTTCGCACCGCGTCGGGGCCGCCGATGCCGGCGAACACCAGCACCGCGCCCTGCACGCGCTCGCTCTTTCCGCCAGCGGCATCCAGCGGCTCAAGCGAGAGCGACGAGAGATCGAATTTCGGTGCCGGCAGCGGCGGCGGCGCGGACGCGGACGGCTCGGGCAGCGGCGGCGGAACCGGTGGCGCATCGGTCGCGGGACCGGATGCCTGCGACGCATGGCGCAGCCAGTCGTCCGCATCGACCACGCTGTCTTCGCCCTGCCGTGCGGCCAAGCCGCCGGTGTAGGCGAAATCGTCGCGCGGCAGCTCCTGGGCGATGTCCGCGGCCTCCTCCAGGTGCAGCGCGATCTCCGCATCCTGGTGCATCTGCGCCGGCGTCACCGGCAGCCCCGGTTCCAACTGCAGGCTGACCTCTTCCTCGCGACCTGGCGGCAGCACATCCTGGTGGCCGTGCAGCTTGGCGGCGAGATGGCGGGCCCAGCGCTGGGCTTCCCACCCCTGGCGGCGTGCCGCCAGCTCGGCCTCGTCGAAGATCACCGAAACGGCCGGGTCGTGCAGCACGCTGTCGAAGCGCTCGAGGCTATCCTCGATGGCCGGTTCGAGCGCGACCAGCACCACCTCCGGCGCGCTGGTACCGAGTGCATCGGCATCGAGCGTGTTCGGATCGTCTTCCAGCACGATGTCGGCGCCGGCCTCGTGCAGGGCCACCCGAAGGCGCTCGCGCGCCTCGCCCGGGCGGGCCAACAGGGCGACGCGCTTGGCTTCACTCACGGACACGGGCGATTCCCAGCAGGTCGTAGACGTTGCGCAGCAGATCGAGCTCCTGGTACGGCTTGCCCAGGTAGCGTTGGACGCCGATGTCGAACGCGCGCTGGCGATGCTTGTCGCCGGTACGCGAGGTGATCATCACGATCGGCACATCCTTGAAGCGTGGGTCGGCCTTCATCGCCGTTGCCAGCTCGTAGCCGTCCATGCGCGGCATCTCGATGTCCAGCAGCATCAGGTCGGGCACGCGCTCTTCCAGCTTCTCCAGCGCTTCGACACCGTCGCGCGCGGCGGCGACTTCGAAGTTGTGGCGTTCCAGCACGCGGCTGGTCACCTTGCGCATCGTCAACGAATCGTCCACCACCATCACCAGCGGGACGCGGCGCTGCTCGACAGCCGCCGTCGGCTGTGCGGGCTGTGCCGGCTGGGCCAGATGGCGACGCACCAGCGGTGCGGCGTCCAAGATCACCACGACGCTGCCGTCGCCGGTGATGGTCGCGCCGTAGATGCCCTGGATGGAGGCGATCTGCGGGCCGACCGGCTTGACCACGATTTCACGGTTGCCCAGCACCTGGTCCACGGCGACGGCGGCACGCAGGTCACCGGCGCGCACCAGCAGCAGCGGCACCTGGGCCTGGCCCTCCGCCTTGGCGGGGCTGTGGCCCACCAGATGGCCGAGGTTGTAGAGCGGGTAGTCCTCGCCGGCGTAATGGTAGGTACCGGCACCGGCGTTGAAACGCGCGTGGCTGATGCGACCGATGCCGCTGACCGCGGCGACCGGCACGGCGAACTGGGCCTCGCCGATCTGCACGAACACCGCCTGGGTGACGGCCAGCGTCTGCGGCAGGCGCAGGGTGAACACGGCGCCCTTGCCCGGGGTGGACGCGATATCCAGCGAACCACCGAGCTGGCGGACTTCGTTGTGGACCACGTCCATGCCGACGCCACGGCCAGCCAGCTGGCTGACCTTGTCGTACGTGCTGAAACCGGACTCCAGGATCAGCCGGTCCAGATCGGCGTCGGCCAGCGTGGCGCCCGCTTGGATCAGGCCGCGCTGTTCGGCGCGACGACGGATCGCGCCGCGGTCGAGGCCGGCGCCGTCGTCGGAAACCACCAGCACCATTTCCGAGCCTTCGCGACGCAGCGCGACCTGCACGGTGCCCTCTTCGGGCTTGCCCGCCTTGCGACGGTCCTTCGGCGATTCGAGGCCATGCGCGACGGAGTTGCGCAGCAAGTGTTCGAGCGGCGCCGTCATGCGCTCCAGCACGTTGCGGTCCATTTCGCCGTGGGTACCCGACAGCTGCAGGTTGACCTGCTTGTGGGTGTCGGTACCCGCCTGGCGCAGCACGCGACGCAAACGCGGCACGATGCCTTCGAACGGCACCATGCGCGCGCGCATCAGACCGTCCTGCAGTTCCGAACTGACGCGCGACTGCTGTTGCAGCAGGCTGTCGTACTGGCGCGACAGGTCGTCCAGTACGCCCTGCAGGCCGCTGATGTCGGCGGCGGACTCGGCCAGCGCACGGCTGAGCTGCTGCAGCGTGGAGAAACGGTCCAGTTCCAGCGGATCGAACGTCGGATCCTGCTTCTCGTGCTCGCGCTGGTAGCGGGCGACGATCTGCGCTTCGGTCTCCAGGTCGAGGCGACGCAACTGGTCGTGCAGACGGATGTTGGTGCGGTCGAGTTCGGCCATCGCGCCGCGGAACGCGCCGAGCTGCTGCTCCAGGCGTGCGCGGTAGATCGCCACTTCGCCGGCGTGGTTGACCAGGCGGTCCAACAGGTCGGCGCGGACGCGCACCTGCTCCTGCTGGCCCATCGGGAAGAACTCTTCTTCCGCGTGCACCGTCAGGTCGGTCTCGATCGGTGCCGACAACGGCGCCAGTTCCACCGGGGCGGCCGGGGCGTCGCTCGCGGCGGGAGCGTCCGGCAGCTCGATGCCGCGGGCGCGTGCGTTGAACTCGGCGATCATCCCGTCCGGAATGGTCACCACGCGACGGGCGGTGACGCGCGCCAGCTGCCCGTGCAGCGTGTCGAAGCCACGTTCAAGCAACTGGATCGCACGACGGTCCAGTTCGGTGCGATGGCCGGCGATCGATTCCAGCATCGATTCGATCGCGTGGCCCAGGTCGCCGACGGCATGGATGCCCGCCATGCGCGCGCCACCCTTCAGGGTGTGCAGATCGCGCTGCAGGCTGATGACCAGTGCCCGGTCCTCGGGGGTCTCGCGCAGCTTGGCCAACAGGTCGTCGGAGTGGTCGAGCAGGTCGTTGCCTTCCTCGATGAAGATCTCCACCAGGTCGAGGTCCAGACCGGTCAGGTCGAGGGCCTCTTCCGGCTCCGGCATGTCGGCGGGCGCACTGGTCACGGCAGACTCCTCGGCTTCGGCGGAGGCGACGACTTCGGGCTCGGCAGGTTCGCCGGCATCCGGCGCGTCGGCAGGCGCTTCGACAACCTCGTCGTCAACGACCTGTTCGACGGAGATCTCTTCGGGCGTCGGCGCTTCCGCGACCGCTTCTTCGACGCGTGCCTCTTCCTCGGCGGCGCCATCCTCGACGACCACGTCGGTGGAGGATGCTTCCTCTTCGACGACCATGTCGGCGGAAGAGGTTTCCTCTTCGACGACGTCCTCGACCGTGTCGTTCTCGACGACCGCGTCTTCGATGACCGCGTTCTCGATGGCCGCTTCGCCGATCTCTTCGACAGCAGGCTCGTCGCCGACGACCGTCGCGTCAGCAACCTCGACGGCGACGTCTTCAGACCCGGTCTCCGTGGCCTCGTCGACGGCGACATTTTCCGCCGCCACCTCGGCGAGCGCCGCATCGTCCACCTGTGCCGCTTCGGCACCGGCGTCTTCGACGGCACTGGCGGCATCCCCTGCGCCCATGTCGGTCGCGGGTTCGGCCGTCTCCGTCAGGAAGGCGGGCAGATCGGCGTCGACGACGAGCGCATCGTCGACGACTCCATCGTCCGTTGCCGTCGCCTCGACGGTTGCTTCGTCCGCCACTTCCACCGGCGCGGCTGCGGCTGCATCGACGGTGCCTGCGGTGACGGCGCCCTCGTCCATGCGGCTGCGCGGCAGGATGCGGTAGTCGATGTCGTAGAACATCACTTCCGGCGACGGCTGCACCGGCGCATCAGCGCCTGCGGTCGCGGTTCCCTCGGTGCGTTCGACATCGGCGATGTCGGGCACCAGGTCTCCACCGGCGCCACGCGCGGTGTCGTCCAGGTACGCCGAAAGATCCAGCGCGGCAAGTTCGACGTCGGTGGGCATGACCGGCGGCGCGATCGTCGGCATCTGCTCGGTGTAGGTGCCCTGCCGCGTGTCATCAACGATCTGCGCACCCTGGCGCTGTTCCGGCAGGCTGTCGCGCAGCGCGGCCAACTGGCCTGCGAGCGCGGCGAACACCGGGACACGCGGTGATGGCGCCTGCAACGCCGCAACGCTGCGGCGGATCGCCTGCGCAGTATCGGCGATGGCAGACACGCCCTCAGGTGTCGGGGTTTCGTTGGCCGCGAGCAGTCGCTTCACGTACTGCTCGGCTGGCGCGGTGACCTCGGTGATTTCCGGCACGTCGGCCATCGCCAGCGCACCGTTCATCGTGTGGATGGCGCGCAGCAGTTCTTCGTTGACGGGGGCTGCCGCAACCTGCGCCTTGAGCAGCCAGGTGTCGACGGTATCGAGGTGGTTGTCCACCTCCGCTTCCAGGATCTCGCGCAGCACGACATCGACGGAGGCCGGCGTACCCTCGGTCTCCGGCTCGAACACGGTGGGCACGTCTTCGATCGCCGGCGTGGCGACGGCGGCGGGCGCAGGCTCGACGAATTCGGCCTCCTCGTCCACGACAGTCGGCTGGGCGCTGTAGTAAGCCTCCTCGCCGGCCGCCAGGCGGTCGGCCACCTCCTGCAGTCCGGCCAGGTCGGCGGTCACGCTGCCGGTGCCGCGCAGTGCTGCGTTGAGCTGCGGCAACACATCGCAGGCCATCTCCAGCAGGGCCTCGACGGCATGGCTGGGCTCGCGCGTCCGATCAAGCACGCGGTTGAGCATGTTCTCGATCTTCCAGCTGAATTCACCGAGCGTCTTCGCGCCGACCAGGCGCCCACTGCCCTTCAGCGTATGGAACACGCGGCGGATCGGCCGCAGGCGATCAAGGTCCTCCGGATTGCTGCGCCATGCGGGCAGCAGCTGGCGTAGGTTGACGATCTCCTCATCGAATTCCTCGAGGAAGACCTCGCGGATATCGTCATCGATATCGGTGGCGTCGCTGTCGAAGCCGCCGATCACCGTGGCGGTCGGCAACGAGGCGGCAGCCGCTGCGATCTCGTGGCGCAGGTCCGGCAGCGCGTCCTCGTCCGCCTCGACCGGCACGGCAGGCGCGTCGCCAACGGCGTCCATGATCGTCGCGACGGGTTCCGATTCGGTCGGAGCGTCGGCGACCGGCGCATCGGCGGCAGCCTCGTCGAGCTCGACGACGAACGTCGTGGCTTCGACGCCGGCATCGGCTTCCTCGAAACCGACCGGATCGAAGGGATTGGCCTCGGTCGGCGCCGGCGCGGCGTCGATCGACTCCAGCGTGAGCGCACCGAAGGCGGAGGCGTCCTCCACCGGGGCAGCGGCGGACGGCGCTTCGACCGCCGGAGCGGCGGGCGCCTCGACGACGGCCGGCACGGCGGCCACGGCCGCGATCGCGGGTTCGACGGCGGCCGGCGCTTCGGGCGGCAGCGGCCAATAGCGCAATGCCTCCAGGCTGCCGCGGGTGATCTCGAGGATGTCCTCGCGATTGGGGCGGCGCTCGCGCAGCGCTTCCAGGTAATACTCCAGGCTGGCCATCGCGTCGGCCAGCGTGTCCAGTTGCTGGCCACCGGGCACGCGCTTCTTGCCGATCAGCTCGCTACCGACGTAACGGCGCACGCCGACGACGTAGTCGCCTGCCTGCCCCAGTTCCAGCATGCGCAACGCGCCTGCCACTTCGTCGAGCAGGCGCGGCACATCGGTCAGTTCGCTGTGGTCCCAATTGGTCTCGATGAAGGCCACGAAACGCTCGCGCGCGCCGGCGAAGTTGATGATGGCCTCCTGGGCCAGCACTTCGACGGTTCGCTGCGATTCGGCGGCGCTGGGATCAGCGCCTGGATCGGCGGCGCTGCCGAGCCGCGCGACCTGGTCGTCCAGCGAGGCATCCACGTACAGCAGGGCACCGGCGACATCGAGCAGCGTGCCTTCGTCCGCCGGACGGCTGCCGGCGACGACTTCGCGCAGCGTGTCGCGCTGTTGCATCACCACGTCGCGCGCCACGCCCAGGCCCATCATGCCGAGCGTGTCGGCCACGTTGCCGAGTTCGGCGACCTGCGGTTCCAGCTCGTGCGCATCGTTGCCGGTGCGCAGGTGCAGGTCGAGCGCATCCTTCACGCGCAGCAGTTCTTCCTTCACCGCGTTGCCGACCGTGTCCAGCAATTCGCGGTTGCGGCCACTCAGGCTGCTGCGCGCATGGTCGATCTCGGCCTCGCTGGGGGTCGCCTCGTCCGTCGCGCCGCCCGGGAACAGCATGCTCTCGTTGAGGCCCGCCGCGCCGCGCGCGGCACGGATCTCGTTGAGCAGCGGCAGCAACACGATCGGAATGTCGCGATGGCCTTCCTGCAGCCGTTCCAGGTAGTCGGGCAGCAGCACTGCGCCGCGCATCAGCGTGGCGCAGGCGTCGTCGCGATCGTCCACGCCGCCATCCTGCAGCGCCTTCGCGAGCAGTTCGAGCTCCTCGGCCACCATCGCGGGTGCATACAGTTCCACCATGCGCAACGTGCCCTGCACCTGGTGCAGGTAGCCGGCGCAGAACCGCATGCGGCTGGTGTCGGTCGGCGCTTCGACGAAGGACTCGATCTCCTGGCGCACCAGGCGCAGGGTCTCGTCCAGCTCGGGTTTCACCCAACCGAGCACGGCATGGCTCATGGCCTCGCGCAGCGCACTCATCGGCGGACCCCCGCGGCTGCGGTGGAACCGTCAGCCTCGCGCTGCAGGCGGGCGGGATGGCGTAGGAAGTTCATGCGGTACGTCCCGTCCTCAGCCCGGCAGCTTGAAGTCGGCGACCGAACGGCGCAGGTCCGACGCGAGTTGCGCCAGGTGGCCGATCGATTCCGCGGTCTGCCCCGCGCCCAACGACGTCTGCGAGGTGATCTGCCGGATCACGCCCATGGTCTGGGTGATGTCCAGTGCCGCCGTGGACTGCTGCTGGGCGGCCGAGGAAATGTTCTTGATGAGGTTGTTGAGGTCGTTGGACACGCGCTCGATCTCGCCCAGCGCGGTACCCGCGTCCTCGGCCAGGCGCGCACCGGACACCACTTCGGCGGTGGTCTGCTCCATCGAACTGACCGCTTCGTTGGTATCGGCCTGAATCGTCTGCACCAGCGATTCGATACGGCGCGTGGCGCCCGAGGTGCGTTCCGCGAGGCGCTGCACTTCGTCGGCCACGACCGCGAAACCGCGGCCCGCTTCACCGGCCGAAGCCGCCTGCACCGCCGCGTTGAGCGCCAGGATGTTGGTCTGTTCGGAAATGTCGTTGATCAGTTCCACGACCGAGCCGATTTCCTGCGAGGACTCGCCCAGTCGCTTGATGCGCTTGGAGGTTTCCTGGATCTGGTCGCGGATCTGGTCCATGCCGCGGATCGTCTCGCGCACCACGCCCGCGCCCTCGGTCGCGATCTGCACCGAGCGCTGCGCCACCTCGGCGGACTCGGTGGAGTTCTTCGACACCTGGTCGATGCTGGTCGCGATCTCGCTGATGCGGTCGGACGCCGTGGTGATCTGGTCGGCCTGGTGGCCGGCGGCCTCTGCCAGCTGCAGCGCGGTCGCCTGCGTTTCCTGCGTCGAGGCCGCCACCTGCACCGAGGTGTCGTTGATCGTCGTCACCAGGTTGCGCAGTTCGTCCACGGCGTAGTTGATGGCGTCCGCGATGGCGCCGGTCATGTCTTCGGTCACCGAGGCCTTCACCGTCAGGTCGCCTTCACCCAGCGAGCTGATTTCGTCCAGCAGCCGCATGATGGCCTGCTGGTTGCGGCTGTTGTATTCCACCTGCGTCTGGTAGCGCATTTCCTGCTCGCGCTGGCGGGTGCGGTACAGCGAGTACAACAGACCGATGATGGAGATCAGCGCCGCGGCGCCCGAGGCAATGCCGAGCCAGAAGTTCGGAAACAGGCGGGTGTCGCGCACCGAACCGAACGCCGAGAACGCCTGGAAGAGGTTCGTGCTGTCCTGGAGCATCTGCCCGGAGCCGGTGGTCAGCGCAGCGGCCGCGCCCTGCGCGGCGAACAGCTTGCCCGAGGTGGCCAGGATCGCGTCCAGGTCCTTCTTCATCGTCGCCCACAGGGTCTGCGAATTCTGCAGCGCAGCCAGCGCGGCCGCGTTGCGGACCGGCGCGATGCCCAGTTCGGCATTGCCGTTGCGCAGGCCTTCCAGCACCTGGCCGAACAACACGGCGTCGCGACCCAGCGCGTCGCCCGCGGTGGAAGCACCGGCGCCGCCGGCGCGGATTTCCGTCACGCGGCGGGCCATGGTGCCCGCCAGCACGACCTGCTGCAGCGCGCTGTAGATCTGCGAGGACGGCGCACCGCCGGCCGACATGGCACGCACCACTTCGTTGAGCTGGGCCTGCAGGCTGGGCACCTGGCCGGCGAAGCGGTCGGCGTTGCCGGCCAGCGCCAGCACGGCCGCTTCCGAGGCGACGATCTGGTCGGCGCTCTTGCCCAGCGGGGCCCAGGTCGCGGCCAGCTTCTCAAGCGGACCGGACACGGCGCCTTCGTTGCCGAAACGCGACTGGAGGTCGGACACCGTGGCTTCGACCGACTGTTTGGTTTCCTTGAACGCCTTGAACGCCGTCGCGTTGCCGGCGACCGCCTCACGACCCTGGTTGGTCAGCTGCTGCGAGAGCACGCGCATGTCGGATGCGCCGGTGCTGGCGCCGGAGAGGCGGCTGCCCTGGTAGGTAGCCACGCCGGTGTTCGCACCGAACACGATCACCGAGATCGCCAGCAGCGCCAGCCAGAAGCTGTTGCTGAAGCTGCCGATCTTGCTGGCGGTAGGAGAATCCGACGCAGTGCTCATTTTTCAACCCCTGGAAAATAGCGTGTCGTCCGCGCTCAAAGCGCGGCTTGGCGGAACTCGGGCGTGCGCGCGAGCAATCCCAGCGCAAACACACCCCACTGCTGGTCGTCGCTGGCGAACGCCCGCTCGATGAAATGCCCGTAGCGGCCGTCCGCCAGATCCCCCGGCTCGACCTGCTGCGATTCGTGGAAGCTGCGCTGGCCGTACAGCTCGTCGATGGTCAGCGCGACGTCGCCGCCGGACTGCCGCATGACCAGCACGCGCTGGCCCTCGTGCAGGACGGTGCGTTCGCCTTCGAGGAACTGCTTCAGGTCCACGACCGGAAACAGGTTGCCGCGCAGGTTGCCGATCCCCAGCAGCCACGGCTGTGCGCCCGGCACCGGCGTGACCGGCGGCATCGGCACGATTTCAACCACTTCCCCGAAGTTGGAAATCAGCCGGCGCTTGCCCACGCGATAACCCACGCCGCGGTACTGGTCCTGCGCGATCTCTCGCGCAGGCTGCACCACGGCATGCGCCAGACTGCGGCGCTCATATTCGGCAAGCGTATCGAACGGTGTGCGGATCATCGCCCGCCCCCTGTGCACTCAGTACGATGGGTCCCCATGTCGTCAGCCCCCCCTCAGGTGCTGACGTGGGCGCGGATGGCGTCGAGGAGTTCCTCGCGCGTGAACGGCTTGGTCAGGTACTGCTCCGAGCCGACGATGCGTCCGCGCGCCTTGTCGAAGAGGCTGTCCTTGGACGACAGCATGATGACCGGCGTGGACTTGAAGACCTGGTTGTTCTTGATGAGCGCGCAGGTCTGATAGCCGTCCAGACGCGGCATCATGATGTCCACGAAGATGATCTGGGGCTGCTGGTCGGCGATCTTGGCGAGCGCCTCGAACCCGTCCGTCGCCGTCACCACCTCGCAACCCTCGCGTTTCAGCAGGGTTTCTGCGGTGCGGCGGATGGTTTTCGAGTCATCGATCACCATGACCCGTAGGCCGTTGAGTCCGCCGGCCTGGCCTTCATTCTGCGTCATTACCTGATTTCCCCATGCGCGCGCGGCTTCATTGACGAACTGGCCGCGCTGCGTTGGCTGCTTATATCCCCTATCCCGGCGCGGACTGTCAAGCCGCGCCCCCGCAGGCCATTCGGCTGAACGGCGCGATGCGAACCACGTCTCAATTTCGGGCCGGCCGCGGAATGCCCCGTTCCGTTGTCGCGGGAGGGCCGCGCGGTGCCGCCTGATACCATCACGCCGTCATCCGCAGAACCGCCCCCATGCCGCTGGACATCGTCGTCGTCATGGACCCGATCGGGTCCATCAAGATCGCCAAGGACACCACCTTCGCCATGCTGCTGGAGGCCCAGCGGCGCGGGCACCGGCTGCACTACGTCACCCCCGGCCGGCTGGCCCTGCGCGACGGCCGCGCCTTCGCCCAGGTCGCCCCGCTGTCCGTGAAGGACGACAAGGCCGGCTGGTTCACCCTCGGCGAGCCGCACGAGCTCGCCTTCGGCCCTGGCCAGGTGGTGCTGATGCGCAAGGACCCGCCCGTCGACGACCAGTACCTCTACGACACCCACGTGCTCGGCATCGCCCAGCAGGCCGGCGCGCTGATCGTCAACGATCCGCAGGGCCTGCGCGACTACAACGAGAAACTGGCTGCCCTGCTCTTCCCGCAATGCTGTCCGCCGACCCTCGTCAGCCGCGATCCGGCGGCGCTGAAGGCGTTCGTCGCCGAGCACGGCGAAGCGGTGCTGAAGCCGCTGGATGGCATGGGTGGTCGCTCGATCTTCCGCGTGAAGGCCGGCGACCCCAACACCAACGTCATCCTCGAAACCCTGGTCGGCCCTGGCCACCTGACCCTGGCCCAGCGCTTCATCCCCGGCATCAAGGACGGCGACAAGCGCGTACTGCTCATCGACGGCGAACCCGTGGACTACGCCCTGGCACGCATCCCGCAGGGCGACGAGTTCCGCGGCAACCTGGCCGCCGGCGGCCGCGGTGAAGGCCGTCCCCTCAGCGATCGCGACCGCTGGATCGCCGCCCAGGTAGGCCCCGAAATGAAACGGCGCGGCATGCTGTTCGTCGGCCTGGACGTGATCGGCGACTACCTGACCGAAGTGAACGTCACCAGCCCGACCTGTGTGCGCGAGCTGGATGCGCAGTTCGGTCTGAACATCGCCGGCCTGCTGTTCGATGTGATCGAGAAGAAGCTGGCCTGAGATGTCGGCTGTCCCGGTCACCCCGCCGAAGATCGGCGCGAACGAACGCCTCGGCGCCACCCTGGCGCTGTCGCTGATCGTGCACGGCCTGCTGGTGCTCGGCGTGGGCTTCGCCCTCGACGACGCGGCGCCGGTGATGCCCACGCTGGACGTGATCCTCAGCCAGACCAGCACGCCGCTGACGCCGAAGGAAGCCGACTTCCTCGCCGCCGCCAACCAGGAGGGCGGCGGGGAAAGCGAGCAGGCCAAGCGTCCGCGCGACAGCCAGGCCGGCTGGATCCCGCAACCCGATACCGGCCTCGCCCCGCAGCCGCTGCGTGCCCAGACCACGGCGCCCGTGCCGCCACCGGAGAGCCGCGTGGTCACCACGCGCGACAGCGATGCGCGCACGCCGACCCCGGAAGCCCGCCCGCAACCGGACCAGCCCGACCTGCCGCGGGGCGAGCAGAAGGTGCAGCGCGATGCGGAGATGGCGCGCCTGGCCGCCGAGTACCACCTGCGGTCGGAGCTGTACGCCAAGCGCCCGAAGCGCAAGTTCGTATCGGCGAGCACGCGGGAATACGTCTACGCCAACTACCTGCGCGCATGGGTGGACCGTGCCGAACGCGTCGGCAACCTCAACTATCCCGACGAAGCGCGGCGCAAGCGCCTGGCCGGGACGTTGGTCATCAGCGTGGCGGTGCGCCGCGACGGCAGCATCGAGCAGACGCGCATCATCCAGTCCAGCGGCATCCCGTTGCTGGATTCCACTGCGCAGCGGATCGTGCAACTCGCCGCGCCGTTCCCGCCGCTGCCAGAAACCAGCGAGAACGTGGACATCCTGCACGTCACCCGTACCTGGCGCTTCCTGCCGGGCGGTGAAGTGCGCGACGACTGAGCCGGCTCAGGGCGCCGACGTCCCCGGCAACCGCAGGTTCCGCCGCAGATAGGCCTGCACATCGGCTCGCGGCGGTGCCGGCGCCGCGCCGCCCAGCGACCGGTGCAGCATGGTTTCCATCAGGTAGGCGCGCGCTTCGCGCGCCACCGGCGAGCCGGCGTCGTGACCGGCCTGCTCATCGACGAGCAGGGTGACGTCCTTGCCCGCCAGCGTCAGTCGCGCCGCGTAGTCGATGACGCCGGCCAGGCCCACGCGCCGGTCTTCGCCACCGGCCATCAGCAGCACCGGCCGCTGCAAACGGGCGACGTTGGCCAGCGGCGACTGCGCATGCAATCGCGCCATCGTCGCCTTGTCGGTCACATCGATGCCCTGGCCAAGCAGCCAGGACTCCATCGGCACGACGCCGATCTCCAATGCCTCCGGATTGCGTAGCACCCAACGCAGCACCCAGCCGAAATCCGGCGGCGGCACGGTCGCCACGGCCACCTTGAAGAGCTCGGGATCGAAGGTCGCGCCCAGCAGCGCGGAGTAGCCACCGAACGAGGCGCCGACGATGCCCACGCGTTCCCGATCGCCGATGCCCTGGTCCAGCAGCCAGCGGGTGCCTTCGACGATGTCGGCCTGGACCCGGCCGTGACCGAAGTCGCCGCGTGCCGCCAGCACGTAGTCGCGGCCGTGGCCGGTGGAACCGCGGAAGTTGGGCTCGAACACCGCGTAGCCCCGGTTGGCGAACAGTTGGCTCAGCGCGCGGTACTCCGGCTTCCAGTGATTCCACGGCCCACCATGTGGCACGACCACCAGCGGCAGGCGCGCCACATCGCGTCCCGGCGGCACCCAGAGGAATCCGTGCATCCGGCGGCCATCGGACGCCGTCCACGCCACCGATGCCGGCCTCGCCAACCGCGCTTCGTCCAGCGCGGCGGCCGGTTCGCCCGAACGCCGGTCCAGCGGAGTGTCGTCCAGCAACGGCGCGACGGCGTGCGTCGCGGGGTCGTACAGGTGCCAGCGGCGGAGCGGCGCCTGCGGTGACGAGGCTTCCACCAGCCAGCGCGCGCCCGCACCGGCGCCTGGCTGCAGATCCAGGTCGCGACCCGGCAGCGCCGCGCGCAGCGCCGCCAGGTGTGCGCCGTCGTCGGCAGCGAGGGCGTACAGCTGCGAGGTCGTACTGCGGTAGGCCACGAACCGCGGCTGGCGTCCGACCGGGTCTTCGATGATCTCGTCGATGTCCGCCGTCCGCTGCGGATCGGCATGCACGTCGACGATCCGCCCGTCCGCCTGCAACCGCGCCAACCGCGACAGGTCGCCTTGCAGGTCGGTGCGCAGCCAGGCGCCACCATCGGGAGCGAGCCCGCGCAACGCGCAGCGCCGATCCGGCGTGCAGCGGAGTATCGGCGTTGCCGCGCCGTGCGCGACCCGGTGGATCACCAGTTCGCTGCCTTCCACGCGCTGCAGCCAAGCAAGCTGGCCGCGCGCGTCGATCACGGCATCGACGATGCGCTGGCGGTCCTGCCACAGCACGGCACGCCGTCCCCGCATATCCACGCGCGTCAGCCGCCATGCGCGTGGTGTGGCGGCAGGCCCTTCACGTTCGATCAGCAGTACCGCGGCGGGCTGGCTGGGATCGGTGTCGAGCATCGTCAGCGCGGTCGTGCCGCCCAGTGTCGCGATGCGCCCCGAACCCGGCTGGCCGGCCACCGCCAGTGCCTGGAGATCGCGCGGCGAACGGAGCAGCAACCAGCGGCCATCGCGACTCCAGTCCAGCGCATCCGTCGGCGTGTCGGCCAGCAGGCGCCGCGGCGCGCCGCCGGCCGTCGCCCGCAGCCACACTTCGCGCTGCTCGCCACGATCGCGCAGCCAGGCGACATGCCTGCCGTCGGGCGACAACCGGATCGCCACGATCGCGCCGCGCTGCAGAAATGCGGTGCGCGGCAACGAAGGCGCGACGGGTCGCGCACGCTCGGCGGCGACGTAGGCCTGCAATCCCGGCGTGGCCGCAGCGCACGGCATGCCGGCCAGCAGCGCGCATGCAGCCAAGGCGATACGCCACCCGGCGCGCAGCGGGAACAGATTCATGGTCCTCTCCTCGATCCGGTGATGCGTGCGATCAGGCCGTGGCGGGCTGTGGCAGCGGCATGCGAACGTATTCGTGGCGAGGCACCAGCAGCCACAGGCTCGCCAATGCCGGCAGGCCGATCAGCGCGCACGCGACCACCCAGGCCCAGCGGCCGGGCACGGACAGTTGCGAGCGCGCCGTCAGCCACACGGCGGCTGCCAGCGACAGCACCGACAGCACGCCCGCCAGCCACAGCATCGATCTCGGCATCGCGGCGGGCCGGGTGGCGTCCAGTGGCAGGGGCGGCGCGAACAGGTTGCACGCGGCGTCGGTAATGGCATGCAGCGCCGGCGACGGCCACACCGCGCGATAACGGTAGACGGGCGGGTAATCGAAGGCGAGCGCGCGGCGATGCACGGTTTCGATGCGGCCGTCGTCGCGCGTGCGCAGCGTGACCTGCACCGGTGCAGCACCATCGCTGGTGTGCGAGCGCGCGGAGAAGGCGATCGAGATCAGGTGGCCGTCGACCAGCTCGATCAGATCCAGGGTGCGCAGGTCGCCCATCTCGCCCGGTAGCGGCACGCGCAACCGCGGCGCCAGCAGGCCTTGGCCTTCCACCAGCGGGCGGGCATCGTAGAAATACAGGGCGCGGTCGCTGAGCATGCCGATGCCCTGTCCCAATGGGCCACCGCCCATCAGGGTTTCGCCGGCGGCGACGCGCACGCGCGGCAGCACGCGATGCTCGGCGCTCACGTACTGATAGAGGGTATTGCCGCCGACCAGCACCGCGTCGCCCGGCTCCATGCCGGGGAGTCCGTCGCCCGGCAATACCACCGCCGGGAACGGCGCCTGCGCATCGCCGATCCCGAGGACCCCCGCGACGCGGTTGTCGGCCAACCGATAGCCGTGCAGGCGCATGTCGTCGTGGCTGAACACCCAGCGCTCACGACGTTCGCCATCGTCGAACTCCATCGGCCTGAAGTTGCCCAGCTCCTGGTACTGCGGCAGCTTCGGCACCTGCACGCCGAACCCGTCGGGGTCGGACAGGCGGATCTGCTCACGCAGCAGCGGCGCATCCGGATGGGTGCTGTCGCGCAAGCCGGCGATCATGCGCTCGCGCGGATCCATCTTCTCCACCTCGTTGTGCCCGCCCACCGGCGGCGCCGGCATGTTGTTCGGATGGCTGCCCTGCGCGATCCACAGCATCTCCAGGCCGAACATCAGTACGAGCACCATCACGTGGACCGCGACCTGCAGCGGCAGCGCGACGGCGGCGGTCGCGAACACCCCGCGCGGCGGCGCATCCAGATCGGCCACGAACGCCACGCGCAACAGCATCGCCAGCCAGGCCAGCACGATCAGCTCGATCGCGATCATCCCGAAGCCGTAGGCACGGCTGACCAGCAACCAGACCAGCAGCACCAGTGCGGCACCGGCCCAACGCCAGCCGCGCAGACTGCAGAACGCGCCTGCGAGATAGGCCGCCGTTGCGATCAGCGCACCCGACAGCGGCAGCAGCCAATGGCGCAGATCGACCACGCGTGGCGTCAGCGCGTGCTGCCAGATGGCGACAAGCAGCAGCGGCAGCGCCACGGCGAAGGTGAGCAATACCGCTGCGGCCACGGCCAGCGCGAACGCCACGCGGGTCGGCGCCATCGGCCGGTGCAGCAGACTCAACCATTGGCTGGGTTTGCGGTAGCTGCCCATCTGGTACAGCCCGAGCAGCAGCCCGCACAACGCATACACGCCACCGATCACCCGATGCACCACCAACGGCTGCTGGGCCAGGTCCACGACCCGCGCCATGAAGGCGAGCGCGAACAGGTGCACGATGGCGGCCAGTACGGCCCAGCCGCGGAAGCGGATCAGTTCGCTCTTGAAGAAGTCGTACATGGGCAGTCCTCAGGCGGCGGCCGGCGCGGCGTGGTTCTTGGCCAGGAAGCCGTTGACCGCGCGGTCCAGGCTCACCGGCATGCTGCGGATGGAGCGCGCACCCTGCGCGCGCAGGTAGTCGGCGAAGCCTTCGTCCTGGTCCAGCACCAGGTAGTGGTGCAGCCCGTCCAGCCGCTGCACTTCCAGCAAGCCGGGCACGCTCCGGGGGTCGGGGCCTTTGAAGGGAATGTCGGCCACCCACAACGCCACGCGCGAGGTGAAGTCTTCCGGCGCGGACATGTTCTTCAACTGCCCGCGCTCGAGGATGATGAGGTTGTCGGCGACGCGCTCGATCTCTTCCATCTGGTGGGAGCAGTAGACGACCGTGCACTGCTCCGCCGCGTTGCTGTACATCAGTGATTCGAGGAAGGCGCGCTTGGCGACCACGTCCAGCCCCAGCGTCGGTTCGTCGAGCACCAGCAGTTCCGGCGTCTGCGCGAGCGCCAGCGCCAGATTGAGCCCGGCGCGCTCGCCGCGCGAGAGCTGCGAGACCTTCTGCTGCGGCAGCACGTGGTAGTGACCGATGACGTCTTCATAGGCATGCGCGTTCCAGCGCGGGTACTGATGCTGCTGCATCGCGCGCACCTGCTCCACGCGCATCCAGCCCGGCAGCGTGTGTTCTTCGTTGACGAAGCCGATGCGCGCGCGGTCGGCCGGCAACAGCTGCTGGCTGTCGCGGCCGAGGATGTGCGCCGTGCCCGCGCTCGGCGGCAGGAACCCCAGCAGGATCCGGAACAGCGTGGACTTGCCCGCGCCGTTCGCACCGACGATGGCGTGGATGCGGCCGCGCGGGATCGCCAGGTCCAGGTGGTCCAGCGCCAGCTTCGCACCGTAGCGGCGGGTCAGCGCCCGGGTTTCGATCACGTAGTCATCGGACATGTCGGCGGTCCAGGCTCAGGCGATGCGGCGCGGCGCGAGGCGCCGCAGGGCGTGGGATACGCGCGACTCCACCTGGTCGGCGGCGAAGTCGAGCGGGATCACATCGTTGACGAAACGGCCGACGGCGTCGTCGAGGCGACGCTCGCGCTCCGTATCGGACAGCCGCTGGCGCGGTGCGGCCACGTACAGGCCCATGCCCTGGCGCGATTCCAGCCACCCTTCCGTGGTGAGCTCGGCATAGGCCTTGGCCACCGTGTTGGGATTGATCGCCAACTGCTGGGCCAGCCCACGCACGCTGGGCAACTGGTCGCCCGCCCGCAGCGCGCCGGTGGCGATCTGCATGCGCACGCCGTCGACGATCTGGCGGACGATGGGGCGCGGGTCCCCGGTGGCGATCTGAAGCATCAAGGGGGTGGTGCGGGCCATGGCAGCCTCCATCCAACTGTACTAACACACATAGTACAGTTGGCACGGAAGCCGTCAACCATGACCGACGGCACCCCATGCCGGGCGCCGCCTCAGCGGCGGGCGCGCAGCGCTTTCTGTTCTTCCAGGGTCAGGGCGACGTTGTTGCGCAGGTAAGCCGGCTCGACGCGCTCGGGTGCGATGGCCTCACCGCGATGCCAGGCCTCCACCGCCAGACGCGCGAGGTCGGCGGCATGCGGCAATGCCTGTGCGTCGATCCGGGCGAAGCGCGCGTGCAGCGATGACGCCAGCGCGCCTTCGGCCGCGGCGAAGCCCGTGCCCATCCCGATCCAGCCGGTGGCTTCGCCGGGCAAGCGGTAGTCGGCGGGCGCGATCACGGCTTCGTCGGTCGTCGCCTGCAAGCCGCCGCCCTGGCGGACGAACGTGCCGGTGTAGATCTCACCCATCCGTGCATCGATGGCTGCGAGGATGGTGTGCGGCGCGCCGACATCGCAGCCGCCCTCGCCCGCCAGCACGGCGGGCGCCGGCACCTGCGCGGCCAACACCGCGAGCGTCGAGACCGGCAACAGCGGACGATCCAGCGCCAGCGCGATGCCCTGCGCCACGGCGATCGCCAGGCGCACGCCGGTGAAGGCGCCAGGCCCTCGGCTGAGCGCGACCGCGTCCAACTGCGAACGCGCGATGCCGGCGTCGGCCAACAGCTGTTCGGCCCACGGCAAGGCCAGTTCCGCATGGCGGCGCGGTGCGATCTCGAAGCGCTCGCGCACGTCGCCATCGACGTAGACGGCGACGGAACAGGCTTCGGTGGCGGTTTCGAAGGCGAGCAGTTTCATGCGGATCGGCGGAATGTCATGGGGCAAGGATACCCGTGCGGCTCAGAAGCGGGCGTCGGCGAACCAGTCGTCGCCGGCGGGCGCCGCCGCGGGCGCCTCGTCCTCGCTGATCGCAGCCCCGAAGAACCCCTGCACTTCCTGCACCCGCTGCGTGCGCGCGAACGGCGGCAGCGAATCCAGGAAGATACGGCCATAGGGCTTGCCGGTCAGGCGCGGATCGCACAGCACCAGCACGCCTCGATCGGTCTCGCTGCGGATCAGGCGGCCGACCGCCTGCTTGAGCGCGATGACGGCCTGCGGCAGCTGTTCGTCGCGGAACGGATTGCCGCCTGCGCGGCGCACCGCTTCCAGGCGGGCTTCGAATACCGGATCGTCGGGCGCCGCGAACGGCAGCTTGTCCACGACGACGACACTCAGCGTATCGCCCACCACGTCGACACCTTCGCGGAAACTCGCCGCGCCCAGCAGCACCCCGTTGCCGGATTCGCGGAACCGCTGCAGCAGCGTGCCGCGCGGCGCTTCACCCTGGACGAACAGCGGCCACGGCCCGCCGCGCAGCGCGTCGGCCGCCTCGCGCAGCGCGCGGTGCGAGGCGAACAGCAGGAACGCGCGACCCTGCGAAGCCTCCAGCACCGGCCGCAACGTGGCGATCAGCGCCTTGCCGAAGGCGGGCGCATTCGGGTCGGGCAACCCCGTCGGCAGATAGCACAACGCCTGGTGCGGCCAGTCGAACGGACTGGGCTGCAGCAGCGTCGGCGGATCCTCCAGACCCAGTCGCACTGCCAGGTGGTCGAAGCGTCCGCCAACGGCGAGCGTCGCCGACGTGAACACCCAGGCTGCGCGCGACTGTTCGCGGTGCTGGCGCAGCGGGCCCGACACATCCAGCGGCGTGCGCTGGCAGCGGAACGCACGCGGCGTGAGTTCGTACCAGAGCACGTCGCCGTCGTCGGCGTCCGACGCCGTCTCCGCCTCGTCGAACGCGCCTGCGCCAGACGACGCGCCGTGCCAGCGCGCCAGCCGCTTGGCGAATTCGGTGGCGCGCGCCGCGCAGGCCTCGAGCCCCAGCGATGCGGGTGCCAGCGGCGCGAGCGCGGCGGAAAGCTCGGCGAGCGCGTGCTCGATCGCGTCGAACCCGGCCGCCACTTCGGGCTTGGCCAGCAGGCGTTCACGGGTGCCGCGCGCGGGCAGGCCCTCCATCGCCGCGCGTGCCTCGCGCAGCGCCTGTTCCAGCGCACGCACCGGCGGCTGCAGCGCGGACAGCGCGCCCGCAACGTCTTTGCACTCGGCCAGGGCGTCGCGCGCCAGTTCCTGTAGCGGGCGCATGCCGAACCCTTCGCCGAAGAAGTTCGCCGCGAGTTCGGGCAACTGGTGGGCCTCGTCGATCACGAAGGCCTGCGCGCCCGGCAGAATCTCGCCGAAGCCTTCCTGCTTGAGCGCGAGGTCGGCCAGCAACAGGTGATGGTTCACCACCACGATGTCCGCCGCCTGCGCGCGCTGGCGCGCCTGCACGACGAAGCAGTCGTCCCAGAACGGGCATTCGCTGCCCAGGCAGTTGTCGATGGACGAGGTGACCAGCGGCAGCAGCGGCGAGTCGTCCGGCAATGCGGCCAGCTCGGCCATGTCGCCGAACTGCGTGCGGCCACCCCACGCCACGATGCGCTGGAACTGGTCCACCTGCTCGCGGCTGGTGAAGGTGGTGCGCAGCGTCTGCGGATCGCCCTTGGCCTGGTTGAGGCGATAGCGGCACAGGTAGTTGCTGCGCCCCTTCAGCAGCGCCGATTTCAATCCCGACACACCCAGCGCATCGCGCACGCGCGGCAGGTCGCGGTGGTACAGCTGGTCCTGCAGCGCGCGCGTGCCGGTGGAGATGATGGTCTTCAGCCCGGACAGCAGTGCCGGGACCAGATACGCGAAGGTCTTGCCCGTCCCGGTACCCGCCTCGGCGAGCAGCACGTCGCGCGCATCGAAGGCGTCGGCGATCGCCGCCGTCAGGCGCTGCTGGGCGTCGCGGGGGACGAAGGCATCGAGGCGGTCCGCCAGTGCGCCGCCCTCACTGAGGGCGTCGCGGCTGGCCTGGGCGAGCTGGGACATCGGGGAAACATCGGGCGGTTGCGACGGCAAGGGTACCGCGTCGCGACCGCCCCGCGCCTCACATGCGCTCGATCACCGGCACCGTGCAGGCATCGCGCTGGCGCTCGGAGTCACCGATGGACGCATCCTGGGTGGCGGCGCGTGCTGCATATTGGGCGGCATCTTCCGGCGTATGCCGGACCGGGAGCGGTGGCAGCACGGCGCGCTGGTGCTGGCGCACCTGGCGCACGGTTTCCCAGTGCTGGCGGCACAGCGGACCGACCCGCGAGCCCAGTTCGAAGGCACGCTGCGCCAGGGTGTCGGCGCGGGCGTAGTCGCCCTGCAGCAGGGCCAGCTCGGCACGCTCCTGCAGGATGGCGGGGTCTTCCGGCACGATCGCGACCGCGCGGTCGAGCGCAGTCGCCGCGGCAGCCAGATCGCGCGCGGCGATCGCACGCTGCGCGTCCTCGCGCAGGTCGTCGACTTCCGGATCGCGCAGCGGCTGCACGGCCAGCTCGCGGTCGTCGGCGCCGGCAGCGGCACGGACGGCGGCCACGCGCTGCTCGGGCGTGACCGGATCGTTCGCAGCGGGGGTTTCGGGTGCCGGTGCGGAGGCGCAACCGGCGAGGACAAGCAGGAACAGGGGAACGGCGTACTTCATCATCATGGCTGTTGCGGGGGAGGATCCTGGGGCGGTGGGGCTTCTTCTTTGCGGTCTAGGCCGAACCAGCTGCGCCAACCGCCGCCGCTGTCGGCCTCTTCGCCTTCGAGCGGCGGTTGTTCGACCACGCAGGCGGCATAGGCCGGTGCGAAGCCGGACACGAACGGCAACTGGCGTGCACCGGGGCATCCCGGGTCGGTGCTGTTCGACGACACCACCCATTGCCAATCCAGGCCCTTGCCCGACGCCTTCAACGGCGCACTGGGCAACCGCGCGAACAGGCCCGACCACACGCGCATCGCACCGGTGGCGCCATACAGGCCGGTCTGTTCGTTCTTGTCGTTGCCCATCCACACCACGGCGAGGTGATCGCCGGTGTAGCCCGCGTACCAGCTGTCGCGGCCGTCGTTGCTGGTGCCGGTCTTGCCCGCCGACTGCAGGCGGCCTAGGCCATCGCCGAGCAGCTGCCGGCCGGTGCCATTGGAGACGACCTGCTGCAGCGCGACGGTGATCAGGTTGGCCGCGATGGAATCGCCTTCCTGCGCGGGGGCCGGTGTCTTGTCGTAACGCTTGAGCAGCTTGCCGTTCGGATCGAGTACGCCGCGCACCGCGTGCAACGGCTGGATTTCACCGCCGGACGCGAGGAACTGGTAGAGCTGCGCCATCGCATACGGGCTCTGGTCCGTGGACCCCAGGATCAGCGCGGGATTCGGCTCGGCCTGGATGCCCGCCAACACGCGGATCAACTGCGCCAGGCGGTCCGGTTCGACCTTCATGCCCACGCGGACGGTCGCCTGGTTGTAGGACTGCGCCAGCGCATCGACCATGCGCACGGTGCCATGGCTGCGGCGGTCGGCATTGGCCGGCGTCCAGCGCTTGTTCTTGCCGAGCTGCACGGTGACCGGTGAATCGTCGACCCAGCTGGCGAGCGAATACTCGTCGGGCTGCGCCAACGCGAGCAGGTAGACGAACGGCTTCAGCAACGACCCCACCGGACGCTGCGCTTCCACCGCACGGTTGAAGCCCTGCTCGGCGACATGGCGGCTGCCCACCACGGCCAGCACATCGCCATCGTGAACGTCGGTGACCACCATGCCGGCCTGCAGCGGCGGACGACGCTTGTTCTCCAGCGCCTTCACCGTGCGCGTCACCGACGCCTCGGCATAGGCCTGCGCGGAAGGCGACATGCCGGACAGCACGGTGAGCCCGGCGCCCTGCAACGCGCTCTCCGGATAATCGCGCGCCAGCTGGCGACGCACCAGGTCGACATACGCCGGGAACCGGTTCGCCGCGGCCATGCCGGGGGTCTTGGTCACGCCCAGCGGGGCGGCCTGCGCGCGCTTGTATTCCGCGTCATCGATCAGCCCCGTTTCGTGCAACTTCGACAGCGCGTAGTCGCGACGCTCTTTCGCGCGCTGCGGGTTGCGACGCGGGTCGTACACCGAGGGGCCTTTCACCATGCCGATCAGCAATGCCACCTGTTCGGTGGTCAGGCTGTCCAGGTCGCGGCCGAACCAGAACTCCGCGCCCGCCGCAACGCCATGGATGGCCTGGCTGCCGCGCTGCCCCAGGTAGACCTGGTTGAAGTACGCCTCGAGGATCGTGCGCTTGTCGTAGCGCGCCTCCAGGATCAGCGCATACAGGATCTCGTTGAATTTGCGGGTCGGCGTCTGCTCCTTGCCGATGCCGAGCAGGCCGCTGCGCGCAAGCTGCTGGGTCAGCGTACTCGCACCCTGGCGGGTGTCACCGCCGGACTTCACCAGCAACCATGCCGCGCGCACCATGCCCGACAGGTCGACGCCGTGGTGGTCCTTGAAGTCGCGATCCTCGACCGCCTGCAAGCCGGTCACCAGCAGGTCCGGCACTTCCTCGAGCCGCACGAGGCGCCGCTCTTCCTGCTTCTGCCCGTACAGCGTCGCGATGCGCGCAGGGTCCAGCCGCGCCGCCTTCAGCGATTGCTTGCGCGTGATGTCGCGCACGACGGCGACCCGCCCGCCCGACAGGCTCACCTGGATGCGACGCGGCGCGATGCTGCCGTCGACATCGACGTAGCCGCGGCTGGAAATCGTGAACCGCCCGCCTTCGCGCGCGTACGTGCCCGGGCTCTCTCCGGCGCCATCGTCGCGATACGAAGCGGCATCCAGCTCGGTCTTCAGCGTCTGTGCGTCCATCGCCAGACCCGGTGCAAGCTGCAATGGACGCGCATACACGCGCGTCGGGATCTGCCAGCGCAGTTCACCGAACCGCTCCGTGACCTGGTGGTTCAGGTACAGCGTGTAGGGAATCAGGAAGCCAAGGCCCAATCCCACCGCCGCCAGGCCCCAGCCCAGCAGGCGCTGCCGCCATACCGGCGGGCTGCCGTCGGCGTCGTCGATATCGTCTTCGTCCAGCGCTTCGTCGTCGTAGTCGTTGCGGGCCACAGGGGGTGCGACAATGGGAATTCGGGCGAGTCTAGCGCAGCCGCCAGGGGTGCGCCCGGCCCGTAGCCCCCCTTACTCAGCTGGAGTTGCAACGGAATGTCGATGTCGTGGGCGGACCTGCGCTTCATGCTGGAACGCACGCGCGGCCTGGTCCGGCGGGGACTGGCCAGCCTGCGCACGCGCGGCCTGTCGGCGACCTGGGCACGGGTACAACGACAGTTCGCACGGCACCCCCGGCTTCCACCCGGCGTGCTGTACCGGCCCGCCGAAACGGCATTCGCGCCCTTCCCCGTGCCGTCCAGCGACGCACCGCGCGTCAGTATCGTGATCCCGGTCTACAACCAGGCCTTGCACACTTTGGGGTGTCTGCGGGCACTGGCCGAGCACCCGCCGGCGGTCGCCTGCGAGGTCATCGTGGTCGATGATGGATCGCAGGACGAGACCCGCGCGTGGATGAGCGCCATCGGCGGACTGCGCTACCACCGGCGCGCCACGAACGGCGGCTTCATCGCGGCGTGCAACGACGGCGCCGCGCTCGCCCGCGGCCGCTATCTCGTCTTCCTCAACAACGACACCTTTCCGCAGCCGGGCTGGCTCGATGCGCTGCTCGCCACCTTCGGTGCCTGGCCCGACGCGGGGCTGGTCGGTGCGCAGTTGGTCTATCCCGACGGGCGACTGCAGGAAGCCGGCGGCGTGGTTTTCGATGACGGATCGGCATGGAACTACGGGCGCTTCGAATCGCCCGATGATCCGCGCTACACCAGCGTGCGCGATGCGGACTATTGCTCCGGCGCAGCGACCATGCTGCCCACGGCGCTGTTCCGCGACATCGGCGGCTTCGACACGCGCTACGCGCCAGCCTACTACGAAGACACCGATCTCGCGTTCGCCGTCCGCGTCCGCGGCCATCGCGTGCTCTACCAGCCGGCCTCGCGCGTGGTGCATCTGGAAGGCATCACCGCCGGCACGGACACCGGCAGCGGCACGAAGGCGTACCAAGCCCGCAATCGAGGCATATTCGCGCAGAAATGGGCCGATGCGCTCACCCGGCAGCCGCCGGCTGGCACGCTGCCTTCGCCTGCCGTGCTCGCCCGCGGCCAGCGACAGGTGCTGATCGTCGATGCGGAGACGCCGCGACCCCAGCATGATTCGGCGTCATTGCGCATGGCCACGCTCATGCGCCTGCTGGTCGCCGAGAGCGCTCACGTCGTGCTGCTGCCTGCAGACCTGCGCCATGCCGGTAGCGATACCGACGCACTCCGCCAGTATGGCGTTGAAACCTGGCACGCGCCGTTCGTTGGGAGCGTGGCGTCCTGGCTGCGCGAGCACGGTTCACGCTTCGAGGTGGTGATGTTGTCCCGCCACTATGTCGCCGCGGAGTTCCTCCCGCTCGTGCGCCGGTTCGCGCCACAGGCGCGGATCGTGTTCGACACGGTCGACCTGCATTTCCTCCGCGAAACACGTGGCGCGGAGGTGGCCGGCGACGACGCGCTCCGCCGTAGCGCGGAGAGAACGCGCGAACGCGAACTCGGGCTCATGCGCCAGGCGGATACGACGCTGGTGGTCAGTCCTGCCGAGCGCGAGATGCTGTCCGGGCTGCTGCCGGCGGCGAAGGTCGAGGTGCTGTCGAACCTGCATGAACTGGGGGATGGAGGAGCGCCGTTCGCGCAACGCCAGGACATCGTGTTCGTCGGCGGCTTCCGCCATCCGCCGAATGTCGACGCCGTGCTCTGGTTCGGCCGCGACATCTTTCCGCGCATCCGCGCCCGACTGCCCGAAGTCCGCTTCCACTGCATCGGCGCCGAGCCTCCGCCGGAGGTGCGCGCGTTACAGGACCAGCCGGGCATCGTCGTACATGGGCATGTGCCCGATCTCACGCCTTACATGGATGGCGCGCGCGTCGCCGTCGCGCCGCTGCGCTTCGGCGCCGGCGTGAAGGGCAAGGTGAACCTGAGCATGGCGCATGGCCAACCGGTAGTGGCGACGCCCTGCGCGGTCGAGGGCATGCATCTCGTCGACGGACATGACGTACTCGTCGCGGACGCCGCGGATGCCTTCGCCGATGCCGTGCTGCGCCTGTGCGAAGACGACGCCCTGTGGGAGCGTCTTTCGAGGAACGGGCGCGAGAACATCCGGCAGCACTTCTCGCTTGACGCGGCACGCGACACGGTGCGGCGCGTTTTCTTGGACTGAGTGCGCTTCCCGAGCGGCTTGCGCGCCAGCTACCCGCGTCAGGGCTCGCGGGGGCGGACCGGTCTGTACTGCTGTGTTGTGCGAGCCCGTCGCACCCATGGTCGAGGCGGTGGCGATCAGGGGATTGTCGGGAAGCGGGTTGAACCGGCCATACCCCGCCGCCGTCACGGCAACCACTTCGCCCGGCTTCGCGTACATGCGGACCTGCCCGTAATGAGGGCCGGCCGCACTCACCGTATCGCCGGCCATCACATGGTTGATGAAGCGATCACCGCCCTCGGGCACGCCGTATTTAAGGCTGACCGCGCCATAGGGATTGAATGCCTCACCGCGCAGGTGGAAGCGATGTGCGGTGATCTGTGCCAGCGTGCCGCCAAGGGAGTGTCCGGTGACGGTGACTTCGGGGGGATCCACGCCCTCCTTGATCCCATACTGCCTGGCTAGCCCGATGGCTCGCTGGGTGAGCGCGATGGCCTCTGGAGCTTGCGTATTGACGCGAGCCCACACCATTGCCCCATCGGCCACAAAGCCATCTTGCTTTGCTTCTCTATCAAATTCGGTCCCACGATGAGAAACGACAATCTCACCGGTCTCCATGCGCAGATAGGTGGTGCCTTGGTAACCCGTTCTTGGATTGTCATAGTGCTCCAGCACTGTGAACTGCGCCCCCTTTATATCGAACGGCCTTTCCTCCCTTGGCCTTGCCATGCCGGCAACCCGTTCTTCATAAGCATCGGCTGCGAGGCCAGCGTACTGTCGCGACGAAACAGTCACAGGTTCGCCTCCTCAAGCCTCAGGGAAATCGTGAACAGCTCGTCGTCTGCCCGTCTAATCCTTGCCCGATCGGACTGACCAAAGTCAGGGAAGTCCTCAACTTCATCGCGCGGGTACATCCCTTTCCAGAAATAGCGAGCTTCCGACTTCCAGGTCATTTCAGGCGTCGTCTTCACGAACGGCACGAACCTGGTATCGGTCCGGTTGTCGTTCGCCCGCAACCGGGCCCGCACTTCGATCATCTCCCAGTGGCAGACGCCTTCGCCGTCGTAGTCTTCGTCCAACATCCCGTCCGCATGGACCACTCCCTCGTAGGTGTCGTCCGAAATCTTCTTCAGCTGGAAGGGCTCGCTCCAGCTCAAGGGAATGAAGGCGCCGACCCCTCCGGCCATGTATCCGCAGGTCCTGTGGGGCTCATCCCGGTACTTGGCCGTGTACTCGGCAAAGCCCTCGACCGCACGGAAAGGGCCCGGCGCGTCATCGAGTGTCAGGGTGACGCGATATGCCCGCACGGGATGTGGATTGCGCTGGGTCAGCGGCGGGCGCGAACCCGCGTCGTTTCCGAATGGCGTACATGACGACAGAGATAGCGCGAGCGGAAGCATCGTCGCGAGCAGCGATACGCGCATGTGGGCTCCATGCCGAGGGCGTACGGCGATGCTAGGTCATTCGCCGACGCAGATGTGTGCTTCTGCAGTCACACTTGTTGAGGCCTAACCCGTCCGCCGTGGCGCTCGGTGTTGCACGCTAGGGCGTCTGCCCGACCTGTGCGCTGCTCACGCGTTCGGCGAATGCATCAAGGCCCGATGCTTGGGTATCGAGACGCTGCGCCTCGCTCAATGCCTGCACCGCGAACGCGACATCACCGGCGCCCAGCCGCTCACTCCCCACGGCGATCCATTTCTCCGCCAATCGCCGCTTCGCGTCGGGCAAACCCGCATCGCGCGGCTGGAGCGTTTGCCACGCCTGCTGGCAGGCTTGCGCGCGGCGGATGCGGTTGGCGCGCAGCTCGTCTTCATAGCAGCTGCGCACGGCGGGCAACAGGCGAGCCGATGCTTGTCGTACCACCGGCGCATCCGGCGCGAGGGCCTGTGCAGCGCGCAGCTTGTCGTAGGCGCTTTCGCCGGGTGGCGTGAGCCATTGGCCCTTGCCCTCGGCATCTGCCATCGCGGCCAGCAGCGCCTGTACGCGGCGGTCGCGCTCGCGTGTCGGCAGAGCGGTGCCGAGGCGGCCCCGCACCTGTTCGGCACGGGTAACGGCTTGCTCTGCCTGGGCCACGCGCGGAGATTGCGGCGCGAGCGCGCGTGCGTCCGCCAGTTCGTGTCTGGCCTGCTCGAAATGGAAATCCGCGGCCTGCCGTTCTGCGAGCGCGGCATGGGCCACGCCCAGCTGCTCCAGACCCTGACGCGCCGCTGCATCGTCCGGCACCGCAGCGAGCACGGCTTCGTATCCCGCGCGTGCGGTCACGAGCCGCCCTCGCGCCATGTCGCGCGCTGCCGCTCGACGTTGCGATTCCAGTGCGGTCGTCAGCGCGGCCTGGGCCTGCGGCAAGTCCACATGCCCAGGATCGAACGTCTTTGCCTGGGTGATCAATCTCGCAGCCTGCCCCAGTTCGCCCCGGGCCAAGTGGCCGCCCGCCTCCTGCAGAAGGTCCGACAGCGCGTCTTCGCGCCCTTCCAACGCATCCAGGCGAGTCGGCTGCAACGCCAGCACGCGCTGGTACAGCGGAAGTGCGGCATCGTCGTTGCCGACGAGATTCCCCTTCTCATGCGCCTGCACTGCCGCCTGCAGCACGCCGTCGAGCCCCGCATGCTCCGCCTCGCGCGCGCGCAATCGTGCGGCCAACGCATCCGCCTGCGCGCGCGGCACCTCCAGTTCACGCGCAAGCGCAAGCCGGTCGCGCGTCTCGTCGAACCGGTTCTGCCCCAGCGCTGCAGAGGCCTGGCGCAGGGCTTCCATGGCCACGCGCCGCAGGCCGATGGCCGCTTCGTTCCTATCCGTATCCAGCGCCTGCGCCGCTTCGTACAGCTGCCGTGCGCCGGTGCCATCGCCAGCATCGAGCCTACCTTCGGCCAAGGCACTGCCAGCCTGATCGAGCAGGGCCTGCACGCGCGTTTCGGGCCATAGCAGATCCGCCAGCGGACCGCGGAACGCTATCAACAGCACGACCACGAGCAAGGCGAACGCAGCGCCCCAACGCCAAGGGCGCCAATCGCGCCGGGTGGGCACGGGCTCATCATGGTGCGTACGGGCCGCCGCGATGACGCGCGTCCAGTCGATGCGCGGTTCGATGCGGCGCTCGCGGCCGTCGTCGGGGCGGTCTTCGCGGGTCACCCCCGCAGGATAGCGGCTCAGCCTGAACGCCGTGCGTCTTCCACGCCCGGCAGCGCATCGAGCTTGCCCAGCAAGGTGGACAGCTGACCGAAATCGGCCACCTTCAGGCGCAGCCGCAGGTGGACGCGGCCGTTCGCGCGGTTGCCCTGGCTGTTGATCTCCAGCACGTTGGCCTCTTCCTGCGCGATCAGCGTCGTGATGTCCTTCAGCAGCCATTTGCGGTCGATCGCCGTGACCTGCACGTCCACCTCGTATCCGCCTCCCGCCTGGCCCCACTCCACAGGCAGCACGCGCTGCGGACTCGTCGCCGCCAGGCGCACGAACGACGGACAATCGGTCCGGTGCACGGTGACGCCACGTCCGCGGGTCAGGTAGCCGGCGATGGGTTCTCCCGGCACCGGCTGGCAGCAGCGGGCCAACTGCACCAGCAGGTTGCCGACACCCTGGACGGTGAATTTCGACTTGCCCGGCGCAGCCACCTTCCGCGGCGGCTTGCGGACCGGCAGCGCATCGGGTTCGGCAGCCGCGCGCTGTTCTTCATGCAATGCACGGCCTACCTGGTGCGGCCCCACGTCGCCGAGCGCGACCTGGATGTAGAGGTCGTCGATGCTTTCGGCATGGAATTTCTTCGCCACGCCCGCAAGGTCGGCCTGGTGCAGGCCCAGCCGCTTGAGTTCCTTCTCCAGCAACTCGCGACCGGCCTGCAGGTTCCGCGCACGATCGAGCTTGTGGAACCACGCGCGCACCTTGTCGCGCGAGCGCCCACTGGCAAGGAAGCCGTTGGCCGGCAGCAGCCAGTCACGGCGCGGCTCAGGCGCTTTCGACGTCATGATCTCGACGCGATCGCCGCTCACCAGCACGTGGTTCAGCGGGACGATGCGCCCATTGACCTTCGCACCGCGCGTGCGGTGGCCCACCATCGTGTGCACGTGGTACGCGAAGTCGAGCACGGTGCCGCCCTGCGGCAGGTCCACCACCTCGCCCTTGGGCGTCAGTGCATAGATGCGATCCTCGACCAGTTCGGCGTCGAGGTCGCCGGCCAGCGTGCCCTCGCCCTGTGCGTCGCCGGCGCCATCGAGCAGCCGCCGCATCCAGGCGATCTTGCGGTCGAAGGCATCGCCGCCGCTCTTGCCTTCCTTGTATTTCCAATGCGCGGCCACGCCCAGTTCCGCCTGCGCGTGCATGTCATGCGTGCGGATCTGCACTTCCAGCGTGCGCCCTTCCGGGCCGACCACGGCCGTGTGCAGCGACCGGTAGTCATTGGCCTTGGGGCGTGCGATGTAATCGTCGAACTCGCTGGGGATCGGCACCCACAGCGCATGCACGATGCCGAGCGCCGCATAGCACGACGCCACGTCGTCCACCGCGATGCGTACCGCGCGAAGGTCGTAGAGCTCGTCGAACGCGACCTGTTTGCGCTGCATCTTCCGCCAGATGCTGTAGATATGCTTCGGCCGGCCGCTGATCTCCGCATGGATGCCGTGTTCGGCCAGCGCGGCCTGCAGGCTGGCGATCACCGCGGCGATGTAGCGCTCGCGGCCGGTGCGCTTCTCGTCGAGCTGGGACGCGATCTGCTTGTACGTCTGCGCTTGCAGGTAACGGAACGCGAGGTCCTCCAGCTCCCACTTCAGCTGCCAGATGCCGAGGCGGTTGGCCAGTGGTGCATGGATGTCCCGGGTGAGTCGCGCCAGCGCCTGGCGCTGGTCTTCCGGCAGGGCGCCGGCCGCGCGCATGCGGGCCAGTTGGCGCGCGAGCAGGATCGGCACCACGCGCAGGTCGCGCACGATCGCCAGCAGCAGCCGGCGTAGCCCTTCGGTGTTCGCGCCGCGCGCCTGTTCCGCGTGCAGTGCCCAGACCTGGGCGGCGGCGGACTGCCCTTCGAGCAGGTCCGCCAGCCCGGGCACCGGCTTGCCCGCCGGGACGGCGGACTGCATCGCCGGCAGCGCATACAGGAGGGCTGCGAGGACGACATCGCCGTCCGCCGACAATGCCGCCAGCGTATCCAGGGTGTCGGCGACCACGCCCAGCGGATCCGGCATGCCGGCGTCCGCGCCGCCATGGGCCGCCGCCTCGGCGAGCGCATGCCGCAACGGCGCCGGCAGCACCTGCAGCGCCGGCCTTTGCAGCAACGTGGCGATGTCGTGAACGGGGGACACCATGGCGGGGGAGCGAGGCGGTCAAGCGCCGCCGGAATGACTACACTACCGGCCAGTCGCCCGCAGGAACAACCATGAAGATGAGCCGCTTGTTTCTATCCCTCGTGTTGCTGGCCAGCCCGTTGTTCGCCTTCGCACAGGATGCGGCGACCGATGCGCGCTTCGCCAACCTGCGCGCTTCAATGACGCCGGAGGAGTTCAAGGCCGCCGGCCTCGACAAGCTCAGCGACGCCGAACTGTCGGCCCTGAGTGCGTGGCTGAATCGGAAGGTCGGCGCCGAGACCGCGCGTGCCGTCGAGCAGGTACGGCAGGAAACCCAGACCGCCGTGGCCCAGGCCCAGGTCGACACGCGCAAGCAGGTGGAACAGGAGAACCGCGGCTTCTTCGATTTCGGTTCGGATGAGCCGATCACCAGCACCCTGGTGGGCGAGTTCAAGGGCTTCTCCAAGGGCAACCGCTACACGCTGGCCAACGGCCAGGTGTGGGAGCAGATCGAAGCGGCGACGCTGGCCGGCGTGCGCAAGAGCAACCCGGACGTGAGCATCAAGCCCGGCCTGTTCAACAACTGGTTCCTGCGCATCGGCGGCTACAACACGCCGGCGAAGGTCCGCCGCGTCAAGTAAGCGGCGTCAGCCGCGCAGCGCCTGCAGGCGCTGCGCGAGCTTCTTGGGCGAGACTCCCGCGCGCGCACCCAGTTCCTGGGCGAACACCGATACGCGCAGCTCTTCGAGGTCCCAGCGCAGGGCCTGCCAGTCCGGCGATGCCGCGACGCCCGCCTCCACGGCCTGCGCCAGTGCGTCCGCAAACGGCTTGATGTCCAGCATGCGTGCCTGGTCCCTCGCAGGATCACGTACCGCACGCTCGGCACGCAGCCGCATGGCCTTCACGTAGCGCGGCACCTGCGCCAGTGCCTCCGCCGGCGTCTCGCGGAGGAATCCCGGATGCACCAGGGCCGCCAGCTGCGCGCGCAGGTCGTCGAGGTTCCCGCGCGCCCAGCCCATCAATGGCGCTTCCAATTGCGGCTTGAGTTCCGCGACGGCGGACAGGATGGCTTCGGCCAGCTTCAGCCGTTCCATCGCTTCGCCGAACAACCGCCTGCCAGCCTCCTCGCGGCGTTGCTCGAACGCGGCGCGATCCCGGATCGCGTCCAGCCCCTCGGCAAGCACGGCGTTCATCGCGGCATCGACGATGTCGCCGCGCAGACGCTCCTGCGATTCGATGGCCGCGTACAGCAGGCCGGTCTTCGGCGACACCGGCAACTGCTTGCGTGCCTGCTTCACTTTGTCGGCCAGCGCGATCTCCAGCAGGCGGCGCACGCCACGCGGATGCGCCACCTCCGCTTCCGCGCGATCGGCAAATACCTGCAGCGCCACCGTGTCGCCGTCGTCCCGCAGGGCAGGATAGGCCGGCACCCCGGCTTCATCCGGCACCTCACGGGGAATCGCATTCCTGGGGAATTCGCGCAGGCCGGTGGCCGCCATCGCGCGCCCGGCCCGCGCCGCGAACGCTTCGCCCGCCTTCATGCCGAAGCGCGTCCGCAGTGCGTCCAGATCGCGCGATTCGGCCAGCACCCGCCCTTCTCCGCCACCGCGCGGATCCTCACGCAGGCGCAGGTTCATGCGTAGGTGGGGGTCGAGCGCGGCTTCTTCGAAATCAAGCGCGCTGACCGAGACACCCGTTGCGCGCGACAGGAAGCGCGCCAGCTCGCCACGCACATCGTCGGCGGTCGGTTTCGGGAATGCCTCGAAGAATGCGCGGCCGAAATCCGGCGCGGGCACGTAGTTGCGCCGCATCGCCTTGGGCAGGCTGCGGATCAGTCCCGAGGCCTTGTCCGCGACGAAGCCCGGCGCCAGCCACGACAGGCGCGCAGGATCGAGCGCATTGAGCAGATGCAGCGGCACCTCGAGCGTCACGCCGTCGTCGGTCGCGCCCGGTTCGAACCTGTAGTGCAGCGGCAGCCGCGCATCACCCAGCGCGAAGTACTTCGGATAGCGGTCCTCCTCGCTGCCCTCGCCCGGCAGCAGATCGGTCAGCGACCAGTGCAGTGCGCGGCGCTTGTCGACCGGCAACGCCTTCCACCAGGCATCGAGCCCGCTGGCGGAATGTAGGTCCGGCGGCACGCGGTCCAGATACCAGCGCGCCTGCCAGTCCTCATCGGCGACCAGGCCGGCGCGGCGCAGCTTGGCCTCTTCTTCGCGCGCCTGTTCGAGCGTCTTCAGGTTGTCCGCGACGAAGCCGGCGCGCGTGTTGATCTCGCCGGTGACCAGGCCCTGCCGGACGAAGATGTCGTGCGCCTCCACCGGTGCGATGCGGCCGTAGTGCACGGGTTTCTTCGGCGCGAGCACCAGCCCGAACAGGCTGATCTGCTCGGAGGCCAGCACCTGGCCCTGCGCGCGCGACCAATGCGGATCGAAATGCTTGCGCAGCAGCAGGTGCGGCAGCTCGGCGATCACCCAGTCCGGTTCGATCGCGGCCAGCGTCATGCCCCACACCTTCTGGGTGTCCAGCAGGTTCGCCGCCAGCAGCCACGGCGGCGGTCGCTTGAAGAGCGCCGAGCCCGGGAACGGCAGGAAGCGGCGCTGCCGCGGCGCCTGGAAATCGCCCTTCTCGGTGCGATGGCCGATCTGCGTCGGCAGACCGGCGATCAATGCCCGGTGCAGGGCCCGGTACGCGCTGGCACGCTGGCGTTCGCTGTAGCCGCTCTCCTGCGCCTGGTCCTGCTGGGCGCGTGCGGCGACAGGCGCCGGCGCAACTTCGGACTTTCCTTCCCGGGCCAAGCGCGCGGCGCGATGCAACTGGCCACGGGTCGCCTGTGCGGCCGCGGCGTCATCGCGCACCGCCGGCGGCGCGCGACTACCCGCCAGCAGCGGCGCCAGCGAAGCATCGGCGTCTTCTTCCTTCCAGCCCAGTTCCTCGCACAGCAGGCGCAGCTGCCGATGCAACTCGCGCCACTCGCGCATCCGCAGGAAGCCGAGAAAATGCCGGCCGCACCAGTCGCGCAGCCTGGACTGGGTCAGGTCCTCATGGGCCTGCCGATAGGCATCCCACAGGCGCAGGACGCCGACGAACTCGGAGCGGCCATCGGCGAACTGGGCGTGCGCGGTGTCCGCCGCGCCGCGCGCGTCGGCCGGACGCTCGCGCGGATCCTGGATGCCGAGGAACGAGGCGATCACCAGCATCGGCCGCAGGCAGCCGGCGGCCTGCGCCGCGACCAGCATGCGCGCCAGTTTCACGTCCACCGGCAGCCGCGCCATCTGCTTTCCGACCGTGCCCAGGCGGCGCTCGCCATCGATCGCGCCGAGTTCCGCCAACTGCTGCCAGCCGTCGGCGACCGCACGCTCGTCCGGCGCTTCGAGGAACGGGAAGTCCTCGATCCGGCCCAGGCCCAGTTGCAGCATGCGCAGGATCACGCCGGCCAGGCTGGAGCGGCGGATCTCCGGGTCGGTGAACTCGGGCCGCGCCTGGAAGTCGGCTTCGGCGTACAAGCGGTAGCAGATGCCCTCGGCGATGCGGCCGCAGCGGCCCTTGCGCTGGTTGGCGCTGGCTTGGGAGATCGGCTCGATGTGCAGGCGATCCAGCTTGTTGCGCGGGCTGTAGCGCTTGACGCGGGCGAAACCCGGATCGACGACGTAGCGGATGCGCGGCACGGTCAGCGATGTCTCGGCCACGTTGGTCGCCAGCACGATCCGGCGGTTCGGCCCCGGATTGAATACGCGGTCCTGGTCCTGGTTCGACAGGCGCGCATACAGTGGCAACACGTCGGTCTGGCGATACTTGCGACGCTCCAGCGCCTGGTGCGCGTCGCGGATCTCGCGCTCGCCCGGCAGGAAGACCAGTACATCGCCACGCGGATCCTGTCGCGTGATCTCGTCGATGGCGCCGACGATGGCGTCGTTGACGGTACGGTCGCCGGCACGGCCCTCGTCGCCGTCATCGCCCTCGCCTTCCAGCGGCCGATAGCGCACGTCGACCGGGAAGGTCCGGCCTTCCACGCTGATCACGGGCGCGTCGTCGAAGTGCTTCGCGAAGCGCTCGGTGTCGATGGTGGCGGAGGTGACGATGACCTTCAGGTCGCGGCGCTTGCGCAGCAGCTGCTTCAGGTAGCCGAGCAGGAAGTCGATGTTGAGGCTGCGTTCGTGCGCTTCGTCGACGATGATCGTGTCGTACGCCGACAGCCAGCGGTCGCTGGCGATCTCCGCCAGCAGGATGCCGTCGGTCATGAACTTGATGTGGGTGTCCTCGCCCACCTGATCGTTGAAGCGGACCTGGAAACCGACCGCGCGTCCAAGCTCCGTCTTCAGCTCTTCGGCCACCCGGCGCGCCACCGCGCGCGCGGCGATCCGGCGCGGCTGCGTACAGCCGATCATGCCCGCCACGCCGCGCCCGGCCGCCAGGCAGAGCTTGGGCAGCTGGGTGGTCTTGCCCGAGCCGGTCTCGCCGGCGATCACCACCACCTGATGGTGGCGGATCAGCTCGACGATGCGCTCGCCTTCGCGTGCGATCGGAAGAGAGGCATCCAGCGTCACCGCGGGCACCGTCGACAGGCGCCGTTCGCGGGTGGCGATCGACGCACTCAATGCCTGCTCGAAGGCGTGCCGCACGCCGGCGTCCGCCGGCTTGCCCTGCCAGCGCGACCACAACCCGTGCAGCCGGCCGCGGTCGCGGCTCAGCGCGCGGTCGAGTGCGCGCCGGCCCTGCTCGAGGGCAGCGCGGTCGGGGGAGGCGGGGGACGGGTCACGGGGGGTATTCATTCTTCAGCAAGCGGTTGAAACTTTTTGCTCACGCCACATGTTCTAGTGTGTCTATTGTGCCGCCTCAACCCACCCTCAGGAGAATCCGCATGGCCAAGACGAAGTCCAAGCCGGCCAAGGCCCCGGCCGTCACCGCGCCCATCCCGTCGGCGCCGACCGCGCCCAACATCGATATCGGGATCAGCACCGGCGACCGCAAGAAGATCGCCGACGGCCTGTCGCGCTACCTGGCCGATGCGTACACGCTGTACCTGAAGACCCACAACTTCCACTGGAACGTGACCGGCGCGATGTTCAACTCGCTGCACAACATGTTCGAGGCCCAGTACACCGAGCAGTGGACGGCGCTGGACGAAGTGGCCGAGCGTATCCGCGCCCTGGGCTACAACGCGCCCGGTTCGTACCGCGAATTCGTCTCCCTGACCTCGATCCCCGAAGAGCCCGGCCTGACCGACAGTGCCGACTGGCGCGAGATGGTCCGCCAGCTGACCGTCGGCAACGAAGCGGTGTGCCGCACGGCCCGCAAGGTATTGAAGGTGGCCGACGACGCCGGCGACGACCCGTCGGTGGACCTGCTGACCCAGCGTCTGCAGACCCACGAGAAGTACGCCTGGATGCTGCGTTCGCTGCTCCAGTAAGGCGCCCTCCCGGCAGCCTGGACGCCCGGCTCCGGCCGGGCGTCTGCGTTCATGGCCGGAGAATCCCGACCCCGCAGCGCGTCCATCACGCGGGGCCGCCGGGGTCCGTCGCGGTATCCTGTATCCATGTCGTCCCCCGCACTTGAAACGCTGCAGCGCGTCTTCGGCTACATCGCCTTCCGTGGCCACCAGCAGGCCATCGTCGAACACCTCGCCGCCGGCCACGATGCACTGGTGCTGATGCCCACGGGCGCCGGCAAGTCGTTGTGTTTCCAGGTGCCCGCGCTGTTGCGCGAGGGCACCGGCATCGTCGTCTCGCCGCTGATCGCCTTGATGCAGGACCAGGTGGACGCACTCCGCCAGTTGGGCGTGCGCGCGGCCTTCCTGAACTCCTCGCTGGCCGCCGACGAGGCTGCCCAGGTGGAACAGGCCCTGCTCCGCGGCGACCTCGACCTGCTATACGTGGCGCCGGAACGGCTGCTGACGGGACGCTTCCTGTCGCTGCTGGACCGCAGCCGGATCGCGCTGTTCGCCATCGACGAGGCCCATTGCGTCTCGGCGTGGGGCCACGACTTCCGTCGCGAGTACCTGGAACTGACCCTGCTGCACGAGCGCTGGCCCGACGTGCCACGCATCGCGCTCACTGCCACCGCGGACCCGCCCACCCAGCGCGAGATCGCCGAGCGGTTGAACCTGGTGGAGGCCGAGAAGTTCGTCAGTTCGTTCGACCGGCCCAACATCCGCTACACCGTGGTGCAGAAAGACAATGCGCGCCACCAGTTGCGCGACATGCTGCGCAAGCACCGGGGCGAGGCCGGCATCGTCTACTGCCTGTCGCGCAAGCGGGTCGAGCAGTTCGCCGACTATTTGACCGAACAGGGCTTCAATGCGCTGCCCTACCATGCCGGCCTGGATGCGGAGGTGCGCGCGCACAACCAACGACGCTTCCTGCGCGAGGACGGCATCATCATGGTGGCGACGATCGCCTTCGGCATGGGCATCGACAAGCCCGACGTGCGCTTCGTCGCGCACATGGACCTGCCCAAGTCGATGGAGGGCTACTACCAGGAGACCGGCCGCGCCGGCCGCGACGGCGAAGCCGCCGAGGCGTGGCTCTGCTACGGGCTGGGCGACGTGGTGCTGCTGAAGCAGATGATCGAACAGTCCGAGGCCGGCGAAGAACGCAAGCGCCTCGAGCGTCGCAAGCTGGACCAGCTGCTCGGCTACTGCGAATCCACCCAGTGCCGCCGGCAGGTGCTGCTGGCCGGCTTCGGCGAGGTGTATCCCCACGATTGCGGCAACTGCGACAACTGCCTGAGCCCGGCCGAGACCTGGGACGCCACCGAAGCCGCGCAGAAAGCGCTGAGCTGCGTGTACCGCAGCGGCCAGCGCTTCGGCGTGAACCACGTGATCGACGTGCTGCGCGGCAGCGAGAGCGAGCGCATCCGCCAGTGTGGCCACGATCACCTGACCACCTACGGCATCGGCAAGGACCTGGACGCGACCGCCTGGCGCAGCGTGTTCCGGCAGCTGGTGGCCTGCGGCCTGCTGGAGGTGGAGGCCGAGTTCGGCAGCCTGCGCCTGACCGAAGGCAGTCGCGCGGTGCTGCGCGGGGAGCGCCGCCTTCAGCTGCGCAAGGAACAGCGCGAACGGCGAGAACGCGACCGCAGCCCGCGCAGTGGCGTAGCCGTCGAGGCCGTCGACCTGCCCCGCTTCCAGGCCCTGCGCGACCTGCGCGCGCAACTGGCGCGCGAGCAGAACGTGCCGGCCTACGTCATCTTCCACGACAGCACGCTGCGCAACATCGCCGAACAGCAGCCGGCCACGCTCGACGACCTGGCGCGTGTCGGCGGCATCGGCGGCGCCAAGCTGGCGCGCTACGGCGAACGCGTGCTCGAAGCCCTGGGCACCGCGGGCTGAAGTTCCCGGTCCGGCCGGCCACGCATCAGCCGGCGTTCAATCCGCGGCTGCTAGCGTGCATCGCACGGGTGCTCCCACCGGCCCGCCATCCGCAGGAGCCTTCCATGAAGACATTGCCGTTCGCATTGCTGGCCCTGATGACCGCGCCGGCCTGGGCGCAGCAGAGCGCAGAGGCCCTGGACCTCGCCCTGCCCAATGCGGGTGCCTACGCGAACGATGCGCCGGGCACCTGGTACGGCGACCGGCAGGTCGCGAAGCCGAAGGGACCGCACGCGCAGACCCCGGTCGATCCCTGCGCCTGGCGTGGCGACGACGATGGCGACGGCGTGTCCGGCAGCGTCACCGCCGGTATCGGCTACAGCAAGGGGTACGGCCGCAGCACCTACAACGCGGCCAACCTCAACCTCTGCAAGACCACGTACAACGACGAAGGCAAGCCCCGCACCTTCAACGTCGACATCAACGTGAGCCGCTCCGACGGACCCGGCTATTACTACGGTCCCGGCTACCCCGGCCCCGGTCCGATGATGCGGGCCGCGCCGCGACCCTGAGCCCTGCTCAGCCGCGCGTCGCCTGACGCGCCGCCCCCGCCACGCACAGCAGCAGCGCGACCAGTAGACCAAACGCGGTCGGCAACGACGTCGCCTTGGCGATGAAGCCCAACGCCGCCGGCCCCAGCAGCACACCCGCGTAGCCCATTGTGGTGACCGCCGCCACGGCCAGGTGCGTCGGCATGTCGCGCTGGCGCCCGGCAGCCGAGAACATCACCGGCACCACGTTCGCTGCACCCGCACCGACCAGCGCGAAACCCGCCAATCCCGCCACCGGCGACGTGGACACGATCGCCAGGGTGAAGCCCGCCGCAGCGACCAGCGCGCCGCACACCACCACCCGGAACGCGCCCAGCGCCTGCACGATGCGGTCGCCGGTCAGTCGGCCGAAGGTCATCGTCACCGCGAAGGCGACATAGCCGAAGCCCGCGGTCGCCGGATCCGCATGGCGCACCGTGCTGAGGAAGACCGCGCTCCAGTCCAACACCGCGCCTTCGGACAGGAACATCGCGAAGCAGACCGCGCCCACCAGCAATACGCGACCGCGCGGCAGCACGAACGCCGGTTGGTCGCCTTCGCCGCCCTGCGCCAGCAGACCACTGCGCGCCATCGCCAGCAGCAACGCGGCCAGCACCGCGGTGCACGCGATGGCGACGAGCGGCGTAGCGCCCAAAACCAGGGCAGCCGCAACGCCGCCGGCGCCGGCGATGCCACCGACGCTGTACATACCGTGGAAGCCGGACATCATCGCGCGCCCGCTGGCGCGCTCGACGATCACCGCCTGCACGTTCATCACCACGTCCAGTACGCCCACGCTGGCGCCGAACACGGCGAGCGTCACCGCGAGCACCGGAATCGAGGGCGCCAGCATCAGCGCCGGCGTGCACAGCACGATCACCGCGCCGGCCGCGAGGATCGCGCGCCGGCAACCGAACCGCGCGGCCAGGCCACCGGCGAGCGGCATCATCATCACGGAGCCGACGCCCAGGCACAGCAGCATCAGGCCGAGTTGCGCATCGTCGAGTGCGAGGCGCCGCTTGGCGAAGGGAATCAGCGGCGCCCACGCCGATACCGCGAAGCCGCCGATGAAGAAGGCGATGCGTGTGGCGATGCGCTCACGCACGCCGGGCGCGTCCGCGGTCATGCCGCCATCGACGGCGGCGTCATCGGGCATCGACATGCCGTTTCAGGGGGCGAGCAGTTCGAACTGCACCGCATCACCCGCGGTCGCCGACGGCGCGACCCACAGGTCGAACAGCCCGGGCTCGGCGGCGAGCCGGTTGTCCACGCCGTGGAAGGCGAGGTCCGCGCGGCTCAGGGTGAACACGACGTCCTGCGACTGCCCTGCGTCCAGCGCGATCTTGCGAAACCGCTTCAATTCGCGCACCGGCCGCACGCGGCTGGCGGTGCGGTCGCGGACATAGAGCTGCACGACTTCCTCGCCGTCGCGCGTACCGGTGTTGGTGATGCGCGTGCGGATCGTCAGTGTGTCGTCCCAACCGGGCTTCGCCGTGTCGAGCTGTGGCACGCCGTAGTCGAAGCGCGTGTACGACAGCCCGTGCCCGAACGGATACAGCGCCGCATGGCTGACTTCGCGCCAGCGGGTCTGGAAGAAGCGCGGCGTGCCCGGCACATTGGGACGGCCGGTGGCCGGGTGATTGTAGAAATACGGCTGCTGGCCAGCGTCCTGCGGAAAGCTCACCGGCAGGCGCGCGGACGGGTTGTAGTCGCCGAACACCACATCGGCCACGGCAGGGCCGGTCTGCGTACCGAGGAACCAGCCGACCAGCACCGCCTGCGCATCGCGCACCGCGCCTTCCAGCGCCAGCGCGCGGCCATTGCGCAGCAGGACGACGACGGGCGTGCCGGTGGCAGCGACGGCTTCCGCCAACGCCTGCTGCGCGGCGGGGATCACGATCTGCGTGCGCGACTGCGCCTCGCCGGAGAATTCGTGCGGCTCGCCCAGGGCGAGCAGCACGACATCGGCCTGGCGTGCGGCCGCGACGGCGGCGTCGATGCCACCCTCGAGCGCGTCCTCGATGCCGCTGCCCGGTACGACGACGAGCGCGGACGGATCCTCCAGCGTCGCGCGCAGGCCGGTTTCCAGATCGACCATGCGCGAGGCATCGCCGAAGATGTTCCAGCAGCCGCCGAGATTGGCGGTGTCCTGCGCGAACGGACCGATCAGCGCGATGCGCTGGCCGGTCTTCTTCAACGGCAGCACGTCGCCCTCGTTCTTCAGCAGGACGATCGAACGCCGCGCGCAGTCGCGCGCCAGGGCATCGTGCACCGGGATGTGCGACTGGTCCGCTTCGCGCTCGGCGTCCAGGCAGCGGTAGGGATCGTCGAACAGGCCGGCGGCGGCCTTGACGTGCAACACGCGGCGCACGGCTTCATCGACCTCGGCCAGCGAAAGCCTGCCCTGCTCGACCAGCGCAGCCACGTGGTTCGCGTACACGCCGCTCTGCAGGCTCATGTCCAGGCCGGCCGACAGCGCCTTCTGCGCCGCATCGGCCTCATCGGCCGCATAGCCGTGCGCGATCAGTTCCAGGTCCGAGGTGTAGTCGGAGACGACGAACCCTTCGAACTTCCACTCGCCGCGCAGGATATCGGTCAGCAGCTCGCGGTTGGCCGACGCGGGCACACCGTTGATGTCGTTGAACGAACTCATCAACGTCAGCGCGCCGGCGTCGAGGGCGGCCTTGAACGGAGGCAGGTGCACATCGCGCAGCGTCTGCGGCGCCATGTCCACGAAGTTGTAGTCCAGGCCGGCGGAGATCGCGCCGTAGGCGGCGAAATGCTTCGGCGTGGTCAACAGCGAATCGGGCGCGGTCAGGTCGTCGCCCTGGAAGCCGCGCACGCGCGCGGCGGCGAATTCGCATGACAGGTGCACGTCCTCGCCCGAGGTTTCCGCCACCCGGCCCCAGCGCTGGTCGCGCGCGATGTCCACCATCGGCGCGAAGGTCCAGTGGATGCCGGTGGCCGTGGCTTCCTTCGCCGTGGCGCGCGCGGTCCGCTCGGCCAGCCCGGGCTCGAAGCTCGCGGCTTCGCCCAGCGGGATCGGGAACACCGTGCGCATGCCGTGGATGACATCCGCGCCGAGCAGCAGCGGGATGCCCAGGCGGCTTTCCTCCACCGCGATGCGCTGCGCTTCACGGCCCTCGGCGGCGCCCACGCCGTTGAACAGCGCGCCGACGCGGCCGGCACGGATCTGCTGGCGGACCTGCTCGGCATCGCGCGCGAACGTCTCCGGGTTGACCTCGAAGGCGAACGGCCGCAGTGCATCGGCGAACGCGCCCAGCTGGCCGATCTTCTCGTCCAGCGTCATCTCGGCGATCAGTCCTTCGATCCTGCGCTGATGCGGCATGTACGCGGTCCTCCGGGGAACGCCGGTGTTACGGGGCAGCCATTATGAAAACGTTTACAGTCACGGTCAAACCCACCTCGGGCGCCCGGGAAGGCGCCTCCTGGCCCCGTCCCGGCACGCTCAACCCGCCATGCCCGCGTGGCGCAGCAGCGCGTCGATGCGCGGTGCCCGGCCCCGGAACGCCCGGAAATTCTCGGCTGCGCCGCGGCTGCCGCCCCGGGCGAGGATTTCGTGGCGGAAGCGCGCACCCGTCTCCGCCACCTTGTCGGGCGCCTCCTCGAAGGCCTCGTAGGCGTCCGCACTCAGCACTTCGGCCCACTTGTAGCTGTAGTAACCCGCCCCGTAGCCCCCTGCGAAGATGTGGCTGAACTGGTGGGGGAAGCGGTTCCATTCCGGCGGCAGGTTCACGGCGACCTCGGCACGCACCCGGTCCAACAGCGCCAGCACCGTATCGCCGGCGGCGTCGAAGCCGCTATGCAGCTGCATGTCGAACAGGCCGAACTCCAACTGCCGGACCGTGGCCATGCCGCTCTGGTAGTTCTTCGCCGCGACCATCTTGTCGAACAACGCACGCGGCAAGGGTTCGCCGCTGTCCACGTGCGCGGTCATCGCCTGCACGCGTGTCCACTCCCAGCAGAAGTTCTCCATGAACTGGCTGGGCAGCTCCACGGCGTCCCACTCCACGCCGTTGATGCCGGCCACGCCGAGCTCGCCGATCCGGGTGAGCAGCTGGTGCAGCCCATGCCCCATTTCGTGGAACAGGGTGGTCACGTCGTTGTGGCTGAAGGTCGCCGGCTTGTCGTCCACGCCCTTGCCGAAGTTGCAGACCAGGTAGACCAGGGGCGTCTGCTCGCCTCGCGCCGTCGTGCGGCGATTGCGGCAATCGTCCATCCACGCACCGCCACGTTTGCCTTCACGCGCATACAGGTCCAGGTAGAACTGGCCGACCAGCGCGCCGTCGCCATCCACCAGCCGGTAGAAGCGCACGTCGGGGTGCCAGGTCGGCGCCGTATCCTCCTCCACGCGCAGGCCGTACAGGTCGCCGATCACGCCGAACAGGCCCTTCAGCACGGCCGGCTCGGTGAAGTACCGCTTCACTTCCTGTGCGGAGAAGCTGTAACGCGCCTGCTTGAGCTTCTCGCTGGCGTAGGCCAGATCCCAGGCTTCGACGGTGTCCAGTCCGAGGTGTTCGCCTGCGAAGGCTTCCAGCTCGGCACGGTCGCGCTGCGCATGCGGCTTGGCGCGCACGGCCAGGTCGCGGAGGAAATGCAGTACCTCGTCCGGCGTGTCGGCCATCTTGGTGGCCAGCGAATACGCGGCATAGCTGGGGAAGCCCAGCAGCGACGCCAGTTCCGCCCGCAGCGCCAGGATGCGGTCGATCAGCGTGGAATTATCCAGCGCTTCGTTGTCGGCCAGTTCCGACGCACGCACCGCATTGGCGTGGTACAGCGTCTCGCGCAGTGCGCGGTCGTCGGCATACGCCTGCACCGGCAGGTAGCACGGCATCTGCAGGGTGAACTTCCAGCCCGGCTCGTCGTCGGCCTTGGCCGCAGCCCGTGCGGCGGACACCACGTCAGGCGGCAGGCCGCCGAGATGCTGCTTGTCCTTGATCCAGAACTCGTACTCGTCGGTGGCGTCGAGCACGTTCTGCGAAAACGTCGCCGACAGACTGGCGAGCGCTTCCTTCACCTCGCCGAAGCGCGCCTTCTGCGCCTCCGGCAGTTCCGCGCCACCCAGACGGAAATCGCGCAGCGCGTTGTCCACCACTTTGCGGCGCGCATCGTCGTACTGCGCGGCTTCGGGCGCATCGCCCAGCGCGCGGTACTGGCGGTACAGCGCGAGGTTCTGCCCCAGCGCGCTCCAGAAGCGCGTCACCTTGGGCAGCAGCGCGTTGTACGCACTGCGCAGCGCCGGCGTGTTCACCACCGCCTCCAGATGGGTCACCTGGTTCCATGCACGCGCGAGGCGCTCGGTCGCATCATCGAGCGGCACGACGAACGTATCCCACGCCACGGGTGTTATCGCCTCGGCGGTGGCGACCGCAGCTTCCGCCTCGATCAACAACCGGTCGATGGCCGGCGCGATGTGCTCGGCGCGGATTTCGTCGAAACGCGGCAGGCCGGAGAAGTCGAGCAACGGATTGGTCATGGAAACACCTGGGGAAAGTCGATCGTGTGAGGGCGTGGGGACGGAGAACGTCGCGGCGTCGGCCAGCCCACCCTGGACCTCGATATGGGGGCGCCGGAAGCACCCGCAAAGGTTGGCGGCGCATTTTACCGGGCGGTAGCGCCTCGGTGGCGGCCGGCGCCCAGCCGGGCGGCCGACCCATCTCGCGCCCGATGTGGCATACATAAGCCACTCCCGGCATCCCGCCGCCAGGCCATCCGACGTCATGGAGATCACGCGCGCGACGCCTGCCGATCTGGTCCAGACCGTGGATCGGCTGACCCATGCCTTCGCCAACGATCCGATCACGGGCTTCCTGCTGCAGGAAGGAGCGGCGTACCAGACACGTCTCGCGAGATTCTTCTCGCTCTTGATGCGGGCGCGCATCGCGCTGGACATGCCGGTTCTCGTAATGCGCGATGGCGCCGACATCCACGGCATGGTGATGGGCTACACCACGGCCCCTCCCGCGTGGCCTGCCGATCTCGCCGAAGACTGGCAGGACTTCGAGAGGTCCGTTCCCGGACTGACCGACCGGATGGCGATCTACGAAGGCATTGCCTCAGCGCACGCCCCCGCCGTGCCGCATTACTACCTGGGCGTCATCGGCGTCGATCCGACCATGCACGGCCATGGCATCGGCATGCGCCTGCTGTCGTCGTTCCGCGACCTGTCCGCCGCCGACGGACGTTCCCATGGGGTGTACCTCGAGACGGCAGCGCCGTCGAACGTCAGGTTCTACGAGCGTGCCGGCTTCGTCGAAGCCGGTCGCGGGACGATGGGCTCCGCGACACTGTGGTGCATGTACCTGCCCCACAAGCGCGGTCAGGACTGATCGCCGAGGGACATGATGCGCGGGCAACGAATGTTTGGTGGGCCGTGAAGGATTCGAACCTTCGACCAAAAGATTAAAAGTCTTCTGCTCTACCGACTGAGCTAACGGCCCGGAAACGCATCCCGGCCTTGCACCGGGACGCGCATTCTAGCGCATCGCCCGCGATGGGCGAAATCCGCCGGATTCACGCGTAGTGCGTGGGGTCCGGCACGCCCGCGTCGGCGAAGCCCGCGGCACGCAGGCGACAGGCATCGCAGTGTCCGCAGGCGCGGCCCTGCTCGTCGGCCTGGTAGCAGGACACGGTCTGGGAAAAATCCACGCCCAACCGCAGGCCCTCGCGCACGATGTCAGCCTTGCTCAGGCGCAGCAGCGGTGCGTGGATGCGCAGGCCGGCGCCTTCCACGCCCGCCTTGGTGGCGAGGTTGGCGAGTTTCTCGAAAGCCTCGATGAACTCGGGGCGGCAGTCCGGGTAGCCGGAGTAGTCGACCGCGTTGACGCCACAGAAGATGTCGCTGGCGCCCAGCACTTCGGCCCAGCCCAGCGCGACGGACAGCATGATCGTGTTCCGTGCCGGCACATAGGTGACGGGAATGCCGGGGCCGCCGGCCTCGGGCACGTCGATATCGTCGGTCAATGCCGAACCGCCGATGCTGCGCAGGTCCACATGCACGGTCTTGTGCGCGACCGCGCCGAGCGACTGCGCCACGCGCGCGGCCGCGTCGAGCTCGGAGGTATGCCGCTGGCCGTAGCGCACGCTGAGTGCATGCACGGCGAAGCCCTGTTCACGGGCGATCGCAACGACGGCGGCGGAGTCCATGCCTCCGGACAACAGGACGACGGCATTCTTCATGGGGTGGCGCTTCGTGGGGTGATGGGTAGGCTAGCGCAGGCGCTGCGTCAGCGCCCGGGTTCGTCGTTCCACAGCAGCTTGTGCAGCTGCATCTGGAAGCGCACGGGCAGGCGGTCGGCGACGATCCAGTCGGCGAGGTCGCGCGGATCGAGCTCGCTCTTGCTGGGCGAGAACAGCACGTCGCAGCGTTCGGCCAGGCGGTGTTCCGCCAGCATGCCGCGCGCCCACTCGTAATCCTCACGTCCGCACAGCACGAACTTCACCTGGTCGCGCGCGGTCAGCAGCGGCAGGTTTTCCAGCCGGTTGCGCGCCATTTCCTTCGAGCCCGGCGTCTTCAGATCGACCACGCGCGACACCCGCGGGTCCACGCCGGCGATATCGATCGCGCCGGATGTTTCCAGCGATACGTCATAGCCGGCATCGCAGAGCTTCTGCAACAGCAGCAGGCAGCGCTTCTGCGACAGCGGCTCGCCGCCGGTCACGCAGACGTGCCGCACGCCCTGGCGCGCGACCTCGGCGACGATGTCGTCGATCTCCCACCATTGCCCGCCGTGGAAGGCGTAGGCGGTGTCGCAGTACTGGCAGCGCAGCGGGCAGCCGGTCAGGCGCACGAACACCGTCGGCCAGCCGACCGCATTCGCCTCGCCCTGGAGCGAGAGGAAGATTTCGGTGATCTTGAGACGTTCCAGCGGCGACTGGACGATCTCACTGGGGCGGGCGGCGTCGTTCATGGGGTGCGCATGATACGCCCTGTCGATCCGGCAGCCCGAAGGGCGCGGGACGCGGCGGGGTCAGCGCAGGCGACCGAGCTGGATGGCGCGCAGGCGGTCGTCGGCCGTGCGGGCGACGTCGGTGCCCGGATACTTGGCCATGACCTCGCCCAGCGTGCGCTCGGCTTCGGGCAGTTTGCCCAGCCCGTAGTCGCACAGGCCCAGCTTCAGCAATGCGCCGGGGGCCTTGTCGTGGGTCGGGTACTGCGCCAGCAGCGCGCGGAACTGGTCCGCGGCCAGCGCGTAGTTCTGAGTGACGTAGTAGCTCTCGCCCAGCCAGTACAGCGCGTTGGGCGCATAGACACCGGACGGATAGAGCTGCAGGAAGCTGGTGAACAGCTGCGCGGCGTCGGCGTAGTCGCCGGCCTTCAGCTTGTCGAACGCGACGTTGTACGCGGTGCGCTCGTCGCCGGTCGCGGACATGGCGCCCAGGTCGCCATGCACACTCGGCGGACGTTCGGACGTGGCCGCGACAGGGGCCGGCGTGGTGGCCGGCCTAGGCGTCGGTGCCGTGCTCAGCGGCGGGGTCACGGCAGGCGTGGGGGCTGCCGGCACAGCACCGCCTTCCAGGCGGTTCAAGCGGCCGTCGAGATCCAGGTACTGGTCGCGGTTGCGCTGCTTGAGCTGCTCGTTCTCGTTCTGCAGTTGTTCCAGCTGCGCACGCAGTTCGCGCAGCTCGGACTCCTGCTGCGTGACCTTGTTGAGCAGGTCGAGGTTCTGCTGCGGGTTGTTGGCCTTCGCTTCCAGCGTCGCGACGCGGTCGGCCAGGCTCACGCGCTGCGCGTGCGCGGGTGCGGCGGCCACGAGGGCCGCCGCGAGGACCAGCATGTACTTCTTCGCGATCATCGTGATGACGACGGCTTACTTCGCCGTGTACACGATCTCGACGCGACGGTTCTGCGACCAGCAGGATTCGCTGGAATCGGTGCAGACCGGGCGCTCTTCGCCGTAGCTGACCACGGTCAGCTGGCTGGCCGAACCGCCTGCCGCCTGCAGGGCCGAGTTCACGGCGTTGCCGCGGCGCTCGCCCAGGCCCAGGTTGTACTCGCGGCTGCCGCGCTCGTCGGCGTGGCCTTCCAGCGAGATGCGCGAGGACGGCCGGTCGCGCAGGTACTTGGCGTGGCAACCCATGATGGCCTGGAACTCCGGCTTCAGGGCGTCCTGGTCGAGGTCGAAGTACACCACGCGCTGGCGCAGGCAGGCGTCGGTGTCGAGGTCGCCGGGGCCGTACACGCCCGAGGTGGTCGGGGTGGTCGGGGTGGTCGGCGTCGTGGTGGTGGTATCGGCCGGCGGAGTCGGCTTGACGTCCTTCTTACAGCCGGCCAGCACAGCGACCGACATCAGGGACAGCATCAGAACACGGGTGGTGTTGTTCATGGTCATTCCTTGCGTCGTTGGAACAGGGGGATCAGAGGTTCAGTATTGTAGACACAAACTTAACGTGCAGTGCGATAGGGCGACCACGCCGGTTCGCGGACGTCGGCGTTGGCCACCACCAGACGCTGGCGTACGCGTGCGTCCGCCGAGACTGCGTACAGCACACCACGCCCCCCCTCGCGCGCCGCATACAGCACCATGCTGGCGTTCGGGGCGAAGCTCGGCGATTCATCCAGCGAACCCGGCGAGAGCGACGACCAGCGGGCGCCACCCAGGCTGCTGTCCATCAGGGCGATGCGGTAATTGTTGCCCGCGCCCTGCACCACCGCGATCTTCTTGCCGTCGAAGGAAACGCTCGCGGTCGCGTTGTAGGTGCCTTCGAAGGTCACCCGGCTCGCGCTGCCGCCACCAGCGGGCACGCGGTAAATCTGAGGCCGCCCGCCGCGATCGGAGGTGAAGTAGAGCGTGCCGCCATCCGCGCTCCAGACCGGTTCGGTGTCGATGGCGGAGGTATTGGTCAGCTGGCGCAGCGAACGGCTGCCCAGGTCCATCACGTAGATCTCGGGGTTGCCGCTGCGCGACAGGGTAAGCGCCAGCTGGCGGCCATCCGGCGAGAACGACGGCGCGCCGTTGATGCCGCGGAAACTGGCCACCTTCTCGCGCGCACCGGTGGAGATGTCCTGGATGTAGATCGCCGAGTTGCCGCCCTCGAAGCTGACGTACGCCAGCCTGCGACCATCCGGGCTCCACGACGGCGACAGCAGCGGCTCGGCCGAGCGGACCACGGTCTGGGGGTTGTAGCCGTCCGAATCGGCCACCATCAGCGCGTAGCGCGTCGCCTTGCCGGTGCCCGCGGCGGTGACATAGGCGATACGGGTCCAGAACGCGCCGCGCACACCGAGGATCTTCTCGTAGATGGCATCGGCCATCTGGTGCGCAACGTCGCGCATGGCGTTGGAACGGGCGGTCATCGCCAGGCCGAGCATGCGCTCCTGCTTGGCCACGTCGAACAGCTCGTACTCGACCCGATAACTGCCATCGCCCGCATCCACCACGCGGCCGACGACGATGTAATCCTGGCGCAGGGCCCGCCACGTCGGGTACTGGATTTCGCCGCCGCGGGTCGGGCGCTCGGTGACGCTGGCTTCCGGCAGAGTGCGGAACGCGCCGGAGCGCTCGAGGTCGGAACGGACCACATCGGCGACGTCGGTGGTCGGAGCGGCGGCCGAGCCCTGGTAGGGCATCGGGACTACCGTGATCGGCAGTGCTGAAGCGTTGCCGCCGATGATGTCGATCTCCAGTCCTTGCTGCTGGGCAGCGGCCAGGACGGGGGCAAGCGTGAAGAGAACCAGGGCGAACCAGCGCAGCGACTTCATCATGGGCACGGCAACTCTGCGGTTGGGCGGGGCTGGAAAGGGATACCAGCCTGCGCGTGAACGTTTTAACAATTGTGAACGAGGGGCGCCGAAACGCCGCGTGAAGTCAGCGGTCCCGGGCCTCGAAGTTCAAGGTCAGGGTCCGGGCAAACACCGACTCATAGCCGCGGTACGGCAGCGGCTGGGCTTTGAGGACCGCGCGCTCGACCGAATCCTGGCCCGCCGCGTCCATCGCGCAGCCCGCCTGAACCTCTGCGCTGACGACCTCGCCACCCGGCAGCTGGCGGATCACCACTTTGCAGCGGGTACCCACCGGCACCGATTCGGGGCGGGTCCACTGGCGCAGGACCGCCTCCTGGATGGCCGCGGCGTAGCGGCCGCGCAGGTCCTCGTCGGTGCCGCCGTTGCCGGCCGGGCCGGTGGCCGCGGGTGCAGGTGTGGCCGCCGCCGCGCCCGCGGCCTGGCGCGCACGCGCATCGGCCAGTTGGCGCAGCTTCTGCTCGGCCAGCTGGGCTTCGCGCGACGCCTGGGCGCGCTGGCGACGGATCTCCTCCAGCCGCTTCTTGTCGGCCTCGGCCTTCTGCTGTGCTTCGGTCGCGATGCGCTTCTGCCGGTCTTCTTCCTGCTGCGCAGCGAGACGGCGCTGCTGCTCGGCCTGCTCCTGGCGCTTGCGTTCGGTCAGGTCGATCTGCTCCTGGCGGCGCTTGGCTTCCTGCTCCTGCCGGGCCTTTTCCTGCGAGATCGCATCCAGCCGCGCCTCGTCCTGTTCGGTTGTGTCTGGGACGGGAATGCGCTCCTGCGCTTCGGCCTGGCGTTCGACCGGCGCATCCTGCGGGGCGGGCTCAGGAATCGGTTGGGGCGGCGGCACCGTGTCTTCCGGTGCGGGCTCTTCCACGGGCTCGGGCATCGGCGCGGGCGTGAAGTCCAATGCTCGCTCGACGGCGCGCTGGTCGGCCGCGGAGGCATCCAGCGTGGCTTCCATCGTCGGCGCGCCCGCCGCATTGAGGCGGTCGCGATCCCATGTCAGCAGCGGCGACACGATCAACAGGACGGCCAGCAACACATGCAGGCCGACCGCCCAGGCGACCGCCTTGCCCAGCCCTTCTTCGCGTTGGGCCGGATGACGCGGGGCGACGTCAGCGTGCATTGCCACCCGCGTTGGTCATCAGGCTGACGTTGCTGACCTTGGCGCGGCGGAGCACGTCCATCGCGTCCAGCACCTTCTGGTACGGCGCGGATCCTTCAGCGGCCACCATGATGCGCAGTTCGTTGCCCTGCTCGCCCCGGATCGCCGCGACCTTGGCCTCCAGCCCCGCGGCGTCCAGCACTTCGGGCTGTTTGGCCTCGGGCAGCTTCAGGCCGAAGCGGCCGTCCGGATAGGCGATGACGATGATGGGTTCGTTGCGCGTCTCGACCGCCTTGGCGTTCGAAGACGGCAGCTTGACGTCCACGCTCAGCGTCAGCAGCGGCGCGGTGACCATGAAGATGATCAGCAGCACGAGCATCACGTCGATGTACGGCACGACGTTGATCTCGGACTTCAGCTTGCGGCGCTTGCGATGGAAGATGCTTCCGGCCATGGGGCGCTCCGCTTACTCGCCGGCGTTCTGGCGTTGCAGGATGGAGCTGAATTCCTCGGCGAAGCTCTCGTACCGCACCGACAGGCGCTCGACGCGCGTCGTGAAGCGGTTGTAGGCCCACACCGCGGGGATCGCCACGAACAGGCCGATCGCAGTGGCGAACAGCGCTTCCGAAATGCCGGGGGCCACCGCCGCGATACCGGCCTGCTCGCCGCTGTTGAGCATGTCGTGCATGGTGACCATGATGCCGAACACGGTACCCACCAGGCCCACGTAGGGGGCCGTGGAGCCGATGTTGGCCAGCAGCTCCAAGTTGCGTTCCAGTTGGTCGACCTCGCGCGTGTAGGTCACGCGCATCGCGCGCTGCGCGCCTTCCAGCTGCGCGCGCCCATCGAGGCCGCGCTTGTCGCGCAGGCGGGTGAACTCGCGGAAGCCAGCTTCGAAGATCGCCTCAAGCCCGGTGACCACGCGGTTGCGGTCCGCCGCGCCGGCGTAGAGCTTGTGCAGTTCGGCACCGGACCAGAACCGGCCTTCGAACTCGTCCGCGTCGCGGTTGGCGGCCTTGAACACCTGCGCCTTGCGGAAAATGATGATCCAGCTGATCAGCGAACCCACCAGCAGCAGCAGCACGATCAGCTTGACCGGCAGGCTGGCCTTGAGCATGAGGTCGATGTAGTTGATGCCGCTGTGTACGGTCTCGGCGGTCGCTTGGGCGGCAGCGGCGGCAGTTTCCGGCGGCAGCGCCTCCACCACGGTGTCCTGGAAGGCCAGCAGCGTTGCGATCATCCGTCGTTCCTCGATTCTCGTGTTGTCTTGCGTGTCGGGTTAAAGCGGGCGGCCCGGGGTCTCGAGCCGGCGGAACTCTTCGTACAACGTCTCAGGCAGCGCAACGGGTCTGAACCCTGAAGCGCTCAGCGCCGCGACCTTGACCTCGGCGGTGAGCACGACCTCGCCGTCGCGCTCGATCGTCTGGGCGAATACCACGCTGGCCCGCTTGCACTGGTGGATGCGCGCGGTCACCTGCAGCAGGTCGTCCAGCCGCGCGGGGCGCAGGAAATCCAGGCGCATCGCGCGGACGGCGAACACCAGGTCGTGGGTCTGGCGCAGTTGCTCCTGGTGGTGCCCGCGGGCCCGCAACCATTCGGTGCGGGTGCGTTCCAGGAAGGCCACATACTGCGCGTGGTACACCACGCCACCGGCGTCGGTATCTTCCCAATACACGCGTGTCGGAAAGATGAACGGGGCCGCATCCGCGGCGATCATCGGGGAATCCGTCGTCAAAACATGCGCTCCCGCACGGAATCGTGCATACCAACCTGCGACCAGTGAATCAGAAGAGTTCGCCGCTGGACTCGCCCGACTCCGGCACCCGCCCCTTCGGCGTCAGCCCCAGGTGCAGATACGCCTTGCGCGTCGCCATGCGGCCGCGCGCGGTACGGATCAGGAATCCCTGCTGGATCAGATAGGGCTCGATGACGTCCTCCAGCGTGCCGCGCTCTTCGCTGAGCGCGGCGGCCAGCGATTCCACGCCCACCGGACCGCCATCGAAGCTGTCGATGATGGTGCGCAGCATGCGACGGTCGAGCTCGTCGAAGCCTTCCGGATCGACCTTCAGCATCTGCATCGCGGCACGGGCGACATCCACGTCGATGTGGCCGTTGGCCTTGACCTGCGCGTAGTCGCGCACGCGGCGCAGCAGGCGGTTGGCGATGCGGGGTGTGCCGCGCGCGCGGCGCGCGATCTCGGCCGCACCTTCGGGCTCGCAGTCCATGCCAAGGATGCGCGCCGAACGCTGCACGATGCGGGTGAGTTCTTCCGGCGTATAGAACTCGAGCCGTTGCACGATGCCGAAGCGATCGCGCAGTGGCGCCGTCAGCAGGCCGGCACGGGTGGTCGCGCCGATCAGGGTGAACGGCGGCAGGTCCAGCTTGATCGAGCGGGCCGCCGGGCCCTCGCCGATCATGATGTCGATCTGGAAATCCTCCATCGCCGGGTACAACACTTCCTCGACCACGGGCGAGAGGCGGTGGATCTCGTCGACGAAGAGCACGTCGTGCGGCTGCAGGTTGGTCAGCAGTGCCGCCAGGTCGCCGGCTTTCTCGATCACCGGGCCCGAGGTCACCCGCAGGTTCACGCCGAGCTCGTTGGCGATCACATGGCTCAGCGTGGTCTTGCCGAGGCCGGGCGGCCCGAAGATCAGGACGTGGTCCAGCGCCTCGCCGCGTCCTTTCGCCGCCTGGATGTAGATGTCCAGTTGCTCGCGCACCGGCTTCTGGCCGAGGTACTCGTCCAGCCGCTTCGGCCGGATGCTGGCTTCGATGGCGTCGTCTTCGCGGGTGGCGGAGGAATCGATGATGCGGTCGGCGGTCATGACGGGATTATGGACGAAACCGCCGCCCAATCATCCCGTCAGATCTCGACCTGCGCGCCCAACTCGACCAGGCGGTTGCCCGGGATGCGGAAGAAGCCGGTCGCTGGTGCCGCATTGCGGTGCATGGCGGCGAACAGCTTGTCGCGCCAGATCGGCATGCCGCCCTGCCGGCTCGCCACCACGGTTTCGCGGCTGGCGAAGTAGGTGGTTTCCATCGGATCGAAGTAGACGCCGCCCTGGTCGCACGAGCCCATCAGCGCCTGCGGTACGTCCGGCGTCTCGGCGAAGCCGTAGCTGATCACCACGCGGTAGAAGTCGTCGCCGATCGGTTCGATCTTCAGGCGCTTCTTCTTCGGCGCGTACGGCACGGTCAGCGTTTCCACCGTCAGGAACACGTTGCGCTCGTGCAGCACCTTGTTGTGCTTCAGGTTGTGCAGCAGCGCGTGCGGCACCACGCCCTTGTCGGCAGTGAGGAAGATCGCCGTGCCCGGCACGCGCACCGGCGGTGCCAGCATCAGGCCCGGCAGGAAGGTATCCAGCCGGATGCCCTCCTTCTGGACTTCACCATGCAGCAGCTCGCGGCCGCGGCGCCAGGTGCGCATCATGGTGAAGGCGGTGATGCCGATGAACAGCGGCACCCACGCGCCGATACCGGTGACGAGCTTGGCGCCGTTGGCGAACAGGAAGGCCAGGTCGATCACCAGGAAGACGCCGCACAGCGGCAGCACCCAGCGGCGCGAATCCGGCCAGCGCGTATAGGCCACGATCGCCAGCAGCAGCGTATCGATCAGCATGGTGCCGGTGACCGACAGGCCGTAGGCGGTCGCCAGTGCGCCCGAGCTCTGGAAGCTCAGCACCAGCACGATCACCGCCAGGTACAGCATCATGTTGATCGAGGGCACGTAGATCTGGCCGATCGTGTCCTTCGAGGTGTACTTGATGGCCAGCCGCGGCAGGTAACCCAGCTGGATCGCCTGGCGGGTGACCGAGAATGCGCCGGTGATGACGGCCTGCGATGCAACCGCCGCCGCAGTGGTCGCCAGCACCAGCATCGGGATCTGCGCCCAGTCCGGGATCGACATGTAGAACGGATTCGCCACCGCCTCGGGATGGCGCAGCAGCACGGCGCCCTGGCCGTAGTAGTTCAGCACCAGCGCAGGCAGGACGAAGCCGAACCAGCCCCAGCGGATCGGCTGTTTGCCGAAGTGGCCCATGTCCGCGTACAGCGCCTCGCCACCGGTCACCGTCAGCACCACCGCGCCGAGGATCAGCACCGCGTGCCAGTCGTGGGTGACGAAGAAGTTCCACGCCCAGTACGGATTCAGCGCAGCCAGCACCGACGGGTTATGAGCGATGTTGTAGACGCCGAATGCGGCCAGCACGATGAACCAGGTGATCATCACCGGCCCGAACGCCTTGCCCACCTTCGCCGTACCGAAGCGTTGCGCGGCGAACAGGCCGGTCAGGATGACCAGGCTGATCGGCACGACCCATTGCTTGAACACGGGTGAGACCACTTCAAGGCCTTCGACCGCACCGAGCACGGTGATCGGCGGCGTGATCATGCCGTCGCCGAAGAACAATGCGGCACCGAAGATGCCGAGGATGCCGACCGTGTAGCTCAGCCGCGAGCCCTTGGCCAGGCTGCGCTGCGCCAGCGCGGTCAGCGCCATGATGCCGCCCTCGCCGTCGTTGTCGGCGCGCATGATCACGATGACGTACTTCAGCGTGACCACCAGCAGCAGCGACCAGAAGCCCAGCGACAGCAGGCCGCGGACCGTATCCGGATCCGGCGTCAGCCCGAAGTGCGGGTGGAACATCTCCTTGATGGTGTACAGCGGGCTGGTGCCGATGTCGCCGAAGACGACACCGACGGCACCGGCCACCAGGGCGACCTTGCCGGCCTTCGAATGGCCGTGGTGCCCGGCGTCGTGCGGAGATGGGGGGGTGGACATGGCGGCCGGAAGGGTAGCGCTGCGGAAGTGAAGGGGTGCTCTAGAGCCGCGGTCAGCGCAGGGCCGACTGCAACGCCTTGCGGATGATCGTGGCGGCATCGTCGCCGGGCGCGGTCGCGTCGCGCGCCATGCGGGTCGCTTCGGCTGGCTTGTAGCCCAACTGCTGCAAGGCGATGGTCGCCTCGGACTGCGGATCGGCCGGCAAGGCGCTGATGCCGCCGACGCCGGTGCCCATCAGGTCCGCGGCGCGGTCGCGCAATTCCACCACCATGCGTTCGGCGGTTTTCTTGCCGATGCCGGGAATGCGCGTCAAGGCGGTGATGTCGCCGGCCTGCACCATGCGCGCGAACTCGTCCACGCTGGCGCCGGACAGCACGGCCAGCGCGATCTTCGCGCCGATGCCGCTGACCTTCTGCACGTCGCGGAACAGCCGCCGCTCGCCTTCGCGCAGGAAGCCGTACAGCGCCACGCTGTCTTCCTTCTGCGCGTAGTGGGTGAACAGCAGCACTTCGCGGCCCACGTCCGGCAGGTCGTAGTGCGTACTCATCGGCGCTTCCAGCTCATAGCCCACGCCGCCCACGTCGATCACCAGCCACGGAGGCGACTTGTACGCGAGGATGCCGCGGAGACGTCCGATCATTTCCTGCTCCAGGCCAGTTGCGAACTCACGCCAAGGCGTTTCGCCGTGGCGCGCACGTGCGCATGGGTGATGGCGACGGCCAGCGCGTCGGCGGCATCGGCCTGCAGCTTGCCGTGCAGGTTGAGCATGATGCCGACCATGTGCTGGATCTGGGTTTTCTCTGCGCTGCCACGGCCGACGACGGCCAGCTTCACTTCCTTGGCCGCGTACTCGTGCACGGGCAGGTCGCGCAGCACCACCGCGCTGATCGCGGCACCGCGCGCCTGCCCCAGCTTGAGGGCCGAATCGGGATTGCGCGCCATGAACACCTTCTCGATGGCGACTTCATCCGGCTGCCATGTGGTGATGATGGCGCTCAGGCCATCCAGCAGCAAGCGCAGGCGTTGCGGGAAATCCTCCGCGCCCAGCAGCACCAGCGGCGCATGGTGGACATGGCTCACCTTGCCCGTCGCATCGACATCGATGATGCCGATGCCGGTGCGCTGGGAACCGGGGTCGATGCCGAGGATGCGGGTCACATCGCCTGCTTACGCGTACGCGTCCGCGCCCAGCTCGGCGTTGGAATAGACGTCCTGGACGTCGTCCAGGTCTTCCAGCATGTCCAGCAGCTTCTTCACCTGCAGGGCCGTCTCGCCTTCCACGCGGATGTCGTTGTCGGCACGGAAGGTGATCTCGGCGTGGCCCGGCGCCAGGCCGGCGGCCGTCATCGCGTCCTTCACCGCCTGGAAGGCGTCCGCCGTGGTGACCACGTCGATCGATCCGTCGTCGGGATAGACCACGATGTCGTCGGCGCCGGCCTCGATGGCGGCCTCGGTGATCTTCTCTTCATCGGCCCCCGGCGCGTAGCTCAACACCCCGAGGCGCTTGAACATGAAAGCGACCGAGCCTTCGGTGCCCATGTTGCCGCCGTGCTTGCCGAAGGCATGGCGCACTTCGGCCACGGTGCGCACGCGGTTGTCGGTCAGGCAGTCGACGATCACGGCCACGCCACCGGGCGCGTAGCCCTCGTAGCGGATCTCTTCGTAGACGACGCCTTCCAGCTCGCCGGTCGCCTTCTTGATGGCGCGCTCGATCACGTCCTTGGACATGTTCGCCGCCAGCCCCTTGTCCACCGCCACCCGCAGGCGCGGGTTGTTGGCAGGGTCGCCGCCGCCGGCACGGGCCGCCACGCCGATCTCGCGGATGATCTTGGTGAAGATCTTGCCGCGCTTGGCGTCGGTGGCGTTCTTGCGGGCTTCGATGGACGGGCCTCTGCCCATGGTGACTTCCGGAGTGCTCAGACAAGGGCGCGGATTATACGCGTCCCCATGCACGCGCCGATCAGGCGTCCGTGAAGCGGCCTTCGCTCAGGAAATGCGCCGCCTGGCGGGCCGCATCGGCCGAGAACACCAGACCGGTGTGACTGGCCGGGACCACGCAGTGCGCCGCCAGGCCTGGCAGCCGGGTCTCCTCCAGCCCCACCGTGCCATCGGACGCGCTGTCGAACCGGGTGATGAGCCGGCCGATGCCCCGCGCCACGTTGCCCGCGACCATGCCCACCGGCACCGCCCCCTCCCAGGGCGCGCAGCCCGCCTGCAGCAGCGTGCCACTGCGGCCAAGGATCGGCGCCGTCCATGCGCGTCGGCCCAGGCTGCGCGCGGTATCGCTGCCGAGCAAGGGAGAGCCCAGGCAGACCATGCGCTGCACCGGCAGGTCCGGTGCGCGCCGCAAGGCTTCCAGCCCGATCAGTCCGCCGAGGCTGTGGCCGACCAGATGGGTCGGTGGTCCGCCCTGCAGGCGCCGGATCAAGGCAGCGATGGCGGGCTCCGGCCCACCCAGGATGCTCGGGTAACCGAACACGTCCACCTCGAAGCCGGCCTGCCGCAGGCGCCGTGCGAGCGGCGCGAGCCAGGATTTCGCGTTCCAGATGCCGTGCACCAGCACCACGCGCGGAGCCGCATCTTGTCTGTCCGTCATGCCTTGGAGTGTCCTCGAAGCGATGGCTGCAGGCCAACGTGGCTCAGTGTGCAACGGCCTGGCGCTTCCACGCGCGTGGCGACAACCCGCTGTGCGCCTTGAAGGCGCGCGACAGCGCCGCTTCGCTGCCGTAACCCACATCGGCGGCCACCACCTTCAACGGCTTGCCGTGCCGCAGCGCCTGTTGCGCCAGGCCCACGCGCCAGCCCTGAAGGTACTGGCCCGGGGTGGTGCCCAGCGCGTCGCGAAACTGGGTGGCGAATACGCTGCGCGACATCCCGGCCACGCGTGCGAGTTCGTCCAGCGTCCATTCCTTCGCCGGTGCTTCGTGCATCGCCACGATCGCATTGCGAAGGCGTGGATGCGACAGGCCGGCCAGCATGCCGCCCTTCACCTCGCCGGTTTCCATCAGCTGGCGCAGCACCTGGATCATCACCACTTCGAACAGCCGGTTGACCAGCGCCGTGCGCCCGCAACGCTGGGTGAAGGCTTCCTCGAACAGCAATGGCAGCACGTCCCGGGCCCCGTGCAGGCTCTCCAGTGACAGGCAGACCACATCGGGCAGCGCGGCACTGATCGGGTTCTGCGCCCCGCCTTCGAACCGCACGTTGGCGCAGGCCATCTCGGCGCCACGCACCTCGTCGCTGACGAAGCGGTGCGTCATCGCACGCGGATAGAGCAGCAGGCTGGGCGTGTCGATGCGCAGCGACGTGGCGCCATGGAACACCTCCAGCGGCCCGCGCTGCACCAGATGCAACTGGCCGACCCCGGGTTCCGCCTCCAGCGTGTTGATGCCGCAGAGCGCGCCTGCGTGGAAGACCTCCGCCGACACCGAGAAGCGCTCCAGCAGGACTGCGAGCCGGTCGACCATGGCAATACTCCAGATCAAGTTTTCAGGATTCTATATCACCATGCGTCCCGGACAGGGGCGCAAAGTACACCTCACCGGACGGCCACCCGCCCCGGACCACCCACCTTCCCAGGAGTACCGCCATGTCCATCGAAAAGATCCTCTACACCGCCACCGCCACCGCCACCGGCGGCCGCGAAGGCCAGGCCACCTCGTCCGACGGCGTGCTGGCCGTCAAGCTGTCCACCCCGCGCGAGCTGGGCGGCGCCGGCGGCGACGGCACCAATCCGGAACAGCTGTTCGCGGCCGGCTGGTCGGCCTGCTTCCTGGGCGCGCTGAAATTCGTCGCCGGCAAGCAGAAGGTCGCCCTGCCCTCCACCACCACGGTCACCGGCAAGGTCGGCATCGGCCAGATCCCCACCGGTTTCGGCATCCAGGCCGAACTGACCATCGCCGCCCCGGGCATCGAACGCGAACAGCTGCAGGCCCTGGTCGACGCCGCCCACATCGTCTGCCCGTACTCCAACGCCACGCGCGGCAACATCGACGTGACGCTGGTGCTCGCCGACTGATCCCCCTTCCTGACCCACCACCCTTCGCAGGAACCGCACCCATGAACGTCTTCACCCGCACGATCGCCGCCACGCTGCTGGCCGTCGCCACCCAGGCCAGCTTCGCCGCGCAGCCCGCGCCCATCACCGCCCCGGTCGCGGTCGAACGCACCGCCAGCACCCTCACCACCGCCGACGGCGTGCAGCTGTACTACAAGGACTGGGGCCCGAAGAACGGCCCGGTCGTCACCTTCAGCCATGGCTGGCCGCTGTCTTCGGACAGCTGGGAATCGCAGATGATCTTCCTGGCCTCCAAGGGCTACCGCGTGGTCGCCCACGACCGCCGCGGCCACGGCCGCTCGAGCCAGCCGTGGGACGGCAACGACATGGACCACTACGCCGACGACCTGGCCACGGTGATCAACACGCTGGACCTGAAGGACGTCACCCTGGTCGGCTTCTCCACCGGTGGCGGCGAAGTGGCGCGCTACATCGGCCGCCACGGCACCAGCCGGGTCAAGAAGGCCGTGTTGATCAGCGCCGTGCCGCCGCTGATGCTGAAGACCGCCGACAACCCGGGCGGCCTGCCGATCGAAGTCTTCGACGGCCTCCGCAAGGGCTCGCTGGACAACCGCGCGCAGCTCTACAAGGACATCGCCTCGGGCCCGTTCTACGGCTTCAACCGCCCCGGCGCGAACATCTCGCAGGGCCTGGTCGACAGCTGGTGGGCACAGGGCATGCAGGCCGGCCACAAGAACACCTACGACTCGATCGCGGCGTTCTCGGCCACCGACTTCCGCGAAGACCTGAAGAAGTTCGACATCCCCACCCTGGTGATCCACGGCGACGACGACCAGATCGTCCCCATCGACGCCTCCGGCAAGGCCTCGGCCAAGCTGATCAAGGGCGCCCAGCTGATCGTCTATCCCGGCGCACCCCACGGCCTGACCGACACCCACAAGGACCGCGTCAACCAGGACCTGCTGACCTTCCTCCAGAAGTAAGCGGAACACCGAAAACAGCAACGGCCGCTGACGCGGCCGTTGGCTTTTGCTCATTCTTGTTCCTGGCGCTGGCGCTTTCACGATGCGCCAGCGAGCCCACCAGACCCGAAGGGCGGCGGACAAGGATGTCCGCCGTTTTCCGCCTCGCCAGGAAGGCGAGTCGGAAAATCCCGATAGCCATGCCGCAATGGGATTGCTTCGTCGAGAAAGACGCTTTCTTTTGGTGACTTTTCTTTGCGTCAACAAAGAAAAGTTACCCGCTAGGCCGAAGGACTAGCGGAAGCCCCTACATCAACCGATGCCAGAAGCGTCCCGCCGCAGGATGAACTCATCATCCAACGTCTTCCCCACCGCGAACTTGTACCCACCGACGCGCGAGAACCCCTGCCGCTCATAGAACCGCTGCGCACCAAGGTTTTCCGACCACACCCCGATCCACAGCGTCCGCGGCCCGTCCTTCAACAACCAGCGCTCCACCTCGGCGAACAGCTTCCCGCCCCACCCACCGTTCTGGTGCGACGCCAGCACGTACAACCGCTTCAGCTCGCCGTCGCCCTTCACCACGTCCGCATGCGGCAACCCGCATGGCCCTGCGGCTGCATGGCCCACGGCCACGCCATCGGCTTCGAGCAACCACACCGCGTAATCCGGGTGCGACAGGATGATCCGCTGCTTGTCGACGTCGTAGGCGTCGGCGAGGAACGCCGAAAGATCTTCCGCCGGATACAGATGCCCGAAGGTTTCCGTGAAGGTGCGCGACGCCAGGTCCGACAGGACCGCAGCGTCATCGGCGGTAGCGCGGCGGATCTGCACGCTTACGCGTCCTCTTCTTCCTCTTCCTCTTCGTCCGCCTCGTCTTCCTCGTCGGCGTCCTCGTCTTCTTCCTCTTCGTACTCTTCTTCGTCTTCGTCTTCTTCTTCGTAGTCGTCTTCGCCGAAGTCCTCGCCGTCCCAGCGGCCCTGGCCGTCCGGCACGAACGTCACCGCCATCGCCGCCGGCGACGTGCCGACGCGCACCAGCCAGCCGCCGAACACGCGCGCGCGTTCCGTCACCAGCCCCGCATCCGCGCCTTCATTGCCCAGGCGTTCCCACTCCAGCGAAAAAGCAAACTCGGTCATTGCGTGGTTCTCTCGATCAGTCTTTCTTCGGACGCACTTGGATGTGCACTTCCGCCAGCTGCTCATCCGGGATCGGCGACGGCGCGCCGGTCATCAGGCATTGCGCGCTGGTGGTCTTCGGGAACGGGATCACGTCGCGGATCGACTCGGTGCCGGCCATCAGCGCCGCGATACGGTCGATGCCGAACGCGATGCCGCCATGCGGCGGCGCGCCGAAGCGCAGCGCATCCAGCAGGAAGCCGAACTTGGCTTCGGCCTCTTCCGCGCCGATGCCCAGCAGCTCGAACACCGTGCTCTGCATCTCAGGGCGGTGGATACGGATAGAACCACCGCCGATCTCGTTGCCGTTCAGCACCATGTCGTAGCCGCGCGACACCGCAGTCTTGGCATTGGCGCGCAGGTCCGCGATGTCGTCCACCGCCGGCGCGGTGAAGGGATGGTGGAGCGCGACGTAGCGCTGCGCCTCGTCGTCCCATTCGAACATCGGGAAGTCGGTGACCCAGAGCGGCTTCCAGCCGTCCTGGACCAGGCCGAAGTCCTTGCCGGCCTTCAGGCGCAGCGCGCCCATGAAGTCGCTGACCTTGTTGTAGCCGCCCGCGCCGAAGAACACGATGTCGCCATTGCCGGCACCGACGTGCTTCACCAGCGCCGCAAACGCGTCTTCGGCGAAGAACTTCTGGATCGGCGAGCTGATCGCGCCGGCCTCGTCGATCTTGATGTACGCCAGGCCCTTGGCGCCGTACTTGGCGGCGTGCGCGGCGTACTCGTCGATCTGCTTGCGGCTCAGCGACGCGCCGCCGGGGATGCGCAGCGCGGCGACGCGGCCATCCGGATCGTTGGCGGCGGCAGTGAACACGGCGAACTCGCTGGACTTCACCAGAGCCGCCACGTCGACCAGTTCCAGCGCGATGCGCAGGTCCGGCTTGTCCGAGCCATAGCGACGCATCGCTTCGGCCCAGGTCATGCGCGGGAACTGCGCGTCCAGCTGCACGTCCATCACCTCGGCGAAGATGTCGCGGATCATGCCTTCCACAGCGTCCTGCACATCGCGCTCGCGCACGAAGGCGAACTCCATGTCGAGCTGGGTGAATTCCAGCTGGCGGTCGGCGCGCAGCGCTTCGTCGCGGAAGCAGCGCGCGATCTGGTAGTAGCGGTCGAAGCCGGCCACCATCAGGATCTGCTTGAACAGCTGCGGCGACTGCGGCAGCGCGTAGAACTCGCCCGGGTGCATGCGCGCCGGCACCAGGAAGTCGCGCGCGCCCTCGGGCGTGGCCTTGGTGAGGATCGGCGTCTCGATGTCCTGGAAGCCGCGCGCGTCCAGCCAGCGGCGCAGCGCCTGCACCAGCCGGATGCGGGTGCGCTGCTTGCGCTGCATGTCGGCGCTGCGCAGGTCCAGGTAGCGATACTTCAGGCGCGTCTCCTCGCCCGGGTTCTCGTGGTGGTGGAACGGCAGCGGCTCGGCCTTGTTGAGCACGGTGATGTTCGTGGCGATCACTTCCACCTGGCCAGTGCGGATCTTGGTGTTGACGGCCTCGCGCGCGCGCACGACGCCCTCGACCTGCAGCACGTCCTCGTAGCCCAGCGACGCCGCGACCTTGAACACCTCGGCGTTGGACGGGTCCACCGTCACCTGCACGATGCCCTCGTGGTCGCGCAGGTCGATGAAGCACACGCCGCCGAGGTTGCGGGCGACGTCGGTCCAGCCGCACAGGGTCACGGTCTGGCCGATCATGGCCTCGTCGACGAGGCCGCAGAAATGGGTACGCATGGGGGCTCCACTGGGGTTCGGACCGGGGCCGGGACATTCCGCGGCCGGGACAGGCCGGTCAAGCCGCCTAGTTTACCCGGTCCCCCGCCCGCCGGCCCCACCTCCGCCCCTGCACGGGCTTAACGGGTCGGGCGTATGCTGGCGCCTCCCTAGGAGGGTGCCACCATGAAGAAGCCGTTGTTGCAGTCCGTGCTCGTACTGTTGCTGGCCTTCGTGGCCGGCAGCGCCGTCGCCCAGGTCGGTACGCGGGCCTACGCGCCGGAGAACCTGCGCCAGTTGTCCGCCCAGGACCAGACGCGCGTGATCAGCCTCGAGTATTCGGAACAGTCCCGCGGTCGCCGCATCCCGGACGACCAGCTCCGCTTCTACCTCGACCAGGTCAACCGGTCCAACTGGACCTTCAGCCGGATCAAGCAGGACATCGCCCAGTCGCTCGGCGGTGGCAACGGCGGCTGGAACCCGAATCCGCCCGCCAACGGCAACACCATCCTCTGCGAGAGCAAGAGCGGCGACGCCAAGCGCTGCACACCGCCGTGGCGGGGACCGTCGAGGCTGGTCCGGCAGATTTCCAGCAGCCGGTGCGTCGAGAACACCACCTGGAGTTCGCAGGACGGCCTGATCACCGTCTGGAAAGGCTGCCGCGGCGAGTTCGCCGCCGCCACCGCCTCCACCGGCACGATCCGCTGCGAAAGCACCGATGGTCGCGGGCGCACCTGCCGCACGCCGTGGAGCGGCCATTCGCGCATGACGCGGCAACTCTCGAGCGCCGCCTGCGTCGAGGGCCGGAGCTGGCAGTCGCAGCAGGGCCAGGTGTACGTGGGCAACGGGTGCCGCGCCGAGTTCGCTGCCCGCGTTGGCGGCGGTGGCGGTTCCAGCAACTACTCCGTGACCTGCAGCAGCGAGGACAACCGCCGCAAGACCTGCGCGTACGACCCGCGCCAGGGCCGGCCGATCCTGCTGCAGCAGATCTCGAACACCAGCTGCCGCGAGGGCTACAGCTGGGGTTACACCGGTACGCAGGTGTGGGTGGACCGCGGTTGCCGTGGCCGCTTCGGACCGCGCTGAGCCGCCATTACCGACTCAACCGTCGGCGCCCCACGGCGCCGGCGGCGGTTCGACCGGCGTGGTCAGGTCGAATTCGACCCGGAACAGCCGGCCGTTGGGCCGGCTGAGTTCATAGACGAAGGTCTTTCCGGGCACCAGTTCCATCGCCCAGGTATTGGTCACCGAAGCCGCCAGGCCTTCGCGCTCGAACATCGCGATCGACGCCGCATCCACCGGAAATGCCTGCCGCTGCGTCGTGCCCGACTCCGCGGTGTCGCCGCCATACATCGTCACCGCATCCGGACTGCCGTCTTCATGGCGGTGATCGTGCTTCAGCCGCAGGCCCGCGCCGGTGCGCGTCAGCACCCAGGTGCGTGAGTGGTCGTCGCCGACGTGGAAGGGAATGCGGATCTCGCGCGTCGGTTCGTCGCAGCCGCGCACGTGCATGACCAGCGCCTTGCCCTCGAAGGGGTCGGGGGTGGCCGATGCGGGTTGGTTGGCAACGATGCGCCCAGCGTAGGCCTTGCCGCACAAGGGCCGCAGGTTGGCGAGGAACTGGGCGTGGGGCTCGGCAATGTAGTGGAGCGGGGGCGGCGGCCTGCCGAAGTCCTCCGAGGCGCCGTACTCCGGCGCTTCAGCCTGGCAGCCGGTAGCGCAGAGCGCGGCCAGCACGAGAAATCCCGCGTTCTTCATTGCATCCCCTCGTGACACTAAGGGATGCACCTTACACCGCCGTTGTCAGGACGAGGATGTCGAGGTCGGTGCTGCCGGCTTGGATTCGCTCTTCGCAGGCGCACTCTCGGTCTTGGCCGGCGCTGACTCCGCGGGCTTGGACTCGCTTGACGGCTTCGCGCCCTCGCCACCATCGGCCAGGTTGCGCTTCTTGTCGCCGTCCTTCTTGAAGTCGGTCTCGTACCACCCGCTGCCCGCCAGACGGAACGAGGGCGCCGTCAGTTGCCGCTTCACCGATGGCGCGCCGCAGGATGGGCAGGTATCCGGATCCGGGTCGGACAGCTTCTGCAGACGGTCGAAGCTGTGGCCGCACTGGGTGCATTCGAAGGCGTAGATGGGCATGTCGGTCTATCGGGCAACGTGGCGTAGGAGTGGGGACAGCAGGCGCTTGAATCAAGCGTCGTCGTACAGCGACGACCAGGCTTCCTCGGCCTTCGCGAGCTGCTGCTGCAGCGTTTCGCGGTCACGGCCGAGCCGTGCGGCGAGGTCGGCATCAGCGTAGCTCTTCGGGTCCGCGAGTTGCGCGTCCACCTCGACCAGCTTGCCTTCCAGTTCGGCGACCTTCGCTTCGGCGGCGGCCAGCTTCACCGGATTGACCTTGCGTGCGGGTGTAGGCGCCGCCTTCGGCGCGGGCGCGGGCTCGCTGCGCAGCGGCTTGCTGCCCTGCGCGGACGCCCGCGTGCGCAGCCAGGCGGCGTATTCGTCCAGGTCGCCGTCGAACGGCTCGACCACACCGTCGGCGACACGCCAGAAGGTGTCGCAGACCAGGCCGATCAGATGGCGATCGTGCGACACCATGACGATGGCGCCGTCGAAGTCGCTGAGCGCTTCGGCCAGGGCCTCGCGCATCTCCAGGTCGAGGTGGTTGGTGGGTTCGTCGAGCAGCAGCACGTTGGGCTGTTGCCAGGCGATCAGCGCCAGCGCCAGGCGTGCGCGCTCGCCACCGGAAAAGCCGTCCACCGGTTCGAACGCGCGGTCGCCGGGGAAATTCCACTTGCCGAGGAAATCGCGGAACGACTGGTTGCTGCCATCCGGCGAGATCTCGCGGAAATGGTCCATCGGCGACTGGCCTTCGTGCAGCGACTCCACCGTGTGCTGCGCGAAGTAGCCGATGCGCAGGTCCGGATGCGCCATGCGGTCGCCCGCCATCGGCGGCAGCTCGCCCACCAGCGTCTTCACGAGCGTGGTCTTGCCGGCGCCGTTGGGGCCGAGCAGGCCGATGCGCTGGCCCGCTTCGAGGCCGAAGCCGACATCGTGGAGGATCACCGCATCGCCGCCGTAGCCGGCTTCGACATGGTTGAGGCGGATCAGCGAGAACGGCAGCTTGGCCGGTTCGGCGAACTCGATGCGGAACTCGCGTTCGGCGCGCACGGCCTCGGTGCCGGCCAGCTTGGCCAGGCGCTTCATGCGGCTCTGCGCCTGCGCGGCCTTCGAGGCCTTGGCCTTGAATCGGTCGATGAAGCTCTGCAGGTGGGCGCGTTCGGCCTGTTCCTTCTCGTGCGCGATCTGCTGCTGGCGCAGCTGCTCGGCGCGCTGGCGCTCGAAGTCGGTGTAGCCGCCGGTGTACAGCTTGGCGCCGCCGCCATGCAGGTGCAGCGTGTGGGTGGCCACGTTGTCGAGGAACTCGCGGTCGTGCGAGATCAGCAGCAACGTGCCGGGGTACTTCAACAGCCACTGCTCCAGCCAGAGCACCGCGTCCATGTCGAGGTGGTTGGTGGGCTCGTCGAGCAACAGCAGGTCGCTGGGCATCATCAGCGCACGCGCCAGGTTCAGGCGAACGCGCCAGCCGCCGGAGAACGACGACACCGGACGATGGTGCGTGTCCGCCGGGAAGCCCAGGCCGTGCAGCAGCTTGCCCGCGCGCGCCTCGGCGTCGTACGCACCCAGTTCGGCCATCCGCTGGTGCGCATTGGCCACCGCCTCCCAGTCCTCGCGCGCGGTCGCATCGGCCTCGGCCTGCAGCACCGCCGCGACCTCCGTATCGCCACCGAGCACGAACGACAGGGCCGGATCCGGCAGCGACGGAGTCTCCTGCGCCACGCTGGCGATGCGCACCTTGCCCGGCAGGTCCAGGTCGCCCTTATCGGCTTCCAGTTCGCCCTGCACGGCGGCGAACAGGCTGGATTTGCCCGCGCCGTTGCGGCCCACCACGCCGACGCGGTAGCCCGCGTGCAGGGTGAGGTCGACGTTGGACAGCAGCAGGCGCTCGCCACGGCGGAGCGCGAAATTACGAAGGGCGATCAAGAAACAACCTAAGGGGATTTGGGGGAAGCGGCCGCGTAGTTTATCGATAGCGTCCCCACTCGCAGTTGTTAAGAATCCATTGACATGCACATCAGTGGCCTGATAACCAGAGTGCGCAACATCTAAGTCCATGGTTTCAAAGGAAACTTTGCAAGCCCTGATCCACTTGCACCATCACTTCGCAGTCCTTCCGGAGTTCCCCCCATGACCCGCACGCTGTCGCCCCTGACCCTCGCCATCAGCCTGGCCCTGGTCGCCCCCGCCGCCTTCGCGCAGGATTCGGCCCCCACCGAAGCCCGCACGCTCGACACCCTGATCGTCACCGGTACCCGCGTGTCCGACCGGACGGTGGCCGAATCGCAGTCGCCGATCGACATCATCACGCCGGAGGCCCTGCAGGCGACCGGCACCACCGAACTCGCGACCGCGCTGGCGCGTGCGCTGCCGTCGCTCAACTTCCCGCGCCCGGCCGTCACCGACGGCACCAGCGGCGTGCGCCCAGCGCAGCTGCGCGGCCTGTCGCCGGACCAGGTGCTGATCCTCGTCAACGGCAAGCGCCGCCACATCTCGGCACTGGTCAACGTCAACGGCAGCATCGGCCGTGGCTCGTCGGCCGTGGATCTCAACGCGATCCCGGTGTCGGCGATCGAGCGCGTGGAAGTCCTGCGCGACGGCGCTTCCGCGCAATACGGTTCCGACGCCATCGCCGGCGTGGTCAACATCGTGCTGAAGGGCTCCGGCAAGGGGGGCAGCCTGGTCGTGGATGTCGGCGGCTATTCCGCCGGCGACGGCCGCAGCACGCAGCTGTCGGGCGACACCGGCGTGTCTTTCGGCGACGGTCGCGGTTTCGTGCACGTCGCCGGCCAGCTGACCCGGCAGGACGAGACCGACCGCGCCGGCCCCTACCGGGGCACGTCGCCCAACACCGGCAACAATCCGGCCGTCGGCCGCGTGGCGTTCGTCTACGGCGATCCGGAAGTGGATGCCGGTGCGGTGTCGGCGAACGCCGGCTTCGACTTCAGCGAGAACGTCAGCGCCTACGCCACCGCCATCGCCAGCAACCGCGACATCGTGTCGTTCGCATTCTTCCGCTCGATCGGCCACAACGCACTGGTGCCGCAGGTGTATCCGGACGGCTACGTGCCCGAGATCAACCAGCTGTCGCAGGACCGATCGCTGGTCGCGGGCCTGAAGGGCGATACCGAGAGCGGCTGGAAGTGGGACGTCAGCTACAACTACGGCTACAACCACCTGAAGTTCTATACGCAGAACAGCATCAACTACAGCCTGGGCACGACCAGCCCGCGCCGTTTCTACGACGGCGCACTGGAGTACACCCAGAATGTCCTGAACGCCGACATCAGCAAGCCGCTCGAGATCGGCCTGGCCTACCCGGCCACGCTGTCGTTCGGCGCAGAGTACCGGCAGGAGAAGTGGAACCAGTCGCCGGGCGAACTGAATTCGTACACCGGCAGTGGCGCGCAGGGCTTCGCCGGCTTCACCCCGGCCAACGCGGTGCATGCGGACCGCGACAGCTATGCGGCCTATGCGGGGCTCGAGGCCGACCTCACCGACAAGTTCTCCGCCGGCATCGCCGGCCGCTACGAGGACTACTCCGACTTCGGCAGCGAAGTGTCGGGCAAGCTGTCCGCGCGCTATGCCTTCACCGACGCGGTGGCGCTGCGTGCGACGGTGGCCAGCGGCTTCCGTGCACCGGCGCTGGCGCAGCAGTACTACCAGGTGGTGACGTCGCAGTACAACGCCACGCTCGACCGCTTTTTCGAATCCGGCACCTTCCCCGCCACCAGCGCCGTCGCCCAGGCGCTGGGCGCGGATCCGCTGACCGCCGAGACCTCGCTGTCGTACGGCCTGGGCCTGGTGCTGCAGCCGGTGGATCGCCTGTACGTCACCATCGACGCGTACCAGATCGACGTCGACGATCGCATCGTGCTGTCCTCGAACCTGATCCTGGGCAGCAATACCGCCGCGCAAGCGCTGCTGGCCAGCCTGGGCATCAACGGCGTCACCAGTGCGCGCTACTTCACCAATGCCGCCGACACCCGCACGCGCGGCATCGACGTGATCGCGCAGTACACCGTGCCGTTCGAGAACAGCAGCCTCAACCTGACCGCCGGCTACAACTACAACAAGACCGAGATCCAGCGGATCGCGCCGAACCCGCCCGAGCTGACCGCCCTCGGCGCGGACCTGTGGCGCATCGGCCGCGACGAGCAGGGCCGCATCGAGGAGGGCTATCCGCGCGACAAGACCACACTGACGGCGGCATGGAACCTGGCCCGCTGGGACTTCACCTTCGGCGCCACCCGCTACGGCGAATTCACCACGCGCGTCAGCGAGACCGGCAACCCGGTCAACGATCAGACGTATGGCGCGAAGTGGATCCTGGACGCGTCGACCAGCTATCGCCCCAGCGAGCACTGGACACTGACGCTGGGTGCGGACAACCTGCTGGACGAGTATCCGGACCGCACCATCTTCCCGAACTCGAACAGCGGCCAGTTCCCGTACAGCAGCCAGTCGCCGGGCGGGTTCAACGGCGCGTATGTCTACGGTCGCGTCGCATACAGGTGGTAAACCGCATTCGCCGATGACGCCGGAACGCCCCGCCTTGCGCGGGGCGTTTCCGTTGTGGACATGCGGGGAAACCCCGGGCGGCAGAGCGCCGCGCGCGTGGCGTGCGTTTGCCGCGGGGCATCCGCATCGGCGACACTCGACCCCCATGCCGAGGAAAAACGCTGATCGATGCATCATGACACCGACCTGATCAACATCATCGCGGTGGGCCTCGCCCTGGCCTTCGTGCTGGGCGCGCTCGCGCACAAACTGCGCTTCTCGCCGCTGGTCGGTTACCTCATCGCAGGCATCTTCGTCGGACCGTTCACGCCCGGCTTCGTCGCCGACCAGGAACTGGCCAACCAGTTGTCGGAACTTGGCGTGATGCTGCTGATGTTCGGTGTGGGCCTGCACTTCTCGCTGGAGGACCTGCTCGAGGTCAAGGCGATCGCCATTCCGGGCGCCATCGCGCAGATCGTGGTCGCGACCGGGCTTGGCTGGGCGCTGGCCTGGGGCATGGGCTGGACGCCCCTCAACGGCTTCGTCTTCGGTCTTGCGCTGTCGGTCGCCAGCACGGTGGTGCTGCTGCGCGCGATGGAGGAACGCCGCCTGCTCGAGACCAAGCGCGGACGTATCGCGGTGGGCTGGCTGATCGTCGAAGACCTGGTGATGGTGCTGGCGCTGGTCATGCTGCCGGTGCTCGCGTCCACGTTCGGCCCGGAGAACGGCGGCGAGCAGGCGACCTTCGGCGGCTTCGCGGTTGCCATCGCCTGGACGCTCATCAAGCTCGGCGCCTTCGTCGCCTTCATGCTGCTGGTCGGGCGGCGGGTGATCCCGTGGACACTGGAGAAGATCGCCGCCACCGGCTCGCGCGAATTGTTCACCCTGTCGGTGCTGGCGATCGCGCTGGGCGTGGCGTTCGGTTCGGCCACGCTGTTCGGCGTGTCGTTCGCGCTGGGCGCGTTCTTCGCCGGCATGCTGCTCAATGAATCGGAGCTCAGCCACAAGGCCGCCAACGACTCGCTGCCGCTGCGCGACGCCTTCGCGGTGCTGTTCTTCGTCTCGGTGGGCATGCTGTTCAATCCCGCCATCCTGCTGGCGCATCCGTGGCAGGTGCTGGCCACGTTCGGCATCATCGTCATCGGCAAATCGCTGGCGGCGTTCTTCATCGTGCGCGCGTTCAAGCACCCGACCGGCACGGCATTGACGATCTCGGTGAGCCTGGCGCAGATCGGCGAGTTCTCCTTCATCCTGGCCGCGCTGGGCGTGTCGCTGAAGATCCTGCCGCCCGACGGCCGCGACCTGATCCTGGCCGGCTCGCTGCTGTCGATCATCGCCAACCCGTTCCTGTTCTCCTGGCTGGACCGCTGGCAGAAGAAGCAGGAGGCGCTCGCGCCCGTTCCCCCGGTGCCGGAAGCGCCGCCGGGCCCCTCGCTGGACGTCACCGGTCACGCCATCATCATCGGCTACGGACGCGTGGGCAGCGAACTCGCGCGCGTGCTGCGTGACCGCGGCGTGCCGCTGATCGTCATCGACGACAACGGCGACCACGTCGCGCGCGCGCACGATGCCGGCATCCCGGCGATCCGCGGCAGCGCCGCCGCCGATCGCGTGCTGGCCGAAGCGCACCCCGAGCGCGCCAAGATCGCCGTGCTGGCGATTCCGCAGCCGCTGGAAGCTGGCGAAGCGCTCGCGAAGCTGCGTGCGATCAATCCCTCGCTGACGCTGCTGGCCCGCGCGCACAGCGAAGGCGAGGTGAAGCACTTGCTGGAACATGGCGCGGACGGCGCCGTGCTGGCCGAACGCGAACTGGCGTTCTCGCTGGCGGAGATGGTGATGTCCACGCCCCCCTACCGCCCGCAACGCACCGCGGGCTGACGCGCGTCACTCGCCGGACGCGGTCGCCTCGGCGACGGTTTCCGCCAGCACCTCGGCCAGCGGGCGCGGTGCGCCATACAGATAGCCCTGCACGCGCTGCACGCCGATCCGGCGCAGGCAGTATTCGGTGTCCTCGTCCTCGACGAATTCGGCGACGGTCGCCGCGCCGAACGCCTTCGCCACCGCCACCGACGCCTGCACCACCGCATAATCCTTGCCCAGCTGGGCCACGTTGCGCACGAACGAGCCGTCGATCTTGATGACGTCCACCGGCAGTTCGCGCAGGCGCGCGAAACTCTGCATGCCGGTGCCGAAATCGTCGATGGCGATGCGGCAGCCCAGCGCGCGCAGGTCGGCCAGCAGGTGGCTGGCCGCCGCGGTGTTGGAGATGGCCGCGGTCTCGGTGACCTCGAAGCACAGCGCACTCATCGGCAACGGCGAACCCGCCAGCAACGTACGCAGTTCCACCTGGAAACTCATCGAGGCCAGGCTCTGCCCGGTCAGATTGATGGCGATCTCACGGCAGTGCGGCAGCGCCGACGGCGACTTGCGCAGCAGGCGGAACAGTGCGCGCACCACCGCCAGGTCCAGTTCGGCCCCACGGCCCGCCGCTTCCAGCGGCGCCATGAAGCGCGCCGGCGACATGATCTCGCCGCGTTCGTCCAGCAGGCGGCACAGCACCTCGCCGCTCAGCGCGCGCGGATCGATGTTGTCGGCGGGCGCCAGGTCGCGGATGGTCTGGAAGTACAGCACGACACGTTCGTTGCGCAGGCTGGCGAGCGCTTCGGTGGCGTCATGCAGTTGCCGTCGGTGCGTGCGCCGCACCTGGGTGTCGCCCACGTCGCTGTAGCGCGGCCGCAGTTCACCATGGTGGCGCGCTTCGAAGGCGAGGTGCGACGCGGTAACCACGGCGTTGTCCACCACGCTCGCCTGGGTGCCGTTGAACGCGGCCACGCCCAGGTAGGGCAGCAGCCGGATCGGCTGGCCGCCGACGTCGATCTCCGCATGCTCCACGCGCGCCATCACCCGCTCCCACAGGTCGGGGTCGCCGCCCGGCTTGGGCAGCAGGGCGAACTGGCCGGTGCCGACGTAATAGGTTTCGACGAGATCCTCGAGCCGCCGCGCCGTCGCGTTCATCGCCTGCGCCTGGGTGTCCAGGCCGAAGCCCGCCACCAGCGTATCGGTCTGGTCGAGCAGCAGGTAACCCAGCTCCGTGCGTGCCAGCGGCCGTTCCACGCGCTCGCGCAGGGCCTTGAGGTTGGGCAGGCCGGTGATCTGGTCGCGCAGGGTCTCCGCCGAGAGGCGTTCGGCCAGTTCGTAGCGATCGCGATGGGTCAGCCACAGGTACATCATCGCCAGCAGCAGGATGTTCACTTCCAGCGTGATGTGCAGCAGGTTGAAGAAGCCCACCGCGCTGTTCGCGTACTCCGCCGTGCCTGCCACCATGCCCACCAGCAGCAGCAGGGTCAGCGACAGCGCCGCCATCGCCCAGCGCGACGACAGCCGCAGCATGCCCCAGCCCAGTACCAGCAGCAGGGCGAAGCGATAGTCCATCAGCACGAGCTCGGGTGTCGCCACGCCGGTAGCGAATGCGCGGCGCACGAGCACTGCGGCCCACACGCTGGCCGCCAACCCCGCGCCGAGCGCGATCGGCCACAGCCAGTGCGAGGCCGCATCCATCTTCGGGGCGGGATGGCCGCGCTCGCGCCACGCCACCACCAGGGGCAGCGTCACCACGGCGACACCGAACTGCTTGGCGAAGAACATCTGGAACGCCGTACTGATCGCGGCGGTCGACGTGGACACCACCGTGATGCTGAAGCCCACCAGCGCGAGCACGAGCGGATAGAGCAGCAGCCCGACGGCAGCGAACCGGATCAGATCGCGCCGCTGTACGCGTTGGCCCTCCGTGCGCGGCCACCCGGTCCAGTGCGCGCAGAGCAGGCTCCAGCCGAACGTGAACAGATAACTCGCTGCGCCCCAGACCAGCACGAGGCTGGGCTGCCAGCCATCGAAGTACAGCTGGCGCGCGGTCCAGCCGGCGAAGGTCAACAGGAAGCAGCCGGCGACCACGCGACGGTCGCGTTCGAGCATGGCGATCGCCAGCAGCAGGCCGGCGTGGAGATGGATCAGCGAGGCGTCGGCCAGTTGGCCGAAGAAATCGATGCGGTAACTGACGGGCACCTGCTGCAGCGACAGGCACAGGAGGCCGAGCAACAGCACTTTCGTGCTGACGCCCAGGCCACGCGCCTGGCTGTCGGCGTGGTCGCCCATGCTTGCGGAATCCTGTGTGCGCCCCCTGGCGGCGAGCATCCTGACACGGAAACGCAGAACCGGGGAGTGCTGCGTTTGCCTGCGCAACTTCACGCGTTACCCAATGCACCGGCGGACCGCTCGTCGGCCCGCCGGCAGTGCGCGCTTACTGCGAGGCGCGCGTGAACACCAGATGCCCGCCCTGCGCCTGCACGCGCACGAGGTCCCCGGCGCCGAATTCCCCCGAGAGGATCTTGTGCGCCAACGGATTCTCCAACTGCGCCTGGATCGCGCGCTTCAGTGGCCGCGCACCATAGACAGGATCGAAGCCGACGTTGCCCAGCAGCATCAGCGCCGAGTCGTCCAGCTCCAACGCGATCTGGCGCTCGGCCAGGCGCTTGGCGAGGTAGCGCGTCTGGATGCGGGCGATCTCGCGGATCTGCGCCTTGTCCAGCGGATGGAAGACGACGATGTCGTCCAGCCGGTTGATGAACTCCGGCCGGAAGTGCGCCTGCACCACGCCCATCACCGCGGCCTTCATCTGCGTGTAGCTCTCGGGCGTGTCGTCCGACAGCTCCTGGATCAGGCTGGAGCCGAGATTGGACGTCATCACGATGACCGTATTGCGGAAGTCCACCGTGCGCCCCTGCCCGTCGGTCAGGCGACCGTCGTCCAGCACCTGCAGCAGGATGTTGAACACGTCCGGATGCGCCTTCTCGACCTCGTCGAGCAGGATCACGCTGTACGGCCGGCGGCGCACCGCCTCGGTCAGGTAACCGCCCTCCTCGTAGCCCACGTAGCCCGGGGGTGCACCGACCAGGCGGCTCACCGCGTGTTTCTCCATGAATTCGCTCATGTCGATGCGGATCATCGCGTCGCTGCTGTCGAACAGGAACTCGGCCAGCGCCTTGCACAGCTCGGTCTTGCCCACGCCGGTCGGGCCGAGGAACAGGAACGAACCGCTCGGTCGGTCGGGATCGGAAATGCCGGCGCGCGAACGTCGCACCGCGTCGGAGACGACCTTGATCGCCTCTTCCTGGCCGATCACCCGGCCACGCAGCGACTGCTCCATCTGCAGCAGCTTCTCGCGCTCGCCTTCCAGCATCTTGCTGACCGGGATGCCGGTCCAGCGGCTGACGACCTCGGCGATCTCCTCGTCGGTAACCTTGTCCTGCAGCAGGCGGAAGCCCTTCTGCTCGGCCTCCTGCGCGGCCGAGAGCTGCTTCTCCAGTTCCGGCAGCTGGCCGTACTGGAGTTCGCTCATGCGCGCATAGTCCTGCTTGCGCTGCGCAGCCTCGAGCTCCAGCTTCGCGCGCTCGATCTGCTCCTTGATCTTCGTCGCGCCGGTCAGCGTGGCCTTTTCGGCCTTCCAGATTTCCTCGAGATCGTTGAACTCGCGCTGCAGCGATTCGATCTCGGTTTCCAGATCGGCCAGGCGCTGCTTCGACTGCGCGTCCTTCTCCTTCTTCAGCGCCTCGCGCTGGATCTTGAGCTGGATCAGCCGGCGCTCCATCCGGTCCATCTCCTCCGGCTTGGAGTCGATCTCCATGCGGATGCGGCTGGCGGCCTCGTCCATCAGGTCGATGGCCTTGTCCGGCAGCTGGCGGTCGGCGATGTAGCGGTGGCTCAGCTGCGCGGCGGCGACGATGGCGGGGTCGGTGATCTCCACGCCATGGTGCACGGCGTACTTTTCCTTCAGACCGCGCAGGATGGCGATCGTGTCCTCCACGCTCGGCTCGCCGACGAACACCTTCTGGAAGCGGCGCTCCAGCGCGGCGTCCTTCTCCACGTACTTGCGGTACTCGTCCAGCGTCGTGGCGCCGATGCAGTGCAGCTCGCCGCGCGCCAGCGCGGGTTTCAGCATGTTGCCGGCATCCATCGAACCCTCGGCCTTGCCCGCGCCGACCATGGTGTGCAGTTCGTCGATGAAGAGGATGATCTGGCCTTCGTTCTTGGCCAGGTCGTTGAGCACGCCCTTCAGGCGCTCCTCGAACTCGCCGCGGAACTTGGCGCCGGCAATCAGCGCACCCATGTCGAGCGACAGCACGCGCTTGCCCTTCAGTCCCTCCGGCACTTCGCCGTTGACGATGCGCTGGGCCAGCCCTTCGACGATGGCCGTCTTGCCCACGCCCGGCTCACCGATCAGCACGGGGTTGTTCTTGGTGCGGCGCTGCAGGACCTGGATGGTGCGGCGGATTTCCTCGTCGCGGCCGATCACCGGGTCCAGCTTGCCGATCTCGGCGCGCTCGGTGAGGTCGATGGTGTACTTCTCCAGCGCCTGGCGCTGGTCCTCGGCGTTCTCCGACTGCACCTTCTCGCCGCCGCGCAGGCGCTCGATGGCGGTGCGCAGCTTCTGCTTGTCGGCGCCGCTGGCCTTCAGTTCCTGCCCCGCGGCCCCGCTGTCGTCGAGCGCGGCCAGCAGGAACCATTCGCTGGCGATGTAGGTATCGCCCGCGTCCTGCGCCAGCTTGTCGGTGACGTTGAGCAGGCGGGACAGGTCGTTGCCGATGGAGAGGTTGCCGGCCTGGCCGGTCACCTTCGGCAGCTTGTCGAGCGCTTCGCCCAGCCGCTCGCGCAGCACGGGCACGTTGACGCCGGCCTGCGACAGCAGCGGGCGCGTGCTGCCGCCCTGCTGTTCGAGCAGCGCGGTGAGCACGTGCACCGGTTCGATCATGGTGTGGTCGCGGCCCACGGCCAGCGACTGCGCGTCGGCCAGCGCCTGCTGGAAACGCGAGGTCAGTTTGTCCATCCGCATCGGGAGAACCTCAAGGGAAGTAGGGGCCGGCGAACGCCAGCCGATGCTACCCAGATGCGGTTAAGCGCCGGTGTTTCAAGACCTGCTGAGACCAGGGTTCACCGTGGGGTGGGCCTTGGCCCACCGTCTACGCGCCTTTCCAACCGGCGGGCCAGGGCCCGCCCTACGGCTTCTTCTGGAGGGACAGCGCGGCCAGCAGCACCGCCAGCGCGGCGTACGCGCCTGCGAACTGCCACAGGATGGTCGCGCGCAGGCCCTCGACGTCCCACGGCAGGTAGATCCCGCCGCGCGGATCCACCGAATGGATGATGCCGAACAGCGTCAGCACCGCGCCCACCAGCAGCGCGACGACGGCGCGGCCGTTGCGTCCGTCGATCATCGCCACCAGCGCGGTGGTCCAGATCATCGCGGTGATGATGAAGCCGTTGCCCAGGGTGACGATGGTGGCCAGATCCGGCAGCCCGTGCCCGTCGACGCCTTCGTACAGGCCGGCGAAGCGGTCCGGTGCGATCCAGGCCGGATTGCCGAACTTGATCGTCAGCAGGTATGCCACCGACGGCAGGAAACCCAGCGCCACGGCGATGGCGTGCTTGCGCGGCGTTTCGGTGAAGGCCTGCACGGTGATGTCCAGGCCCACGTAGACGATGATCGGCGCCAGCACCGCCACCGGCAGCCACTGCACCAGTCCGGACACGTACCCCAGCACGCCGCCCAGGCCGATGAAAAGCCCGGTCAGCAGCGTGTAGCCCTTGCGCGCGCCCATGTGCTTGTAGGCGGGCTGGCCGATGTACGGCGTGGTCTGCGCGACGCCGCCGCAGAAACCGGCGACCAGCGTGGAGACCGCCTCGGCCAGCAGCACGTCGCGCGTGCGGTAGTCGTCGCCCGCGGCGCGCGCGCTCTCGCTGACGTTGATGCCGCCGACGACCATCAGCAGGCCGAACGGCAACAGCAGCGGGAGATACGGCACGGTGTAGGCCAACCCATCGAGCCAGCCCAGCGTGGGCAGCGGCAGCGTCAGCGCCAGCGGCACCGCATCGGGCACCTTGAAGCCCGGCGCGCCCAGGCCGGCGAGGCCGAGGCCGTAGTACAGCGCGGTGCCGACGATGAAGGCCAGCAGCACGCCGGGCAGCTTTACCGGCAGCTTCCCCTTCGCGACCAGCACGTACAGCAGCAGGCCGAAGGTGACGAAACCGACGATGGGCTGGCGCAGCGTTTCGATCAACGGCAGGAAGCCGAGCAACGTCAGCGCCGCGCCGCCGATCGACCCGAGCAGGCCCGCACGCGGCACCGCGCGGGTGACCGCATCGCCGAAGAACGACAGCACCAGCTTCAGCACGCCCATCACCACCAGCGAGGCCATGCCGAGCTGCCAAGTCGCGGTGGCCGCGGCCTGTTCGTCCATGCCCGCCTGCTTGAAGCCGATGAAGGCCGGGCCCAGCACCAGCAACGCCATGCCGATGCTGGTCGGCGCATCCAGGCCGAGCGGCATCGCGGTGACGTCGTCGCGGCCGGTCTTCTCCGCGAGGCGGTGCGCCATCCACGTGTAGATCAGGTTGCCGACCAGCACGCCCAGCGCGGTGCCCGGGAACATCCGGGTGAACACCACCTCCGCCGGGAACTGGAAGATGCCGATCAGCGCGGCCGCGATGAAGCCGAGGATGGACAGGTTGTCCACCACCAGGCCGAAGAAGCCGTTGAGGTCGCCGGGTACGAACCAGCGGCGCACGGAAGAAGCCGATGCGGTCATGGAGTCGGGAATCAGTGGGGAGGGCGGGTGGCCGCCAGCATAAGCGCCCGCGCGACCGGCGGGCGCACCGGGTTCAGAACGATACGTCCACCGCGTGGCGCGACCACAGCACCGACTGGTGACCGGTGGCCTGCTTCCACGCCAGGCGGATCGCCTCGATGTCGGCGCGACGCTGCGGCGTGTCCTCGTGCAGCACCACCAGCACCTTGGTCTTCAGGCGGTTCGGTTCGCCGGCGCCGCGGAACAGCCACTGGCCGTACGCGTCGAACACGGTCAGGCCATCCGGGAAGCGCGTCGTCACTTCCTTGTCCAGGAAGGCGCGCCAGGTCTCCTCGGTGATCGTCTCCGCCTGGGGGCGATCGGCGGGACCTTCCTCCTTGCCCACGCCGAAGTACAGCTCGCTGCGCACCCAGCCCGCGGCCTGCGCGGGACGCAGGGCATCGCCCTGCAGCGACGAGGTGGCCGCCGACGGTGCATCGGTACTGCGCACGCTGGCGCAGCCGGACACGGCGAGCAACGCGGTGGCCAGGAAGAGACTTCTCAACAGCATGGGGAACTCCTGTGGGGACGCGTACTGTCGGCGGACATCATCGCGCATCGAAATAACCGCTGGGAATGACGACATGGGATCACGCCATGGTCGACGACGGTCATGAACGAGAACCGGCGCGGTATGGTTCCGTCACCCCGGCGCAATCCACAGACCGGGAACGACGACCCACACGACACTTCTTGTCCCGATGCCGATCGCACGACCCGCAGCCGCCCGCGTCCCTCCTGGTCTCTCCCCCCGCGGGACCGGCGGCTGCGGCTGTCGTTGCCGCTGACCGCATCCGTCGTCTTCGCCTCTTTCCGCAAGCCAGCCCCCCAGGAGTTCCCATGCCCCGCCTGACCGTGGCGCCGCTCGGCGCCGCCATCGCGTTCGCGCTCGCCCTTCCCGCCTTTGCCCAACAGGCGCCCGCCGATGGCACCACCGACCTCGATGCGGTGATCGTCACCGGCACCCGCGCCAGCGACCGCACGGCGCTGGAATCCACCTCGCCGATCGACGTGCTCACCGCCGAGGACATCCGCAAGGCCGGCGTGCTCAACGGCGAACTCGGCAGCGCGCTGCAGGCACTGCTGCCTTCGTTCAACTTCCCGCGCCAGTCCAACTCCGGCGGCGCCGACCATGTGCGCGCCGCGCAGCTGCGCGGCCTGGCCCCGGACCAGGTGCTGGTGCTGGTCAACGGCAAGCGCCGCCACACCACCGCGCTGGTGACGACGGGCTCGAAGATCGGCCGCGGCACCACGCCGGTCGACTTCAATGCGATCCCGGTGAGCGCGATCAAGCGCATCGAAGTGCTGCGCGACGGCGCGGGCGCGCAGTACGGCTCGGACGCGGTGGCCGGCGTGGTCAACATCATCCTCGACGACGCACCCGAAGGCGGCGCCTGGGAAGCGAGCTTCGGCCTGCACCACACCGACGTGGAGCCGATCGGCCAGACGCTCACCGATGGCCAGACCAGCTTCCTCTCGGGCAAGGTCGGCACCGCCGTCGGCGACGGCGGTTTCTTCCGCGTGGGCTTCGAACTGAAGAACCGCGAGGCCACCAACCGCGCCGGTTTCGACCAGGTGCCGCCGTGGGACCAGACGCCGGCGAACCTCGCCGTGCAGGGCCAGCGCAACTACCACCTGGGCGACGGCGCCTCGAAGGACCTCAACGCCTGGATCAACACCGGCATTCCGCTGGGCGAGGCGGCGGAGTTCTACCTGTTCGGCACCTACAACAAGCGCGACACCATCGGCGCGAACTACTTCCGCTATCCCGACGGCGTGTCGAACTGGCCGGAGGTCTATCCGAATGGCTACCGTCCCGTATCGCTGGGCGAGAACCAGGACGTGGCCGCGGTCGGCGGCGTACGCGGGCAATGGGGCGACTGGGCCTACGACGCCAGCCTCAACCGCGGCAGCAACAGCTTCACCTACCGCCTGCGCGATTCGCTCAATGCGTCGCTCGGCCCGAGCAGCCCCACCCGCTTCAAGACGGGCGACTACGAGTCCACGCAGACGCTGGCGAACCTGGACCTGAGCCGCGGCTTCGATCGCGGCACGGCCAGCCACGACGTTGCGTTCGGTGCGGAATTCCGCCTCGAGGAGTACGAAACCGGCGCCGGCGATCCCGCCAGCTATGCGGCCGGCCCGTACACCGACCGGCCGACGGGTTCGCAGGCCGGCGGTGGCCTGACCCCGCAGGACGTGGCCGACCTCGACCGCGATGTCGCCAGCGTCTATGCCGCCCTGTCCAGCCGCTTCGGCGAGAAACTGACCACCGATGTCGCGGTGCGCTACGAGCACTACAGCGATTTCGGCGGCGAACTGACCGGCAAGCTGGCGGCCCGCTACGAATTCGCGCCGGCATTCGCAGTGCGCGGCGCGCTGTCGAACAACTTCCGCGCGCCCTCGCTCGCCCAGATCGGCTACGAGTCCACCTCCACCGGCTACAACGCGGCCGGGCAGCTGACCCAGGGCCGCCTGCTGTCGGTCAACAATCCGATCGCCCGCGCCCTCGGCGCGCAGGACCTCGATCCGGAGAAGTCGATCAACGCCAGCCTCGGCTTCACCAGCCGGATCGGCGAACACTTCGACCTGTCACTGGACGTGTTCCATATCGAGATCGACGACCGCGTCGCACTGTCGGAGAGCATCACCGGCGACGCGCTGACCGACTTCATCGATGCGGAATTCGGCGTGCCCGGTGTGCAGAGCGTCAGCTACTTCACCAACGCCGCCGATACCCGCACCCAGGGCGTGGAACTGGTGACGAACTGGCGACAGGCCCTGGCCGGCGGCAACCTGCTGCTGACCGGCACCTACAGCTACGCGAAGACCGAGCTGAAGAACCTCGTCGCCACGCCCGCACAGTTGCTGGCGCTGGACCCGGACTACGTGCTGTTCGGCGTCGAGGAAAGCAACACGCTGACCGATGCCGCCCCGCGTACCCGCGCGCAGTTCACCGCGAACTGGGACAGCGAGCGCTGGAACCTGCTGGGCCGCGTCAGCCGCCACGGCAGCGCCAAGCGCGTGTTCAACTTCGGCGGGGGCTTCGAGCCCGAACAGCGCTACGGCGCCGAATGGCAGCTCGATGCGGAAGTCGAATACAAGGTCTCCTCGAAGTGGAGCGTGGCGCTCGGCGGCCTCAACCTGACCGACGAGTACCCGGACCTGTCGAACGAAGACATCTACTACTTCGGCAACCTGCCCTACGACGTGCTGTCGCCGATCGGCAGCAACGGTGCCTACTACTACACCCGGGTGCGCTACACCTTCTGACACCCACGCGTATCGCCGCCTCCGCAGCGGAGGCGGCCCTCGACTGATCGGACGGGCGCCGCGGCACGGGAACGGGCGGGCAACCGTCGCGCGGAGCGGCTGGCTGGCCAGCTGCGCGCCGGCGCCCGGACGGTCAGACCGCGCCTCGCTGCCACGGTCGCGACCCGCGTCGCTCCTACAGGAAGCGCACACGCTCCTCGTCGGTCGGCACATGGCACGTCGTCCTTCCGAACCAGCCATACCGGTTCCGCGCCACCCAGCGATACAGCGGATCGCGCACACCACGCGGCACCAGCGCCATCACGCCCGCCAGCCGCCACGCGCCGCCCAATCCCACCAGTACGCGACGGATCGCATCGCTGTCGGTCCATGCCTGCGTGCCGTCGACCAGCAGGAACGACGCGGGATCGTCGGGATCGAGACCATGCGTCGCCAGCAGCGCGCGACCCGCGTCGGTCTGCATGGCGGCGAAGCGGTAAAGGCCGGCGCGGTCGTGCTTCAACAGGAAGCGCACCCAGCCGTTGCACAGCACGCAGACGCCATCGAACACGATGACGGGGCCGTTCGCGGTGGTGCGCTCACCCGACATCGAGCCACCCGCGGTAGTGCACCAACAAACCGGCGAGCGGCAACGCCGCCCAGACGTCGAACCGGTAGCGCCCCTCCTCGGCCGATTCGCGCGCGCCCACACCGGTGAACCAGCGCGCCGGCAGCGACACGCCGAGTACACGCACCCGCACGACGCGCCATGCGACGGCACCGTCCACGAGCGCGAGCCGGAAGCCGAACGTCGCCAGCCCGAGGCGTTCGCACAGCACCTCGCCGTCGCGCCACAGTCGTGAAGGCATCGCGCGCCCGCCGATGAAGCGCGTCCAGCGCTCGTGGTCGGGCTCTGCGTCGATCTCGACGCAGAGCGGGCCCGCACCCGCCGGTGGCAACCGCGTCGCAGCGGCAACGAGTCGGGACAGCACACCGGATCCCCGTTCGACCTCCACCTCGCCGGCGTAACGCTGCAGGCCCTGCGCCGCGTGCAAGGCGCGCACCGGCGCCGGCAGCGCATCGAACGCCGGCCCCAGCAGCGCCGCGAACAGCGGGCTTACGGCTGCATCCACGCCAGGGTGGCGATGCGGCCGCTGCGGCCGTCGCGGCGGTGGGAAAAGAAATGCTCGGGTTCGCTGATCGTGCAGCGGTTACCCCCGTGGATGTCTTCGGCCCGCATGCCGTGCGCCACCAGGCGACGCCGCGCCAGCGCAGGCAGGTCCGCCAGCCAGTGGCCGGGACGCGTCGGCGCGAACGCGGCAGCGGCACCGGCATCCGGGGCGACGAAGGCATCGAAGACGTTCCCGCCGACTTCATAACGCTGCGGCCCGGCGGCCGGCCCGATCCAGGCGATCACGTTGGTGGCCGGCGTGCGCATCGCGGCGAGCGCCGCTTCCAGCATGCCCTTCGACAGGCCGGGCCAGCCGGCGTGCGCGGCAGCGATCTCGCTGCCGTCCTTCGCCGCGAACACCACCGGCAGGCAGTCCGCGGTCAGGATGGCCAGCACCACGCCGGGCACCGAGGTCACCAGCGCGTCGGCTTCGGGCTCGGACGCGCCAGGGACGGCAGGTGCGTCCACGCGCAGGACCTCGATGCCGTGCACCTGCTTCAACCAGTGCGGCGCGGACGGCAGCCCGGCCAGCGCCGCCAGGTTGGCGCGGTTGCGCGCCACCACCGACGGATCGTCGCCGTCGGCCGCGTACTTGTTGCCGAGGTTGAAGGTGTCGAACGGCGCCTGCGACACGCCCGCGCCATGGCGCAGCGTGGTGAAGGCGTGCACCCCCGCCGGCGCGGGCCAGTCGGCCACGACGGCGGGTGCGCGGTTCACTTGCGTTGCGCCAGCGTGTCCGCGCGCAAGGCGGCCAGCAGCGCCACCATGTCGGCCGGCACCGGCGCGGTGACCCGCACCGGTTCGCCGCTCACCGGATGGGCGAACTCCAGCGTCTCGGCATGCAGGGCTTGCCGGCGGAAGCCGCGCAGCACCGCGACCAGCTCATCGCTGGCGCCCTTCGGCAGGCGCAGCGGCCCGCCGTACAGCGGATCGCCGACGATCGGATACTTGATGTGCGCCATGTGCACGCGGATCTGGTGGGTGCGGCCCGTCTCCAGGCGGCATTCCAGCGCCGTGTGCGAACGGAAGCGCTCGCGCAGGCGGTAGTGGGTGACGGCATCACGGCCGTCTTCGCGCACGGCCATCTTCAGCCGGTCGCGCGGGTGGCGGTCGATCGGGGCATCCGCGGTACCGCCGGAGACCATCGCGCCGACCACGATGGCCAGGTACTGGCGGTGCACGTCGCGCGAGGCCAGCTGGGCCACCAGCGAGGTGTGCGCCGGCAGCGTGCGCGCCACCACCATGACGCCGGAGGTGTCCTTGTCGAGCCGGTGCACGATGCCCGCCCGCGGCAGCGCCGACAGCGAGGGATCGCGGAACAGCAGCGCGTTGACCAGCGTGCCGTTCGGATTGCCGGCGCCGGGGTGCACCACCAGGCCCGCCGGCTTGTCCAGCACGAAGACGTCGGCGTCCTCGTACAGGATGTCCAGCGGGATGTCCTCGGGCTCGGCGTGGGTCTGGGTGTCCAGCACCACGTCCAGGCTGGCGGTCTCGCCGCCGCGCACGGGGTCGCGTGGGCGCACCACCTGGCCGTCCAGCAGCGCATTGCCGGACTTGATCCACTCGGTCAGGCGCGAGCGGGAGAATTCGGGGAACAGCTCCGCGAGGGCGGCGTCGAAGCGCCGGCCGGCGGCGCTGGCGGGCACGATGGCCGTGCGGGGGGAGTCGGGCGTGTCGGAAGAGTCGGTGTCGGTCATGCGGAAAAGCGTCCAGGGAGGCCTCGGCCTCGGTCCTATTGGCCGAATGTTCATGGCGAGGGCGGCGCCTAGGCTATCATCGACGGCCTGTTTCCCTGCCGCGGCCTGCCGCCAGCCCATGACCCAGCGTGCCCTTCCCCGCTCCGCCCGCCTCTCCGCGCCCGTCCGCTTCGCCCTGTTGGCGCTGGTGATTGCCTTCGCCGGGACCGGCTGCGGCAAGATCTTCAAGAAGAAGGACGCGCCGGAGAACCAGCCGGTCGAGGTCATGTACCAGGAGGCCCACCAGGCCATGCAGGTGAACAACTGGGACCGCGGCGTGACCCGCTTCCGCCAGTTGATCGCCCAGTACCCGTACGGCCCGTACACCGAGCAGGCGCTGATGGAAACCGCCTACGCCGAGTACAAGGCCGGCAAGCTGGACGACGCGGTCACCACCATCGACCGCTTCATCCGTACCTACCCCACGCATCGCAACATCCCCTACATGTACTACCTGCGCGGACTGGCCAACTCCAACCGCGACACGGTGTTCCTGCAGAAGGTCTGGCGCCTGGACGCCAGCCGCCGCGACCTGGCCACGCCGATGCAGGGCTACAGCGACTTCAACACCGTCGCCGACCGCTACCCCAACAGCCGCTACGCCGCCGATGCGCGCAACCGCATGATGGAGCTGCGCAACCAGTTCGCGCTGCACGAGCTGGACACCGCGATCTACTACCTGCGTCGCGACGCCTGGGTGTCCGCCGCCAGCCGCGCCAAGTACCTGCTGGAAACGTACCCGCAGAGCGTCTACCAGAACGATGCCGTCGCCGTGCTGGCCGAGGCCTACACGCAGCTCGGCAACGAGACGCTGGCCGCCGACGCCAGGCGCGTGCTCGAACTCAACGACCCGCAGCACCCGTGGCTGTCCGGCAAGTTCCCCAAGCAGCCGTGGATGGTCCGCCGCCTGAATCCGTTCGCCGGCGAGAAGTCCAGCAACACCGTGGACAAGCGCAACAAGGACTGACCGCACCGCGGCCAGTGAATGAAGAAGGGCCGCAAGGCCCTTTTTCTTTGCCTGCGGAACACGCGCCGCGCTACAGCGTGTAGCGGTTGGTGATCGGATAGCGGCGCTCGCGCCCGAATGCGCGACGCGACACCTTCGGCCCCGGCGCGGCCTGGTGGCGCTTCCACTCGTTGATGCGCACCAGCCGCAGCATGCGGTCGACGGTGGCGGCATCGAAGCCGGCGGCGACGATCTCGTCGCGCGACTGCTCCTGGTCCACGTAGCGGAACAGGATCGCGTCCAGCACGTCGTACGGCGGCAGCGAGTCCTGGTCCTTCTGGTTCTCGCGCAGCTCCGCCGACGGCGGGCGGTCGATCACGGCCGGCGGGATCACCGGCGCGCCGCCGACGGTGTTGCGCCAGCGCGCCAGCGCGAACACCTCCGTCTTGTACAGGTCCTTGATCGGCGCGTAGCCGCCGCACATGTCGCCGTAGATGGTGGCGTAGCCGACCGCGTATTCGCTCTTGTTGCCGGTGGTCAGCAGCAGGCCGCCGAACTTGTTGCTCAGCGCCATCAGGATCACGCCGCGGCTGCGCGACTGCAGGTTCTCCTCGGTGGTGTCGGCGGGTGTGTCGCCGAAGATCGGGCCGAGTGCTTCCAGGAAGCCCTTGAACGGCGCTTCGATCGAGATGGCTTCCAGCTTCACGCCCATCGCCGCGCATTGTTCGGCGGCCAGGTCGTTGGACAGGCCGGCGGTGTAGCGCGAAGGCAACCGCACCGCGGTGACGTTGTCCGCGCCCAGCGCGTCCACCGCCAGCGCCAGCACGATCGCCGAATCGATGCCGCCGGACAGACCCAGCCAGACCTTGGAGAAGCCGTTCTTGCCGCAGTAATCGCGGATGCCGCGCACGATGGCGCGCCACGCCAGCGCGTCGCGGCTCTCGTCGCCGTCGTCCATCCACACCACCGGGCTGAACGCACGCGTGGCCACGTCGAAATCGACGACCAGCCACTGGTCGGTGAACGCGGCCGCCGCCGGATGCACCGTGCCGTCGCCGTTGGCGACGACGGAGGCGCCGTCGAACACCACGGCATCCTGTCCACCGACCACGTTGAGGTAGGCCAGCGCCATGCCGGTCTCGCGCGTGCGTTCGGCGATCAGCGCGTCGCGCTGCGCGTGCTTGTCGCGGTCGAACGGCGAGGCGTTGGGCACCAGCGTCAGCACCGCGCCGTTCCTGGCGGTGTCGGCCAGCGGTTCGGGGAACCAGAGGTCCTCGCAGATCACCAGCCCCAGCGGCACGCCTTTCACGTCGAAAGTGCAGGCGCCACCGTCCGGGTCCACGTCGAAGTAGCGGCGCTCGTCGAACACCGCGTAGTTGGGCAGTTCTCGCTTGCGGTAGGTGGCCTCGACCGCGCCGTCGCGCAGCACGCTGGCCGCGTTGTACACCACGCTGCCCGCGCTCTGCGGCCAGCCGACCACGGCGACGATGCCGTGCGTGCCGGCGGCGATCTCGGCCAGCGCCGTTTCGCAATCGGCCAGGAAGCGCGGCCGCAGCAGCAGGTCTTCCGGCGGATAGCCGCTGACCGCCAGTTCGGGGAACAGCACCACGTCGGCCCCGTACTCGTCGCGCGCCTCGGCGATCATGCGGCGGATGCTCTCGCTGTTCTGCGCGACCGCGCCGACCGGGAAATCGAACTGCGCCATCGCGATGCGGAGGGTCTGGGTCATGTCGGCCTTCGGTGGGAGCGAACCCGGCCATTATCCCAGAGCCAGTGCGCCGGGCGGGCGCGCATGAAAAAAGCCCCGCGGCGTCGGGGACGCGCGCGGGGCTGCGCAGGAAACAGGACGCGCGAGGCGGGGATCAGCGCGCCAGGCGGGCGGCGATGCGCTGCTGCTCGTCCTTCAGCGCCTGCGGGGTGCGGGCGCCGAATTCCTCCAGGTACTCGCCGATGCCGGCGAACTCCGCCTGCCAGCCGGCGCGGTCGAAGCCGAACAGCAGCTCGTGCGCTTCATCGCTCAGGGCCACACCGTCCAGGTTGAGGTCCTCGGCGCGCGGCAGGTGGCCGATCGGGGTTTCCACCGCGCCGGCCTTGCCTTCGACGCGCTGGATCATCCACTCCAGCACGCGCAGGTTTTCGCCGAAGCCGGGCCACAGGAACTTGCCGTTGCCGCCCTTGCGGAACCAGTTCACGTGGAAAATCTTGGGCAGCTTCGCGCCAGCCTCGTCGAACGACAGCCAGTGCGCGAAGTAGTCGGCGAAGTTGTAGCCGCAGAACGGCTTCATCGCCATCGGATCGCGGCGCATCACACCGACCGCACCGGTCGCGGCGGCCGTGGTTTCCGAGCCCATCGCCGCGCCGACCAGCACGCCGTGCGTCCAGTCGCGCGCTTCGAACACCAGCGGCACCAGCGAGGCGCGGCGGCCGCCGAACACGATGGCGCTGATCGGCACGCCCTGCGGGTCCTCGGCCTTGGTCGAGTAGCTCGGGCACTGGCGCGCGGAAACGGTGAAACGCGAGTTGGGATGCGCGGCCGGTCCGTTGGCCGGGTCGTACGCGCGGCCCTGCCAGTCCAGCGATGGCGTGCGCGAGTCCAGCCCTTCCCACCACGGTTCCTGGTCGTCGGTGACGGCGACGTTGGTGAAGATGGTGTGGTGGCTGATGGTGGCCAGCGCGTTCGGGTTGGAGCTGTCCGAGGTGCCCGGCGCGACGCCGAAGAAGCCGGCCTCCGGATTGATCGCGTACAGGCGGCCGTCGGCACCGGGGCGCATCCAGCAGATGTCGTCGCCGACGGTCCACACCTTCCAGCCGGCCTGGCGGTAGCCCTCCGGCGGAATCAGCATGGCCAGGTTGGTCTTGCCGCAGGCGGACGGGAACGCGGCGGCGATGTAGTGCGTCTCGCCCTGCGGGTTCTCGATGCCGACGATCAGCATGTGCTCGGCCAGCCAGCCTTCGTGGCGCGCCTGGTGCGAAGCGATGCGCAGCGCGTGGCACTTCTTGCCCAGCAGCGCGTTGCCGCCGTAGCCGGAGCCGAAGCTCTTGATGGTCAGCTCGTCGGGGAAATGCATGATGAAGCGGCGGTCCGGGTCCAGCTCGCCGGTGGAGTGCAGGCCCTTCACGAACGTGCCCTCGCGCTCGATCCGCGCCAGCGCGGCCGCGCCCATGCGGGTCATGATGCGCATGTTCGCCACCACGTACGGCGAATCGGTGATCTCCACGCCGCAACGCGAGAGCGGCGACTCGATCGGGCCCATGCAGTACGGGATCACGTACAGCGTGCGCCCGCGCATGCAGCCGGCGAACAGCGCATCCATCTTCGCGTGCGCCTCGGCCGGGGCCATCCAGTGGTTGTTGGGGCCGGCATCGTCCGGCTGCGCGGTGCAGACGAAGGTCAGGTGCTCCACGCGTGCCACGTCGCTCGGGCTGGAGCGGTGCAGCCAGCTGTGTGGGTGGGTTTCGGGGTTCAACGGCAGCAGGGTGCCGTCGGCCAGCATCTGCTGGGTCAGCAGTGCGTTCTCGGCATCGCTGCCGTCGCACCAGTGGATGTGCTCGTGGTGGGTGAGCGCGGCGACCTCGGCAACCCAGGCGTTCAACGCGTCCAGCGAACTGCCATGAAATTCGTTGCGTTTGAAAACATCGACCGCTGCGTTCATGCGCCACCCTCGAAAAGTCAGACCAAAATGATACCAATGTCTTGTCCCGCTGACGAGGAGAACGCGGGCGGGGCCGGCCGGCGGTCAGGCGATGGCCGGGCATGGGCAGGGTGGACCTGTCGGGCATTCCGACGGCCTTTCAGTCTCATGCTTTAAGGAGATCGTTGTGGCAGCGGGGGTCCCGGCCTCTCGGGCACGGTCCGGAGCGTCGCTCACGGGGCCCGGATTGTCAGTCGCGAGGCCCGGAAAGCGATCGATCGCATTCGGAAAGCGATCGATGGAGCTCGCGCATGCCATCGATCGCGTTCGGAACCCGATCGATGGGATCCGGAAGGCGATCGATCGGGCTCGGAATGCCATCGATCGGGCGCCGGAGCATCATCGATCGCATCCCGGACACCATCGCCGAAGCCCGGAACACGATCGATCGCATCCAGAAAGCGATCGATGGCGTGCGCGAGCTCCATCGCTCACGTTCCGGGCTGCGCGCGCAAGGCACAAAGCCTGATCTCCGCTGACCGGCTTACGCCTCGCGGGAGCGCCGGTACGGATTGAACAGTTGCAGCAGCCAGGGCTTCTGCGCCAGCACCAGGCTGACGCCCACCCGGTCTTCGGCCGGCAGGGTCGCATCGCGGGCCAGCAGGGCGTCGAACTCGCGCGCGACTTCCTCCAGCCGCTGGCGGAGCTGCTTCACGCCGTCAATGCTCAGGCTGCCGCTGAGCAGCAGCAGCGCGTCCTGTTCGCCATCGAAGGCATCGGCGAAGTAGTCGCTCAGCAGCGTGTGGCGGAAGTAGCGCTCCATCGGCCCGTCGGCGCGCCAGCGGAAGTTGCGCGCGGTCAGCGCGCGGCCGCGGTTGCCGGGCATCAGTTCGATGATGCCCAGCCGGTCGAGCTTCACCAGCAACCCGGTCCACTGCGCCGGCGTGAAGCCGAAGTGGCCCATGACGTCGTCCTCGCGCCAGCGGTTGAGGGTGAGGAACAGGGCGAGCAGCAGGGTGGGTTCGTCGACCAGCGCCTGCTCCTGCGCTTCGCTCAGCAGCGCCATCGCCTTGCGCCCGCGCGAGGCTTCGGCGCTCAGTTCGGCCAGGCCCACGTCGAGCACTTCGCAGATCTGCTCCAGCCGCTGCAGGCTCATCGCCCGCCGCGAGAACATGCGCTTGACCGCCGCTTCGCTCATCCGGATGCGGACGGCCAGCTCGCGGTAGGTCAGTTCCTGCGCGCGCAGGCAGCGCTTCAGTGCATCAATCAGGTCCACCGAGACGGCCATCGGTAGCGCATTCCTATACCAGGTGATGCGTGTGAGCTTACCTCGTCGATGCCGGTTGAACCGCGCCGCGACCCGGCGCAAGGCTGCGGCACCCCGGAGGACCCCGCATGCCCCGCTTGATCGCCCGCTCGCTGACCCTCGCCCTGGCCACCGCCCTCTCCGGCGGCATGGCCCTGCCCGCCCACGCCGCGCCGCAATCCGACGGCGCCAGCCGGATGTCGCAGGCCAGCCTGGAGGCGTCGATCGAAGTACCTGTGGCGGTGATCCATGCGCTCGGCCACGGCGCGTCCGCCGTGGTCACCGGCGTGGCGGTAGTGGCCGGCAGCGTGGCGGTGACGGTGTCGGTCGCGGCGGCGGGCGTGGTGGCCGGCGCGTCGTTCGTGGTCTACCTGAGCGTGGAGGCGATCCGGCGACTCGGCATCGCGGTAGGCACCGCGATCAGCGTCACCGTGGTGGCGACGGGATGGATCCTCAGCGCGGCCGGCGAGGCGCTGTGCTTCATCGCCGACGACGCCGCGCGCCCGCACATCCACAGCCATCGCTACGGCGGGTGATCGCGTGATGCGCGCGTTCGCCGCACTCCTCTTCGTCTTCGTCCTCGCGCTGCCAGGGACGGCACGCGCGGGCGATGCCTGCAAACAGATGGAGATGCCGCCGCACAAGGTGGCGGACGCAGCGCGCACGGCGCTGCTGGCGGCGGAACAGCTCGATGAGGTGGATGCGCCGGTCGCGCTGCTCGCGCGGGTCGGTACCGACCTGTCGAGGCAGGGCCTGGTCTACAGCCATGCAGGCTTCGCAGTGCGCGATCACGCCGATGGACGCTGGACGGTGGTGCACCTGCTCAACGAATGCGGCAGCGACCGCTCGGGCCTGTATGCGCAGGGGCTGGTGAACTTCTTCGCCGACGATCTGGTGAACCAGGACCTGCGCATCGTCTGGTTCGCGCCCCAGGTCGCCGATCGCCTGGCGGCGCGGCTGCAGCAGATGCCGCGCCACAGCCTGCACCACCCGCGCTACAACCTGATCGCGCGGCCCGGCAGCGAGGACTACCAGAACTCCACCGCGTGGATCGTGGAAGTGATGGCCGCCGCGCTCGCCGACCGCGGCATCTACGACCGCCGCAGCGCCTACGCGTTCGCCCGCGGGGACGGCTTCGTGCCGGACACGGTGCATATCGCGTATTCCAAGCGCGTGCTCGGCGGGTTGTTCTCCGCCAATACCGACTTCACCGACCACCCGGTCGCCACCCGCCTGTCCGGCGATTACCCCGTCGTCACCGTGCGCTCGATCTTCCGCTGGCTGCAGCGCAGCGGCTACGTGCGCGAGCAGCGCGAATGGCGCGGCGGCGTGCGGCAGGCGGCGATGGGGCCGGCGTGAGGCGCACACCATGACGGACCTGTTCGCGCTGTATGTGCTGTTCGTGCTGCCGGCCCTGATCTTCGGATTGCTGCCCGCCTCTTTCGTCCTGGAGCGCGTGCGCTTCCGCCTCGCTGACGCGTTGCAACTGCTCGCGCCGTACGCCGTCTGGATGGGTTTGACCGCTATCCACAGCGGCGACAAGTCACTGGCGAATCTGATCGAACTGCCGATCCTAGGCGCAGCCACCGGCCTGTTTTTCGCAGGACGCGTCGCCCTGGGCATCATGAAGCCGCAGCCTGAAACGCGCGCGCCACTGCAAGCACTGGCCTGCAGCTGCGTTTTCGCGATCGCGTTCTGGGGATTGTTCCCAGGGCTACCGGAATGACGGAGCGCGCGGCAGGAAGACGAGCCATCCGCATGACCTGCATTGCCAGGCACGAGCGAGTGCGACCTGCACGGCATGCGGGAGCGGGCCGGGCGGTCTGCGCAACCACTTTATCGAGGAGACCGACATGTTCCTGACCCTGCTCGCTGTCACCCTGTTGCTGTCCGCCGCGGTCGCCTGGGGCGTCACGTGGATGTTCTCCAAACCGATCGAGCGCATCCTCACGCGCATCATCGCCGACGACATCAGCAAGGCGTGGCTGCGCTACATGCAGTTCGCCACGCTGGTGGTCGGCGTCTCGTCCGGCGTGCGCATCCATGAACTCGAGCGCTACATCACCGCGCCGCAATGGATGGACAAGGACAAGGCGCGGATCATCGCGCTGACCACCGAGCGCTGGGTGCTGGAGGTCTACCGCACGGTGATCGAAACGCTGCAGGGCATCGCGTGGATGCTGCTCGCGTTCTTCGCCGTCGCGCTGCTGGCGTATGTGATCGTGCGGCTGTCGGAGCTGAAGCGGAGCAGCGTGGCGGGCACGTTGCCGTCCGACGGCGCGGCGAGCGGCACGACGGCGCCCTGAAGGATGACCGGTCGAGGCGTCCGCGCGTTGCTCACCTTCGCCGCGGTGGTGTGCCTGGTCGCTTGCGAGGCCCGGTATCGCGATGTGTCCGATCGCCAGGAGCATCGCGCACGGATCGGACTGGATTGCGAACTGACGACGTTCACGCGTGCCCACGGTGTCACCCTGCCGGCGTCCCCGTATCGGCAGACCGATTACGTATCGATCTGGAACCCCGGGTTCACGGGGCCCGAAATGACATTCCTGCGGATCCTCGAGCCTGGCACCCGCATGCGCATCGTGGCGGCCCGCGCCTGCACGAACTGCCTGGGACGCCGGATCGACTACCAGGTGGAAGTCAGCCCGACGCCGGTGGAGTTCGAGGGCAAACCCGCCTACCTGCAGGCCGAATGGCTGTCGCCTGATCAGCTCCGATGCGTGCGGCCGTCGGCCGCTTGAACGTCGTTACGTCGGGATCAGCGTCGAGATGACGTGTTCGAGGTAGGTCTCGAATTCTTCCGAGGTCATCCGGGGCTGCTGCAACTGCAGCGACAACTGGAGGAAGCCGACATAGGCGGCGTACGTCAGGCGCGCGCGGTGCATGGCGTCGCCGCGTTGCAGGCCGGCCTGTCGGAACATCGCGACCAGATACTCCAGGCGGCGCTGCGAGATGCGGTCGATGACCGGCTGCACGGACGGGTGGTCCAGCGCCTTCAACAACTCGCTGTAGATGATGTGCGGCTTGACCTCGTGGCCGACCAGCTGGAACAGCGCACGCAGGCGCTCGCGCGGATCGACCACCTGTTCCAGGCTGCCGAAGATGCTTTCCTGTTCCACGGCTTCCCAGCGCTCCAGCGCCGCCTGCAACAACGCGTCGCGGGACGGGAAGTGCCAGTAGAAGCTGCCTTTTGTGACACCGAGCCGACGCGCCAGCGGTTCCACCGCCACCGCCGATACGCCCTGCTCCGCGATCAGGTCGAGGGCGGCCTGCGCCCAGTCGTCCGCGCTCAGGCGTGCATTGCGGGTCGGCGTGGTGGACGGGCTTTCAGGGCTGGGTGTGTTCATGTTCCGCATTTAACCATACGGCGCGGTGTGTAGCGGTATGTATGCTGCGCCGCACAACAAATAAAGCCAAATCAATCGGTTGCATGTGAAACGCCTTTTCGCGAACCGATTGACTACTCTAAATGCGAGAGCCCATACTTTACCGTATGGTGAAGAGCACCTCTCCTGTCCATGACACCACGACCGGTATCCCTGCCGGCAGGTCGGATCGCGTGCTGAGCGGCCAGGGAGATTTCGCACTCGCCGTGCGCCGTTTCCCGTCCCCGCGCGCGCTGCAGGGACACCCTGCACTCATCTATGCGCACGGCTTCGGCCAGACCCGCGGCGCCTGGAACCGTACCGGCGAGGCGATGGCCACGCACGGCTATGCCGGGCTCGCCTACGACGCGCGTGGCCACGGCGACTCGGACCGCAACGGCGCCGATGCGCCGTATACCGGCGACCAGTTCGCCGACGACCTGATCGTGGTGGCCGGCGAGCAGCCGGAACCGCCGGTGCTGGTCGGCGCGTCGATGGGCGGGCTGTTCGGGCTGATCGCCGAGTCGCGCTGGCCGGGCCTGTTCCGCGCCATGGTGCTGGTGGACATCACACCGCGCTGGGAACACGCCGGCCTGCAGCGCATCCTCGCCTTCATGACCGCGTTCCCCGACGGTTTCGACTCGCTCGACCAGGCCGCCGATGCCATCGCCGCGTACCAGCCGCAGCGCCGCACGCGCAAATCGCCCGACGACCTGCGCGAACTGCTGCGCGAGGGCGCCGACGGACGCTGGCGCTGGCACTGGGACCCGCGCCTGGTCGACGAGCTGGCGCGCGACAGCGCCCAGCACCAGGACGCCATCGCCGAGGCCGCGCGCCGCGTGCAGTGCCCGGTGCTGCTGATCAGCGGCGGCCGCAGCGACCTGGTCTCGGAGAAGACCGTCGAAGAATTCAAGGCGCTGGTGCCGCATGCGCGCCACGTGCACCTGCCGCAGGCCACCCATATGGTGGCCGGCGACGACAACGACGCATTTACCGCCACCGTGCTGGAATACCTGGCAGGCCTGCCGGCCGCACCGGGTAATGCCGAATCCGATGTAACCGAATCCGTGTCCGGAGCAACCCCATGAGCATCGCCATCCCTTTCCTCGCGTTCCTGCTGGCGGGCGCATTCGCCGCCTATCACCGGCTGCGGCTCGCCTACTGGGCGGCCATCACCGCCAGTCTGCTGGTGGCGTGCTGGCTGCTGGGCGCCAACCCGACGGCGACGCTGGTCGCCGCGCTGGTGGTGCTGGCGATCGCGGTACCGCTGCTGATTCCGGCGATCCGCAAGCCGCTGATCACCGCGCCCGCGCTGGGCTTCCTGCGCCGCGCACTGCCGCCGCTGTCGCAGACCGAGCGCATCGCGCTGGAAACCGGCTCGGTCGGCTTCGAAGGCGACCTGTTCACCGGCGACCCGGACTGGAACAAGCTGCTGGCCTACCCGAAGCCGCAGCTCACCGCCGAAGAGCAGGCCTTCCTCGACGGCCCGGTGGAAGAGCTGTGCCGGATGACCAACGACTGGGAAATCACCCACATCCACGCCGACCTGCCGCCGGAGCTGTGGGACTACATCAAGAAGAACAAGTTCTTCGGCATGATCATCCCGAAGCAGTACGGCGGCCTCGGCTTCTCGGCGCTGGCGCACCACAAGGTGATCCAGAAGATCGCCTCGGTCAGCAGCGTGGTCAGCTCCACCGTCGGCGTGCCCAACTCGCTGGGCCCGGGTGAACTGCTCAACCACTACGGCACGCAGGAACAGAAGGACCACTACCTGCCGCGCCTGGCGATCGGCCAGGAAGTCCCCTGCTTCGGCCTGACCGGTCCGTTCGCCGGCTCCGACGCGACCTCGATCCCGGACTACGGCATCGTCTGCAAGGGCGAATGGAATGGCGCCAACGTGCTGGGCATCCGCCTGACGTTCGACAAGCGCTACATCACCCTGGCGCCGGTCGCCACGATCATCGGCCTAGCGTTCCGCATGTACGACCCGGATGGCCTGCTCGGCGACACCCGCGACATCGGCATCACCCTGGCGCTGCTGCCGCGCGACACCCCCGGCGTCGATGTCGGCCGTCGCCACTTCCCGCTGAACTCGCCGTTCCAGAACGGCCCCATCCACGGCAAGGACGTGTTCATCCCGCTGAGCCAGTTGATCGGCGGCGTGGAGATGGCCGGCAAGGGCTGGAACATGCTCAACGAATGCCTGGCCGTGGGCCGCTCGATCACCCTGCCCTCGACCGCCAGCGGCGGCGCGAAGGCCGGCGCGCGCGTCACCGGTGCGTATGCCCGCATCCGCAAGCAGTTCGGCCTGTCGGTCGGCCGCTTCGAGGGCGTGGAGGAAGCGCTCGCCCGCATCGGCGGCAAGGCGTACGCGATCAGCGCGCTGTCGCAGGCCACCGCGGCCGCCGTGGACCGTGGCGACGTGCCCTCGGTGCCGTCGGCCATCGCCAAGTACCACTGCACGAACATGGGCCGCGACGTCGCCAAGGACGTGATGGACATCGTCGGCGGCAAGGGCATCATCCTCGGCCCGCGCAACTTCGCCGGCCGCGCATGGCAGGCCTCGCCGATCGCCATCACGGTGGAAGGCGCGAACATCATGACGCGCAGCCTGCTGATCTTCGGCCAGGGCTCGATCCTGTGCCACCCGTACATCATCAAGGAGATGCGTGCGGCGCAGGACCCGGACACGAAGGCCGGCGTCGGCATGCTGGACGCGGTGCTCTACCCGCACATCGGCAATGCGATCTCCAACGCGGTGCGCTCGTTCTGGTTCGGCATCACCGGCTCGAAGATCGGTGCCGCGCCGGGCGATGCGTACACGAAGAAGTTCTTCCGCAAGCTCGACCGCTACGCCGCCAACCTGGCGCTGCTGACGGACGTCTCGCTGGGTGCGCTCGGTGGCAAGCTGAAGTTCAAGGAATCGCTGTCGGGCCGCCTGGGCGACGTGCTCAGCCACCTGTACATGATGAGCGCCGTGCTGAAGCGCCACCACGACGAAGGTACGCCGGAAGCCGACAAGCCGCTGCTGGCCTGGGCCTTCCACAACAGCGCCTACGAGATCGAGCTGGCGCTGTCGCAGGCGTTGCGCAACTTCCCGATCAAGCCGCTGGGTTGGCTGCTGTGGCCGGTGGTGTTCCCGTTCGGCCGTCGCGCCGTGGCCCCGGGTGACCGCCTGAGCCATCGCGTCGCCATGCTGCTGATGGCGCCGAACGAAGCGCGCGACCGCCTGGGACAGGGCGTGTTCCTGACCCCGTGCGAGAACAACCCCGGCGGCCGCATCGACAGCTACCTGGCCGCGGCGGTCGCCGCCGAGCCGGTGGAGCGCAAGTTCCTGAAGGCGCTGAAGACCAGGGACATCGAAGCCCTGGATTACAGCGCGCAGCTGGACGAAGGCGTGCGCGAGGGCTGGATCACCGTGGAAGAGCGCAAGCAGCTGGAAGAACTGCGCGCGATCACGCTGGACACGATCACCGTGGACGATTTCGACGTGCACGAACTGCGCGCCGCCAGCTACTACGACCTGCCGCAGAACAAGCGCCAGCCGCGCGAAGCGGCCTGACGCGACCACCAACGAAAGACACGACGACGGCGGGCATGTCCCGCCGTCGTCGCACCAGGAGCCCACGATGAGCGCCGATGTCCTGAAGATCTACCGCAGCCTGAGCCGCAAACCCCTTGGCCACTGGCTGTTCTCGCGCCTGATCTGTTTCAAGGCGCCCTACTTCGGCAGCATCGGCCCGCGCATGGTGCGGCTGGAGCCCGGCCGCGGCGAGGCGACGATCAAGCATCGCCGCTCGGTCACCAACCACCTCGGCACCGTGCACGCGATCGCGCTGTGCAACCTGGCGGAGTTCGTCGGCGGGCTCACCACCGACGTCAGCATTCCGCACTCGATGCGGTGGATCCCCAAGGGCATGACCGTCGAGTACCTGAAGAAGGCGGTGGGCACGATGCACGCGGTGGCCACGCCGGCCTTCGAGCCACGCGAAGCGGCGGAGGGCTACGACCTGCCGATGGACGTGGTGGTCAGCAACGCGCAGGGCGAAGCGGTGTTCCGTGCGCGGATCGGCATGTGGGTGTCGCCGCGTCCGCAGAAGGCGGGCTGACATGCTGGCCGCCGCGGCCACGCTGATGATCCTGCTCGGCCTGGCGCATTCGGTGCTGGGCGAGCGCTACCTGCTCATCCGCCTGTTCCGTCGGCCCGATCTGCCCAAGCTGTTCGGCGGCACCGCATTCACCACGCGGACGCTGCGCTTCGCCTGGCACCTGACCACAGTGATCGCGTGGGGACTGGCGGCCGTGGTGCTGCAGATAGGGAGCCTGCCCGATGCCGACGGACGCCGCATCGCCCTCATCCTCGCCGTCACGCTGTTGATCTCCGGCTTGCTGCCGTTGATCGTCACCCGAGGCCGCCACCTGTCGTGGCTGGTGCTGTTCGCTACGGGCGGACTGTTGCTGGCGTGGTCGATGCGTTGATCGCCCAAGCGCGCTGCATGCTCGACGTGTCAGCGCGCCCCGACTACAGGAACACTACCGCCGCCAACGCCGCAATCGCCGGCAGCCCCTGTACGTAGAAAATGCGGCGGCTGACGCTCCACGCGCCGTACAGTGCCGCGACGACCACGCACAGCAGGAAGAACACCACCACGTTCCATTGCGCGGTGAACAGCCCCCACAGCAGGCCGGCGGCGAGGAAACCGTTGTAGAGCCCCTGGTTGGCGGCCAGCACGCGCGTGGTCTCGGCCTTCTCCGGCGTGTTGCGGAAGGTCTTCAGGCCGGCCGGCTTGGTCCAGAGGAACATCTCCAGCACCAGGAACCAGGCGTGCAGCACCGCCACCAGCACCACCAACACCGAAGCGATCACGTCCATCCAGGCCTCCCGTCATGTGCCGGGCAGCATAGCGGCATCATGCGGGAACGTCAGGAGGCCTTAGCGGCCGGCGACGTGTCGTTCGTCGCACGTTCGGACGGCAGCTTCGACTCCTCGCGCAGCAGGCGCCATGCGCTGAAGGTCATCGCGCTGGCGACCAGCAGGCCGGCGCCGAACACGACGTTCGAGCCGAACGCAGACAGGAACTTGTGCAGCCAGACGAAGCTCAGGTCGCCGCCGCGGTAGATGACCGTGTCGATCGCCGCGCCCGCCTTGTAGCGCCACTCGCGGCCGACCCGCGTGTAGATGGTCTCGCGCGCGGGCTTGGCCAGCGAGAACTCGCTGGCGCGGGTGACCACCTGCACGATGGCGACCATCAACGGCAGTGGCGACGCGGTCAGGATCGAGTAGCCGAGGATGATCGCGCAGCCGGGGATCAGCAGCGCGGGGCCGATGCCGAAGCTACGCAGCAGCCAGCGCGTCAGCAGCAGCTGTACCAGCAGGGTCAACACGTTCACCGCGGTGTCGATGCTCGCGTAGTACGCAGTGCTGGCGGCGGGATCGGTGTAGTACTGGCGGACGATGGCGGCCTGCTCGTTGTAGAGCAGCGTTCCGACGCCCACGCCCATGACGACCAGCGAGGCCAGCCAGCGCAGCAGCGGCTCGCGCGCGATCAGCTTGAGCCCGGCCAGGATCTCGCCCCCCATCGGCTGTTCGCCGCTGACCGCCTTGCGTTCCTGCTCGCGCGCGACCGCCCACAGGCGCAGGCGCAGCTGGCAGAACACGCACACGACGAGGAAGCTGGCCGAGACCAGCATCAGGTTGGCGATGCCGATCCGCTCCACGAAGGTGCGCGTGAGCACCGGACCGAGGATCGCACCCACCGTGCCGGCCGCGCCGATGTAACCGTAGTACTTGCGCGCCTCGGCGTTGTTGAACACGTCGGCCATGAAACTCCAGAACACGGCCACCGCGAACAGGTTGAACACCGCGATCCAGAGGAAGAACGCCATCCCGCGCCCGGGCATGCCACTGTCGAACAGCACGTAGAACAGCAGCAGCGTGCCGATGAAGAAGCCATACACCGCCGGCAGGAACACGCGGCGGGGGTAGCGGCTGACCAGCCAGCCATACGCGGGCTGGAGCAGCAACATGATGATGAAGGTGCAGGTGAACAGCACCTGCAGCGTGAAGTCCTTCAACGCCATGCCGCGCGCGGCGAAGAACTCGATCATCGCGGGCGGGAACACCGCCTGGACATCGTTGGACGCGCCCATTGCCTCGCGTACCGGACGCAGCACGTAGTAGCCGGACAGCAGGCAGAAGAAGTAGACGAAGGCCCACAGCAGCGGCGGCGATTCGGACATCGCCGAGCGGAACCGGCCGAACCGGGTGGTCGCGGGAGAGGACGGGTCCATGGTCGGCGGCCTGCGATCGCGTCAACGGCGCGGGCCACGCCCGCCTGTGGCGCGCAAGGTATCCGATGCACTGCAACATCGCCAGCGTTTTCAGAGTCCGAGGTGTATACGGATCCCGGCCGAACCGCGCATCCCGCGCGGCGGACCGACGACAGAGCATTTGCTCTATCCCCCGCCGCTAGGTTCGGCCGGTCATCGCAACTGGGCAACATGTGTACGACTACATCATCGTGGGCGCCGGCTCGGCCGGCTGCGTGCTGGCCCACCGCCTGAGCGAAGACCCCGCCTGCCGCGTGCTACTGCTCGAAGCCGGCCCCCGCGACTGGCACCCCTTCATCCACATGCCCGCCGGCCTGGCCAAGCTGGTCGGGCAGAAGGGCGTGAACTGGAACTACGACACCGCGCCCGAGCCGCACCTGGACAACCGCCGCCTGTGGTGGCCGCGCGGCAAGGTGCTGGGCGGGTCCAGCTCGATCAACGCCATGTGCTACATCCGCGGCGTGCCGCAGGACTACGACGATTGGGCCACGGCCGGCGCAGAGGGCTGGGACTGGGCCAGCGTGTTGCCGTACTTCCGCCGTTCGGAAAGGAACAGCCGCGGTAGCGACGCCCTGCACGGCGCCGACGGCCCGCTGTACGTCTCCGACCTGCGCTACACCAACCCGCTGTCCGCGGCCTTCATCGAAGCCGGCGCGCAGGCGGGCTACGCGCGCAACGCCGACTTCAACGGGACGATCCAGGAGGGCTTCGGCCTCTACCAGGTCACCCAGAAGGATGGCGCGCGATGCTCCTCCGCCGTGGCCTACCTCGACCCGGCGCGCGACCGGCAGAACCTGGACATCGTCACCGGCGCGCTGGTCCGCCGCGTGCTGCTGGAGAAGGGACGCGCCGTCGGCGTGGCATACGCGCGGGGCGGGCACGAAGTGGTCGTCCGCTGCGAAGGCGAGGTGCTGCTGAGCGGCGGCGCGATCAACTCGCCGCAGCTGCTGATGCTGTCCGGCATCGGTCCCACCGAGCACCTGGCATCGCACGGGATCACCGTGCGGCACGCGTTGTCCGGTGTGGGCGCGAACCTGCAGGACCACCTGGACATCTGCACGCTGCAGCACAGCACCCAGCGGGTGACCTACGACCGCACCAGCGAGCTGAAGACCGCGTTCGACTACTTCCTGCGCGGGCATCGCGGCCCTGGCAGCAGCAACATCGCCGAAGCCGGTGCGTTCGTGCGCTCTCCGCTGGCGCCGGACGACCGCCCCGACATCCAGATGCATTTCGTGCCCGCGATGCTGGACGACCATGGCCGCCACCGCCTGGAGGGCGATGGCTATACGGCGCACGCGTGCTTCCTGCGCCCGCGCAGCCGCGGCCGCATCCTGCTCGCCAGCGCGGACCCGCGTGCGGATGCCCGCATCGAGGCGAACTATCTGGGCGACCCGGAGGGATTCGATCTGAAGGTGATGGTCGAGTGCGCGAAGCTGTCGCGCGAGCTGTTCGCCCAGCCCGCCTTCGACGCCTATCGCGGCGCGCCGATCCATCCGTCCCGCGACGATCTGTCCGATGCCGAACTGGTCGCCTTCATCCGCGCCAAGGCGGAGACCGTCTACCACCCGGTCGGCAGTTGCCGGATGGGCACCGACGACGACGCGGTGGTGGATCCCACGCTGCGCGTCCATGGCGTGGACGGCCTGCGCGTGGTCGACGCGTCGGTGATGCCGTCGCTGATCGGCGGCAACACCAACGCGCCCACCATCATGATCGCGGAGAAGGCGGCGGACATGATCCGCGGGCGAACGACGACGGTCGCCGCCTGATCATGGGTCCGGCGCGAGCACGCCGCCGGGAACGATCGCACGTGCCGATGCCAGCAACGTCGCCAGGTACTCCGCGTAGTCCTTGAGCTTGTCGTCCTGTGCCGCGTCCGCCAAGGGCGTCGCAAGCAACGCCATCCGGCGGTCGGCGTCGGCCGCATCGCCCCGTTCGCGCGCGTAGTTGGCGGTGACGAACAGGTACTGCAGGCGCAGATCGGGCGGCATGCCGGGATCCCGCAAGCGCGCATCCATCAGCGCGCCGGCCTGCGCCCGCAATGCATCGGCCTTCGCCTGTTGTCCGTCGGCTTCGTACTGGAACGCGAGCGCACGCAGTATCCGGGCACGCGCATCGTCGGGAAGCCGCCTGAGCGCATAGACCGCCTCGAGCCGCTCAAGCTTCTGGGCCAGCGACGCATTCCTCGGCAACCGCGGCGCGCCGCGAAGGAACGCGGCGATGGCGCCTTTCTCGCCCCCATCCAGCCCGATGTCGCCGATGAAGGCGGCAAAGCCCGAGTCGACGCACAGCCAGATCCCCATCGGGTCGGTCAATGGCCAGAACACCTGGTCGTACTTTTCCGGCCACTGGTAGACATAGCTACCGGCACTGGCCGGCGTGCTCACGCGGCAGGACGCGCCAGTCACCGGGTCCCTGATGGTGTCCGTGCCCCAGGTCGTCGCCTGGGCCGGCAGCACGCAGACCAGTGCGGTCATCGCCAGCAAGCGTCGCAGTGCGTTCATCATCGTTCTCCTCCCGGCCGGAATCTTTTCCAACGCCCCTGCGGGCGCCGTGGGGTCATTTCGCTTCCAGCATCGGCGGCAACGGGCAGTGCAGCACACCGCAGATCGTGCGCAGCAGCTCGACTTCGGCCACGCGGACCTGGTGGTCGTGACTGACCGCGGCGGTGACCGCTTCCACCATCAACTGCTTGGCCAACGGGTCGAGGGCATCGAGCGGCTCCCACACGTCGTCCAGCGCCAGCACCCCCTGGGGTGGCGGTGCATAAGGCAGGTGGTCGCGCGGCAGCACGCGCTGCAGGCCGGCCAGATATGCATGCTGTGCCTTCATGGGACTGTCGTGCCCTGCCTGCGCCACGACCGCCAGCAGCGTGGCGAACGGGCCCTGCACGTCCCGCGGCTTGCGCCGCCCGAACGCACGGGCTTGTGCCGGCGACAGGGCTTCGCGCACCTGCACCTGCAGCAACCGGGCCAGGCAGTACTCGAACAGCGACACCTTCCCATCGGCATGCACCGCAGCGTCGACGGTGTCGATGAACGCATCGAGCTCTTGCCGCGGGAAGCGCCTCAACACGGGGAACGCGAGCGCGGCCAGCGGGAGCCGGTGCGCCGGATGCAGGGCGCGCACCTGTGTCTCGCGCACCTGCTTCGAGATCGCGGCAGTGGCCTCGCCCAGGCGGGCCGCGATCTCGAAGCGCTGTCGCGCCGCCACGCCGGGTGCGTCGTCGGTCACCAGTGCCAACAGCAGCGGCATCACGTCATCGCGTCGCGTCGCCAGACGTTGCACCGGCTCGGGCAGCGTCGTGGCGATGACATGCGCGCGTCCGTAGTCGTCGGGCGTCGGCGCGGCGACCTGCGCCGCCACCATCGGCGGCGTCAACGGCACGCTCGCCGTGACGGGTGGCAAGGGTGGGGGTCCGCCCGGCTGCACGCGCAATGTCTGGTCTTCGAGAAGTCCGTCCGGCGGCGCCACCGCCCATCGACGTGCGAGTTCATCGAGCTGGTGCTGGCCGAACAGCGGATCCAGCAGGCGGATGCGCTGCAACAGCGGCGGATGGGTGGCGAACAGGCGCGAGTAGGCGCGGCCTTCACCGAACAGCATGTGGCTCACTTCCTCCGCCTTGCCCTTGTCCTCCAGCGCGGAGCCGCCGCTCAGGCCGGCGATCTTCTTCAGCGCACCCGCAAGCCCCACGGTCTGGCGGGTGAACTGCACCGCCGATGCATCCGCCAGCAACTCGCGCTGGCGACTGACCCCTGCCTTGATGATGCGGCCGAAAAACAGGCCGACGAAACCGGCGAGCGCCGCCGCCCCCGCGATCGCGAACACCGGCAGCGCATCCTTGCCGCGTGCCCCGCGCCCGTGCACCAGGATGCGTTGGCCGATGATGCCCAGCATCATGATGCCGAACAGCACGCCCATCAGCCGGAGGTTCAGGCGCATGTCGCCGTTGAGGATGTGGCCGAACTCGTGGGCGATGACGCCCTGCAACTCATCACGATTCAGGCGATCCAGCGCGCCGCGCGTGACCGCCACCACCGCGTCGGTGGGTGCGTAGCCGGCAGCGAAGGCATTGATGCCGGCTTCGTGCTCGAGCACGAAGATCCTGGGGACCGGCACGCCGGACGCGATGGCGATTTCCTCCACCACGTTGCGCAACCGGCGCAGCGAAGGTTCGGTGGTGTCGTGCGACACCTCGTCACCCCCCATCTGCAGCGCCACGGCTTCGCCTCCGGCGCGCAGGCTCGCCAGCCGGTAGAGCGAGCCCAGCGCGATCACCGCCAGCGTGGCCAGCGTCGATATCGCGAGCAGGGTGAGCAGCGCGCCATCGCCCTCGGTCTGGCTGCCCACCACCAGCAGCACGATCCCGTCGATCACGACGACGATGCCCGCCACCGCCAGCGCGAACAGGACCACCATGCGGAACGAACTGCGGCGCGCCGCAGCCTGGTGTTCGAAAAAGTTCATGCCTACCCCTTCATGACACGATCAGCCCGGTGCACACCCCGCACCTCCCCAGGCACCGGGCGCGGCCCTGTTGCTCAGAACTGTACGTTCGGCGCTTCACGCACCTGCGCGGCCTTGTCCGCCGGCACCTCCAGCAGGGCTGCAGGTGCGAAGTTGAACGTGCCGGCCACGAGGCTGGACGGGAATACCTCGCGCCGGTTGTTGTACGCCATCACCGCGTCGTTGTAGGCCTGCCGCGCGAACGCCACCTTGTTCTCGGTCGAGGTCAGCTCCTCGGTGAGCTGCATCATGTTCTGGTTCGCCTTCAGGTCCGGATAGGCTTCCGCGACCGCAAGCAGGCGCCCCAATCCCGCATTCAGCTGGCTCTGCGTGGCGGCCAGCTGGGCCATCGCACCGGGATCGCCCGGATTCGCCTTCGCCGCGGACAAGCCCGCCTGCGCGGCTGAACGCGCCGCCACGACGGCCTCCAGCGTCTCCCGTTCATGGCTCATGTAGCCCTTGGCGGTCTCCACCAGATTGGGAATCAGGTCGAAACGGCGCAGAAGTTGCACGTCGATCTGGGCGAATGCATTCCTGAACGCATTCCGGGCCGTCACGAGCCCGTTGTAGATGCCCACGCCCCACAGAACTGCGACGACCGCCACACCCACAATCAGAAGCAGGATGAACAACATGGACACGGAACTTCTCCCTGTTTGTGCAATCGAAAAAAGCGGCGTTATGATCCCCTCGACAGAGCTTACGCAGGCGTCACGCACGATGAAAGACAAGGCAGGCCGGCGGCCGCTGCGCTCCACCTTCCGGATCGGTTTGGTCGGCTTGCTGCTGCCCCTGACACTCTCGTCCACGGCGCAGACCCCGTTGCGCTGGACGTCGCCCGCGCAGGACGGTGGAACGACAGGGGCCTCCGCGGCCTCCGTAAATCCTGCGCGCTACGTGTCGCCCACTCAGCCACGCCCGTATCTCGCATCGCTGTCGGGACAGACCGTGCAGCCGCTGGCCACGGGTTTCGATGTCGCCGCCTTCGAAACGATGGCCGAACACCTGACGGTGGGCCAGCGCGTCCCGGGGCTGGCGATGGCGATCGTGCACAACGGCCGCGTGCTCAGCGCGCGCGGCTACGGCGTCACCGACGTGGCGGCGCCGCAGCCGGTCGATGCGCACACCGTCTTCCGCCTGGCCTCGCTCTCGAAGGCCTTCGCCAGCACGCTCACCGGCCTGATGGTGCAGGACGGCTCGCTGCGCTGGGACAGCAAGGTCAGCCAGTACGTGCCGGGCTTCCAGCTCAGCGATGCCAACGCCACCTCGCACGTGACCGTGGCGGACGTGTTGAGCCACAGCGTCGGCCTGCAGGCGCACAACGCGTTCGACCGCGACATCGAAGCCAATGGCGAGTACTACGACGTTTCCCGGAAGCTGGCCTACGCGCCCCTGAAGTGCGCTCCTGGCGATTGCTACGCCTACCAGAACGTCGCCTTCAGCCTGATCGGCGACGTGGTCTTCGCCGCGTCGGGCACGTTCTACGACCAGGCGGTGGACCGCCGTATCTTCAAACCGCTGGGCATGAACGATGCCAGCATGGGCCTCGCGGGTATCCAGGCGAGCACGCGCTGGGCGCGTCCGCACGTGCGCAGCCGCAATGGCTGGGTGTCGTCGACGCCGAAGCCGACCTACTACCGCTTGCCGCCTGCGGCCGGCGTCAACGCCAGCGCCAGCGATCTGGCGCAATGGCTGATCGCCCAGACCGGACATCGCCCCGACGTGTTGCCTGCCCCGCTGCTGGCCACCCTGCATGCGCCCGTGGTCACCACGCCTGGCGAGATGCGCGGTGGCTGGCGTCGCGAGCGGATCCATTCGGCGAGCTACGCGCTGGGTTGGCGCGTGTTCGACTACGCAGGCCATGAAGTCGTGTTCCATGCCGGCGCCGTACAGGGCTATCGCGGCCTGGTCGCGTTGGTCCCGGGGCAGGATCTGGGCATCGCGCTGGTCTGGAACAGCGACAGCTCGCTGCCGTCCGGTCTGCTGCCGACGATCTTGGATCGTGCGATGGGGTTGCCGGGTCAGCCGTGGATCGAAACGCCGGCCGACTACGACCTGATGCTGGCGGAATCGCCGGGCGCATCGCCTGCCGATGCCAAGGATGCCGGCACGTCCTCGCAGCGCGGCACCGCGTCGCCGCATTGAAGCTGGAGGCGGCGCGCCACGCGCCCGTCGCCTTGATCGGGCCTCAGCGTGGAGCGCCCTCTTCCAGCGCCTTCAGCTTGGCCAGTCCCTTCTCGTAGTCCGCACCGATCATCCGGTCGAACAGCAGGCCCAGCCAGCGCTTGAACGGGTTCATGCCGTGCTCGGTGTCGAATGCCCACGTGACCCGCGTGCCCTGCCCTTCAGGGGCCAGCAGGTAGGTCGCGTTCGCCTGACTGCCGTCGAAGTCGAGCGCCACCGCGATGCGATGGTGCGGTTCGCTGGCGGTGATCTCCTGGCTGCCGCTGCCCACGGAGCGATTGCCCACCCAGCGCATCCGCGCGCCGACACCGCGCGCCGGCCCTTCGAACGTGTACTTCGCCTGCGGGTCGTACTCCGCCCAGGGCGACCAGGCATTGAAGCGCTCGAAGGAGTCCAGCGTGGCGAAGATCTGATCCGGACTGCGCGCGATGACGGTACTGCGCTCCACGTGCGTCGCGGCGGGCAGCAGCAGGCCGCCCACGGTCAGGACCAGTCCGATGCCGACGATGACGGCGAGCACCCACTTGATGAGCTTCATGTCCCTCTCCTTGCGGTTGCGAGGACGACAGCCTAGCCGGCCGCCCATAAAAAAACTCTCCCCCCGCTGGGCACAGGGAGAGAGTCCATGGTGTTACGGCTAATCGGGGTTGGCTTAGATCAGCGGAGCCGGGGTAGCCGGCAGCGCGACCGGGGCCGCTTTCTTCTTGGACTTCTTGGCAGCCTTCTTGGCGGGCTTCTTCGCAGCCTTCTTCGCAGCCTTCTTGGCCGGCTTCTTGGCTACTTTCTTGGCGGCCTTTTTGGCAGCCTTCTTCACGGTCTTCTTGGCAGCCTTCTTCGCAGGCTTCTTGGCGACCTTCTTGGCAGCCTTCTTGACGGACTTCTTGGCAGCCTTCTTCGCCGGCTTCTTGGCGATCTTCTTGGCGACCTTCTTAGCGGCCTTCTTGGCGACCTTCTTCACCGCCTTCTTGGCCTTGGCGACCTTCTTGGCGACCTTCTTGGCTGCCTTCTTCACGGTCTTCTTGGCAGCCGACTTCTTGGTGGCCTTCTTGGCGGCCTTCTTGGCGGCCGGTTTTTTCTTCGCAGCTTTCTTCGTTGCCATGTGATGGCTCCTCGTCAGTGAACTATGGATTTTTACGTCTGGTTACAGCACATCTGCCCGAAGGCAGGCCCAGCTGCAAGAAACGCCGCGGGAGTCGGACCCGTCGGCAGCCGCCGCCGCGACACGCGCGGCGAAGCGGATTCCCCAGGGGACCGGGCGTGCGAAACCCGGCTCCCTACAAATACGAAAACACCCGCGTCGCTCGGCGACGCGGGTGTCTTGGATTGGGTGCGTTGCGTTTTTCCGGGGGAAGCGAGGCCGGCGTCCACCCCGATCCGGGTGACGATGGTCTGTGTTGTCTCTCGCGCTGTCGTGTTGATTCGACTCACTCGCTTCCGCAGCATGCTCTGCTTGGGGCGAAACCTAATCACGGTTTTTCAAGGTGTCAACACCTGACCGCAACTTTTTTTCCTCCCGCCCGCTGCGCGCATGGGTGGCGACCGGCGTCGATGCACCCCGCCCGTCGCCATCCACCTCGTCGCGCATCGCGCCGCTGAAAAGCGCGCATGAAAAAAACATCGGGAAAACGCGCATTTTTTTTTGCGCCATGCGCGAACCGGCACCAACGACGCGCGCGCATCGCGCTGCCGGGACACGCACGCATGGGTGTCGGAATGGCTTGAACGCTGGCTAAAAAAACTTCCTCCGAGGGCGTCGGATTCCGTGTCGCACAAGCCCGAATGCGCCGATTTGCGCAAGAATTTTCCCGCCTGTCGGCGACGACTTCACCGCGTCGGGCATGCGAACCACGCGCATGCAGGCACGCAACCGCGTCCGTTTCGACGCTCGCGACTGCCGTGATGGAGGCGTACGGCGCATTCCGTTTCGCCGTTCGTCGGTCGCGTCGGGGGCGACCGCGTCGGGATTCCGACGTGCCGCGCGCAGGTGCCCACACCCCGTGCCGTCGGTCACGCACCGGCGACGCGTCCGACCGCCGACACCGGAAACGAAGCGGGGAGCCGGCGACGACGGATCCACTCCGTCGCCACCGGCTCCCCGCAGGAAGACAGCCTGTCGGGCTGCCTCAGTGGTCTTCGTCTTCGATCAGCTCGGCGTAGTCGTCGGGCGAGAGCAGCTCGTTGAGCTGTTCCGGCTCCTCGGCCTGGATCACGAAGATCCAGCCGTCGCCGTAGGCGTCTTCATTGATCGTCTCGGGCTTGTCGGCGAGCGCCGCGTTGACCTCGAGCACCGTGCCGGTCACCGGGCTGTAGACGTCCGAAGCGGCCTTGACCGACTCGACCACGGCGCTGGCATTGCCGGCTTCGATGCGGTCGCCCACGTTGGGCAGTTCGACATACACGAGGTCGCCCAGCAGGCCCTGCGCATGGTCGGAAATGCCGACGGTGATACGGCCATCGCCTTCCAGGCGGGCCCATTCGTGGGACTTGAGGAATTTCAGATCGCCAGGAATTTCGCTCATGGGGTGCTCCGGGAAAGTGCGGTGGGTCGGGGAAGAGACGATAGTTTAGCGGAGGAAGGCATGGGTGAAGGAAGCGGCCAACGGCTCACTCGATGACGCCCGGCTGCGCCTGGCCGTCGCGGACGAAGGGGAACTTCACCACGCGCACCGGCACTTCGCGCCCGCGGATGTCCACGCGCACGTTGCCGGCGGTGCCCAGCGGCACATCGCCCGCGGGGACGCGCGCGAACGCGATCGCCTTGCCCAGCGTGGGCGAGAACGTGCCCGAGAGGATCTCGCCCTCGCCATGCGGCGTCAGCACCTTCTGGCCGTGGCGCAGCACACCCTTCTCGTCCATCACCAGGCCGATCATCTGGCGCGGCGCGCCGGTGGCCATCTGCGCTTCCAGCGTGGCGCGGCCGTTGAAAGCGCGCCCCTCGTCGAGGACGACGGTCCAGGCGAGTGCGGCTTCATACGGCGAGACGGTTTCGTCCATGTCCTGGCCGTACAGGTTCATGCCGGCCTCCAGGCGCAACGTATCGCGCGCGCCCAGACCCGCCGGCTTCACACCCGACTCAAGCAGCGCGTTCCAGAACGCGACCGCATCCACCTGCGGCAGGACGATCTCGTAACCGTCCTCGCCGGTGTAGCCGGTGCGCGCGACGAACAGCGGCACGCCGGACAGGCTCGCGGCCTCGGCGGCGGCGAAGCGGGTCAGCTTGCCGACCTTCGCGCGGTCCTCCTCGCGGAGCAGGCCGTGTACCCGCTCGCGCGCGGTCGGGCCCTGCACGGCGACCATCGCGAAGTCGGGACGCTCGGTGACGGCAACGCCGAAGCGGGCAGCCTGCGCACCGATCCAGGCCAGGTCCTTCTCGCGGGTGGCGGCGTTGACGACCAGGCGGAAGAAGTCGTCCGCCATGTAATAGATGATGAGGTCGTCGATGACGCCGCCGGCCTCGTCGAGCATGGCGGTGTAGAGCGCCTTGCCCGGCTTCTGCAGCTTGTCGACGGAGTTGGCCACCAGATGGCGCAGGAAGTCGCGCGTGCGATCGCCGCGCAGGTCGACCACGGTCATGTGGCTGACGTCGAACATGCCGGCGTCGCGGCGTACCTGGTGATGCTCCTCGATCTGCGAACCGTAGTGGATCGGCATGTCCCAGCCGCCGAAATCGACCATCTTGGCGCCGAGCGCGCGATGGGTGTCGTTGAGGATGGTCTTCTGGGTCATGGCGGATCCTGGGACAGGCAAAGAAGGCCATTATCCCAGAACGCACCAGCGCGGTGCGCCGCCATCAGAGGCCTTCATAGGCCGTGTTGAGGCAATCCACCGTGGTGGCGTCCACGACCGTGAGGCGTCCTGCCGGAAGCTCCAGCCGGCCGGCCCAGGCGACGTCGCGCAACCATTCCCCATCGTCCGCGCGCTGGCGCACCAGTGCAGCCACGCGCGCATCCGGCTGGCGCGCGGTGCGGCAGTTGCCGAACTGAAGGTAGTAGTCCTGTCGACCTTTCGGGTACGGCTGCGCATCGGTGATCTGCCAGCGCGCACGGTTGCCTTCGCGGCCGGCCATCTTCCCCACAACGACGAAGCGAGGCACCGGCCCCGCTTCGGGATCCACCGATGGCGCGGCCAGCACCGATACCGAGTAGTCGCAGACGTGCGCGTAGTCGGTGGATTCGGACACGCAACTGCCACCCATGTCCTCCAGCGCATCGGGATAGGGCGGGACGGTCAGGCCGACGAGCTGTTCCGCACCTGCCGGTGCGACCGGCAGGAGCATGCCCATCCATGCCGCCAGCGCCACCGCCTGCCCCATGCGATCAGGCCTCCTGGACCTTCAGCGTCATGCCATCCACGGCTACCACCCTCACCCGGGTGCCGACCGGCAGGTCGGCGCCTTCCACTGTCCAGAACGCATCGTCGATCTTCACCCGGCCGCGGCCGCCCGCGATCGCCTGGTCGAGCACCGCCACCGTGCCGACCAGTTGCTCGGCGCGCCGGTTCAGCAGCGGCTTGTCGCTCTGCCGTCCCTTGCCGCGGAACCACTTGCGGTACACCGCGACGGAGATCAGCGCGAGCACCGAGAACAGCACCGCCTGCGCCAGCCAGCCCAGTCCCGGCGCCAGCAGCACGGCGACCGCCATCGCCACCGCGGCGAAACCGAACCACAGCATGAAGGCGCCGGGCGCCATCGCCTCCGCGGCGAACAGTACCAACGCGCCGATCGCCCAGAACGCGAACTTGAAGCTCATGTCAGCCTCCCGGAACGCGCGGCGGACGCGGCGGCGCGACCACCTGCTGCTTGTTCAGTGCTTCCTTCGCGAGTTCGGCGATGCCGGCGATGGAGCCGATGATGCCGCTGGCCTCCATCGGCATCAGCACGAACTTCTGGTTGGGCGCGGTGGCCAGCTCCTTGAAGGCTTCCACGTACTTCTGCGCGATGAAGTAGTTGATGGCCTGTACGTCGCCCTGCGCGATGGCGTTGGAGACGAGTTCGGTGGCCTTGGCTTCCGCCTCCGCCAGGCGCTCGCGGGCCTCGGCCTCGCGATACGCGGCCTCGCGCTTGCCTTCCGCTTCCAGGATCGCGCTCTGCTTGTCGCCTTCGGCGCGCAGGATTTCCGATTGCCGTGCGCCTTCCGCCTCCAGGATCGAGGCGCGCTTGTCGCGCTCGGCCTTCATCTGCCGGGCCATCGCGTCAACGAGGTCGCGCGGCGGCTGGATGTCCTTGATCTCGATGCGGTTGACCTTCACGCCCCAGGGGCTGGTCGCATGGTCGACCACGCCGAGCAGCTTGGCGTTGATGGTCTCGCGCTGGCTGAGGGACTCGTCCAGGTCCATCGAGCCGATCACGGTGCGGATGTTGGTCTGCACCAGGGCGATCATCGCCTGGTCGAGGCTGGACACTTCATAGGCCGCCTTGGCCGCGTCCAGCACCTGGAAGAACACCACGCCGTCCACCTTCACCACCGCGTTGTCCTTGGTGATGACATCCTGCGAGGGCACTTCGAACACCTGCTCCATCATGTTGACCTTGCGGCCGATGCTCTGCATGTACGGGATCAGGAAGTGCAGGCCGGGGGACATGGTGTGGGTGTACTTGCCGAAATGCTCCACCGTGAACTCGTAACCCTGCGGCACCACGCGGACACCTTTAAAGAAGGTGACCACGATGAACAGCACCACCGCCGCGACCACCAGTGTCGAAAGACCGAACTCCATGCTGACCCCCTTCCTGTGATGTAGATCCGATTATAGGCACGACCGGCGCCGGCGCCCCGAACGGAACTTTCGGTCCGCTGCGACGGTATTGCCCGCTGCGGCATCCCTACTCCAGACAGCCCCGAGACATCCTCCGCTTGAGCCGATCGCAGTTCGCCATCGATGTCCCCGACAGCCTGGTCGCCCGCGCGCGCTCCGGCTGCCGGGAGGCGTTCGAGCAGATCTACCGGCGCTTCGAACGCCCGGTGTTCACGCTGGCGCTCCGGATCTGCGGCGACCGGGAGGAGGCGGGCGACGTGCTGCAGGACACCATGCTGAAACTCTTCCACCACCTCCCCGACTACCGCGGCGACTGCCCCTTCTGGGGCTGGCTGCGGCAGATCGCCGTCAACGAGGCGTTGCTGCGCCTGCGGCGGCAGAAGCGGCTGGTCGCCGAGATCTCGGTGGACGAGGACGATCTGCCGCAGGACCAGGGCCTGCCGCCGGCCGCGGCCGCCGATGCCGCGTTGTTGCAGCGCGCGCTCGAAGCGCTGCCTGCGGCGACCCGCAGCGTGCTGTGGCTCTACCACGCCGAGGGCTACACCCACGAGGAAATCGCCGGGCTGATGCAGCGCACGCCGAGTTTCTCCAAATCGCAGGTCTCCCGCGGCACGCGCCGCCTGCGGGCGCTGTTGAACATCGAGGACACGATCCATGCCTGATTCCCGCGCCCACGATCCGATGCCGCGCGACTGGAGCGACGCGTTCCACACCCTGCCGCTGGAAGCCCCGCCCCGGGACGGGTGGCAGCGCGTCGCGGCGGCGCTGCCGCCAGCGCGCGTGCCCACGCGCCCGGCGCGCTGGCACCGCCCCGCCATCGCGTGGGTGGCCACGGCCTTCTTCGCCGCGGTGATCCCGCTCATGCACTGGCGGAACACGCAGAGCGCGTTGCCGCCACCGCAGCGCGCGCCGGACGTCGCCGCCACGGTACCTGCATCCTCGAACACCTCCGTGCCGCAGGCCCATGAGGCACCGCCATCGGTCATCGCCGCTCCGCCACCGGTCGCGCATGCGTCGGGGGCACCGCCCATCGCCGCATCGCACACCGCAGCGCCACGGACGGTCGTGCCTGCCCGACTCGACGCGCTCTATACGGAATCCGCACGCCTCGAAGCAGTGTTGGCGCATCTCCCCGACACCGGCGCAGGCAACGTGGCCGCACTGGCCGTCAGCGCGGACCTGCAGGACCAGGTCGGCGACATCGACCTGGCGCTGTCCCAACCCGCGCTTTCGAACGCCACGCGCACGGCGCTGTGGGAAGAACGCGTCGACACCCTGCGCCAGCTCACCGGCGTGGAAGCCACCCAACGCTGGCAGGTCGCCCTCAGCGACCAATCCGCCGATACCGCCATCTACTGATCCAGAACACGCAACGAGGAAACCCACCATGCTCAAGGCTCTTACCCGGTCGCTGCTGGTCCTTGCGCTGATCGCGCCGCTGCCGGCGCTGGCCCAGCAGGACGACACCGCCAAACAGGAAGAACTGAACGCCGCCCGCGCGGATCTGCAGCGCGCCGCCAAGCGCGTGGCGGAGCTGTCGCGGGACGCAGGCGCCATGCGCGCGCCTGTCGGTATCGACCATGTCATCGTGCGCCGGCCCCGGTTGGGCGTCCTGCTGTCAGGCGACGATGCCGCTGGCGTACGCATCACCGGCGTGACGCCCGACAGCGGTGCAGCGAAGGCCGGACTCCAGGCCGGCGACCGCCTGATGCGCGTGGCTGGCGAACCGGTCAATGGCGGAACGGGCGATGCCCGCGTGGCGCATGCACGCACACTGCTGGGCGGCCTCAAGGCCGGTACGCCCGTGCGCGTTACCTACCAGCGCGACGGCAAGCCGCACGAAGCCAGCGTCACCCCCACGGAGGTGTCGCCGCGCGTCGCATCCACTGGAGATGGCCCCCGCAGTTTCTCCTTCCGCATCGGCGAAGGCGGCATACCGCAGATCGAGGGCGTGCCCGTCCCGATAGGCGAGCTCAGCGCGGTGATCGCGCCCGAAGTCCAACTCGAGCTCCGCAAGCTCGGCCGGCTGGGCGACTGCAAGGGTGAGGACTGCCAGTTGCCGGCGCTGGCCCAGGCCTTCCGCTGGAGCAACCTCAACCTGGCCACGGTGGATGCCTCGCTGGGACGCTACTTCGGCGCCGATGCCGGCGTGCTCGTGCTGTCCGTCGGCGAGGAACTCGAGGGTCTGCAGGCCGGCGACGTGATCCGCAGGGTCGATGGCAAGGCGGTCACCTCACCCCGCGACGTCACTCAGGCGCTGCGCGACAAGCCGGAAGACGCCAAGGTCGCGATCGAGTACCTGCGCGACCGTCAGACCCGGACCAGCACGTTGACCGTGCCGAAGGCCACCGCCTTCCGCTTCCCCGCGACATCGCGCGTGGTCGTGAAGCCGCCTACCGCGGCGGCGGCCGCCACCGCACCCGCCGTCGTCGAAAGCCGGCGCGTGATGATCGTCGAGCCGGACGGCAGGGTGCAGATTTTCGAGGACGACGGCGTTGACAAGCCGTTGCCGCGCCCGCGTCCCGCTCCTCCCGCGCTCCCTTCCGGCAAGGGCGGCGCGCTGCTCTGACACGCATTACTAGAAGAGAAGCCGATGAATCCCCTGCCCCCGCACCCGCGGGGGTCTTTTTTTGAAAGGCGGCACGTCCCTGTGCCGGAGAGAACCTTCAGCGCGTGCCCGCGGTCGCGGTGGGCCGTTCCGCCGGAGCCGGCTCGACCCAGTCGGCGAAGACCTTCGCGATGGCTGCATCCGCGACGGGCTTGCCGTCCTGCACGTCGCCCGCCTGGGTGAACAGCGGGATGATCATCGCCATGCCATCCACCTTCGTCTTCAACCGCACGCCAGGGGCTTTCGACAGGAACCCGTTCCAGTGCCCGCGCACCTTGGCCCAGTAGCCGGCGGTGGCCTGCCAGTAGTCGCGCGCAGGCGTGAAGTCGACATCGGTGGTCTTGATGTAATCGTTGAAGCCGAACTCGCGCGCCAGTTCCACCTTCGTGCCGTCGGGCTTGCGCAAGACCTTGGTATTGAACTGTTCGTGGGTCCAGCCATTCGGCGTCAGCGTGTGGCGGTTGACCGCCGACAGCGCGTTGTAGTCGCTGCGCTTGGTGTACTCACGACGCGGCAGCGGACGCCAGCTCAGGTCGCTGGTCCAGGTGGCGACGCCATTGGTGTAGTCCCAGCGGCCGGTGCCGCAGTAGCGCGGCGCGTCGCTGACCTCGTACACGCACTGCGTCCAGGCGCCGTGCGTCGCATCGGCAGGGATCGTGCGCACATGCCAGGTCTGGTCGGCGCTGAACTCGAAGCGCGTGGGCGCTTCGTAGGTCCAGTCCTGACGCCAGTGCTTGGTGACGTGACCGCTCTTGGCATCGACCAGAATGTGCTGCAGGACGATCCGGCCAGGCGTGTCCTCGACCACGATGACGGTTTCGTCGCCACCGCTGCGCATGGCCGCCTGGCGTTCGTAGCCGGGCTGCAGCAGGACGGTTTCGTCGAAAGCGAAGTCGACGGTGTAGTCGCCCTGCATCGCCAGGATGGACTGGCGATCGCGGACGGGATCGGCTGCCCAGGCCTGGCCAGCGGCAAGCAGCAATGTGGTGGACAGCAGGGTGGCGACCGGTTTCTTCATGGTGGCTTCTCTCATGGGATTCTGACCAGCGGCACGACGTTGTCGCCCGCCTCATTTTTCTCCACCGCTGCGGGCACGTCCCGCGGCGGGTGGCGCACGGACGACAGGCCGGCGTCGGCGTCGAGTCCGCGCTCAAGATCGGCGCCTTCCGCTTGCGCGATGCGCTGCGCGGTCGCGGCGCCCAACGCCGACATCAGCGGCAGGCTCGCCGCCAGCACCGGCATCGAGGCAGGCTGCGGCACCGCATGCAGGTGAAGCGCGCAGGCCCGCCATTGCCCGCCGAGCAGGCGGCCGGCAAGTCGACGCCAGAGGCGATCCGCCAGGCCATCGGCATCGGCCCCCAGGCCGACCGGCAACGAGGCAGCCAGCCGATCCCAGGCGACGAAATCACTGTCCGGCAGCAGGCAGAGCCGCCAGCAACACCGGCCCTGGGCATCGAAGAAGAGCAGGCGTTCGTCGAGCCCGTCGCTGCCTACACCGGTGTGGGCTTCCACCCGCACCGCCTGCTGCCAGCCGGCGAGTTCGCTGCCCTGCTGCGCGCGATACAGGCACAGCACCGGCCCCAGCGCGGCAAGCTGCACCGCCGCCGGGAACGCGCCGCTGGTTCTGCCGAAGACGGGGCCGGGCATCGCGCGCAGCGTCGCCATCGCCGCTACCAGCTCACCGCGAGGCTGGCCGACAGCGTGCGGCCAGGGCGCGTGTAGCGATCCAGCACGAAGCTGTTCGCGGCGACGCCGTTGACGTCGGCCCAGTCCGTGTACGTCTTGTCGGTCAGGTTGATCAGGCCCACGTTGATCTTGGCGCCCGGCGCGAACTCCCAGTGCGCGTAGAGATCGAGCACGCCGTACCCGGCCGGCCGGTAGGTAGCGGCCGACGGTGGACGGTCCTTGCGGTTGGCGAAGCTGCCCACCAGTTCCGTTCCCCAACCGCTGCCGTCGTACGCGAGCCCCAGCGTGGCGCGCAACGGATCGACCGAGTTGAGCGGCACGTCGTCCGTCTTGTCGTCGCCGCGCGAATGCGCGACGGCGGCGCGCAGCGAAAGACCCTTGAGCGAGGGATTCAACGCACCGAAATCGACGCCGCCCTTGAACTCCACACCGTAGATCCGCGCATCCGCCACGTTCTGCGACTGGAAGATGATGGGAGAGACGCCAGGTGGCGTGGTCTGCACGAACGACTCGATGAAGTCCTTGTAATCGTTGTAGTAGCCGGTCAGCCCTGCATAGAACGCCTCACCCGCGAAGCGCACACCCAGTTCGTAACCATTGCTGGTCTCCGGCTTGAGGTCCGGATTGGCGATGACGGTGTAGCCGCCCGCGAGATTGGTGAAACCGACGTTGACGTCGCCGTAGGGCGGCGCACGGAAGCCGCGTGCATAGTTGGCGAACAGCGACCACTGGTCGCTCAGGCGCCAGACGCCGCCCAGCTTCGGCGAAACGCTGGTCTCGTCCATGCCCGCCACCGCGACGCCGGGGTTGTCCTCGGCGAAGATGTTGTCCAGCGTCGGATCCAGCTTGTAGTAATCCACGCGCAGCGCCGGCACCAGGCTGAAGCGACCGTCGGCGAACTGCATTTCGTCCTGCACGTAGACGCCGATCTTGGTGGTTTCGCTGATCGGGAAATCGCGCACGGGGAAGCGGTCCTGCCCGACGAGCGTGCTGACGACGCCCGTGACGAGATTGGTCGATGTACCGTCGCGCTTCTCCTTGCTGTCGGTCACCGACGCGTCCAGCCCGTAGCTGATCGCGTGGCGCACGCTGCCGGTTTCGAAGGCCTTGTAGACGTTGCCTTGCAGTCCGTACATGCGCTGGTCGAAGTTGTGCAGCATCGCGCGCCGGCTTGTCGCCGGGCCGTTGACCGCCGACGCACGGCTCTCGATCGTGCGCTGCGTGCTCTCGCTGTCCTGGCGGTAGAGCCTCCACGCCAGGCTGTCGGCGAAGCCCGCATCCAGCACATCGATTTCGTGTTCCAGCGACACCCGCGCGCGCGTCTGGTGATCGCGGCCGTCCATGTCCAGGATGGTCGTGGTGCGCCCCGTGTACGCCTCGATCGTGCTGTAGTCCTCGTTCGCATCCACGGTCAGGCGCAGGCGCTGGTTCTCGCTGGGTGCATACACCAGCTTGGCAAGCAGGCTGCGGCCGTCGCGACGCTGGGGATTGGCCTTGGTGCGCAGGTGGACGAACGTGCCGTTTTCCAGTCGCGTGGGATTCGTGCTGCCGTTGTCGCCCTGGGTTTCCGTCTCCTTGCCCTGGCGATGACTGGCCGCGACCAGGCCACTCCAGCGCTCGCCGCCGAACGCCGCGGTCGCCCCGGCGAACAGGCCTTGCCAATCGCCCTCGTAGCCGAACTTCACGCCGAAATAGGCGTCCTTGCCATCCTCCAGGAAGTCCGAAGGATCCTTGGTGACGAAGGCGACCACGCCGCCCAGCGCGTCGGAACCGTAGAGCGAACTCGCAGGACCGCGAACGATTTCCACGCGCTTGAGCGTGTCCAGGTCGACGAAGTTGCGGTTGGCGTTGAGGTAGCTGCCGAAACTGAAACTGTCGGAGATCGCCACGCCATCGTTGAGGATGAGCACGCGGTTGGCGTCGAGTCCGCGGATACGGAAGCCGCCCAGCGCGCCGAAGCGTCCGGTGGTGGAGGTCACCGATACGCCGGGCTCGTAACGGACCAGGTCCTTGATGTCACGGACCAGCTGGTCATCCAGTTGCTCGCGCTCGATCACGTCGACGGTGTTCGGCACGTCGGCCACCGCCCGCTCGGTGCGGGTTGCGGTGACCTGGATGCGCTCGAACTCGCGCGTGGGGGCGTCCGCGGTCGCGGAGGCCGAGGTGTCGGCGGGCGTTTCGGCTTGGGCGTGACCGGCAAGGACCAGGCACACGGCCGCGGCTAGCAGCGTGGGACGCATCATGGCGTACAGCATTCCTGTGGGTAGTGAGCAGACCCGGAAGGCTGGCGGCCGGAAGATCCTTGGCTGGCGCCCGGTGGAGAGAGAGGTGTTTGCGGCGCCGCTGCGCGACGACGGGCGTCGTCGCAACGACGATGCGGGGCTTACTTGGTGAGGATCAGCTTGTCGTTGCTGGTATGGCGCAGACGGTAGACGCGATCACCATGACGGATCAGCACTTCGCGCTGGCCCTTCAGCAAGGCCGTGCTGTCGAGGATCTCCTCGGTGCGCGGTTCGCTGCTGGACAGGGAAAGGCGCTCGCGCAGCGCCAGCGAATCGGCCATGGGCAATGCAGTGACGTTCGAGATCATCGGGAAGCTCCGGGTGGAACGGCCCTTGATGATAATGATTCTTATTTGCGAGTCAACACCCCCGCATTGCGGCCTGCGGATCAGTCAGCGGCCGCCGTCAGACGCGCCCACACCGCCTCGTCATGGCGGGCCGCCAGATCCAGCGCGGTCAGGTTCTCGCGCAGCTGCTCCGGCCGGCTGGCACCGAGGATCACCGTGGAAACGTGCGGGTTCTGCAGGCACCAGGCGATCGCGAGCGGCGCGGGCTTCTCACCCAGCTCAGCCGCCAGCGTGGCATAGCGCGCCGCACGCTCCTGCCGCTTCGCACCTGCCGCGCCGAGCACCATCCGGCGAAGGTCCTCATGCCCCGCACGCCCCAGACGCGTATCGCCGGCGATGTCCCCACGATACTTGCCGGTGAGCAACCCGGAGGCGAGCGGCGACCAGGTCGTGGTACCCAGGCCCAGTTCCGCATAGAGCGGCGCGTACTCCAGCTCCACGCGCTGGCGATGCAGCAGGTTGTACTGCGGCTGCTCCATGGTCGGTCCGTGCAGATGGTGCTTGCGCGCTATGGCGGCGGCTTCGCGAATGCGCGCGGCCGGCCATTCCGATGTTCCCCAATACAGCACCTTGCCCTGCCGGATCAGCGTGTCCATCGCCCACACGGTTTCTTCCACCGGCGTATCGGGGTCCGGGCGGTGGCAGAAGAACAGATCCAGATAATCCACCTGCAATCGGCGAAGCGCGTCGTGGCAGGCCTCGGTGACATGTTTGCGGGAGAGACCTCGTTGGGTGGGGCGCGGATTCTCGACCGCACCGAAGCACACCTTGCTGGACACGCAGTACCCGTCGCGCGGCAGTGCCAGCGCGCGCAGCGCCTCGCCCATCACGCGCTCGGCATCACCATGCCCGTAGACCTCGGCGTTATCGAAAAAGTTGATGCCGTGGTCCCACGCCAGCGCGATCAGCTCGCCGGCCTCGCGGGCACCCACCTGCTGCCCGAAGGTCAGCCACGCGCCGAAGGACAACGCTGAAACCTGAAGTCCGGACGTGCCCAGGCGGCGGTACTGCATGGCGTGCTCCGTTGGCGGCTCAACCCATCGTAGCGCCGTTCCGGTCGGGGCACGGCTCCAAATGAGAATGGCTCCGCCGTCCGCAGCGCATGCGCCTTAGAATGTGCGCACTTTCCTCCTCCGGGGAGTAGCCCACCCGTCCAGACGGGGTCCGCGCATCAACACACTTGGTCGACGACCATGGTGCGCGGGACGAAGCGATCCGCTTCGCCGGGCAAGACCGAAGGCAGGCGTCGCGCTAACCCGGGCCGGGCAGTGCGTCGTTTGCCTTCGCGTCCATCGCGAACGCCTGGCCCCGGAGTTCTTGATGTTGTCCCTGCACGCCCTGCTGGTCTCCACCGGCACCGTCGCCCTGGCCGAGATCGGCGACAAGACGCAGTTGCTCGCCCTGCTGCTGGCCGCCCGCTACCGCAAACCGTGGCCCATCGCGCTGGGCATCCTCGCCGCGACGCTCGTCAATCATGCGGTCTCCGCCTGGCTGGGCGCCGAGCTGACCGAATGGCTGTCCCCCGACGTGCTGCGCTGGGCGGTAGCGGCCAGCTTTCTGGCGGTGGCCCTATGGACGCTCAAGCCCGACACCCTGGAAGACGAAGCGGACAACCTGCCCGCCCATGGCGCCTTCCTGGCGACCACGGTCGCCTTCTTCCTGGCCGAGATCGGCGACAAGACCCAGGTAGCCACGGTACTGCTGGCCACCAAGTACGAGCCGCTGTGGCAGGTGATCGCCGGCACCACGATCGGCATGCTGTTGGCCAACCTGCCGGTGGTCTGGCTGGGCCACCGGTTCGCCGACAGGCTGCCGCTGAAACTTGCCCGCGGGATGGCGTCGGTCGTGTTCCTTGCGCTGGCGGTCTGGGTCGCCTGGCGCGGCCTCAGCTGAACGGGTGGGCCCCCGCCCCGCGGCTGCTAGACTGCCCGATCAGAACAACATTGCGAAGGTCTGGGGGAATACATGCTGGAAGTCTTGGGGCGGATCGGCTTCGGCCTGTTCGGTCTGGCGGTGCTGATCGGCATCGTCTGGCTGTTTTCCAACAACCGGAAGGCCATCGACTGGAAGCTGGTCGCCACGGGCATCACCCTGCAGATCGCCTTCGCGGCGGTGGTCCTGCTGGTCCCGGGCGGGCGTGAAGTGTTCGATGCGCTCGGCCACGGCTTCGTGAAGATCCTGAGCTTCGTCAATGCGGGCTCGAACTTCATTTTCGGCGGCCTGATGAACATCGAGACCTACGGGTTCATCTTCGCGTTCCAGGTGCTGCCCACGATCATCTTCTTCGCCGCGCTGATGGGCGTGCTGTACCACTTGGGCGTGATGCAGTTCATCGTGCGGATCATGGCCTTGGCGATCACCAAGGTGATGAAGGTGTCCGGCGCCGAGACCACCAGCGTCTGCGCCAGCGTGTTCATCGGCCAGACCGAGGCGCCGCTGACCGTCCGCCCGTACATCCCGAAGATGACCGAGTCCGAACTGATCACCATGATGATCGGCGGCATGGCCCATATCGCCGGTGGCGTGCTCGCGGCCTATGTGGGCATGCTGGGCGGTGGCGATGCGGAGCAGCAGGCCTTCTACGCCAAGCACCTGCTGGCCGCGTCGATCATGGCGGCCCCGGCCACGCTGGTGGTGGCGAAACTGCTGATTCCCGAAACCGGCACGCCGCTGACCCGGGGCACGGTGAAGATGGAAGTCGAAAAGACCTCCAGCAACATCATCGATGCGGCCGCCGCCGGTGCGGGCGACGGCCTGCGGCTGGCGCTGAACATCGGTGCGATGCTGTTGGCGTTCATCGCACTGATCGCGCTGCTGAACTGGCCGCTGACGTGGTTCGGCGAAGCCACCGGCCTGGCCGCCATCCTCGGCAAGCCGACCGACCTGGCCACGATCTTCGGCTACCTGCTGGCACCCATCGCGTGGGTCATCGGCGTGCCGTGGCAGGATGCGACCACCGTGGGCTCGCTGATCGGCCAGAAGGTGGTCATCAACGAGTTCGTCGCCTACCTGCAGCTGGCGGACATCGTGAATGGCAAGGTGGCCGGCGTGTCGCTGTCCGACGAGGGCAAGCTGATCGCCACGTACGCGCTGTGCGGCTTCGCCAATTTCAGCTCGATCGCCATCCAGATCGGCGGCATCGGCGGCCTGGCGCCCGAACGGCGCTCGGACCTGGCACGCTTCGGCCTGCGCGCCGTGCTGGGCGGCACCATCGCCACGCTGATGACCGCCACCATCGCCGGCGTGCTGTCGCACTTCGGCTGACCGGAACAGGGCGGCCAGGCGGCCGCCCGCCTCCTTCCTTTTACGTTTCCTTCCCGTGACCGTGGCGCTGCCGCGGTCCGGACTGCAGGTGTCGCGCCATGAATACGTCCTCCCCCGCCATTGCCCGCGTCATCGTCGTGGGCTCCTTCAACGTCGACCACGTCTGGCGCTGCGACGCGTTGCCGGCGGCAGGCGCGACCATCGCCGGGCGGTATGCCAGCGGTCCGGGTGGAAAGGGCTTCAACCAGGCGATCGCGGCCGTCCGCGCGGGCGCGACGACCACCTTCGTCTGCGCACTGGGCGACGACGCCGGCGGCCGTCTTGCGCGCGACCTGGCCACAGCCGACGGCCTGGACCTGCGCGCCCAGGCCAGCGAAGAACCCACCGGCACCGCCGGCATCTATGTGGATGCGCACGGCCGCAACACGATCGTGATCGGCGCCGGCGCCAACGCCGCCCTGTCGACGGCGCATGCGGATGCCCAGTCCGCGGTGTTCGCCGCGGCCGGCGTCCTGCTCACGCAGCTCGAGTCGCCGTCGGATACGGTGCTGGCCGCGCTGCAGGCCGCCCGCCAGCACGGCGTCACCACCGTGCTCAACCCGGCACCGGCCAACGCCGCGACAACGACGGAACTGCTGGCGCACGCCGATGTCATCACGCCCAATGAAACCGAGTTCGCCGCCCTGCTCGCCCGTCATCTCGGCGAGCGCATCACCGCCGACGACGTGGCCACGCTCGACGGCGTGACCCTGCACCAGCACTGTCGACAGCTGTTACCGCATGGCACCGTGGTGGTGACGCTGGGGGCGACCGGCGTCTACGTGTCGCACCCGGACGAAGCGCTGCGCGGCGACCCCCGCCCGCACTATCGGGTGGCCGCCGAGGCCGCGATGGTCGTCGACACCACCGGGGCCGGCGACGCCTTCAACGGCGCGCTGGCGGCTTCGCTCGCGGAGGACGGACTGCCCACCTTCGCCGACCACGTCCGCTTCGCCAACCGTTATGCCGCGCTGTCGACGGAACGCGCCGGCGCCGCGCTGGCGATGCCGATGCGCGCGGACCTGTTGGCGCGCCATCCCGAGTAAGGGGCCGCGCCTGGTTTCGCCAACCCGCGTCGGGGCGGATAATGCCGCCATGCAGATCGGCCCCTACCGCATCGACCCGCCGGTGATGCTGGCCCCCATGGCCGGTGTCACCGACAAGCCATTCCGGCTGCTGTGCAAGCGACTGGGCGCGGGGCTTGCCGTCTCCGAAATGACGATCAGCGACCCGCGCTTCTGGCATACGGCGAAGTCGCTGCACCGCATGGATCACGACGGCGAACCGAGCCCCGTCAGCGTCCAGATCGCCGGCACCGAGCCGGAACAACTGGCGAATGCCGCGCGCTACAACGCCGACCACGGCGCGCAGATCATCGACATCAACATGGGTTGCCCGGCCAAGAAGGTGTGCAACGCCTGGGCGGGTTCCGCCCTGATGCGCGACGAGGGGCTGGTGGGACGCATCCTGGAAGCGGTGGTGAAGGCGGTGGAGGTGCCCGTCACCCTGAAGATCCGCACCGGCTGGGACTGCGACCACCGCAACGGCCCGGTCATCGCCCGCATCGCGCAGGAGAGTGGCATCGCCTCGCTGGCGGTGCATGGGCGCACGCGCGACCAGCATTACACCGGCACCGCGGAATACGAGACCATCGCCGCGATCAAGGCGGCACTGCGCATTCCCGTGGTCGCCAACGGCGACATCGATTCGCCGGACAAGGCCGCGCACGTGCTGGCGAAGACTGGAGCGGACGCGGTGATGATCGGCCGCGCCGCGCAAGGCCGGCCGTGGATTTTCCGCGAGATCGCGCACTTCCTCGCCACCGGCGACTACCTGCCGCCACCCACCGTGGCCGAGGTGCGCGACATCCTGCTGGCCCATCTGCATGCGCTCCATGCGTTCTATGGCGAACACCAGGGCGTGCGCATCGCGCGCAAGCACCTGGGCTGGTACGCCAAGGATCGTCCGGAGAACCTCGCGTTCCGCGCCGTGGTCAACCGCGCCGAGAGCGCTGACGAACAGGTGCGACTGACCCGCGATTACTTCGATGCCCTGGTGGCCGGCGAGCGTCTGCCGACGGCTGCGTGATCCCCTTTCTGGAGGTCCCATGACGGAATCCGACACCCTCTACCTGCACGGCTTCTCCTCGATCGAACAGGCGCGGCTGGTCAAGCAGGCGCGACTACTCGAAAGCACCCTGTTCAACCACGTGGACTACACGGGCGTGCGTCGCCTGCTCGAGGTGGGCAGCGGCGTGGGCGCACAGACCGAGATCCTGCTGCGGCGGTTCCCCGACCTGCACGTGACCTGCGTGGACCTCAACCAGGTGCAGTTGGATGCGGCGCGCGACAATCTCGCGAAGATGCCCTGGTGCGGCGACCGCTACGCGCTGCAGCAGGCCGACGCGAGCCGCCTGCCGTACGGCGCGCGCGACTTCGACGCGGCGTTCCTGTGCTGGATCCTCGAACACGTGCCCAATCCCGCGCGCGTGCTCAGCGAGGTGCGCCGCGTGCTAGCGCCGGGTTCACCGATCTACGTCACCGAGGTGATGAATTCGTCGTTCCTGCTGCACCCGTATTCGCCCAACACGTGGCGTTACTGGATGGCGTTCAATGACTTCCAGTACGACAGCGGCGGCGATCCGTTCATCGGCGCGAAGCTGGGCAACCTGCTGCTCGCCGGCGGCTTCCGCGACGTCGTCACCGAGATCAAGACAGTGCACTTCGACAATCGCGAGCCCGCGCGACGCAAGGACCTGATCGCGTTCTGGGAAGAACTGCTGCTGTCGGCCGCCGACTCGCTGGTGCAGGCGGGGCGCGTCACCCAGGACGTCGTCGACGGCATGCGCCAGGAAATGCGCGACGTGCAGAACGACCCGGACGCGGTGTTCTTCTATGCCTTCGTGCAGGCGCGCGCAACGGTTTACTGACGAAGGTAACCGCGCGGTAAACATGACCGGAGTCACCGTGCGTTCCGGCACTGGGGCATGCGCCGCGCCGCGGCGCAGGATGATCAGGCCGGCCCCCGCCGACCTGCGGGCCCACCGCAGTCACTCGCGATAACGACCTCCCCCGGAGGACTCCCATGAACGCAAGAACCGCATCCCTGATGGCGGCTGTTCTGGCCATCGCTCCCCTCGCCGCACACGCCGACGACACCGTCGCCCAGCTCGCCCGCGAAACCGGCCTTACCGAACGCAACGTCCGCATGGTGCTGGGCGCACGCACGCCGTACGCGGAGTACCGCGTCATGTACAGCCGCGTCGAAAGGCAATTCAAGCAGGCCGTCGGCGAGCACAACTACGACCGGCTGATGCGCGGCGAATCCATCGTGATCGAACGTCCCCGCACGCAGGATGCCGTCGCCACGCATGCCAGGCGGGAAGCGCGTTCCCCGTCGGCGGCACCGAAGGATCGGGAAAGCTGAGCCCGCGCGCCGCGTGTTCCGCGGCGCGGCGACGCACTACGGCGTGCCGGTGCCGTCCTCCGGCGACGCACCGCCCGTCAGCTGCCCCGCGACGGGCGATGCCGCGGGATTCCAGGTGCGGTGCCACATGGCATCCAGCAGCTGGCGCACGCCCGCGCCACCGGAAACCGGCAGCGACCACGGCCGCTGCACGGGCGGGATCGGCTGCCACTGTCCGTCGCTCAAGCTCGCCACTTCGAACTGGAAGTTGTAGTTCGGCTCCAATCCCATGCGCAGGTCCGACAGCACCAGTCGGTTGTCCAGGATCTGCGCGCGCATGAAGCCGCGGTTGAACCAGGACAGCCGGTCGACGGCGGGGATGCCGCGTGCCTGCCGCAGCGCCTGCACGTTGGACGGATAACCGCGGAAGCGCATCCGCCCTTCGTCGACCAGCACCGAGCGCTCGGCTTCCACGTATCCCGAGGGCGTCATCGCGACCACGCGCCAGAGCAGCGTGTTGAACGGCATCGGCACCGAGAAGTACGGTGTGCCGCGCAGCCCCATCGAGGCGAGCGTCCGCTCGGCTTCGCGATCCACCATCGCCTTGGCCAGCAGCGACCAGCCCAGGTACGCACTGCTGAGGACCAGCCCCGCCACCAACGCGCGCTGGGCCGTGATGCGCTCCCGCAGGAACCAGGCGGCCACGCAGGCGATCAGCAGCCAGACCGTGTACAGCGGATCGATGATGAACACACTCGACCACATCGTCGGCGCGGGCATCAACGGCCACCACAGCTGCGTGCCGTAGACCGTGAACGCATCCAGCAGCGGATGGGTGACCAGCGCCAGCTGGATCGCCCAGAACCAGCGCGCAGGAGCGGCCGCGACACGGCCTTGGCCGAAACGCTTGAACAGCCACCACAGCAGCCAGCCGACCAGCGGCAGCACGAACAGCGAGTGGCTGAAACTGCGGTGCACCGTCATCAGCGTGACCGGATTGTCCGAGAACAGCGCGATGGGCAGGCTGTCGAGGTCCGGCAGTGTGCCGAGGGCGGCGCCTGCGAGCAGCGCGGCGCGACGGTGGGCGGCGGGGGCGATGGCGGCCGCGATGGCGCCGCCGAGGACGATCTGGCTGAGGGAATCCATGCGGCGATCCTAGCAGCCGCCGACGGCATTCCTCAGGCCGCGCGCGGTACGTCCTGTGGTACCAGGCGCAATCGCGGTGCGACTTCGGCCAGGACCTGACCGGTGTGCGACAGCAGGCGCAGGGTACCGTCGGCCTCCTCGCACAACGCAGTCAGGCTTTCGACCCAGTCGCCGTCGTTCGCATACAGCAGGCCGTCGCGCTGGAGCAGCGAGGCGCGGTGGATGTGGCCGCAGACGATGCCGTCCAGTCCGCGCCGCCTGGCGTCCTCGAGGCCTGCATGAACGAAGCGGGCGATGTAGCGCTCGGCCGCGTCGCTCTGGCGCTTGAGGTATTCCGCGAGGGACCAGTAGCGCAGGCCGAAGCGGCGGCGCAGCTGGTTGGTCAGCCGGTTCCCGGTGAGGATACGGTAGTACAGCCAGTCGCCGAACTTCTCCTGCAGCCCACCGAAGTGGGTGACGCCGTCGTAATCGTCGCCATGCGTGACCAGCAGCCTGCGTCCATCGAGCGTGGTGTGGATCGCACGCCGCCTGACCTGCATGGCGGGCAGCATCAGGCCGCAGAACCGCCGGATCGGCCTATCGTGGTTGCCGGGGACATAGATGAGTTCGGTGCCGTTGCGCACCAGCGCGTGCAGCGCCTCCACCACCCGGTTGTGGGCAGCATCCCAGGAGGCGCGGCGCTGGGCCATCCACCACAGGTCGACGATGTCGCCGACCAGATACAGGCGCCTGCAGCGCAGCCCCGCGAGGAAGTCGGCGAACTCCGCCGCGTGGCAATGCTTGGAACCGAGGTGCACGTCGGAGACGAAGACCGCGCGCCGCATCGGGGGTGGCGCGGCCAGCGGGCTCATGCCGCCGCCTCCGTCGGGCGCCAGGCATCGCCCAGGTAGCGTTCCCGCTTCTTCGGGCGGATGCGGTGCAGGTCCACTTCGATCAGGCCGTCGATGGCATCGCTGAAGTCCGGATCCACGCCGAACGCGAGGAAACGCGTACCGCCGGGTTCGCACAACTCGGTGTACTGCTTGTAGAGCATCGGCACCGTCGCCCCCAGGGTGTCCAGGTTGGTCTTGAGCACGCGGAAGGCGGTATCGGCCTCGAGCGTGTCGAAGCACGGCGGCGTGGCGGTGTATCGGAACGGATGGCGCGAGCGCGCCTCGCCGTTCGGGTCGCCGTAGTAGTGGGCGTAGTACGCGACGATCTGCTCGCGCGCATGCAGCGGCAACGCCGCGCTCATCGACACCGCGCCGAACAGGTAGCGCACCCGCGGATGCCGGCGCAGGTAGGCACCGATCCCCTGCCACAGATAGTCGATGCTGCGGCTGCCCCAGTAGTCGGGTACCACGAAGCTGCGCCCCAGCTCCATGCCCGCGGCCAGACGCGGCAATGCGTCGTCCGCATAGTCGAACAGCGATGCGGTGTAGAGGCCCTTCAGCCCCTGCGCCGCCAGTACGGACGCGCCGCGCGCGAGCCGGTACGCACCGGCGATCTTCCGCTGCGAGGCATCCCACAGCACGATGTGTTCGTACCAGGTGTCGAAGGCGTCCACGTCTATCCGCTTGCCGGTGCCCTCGCCCACCGCGCGGAAGGTCAGTTCGCGCAACCGGCCGATCTCGCGCAGCAATGGCGACCCGCCGGCCAGCCGGCCCACGCAGATCCGCTTGCCGTCGGTCGTCTCGCCCAGCACATCGAGCGCATCGATGCAGGCCGCCAGCGCATCCGGTGCCAGCGCATCCACCAGAGGCTCCTGCGCGTCCTGCGGCTCCACCCGCTTGGCGCTGGGGCGGCCGAGCGCGTAGAGCGCCTCACGCACCTGGCGGATGAGCGTCGCGGGATCGATGGCAGGGTCCAGGCGCAGCGGCTGGCCCACGTACAGCTGCAGCCGGCGCTGGCTGCGGCGGAACATCTCGCGCGCCAGCAACGCCGTACCTGCCGGTTTGAACAACGCCGACGCGCCATAGAAGAACGCCGAATTGCGTGCGGCCACGCGGACCGGCAGCACGGGCGAACCGCTGGCGCGGGCGAAGCGCAGGAACCCGCGGCGCCAGCGCGTGTCGCGCACGCCACGCGGGCCAAGCCGGGAGACTTCGCCGGCCGGGAACACGATCACGCACTGCTCGGCTTCCAGCGCCTGTTCGACCGCCCGCACGCTGTCCGCACTCGGCTTGCCACCCAGGATCCGTACCGGCAACAGCAGTGACGCGATCGGCGTGATACCCGCCAGCAGGTCGTTTGCGACGATGCGCACGTCGCGCCGCACCCGGCCGACCATCTGCAGCAGCGCCAACGCATCCAGCGCACCCGACGGGTGGTTCGCCACGATCAGCAATCGCCCCTGGGCCGGGATCCGGCGCGCGTCTTCCTCGCCGACGGCCGGCCGCAGGTTGAGGTGGTCTATGGCCGCGTCGATGAAGTCCAGGCCCTGCAGGTGGCCGTGGTCGGCCAGGAAGGCGTAGGCCTGGTCCAGGCGGGACCAGCGCCCAAGCGTGCGCAGCAGCGGACCGGTCAGCCGCGCGCGGCGGCCGCGGAACCAGTGGGGATAACGTTCGGCGATCTGGCGTTCCAGCGGGTGCATGGGCAGGGGCTGGCGGCGGGGTTTCGCCGCGCAGCCTGCGCCTGGCCGGCGACAGCACGGTTTCCGTTTTCTGGCAGTCCGGTGACAGCGACGCGCTTGATGTCCGCTTAACCCGGGACAACCCTGAACAGCGCAGAATGCACGCGCCGTCCCTGGCGTGTATCATGCGCGCCCATCTTTTCATCCGAATCAAAGGATATAAGCCTGATGTCCAGCTACCTGTTCACCTCCGAATCGGTCTCCGAAGGCCATCCGGACAAGATCGCCGACCAGATTTCCGACGCCGTGCTGGACGCCATCCTGGCCCAGGACAAGCGCGCACGCGTGGCCTGCGAGACGCTGGTGAAGACGGGCGCCGCGATCGTGGCCGGTGAAGTCACCACCACCGCGTGGGTCGACATCGAGTCGCTGGCGCGCAAGGTCATCAACGACATCGGCTACGACAATTCGGACGTCGGCTTCGACGGCCACACCTGCGCCATCATCAACATGCTCGGCAAGCAGTCGCCGGACATCAACCAGGGCGTCGACCGCAAGAAGCCGGAAGAACAGGGCGCGGGCGACCAGGGCCTGATGTTCGGCTACGCCTGCAACGAGGCGCCGGAGTTCATGCCCGCCCCGCTGTACTACAGCCACCGCCTGGTGGAACAGCAGGCCAAGGTGCGCAAGAAGGGCAAGCTGAAGTGGCTGCGCCCGGATGCCAAGTCGCAGGTCACCCTGCGCTACGACGGCAACACCGTCCTGGGCCTCGACGCCGTGGTCCTGTCGACCCAGCACGACCCGGACATCAAGCAGAAGGACCTGATCGAAGCCGTGCGCGCCGAGATCCTGGTGCCCGTGCTGCCGAAGAAGTGGCTGGACGCGCTGCCGAAGAACAAGGTGCACATCAACCCGACCGGCAAGTTCGTCATCGGCGGCCCGGTGGGCGACTGCGGCCTGACCGGCCGCAAGATCATCGTCGACAGCTACGGCGGCATGGCCCGCCATGGCGGCGGCGCGTTCTCCGGCAAGGATCCGTCGAAGGTGGACCGTTCGGCCGCCTACGCCGCACGCTACGTGGCCAAGAACATCGTGGCTGCCGGCCTGGCCGACAAGTGCGAAGTGCAGGTCTCCTACGCGATCGGCGTGGCCGAGCCGACCTCGATTTCGGTCACCACGTTCGGCACCGGCAAGGTCGGCGACGACGTGATCGAGAAGCTGATCCGCAAGCACTTCGACCTGCGTCCGTACGGCATCACCAGGATGCTCGACCTGGAGCACCCGATCTACCAGCCGACCGCCAGCTACGGCCACTTCGGCCGCAAGCCGCGCGAGATCAGCTACGTGGACGCCGCCGGCAAGAAGCACACCGCGACCGCCTTCTCCTGGGAGAAGACCGACCGCGCCGAGGCGCTGCGCAAGGACGCCAAGTTGAAGTAACCGCCGCGACTTCGCGACGACGGGAACGGGCCGCACCAGCGGCCCGTTTTCTTTTGGGGAGCGGCACCGCGCGGCCCACGCCGGGATCGGTTAGCCTGCGCGCCTCACCCCGAGGAGGCGCGCCATGGAATCGCTGAAGAGCCACCAGCTCTCGATGACGGTGCTGATGACGCCGGACATGGCCAACTTCTCCGGCAAGGTCCACGGCGGCGCCATCCTCAAGCTGCTCGACCAGGTGGCCTATGCCTGTGGCAGCCGCTACGCCGGCAAGTACGTGGTGACGCTGTCGGTGGACCAGGTGATGTTCCGCCAGGCGATCAACGTGGGCGAGCTGGTGACGTTCCTGGCATCGGTCAACCACACGGGCACCTCGTCGATGGAGATCGGCATCAAGGTGGTCGCCGAAGACATCCGCAAGCAGAGCGTGCGCCACGCCAACAGCTGCTTCTTCACGATGGTGGCGGTGGACGACGACGGCCGGACCACCCCGGTTCCGCCGTTGGAGCCGTCAACGCCGGACGAAATCCGCCGCTTCGCCGCGGCGCGGCTGCGCCGCCAGCTGCGCGAGGAAATGGAGCGTCGGCACGCCGAACTGGGCAGCCGGGCCGTGGAAACCCCCTGAGCCGGCACGGCTGGCGACGCCCCGGGGTCTGCGGCTAGGATCGCCACACACGTCAGGAAGACCGTATGTCAGACGACAGCAACCGGCGTCCCATCGCCGCCCGCGCCAGTGGATGGGCCACATCGATCAGCGCCGCATTGGCGCGTTCCTCTGTCACGCCGAACCAGATCTCGATGCTGAGCATCGTCTTCGCCGCACTGGGCGCGGCGATGCTGTGGCTCGCCACGCCGCTTGCGCTGGTCGTCGCGGCGGTGTGCATCCAGTTGCGACTGGTCTGCAACCTGCTGGACGGCATGGTGGCGATGGAAGGCGGCAAGAAGACCCCGACCGGCGCGCTCTACAACGAGTTTCCGGACCGCGTGGCCGATTCGCTGCTCATCATCGCCCTGGGATATGCCTGCGGCGCACCGTGGCTGGGTTGGCTCGGCGCACTGGCGGCCGCACTCACCGCGTACGTGCGCCTCGCGGGCGGCAGCCTGGGGCTGGCGCAGGACTTCCGGGGCCCGATGGCCAAACAACACCGCATGGCGGTGCTGACGATCGCGTGCGTAGTGGGCGCGGCCGAAGTGGCCTTCGCGCACTCCAGCTGGGCACTGCGGATCGCCGCATGGGTGATCGCGATTGGCGCACTGCTGACCTGCATCACGCGCTCGCGCGCGATCGCTGCGGCGCTGCACGCACGGGACGGCGCATGATCAGCCGCCTGCTGGCCGCCATCAGCAAGGCCCTGATCGGCGCTTATCCGCGCTGGATCGGCAGCCAGCCTGAGCCGCATCAGCGCATCTACTTCGCCAACCACGCCAGCCACCTGGACACCGTGGCGCTGTGGTCGGCGTTGCCCCCTGCACTGCGCCGTGCAACCCGCCCCGTGGCGGCCCGCGATTACTGGGGCGGTGGCGGGCTCAAGGGCCTGGTCGCGGGACCCGGCCTCAACGTGGTGCTCATCGACCGGCAGCGCACCCACGCCGACGCCGACCCGTTGCAGCCGCTGTACGACGCCCTGGATGCGGGGGCCTCGCTGATCCTGTTCCCCGAAGGCACGCGCAACCCCGACACCACCCTGCTGCCGTTCAAGTCGGGCCTGTACCACCTGGCGCAGCGCTACCCGCGGGTCGAACTGATCCCGGTCTATCTCGACAACGCGCGCCGCAGCATGCCCAAGGGCAGCCTGCTCCCCGTACCGCTGATCTGCACGGTGCGCTTCGGCGCGCCGTTGGCGGTGCAAGCAGGCGAAGACAAGGCCGGCTTCCTGCAGCGCGCACGCGACGCCGTGCTGGCGCTGGCCCCCTGATCCGAGGACCGACCGCGACCATGGACTCCCTGCCCTTCAACGGCTTCATCCGCACCGCCATCGCACAGGCGCCGGTCAAGTTCTGGTGGATGATCGGCGGCGTGGTCGCCCTGCTGGTCCTGGCCTCGGCCATCGGCTGGTGGCTGGGCCGGCGCAAGCCCTCGGCGGTGGTGGACAACCTCAACGCGCGCATCAACGCGTGGTGGGTGATGGTCGGGGTGCTGCTGGTGTGCTTCCTGATCGGCAAGATCGCCACGCTGGTGCTTTATGCGCTGCTGTCGTTCTTCGCGCTGCGCGAGTTCCTCACGCTCACGCCTACCCGCCGCGGCGATCATCTCGCGCTGTGCCTGTGCTTCTACGTCGCGATCCCCCTGCAGTACTGGCTGATCGGCGTCGACTGGTACGGCCTCTTCGTCATGTGCATCCCGGTGTACGGGTTCCTGCTGCTGCCGGCGGTCACGGCGCTGCAGGGCGATACCGAGAATTTCCTGGAACGCAACACCAAGGTGCAGTGGGGCCTGATGCTCACGGTCTACTGCCTGAGCCATGCGCCGGCGCTGATGTTGCTGAACATTCCCGGCTACGAAGGCCAGAACCTCATGCTGCTGTTCTACCTGCTGCTGGTGGTGCAGTTGAGCGACGTGCTGCAGTACGTATTCGGCAAGTTGTTCGGCAAGCGCCTGCTGGCACCGCAGGTCAGCCCCTCCAAGACCGTCGAGGGCCTGGTGGGGGGTGGCCTGTCCGCCGCGCTCATTGGCGCGGCCCTGTGGTGGGTAACACCGTTCACGCCGGTGCAGTCCGCGCTGCTGTCGCTGCTGATCGTCCTGTGCGGCTTCCTGGGCGGGTTGGCGCTGTCGGCCACCAAGCGCAGCCTCGGTGCGAAGGACTGGGGCACCATGATCGAGGGCCACGGTGGCGCGCTCGACCGGTTGGATTCCGTCGTGTTCGCCGCACCGGTGTTCTTCCACGTGGTGCGCTACAGCTTCCAGTAACGCGCCTGCCGCGCCCGCGCGGCCGACCCCCGGCGCCGGCTACAATACGCGCATGGCATTGATGCATTTCCAGCGGGTCGACTTCAGCGTCGGCGGGCCGCTCCTCCTCGAACACGTCGACCTGTCCATCGAACCCGGCGAGCGCGTCTGCATCGTCGGCCGCAACGGCATGGGCAAATCCACGCTGATGCGGCTGATGGCCGGCGAACTCAAGCCCGACGACGGCGAGATCCGCGTCCAGAACGGCGTGGTCGTCGCACGCATGGCCCAGGAAGTGCCGCAGGACACGCAAGGCACGGTGTTCGACGTGGTGGCCGAGGGCCTGGGCGATCTTGGCCACTTGCTCGCGCGCTATCACCATGCCGTGCACGACGGCGACATGGACGCGATGGGCGAAGCCCAGGCGCAGATCGAGGCCCGGCATGGCTGGGACCTGGATCGCCGCGTGCAGCAGGTGCTCGAGCGGCTCGAGCTGCCGGAAGAGACCGATTTCGCCGCCCTGTCCGGCGGCATGAAGCGCCGCGTGCTGCTGGCGCAGGCGCTGGTCCGCAATCCCGACATCCTGCTGCTGGACGAACCCACCAACCATCTCGACATCGAAGCGATCGCTTGGCTGGAAGGCTTCCTGAAGTCCTTCGGCGGCAGCATCGTCTTCGTCACCCACGACCGCAGCTTCCTGCGTTCGCTGGCTACGCGCATCCTCGAGATCGATCGCGGGCAACTGACCAGCTGGCCCGGCGACTACGACAACTACCTGCGCCGCCGCGAAGAGCGCCTGCATGCCGAAGCGCAGGAGAACGCGCGCTTCGACAAGCTGCTGGCGCAGGAAGAAGTGTGGATCCGCCAGGGCATCAAGGCCCGCCGCACCCGCAACGAGGGACGTGTCACCGCGCTGAAAGCGATGCGCCGCGAGCGCGCGCAGCGGCGCGACCTGTCGGGCAACGTGAAGATGGAGGCCGCCGCCGCACAGTCGTCGGGCAAGAAAGTCATCGAGGCCAAGCACATCACCCAGGCCTACGATGGCCGCGTGCTGCTGGACGATGTCTCCGCAACGATCATGCGCGGCGACCGGGTCGGCATCGTCGGCCCCAACGGCGCGGGCAAGTCGACGCTGCTGAAGATCCTGCTCGGCGAACTCGCCCCGCAGCAGGGCGAGGTGAAGCTCGGCACCGGCCTCCAGATCGCCTACTTCGACCAGCACCGCAGCCAGCTGGACGAATCGCGCACCGCGCTGGAGAACGTCGCCGAGGGCAGCGATTTCGTCGAGATCAACGGCAGCCGCAAGCACATCATCGGCTACCTGCAGGACTTCCTGTTCTCGCCGGAACGCGCCCGCGCACCGATCACCCGCCTGTCCGGCGGCGAACGCAACCGCCTGCTGCTGGCCAAGCTGTTCGCCCAGCCCTCCAACCTGCTGGTGATGGACGAACCGACCAACGACCTCGACGTCGAGACGCTGGAGCTGCTGGAAGAGCTGCTGCTGGACTACAAGGGCACCCTGCTGCTGGTCAGCCACGATCGCGACTTCCTCGACAACGTGGTCACCAGCACCCTGGTGCTGGAGGGCGAAGGAAAGCTCGGTGATTACGTGGGCGGCTACACGGACTGGCTGCGGCAACGTCGCGCGCCGGCTGCGGCGTCCGCCGCTCCCGCCAAGCCCGTGCTGTCGAAGCAGCCCGAGCCGGTCGCCGCCAAGCGCAAGCTGAGCTTCAAGGAAGCGCGCGAACTGGAGCAGCTTCCGGCCCGCATCGAAACGCTGGAAGCCGACGTCGCCGCGCGGACCGCCGCGATGAACGATGCGGCCTACTACCAGCAATCGCCGGCCGACCTGCAGCGCGCGAATGACGAACTCGCTGCTCGGCAGGCGGAACTGGACGTCGCCTACCAGCGCTGGTCGGAGCTGGATGGATAAGCAGCCAGGTCGGCTGTAGGAGCGACGTGAGTCGCGACCGCACGCCTTAACGGCCGACGGACTTCAATGCATCCTCCGACCCGCCACTCCCCTATCTTCTCGATGTTCCAATCGATTGCGACCGGATAGCGTGCGGTCGCGACTCACGTCGCTCCTACAACACGCGGCAGCGGCCTAGCCGGTGTTCTGCACGCCCTGCGACACGCCGTTGATGCTGGCGACCAGCGCATGCAGCAGCGCGTCGTCCTCGCGGTCGCTGGCGCGCCAGCGCTTGAGCAGATCGGCCTGCATCACGCTGATCGGATCGATGTAGGGATTGCGCAGCCGGATCGACAGCGCCAATCGCTGGTCATGCTGCAGCAACCACTCGGTGCCGTTGAGCGACAGCACCCAGCGCACCGCAGCGGCATGTTCCTGCTGCACCTTCGGGAAGAACTCGCCGTGCAGGTCGCCGGCCATCTTCGAATACATCTCGGCGATGCTGAGGTCGCCCTTGGCCAGGACCATCGAGACGTCATCGAGGAAGGTCTTGAAGAACGGCCAGTCACGCGCCATTTCGCGCAGCGCGTCTTCGCCGTAGGCATCCACCGCGGCCTGCAGGCCGGTGCCGACCCCGTACCACCCCGGGATCACCGCACGCGCCTGGCTCCACGCGAACACCCAGGGGATCGCGCGCAGGTTGCCCAGCGCTGCATCCTGGCCCAGTCGCCGCGAGGGACGCGAGCCCAGCGTCATCCGCTCGATCACGTCGATCGGCGTGGCGTTGCGGAAGTAATCCATGAAGCGCGGCGACTGCACGAAGGCGCGATACGCTGCCGAACTCTCCTTCGAGATGAGGGCCATGATCTCGCGCCAGCGCGCCTCGCGCGGCTCGGGTGGGCGCGGGCGCAGGGTCGACAGCAGCACCGCGCCGACCGACTGCTCCAGCGAACGCAACGCCAGCGCGCGAATGCCGTATTTGCGATGGATCACCTCGCCCTGCTCGGTCACGCGCAGGCGTCCATCGACGCTGCCGCGCGGCGCGGCTTCCAGCGCGCGCGTGGTCTTGCCGCCGCCACGGATGATCGAACCGCCGCGGCCATGGAAGAACGTCAGCCGGATGCCAAGCTCCTGCGCGGCGTCGACCAGGTCCACCTGCGCGCGTTGCAGGCCCCAGCGCGACGCGGCGATGCCGCCGTCCTTGCCGCTGTCGGAATAGCCCAGCATCACCATCTGCACGTTGCCGCGCGCCGCGAGATGGGCGCGATAGACCGGGTCGGCCAGCAGATCGCGCAGGACGTCCGTGCCATGGCCCAGGTCGTCGATCGTTTCGAACAGCGGTGCGATATCCAGCGGCACCTGGCCCGCGTCGTCGACCAGGCCGCCCCGGCGCGCCAGCGCGAGCACCGTCAGCACGTCGGCGCGGCTGTGCGCCATGCTGATGATGTAGGTGCCCAGCGCGTCGGTGCCGTGGCGCGCGCGCGCATCGGCCAACGCCTTGAACACGGCATCGAGCCGCTCGTTGCCTTCCTGATCGGAGGCCGCCAGCACGCTGTCGCCGTTGGCATACGGTCCCAGCAACGCAGCGCGTTCGACCGCATCGCGCTGTTCCCAGTCGCCATCGCCCAGCGCGGCCGCCACCGCACGCGCATGCACGCTGGATTCCTGGCGCACGTCGAGCCGGGCGAGATGGAAGCCGAACGTACGCACGCGCCACGCTAGCCGGCGCACCGCGAACCAGCCCGCGTGGATGCCACGGTTGGCTTCCAGGCTGTGCAGGATGAGTTCGACGTCCTGCGCGAGTTCGTCCGGCGAGGCATAACCCTCGGGGCGATCCTCGAGCGTGGCCTGCAGGCGGGCGCGCATCAGGTCGTTGAGCAATCGGTACGGCTGGTCGCCATGGCGGGGACGCGACTTCTTCGAGGCATCCGGCATCAGACGGCGGTAATGCTCGACCCGCGCCGCCACGTCATCCGACACGCCGATGATCGAGCTCGACTGGCTGAGCAGCGTCGTGAGCTGGCGCAGTTCCTTGAGGTAGCGCGTGAGGATGGCGCGTCGTTGCGCATCCAGCGTGGCGGTGACGGTGCGTGCATCGACATTGGGGTTGCCGTCCATGTCGCCGCCGACCCAGGTACCGAACCGCAGCACGCGCGGGAGGCGTGCGGTGACATGCGGGGCAGCACCGTAGACCTCGGTGATCGCGCTCTCCAGCGTTTCGTACAGCACCGGGATGACCCGGTACAGCACCTCGATCAGGTAGAAGCCGACATGCTCGCGCTCGTCCTCGACGCCCGGGCGCACCGGCGAGGAATCGGCAGTCTGCCAGGCCGAGGTCAACGCCATGCGGAAGCGCGCGGTGTCCGTCGCCAGTTCGCCGGGCGTGCGCGTGCCGTCCAGCCCGTTGATCAGGCTGGCCACCATAAGCTGCTCTTTCTCCAGCAGCGCGCGCCGCACCGCTTCGGTCGGGTGCGCGGTAAACACCGGCTCCACATCGATGCGTGGCAGCCAGTCCGCCAGTTCGTCGAGGGAGACGCTCTGCGCCTTCAGGCGGACCAGCGCATCGTGCAGGCCGTCGGGCTGCGGCCGCTCGCCGCCGGTGCGCTGGTAGTCGCGGCGACGGCGGATGCGATGGACGCGCTCGGCGATGTTCACCACCTGGAAGTAGGTACTGAAGGCCCGGATCAGCGCTTCCGCCTGCGCCGGCGACTGGCCATCGAGCAGGCCCGCCAGCGATTGCGGTGGCTCGCCGGCCTGGCGGCGCGCAATCGCGGTGGTGCGCACGCGCTCGACCTCGGCAAGGAATGCCGGGGATACCTGTTCAGCCAGCATGTCCCCGACCAAGGCACCCAGGCGGCGGACGTCTTCGCGCAAGGGGACATCGGGGGGGGCGAATTCGAGGCTGCGGGGGCTGTTCATGCGCGCTGCGGGAGTCCCGTCGGTCATTTGGCCTGGATTGGTATTGTCGCTGAGGACAATTGGTCTGCTGCAGGGCAGCATTCCGAAGCCTACCCGATCAGGCCAGTACGTGCGTCATCGTTTCATCCGGAACAAGAGATATAATGCTGGCCGCCGAGGGGCGCTGCGACCGTGATGTCTGTTCAACAGGCAAGCACGGCCAGGCTCGGCAGGAAGTTGCAACGGCGCCCGGTCAAGCATGCGAGCCTCGCTCGCCACCTTTCCCGGAGCCATTACCGATGAACGCCGTACGCAAGTTTTCCACCGAGGGCGACTACAAGGTCGCCGACATTTCCCTGGCCGACTGGGGCCGCAAGGAACTCGACATCGCCGAGCACGAGATGCCCGGCCTGATGTCCATCCGCCGCAAGCACGCCGCCACCAAGCCGCTGAAGGGCGTGCGCGTGACCGGCTCGCTGCACATGACGATCCAGACCGCCGTGCTGATCGAGACGCTGAAGGACATCGGCGCCGACGTGCGCTGGGCCTCGTGCAACATCTTCTCGACGCAGGACCACGCCGCCGCCGCGATCGCCGCCAGCGGCACGCCGGTGTTCGCCTGGAAGGGCGAGTCGCTGGAAGAGTATTGGGACTGCACGCTCGACGCGCTGACCTTCACCCTGGCCGACGGCACCCAGACCGGGCCGGAGCTGGTGGTCGACGACGGCGGCGATGTCACCCTGCTGATCCACAAGGGCTATGAGCTCGAGAATGGCAGCGACTGGGTCAACACCGCCTCGGGCAACCACGAGGAGCAGGTGATCAAGGACCTGCTGAAGCGCGTCGCCAAGGAGCGCCCGGGTTACTGGACCCGTGTGGTCAAGGACTGGAAGGGCGTCTCCGAAGAGACCACCACCGGCGTGCACCGCCTCTACCAGATCGCTGAGCAGGGCAAGCTGCTGGTGCCGGCGATCAACGTCAACGACTCGGTCACCAAGTCCAAGTTCGACAACCTGTACGGTTGCCGCGAGTCGCTGGCCGACGGCCTGAAGCGCGCGATGGACGTGATGCTGGCCGGCAAGCTCGCCGTGGTCTGCGGCTACGGCGACGTGGGCAAGGGCTCGGCGCACTCGCTGCGCGCGTACGGCGCCCGCGTCATCGTCACCGAAATCGATCCGATCTGCGCCCTGCAGGCCGCGATGGAAGGCTTCGAGGTCAACACCGTCGAGGACAGCCTGGGCCAGGCCGACATCTACGTCACCACGACCGGCAACAAGGACATCATCACCCTCGCCCACATGAAGGCGATGAAGGACCAGGCCATCGTCTGCAACATCGGCCACTTCGACAACGAGATCCAGGTCGACGCGCTGTACGCCTCGGAAGCCAAGCGCATCAACATCAAGCCGCAGGTCGACAAGTTCGTGTTCCCGAACGGCAACGCGATCTTCCTGCTGGCAGAAGGCCGCCTGGTGAACCTGGGCTGCGCCACCGGCCACCCGAGCTTCGTGATGTCGAACTCCTTCGCCAACCAGACGCTGGCGCAGATCGACCTGTGGGCGAACAAGGACGTGTACGAGAAGACCGTCTACCGCCTGCCGAAGCAGCTCGACGAGGAAGTCGCGCGCCTGCACCTGGAGAAGATCGGCGTGAAGCTGACCACGCTCACCAAGGACCAGGCCGACTACCTCGGTGTGTCGGTCGACGGCCCGTACAAGCCGGACCACTACCGCTACTGATCGACGCAGTGCACGGGGGCGGCGCGACGCCGCCCTCTCGATCCACGGCAGGCGCGGGGATGCGCCTGCCCCTCGGGGCCCCTCCATGCCGATCCCGGTTTCGTTCGAGTTCTACCCGCCCAAGACCGATGAGCAGCGCGCGCAGCTCGACCGCACCGCGGACAAGCTGAAGGCGCATGCGCCCGAGTACGTGTCGTGCACGTTTGGCGCCGGCGGCTCCACGCTCAGCTACACCTCCGAGACGGTCCGCCACCTCAACCAGCACCACGGCTTCGACGCCGCACCGCACCTGTCGTGCGTGGGCGGCAGCCGCGAGGAAATCCGCGAACTGCTCCGGCTGTACCGCGCGCTCGGCTGCAAGCGCATCGTCGCGCTGCGCGGCGACCTGCCGTCCGGCATGGGCCATCCCGGCGACCTGCGCTACGCCTCGGAGCTGATCGAGTTCATCCGCGCCGAGCACGGCGACACCTTCCATATTGAAGTCGGTGCCTATCCCGAGACGCACCCCCAGGCCGAGGATGCGCTGACCGACCTGCGCCACTTCAAGGCCAAGGTCGACGCCGGTGCCCACGGCGCGATCACCCAGTACTTCTACAACCCGGACGCGTACTTCCACTTCGTCGACGCGGCACGCAAGCTCGGCGTGGAGATCCCGATCATCCCGGGCATCATGCCGATCTCCAATTTCGCCCAGTTGCGCCGTTTCTCGGAAGCCTGCGGGGCCGAGATCCCGCGCTGGATCGGCAAGCGCATGCAGGCGCTCGGCGACGATGCCGACGCGATCCGCGACTTCGGTGCCGACGTGGTGGCGAACCTGTGCGAGCGCCTGGTAGCAGGCGGGGCGCCGTCGCTGCACTTCTACACGCTGAACCTCGCCAAGCCGACCCAGACCGTCCTGTCGCGCCTGGGCTGGGCGGACTGAACACAAGGGGCGCGTCGTGCGCCCCACCCGCACGTGAACGGCGGTCGCACTCCGCGCATGTGCGCCGTGACCGCGGGCCATGCCGCGATTACGCTGCGGACATGCGTTTTCCGCTTCTTCTCCTCGCCAGCCTGTGCCTGTGGGCCGTGCTCGGCGCATCGCCGGCCGCCGCGCAGCAGCAGGGCGTGCAGCGCTGCACGACGATGGCCGGCGACACCGTCTATACCGACAAGAACTGCGAGGACATCGGCGCGATGGATCGCCTGCCGTCCGCGAACAGCAGCACCGGCCCTTCGGCGGCGGGCGCACTGTACCGGGGCGGCTGTTCGCGCACGCTGAGCGATCTGGTGGCGCAGGTGTCGATGGCGATCAGCGCGGGCGACGTCAACCGGCTGGCCGGCGTCTACCACTGGAGCGGCGTGTCCGACGCCGCCGCGCTGCGCATCCTCAACCAGCTGGATGCCGTGGCGCAGCGACCGCTCGTCGACATCGTGCCCGTGCGGGCGGCGCCTGCGCCGATCGTCGACGCGGAAGGCGCCATCGTCGACGCGAACCAGGACGGCTACTACCCGAGCACGGCCCAGCGCACACGACCGGTGGCGTTGCGCGTGATGCAGACCTTGAAGAACAGCGCGACGCCCTCGAATACGACGTTCGGCCTGCGACGCGCCTACAACTGCTTCTGGATCACCCTGTAACCGCCCGCTTGAGGCGCTCAGGCGCCTGCGGTACGGGCCGGCGGCGACGCTTCACGTGCCGCGGAGAAGCGCAGCGTCGCGATCACGCCCTTCGGTTCCCCGGGACGCACGCTGACTTCCCATCCGTACAGCGCGCACAGGCGACTGACGATGGACAGGCCGATGCCGCCGCCCTGCGAATGGCCCGCGTGGGTACCGCGGTAGCCGCGCTCGAACAGGCGCGCGGCATCTTCCTTGCTGAGCCCCGGGCCGGAATCGATCACTTCCACTGCGTCCGGCAACAGGCGGACGACCACCTCGCCTTCCTTGGTGTACTTCACCGCGTTGCCGATCAGGTTACCTAGTGCGACGGACAAGGCGGCCTCCGGCGAGTCGACACGGGCACCCTCCTCACCTTCCACGCGCAGCGTCAGCGGCTTGCCGCCCAGGGTGGCACGGTGGGCATCGAGCAACTGGTCCACCACGCGCGCGACGTCGGTATTGCCGTGGCCGCGTTCATTGCGCGACAGCAGCAACAGCGCGCTGATCAGGTCCGTGCACTGCTGCTCCGCACGCTGGATGCGCTGGATGCGGGTGCGCGTCTTTTCGTCCATGTCCGGCCGCGACAGCATCAGTTCGACCGAGCCGCGAATGATGGCGAGCGGCGTGCGCAACTCGTGACTGACGTCGGCGTTGAACTCGCGGTCGCGCTGGACGACGTCGGTCAACCGCTCGGAATAGTCATCCAGGGCTTTGGCGAGTTCACCGACTTCGTCCTGCGGGAAATGCGGCGCCAGCGCCCGTGGATTGCTGCTGCCCCGGTAGGCGCGGAGGCGCGAAGCGAGCTCGGAAACAGGGCTCATGACGCGAGACGCGGACCACCAGCCGATCAGCATGGAGATGCCGGTGAAGACGACGACGACACCGACGAGCGCATTGTTGAACTTGCTCTTCGCCTTGACTGCTTCAGTCTTGTCGTATGCAAGGAAAAACCAAGCTTCCGGGGTCTTCTGTACCGCCAGCCAGTAGGAGAATGGCGAGCCGTCGTCATCCGTGCCGCTGACGGTATGGATGCCATTGGGCAGCTCATACCATTCGGGCTGATCGACTTTCAGCTGCTCGAATTTGTCCGGCGCGAATGCATAACCGCGCATCGTCTGTACGCGTAGATCGCGTTCCCGGCCACCACTCGCCTCGTAACGGTGCTGGTACTCGATGATGTTCTGGCTTAATGCATCAACCACGAGGTCTTCTTCAACCCGGTTGCGCACCCAATTGGCGGAAAACGCCAGCAGCAGGGTCAGACCAAAGCCCAGCAGGACGAACGACAGGATGATGCGGGTGCGCAGCCGCCGCCGGAAGCGGCGGTGGCGGCGGGGTTTCGACGACTCAGCTGCTGGCATCGGGTGCGGCGATGCGGTATCCGATACCGTGGCGGGTCTGGATGTACGGCGCGTCGAACGGCTTGTCGACCACGGCCCTCAGTCCGTGGATGTGCACGCGCAGGGAGTCCGAATCGGGCAGTTCCTCGCCCCAGACGCGGGTTTCCAGTTCCTGGCGGGTAACCACGGCGGGCGACGCCTCCATCAACGCCTGCAGGATCTTCAGCGCGGTGGGATTGAGCTGCAGCAGCTTGCCCTGGCGGCGCACTTCCAGCGTATCCAGGTTGTACTCCAGCTCACCCACTTCCAGGACGCGCGTCTGCACGCCCTTGCCGCGACGCGACAGTGCGTTGAGGCGCACCTCCACTTCCTGCAGCGCGAACGGCTTGATCAGGTAGTCGTCGGCGCCGGAATCGAAGCCGGCCAGCTTGTTGTCCAGCGAATCGCGCGCGGTCAGCATCAGGACCGGCGTCTGCTTGCGTGCTTCGTTGCGCAGCTTGCGGCAGACCTCCAGCCCATCCATGCCCGGGAGGTTGAGGTCGAGCACGATCGCGTCGAACTCGTGTACCACGGCCAGGTGCAGCCCGGTCACACCGTCGGCCGCAAAGTCGACGGTGTGGCCACGTTCTTCCAGGTAATCGCCCAGGTTGGCGGCGATGTCGCTGTTGTCTTCGATAACGAGGATACGCATGTTATTGGGACTTCAGCGTCGACCCGCCCAACGACTTGCGCATCTGCTCCTGGGCGTCCTCACGCAGCTTGCGGCGCTGGGCGACGGTGAGGCACTGGGTGCTCGACAGACGGGTGCTCACGCTTTTCTCGCGCTTGCAGACGATACGGCTGTCTTCGCCGGCGCGGGTCAGGATGGTGTTGACCACTTCCTGGTCGTTGAACACGCGCAGGCGTTGGTCGTCGTTCAACGCACCGACCGAGCCCACGGCATCGATCTGCTGCGCGATCCGGTCCAGCGCGCTGCGCACATCGCGCTGCTCCTGCTGGGAGATCTCGCTGTACTTCTCGCCCGTCGCCAGGTCGGCAAGGATCTGCTGCCGTTGTTCCTGGAAAGGGGATTCCACGTTCAGGGCCTGCGTAGTGCCGGCATTGCGCGCTACGTCGGAATCAATCTTGGCGTTGGCGGCCAGGGGCAGCGACAACAGCAGGGACAGCAGCAAGACCTTTTGCATTCTCAGCTCCGTACAGGTTGGGAGTCGTGGAAAATCCGGGTAAGCCCGATTACTCGGGCCAAGGCCGATTCTGTCACACCATAGCGCGCGGATTCTTCAACAACAAAAAGGCCCAAGCGGGTGGTTACCCGCTTGGGCCGAATAAAAGCCCCGATTACCGTAATCCTGTGCTTTCCAGATGTATCACCGGGAGGAACGCAGAGCTGCGGTCCGGACAAGGCTACGCGGAAATCGATTAAACCACTGTTAAAGGCGGCGTTAAATCCATGTGAAATTGCCGTATTCAGGTCTGAGGCCGAGGGATTCGCCCTATTCAGCCCGGGCCACGAGGTGCTCGACGATGTAGCCGGCCACGTCCACGCCGCAGACGGCCTCGATACCCTCCAGCCCAGGCGTGGAATTGACCTCCAGCACCAGTGGGCCCCGCGCGGCCCGGATCAGGTCCACCCCGGCCACGCCCAGACCGAGCACCCGCGCTGCCCTGACAGCGACAGCACGCTCTTCTTCCGTGGCCTCCATGCGTTCGGCGGTACCGCCCCGGTGCAGGTTGGAGCGGAAATCGCCCTCGGGCGCCTGGCGACGCATTGAGGCGACCACTTCGTCGCCGACCACGAAGCAGCGCAGATCGGCGCCCTCCGCTTCCCCGATGAATTCCTGGACCACGAAGCTGGCGTACAGGCCACGCAGTGCTTCGACCACGCTGCGCGAGGCGGAGGGCTTCTCCGTGAGCATGACACCGGCACCCTGCGCGCCTTCGTTCAACTTGATCACATGGGGGGGCGGGCCCAGCATCGACAGCAGGTCGGTGGTGTCGTCGGGGTTGTCGCCGAATACCGTCACCGGCATGTCGATGCCCTGCGCCGCCAGCAACTGGTGCGCACGCAGCTTGTCGCGGGCGCGCAGGATGGCATCGGAGGGATTCGGGCTGTAGGTGCCCATCAGCTCGAACTGCCGCAGGACCGCCGTGCCGTACCGGGTGATGGACGCGCCGATGCGCGGGATCACCGCATCGTAGTCGGCCAGCGACTTGCCCTTGTAGTGGAGTTGGAAGCCCGATGACGAAATGCGCATGTAGCAGCGCAGCGGATCGAGTACGCGCGCGGTGTGGCCACGCTGCCGGGCTGCCTCGACGAGGCGGCGGGTCGAATACAGCTTGCTGTTGCGCGACAGGATGGCGAGCTTCATGGGCGCGGGATCACGGGAGTCGCACACAGCATCGCACGCCCGGAAGGCCAGACGATGACGGCGGGAAGAACGCGAAAAAGGAGTGGAGCGGGTGATGGGAATCGAACCCACGCTAGCAGCTTGGGAAGCTGCAGTTCTACCATTGAACTACACCCGCACGGACGGCCGCAGTCTATGCCGGCCCGCGCGGCAAGGCAATGCGGCGCCGTGAGCCGGCGCCGCATCGTTCGCTACATCAGAAATTGCCACCCAGCGTCATGAACGCGGTCGTGTTCGTGCCGCCGCCCTGGTTGACCGTCGTGGTCACGCCCAGGTTGGCATCGAAGCCGAACAGCTTCGTGCGCGCACCCATCAACAGCGTGCCGTAGCCATCATCGGTATCCAGGCCCGGCACGGCATACGCATTGGTGCCTGGCAGCGACAGGGCCTGTGCGAACACTTCCTCTGCCGGGTCCTCGAACTCCTTGTCCACGGTCAGGCGGGCATACGGCTGCAGGTGATCGTTGATCGCATAGCTGAGCTCGTAGCCGGCGCTGCCGATCAGCGAATCGAAATCCTGATCGGGATACGCCAGCGCGCTGGAGTTGACGTTGCTCTCGCTGTAGCCATCCATCTCGATCGTCTGCGACACCACGCTGATGACGGGGCCATGGCGGAACGCGCCTTCGCCCCACTGGTAGCCGGCGCTCAGGCCCAGGCTCAGGTTGGTGCCGTCAGGCGAGCCGCTGTGGCGGCGGGTGACGTCGCCCAGCTGCACTTCGCGATCCACGTCGTAGGAGATCCAGCTGTAGCTGGCTTGAGCGTTCGCCCACGCGCGGTCTCCATACCAGCCGGCGAAGCCGCCCAGCGTGGCATCCGATTCGTCGAAGCTGCCGCTGCGCTTGCCGAAGTCGTACTTCGCGCGACCGTAGCCGGCGAACGCACCGTAGACCAGCGAACCGCGCGACCAGTCGACGCCGAAGGTGCCCATCGGACCGGCGCCGTCGTACACGTCGCCATGGCCGTAGCGCAGGAAATCCCCACGCAGGTCGCCCCACCAGCGCATGCCGTCGGCTTCAGGCTTGCCAGACACATGGGAGGCCACGCGATCGGCACGCGCACGTCCGTGCACGGAGGCCGTGTAAGGCAACAAGGCGATCTGGCGCGGCCCCTCCAGCATCGCCACCGCGTACTGCGACAGGATGCTGTGCGCTTTCGACGTGGGATGCACGCCGTCAGCGAATGCGTAGGTGTCCGGCGCATTCGGGGTAACGTACGAGGTCGGGTTGCAGGTCAGCGAGTTGGCGGTGATCTGCGGTTGGCACGCCGTGCCGGTGACGTTGGCGAACCCGTAGTCGGCAGGGCTGGCGACGATCTCCTGCAGCAGGGTGAACGTATCCAGCGGAATCACCCGCAGGCCTGCGGTGTCGATCGCGTCGAACAGCGCCGTGTTGTATGCCGTGGAGAGCTGCGTGCCGGCAGCGGCGGCGGCCGTGCCCTGGGCGCGGAAGCCCGGCGTCACGCCCAGGTCGGGGATGGTGGGCACCAGGATGTAGCGGGCGCCTGCGTTCTGCAGGGTGCCGATGATGCCCACCTGCGCCGTCACCGCGGCACCGATCGTGGTGGTCGGGTTCGCGCCGCCGCTGGTGATGGTGAAGAGATCGTTCGCGCCACCCCACACGGTGTAGAGGGCATTGGGATCGGCGCGGCCACCGGTCGAGGTCAGGTAGGTGTTGACCTGGCTGGCGAGCGACGGGATCGGGCCCAGCGCGCCGGTGGTATTGGTGCCCACGCGTGCGCCGCCCGCGGCGTAGTTGGTACCCACCTGGCCATTGCCATTGGCATAGGCGCTGGTGCCGTAGTACTCGGCCAGGTACTGGGACCACACAAAGCCCGGGTTGGTGGTGAACTGGCCGGTCACCGGCCTGACGGACGCCGGCAGCAACGGGCGGAAATAACCGGCGTCGGTCAGGCTGTCGCCGAAGAACACGGTCTGCGTGTAGGGGCCGTTCTGGGCGAGGACGGGGGCTGCTGCCACGGCCAGCGCAACGGCCAGCAGCGAGCGAACAGGCGAAAGAGAACGCTTCATGGAATCTCCCGGGGCATTGGATGATGGGCTGCGCGCCGGCTCTGCCGTACGGCTGCGCATGGCGCGCATCCTTCCACCAAAGACGCCCGGGGCACACGCTGCAATGCGGCAATGGCGGTCGCCATCGGCGACAATGCGCCCATGGACATCCAGTTGAACGGGCAGCCGCACGCAGTGCCCGACCACAGCACCCTCCTCGCACTGCTCGAGCAGCAAGGCCTGGCCGAGCGTCGCGTCGCCGTCGAGCTCAATGGCGAGATCATTCCGCGCGGCCAGCACGCGCATGCGCACCTGAAGGCCGGCGACCAGGTCGAGATCGTGCACGCCCTCGGCGGGGGCTGATCGCCCCTGCGCGGCGGCCCTTCACGGTGCCACCCTGTCCCAACATCGGCGATAATCGGGGGATGTCCAACACCGTCCCCCATGACCCGCTGGTGATCGCGGGCAAGTCCTACCGTTCCCGCCTGCTGACCGGCACCGGCAAGTTCAAGGATTTCGAAGAAACCCGCCTGGCCACCGAGGCCGCGGCGGCCGAGATCGTCACCGTCGCCATCCGGCGCACGAACCTGGGCCAGTCGCCCAACGAGCCCAACCTGCTCGACGTGCTGCCTCCGGACCGCTACACGATCCTGCCCAACACCGCCGGCTGCTACACCGCCGCCGACGCCGTGCGCACCTGCCGCCTGGCCCGCGAGCTGCTCGACGGCCACACCCTCGTGAAGCTGGAGGTCCTGGGCGACCAGAGGACCCTCTACCCTGACGTGGTACAGACGCTGGCCGCCGCCGAGACGCTGGTGGCCGATGGCTTCCAGGTGATGGTCTACACCAGCGACGATCCGATCCTGGCCCGACGCCTGGAAGAGATCGGCTGCGTCGCCGTGATGCCACTGGCCGCCCCGATCGGGTCGGGCCTGGGCGTGCAGAACAAGTACAACCTGCTGGAGATCATCGAGAACGCCAAGGTGCCGGTGCTGGTCGATGCCGGCGTGGGCACCGCCTCCGACGCCGCCATCGCCATGGAACTGGGCTGCGACGGCGTGCTGATGAACACCGCCATCGCCGGGGCGAAGCATCCCGTGCTGATGGCCAGCGCCATGAAGAAGGCCGTGGAAGCCGGCCGTGAAGCATTTCTGGCCGGCCGCATCCCGCGCAAGCGCAATGCGTCGGCATCGAGCCCGATCGACGGACTGATCGGCTGATGACGGATCCGTTTTCCAGCCCCGGCGCCAAGACACCGCCCAAGCCGTTCACGATCAGCGAAGGCCGGCGGGAAATCCGCAGCTTCGTACTGCGGCAGGGGCGCTTCACCGATGCCCAGCAGCGTGCATTCGACACGCAGTGGCCTCGCTTCGGGCTGGATTACGCGGGCACGCCGCGGGATTACGACGCGGCATTCGGCCGCACGGCGCCGCGCGTGCTCGAAATCGGCTTCGGCAACGGCGAGGCCCTGCGCTTCGCCGCCCGCCACGACAAGGACCGGGACTACATCGGCCTGGAGGTGCACGCCCCCGGCGTGGGCCGCCTGCTGAACGCCTTGGCGGAAGACGGCAGCGACCACGTGCGCGTGTATCACCACGATGCGGTGGAAGTGCTGCAGCAGGAAGTCGCCGACGGATCGCTGGACGAAGTGCGCATCTACTTCCCCGACCCGTGGCACAAGAAGCGCCACAACAAGCGCCGCCTGGTGCAGCCCGAGTTCGCCGCGCTCATCGCGCGCAAGCTCCGCGCCGGTGGCCGACTGCACTGCGCCACCGACTGGGAGGCCTATGCCGAGCACATGTGGGACGTGCTGGACGCGACCCCGGGCCTGGCAAACCGCGCCGGCCCGCGTGGCAGCGTGCCGCGCCCGGCATGGCGCCCGCAGACGCATTTCGAGACCCGCGGCCAGAAGCTCGGCCATGGGGTGTGGGATCTTCTGTACGACCGCGAGTAAGAACCACCCGGCCCCACGGAGCCCGACCGCGACATGGAAAACGCGCTGACGCTGACCAACGACATGAAGCTCGTCCTCGGGCTGGTCGGCTTCACGATGGCGATGTTCCTGTTCGAGCGCATCCGCGCGGACCTGGTCGCGCTGGTGGTGCTGGTGGTGCTCGGCATCACCGGGCTGATCGCCCCCGAGGAGATCTTCGGCGGCTTCTCCGGCAACGCGGTGATGAGCATCATCGCCACGATGATCCTCGGCGCCGGCCTGGACCGCACCGGCGCATTGAACCGCCTGGCATCGTGGCTGCTGCGGCGCGGCCACGGCATCGAGCAACGCCTGCTGCTGATGACCACCGCCATCGCCAGCCTCAATTCGTCCTTCATGCAGAACCCGTCGGTCATGGCGCTGTTCATGCCGGTCGCCTCGCGCCTGTCCGCCCGCACCGGCCTGTCGCTGCAGCGGCTGCTGCTGCCGATCGCGGCCGCCATCGTCATGGGCGGCGCCTTCACGATGGTCGGCAACTCGCCGCTCATCCTGCTCAATGACCTGCTGGTCTCGGCCAACAACAACCTGCCCTCGGGCATGGCCACGCTGGAACCGTTGCGCATGTTCGCGCCCTGGCCGATCGGCCTGGTGCTGGTGATCGCATCGCTGCTGTACTTCCGCTACTACGGCGACAAGAAGCTCCGCGACGAGACCGAGACCAACGTGACGCCCGCGCGCACGGAAAGCTACTTCGCCAGTACCTATGGCATCGAAGGCGACGTGTTCGAACTGGTGGTGAGCGCGGAAAGCCCGCTGGTCGGCATGTCGCTGGGCGAAGCCGAGGCGCTGCACGATGCGCCGCTGATGCTGGCGCTGCAGACCGGCAACGACACCCGCCTGGCGCCGCCTGCGGACATGCGTATCTGGGTCGGCAGCGTGCTGGGCGTGATGGGCAAGCGGCAGGAGATCAGCGACTTCGCGCAGAACCAGTTCCTGCGGCTGTCCTCGCGCCTGCGTCACTTTGGTGATCTCTTCAATCCCAGCCGCGCGGGCATCTCCGAGGCGGTGGTGCCACCGACCTCGCGCTTCATCGGCAAGACCGCGCGTGAGCTGCGGCTGCGCAAGCAGAACGGCATCAGCCTGCTGGCGATCAACCGCGACAAGAAGGTCATCCGCGAGAACGTGCGCGAAGAGAAGCTGCGGGCCGGCGACATGCTGGTCTTCCACAGCATCTGGCAGGACCTGGGCCTGGCCGCGGAGAGCCGCGATTTCGTCGTCGTCACCGACTACCCGAAAGGCGAGCAGCGCCCGCACAAGTTCAAGATCGCGATGACCATCTTCGCCATCACCATCATCATCGCGCTGACCTCCAAGCTGCCGGTCGCGCTGACGCTGATGACCGGCGTGGCCGGCATGTTGCTCACCGGCGTGCTGCGCATGGACGAGGCCTACAGCGCGATCAACTGGAAGACGGTGTTCCTGATGGCGGGACTGATCCCGCTGGGCTGGGCGATGGACAGCAGTGGCGCGGCGGCGTGGGTGGCCGGCCATACGGTGGAGCGCCTGCCGGACGGCATCCCGGTCTGGGTGCTCGAGATCGCCATCGCGCTGCTGACGACCGCGTTCTCGCTGGTCATCAGCCACGTGGGCGCGACCATCGTGATGGTGCCGATGGCGATCAACCTGGCATTGGCGGCGGGCGGCAATCCCACCGCGTTCGCACTGATCGTGGCGCTGTCGGCTTCCAACAACCTGATGACGGCCTCGAACCCGGTGATCTCGATGGTCGTAGGCCCGGCCAACTACACTTCGCGCCAGCTCTGGCGTGTGGGCGGGCCGTTGTCGCTGATCTATACGGTGGTCGTGGTGCTCGCTGTCAATGCGCTGTTCTGGTGGAACGGCCGCGCCGGATGACGTCGCCGGCGCTGACGCTCACCCTCCTGCCTGCGCGCTATGCCGTCGCGCAGCTGCCTGCCGATGCCGCCCTGCCCGCCTGGTGGCCGACGGCCGGCATGCGCCACGCCGGCTGGACCGACGACGAACTATCGCTCGTGTGCGAGGAAAGCGTTGTGCCCGCAGACGTGCGCTGCCAGCGCGGCTGGCGCATGTTCAAGCTGCAGGGACCGTTCGACTTCGCGCTGACCGGCATCCTCAAGGCTGTGCTCGACCCGCTGGCCGCCGCCGGCGTGGGCATCTTCGCGCTGTCGACCTATGACACCGACTACGTGCTGGTGCAGGCGCATCAGTTGGACGACGCACTGTCGGCCCTGCGAGGCGCGCGACATCGCGTCGAGGCGTGAACCGGCACGGCCCGCCTAGCGGCGCCTCAGCAGGATGCGAGCGACTACGCCGCCGAAATGCAGCCAGATCGCGCTGAACACGCCCAGCCGGGTGACCGGGCTGCGCTGCGCCGCCTCGAACGTGCGGAAATAGCGCCACAGGCCCCGATGCTTGTGCCATTCCACGAACAGCGGACGCGACCGGCTGGACACGCCACGGATATGCAGCACGCGCACATCGTTGGCGACCACGAGCAGCGCGCCCACCTGGCGCGCGCGACGGCACAGGTCCATGTCTTCGGCATGTAGGCGATAACCTTCGTCGAAGCCGTCCAGGCGCTCGAACAACGTGCGCGGCAACAGCATCAGCGCGCCCGACACGATATCCACGGGCTGGAGCACGCTGTCCTCGTCGACCGGCACGCCCAGTCTGGAGGCGGCGCCCGGCGACGTGAGCATCGCGGCGAACACCGGATCGCGGCGGCGCGCCGCGGCATCGCGCACGCCCTCTTCATCGACCAGGTCCGCACCGAGCAGCGCTTCGCCCGCGATGCCGGTCGCGTGCGCGCGCAGGCGCGACAGCGTGTCGATCTCCACCATCAGGTCGGGGTTCACGAAGGCGATCCATGGCGACCGCGTATCCCGCGCGCCCTGGTTGCAGCCGACCGCAAAGCCCGGGTTGTCGGGATTGGCGATGAAACGCAGGCGGGCATCCTGCAACGCGTGCCGCTGCACGATCTCCATCGTGCCGTCGCTGGATGCGTTATCCACGACACGGATCTCGTCCACGCCACGGGCGACGCGCAGGCGCATCAGGCAATCGTCGATGGTGCTCGCGCTGGCGTGGGTCACGACCACGACGGCGATGCCGCCCGGTTCAGCCGAAGAGGTCACGCTGGCGCTCCGGCGATCCCACGTCCGCATACAGGGTGGCCAGGCGTTCGCGCGGCTCGCGCAACGGATCGGCCATCAGGAAGGTCGCCAGCCGCGGGGTGAAGGCCGGCCACCGCGCGTTCAACGCATCCATGTCGCCGTCCGCAGGGCCGCCTTCGCCGCCGCGCGCGACGAAGGCCGTTTCGCACAGCACGTTGCGCCAGCCCAGGCCCGACAGGCGGAGCGACAGGTCGACCAGTGCCGCGTACCACGAGGCGTAGCTCGCGGCGTCCAGCCCGCCGACCCGTTTGCGCGCACTGCCGCGCAGCGCCACGGCGTGGGCGACCGCGGCGGGCAGTTCCGGATGCAGCGGCGGCATCGCCGCGCACGCATGCGCCGTGCGTTCGACATCGTCCGGCGGCGGACTCACTTCACCGAGGCGCGGCCAGGCGGTTGTTTCGCCCGCATTGCACCAGGGCGTGGCGGTCGCGATCGCCGCATCGCGTGCCAGGCAGGCCGCCAGTTGTTGCAGCCAGCCCGGGAGCGGCTGCGCGTCCGGCGAAAGGACGACGACGTCCGCATCGCCGCACGCCGCGAGCATCTGGTCCATGTGCGCCACCTCGCCGAGCATGCGCGGGCGGCGCGTGTAATCCGCCTGCAGGCGCGTACGCGTCAGCCAGCGCTCGATGATGGCCAGGCCGCGCGGACCCGCCTGCGCATCGTCGGCGAGCCAGAGGCGCGCACCGTCCGGGGTGCCGGCGTCCAGCGCACCCAGGCAGGCATCGAGCGCATCGTCGTCGGTGCCGATGGGCAACAGGACGATGGGCAGGGACGATGCAGCCGACGGCGTCACTTGGAGCGCGGTGTGTTCAGCGGTTCCAGCGCGCGGAAGCGCTTGCCGTACTCGTCGGTCAGGTCGTTGGCTTCCTGCGGATTGCTGACGATAGTTGGCGTGAGCAGCACGATGACCTCGCTGCGTTCGGTGCCGGTGGTCTTCTTGCCGAACAGGCCGCCGATGATCGGCAGGCGGCTCAGGCCCGGGATGCCGGAAGAACCCTGCGTCGCGGTATCGCTGATCAGGCCCGCCAGCATCACCGTGTTGCCCGCCTGCACCGCGCCTTCCGTCTTGAAGCGGCGCGTGTTGATGCGCACGTTGCCGTTGGCATCGGGCTCGCTGCCGGGCGAGCTCACTTCCTGCACGATGTCGAGGAACACCATGCCGTCCTTGGTCACCCGCGGGCGCACCTTCAGGATCACGCCGGTGTCCAGGTACTGCACCTGGCTGTAGGTGTTGTCGGTGCCCAGTCCCGGATTGACGGTCACCGAGGAAATCGGAATCCGGCTGCCGACGTTGAGCGTGGCTTCGGCGTTGTTGCGCACGAAGATCGACGGCGTCTGCAACAGGCGCACGTCGGAGACCTCATCCAGCGCCGTGATGACGGCGGCCGCATCGTTCTTCACCAGCGTCCAGACCGCGCCGGCGCCACTCACGCCGCCGATGCTGCCGGCCAGCGTGCTCCAGCGACTCGGGCCACCGGCGCTCGGGTCGGCGAAGGGCCCCAGTCCGTTGTCCGTCATCGCGCGTTCGAGGTACCAGTTCACGCCGTAGCTCAGGTCGCCGGTCAGCGACACCTCGGCGATCTGCGCCTCGATGTGGACCTGCAGCGGCATCACGTCGAGCTTGTCCACCACCTCGCGGATCGACTGCCAGGCACTCGCACTCGAGCGCACGAGCAGCGTGTTGGTCTCTTCTACGGCCGCCACGCCCACGCGCGTGCCGTCGACCTCGAGCGTCACCGCGCCGTTGCCGTTGTCGCGCTGGTTGAGCGACAGCGAACCGCCACCGAGGCCGCTGCCGGAACTGCTGCCGCTGCTACCGCCGAAATCGACCGAACTGTTGTTGGCATTCATCCCGCTGTCGTTGATCTGCACCGGATCGGTGCCCGGCATCAGCGAGACGTTGCCGCTGCCGCCGGTGGAACGGCCATCGCTGGAGGCATTGCCGCCCGAGGCGCCGAAGACCTCGGCCAGCCGCTGCGCGAGTTCGCGCGCCTTGATGTACTTCAGCTCGTAGGAATACAGGCGGCTGCCCTCGCCCGCGCCGTCGATGCGCTCCAGCCATTGCTGGATCTGGTCGAGGTAGGCGGGCTGCGGCGTGATCACCAGCACCGCGTTCGCGCCTTCCAGCGGCATGAAGCGGAACATGCCCGCGCTGGGCGTCTTGCTGTCGTTGCCGAACACCTTTTCCAGGTCGGCGACCACGCGCGTGGCGCGGCCGGACTGCAGCGGGAACACGCCCACCGACATGCCCGACAGCCAGTCGACGTCGAAGATCTCGACCGTGCGCAGGTAGTTCTCGAGTTCGCTGCGCGTGCCGGCCAGGGTGATGACGTTGCGCGTGCTGTCGACGTTGACGATGGCGTTCGGCCGTGCGTACGGCTCGAGCACCTTCTTCATCTCGCTGGCGGAAATGAAGCGCAGCGGGACCACGCGCGCCTCGTAGCCGCGCGCGCTGGACGCCGGGCCGGTGCGCGGCGCCACGCTGCCGGCCAGGGCCTGGTCGGCGGGAATGATGTTGTAACGGCCGCCGGTGTAGACCAGGCGCGCGTTGTTCCAGCCCAGCACCATCTCCAGCAGATTCAGCGCCTCGGCCGGCGACACCGGCTTCGGCGTGCCCAGCGTCACCGTGCCCTGCACGCCCGGCGCGATCACGTAGTTCTGTCCCAGCATGTCGCCGAGGATCGCCTTCACCACGGCGTGTACGGACTCACCTTCGAAATTGAAGGTGGCCGAACCGCTGCTCGCCCCGCCCAGCGAGGGCACGGGAGCGCTGGCCGCGCTGCGGTTGATCATCTGCCCGTTGCCGCGGCGGATCTGCGCCTGCGGTCCGGCCGAAGGCGCTTCGGCCTCCGGCAGCGGCGTGGTCTGGGCGGTACCGGGAACGACCTCCCCCGGCGTCGCGGGTGCGGTGCGGCGCACGTCGGGCACGGGCGCGCTGGCGCAGCCGGCCAACAGGCCCAGGCAGAGGGAAAACAGGATCACGCGTGACGTCATGCCGGCACTCTACTGTGTCTTGCCGGGCGTTGCCGGCGGCGGATTGGGGTTGGCCTGCTGCTGGCGCAGCTGCGCGCGGCGCTGCTCGATGCGCTGGCGGATCGCGTCCATCTGTTGTTCCGTCGTGGTGGCCGGCGCGCTCGGCGGCGGCTGCGACGACGGATTCGGCGCGGGCATCGGGACCGGCACGGGCGGTGCGGTCGATGCAGGCGACGGCACGGTCGGCATCACGGCCGGCCCCGCATTGCCACCGGTCGTACGGGCTGCGGGCGGTACCGCCGGAGCCGCGGGCATGGAACCGGAGGCCGGTGGAACCCCGACCACGGTGGGCGGCTGGCCGCCGGCGCCATTGAAGACGCGCAGCTCAAGCTCTCGCCGTCCTTCGGGGCCGTCGAACACCGCACGGCGCGGCGACAGCTCGGTCAATCGCCAGCCGGGGAATCCCTCCGGCGCATCGCCCACCTTCACGCGCAGGCCTTCGCCGCCCTGCGCGGGCTGCACGATCGCCAGCTCCAGCGCCGGCGTGATCAGCACGCTGCTCAGGACCAGATCGAAGGCCGGTGCGGCGGCTTCTTCTCCGGAGATGAAGAAGGGCTTGGGCCGCCGGTCTTCAGAGAACAGCGGGCGCTCACCGACTTCCGCGTACTGCGGCAGGCCACCCAGGCGCTCTGGCGGCGCCGGGGGCAGCTTCGGCAGGGGTTGCACCAGGGAAGGATCGGCCGGCAGGGGCGTGATGCGGCCACCGAGGCCCAGCACCGCCAGGACCAGGACCAGCACCGAATATCCGGCCACGGTCGCCAGCACCCAGGTGCGCGCGGTCCAGGCTTCAGGGCGCATCGGGCGCCTCCTGCGGGGCGGCCGGCGATGGCTTGAGATAGCCATAGAGATCGAAGTTCACGTCGAGCCCACCCGCACCGCTTTCGCTGGCCTGGAAGGCATAGCGCTGGGCGAGAATATTGAGGTTCTCGACGAACAGGCGCGGACTGCCGGATTCGATCTGGTGGAGCACGGATGCGAGTTCAGGCGCGCCGCACCGCAGGCGCACCTGCACCACCACCCGGGGATAGACCTCGCGCCCCGGCACCGCCAGCGGCGACTGGTTGGCGATGGCGCAGCTGCGGTTGCCCGGGCTGGCCTGCTTGACGATGCCCTCCAGCCGCTGCACCAGCCCTGCGGTCGCGAGTTCCACCGTCGCCTCCGGCAGGAAGCCAGGACGCTGCGCCTGTTGTGCGAGCGCCGCCGAGAGTTCGCGCTGCACCTGCGGGGCCTGCGCCAGCTGGGTGCGGATACGCAGTTCGCGCTCGCGCAGTTCACCGACGCGCGTGTTCACGTCCAGCATCGGGACCGTCCACCATGGATGGACCAGCACGAAGTAGCCGAGCAGCAGCGCCGCCAGCAGCAGGACCAGCGCCAGCGCGCGGTCGCGGTCAGTCACGGCCGGCGGCATCGGGCCCTCCGTTGGCACCGGCCGTAGCGGGCTCCTGTTTTCCGGGCAGTTCGGCGGTCAGGGTGAACCGGTCCATGCGCGTGCGCGGGTCCGGCTGCAGTGCGCCGCTGAGGGCGGGATTGCGCCAGAGCTTCGAGCCTTGCAGCCGCGCGACCAGCCCGGAGGCTTCCGGGCTGAAGCCGATCAGGGTCAGCCGGTCGCCTTCGATGGCGAGTTTTTCCAGATAGGTGTTGTTCGGTAGTCGCTGGGTCACGTCGGCCATGATCTCCAGTGCGGTGGGACGTCGCGCACTGGTGTTGTTCAACGTGGTGATGCCGGCGACCAGATCGACGAGCTGTTGACGGCCGGCGGCCACGCGGCGGGCTTCATCCGCACGGCTGTCCACCTGGGCCGCGAAGGCATCCGCCGCCGCGCGCCGGTTGTCGAGCACCAGCCAGGCACCGAGCACCAGGGCGACGACCGCCACCGCAGCCAGCGCGAGATGCAAGCCACGGTGCGGCGCCTGGCTCGCCGCCCGGGCGGCATCGGGCAACAGGTTCACGCCGGCCGGCAGACCGGCGGCGTCCTCCACGTCGGCTCCCGCCAGTCCCGGCGCCAACGCCCCCAGCTGCGAGACGGCCGCGTCGAACGCCGGCTTCGGTACCACCGCGAGCTCGACATCCAGCTGCCCGTCCTCGCGCACGCCCACCACGCGCGCATCGAAGCAGGCCTCCTGCGCGGTGAACGGCGTCTGCCGGTCCAGTTCGAACCGGACCACGTCGCGCAGGCGATCGGCGGCGGCGGCGGGCAATGGCAGGCGACGCCGCAGCACCATGCCCGTCGGCGCCAGCCACCAGCGCGGCAATCCCGCAAGGCGGCTGCCCAGCACGGCGCCGAGTTCATCGGGCGTGACCGTGGAAGGCAGTCGTGCCAGTTCGCGGCGGGCCGTGCCGTCCATCCAGCTCAGGACGATCTCGTCGCCGTCGCGCTGGAAGAACAGGCGCTCATGGGTCAGGCCCAGCAACACCCGCCAACGTGCGGGCAGGCAACTGGCCAACGCCTGGCCCCACCAGGCCAGGAAGCTCTTCGGCCCCGGCCCCAGGCGTGCCCGGAACTGCTGCAAGGTGTCGCGTACGCCGCTCATTGTGGTGACGCTCCCTCCTCCCAGCGCAACAAGGTGTAGGCCGATCCCGGCACGGGATTGGCGCCTGCGCGCACCACCGTCCTTAGTGACGCCTCGCGGCCATCGGTCAGCCGCGCACGGCTCTCGATACTATACGTGCCACTGCCGGTGCCGACGAGTTGGTTGTCCCCGGCCGCGCCGGTGGCGTTGCGTTGTGCCAGCCACGCAGCAGCATCCATGCCCATCGCCACCAGCACGGGACCCTGCGCATACGTCGCGTCGGGCTGGCCGCGCCCCGAGTACAGCGTGAGGAACGGCGCCAGCCGTGCGTACAGCACCGGCGTCATGCCCAGCACCTGCTCGACTTCGGCCACGGTCTCGAACGGTGCATCCTTCGCACCGTAGTCGCGACCCTCCGAAGCGTAATCGTCATCCTCGGCGCCGCCCGAAGGCTGGCTCAGGTTGTCCGCATCGCGCCAGTCCACGATGGCACCGGCGAGCGCATCACTGACATCGGGGGGTTCGCCCAATGCCTGCATCAGGCGCGAGAGCAGACCCGCATCGGCCTGGTTGAGATCGACCTTGCCGGTCTCGTCGATGATGCGGACTTCGACCGCGTTCCCATCGAAGCTCCACGCGTAGGGTCGACCGTTCGGCTGCCAGTGCGTCTGCGGATTGCGGTCCGCCACGCGGACGAGTGCGTACTCCAGGCCCGCACGCGCGATTTCCTGCGCCACCGCGCCGCGGCTTCCCACCTGTCCCTGCATGGCTTCCATCCGTGCGGTCAATGCGAACGCACCGACCAGCGCCGTCAACAGGGCCACCAGCCACAACACCAGCAACAACGCCGCGCCGCGATGGGGCTTCATGGCAGCACCGGATTCGAGCCGCCCGGCAGCAGGCCGCCACCGGCACCGCCTTCGCTGCGCGCGAGCGTGACCACCAGGTCGGGCCAGCGGCCGCCGCGCTCCGCTTCCACTTCCACCTTCACCTGCAAGGGCAGCATCTCGGAGGTTTCCCACCGGTCCTGCCAGGGCCCCAGGCGGTTGTCGGCATCCAGTCCGCGGTAGCGGAAGCGCACCGCGCGCAGGCCATCGGCCAGGCGCTCGGGTCGCTGCGCTTCGGCGCGCTGTTCGAGGTCGTCCAGCGACGCGTCCGGCTGCGCCACCGAGAAGCCGACGAGCAGACGTCCTTCGCCGTCGGCCACCACGTCATGCAGATACGGGCCGCCGTGGCCCAGGTAGTCCGGCAGGTCGGTCACGAACCGCATGCGCTGCGGCGTGCCGATGAAACGCGCCTGCCGCAGCGTGCTGCGGTCGGTGGCGAACACGATGGGCTGCGTCGACGTGAGGCGCGCGCGCAGGTAGCCGTGCACCGCGCGCATGCGCTCGCTCGCCTGCGCCATGTCCTCGCCACGCGCCGCGACCGCGGTCGACGAGCGCAGCGTGGCGAAGGCGAGCGCCAGGCCAGCCGCCATCAGCACCAGCGCGACCAGCACTTCGATCAGCGTGAATCCACCGGCATGCCGTCGCGTCATGGCGGCGCCGCCTGGTTGATGTCGCGTGGCGCGAGCCGCAGCGTGTGCCATTGCAGCGACTGCCCACGTTCGCCACCCCAGCGCACGCGCAGCCGCACGTCGAGGAGTTGCGGCGCGCTGGGATCGAGCTGCGCACGCGACGCGAGTGGATCCGCGAACGGCGACACATCCAGTGCCCACTGGTAGCGCCCGCGCTCGAAGTCGCCCTCGCGCTGTCCCGGCTGCAGCGGCTCGCCCGATCCGAGCTGCGCCAACAGCGACTGTGCGTGCAGGGTCGCCCGGCTGCTGTCGGCCGACTGCCGCATCTGCCGGGCCGCGCCGGACAGCGCACCGAGTACCAGGGTCAGTGCCAGGGCCAGCAAGGCGAACGCGACGAGCACCTCGAGCAGGGTGAAGCCCCGTTGGCGCGCGCGCAGGAGTGGCTTCACTGCACCGCTCCGATCGCTTCGCGCGATACGCGCACTTCGCCGGTGAGCCAGGCGACATCGACGCTCCACGCTGCACGTTCCGCCGCCAGCGTCACCCGCCCGCCGGTGGCCCCGCCATCGGGGAAGAACAGGATCGCGCCTTCGCCGGCGCGCGCCTGCGCCTGCCGCGCGCCGGTGAAGCTGACCGCCAGCGAGGGATCGATGCGGCCACGATGGTCGCCGGCGGCTTCCCAGCGGTGGCCGCGGGGATCGATGCGGAAGCGCTGCGGCTCGCCGGTGGCGATCGCGCGGGCGCGGGTGTAGCGCAGCTGCGCCGCGATTTCCTTCGATTCGGAACGCAGCTTGATGCCCTCGAGGCCGCCGGTGAACGCCATCGCCGCCAGCAGCGCCGCGGCCGCCATCAGGGCCAGCACCAGCAGCGTTTCAAGCAGCGTGAACCCCGCCAGCGAAGCGCGCCCCACGACGGCACGCGCGAACGGACGCGAGGGCGGGACGCAAAGAGCCATGGCAGCGGGCGCGGGTGGTTACTCGTTCTTGATGTCGGCGTTCACGCTGTCGCCGCCAGCCTTGCCATCGGCGCCGAGGCTGATCAGGTCGAAGCGCTGCGCTTCACCGGGAATGCGGTATTCGATCGGATTCTTCCACGGATCCTGCAGCTCGCTTTCCTTGGCGTAGGGCCCCAGCCAGCCGGTCGCGTTGCCCGGCTGCGTGACCAGGTCCGAGAGCTGCGCCGGGTAGCTGCCGGTATCGAGCTGAAAGGTCTCGATCTTTCCGGAGAGCGTCTGCAGTTGCGACTGCGCCAGCTTCACCTTGCCGCTGTCCGCGCCACCCATCACGCGGCTGCCGACAAGGACCAGGATGCCGCCAATCAGCACCAGCACGATGATGATTTCCAGCAGGCTGAAACCCTGCTGCGAACGGGGGGAGCGGAAGGCGGGGTTGGAACGCGTGCGGGACATGGTCTCGGACTCTCCGGTGGACTCAGTTGATGGCGCCGGTCAGATCGTACAGAGGGACCAGCACAGCGATGATGACGACACCCACCACCGCGGCCAGGATCAGGGTGATGGCGGGGACCAGGGCGGCCAGCATACGGTCCAGCACCTGAGCGGTTTCCTGCTCGAAGGTCTCGGCCGTCTTCAGCAGCATGCTGTCCAGGGCGCCCGACTCCTCGCCTACCTGGATCATCTGCAGCGCCAGCCGGGGGAACCGCTTGCCCTTGCCCAGCGAGGCCGACAGCCCATGGCCGTTCTTCACGTCGTCGGCGGCCGCATCGACGTCGGCGGCCAGCGCACGGTTGCCCAGCACGTTGCGGGCGATGCCCATCGCCGTCAGCAGGGGCACCCCGTTCTTCAGCAGCGTGCCCAGTGTGCGGGCCAGCCGCGCCGTCTCCAGCCGCGCGAGCAGCGGACCCGCGAGCGGCCGACCCAGCAACCAGGCATCCAGCCGCGCACGGAAATCGGGGTCGCGGCGACGGCGGTCGAACCAGAGCACCGCCAGCGCGGGCGCGGCGATCAGCACGAACCAGAAGTCGCGGACGAAACTGCCGATCCACAGCACGCCGCGCGTGAACCACGGCAGCGTCACGTCCAGGCTCTCGTACATCACCGCGAACTGCGGCACCACGTAGCCCAGCAGGAACAGCAGCGCCAGCCCCACCACCACCAGCAGGATCGCCGGGTAGACCAGCGCATTGATCACGCGCCCCTTCAGCGCACGGGTGCGCTCCAGGTAGTCGCCCAGCCGCTGCAGCGTGTCGTGCAGACTGCCGCCGGCTTCGCCGGCACGCACCATGTTGACGTACAGCCGCGAGAAGATGCCGTGCTGCCGCTCCAGCGACACCGACAACGGTGCGCCACCGCGCACGCTGTCGCGGATGTCGGTGATCACCCGACGTGCCTTTTCGTCTTCCGGCAGGTCCAGCAGGATGCCCAACGCACGATCCAGCGGCTGTCCCGCGCTCAGCAACGTCGCGAGTTGCTGGGTGAACTGCACCAGTCGGTCGCCGGCGAACGCATTCGGGCGCCACAGCTGCTTCCAGCTGCGCCCGGCACCGGCCACCGCCGGCGCGGCTTCCACGGGAAGATGCCCCTGCTCCTGCAGGCGTGCCACGACCTCGGCGTCGCTGGCGGCCTCCATCTGGCCCTCCAGCATTTCGCCGTGCGCATTCAGGGCCTTGTAGCGGTAAAGCGGCATGCAGGAGGAAGGCCAGGGAGAATGCGCCAACTTACCGCATTCGCCCGGCCAGCGTCATGCGCACCGGCCGTCGGCGCGGATGGCCCCGGCATGCCGGGGCCATCGTCTCGCATCGACCGCGTCAGGGCGCGGTGAAGCTGCCCCGCACGCTGACGTTCGCGAACTTCGTCTTGCCGACCAGGGACACGTAGTACGTGCCGGCCTGCGGCGTGGCGATGTTGACGACTTCGTTGTTGCCGGGCCGCGCCGAGCGCAGGTCGTAGTTCGTCGCGGTCGCCGCGCTGCCGAACTTGACGTACACATCGGCATTGCCCGTGCCGCCGAAGCTGATGAACGACAGGTTGGTCGCGCCCGCGGGCACCACCAGCGCGTACTGCACCACCGCATCCTTGGCGCCGGTGTTGCCGCCGACGGCCACGTTGTTGCTCAGCGGGGTCGCCGTGGGCGGCTCGCCGCCACCGATGACGGCCTGTACGGCGGCGGCCGCGTTGACGATGCCTGCGCCGATCGGACGGTTCGCCGGCGGCGCCACCGGGAACGCGCGCGCTGTCGCCTTCAGCGTGGCAAGCACCTGCGCAGGCGTCAGCGGCGTTTCGGCCACGCTCTGCATCAGTGCCACCACGGCCGCGACGTGCGGCGACGACATCGAGGTGCCGCCCATCCCGAAATACGTTTCGGTGGTCGGCACGGTGGTGCCTTCGTTGCCGGTGGACCACACGTAGCCGCCGGGATTTCCGTCGACACCGCCACCGCCGCCCGGGGCCGAGATATCGACCCGCGTGCCGTAGTTGGAGTACGACGCGATGCCGCCGGTGATGCGCGTGGCGCCGACCGTGATCACACCGGTGCAGTTGCCGGGCGAGTAGCCGCTGACATTGCCGGCATCATTGCCCGCCGCCACCACCACGGTGCTGCCATTGGCGATGGCGATGTTGAAGGCGTTCTGCTCCACCGCACTGCATGCACCGCTTCCGCCGAGGCTGAGGTTGATCACTTCGGCGGGGTTCGCATTCGCGGGCACGCCCGCCACCGTTCCGCCGGACGCCCAGATCACCGCATCGGAGATGTCCGACGTATAGCCGCCGCACCGCCCGAGCACGCGCGCAGGCACGACCTTCGCGTTGAATGCGCCGCCCGCCATGCCCTTCGCGTTGTTGGTCACCTCGGCGACCGTGCCGGCCACATGCGTCCCGTGCCAGCTGCTGTCCTGCACCGGTGAACCGGCATAGCACTCGCCCGCGACCGGATTCCAGTCGCCTTCATCGCGGGGATTGGCATCGCGCGCATCGCCATCGCGGGAGACGAACGTGTCGCTGATGAAGTCGTAGCCCGGCAGGATGTTCGCATCCAGATCGCTGTGCGTGGTGATGCCGGTATCCAGCACGGCCACGACCACGCCCGCACCCGTCGCGTTGTCCCACGCGGCCGGGAGGTTGATGCCGCCGACCGGATCCTTGAAATGCCACTGGTACTGGTTGTAGTAGGTGTCGTTCGGCACCAGGCGCGCGTAGCGGCGCGCGTCCACTTCGACGAACTCGACCTCGGGGTCCGCCGCCAGTTGCCGGAGCAGGCTCTCCGCCTCCACGCGATCCAGTTTGCGCGATGTCCGCACCAGATCCGCGCCGATGCCGAGACGGCGCAGCTTCTCGGCACTCACGGCCCTGCCGCCCACCGGCCCAAGCGCGGCGCGCGACACCGCGCCCCCCAGCGAGCGCTGCAGCGTGGCGGCATTGCTGCGCGCCGTACTGCCGTCGCGGTACTTCACGATGAACCGGTCGTAGGTTTCGCCGTTGCGCAGCCCCGCGGTACTGACATCGCCTGCCGATGCCGATCCAGATAACGCGCCAAGCGCGACGATTGCGGCAAGCGCAACAACGAGGGGACGACGACGCGAACTGCCGGAAGAAGAATGTGGATTCACTTGACCTGCTCCATGTCTACAAGGATGAACGAACTGGGTAACCCGTTTACGACGTGCTTACTCAACGACTTGCGACTTCCCTTTCAAGCGGGTCGTGCACGTACCCCTGTTTACCTGCCACGACACTCTTCACGCGGCGAACACATCTTCTGCACATGCCCTACACATGGCATTAACGCCTTGTTTTAAGCGGTTTCGTCGCGTTTCGTCGAACGTAGCAAATCTCTCGCAAATTGCACAATGCGGTTGTAGTGTTCGATCACACGGAGTGTCTTGCGTCATCTCGGGACGAGGGGATGGGGAATGCGGAAATCTTTCGCCGACGCGATTTCTTGTTTCATGGATCCACTTGCACGTCTTGTCGACGACGCGATTGCGGCGTCGTCTTCGCGAATCGGACGGCACCCGCGTGTGCGTTCGCCCTTGACCGGCATCCCCTTTCCTTTCGCTTCCATCGCTCCGTGCGTCACGGCTACGCGTCTCCCCTGCCGCGTGCCGCGCCGTCTGTCTCCCTGACGCAGTCCGCCTTGACCCCATGCCGTGCCGGCACGGGCGCTGTCGTATTCCCCCGAAAACACAGATGAAGGACGTGATCCATGAACAGGATTTACAGCAAGGTGTGGAACCCCTCCCTCGGCATGCTGGTGGTGGCCTCGGAATTCGCGCGTCGCGCGCATGGCGTGATGACGTCGGCCGCCCGTGCGCGTGCGCGGCTCGGCATCACGCTGCTGGTCTCGGCGCTGCTCGCCGGCGCGCCGTTCGGCGCCGCGTTGGCCAACGACAAACAGAAAGGCCAGCAGCAGAACGACAAGCCGCAGATCGGGACGGGACCCGCCTACTGCGTGGATGCGCGCGGCAATCCGATCAAGGACGGCCGACCGGGCGAGAACGCGGTCTCCTGCGGCGACGGCGTGGATGCTTCCGGCCGCCACGCGGTGGCCGTGGGCTACAAGAGCATCGCGAACAAGAGCGGCGCCACTGCGGTGGGCGGCCTTGCCGAGGCCACCGGCGTGAATGCGACCGCCGTGGGTTACGACAGCAGCGCGAGCGCGCAAGGCGCGACGGCGCTGGGCAGCCAGAGCAACGCCGCCGGCCAGAACGCGACGGCCGTCGGCACGCAATCCCGCGCCGGCGCTGCAGGCGCGACCGCCGTCGGCACAGGCAGCCAGGCGACGGGTGCCTACAGCGGCGCGTTCGGCAGCTCGTCGACGGCATCGGGCACGCAGGCGCTGGCCGCAGGCCATACGAGCACCGCGACGGGCATTGCCACCGTGGCCATCGGCGGCTTCGCCAATGCATCGGGTGATTTCGACACGGCGCTCGGGTATGGCGCCGATGCCAGCGGGGGCGACAGTACCGCGCTGGGCTCGGGCTCGATCGCGACCGGCTACAACAGCGTGGCCGTCGGTGGCTCGCTGCTTGGCCTGTTGCCGACGGAAGCGTCCGGCGACTTCTCGACGGCGGTCGGTGGCGGCGCATGGGCGCCCGGCACCAATGCCACCGCCATCGGCAACCTGGCCTCCGCGATCGCGGACAACAGTGTCGCCCTCGGCGGCGACTCGGTGGCGGATCGCGAGGACACCGTATCGGTAGGCGACGTCGGCAGCGAGCGCCAGATCACCAACGTCGCCGCAGGCACCGAAGGTACCGACGCGGTCAACCTCGACCAGTTGAATGCCGTTGCCGAAGCCTCCGAGAATGCCACCCGCTACTTCAAGGCCAACGGCGCGAACGACGGCAGCGATGATGCGGTCGCCACCGGCGATTACGCCACCGCGTCAGGTTCCGCCGCGCTCGCTGAAGGGGTCGGCGCGACCGCGACCGGTTCAGGTGCCTTTGCACTGGCTGACGGCGCCACGGCGACCGGCTTCAACGCCACGGCGACCGGTGGCAACAGCGTGGCCAACGGTGCCGGTGCACAGGCGGCCGGCGCGGGTGCCGTCGCGATCGGCGGACAGCGCCAGCTGCTCGATGAGAACGGCGATCCGCTGCTTGATGAAGACGGCAACCCGGTCTACGCGAGTACTGAAGCCACGGCCGACGATGCCACGGCCGTGGGTGCCGGCGCGGTCGCAGGCGAAACCGGTGCGACGGCAGCGGGCGCAGGCGCGAATGCCTCCGGCGCGTACTCGTCCGCGCTCGGTTCCGAAGCCAGTGCATCGGGCGTACAGGCCACCGCGGTCGGCTTCCGCAGCAATGCCTCCGAAGATGCGACGGCGGCTGTGGGCGGTTACAGCAGCGCCTCGGCGTTCGGCGCATCGGCCTTCGGCTACGGTGCCGAAGCCTCGCAGGAAAGCGCGACTGCCTTGGGC